>WNGD01000072.1_pt1 | contig 127675 bp, 103 predicted proteins | sample 5400671 | NCBI WGS metagenome assembly WNGD01 (sample SAMN13153369, study PRJNA577476) | soil metagenome | isolation source: 40 cm soil or saprolite under grassland replicate 2 | place: USA:California | collected 2016-06-15 | reverse complement strand
TCGCAGGTCGCCTTGACCTCTACCGCTTCCATCATTGTCGCCTTGGCCGCTTGGCAGGCCCAACGTCCTGATCTCATCCGTTCTCCCAAACGCGTCTTAGCTCATCTTTGGGAGGATTCTGAGGTATGAAATGCCCTCTCTTACTCCTGTTGAGAGTGAGATTGATCCGGCTCGGGAGACGGCGGCAATGGCAGGATAGGAGTCCCGCGAATGGAATTGTGCCAGGGCGATTCCCGTGGCCTGTCATCGGCTAATGGTTGGGTAGGATTGCCCTTTTTGATGGGATAGCGGGCTGTCATTGGGTCCTGCTCATAGTGGATATGGCGCGGTCTAATCGCATCTCTATCTCCAAAGGCGGTACGATCCCTGGAGGCATCGCGTCCACCGATGGTGTCGTAGACGGGATGCAGCACCCGTTTCTCCAGGGCAAGGTGGGCAAGCTCCTCCTCGCGCTCCTTCTGTTCCTGGCGCCTCCTGACCTCTTCACGTTCCAGCAACACCTGTTGTTCGCGCCGGGTCTGCTGATCCAGTTCGCGCCTCCGTTGCTCGGCGTCCTCCTGTTCCTGTTGCGCTTTTTGTTGTTCCGCTTTTTCGCGTTCGATCCTGGCCTGGCGCTCGGCCAGCGCTTCAGCGCTCATCCTAGGGTCCTGCTGCATAGCCATGTTCTGACGCTGCGTTGTGGCCTTGTTAGCAATAGCACTCCTGGGATGGAACAGATAGTGAGATGACATCGGATCGAGCGCGCCCGGCGCAGCCTGCTCGACCATGTGAGCGAAATGATTCAGGTCTTCCTTCAGGATCGTCTCAAAAAGACTTCCGGCCCCCAGAGTATCGCCGAGTTTGCCGAGCGAGCCGGTGGGAGGGAGATAGTAAATGTAGACATCAACAATCGTGCGGTTAGGTCCCATCGAGCGGAATTTGACCCTCCCGCTCGTGTGCAAGCCAGAGGTTGAGCGCCAGCCGATCTGCTGATTGGGAATCCAGTCTTCATTAACCGCATCCCACTCGTAGTCCTTCAGCACATGAACGACCCAGTGCGTTCTCTGCTCATCGTAATAGGTCACTTCTTTCACGAAGCGCATGAACTTCGGGAAATCATTGAAGTGAGTGAACAACGTGTAGACCTGCGAGGCAGGCGCTTTGACGGTAACGGATGCAGAATATTCTGCCATATCCTCCTCCTCTTCATGAGATGTGACGGCTGAGGCATAGCGGCACTACATAGGGACGGTGCTTCTCCTGACACTGTTTGTTTTGTTCTCTACCACGGTTGTTGAAATCCTTCCACTGTCAGAAAGATTAACCACAGTATAACATAAGATACCAAATAATAAACAGGGGGTATCAATTTGGGTGGATTCATTCATATGAACCCACTCCATACTCTTTGCCTATGGTAAAAAATATGGAGTGTAAATTCTCTTATCCTGACCACCGTACGTCTATGCACAAAGCATAGATCATTAAGGCAAACGCGGGAAGCGGGAGAAGTCGGGCTTGCGCTTCTCAAGGTAGGCGTTCTTACCCTCTTTGCCCTCCTCGGTCATATAGTAGAGCATCGTCGCATCGCCGGCCAGGTCCTGAATGCCGGCCAGGCCATCGGTATCGGCGTTGAAGGCGGCTTTGAGGAAGCGGATAGCGATCGGGCTTTTCTCCAGGATCTCGCGCGCCCATTGGACGGTCTCCGCCTCAAGCTGCTCCAGGGGGACAACCGTGTTGACGAGTCCCATGTCCAGTGCCTCCTGGGCGTTGTACTGGCGGCAAAGATACCAGATCTCGCGCGCTTTCTTGTGTCCGACGACGCGCGCCATATAGGTTGCGCCCCAACCGGCGTCGAAGCTGCCCACACGCGGGCCTGTCTGACCGAAGCGGGCGTTGTCGGCGGCGATGGTCAGGTCGCACAACAAGTGCAGGACGTGACCACCACCGATCGCATAGCCAGCAACCATAGCGATAACGGGCTTGGGGATATACTTGATCACCTTTTGCAGGTCGAGCGCGTTGAGGCGGGGAACGCCATCGCCGCCGACGTAACCGCCCTCGCCGCGGACACGCTGGTCGCCGCCGGAACAGAACGCCTTGTCGCCCTGACCGGTAAAAATAATCACGCCGATCTCCTGGTCCTCGCGGCAGCGGTTAAATGCGTCAATCAGTTCGGTAAGGGTCTCGGGCCGGAATGCATTGCGTACCTCTGGCCGGTTGATCGTGATCTTGCCCATGCCCTCGGCCTTTTCAAAGATGATGTCGGTGTAATCGCGCACCTTCTGCCATTCAACTACTGACATGTGTTTGCTCCTTATTTTTATTTTGATAGAATGATACGACATCGCGGGTTCAACGGGGTTGTATTGTTATCATAGCAACCGCGAACAGAACCGCGTTACCAGTTGCGCGAACGTGGCCGGTTGTTCAAGATGTACGGTGTGTCCCGCTCCTGGAACGATATGTACAGTCGCGTGGGGCAGGTCCCGCGCCATCTCACGGACGATGGTACAAAATTTTGCATCGAGCTCACCTGCGATAAGTAGCACGGGAAGATCAAGCGTGGGGAGTTGCGCATGCAGGGCTGGCTGCGCACCCGTTCCGACGCCGCGCAGGCTATTGGCGAGGCCCGTTGCGCGATTCTGGAGACGCTGGCGGCGCAGGGTCTCTTGCTGTTCGACCGGTAGATTGCTCTGACTGGCAAACAGGGGCAACTTCTCCCAGTGCTCCACAAAAGACGCGATACCTTCCCGTTCGATGCTGGCGGCAAGGGCATTATCGCTGAGCCGGCGCCGCTCGCGGTCTCGCGGATCGGCAATGCCGGGCAAGGCACTTTCTAGAATCAGAGCGCGGAAGAAACGCGAAAACGCGGTGTACAGAGCGATACGCCCGCCCATCGAGTAGCCCAGCAGGACAGCCTGGCCGGGTCGTACGCCGAGCGCCTGCAGCGCGGCGAGAATATCGGATCGGCAGTGCTCCATACTGTAACGTTCTGGATCGTCCGGCGCAGAAGATTGGCCGTGACCGAGCATATCGAGGGCAATGATCCGCCAGCCTGGCATAGCGAGATCGGTGAACAGTCCTTCCCAGTTGCTCGCGCTCCCTGTGAAACCGTGCAGCAGTACAAGCGTGTTTTGCGGATCAGGTCCATACTCTGGCGGCTCGCTCCGTAGCACGCCGATCCGCACCGCATTGACATTGATGTGCTTGTACACAGTTAGCGACCTACCTTCTGTCATATCCAACATATCTAAAGCATTCTCACCGCTTATGCTCCTTGAGGAGCGCCTCACCGACGGCCTGCCAGAGCTGGCGATGCATCTGCACATTGCTGGTACGCTCAGTCGGAACCTCAATGACGTGTAGTCCGCCGGTCGCCATGCTATTGTTCACGGCTACACGAAAATCGTGCCAGTGCAAGATGCGCTGGAATGTCCCGCCATACATCTGCACCACAGGAGCGAAGTTCAGACCCGTCGGCGTGCCGAAGAGCTGCTCAAAGTGCTCAGGGTAGGACGCCTGGGGTAGAAACGAGAAAATGCCACCGCCGTCGTTATTGATCAGCACAATAGTCAGATCGAGTCCATGCAGGCGGGCGGCGAGCAGGCCATTGAGATCGTGGTAGAAAGAGAGATCGCCGATCACCAGCACAGTCGGTCCCTCCGCAGCAGAGCTGGCTCCCAACGCGCTGGAGACTACGCCGTCGATACCATTGGCGCCGCGATTGCCCAGCACACGAATATTACGATCGTCCGGCCAGAAGAAGGTATCCGCGTCGCGCACAGGCATGCTGTTGCCGACGTAGAGCGTCGCTCCAGCGGGAAGGATAGCAGCGAGTTCGGTAAAGACGCGGCCCTCGAACAGCGGCGCGAAATCCTGCATGGTCGTCTGAAGCTGTCGGCGTGTGATAGCATCGGTTCGACACCACGTAGTGGTCCATTCCTCGTTCGGTCTGTGCACGTCTGCTAAAGAAGCGAGCAGGTTCCGGCAGAGGGACGCAGGATCGGCATGGATCATCTCGCTGGCAAGCTGCGTCGGCTCCTCCCAGCCAGCGTTCCCATCGACAACGACCTGGGGACAGTTGGAGTAGCGCTTCAGGTAGAGCAGCAGCGGCTTCGAAGTGGACATGGCACCGAAGCGCAGCACCAGTTGCGGCTCGACGCGCTCCACAACGGCATCGATACGCAGGAAGGCATCGTAGCTGGACAGCACGCGCTCCGACCGACCGGAGCGTAACTGAGAGAGTGGATCGGCCAGGATAGGGTAGCCGCTCCGCTGCGAGAGGTCAGTGAGCAGATCCGGCAGAGCGGGATCATCACCAGGGCCGACAATGATCAGCCCACGCTCGCGTGTACTTATCAGAGCGCGCAAACGTTCGACCAGGATCTCGTGCTCCGCTCCGCTCCGCGCCTCAGTCACACGCACGTACGGAGCGTTATCCGGGCGGCCCTCCCAGGCGACGGGATCACGCTGCGAGGGCAGTGGAAGCGACCGATCAGGCGCGGGAACCAATGGTTCGCGGAAGGGCATATTGAGGTGAACAGGTCCAGCGGGAACAGCCTGCGTCAGGGCCACGGCGCGGTCGGCAAGCGTGCGAACGTAGCACAGCGCCTCGTTGCTCGCCTCGGGCAGGGCCATATCGACAAACCACTTCGCATGCGTACCATAGAGGCGATTCTGATCTATCGCCTGCGGTGCTCCATTCTCGCGCAGCTCATGGGGACGGTCCGCCGTCAAAATGAGCAGAGGGATATGTGTGAGATGCGCCTCGACGACCGCGGGCAGGAAGTTAGCCGCCGCTGTCCCAGACGTGCAGACGAGCGCGACAGGCCGGGCGAGACGCTTCGCCATGCCCAGCGCAAAGAAAGCCGCTGAGCGCTCATCGACGTGCATCCAGACACGTATACGTGTCTGAGCGACCAACGTCATTGCCAGCGGGGTTGAACGCGAGCCGGGACACACAACAACGTCCAGCAGGCCCGCACGCTGCAATTCGTCGATAAAAGCGGTTGTATAGACATACATAGGGTTCGTGAGATTTAGAATAGAGCTTGATGACATAACTTTCCCTTAATCCAGGCCACCTGATCCACGTATCATCACCTTTAATTTCAGACACGACTCGGCATATTCACTGTCGGGCTGCGAATCGGCCACAATGCCACAGCCGGCAAACAGGGTCGCGGTATTCCCGTCGATCAGGGCAGAGCGCAGGGCCACCGCGAACTCGCCATATCCGCTCCTATCGATCCAACCGATAGGGCCGGCGTACCAGCCGCGGTCCAGTTGCTCGCGCTCACGTATCTCGGTCAACGCGGCCTCGCGTGGGAAGCCACCGACCGCCGGAGTTGGATGCAGGTACTGGAGCGCCGCCAGGATGCTATGTCCTGGAAGCAGTTCGCCGACGATGGGCGTCTGCAGGTGCTGGATATTCGACAGCTTCAGTAACTGCGCCTGCTCGGAGACCTGGACATTTGAGCACAGATCCGCCAGGGCGTCGCGCACCATCCCGACGACGATCACGTGTTCGTATCGGTTCTTCTCGCTATGGAGCAGTTCCCGGCCTAGCTGCTGATCCTCCTCCTCGGTTGCGCCACGGGGAGCCGAACCGGCCAGGGCCATCGTGCGTATCTGGCCGTCCTGGGCAAAGACGAGGCGTTCGGGCGTCGCACCTACGAAGTAGCGCTCACCGCGCTGGATAGCAAACACGTAAGCAGCGGGATAGCTCTGGCGCAGGCGTTGCAGTGTCTCATCGATAGCGAACGCTCCCTCCTCGCGTGTCGCCTGCACAGCGCGTGCCAGCACCACCTTCTCGAACGCGCCCTGTCTAATATGCTGCACGGCGCTCGCAACCAGCCTCTTCCACGTCTCCGCCGGCAGGAGGTCCCGTATCACAAGCGGAACGGGCTGCGAGAGTTGCCGGGACCGCGCCAGTTGTTGCTCTACAGCGATATGCAGGCGTGTGATATCGGCAACGATCTGATCGGCACACTGCTCGATATCATCAAGGACATCGACCATGAGATTTACCGTAATGGCCGCGTTCTTCTCGCCGCCGCTGAAGAGCAGGTAAGGTAAAACAAGCAATCCATCGGGAAAGTCCTTCCACAACGGCGTGCGAGGATGGAGAGGATCAAAGGCGAAACCACCAAAGAGGATCGGGCCTGTCACGTGAGATGGGAGCTTGCCTGGGGCGAAACCAACTACGGAGCTGTCCTGCAGCCCGCGCCACGACTGAGCAGCGCGGGTAAAACAGTTCGTCCCGGTCGTTGCGATCGTCGTAGCAGCGCCCGTCCCTACGAACGCACGTCGCTCCTCGGGCTTCTCCCAGAAGAAGCACTCGCCCAGCCCTTGCTGGCGCAGCGCGTTGAAGACGGCTAATGGTTCACAGGGTCTAAGTGGTTGCGTAAAGCTGGCAAGCACTGCGTGGCCTGCCAGGGCGGCACGCGTGGTGGCACGATGTAGGGTTGCAAGTAACAGAGCACGATCAAAGTATATAGGCCAGAGACTAGAGAGAGCGTTTGCGTTCACATTATCAACAAATACTATATCCATATTCTCACCTGAATAAAACGACACACGACGTTCAGGGCCCCGTGCCCTTCATCTTTTCCCTTGTGGAGACCGGCGTACGCGCCGAGTTTCCAGGAGAAAAATCGGGGGCTGCTTGATAGTTAGCCTTGAACAGATCGTAGGCTTAAGCCTTAAAGCGGTGCCTGTAGTATTATAGCACGGTTGGGGGAGGGCGACCATAAGCTTTTTTTCGGGGAATATTCAGGCGCTTATTTCAAAACAGTCCTGCTTATGTTATACTCTTGCTATATCTGATGAGAAATACTCCCTACTCTTGATTTCAACCTGTTGCTTTCTACCTGTGAGGTGAGCTATGTCACTGGAAGGATTACAACTGGGGAAATACCGTCTTTCGCGCCTCATCGGCAGCGGCGGTATGGGCGATGTCTACATCGGCGAAGATGCGGGTATTGGACGCCAGGTGGCAGTCAAAGTGATGCGAGCTGAGCCGTCATCCTATCCTGACGAAGACGCGCTCAAACATGGAGAACGCCTCTTCCAACGGGAGATGAGAGCGATTGCCATGCTTGACCACCCACACATTCTTCCCCTTTATGATTATGGAGAAGAATTACTTTATAAAACGACGCTCATGTATATGGTGATGCCATTTCGTCAAGAAGGCTCCCTTGCCGATTGGCTGCGGCAGCGCGCCGGTTTACTATCGCTTCAAGAAGTCGTCTATTTCCTATCTCAGGCAGCCGAAGCTCTTCAACACGCACACGATCACCAGATCATTCATCAAGATGTGAAGCCCTCCAACTTTCTTATTCGCCGTAAAAGAGCCTCTGCGAGCCTGCCCGACCTGCTGCTGGCAGACTTTGGCATTGCCAGAATCAGCAGTCTGACATCCAGCGTGAGCCATTCGTCGCGCGGCACACCCACATATATGGCTCCTGAGCAGTGGAGCGGCGACCCTGTGCCTGCTACCGATCAATATGCCCTCGCCATTATGACGTACGAACTTCTGACGGGTCGTCCGCCGTTTCGAGGCCGTCCAGAGCAGATGATGTTTATGCATCTCAGCACACCACCACCAGCGCCGAGTACGTTCCAGGCTACACTTTCGGCTGGCATCAATGCAGTTATTCTACGCGCCCTCTCCAAGAAGCCAGAGGAACGCTTCCCTACTATCTCCGATTTTGCGACCGCTTTTCAGCAAGCAGTGGAGAGACAGGGAGACCTGCATGCAACGCTGGCGATCAGTAGTGCTGAAGCAACGACAGGTACAATGCGCGAACTGACGTTGCCAGGAGGACGGAAAGCACGGGTGACGGTACCACAAGGTATCCAGGAAGGGCAGGTTCTCTCCCTTGAAGGTCTGGGAGAGCCATACTATGATGAGGGCCCAAGAGGTCAACTTATCCTCACTGTTACGATCGCTCCTGTAGAAAAAACTATCTTTGCACAGGAAGCCCCGTACGAGAAGACAATAGCAGCCAGTCATGTCTCTACTCCCCAGTTAGTAGATAAGGCGTCGATGGGTGAGAGAACGCCCTCATTAGAGATCCCCAGAAAGAATGTCATTGCTCAACCAGCACAAAAGACAAAGGACGATTATCAAGACGAGGGCGATAAGCTTTACAGTATGCGGCGTTATCAGCAAGCGTTGAAGGCTTATGAAGAGGGGCTTAGACTTGCACCAGATGATCCCACTCTTCGTTCTAAATATGAAAAGTTGTGCAAATATCTCTTGATAGCGCCAGCGAAACAGCTTCCGCGTACAATATCCCCTTCTGCCGGTTCTTTTGCTTCCGCCGCAGTAGTCTCAGAAGATAACGAACTGGATCAAAAGACGAAAAATCAATGGCTGGAAGAAGGTGATAAGCTCTATAGCACGCGACGCTATCAGCAGGCGCTGGCCGCTTACGAAAAGGGGCTCCAACTGGCTCCAGATGATTCCACACTGCGCCGAAAATACAACAATACTCGTGATTATCTCAAATCTAGTCAAAGATACGGCAATACTCAGCAGCCACTCAAATCGACGGCACAACAATCTGATGTTCCAACCTATGAAAACAGTAGAAAGACTACGCGCATAGTAGTAGGATTGATTGTAATAGTTCTCCTATTCCTGATAATAAATATTTTAACAGTCTGGAATGCTACAGTTGTGGGCCTGACATTATTTACTGGTATTACAACCTTGATAGCTATAATTGTTGGGTAGGATCCACTAAAAAAACGCCTTGCTATACACCGTCATCTCGTGATATGCTTAGAAAAAGTGTTCTTTCTCTAGCTGTATCAGGGACAATAGCGAGAGATCGAAAAAAGCCTGGGCGCTTTTACGATCCGCTTAAGGATACTGAAAATCGAAGACGAGATGCGTACTGAAGATGAGCGTCTGTTCGGCTGGGACGCGACGCCCGGTATCGTCTCGGTATGGGCGAACCGCGAGGGGCTGGCGATTGTATGGCGGCGACAGGAGGGGCGTGTGACCTGTTCGCGCGAGCGTTTCCGTCCCTGGCTGTTTGCGACGACGCTGGCCGACCTTGCACACCTGGGACCGGCCCTGCTGCCCGTAACGGCGTTTGGCAGTGAGAGCGCGCATATCAATTATCGCGAGCTAGAGGGTCCCGACCCTCCCACACAGAGCTACCGCTATCTGATTACTGTTCGCGATGGGCGCTACCTTGAACGAGCGCTGCTGGCGGGTGCATCGAAAAGACTCGGGCGGCGCATCAATAATTTGAATGAACTCGACGAATACTACCGTGTGGGTCCGGTCGAGCAATATCTCATGGCAACGGGACGCGTCTACTTCCGCGACATGACGTATGAAGAGGGGCTGCATCGCTTGCAGTTCGATCTGGAGACAACGGCGCTCGACCCGCATCGCGGGCGCATCTTCCTGGTCGCGGTGCGCGATAATCGTGGGCTGGCGACTATCCTTGAAGCACCCACGCCCGAGGATGAGGCGCGGCTCATCCAGCAGTTGTGCACGCTGATCGCTGAGCGCGACCCCGACGTCATCGAGAATCACAACCTGTTTGGCTTCGATCTGCCATTTCTGGAGGAGCGTGCCGCGCAATTGCACATTACGCTGAATCTCGGACGGCAGGGAGGGCCAATGCAACTGGAGCGGCGTGAGGAGACGCTGGCGGTGGGACCGGAGGCGCGCCGCCGCACGCGTTACAGCGTGGCCGGGCGCGAGCTGATCGATACGCTGGACGCGGTGCGGCGCTACGACTTCGTGGTGCGCGACATGCCCAGCTATCGGCTCAAAGAAGTGGCGCGCTACTTCGGCATCGCCTCGCCCGAACGCGTGTATATCGAGGGAACAGAGATCTTCGAGACCTATCAACGCGATCCCGAACTGGTGCGGCGCTACGCCCTGGACGACGTGAACGAGGTCGATGGACTCTCGCGCCGCCTGCTGGGCGCACCGTTTGTGCTGGCGAGCATGGCCCCCCGCCGTTACGAGCGGCTGGCGTCGGCGGGTCCGGCGATGGGCATACTTGAGCCGCTGCTTGTGCGCGCCTATCTGCGCGCAGGCGTTGCGCTCCCCTACCAGGCCGCGCAGCAAGAAGGGGAGCAGGCGCTCCACGAAGGCGGCGCGACCATTTTATTTGCCGAAGGAATCGCCGAGCAGGTCGTCAAGGCCGACGTCGCCTCGCTGTACCCTTCGTTGATGCGCACCTTCCAGATCGGTCCCGCCTGCGACCCCCTGGGTGTCCTGCTCAGCATCTTGAGTCGCCTGACCGATCTGCGCCTCGCACACAAAGCCGCTGCACGCTCGGCTGACGCACTAACAGCCAGCCACCACGAGGCGACACAGGCTGCGATGAAGATCCTGATCAACGCGGCGTATGGCTATATGGGAGCCGGCTCAATGGCGCTCTTCGCCGATAATCGCGCCGCCAGCGAAGTCACGCGGCGAGGGCGCGAACTGCTGAACACGGTCCTCGACGCCCTGCGCGAGCGTGGCATGGCGCTGATCGAGGCCGATACCGATGGCGTCTATTTCGCCGTGCCGAACGGCTGGACAGAAGAGCAGGAGCGCGCCCTGGTCGCCGAGGTCGGCGCGCAACTTCCAGCCGGCATCAGGCTGGAATACGAGGGACGCTACCGCGCGATGTTCAGCCACATGGTCAAAAACTACGCCCTGCTCACGTACAACGAGCGCCTGATCGTGCATGGCGTGGCGCTGCGTTCGAGCCGGGCCGAACCGTTCGGCGACCGCTTCCTGCGTCAGGCCTTGCTCAGCCTGATGACCAACGACATTCCAGGATTGCACGAGGCGTTCCAGCGAACGGTCAGCGCCCTGCGCAATCGCTCCCTGCCAGCGTCCGATCTGGGAGCACGCGTGCGGCTCTCGAAGACGCCCGAGGCCTACCTTGCGGCCCGCGCCACGCATCCCGAACCGCAATACGAGGCCCTGCTGGATGCCGGTCGCGCGCGCTGGCACCCCGGCGAACGCGTGCGCTTCTACCGTACGGGCCCCAGAAGCTATACCTGGCTGCTGGAGGAGGCCGACGAAGCCCCGGCAGGCGAAGGATGGGAGGGCGGCGGAAGACAGGATGATCATGAAAGCAACGACGCATCAGACCGCCACGAGATCGCCGACCGACGCGATTACGACGTCGAGCACTATCTGCAGGTACTGGTCACATCCTACGCCGCCCGCCTGCGCAAAGCCTTCGCCCCGGAAGATTTCGCGCAACTTTTCCGCATAGACGACCAGTTGAGCCTGTTCGATCGCCCCGTGGAGAGCATACAGCCGCGCTGGATTCGCTGCCAGTAGAGACTCCAGTAAGAGGCACCGTACACTAATGTGGTAAGTTAAGAGGTTGAGGTGTTTTCCCTGGCTCTCTACTTATTCACGCAAACGAGCCTGAACTTGAACCTATGATACCTGGCGAAGATGAGCCAGGCATGGGTATAATAGGAGCTGGTAAAGCAGCGTCTCGATTTGAACGCAGTCCGTTGAAACGTATTCCTCTCTCCCGTTGTTCGGAAAGTATGCCACGCAACAGAGGGCTGGATGGTGTTTAAGTGATGAAAAAAGAGGATGCCATGGAAAAGCCAGACGATACGATCACGGGTTTTGACAGGGTGGACCAGGCGGCGAACCCCGCTTTCTTTACACAGTTTATGGATAAGTCACATACCTTGCAGTCGGCCAGCATTTATCGGCAGCGGATGTTTGAACTCCTGGATGTGCGGCCAGGAGCGACTCTGCTGGACGTTGGCTGCGGGGCGGGAAATGATGTGCAAGATCTGGCAAAGCTCGTGGGGCCCAGCGGGCGCGTGGTGGGGATAGACTCCAGCTCAACGATGGTTCAGCAGGCGCGTGCCCGGACCGCAGACGTACATCTGCCGGTGGAGTACCTGCAAGGGGATGCGTATCAGCTCCCTTTTAAGGAGAACATCTTTGATGGCTGTCTGTCGTCGCGGGTCTTCAAGCACCTGGCTTCGCCGGACCGTGCGCTCGTCGAGATGGTGCGTGTGGCACGGTCGGGCGCTCACATTGTGGTTGCGGAAGCCGATTTTGACCTGACGATCGTTGATATCCCGGATCGCACGCTCGCCCGCCAGATGATCCACCTGGCATGTGACCGTGTACGGCACGGCTGGATGGGACGGCAGTTGCCCAGGCTCTTCAGCGAGGCGGGGCTGGACGATATCGTTGTCACTGGCAACGTGCTGTCGTCAGACTATGCCTATTTCCAGATGGCCTTCGGCGGTCTCTTGCAAGATGCGCAGGCGGCGGGTAAGGTGTCTGGCGAAGAGGTGACTCGCTTCTGGAACTTGCTGGAACAAGCTGATCGCGAGCAGCGCTTGTTGGGCTATGTCGGCTTCGTCGTGGGCGGGCGCAAGCCCTGAAAAGGCGCTTAGGCAGCCTCGCTGATGCGAAAAGTGGTCTGGCTGAGAGTTTAGAATATCAATTACATCGTCACAGACTGAACTGACGGCCAGCAATGCGACGGTAGCGCGCCTCGACGAACGAATAGGCTCCATAGGCGACCAGGCCCAGGGCGACGATCGCCAACAGGAAAGGACCGAACGGTTGCTGTAAGAGCACCTGTAGCGCGGTATCCAGGCCCTTCGCATCGTTGGGATTGTGCTGCAGGGCCGCGATGATCAGGAAGAGGCCAACGATGCAGAAGACAACGCCAAGTGCAGCGTAGCCCAGGCGACCGAGGAAGATCAGTCCCTTTCTAAGCTGCGCGCTCACTCCTTGTAAAGAGAGCTTCCGCTGGAAATTTGCTGAGTACGCACGATAAAACAGGTAGCCAGCGATCCCAAGTACGGCCAGACCCACCACGACCACAAGCGCGACGCCGATACTGTATTTAAGTAATATCCCCGTCCAGTTCTGCGCCGAAGTGGTAGAACTCTTCCCTCCATTGCCCGTACCCGCGAGCAACTGGATGGTCCCGACAGCGAGCAGTCCATAGGAGACGCCAACCGCCGCATACCCGACACGCGCAAGAATGCCCTTTGCCTGGTTGCCCTTCCCTTCGGTATCGAGCAATGCCTGAATGAAACTCCAGAGCGCGAAGCCGATCAGTCCGATCGCCACGACGACCAGCAGGAACCTGCCGAAGGGCTGATCGTAGATCGTATGAACAGCCCCCCTCTGATCGATAGCTTTTCCACCTCTGCCCGCCGCCAGTTGTACAGCGAGAATACCGATAACCAGGTAGACCACACCCTTCACCGCGTAGCCGAGACGTGCCAGCATCGTCATCCACTTACTAGTGGCGGCATCGCGCCCTGCCTGCTCCGCTTTTTCCGGCATGCTCACATTCGATTTCATTTATTTAGATTCCTTTCTTGCTCATGTCCATAGAGCAAAACTTCAGCCGCTTCCAGATTTTTCGCGTTCGTAAAAAGCCTTGTGAACAATATAAAGTACTTCTCTTCTAGTACGGGTTACCATGCACAAAAAGATACGCGTGCGGATAGGCTGATGGTCCTGGCAAATGTTCGAATTGTGAAGCAGGCACTTTCGACTTTGCCCGCATTGCACTACAATGGAGGAAAGAGATCGGTTTGATTACAACAAAGAAAGAGTTTGTAGATGATACGTCGTATTCTTGCCATTATCCTGGTACTGTTGGCGATGATTGTGCTTATCGGAGTAGGCGGAGTGCTGGCCTACACGCCGCTGGGGACGCGAGTGATCTCCACGTTCGGCCCTCCGACTCCCACACCGAAGCCGATTCTTACGGTACGCGGCACCCCACCCATGGTGAACGCGAAGGCAACCTACCTGCTGGATGCCGATACAGGGCATGTGCTGGTCGACGTTCAGGGACAGCAGCGCCTGCCGATGGCGAGTACGACCAAGATTATGACCGCGCTGATCACTATCGAGACGGCAGACCTGAACAAGGTTGTGACCATTAAACAGGACGCCATCGACGAAGTGAGGAAAAACAATGGCAGCAGCGCGCAGCTCGTGGTCGGCGACCAGATCCGCCTGAAGGATCTGTTGTATGCGCTGCTATTGCCTTCGGGCGATGACGCGGCCATCAGTGTAGCAGACGCCGTTTCTGGCTCACCCGCTAACTTCGTGCAGCTTATGAACCAGTACGCACAGCGGTTACATCTGAAGCAGACACATTATATCAACCCCGATGGACTTACCTATCTAACGCCGCAAGGGAAGCCAGATCCGAACCACTATACCAGCGCCGCCGATCTGGTGCAGCTCACACGTATCGCGCTGAACAATCCACTCTTTGCGCAGATCATCGAACTGCAGCGCTACTTCCTGCCGGCGACCGCGCAGCATCACGCCTATACGTGGGTGACGACAGACGATCTGCTGAGCGAGTACGCCGGAGCTATAGGCGTGAAAACGGGCTTTACCGTCGAGGCCGGCTATTGCCTGGTCTTCGCAGCCACGAGCGCGGGCCATCACTTGATCGGTGCCGTCATGAACGATTCCGCGACCGATCCCAACCGGCGCTTTGTGGATGCAGCGAAGCTGCTGGATTGGGGCTTTGCGCTCCCTCTGCTGCCGCCGCCAGCGCCCACGCCACAATGATCCGATTGTTACGGGAGGTATCCCTTCAGTAGGGATGGGGCTTGCCCCCATCCGGCTCGGGAGTGGCATTCTGTGGACTCGGATAGGGGCAAGCTCCATCCCTACTGAAGAGAGCAGGACCTGAATAGATACGTCGCGGGAGTGAAATCATAGAAGGAATAAGGCCATGACGAAACACAAAGTGACAGTAACAATAAAGCGAGCATACGACAAAGCTGAAGAGAACGATGGCACACGCGTCCTCGTGGATCGGCTCTGGCCGCGCGGGCTCTCTAAGGAGCGAGCTCACATCCACGTGTGGTTGAAAGAGGTCGCCCCGAGCAATGGGCTGCGTAAAGAGTTTGGACACGAGCCTGAGAAATTTGCAGAGTTTCGCGAGAAGTATATAGCAGAGCTCTCATCCGCAAGCGGGCAGAAGGCGCTCAATGCATTGCGCGAGCTGGCGCAGCAAGGGCCGATCGCACTGGTCTTCGCGGCACGCGATGCGGAGCACTCCAATGCCGCTATACTACGCGAACTTTTGCAGCGCGGGTCATAAGAGTGATAGAGTGCTTGTGCTTGCTTTTTGGAAAAGTTCCGTTTAATATATCAATGTAACCATCGTTTTACGACTAAATCCTTCTTCAAATTCAAACGGGTAAATAGGCTAACAATCGATCAATCGGTTAAAGGAGACCTGTATGGATCAGTCTATTGTACCTTCATCCACGGCTGACGCAACACATGCACCGCCTGAGCGCAAACGACCATCCTCTGGCTGGGGTCTGCGTGCGCGTTCTCTTTGCGTGGGCATTGGGGCTGCACTGCTCCTGGTAGTGCTGATTGCTCTGGGTTCACGTGGCTTCCACTGGTTTGACGCGGCGCTGATAGGCTATGCGGTTGCGACGATCTTCGCGACTGCCGCAGTGACATATAAGTATGCGTTCTGGCTCTCGCGGCCACCAACGGGACGTTACTGGAAACGAAGCTGGCAGCTATTTTTCTCTTACCAGAACTTCCGGCGCTATGCGCTGCTCATTCCACAAGCGATTGCTGACCTGTTTGCGCAGCAATTTATACGCAAACGTGGACTTTATCGCTGGCTGACACACCAATGCATCTTCTGGGGAGTCCTGCTCTCGTGCGCGATCACCTTTCCGCTCACCTTTGGCTGGCTACGCTTCACGCAGCCTCCTGTGGGGGGCTACCGCATCTGGATTCTAGGTTTCCCACTCTTTACATTTCCGACCGACTCAGTACTGGCCTTTCTCATTTTTCACGCCCTGGACCTGACGGCCCTGCTGTTACTGGTCGGCCTGGTGCTGGCATTCCAAAGACGCTTCCATGATCTCGCCCTGATCACCGTACAGCGTTTCCAGTTCGATCTTGTTCCACTGGTCCTCTTGACGGCGATTGTTGTCAGTGGACTCGCACTCACCATCGATAGTACCTGGCTGGGTGGCGCCTACTACTGGTATATCTCGCTGACGCACGAAGCAATAGTCGTACTGTGGCTGATCTCGCTGCCATTCGGCAAGTTCTTCCATATCATCGAGCGCCCGGCCACAGTTGGCATTGAACTCTACTGGCGCACCGGCGAAGGAACCACCATGCAGCGCTGCGCCCGTTGCCAGGAGGAGTTTGTGCCCAGGCGCTTTCTCTCCGATCTAAAGAAAACTCTTGCCGAAGTAGGCGAAGATTATACGCTTCCTGCTACCCCGGTACAGCAGAAAAGCGAAGGAAACGCAGAGGGGCAAGAAGCGCTCTGGTGGCAGGATTTCTGTCCAACGTGCAAGCGTGTGATGCGCGCCCAGGCCAATCTTAGCGCCCTGGGTCGCAATGGCAATCAGTTCTTATAGATCGACTGGATCGACAGACAAGCAAGCAATAGAGAGCGGGGAAGCTTATGAGTGTAGATAAAGGTATCTTTCGCCGCTGGCGAAGCAGTCAGCCAGAAACATTCGATTTTCATTCTGGCGCAGATCAAGGGCCGGCTCTCTGGAGATCCGACGAAGAGATCGAGCGCTACGTGCCGACCCACTGTTGCTATTGCGGCGTACAGTGCGGTATGTACCTTAAAGTTGCTCATGGGAAGGTAGTAGGCGTTGAGCCGCGCGAGGATTTTCCGCTCAACCACGGTATGCTCTGTCCTAAGGGAGCTACGGCCTACCAGACGGTAAATCATCCAGACCGCCTGCTGCATCCACTGATGAGGCGTGGCGGGAAAGATAGTCCATTAGAACGGGCGAGTTGGGACGAGGTACTTGATACTATCGCGCAGCGCTTTCAGGCGTTGCAGGCGGAGCATGGTAAGGATTCCGTCGCTACCTACAGCGGCTCCTCGATGACAAATGAAAAATGCTACATTATGGGCAAGTTCGCCCGCGTCGCGCTGGGCACGCGGCACTCCGACTATAACGGGCGTCTGTGCATGTCTTCGGCGACGGGAGCGAATGAGCGATCGCTGGGACTCGACCGGGCCGCGAATCCAATCAGCGATACGCTGCACGCTGATTGCATCTTTGTGATTGGCGCGAACGTGGGCGAGTGTTTTCCCATCGTAACCAGTTATCTATGGCAGGCACGCGATCGCGGCTGTAAGCTGATTGTCGCCGACCCCCGCCAGACGCCGATCGCGCGTACCGCCGACATATTCCTGCCCTTGCGCTCCGGCACGGATTCGGCGCTGCTGAACGGTATGTTGCATGTCGTGATCAAAGAGGGGCTGATCGACGAAGACTTTCTTCGCGCACGGACTGTTGGCTGGGAGGAGACGAAGGCACTGGCCGAGCAATACCCACCAGAGCGTGTGGCGAAGGTCTGTGGCTTGCGCCCGGAAACGATTATCGAGGCGGCACGGATGTATGGACGCGCCGGGTCCGCGTTGATATATACAGCGCGTGGCCTGGAACATCAAAGCAAAGGCGTAGATAACGGAGTAGCCGCGATAAACCTGGCCCTGGCAACCGGCAACTTTGGGAGGCCCGGAGCGGGCTGCGGCACGCTGACCGGGCAGGGCAATGGGCAGGGTGGACGCGAGGCCGGACAGAAGGCATCACAGTTGCCCGGCTGTCGCGAGATCGAGAAGCCCGAAGACCGCGCCTATATCTGTTCGATATGGGGCATCAACGAAAGCGATCTGCCGCACGCGGGCTATCCAGCAACATTGATGATACCGGCCATGCTGCGTAAAGAGATTCGCGCCTGCTTTATGGTCTGTTCGAACCCTATGGTCTCGCTACCCGATCAGCACACGGTGGAGCGAGCGCTGCGGGGACTGGACCTGTTCGTGGTAACGGACTTCTTCCTGTCAGAGACCGCCGAACTTGCCGATATCGTGCTACCGGGAACGGTGTGGGCAGAGGACGAAGGTACCATCACCAACCTGGAGGGTCGCGTCATCAAGTACAACAAGGCCGTTGAACCGCCGGGCGAGGCGAAGCGCGACTGGGAGATCTTATGCGCACTGGCACAGCGCCTGGGCAAGGGGAGATACTTCCCCTTCACTTCCCCGCGCGAAATCTTTGATGAGTACCGGCTCTGCACAAAGGGCGCCAAAGCCGATTACTATGGTATTACATACGAGAAGATTATGGAGCAGAACGGCGTCTTCTGGCCCTGCCCGACAGAGGATCATCCCGGTACACCGCGCCTCTACGAGGAACGCTTTGGCTTCCCCGATGGCAAGGCGCGGCTGCATCCTATTACCTACGTTCCACCCGCTGAAGAGCCGGACGAAGAGTATCCCCTGGTCTTAACGACCGGGCGCGTCATCTATCACTACCTTTCGGGCACTCAAACGCGGCACACGCCATTTCTTAAGGAGCAAGCGCCGTTCCCCTGGGTAGAGATGCACGAACAGGCGGCGGCGCGACTGGGCATTGCTGACGGCGACTGGGTGACGGTACGCACAAGGCGTGGCGAGATGACGGTTCCCGCGTTGGTGATACGCTCGATCCGCCCGGATACGCTGTTCATCCCCTATCACTACGGCCACACCCAGGCGGCCAATCAACTTACCAACCCGGTGTTGGAACCGATGATGAAGATACCCGAATACAAAGTCTGTGCCGCCTCTGCCATTCGTGCAGAGGAGCGGCCCGCGTGGGCGAAAGACCTGGATGTAAGCCAGTTGAGCGCAGCTCGTAAACGGAGGCACGAATTGCCTATGGCCCAGACAAAAGCGCAGCCGGTTCTGCATTGAGGAAAGTAGGAAATATATGGCAGAGCTTATCAAAAGGATCTTCCTTGATCCATCGCGCTGTATCGGGTGCCGGTCGTGCGTAGCGGCCTGCCGGGAATGCGATACTCACAAAGGCGAGAGCATGATCTACATCGACTTTGTTGAGCGACACAATACGGTTGCCTCCTCACCGACACTGTGCATGCATTGCGAGGACCCGCTCGCACCCTGTGCACAAGTTTGTCCGGCGCAGGCCATCCTCGTCAGCCCTGAAGGCGTTGTACAGTCCGCCGACGAGACGCGCTGCATCTACTGCGAGAACTGCGGCTATGCCTGCCCGTTCGGCGTCCCTAAATTCAACATGGCGGGACACTACATGCAGAAATGCAACCTGTGCTACGATCGCACCAGCCAGGGCAAGGGTCCGATGTGCGCCACCGTCTGCCCGACGCAGGCAATCTTCTACGGCACCTACGAAGAGTGGCTGGCAGCCGGACGAGGGAAGCAGGGAGCAAAGCCCGTCAATATCTTTTACTTTGGCCGTCAAAAGCTGCGCACGCGTAACTACGTCGTAATGAAGAAAGACGACGAGGAGCTGGATATTCTGGCGCTCGTAGATGCAGTCGATAGACCTGCGAAGATTCCCCAGGCTTTGCCTACGCAGGAAACAGAACAATGGGTAGATGCTGATACGGCTGGTATTCCGCAGCGCACAGCGCCGCCGCAGCCCTGGATGCCGCGCGAGCCAGCCAGAGAGCCAGTACCAGCACAGGGAGCAAGAGCGCCCGAACTCATTCCTATTGTCCACAGCAACGCAAATGCGTAGTCTGAGTAGGAGACAGGTTCATGGTACAAGAAGTAGATCCAAAAGGCGAACACGGTGTATCTGCAGGTCCGGCAAAGACGAGCGACACAGCAGGCATGAACAGGCCGCCAGTGGAGAACGCCAGTGAAGACTGGCGCAAGGAGTTCCCATATCCCTGGGATGAAGACGAAGTAGTCACGCGGCGCGATACGCTGCGCTTCCTGCTCGCTGGCTCTGGAGCACTCTTTGTGGCAACGGGCATCCTGGCGGTACTGGGGCACCTGCCCACCGGCCCCAACGTGCAAGCCGTAGCAATCGCCAGGGAAGGCGAACTAGGCGAAAACGATTGGAGGGTCTTTAACTTTCCCGACCAGTACGCCCAGGGTATCCTGATCAATCTACCGGGGAAAGGACTGGTGGCCTATAGCGACGTCTGCACGCATCTCTCCTGCGCGGTCCAGTACGCCGGGGACGGCCAGTTGCATTGTCCCTGCCACGAAGGGCTTTTCGACGCCGCAACCGGAAATGTACTGGCAGGGCCACCTACACGTCCACTTCCACTGATCCAGCTAGCGATGGAAAATCACATCATTTACGCAGTTAGAGAGGTAGAGCGATGAGCAGTGATAGACGACACGACAGGCATGTCGCCAATCCCGATGATCCAGCGGTAAAGCTCCCGCCGCGCGGCCCGCACGGCGAGCTACTGCCAGGCCCTAACTACCTGGGGCTGCCGGGGCGCAAGGCGATCGTACAGGGACAGGTCACCCTTGTCGCCATCATCTTCATCGCACAGCTCTGGCTGGTGACAACTGCACTTTACGACCTGCTCTCCGGACGAACTGATACGCTCGGCTGGCTGGCGCTTTTCAGCGGCACCGGTTTCGTCCTCGCGCTCATCATTGTCGTCTGGCCGCGTCGTCGTATTGAACGTCCCTGAACGAGGAGCAGCTATGAAGCAAGATACAAACGAGCCGCATAGTACGAGCAACGAGTTCTCAAACCAGACAGCACCTAAACGCAGGTATATCGATGGCGAACATCCTATCGGCGGCGAGATGTCCGACATCGTGTTTGGTCTCCTCGCGCGCACTCGCCTTCCCTGGTTACTGGAGCGTTATTCGCGTGTCCCCATCCTCGCATTGTTCAGCTTTATCAACGGCTGCATCAGCATCGGGATAATGGCAACGCTGGCCGTCATTACGCATTCGCCTTTTATTTTCCCATCGCTTGGCCCAACCGCCTTTCTCTTCTTCTATACGCCCACCGCGCCTTCAGCATCCCCACGCAATACTATCATTGGGCACGCTATCGGCATAGTTGCGGGATACCTCAGCCTCGTCGTCACAGGGCTGACAACCGCGGGACCGGCGCTCGCCATAGGAGTATCATGGCCTCGCGTTATCGCTGCAGCCCTCTCACTGGGCCTCACGTCCGGCCTTATGGTCCTGCTCAAATCGCCGCACCCCCCGGCGGGCGCTACCACACTCATCATCTCGCTGGGTATTCTGACGCATCCTCTACAACTTCTGCTGCTTATGATCGCCGTCGTGCTCCTTACCTTGCAGGCTCTAGGCATAAACAGATTGGCAGGGATCGCGTACCCGATCTGGAATCCGCGTAGCGAGACCGATACAGTGGAGAAAGCAGGCACGAAAAAGAGAGAATAAGCACGCACAGAGCATAAACATAAAAACGTGCTTATCGGCGTACTCGACAAAAGTCTGCTCATCTATCAATTTTCGTGGCAATATGGTACTATCTGAAGCACAAGGAAAATTAAAGAGACAAAAAGATACATGTAATCCGTCTCTTTTGGGATCGTTGTAATTTACAGCGGTCCCATTTCGCTATATGTGACTGATGTCATAGACACGGCAACCATTTTTTGTTAGAATCCAGGTACAAGTAAATAATACATCCCATTTTATAGTGAATAGCGTCAGAAAAGTCGCAAAGAAAGTACATAGTCAGAGAAACCCTACCCAGTAGAGTGAGGAATTCGCATCTGCTTCGTTTTTTAGATCAGAGGATATCTTAACGGGAAAAGAGTCGCCTTATGTTGATGGAGTACCAGTGTAGACAGTATCATGACACAAGTGAGCGGATGGTGTATAATATGGTCGCTGATAGTAGCCTTACCTTACCAAGGAGTTCACAGTCATGAGTGGGGATATGATTGGTCGTACCATCAAAGGGCGTTATAAGCTCATCGATGAACGAGGAAGAGGAAGCTTCGCCACCGTCTATGTAGGGCGAGATATCGAGAACAATCATATCTACGCAGTGAAGGTCATGCATATTGAGCTTTCGAACGACGATGAGTATCTGGCTCGTTTCCAGCGAGAGGCGCATATTCTTTTGAACCTCAGTGATCCCCATATAGTACGTATTGACGACTATGGGGATGACAATAACACGCATTATATCGTCATGGACTATATAGATGGTGAGAGTCTTAAGTACTACATGATCAACGATGGTCCCATGGAGGCACAGCGGGCGTTAAACTACGCGCGACAGATCGCCGAAGGGCTGGACACAGCATATAAGCAGGGTGTAGTGCATAGAGACATCAAGCCACAAAATATTCTAATCAACACAAAGGATATGGTCAAAATCACTGATTTTGGATTAGCACGTGGTCGGGAGACAGTGACGCTTACACAGTCTAACGTATTTATGGGCACGGCCTACTATATTTCGCCCGAACAGGCGGAAAGTGGGCGGTCGGCGGACACCCGTTCTGATCTTTACTCGGTTGCTACAGTATTGTTTGAGATGCTCGCGGGTCGTCCTCCCTTCGAAGGGGAGACGGCGGTCGACATCGTGATCAAACATATGAACGAGAAAGTCCCGTCGATCTGTCGTATGCGCCCCGACCTGCCCATGGAGATGGACACCTTCATGCAGAAGGCGCTGGCGAAGTCACCAGCAGATCGTTTCGCGACGCCGCGCGAGTTCATTGTAGCGCTTGAACAGTTACAGGAGCGTATCCAGGCACAGCCAGAGCGAGTCGGGCGGCCCGGAGTCGATCCAAATCCAGGGAACGCCGGATACAAGCCGCAGCAAGCTGCGCAAAAAGAGGCGCGCATAGTAGTTCTCTCAAATGGGGAGTCGATCCCCTTGCGCGGAGAGCTCATGGTAGTGGGACGGAAAGATCCCACGCTGGGCATTTATCCGGAGATCAACCTGGCGGACAAAACGGTCGGAAGACGGCACGCGTACCTGCGCAACCAGCAGGGGCAGTACACAGTCGAAGACCTGAATGCCCTGAACAAGACTCGCTTAAATGGAGTGACCTTAACACCACACGAGGAACGTACGCTCAAAGATGGTGATATACTCCGCTTTGGCAGTGTTGAAGTACGTTTCGAAATGCGATAGAATGGTGTTGATACGCACGGAGTCGCAGTTGTAGGGGTACCAATGTCGGGTGCCTGATGAAGATCGGGTGGTGGGAGGCCTGTTCTCATAGGAGATACAGAAGTGCCGTCCCGCCGCCCCTACGATCAGAGGGGTGAACTAAATGGGAGCGTTATTACTTTTAGTGAATGCAGCGGCCATCGCGTTGCCGGTTCCAATGTCTGCAATCATCATCGCTTTTATTATCCTCGCCATCATACTGGCGGCTGGCTCGGTCTGGCTCTTCCGCAGCGGAAATCGGAAGAAAGGGGCTAAAGCGGCAGCACCAGGCGGCAATAGTGACTGGCAACGCCAGGCGCCTCAGCAACAGGGAGCGCCGGGCGCCTGGAATCAGCAGCCAGGAGCGGCTGGACAGGGTAGCTGGGGCCAACAGATGCAGCAGCCCGGTGGCTGGAACGCGCCTGCGGACGGTGGCGCAGCGGGCGGCTGGGGCACACCGGCCCAACAGCAACCAGCAGCCAACCAGTGGAACGCGCCCGCCCAACAGCAACAAGCGGCCAATCAATGGGGCTCTCCCGCTCAGCAGCCGCCGGCCCAGCAGCCGGCCTGGGGGCAGCCCAACAATGCGGCGCAGGCCAACCAGTGGAACGCGCCCGCCCAGCAACAGCCAGCGGCCAATCAGTGGGGCGCGCCCGCCAGTCAGGCAGCCCAGGCACCCTGGGAACCTGCGCCGACGCCAGCACCGGCAGCACAAGATCCCTGGGGTCAGCCGCCTGCCGCCAGCCCATGGGGCGCGCCCGCCAGTCAGCCGTCGCAGCCCTCGCAGGGCCAGCAGCCTCAGACAGCCTATGGCGGCGGCAGCAACAGTTCCGGGCCCGCGTGGGGACAATCATTTAACAACCCCCAACAAGACGCCTGGAGCAACGCGCCTGCCTCACCTGCCAATCAGTGGAACGGGAGTCCGGCGCCCGCCAACGCCGCTGCTGGCGCTGCGCCCTGGCAACAACCGGGCGGCGGCCTCGGACAGAATAATAGCGGGATGGACGCCAACACCGTGTTCGCCAACAATGAAGCGGATAAAACCGTTCTGCGCACCACCGGACCGCAGGGGGCACTCGGCATCGTACGCGTCGAAGAGGGCAAGGAGCCGGGACGCATCTACGAGGTACGCAAAGAGTCGTTGAGCATTGGACGCAGCCGCGAGAGCGACATCTTTCTGGAAGATCTGGCGGTCTCACGTCTACATGCCTCCATTGTGAACATGGGCAATGGCAACTACGCGCTCAAGGACGAAGGCAGCGCTAATGGCACCAAAGTCAACGGCCAACTGGTCAATAAGTATCAGACATATCCCTTACAGGAGGGTGATCGCATTCAGTTGGGCCAGACGGTGCTTGTCTTTGGCAGGCGCTAACCATAGCACCCATGCAGCAAGATGAATTGATTGGAACATCGCTCGGCGGCTATCGTATCCTCTCTTCAATCGGGCAGGGGGGAATGGCGCGGGTCTATAAAGCATACCAGGAGAACCTCGATCGAGAGGTTGCGATAAAGGTCCTTCCACCCTGGTATGCAGCAGACCGTGGCTTCGTCGAGCGTTTCAATCTCGAAGCCCGGCTGGTCGCGCGCCTGTCGCACCCCAACATTGTCACGGTTCACGACGCCGGCGAGCAAAGCGGACACCTCTATATCGTTATGCAGTTGGTCAGCGGGGGAACGCTCAAACAGCGCCTCGATCAATGGCACAGGCAGGGCAGGGTTCCAGAAACGATAGAGGTGATACAGGTCTTCTCGCAACTGGCCGACGCCCTCTCCTACGCGCACGATCAGGGCATTATTCACCGCGATATTAAACCCGTCAACGTTCTGATGGACCACTCCAGTCGTCCCATCCTCTCCGATTTTGGTATTGCAAAGGTGCTCGCCAGCACGCAAGAGGGATTGACACGTCCCGGAGCAGGTGTAGGAACGCCCGAGTATATGTCTCCTGAACAGTGCAGGGGGGGACCTGTCGATGGCAGGGCCGACATCTACGCGCTCGGGGTTTTGTTATTCGAGGCCATGACCGGCTTTACCCCGTTCCGCGGCGATAATTATCCCGCGCTCGCCCACAGCCATATCTATGAACCCGCGCCGCATCCATCGACCATCAATCCTACCATACATCCAGGCATCGAGCGCGTTATCTTGATAGCCCTTATGAAACACCCTCAGCAGCGCTACCAGCGCGCCAGCGATATGGCAGAGGCGCTGAGGCAAGCACTCGCCAGGCCATCGGCCCCGGTCGAAGCTATCTATCCATGCCTCTATTGTGGTAGGCCGAACAAGCCACAGATGCGCTTTTGCACCCAATGTGGCACGCCAATGAATCTCTGTGCTATCTGCGGGACTACCAATCCGGCAAGCAACCGTTTCTGCTATAAATGCGGACAGGCTCTCACGCGACGGTACTAATAGGCAAACTCGTCCTGCTGCGCTGGATAGAGGCGGGCCAATGTTTTGCGCTGCTCATCCAGGCGTTTGCGTTGGAGCATGCTCCGCTGCTCCGCGCTCATAGCCAGGACGGCACGGACACGCTGCACAATCGCGCTAGGCTGTGTGGGCTTGGTGATATAATCGATAGCCCCCTCCTCAAAACCATGCATTTGCTCTTTTAAATTTACAAGCGGGCTGAGAACAATAACGGGTGGTGGAGGCGCAGCATTGGCGCGGAGCCAGTTCAGAATATCCCAACCCGAGATGGGCCGCATCACCAGCTCCAGCAGTATAAGATGGGGAGCAAACTCTAAAATAGCCTGCATCGCCTCCTGGCCATTGGAGGCGCCAAGCACCTCGAAGCCACTGTGATTCAGAAAAAAGCAGAGCACTTGCTGAATAGACTTCTCGTCCTCAACCACGAGAATCCTTGCTCTGGCAGGAGCATCCATATGTCACCTCTACAAACCACCATGTCTCTGTAAAAACACACGCCTTGTTAGCACACGCAGTCTTCGGAGAGAGGAGAGAAAACGACTTCACACCCTACGATCTCAGCTACGGCTGCGACGGACCAGGGGGAAGCGCACCTCAGCCACCGTACGTTCTGCAGCTTCATTTTCCCGACCGCCATCTTCCTGTAACGCCCTGGCGGCGCCCTCATGTCGCAGCGAGAAACGACCATCCAGATCACCGATCAAATGTTTAATCAAAGAGAGGCCCAGGCCCTCGAAGCCGCTATTCTCCCCGCTCTCCTCAACAGGCATCTCTGTCAGGGGTCCACGGCCCGTATCTATCACCTGCACGATCACCATCCCCTCCTTCTCGCAACCAAGAACGGTCACGGACCCCTCTGACTGGTGCGCCATCCCGTGTTTGATCGCATTCGAGATCATCTCGTTCATCACCAGCGCCAGGATCGTCACCGCGCGCGATGGGATCACGATGGGACAGGGCTCGACCATGAACGTAATGTGCTGCTCTGGAAGGCTCAGGTTCGCGTTCGCCACGCCAACGATCTTGCGCGCAATGTCATCGACGCGAGCCTCACTCACATCTTCATGGGCCAGCAGATCGTGGGTTGCCGCCAGTCCCTGCACGCGGTTGACGCTCTCCGCCAGCGTACGGCGTACCTCCGGTGAGCGCGTGCGGCGCCGCTGCAACGAAAGGATGCCCGCCACGGTCGCCAGATTGTTCTTGACGCGATGATGCAGTTCGCGTAGAAGCACCGACTTCAGCTCCAGACCGCGCCGCGTCTCCTCATACAGGCGAGCATTATCAATAGCGATCGCTGCTTCGTTCGCAAAAGTAATGACGAGCTGCATCTGTTCCGGGCTTAGCAAGTGGCGATGACTGCTATAGATGCAGATGCAACCGAGGACCTTTTGCTTGACCTTGAGTGGCACACAGAGCACCGAATGGATATCGGCAGAGATCAGCGGATCACTATGGATAAAGCAATGCTCATCGGCATGGAAGCAATCGACCGCCATACTGGGCCTGCCGGTCTGAACGCAGCGCCCGGCGCAGCACTGCCCCACGTCGATCTGAATGCGACTCGCCAGACCATTATCCAGGCCATAGTGTGCCAGGACGTGCAGGCGACGCAGGTCGGGATCGAGCTCGAAGATACAGGAGCGCTCGGCGCCTGAGAGGTGAACGGCCTGTGTCGTGATCATCTGCAACACTTCATCGAGATTGAGCGTGGAAGCGATAATCCACGAGACGCGATGAATAGTTGCCAGTTCATGTACCTTGCGGCGGAGCTGCTCATCGGTCTGCTCATACAGGTGCCCGTTCTCGATACCGATCGCAACGATACCGGCCACCACCTCGACGAAGCTGATTTCATCGCGCGTAAAGTCTCGTAGCTCACTTGCCTGTACGCTGATGACCCCGATCAGGCGCTCATCGTTGGCAAAGAAGATAATAGGCAGAGCCATGACGCCGCGATAATCGCTACCATACGCCTGGGCCTCACTCGCAAAGTTCGTGTCGGTCATCACGTTCTGTACCAGGAGGGGACGCCCCTTATCAGCGACCCAGCCGCTATAGCCCTCGCCCAGCCGTAGCGTAAAGTGCATACCGCCGAGCGGTCGTGGGCCATTGGTGGCGCGCAACGTCAACACGCGCTGGAGCTCATCATAGAAGTAGATCGAACAGAGATCGACGTGTAGTTGCTCAGCCACCACCCTGGTGGTCACCTCCAGCGTCTGATCGAGGTCCATCGCAGAGTTGCTGACGCCATTGATGCGCTGCAGAGCAAGGAGTCGATGTTCGAGGCGTTCTGTCATCTGCGCGTTGTACAGCGTGAGCCGATCTGTCACCCCCTGATATCCCCTTGTCAGAGCCAGGACGCCACTCGATTGCAGCCGGTAGAGCTGCGAGAGCGCCTCGGCCATCAACTCAGGTTGGGAAGAGAGGATTTTTTGCAGTTCGGATGCCAGCGCATCGATATAGAGTTGCAAGCCACCAATGCGTACATCCAGCTTGCCGCCCTGTTCCGCAAGCCAGCGTCCGGATTGTTCAAAACGAGCAGTTAGCATCTCATCGTCGAAATCATTGCTTCCGGTCAGAGCATTAAGCAGCAGCCACGCATCGCTGCCCTCTTCGGGCCCATCACTATCGCCGGAAACATGCTGAAGACAGACTCTTAAGCGGGTGATATGTTGAGCGAGCATCTGCTCTACGTTATTAGCACTTTGTGTCACTTTTTCCTGCCTGACTGCGCCCCACTAGTCGGAGCACGCATACACTTCCCACGAGGCCACGTACTACCTGTTATCTGTATTGTAGTTGTGCGATCTAATGGTGTCAAGAGTATAACACCCTGACGCCGCGTGGAAGCGGCTCATACAGGTGCCCTCGCCTGCACACAGCGCGCTTCTTTGCGCAACCCTGAAAATTTCATCGCAGAGGAGAGAGACGAATCTCCTATAAAAGTGCGAAAACATTACCGGCACAGCTTACAAACGTTGTAAAATATGCCGGATATCAGGATCAGAATCGAACGGGAGGGTTTTGCTATGAGATGCGCCAGTTGTGGTTTACCGCTCTCTCCAAAACGCACACATTGTCCAGGATGTGGAGCAGCCAGCACAGGGGAGCCTGGAAGACAGAACGAAAACGCCGCCAGCCAGGGAGAGGTGCCGCAATACGCGTTTCCAGCGCCACAGCATGGGCTCCCTACTTTGCAAGTCAATGGCAAGGCGCAGATGCCTTATGCCAGCACCTGGGAAATTCAACAACAAGCACCGTCTGTTCCGCAGGCGGTTTACCAGTCAATGGGCGGCGAAATGCCACCTTCAGAGCCGTTTCCAGACGTGGGTTCAATACCATTTGCATCCAGCCAGCCGCAACAACTCTGGTTGTCAGGAGGAGACTCCCCAAACTGGCAGACATCTGATGGGAAACCAGCCTCACGACCCAGATTGAAGGGTACAGCCTGGGCAAACTCAGGGCAACTACCAAAGAAACCGAAACAGGCTAACGGCAGAGGCAGCGCACGGCTCAACTTCACCATCGCAGGACTCTGCGTGCTCACGGGTGGCCTCATCTTAATTTTCGTTTATATCATCTCCTTCAGCCTCCCTCCTACCTTTGCCGGTAGTCAGCAGACAGTCGTTGCCACCGCGACGACGCAAGGCTTCTCCCCCACAGCACAAGGAACAGCGGCAAACGCAACCGCGACGACACAGGCAACTCCAGCCGCCACGCCGACAGTGGGACTGCCAGGCGAACAATACATCGATACAGCACGGATGGCGAGCAGCGTGAATACAACTACCGCACAGCCAATACAACTGACAAACAAGTTCAAAACAAACCAGCCGATATTCGTTACATTTATGCTCCACCCTCAAAACACCGGTGGTGCGGTCTGCCTACTGTGGTATCTGAATCAAAAGCCATTCTCGCACTACGCATTTTCGGTAGACACAACACCTCAATCGGCTTACTCGTACGCCTACGTGGGCAGCCCCGGCTCAGGCTCAGTCGAGATATACTGGGCGAGCACCACGGCCTGCACAGATACGGAGTTGGCTCAGGTCCTTAAGTTCACTGTCAATCTATAAACATTCCGAGAGGGTTCCACATAGAAGCTTTCCAGTCACGCAAAAACATGCTATAGTATTGAGGCTGGTTGCTTAATATTGATAATGGCGTGTCGAAACATGCATCTTTGTCATTTTTGTCGCGCTATCAACTTTTGTTACGTACACTATGCTTCAGAACATCTAAGTGATCAGGAGGTCACCAGTACAATGAATTGTAACAATTGCGGTTGGCTCTTGCCCCCTGGGGTTGCGTCCTGTCCTTCGTGTAACGCGGCAACTCCATACAACACGACAGGCCAAAATATTGCTTCCCCCTACGATCCGACGGTTGCCGCCAACATTGGGAACCTTCCATCGGCTCCTGGTTCAGGGCAAGCAAATCCTTATAATAATCCGCCACAAAATCCATATACATCGTATGGGGTGGGGACGCCGCCAGACCCCTACGGTAACACACCGTCTTATGGAGGAGGCGCCCAGCCAGCTCAAAATTTCTATACTCCGCCTTCCAATCCACAGTCAGGGCCGGCGCCTTATCGATATGGAGCCTCTGGAACGCCGGCACCAGGTTTTGTGCCAGGCATGCAGCCTGGAGGATACGGCATAGCAACGCCTCCAAAGCGTCGCAGCAGAGTCGGGCTCATTGTTGGCATCTCGCTACTGGCCTTTGTGCTGTTATGCGGGGGACTCATCGCGCTGTTTGCCGTTATCGGGAAAAACGCTGCATCGAGCACCTCTACGAGTACAACTACGACCGCAGCCACCACATCGGCCAGCGGCGTACCGAGCAGCAACGACGTTGTACCTTCGGCAGCAAAGATTCTCTTCAATCCTCAGATGAGTAGCGCAATAAACTCAAATGACGAGCCAACAAAGATCACGAATACCTTCACGATGGGGCAGGACGTTTACCTGACTTTCCAGGAGGATTCGCAAGGGAAAGATGGCTACATTCAGGTCAAGTGGTACTTGAATGGAGCGCTGGACGATACACGCCTGCTCAAGCACAGTGGGCAGAATGACCATGGCTACTTCTCACATGCGTTTACCGCCTCTGGTCAGGCTGGAGTGGCGATGTATTGGTGCACACAAGTTAGCTGCAGCGACGCCCAGTTGGCGCAAGTCATTACATTCAACGTCTCGGCAGCCTCCGCCGCGCCATCGTCCACCACAGGCGTGGCAGCGGTGATCGGGGCCCATCGTAGAATCGATTGATCGCTAGCTCTCGACAAGCAGTCTGCGCAATACCTTGCCGACGATGTTTTTGGGGAGTTCTTTACGGAACTCGATCTTCTTGGGCACCTCGTAGGCATCGAGGCGCTCGCGGCAAAGGGCAAGCAGCTCCTCGGCGGTTGCATGCTCGCCACGCTTGAGCACAACGACGGCTTTGATCTGAGGTGTCGTTGTGCTCCCTGTTCCCACGACGGCTGCCTCCAGGACCAGCAGTTCTCCGACCTTCATAGCCCGCGACGATTTCGAGCGCCTACCTCTTAATAAGCACGCTCTATCATCGCACCATCAAGGCAACGAACCCGACAGCCACCACCAGCACGACCGCGACGCTGATCCACACAGCACGCATAGCAGCGACACGGCGCTCGGCCTGCACGCGTAACTCATGGACGCGCCGATCCTCAGCGGGACACCAGCGGGCGGTACCGCAGTATGGACAGAGTGGAAAGAGCTCATAGGGAGGGCACAGACCAGCGTCGTCCATAGGATGGCCCTTGCCATAATTGATAGAGGCCACCTCGTAACGGATCTGCTCGCTCTCAAAAACGGCGCTGCAATGCTGACAGCGTAGGAGCAGGTACTCGCTCCAATCGATAGACTTGCAGTGAGGGCAGAAGCGCTCGTTTCTCTTCGCAGCGCGCCAGCGATGATGGCAGCGATGGCAATACAGGCTAAGCGTCTCATCTTCAGGCGCGACCCCACGCAGCATCCCCTCCTGTTGCAGCACGCTGGCTTTGTCGGGCGTGAGCGTATAGGCGAAATCAATCAGGTCGATATGGACGGAATGCCCCTTCAGAAAATCGGGAAAGTCATAGTGGCGCTGGCGATCGCGCCGGGCCTTCGGCGAGGGATCGGAACGAGCTGAACGTGGCCCTTGCGACGAGCGATAACGGTGGTCATCATGGATATGTTCAGAACGCCGCGCATCGTACTGCCTGCGCGCCGCAGGGTCGTTCAGCGTCTGATAAGCAAGCAGCAAGATACGCATACGCTCATGCGCATCTTCCCCCTTGTAGAGGTCGGGATGATATTGCAGCGCCAGCTTCTTGAACGCAGCCTTAATCGCCTCGGGCGATGCATCCGTAGCAACGCCTAGAATAGCGTAGTAATCAGTAAAAGAGTTCATGTGTATTGCGTAAACCAGAGCCTCTGAACGCATCAGCAAGGAGATGCACTGGAAATTTTTCAAAAAACAAGGTATCGTCTAACAAATAGACGAATAAACAACGCAAAGGTTGTATTTATGCAGAAAGAACGCGAGTACCAGATACTACTAGACGCCTGTAAGCAAGAGGGCTGCCTTATCTGCCGCCTGGTCCAGGAAACCGCCAGTCGCTACCTGGGCTCCTGGAGGTACGATCTATTCACTGACGTTGAGGTGCGTCAGGAGCTGCGCCGCTCGCAGGGCTTCTGCAACGCCCACACGTGGCAACTGGCACATATGGGCGCGACCCTGCAACTGGCCCAGGCCTATCGCGACATCATCACCGATGCAAGCGAACAGCTCCAGGCCAGCACAGGCACTACGGCGTCATCCGGCGGACTGTTCCGGCGCCTCTTCGAGAGTACCGTAAACAAACGCGAGCAATGTCCCGCGTGTCGGCAGAAGGAGCTGGCCGAGATTCGCTACATCAACACCCTGCGTAAAGTGCTGTTCGACGCAGATTTTTACCAGCAATTCTCGGCCTCAGACGGACTTTGCTTGGAGCATTTCCGCCTCAGCAGCGAGCTCAAGATGTCCGACACACCCGGCGATTGGCTCTCCCTGTTGCGCCAGGCGCAGTTGGTCTGCTTGCAACGACTGGACGAGCAACTGGGTGAGATGATACGCAAGCACGATTACCACTTCAAGGACGAGCCAAGAGGGTCCGAGATGGTATCATGGAAGAGAGCTGCAGGCATCGTAGCAGGCGAAGAGAATAGTTCTTAAATCCATAAGAGGTCCTGTTTTCGTAACTCCTCAGGCCTCCTCGCCGCTACGCGGCTCGCCGTAGGTTATGTGTGCGTGCGGGAAAACGGCCCCAGGCCGTTTTCCCGCACGCACACATAACCCCTTGCGAAGCAGCGCAGGCGCTGAGGAGTCTGGAAGAGTGAACATGAGGAGTTATCTGTTATCATAAGGAGGCTGATATGCATAACCACGATGAGCAAGAGCATCCCCACGAACATCACGACCACGATCATGATGACCACCACGACCACGATCATGGTCACGGACACAGCGGACATGGACATGAACACGGGAAGGTAGATGCCGACCTGTATGGCAACAAAATCGGCCTGCGGGCAGTGCAGATCTCCACGCTCGGTATGTTGCTTGTCTCCATAGTGCAGTTCGCGATCGCCATTATCGGTGGCAGCGCGGGACTCTATGCCGACGCACTGCACAACGCGGGAGACGTACTCACAACCGTCGCACTGTGGATCGCCTTCGTCCTCTCCCGGCGAGCGGCCAATCAGCGCTATACCTACGGCTATTATCGCTCCGAAGACCTGGCCGGCATATTTATCGTACTGGTCATCATAGGAAGCGCCGTCGCCGGAGCAATTGAGTCGCTGCAAAAATTGACCAGCGGCAACGTTCCCACACAGCTCTATCTCAGCATGGCCGCCGCCCTGGTCGGCGTCGTAGGCAACGAAGCGCTCGCGCAGTATAAGATCAGCGTCGGCAGGCGCATCAACAGCGTCCCCCTGATCGCCGATGGGCAGCACTCGCGCATCGACGGCCTCACCTCCCTTGCTGCCTTCATCGGACTGGTAGGCGCCCGGCTGGGCTTCCCGATCGCCGACCCCATCGCGGGACTGCTCATCACCATCGTCATCGTCACGGTTGTTTACTCGACCAGCAAGAGCGTCCTCCAGCGGCTCATGGACGCGGTAGACTCGCGCATGGTGCCCAACATTATCCGCATCGCCAGCGCGGTACCAGGCGTTGAGCATATCAACGACGTACGCGCGCGCTGGGTCGGACATACGCTACATATCGCGATGAACATCGAGGTCGACGCGCAATTGACGCTGGAGAAAGCCCACGCCATCGCTGAGGAGGTCCGCCACCGCCTCTTCCATAGCGTCAACGGAGTATCCGAGGTGATTATCCACACAGATCCGCACGGTCACGAGATGGATCATCACAAGCTGACGGCGCACCATATGCAGCAGGCACAACGCCCGGTTGTGCGGCGATAGATAGCCATAAGGAAGGAGCGAGGATACGGACGCATCCTCGCTCGTATCTTGACAAGATATATTACATAAACTAAATACATCAAAAGTCCTATTCATCTTTTCAGCAATGCAATATGTGCTATACTATGAGAAATCACGTTGATGAGGTCGGGAGGTATATGCAGAAGAACAAAAAGCAGGAATTTGACAACACATTGAAGGCTTTGTTCGGCAACGAAGTGAGGGAGATTCTACCCAGGCTTGTGCCTGGTACCGAAGTGATTGACGATAAAAACATCGAGATTGATCGCACCATTCTGAAGGCGGACCTGGTGTACAATATACTTAAGAACGGCATGCCGCATATTCTGAACATGGAGTTACAGACAGACTCGGACAGTGCAATAGATATACGGGTACTCCAATATCATGTTGGACTTTTTGCTAAACACAAGAAACCTGTAATTACTGTGATCATGTATCCGTTCAAGACAACGATCCCGAGGCCGCCATTCGAAGAGAAGAGCGGCGAAGAGGTGCTTCTCAGCCTGCACTACCGCGTACTGGCACTGTGGGAGCTAGAGGCGCAGAGATTTGTAGACGAGAGAGCAGTCTGTTTGTACACGCTGCTCCCCGCGATGCAAGGAGCGAATGCGCCCATGCTCATTCAAGCACTTGGTGAGATGAAAGAACATTATACTCGCCAGCCATTTGGGCATCACCTCATCCGCTTTAGGCGGATTATGCAAAGGTCGAAAACAATGTCTGAGCAAGACAAAAATCTGGTAGAGGAGGAACTACGCATGCATATGGCCTATGACTGGTTTCTTGACGATAATCCCGACGTTCAGGAGCGGGTCTCCAAAGGGACAGAGGAGGGGCAACTACAAGGCTTACGAAGGTCTGTGCTCAAAATCATCAAGAAACGGTTCCCCTCGTTAGTAGATCTGGCGCAGCAACAAATTGCTGCAATTGTTGCAGTGGATGAGTTAGATCAAATGATTGATCAGCTCCTCGTTGTGTCTGACGAAGCCGAGGTTCGTAAGCTGTTGAAGCTACCTTTTGCATAGTACACGTTAATGAGGGAGTTGTGAGAGAAAGACAACTCTGTCCTTCACTCACAACGTATTTTGCGCCTGCTTTTAGTGCGAGGCGCGCATGAGTTGGGCATCGTACTCGCCGGTATCGACGAAATCGCAGGCCGAAGTGCTGGTGCCGCGTGGGAGGACGCGCCAGAAATGGTGCTGTACGTTTTCCCAGTGATCCAGAATGTAATCGGCATGGCGACTGCGCGTCTTGCGCGCGTGCCATTCGACGACGGTGCGCAGGGCCTCCATTTCGTGCTCGTCCTCGATGCGATCCAGACCAACCAGCTCGGTATTGCAGCGCAACGGGAAAAGGCCCTCTTCCGTATCCAGAACGTAGGCGACGCCAGAAGACATGCCTGCACCGAAGTTGTAGCCGGTCTCGCCCAGGACAACGACCATGCCGCCGGTCATATATTCGCAACCATGGGCTCCGACGCCCTCGACAACGGCAAGGGCACCGCTATTACGCACGGCGAAGCGTTCGCCCGCTCGCCCGGCAGCGAAGAGCTGCCCGCCGGTCGCGCCGTAGAGAACGGTATTGCCGACGATAGTGTTGTCCTGCGAGGCGAAGTGCGAGTCCGCTGGTGGAGCGATGATAATCTGTCCACCAGTCATACTCTTGCCGACGTAATCATTAGCTTCACCATTGAGGATAAGGCGCATACCGGGCACGCAGAAGGCGCCAAAGCTCTGACCAGCCGAACCCTGGAAGGTGCAGGTGATGCTCACGCCAGGCAAGCCCTTGTTCCCGTAGCGGCGCGCTATCTCACCCGCGAGACTGGCACCGACGGTGCGATCATCATTGCGAATACTGTGCTGCGTGATGACGCTGCGTTCTCCGGTCAGCGCCTCCTCCGCTTCGACCAGCAAGCGATCGGCCACTGCGGAGGATGGGACCGCTTTGTAGGCATCCGGCGATGAGAGGACAGGCTGCAGAGCGAGCAGACCGGAGACATCCAGCTCGGATGCGCCGGTGCATTGCAGCAGATCGGCGCGTCCCACCAGATCTTCGAAGCGCGCGATGCCCAGGCTCGCCATGAAGTCGCGCACCTCCTCGGCGATGAGCGTCAGGAAGTTGACGAGCAACTGGGGCCTGCCTGTGAACTTGGCGCGCAGGTCTTCGCGCTGCGTCGCAATGCCCGTCGGACAGGTATTGAGGTGACACTGACGCGCCATATCGCAGCCGAGCGCAACGATGGCCGCCGTCCCAAAGCCGAACTCTTCGGCCCCCAACATGGCGCCGATAATCACATCGCGCCCCGTCTTGAGACCGCCGTCAACGCGCACGCGGACGCGCGTGCGCAGACCATTGCGCACCAGCACCTGCTGCGCCTCGGCCAGGCCACGCTCCCACGGCATACCTGCATGCTTGATGGACTGAAGAGGAGACGCACCAGTTCCGCCGTCGTGGCCGCTGATCAAGACGTAGTTCGCATGCGCCTTGGCAACACCGGCAGCGATTGTGCCGACACCAGCGGACGAGACTAGCTTGACGCCAACACGCGCCTTCGGGTTGACCTGGTGCAGATCGTAGATCAACTGTGCAATATCCTCGATACTATAGATATCGTGGTGCGGTGGTGGCGAGATCAACGAGACGCCCGGAGACGTATGGCGCAGGCGCGCGATGAAGGGCGAGACCTTGCTCGGCGGGAGTTGTCCGCCCTCACCAGGTTTGGAGCCCTGAGCCATTTTGATCTCTATCTCCTCTGCACGCACCAGGTATTCGGTCGTCACGCCGAAGCGGGCCGAAGCAACCTGCTTGATCTTGCTGCTCACAGGATAGCCCTCGAGCGTCTCGTGATACCAGTTGGGATCTTCGCCGCCCTCGCCGGTATTGTTGCGACACCCGATGCCGTTCATTGCAGCGGCAATCGTGCGATGCGTCTCGGGGCTGAGGGCACCAACCGACATCGCCGAAATGACGAAGCGCGCGCGAATCGACTCCATTGCTTCTACCTGCTCCAACGGAATGGGCGTTGTAGGCACGAATGAGAGCAGATCGCGCAGCGCCGTGGCGGGTCGTTTGTAGACCATCGACGAAAACTGCTGGTAATCCTCGCGACTGCCACTCTGGGCGGCCTTCTGCAAAGCGCGCACGAGGAACGGATTGTAGGCGTGGTACTCGGCATCGCGGCGGAAACGGTAGCGACCAACATCGTTCAATTTGCGACGTTTTGCCGCGTTAGTATCAGACGCCTCCTGGCTCGACTGGAGCGCCATACAATGCTGGATAATGCGCTCGGCGATATGTGCAAACGTTACATTGCCCAACTGGTTGGCGGAGCCTGCGAAGCAGCGCTCAACAAATTGTGGAGTCAGGCCGATGATCTCAAACTGACCTGCGCCGACGATATTGTGCAGGGTCGAGATACCCATGCGTGCCATGACCTTGCACAGACCGTCCTCGACGGCGTGGAAGTAACGCTTAACCGCCAGTTCCTGCGTCACCTCTTCAAGGCGGCGCTCACCGGCAAGGGCACGCACACTCGCCAGGGCCAGGGTAGGCACAACAGCCTCAGCGCCGTAACCAAGCAGAACGGCGATCTGATGGATGTCACAGACGGTTCCCGTCTCACAGATGAGCGAGACATGGGTACGCTGGCCGCGACGTATAAGGCCATGATGAATAGCACCTACCGCGATCGCCATTGGGATTGGGGCCTGTTCAAGCGTTGCGGCCCGATCGCTCAGTATCAACAGCGTATAACCCGCGTCGATTGCGTCAACGGCCTCTTGCTCAAGACGACCGAGCGTTGCTTCAAGAGAGGTGGTGCCATCAGCGATAGAGAATGTCGTTGACAGCGTAAGGGAACGGAACTGACCATCGTTGAGATTACGCAGCGTGTCCAGTTGCGCTTCCGTGAGCAGCGGCGTCGACAGGCGCAAGAGCTGCGCGTGCTGCGGCGTCTCCGTCAGCATACTCGGGCGGCGCCCTAGATAACAATCGAGCGACATCACTATACGTTCGCGCAAGGAATCGATGGGCGGATTTGTGACCTGCGCGAAGCGTTGACGAAAGTAGTCGGAGAAAGCGCGCGGCATCGCCGAGAGCGCAGCCAGAGGCGCGTCATCGCCCATGCTCCAGGTCGGTTCCTTATTATCGGTCAGGATGGGACGTAACACCATCTCCACGTCTTCATGCGTGTAGCCAAAGAGCTGCTGGCGCGCGAAGAGAGCAGCGGCGTCATGAGCCGGGATGACCTGCTCGGCCACGGGCAGCTCTGATAGGTATGTAAGATGTTCTTCCAGCCACTGGCGATAGGGCTGCTGCTGAGCCAGGTGAGACTTGATCTCCTGGTTGCGCAAGAAAAGGTGCTGTTCTACGTCGACCGCGATCATCTCGCCGGGTCCAAGACGCCCCTTCTCAGCGACCTCGTGCGGCTCGCACGAAATGACGCCAGCCTCGGAAGCAACGATCAGCAAGCCCTGCGTCGTCAGCGTATAGCGTGATGGCCGCAGGCCATTGCGGTCCAGAGCGGCGCCAACGATACGACCATCGCTAAAGACCAGGGCGGCGGGACCATCCCAGGGCTCAGTGATACCAGCGTGATACTCGCACCACGCCCGCTGCGCATCATCCAGTTCGGGATTCTGTTCCCAGGCGGGAGGAACCAGCATCTGCATGCTATGAAGCAGGCCGCGACCGGAGTAATAGAGGAGTTCCAGGGCGTTGTCGAGCTGGGCAGAGTCGCTACCGGAGGGTTGCACGACCGGGAAAAGATCCTCGATCTTCTCATCCCACAACGGCGACTCAAGCGCACCCTCGCGCGCCTGCATCCAGTTGCGATTCCCCTGTACAGTATTGATCTCGCCATTATGGGCGAGCATCCGTACGGGCTGGGCCAGGGGCCAGGATGGCAACGTATTGGTGCTATAACGCTGGTGGAACACGGCTAGCGCGCTGGTATAACGAGGGTCCCCAAGATCCAGATAGAAGCGGGCAAGATCGGAAGGAGGAAGCAGACCCTTGTAGATGAGTGTCGTGTGCGACAGCGAAACGATAAAACACTCATCGAGTTGGGCGGTGTGCAGGCGTCCCTCGATCAGGCGTCTGGCGTAGTAGAGCGTCCTGGCGTAGTGCTCGGATGGGAGCTGAGCGGGTCGCATCAGCAGTACCTGTGCAATAGTGGGCGCGATCGCCCTGGCCTTTGCGCCGAGAACGGTGTAGTCGATCGGCGGATTGCGCCATCCCAGGAATACGAGACCGACATCAGTAAGCGACTGTTCAATAAGATGGCGGCATTCCTCGTAAGCTTCGGGCGAGCGCTCCTGCGAAGGTAAAAAAAACATACCGACGGCGAGGTCGGCGGGATCGTCCACGGGGCCTGCCTGGCGCGCATCCAGTTCCTCACAGAGCAACTCCCTGGGGATCTGAGTCATGATACCAGCGCCATCATAGGTCTCAGCATCGGCATCTTGCGCACCGCGATGGGTCAGGCGTGCAAGGGCTTCGAGGGCAGTCTGCACGATCAGGTGGCTTCGCTCTCCGCCGATATGAGCAAGGAAACCCGTCCCACAGGCATCGTGTTCCCAACGCCGATCGTAGAGAGGAAACTGAGGGTCGAAAGAGTTGGTAGCATCAAAAGAGTGCTTCATGCATTGCTCTCCAAAAAAAGACTATCTGCTCAATGCTAGAGGCACCGTCGTTGGGGCCAAATTCCGACGATCAAACAGCGATCGTTCAGAGTCATTTCTTTCTTTAGTTGTATGGGACACTCACAATATGGTGGGCCATAGTGGACGGCAAGCGCAAAATGGTTCACAAATGGTTGAGGCAGCGCTGGATATAAAGAGCGGCTCAGCTCTTAACTTCAGAAGTAGCAACATTACCCGTGAGCAGAGTATAGCATACCACGAGGCAACTAAACAAGCTCTGAGTATGTACAAAATGCCTATAGTCCCACCAGTGCAGTGGTACAATCTCCTGTCCTTGTGCCTGTGCCGCTTTGATTAACGAATCGCGTGATGCGCAAACTGTGCAATAAGTCCAATTACGATTATAACAAGACAGATAGCAATGATGATAAGGGTGGCCATGATAGCGGTTCGCCCGCTGCGGTTCAACGTTGGACTGTCGGGCTGGTAAGGAACGGGCTTCACCTCTTCCAGGTTATTGATAGTGTGCAGCATCTCTTGCATCGACTTATACCGCTTCTCGGGGTCGCGGCGGATCGCGCGCATGACGACCGTTGCCAGTGATGGTGAGAGGTGTGGATTGCACTCGAGGATCGAGGGTGGGTCCTGCGAGACATGCAGGTTCATGACGGCGAACACATTCTCGCCTTCAAAAGGAGGACGGCCACAGAGCATCTCATACATCATTGCACCCACGGCATAAATATCGGAGCTGGCGGTGCCGCGCTCGCCCTTCAACTGTTCGGGGGACATGTAATCAGGGGTACCAACCGTGCCGGAGAGACCGCGCCATGTCACACGGCGTGCGCCTTCCAGCAGAGCCACGCCGAAGTCGATAATTTTGATGCTCCTATCCTCCTGAATCATAATGTTCTCTGGCTTGATATCGCGATGATAGACGCCATGTTCATGGGAATAGAGCAGCGCATCGCAGACCTGTGTGATAATACGCAGCACTTCCTGAACAGGCATAGGCCCCGGTGCGTATTCATCCATCAGCGCACGTAGCGTGCGACCGTTGATATATTCCATTACCAGGTAGTGCTCGCGGCGTTGTTCGCCCATATTGAGGAGATGTTGAATGTGGGGATGATTGAGGCGATTACCGATCTCAGCTTCGCGCTTATACCGTTCGAACACTGCAACATTACCGATCAGATCGTCGTTAGGAAACTTCAACACGACCTTTTGCTGGTTATTTAGATCCTCTGCAAGGTAGACGCGATTCATGCCTCCGCGTCCCAGCATGCGGATAATCTCATAGTGATCAACCCGTGTGCCCGGCGTGTACGCTGTCGACATCAGAATTCTGCGGCGAAACCCTCAACAAGAGGCAGCGCCGTCTCTCCTTTCTGGTGTTTCTCCTCACAAGAGGCATTCTGTAAGGGAATGCCCTCTCGGACCCACACAGCTACCTTTCATCTGCCTTAGCGCGGTTTGCTGTACCTCGTGGACCGTTGTTTAAACCAGTGAGACCCCCCGAGCCTCATATCCTGTTTTTGTCTTCAGGCCATGAAGCACCGTACCTCTAGTATAGCACACCAGAGGCTGAAACACCAGCGGCGCAAAATCCCCACAGAAGCGGGAAAGGCTCCTGCGAGGATGTCTGAGTGAGGGAGTTGCTCATTGATCGCGGTCGATACAACAAGCAGTCCCTCGCTACAGGCTATTCAGTTGCAACAGCATCCATTGGTGGTGTTTTGATTTTCTCCTTGTGATCCTCCGAGTGTAATATGGGAATGCCAGAGACCATTTTACGGATATACAGGTAGCCGAAGCCGATAATCAGCCAGGCGATACTAAAGAGGCCAGCCACGATCGTATTGACCTGTGAAGCGCCACCAGCCGTGATCGCGTAGTAGATAACGCCGATCAGCATCGCGATATTCAGCACCGCTCCCAGTATGGGCGCGAGAATCGTAGAGAAGACGTTGCGTCCCACCACGCCAGCGAAAGCGATGACACAGATGATGCAGGTCATGCCATAGAGCAGGAACGTTCCGATATTGGAGACGAGCGTCACCTGCGTCAGATTGTTGACATTGAGCACGCCATACGAGCCGATGATAGCCGAGAGCGTTGTCAGCACGATGACGCCAACGTGCGGTGTGCGGAAACGACCATGCAAGAAACCGAAGACGGTAGGCAGCTCCGTGTCTTTCCCCATCGCATAGGTCACGCGCACACCCGTATTCAGGCAGGAGAGCGAGGTTCCGACGAGCGCGATCACTACGCTGACCGCCAGGATGATCGCGAATGCCAGGCCATTGCCGCTCAAAAGTTTATCGCCGATAATCTTTGCCATATCACCGACCGGCGCGCCGGAAGCCGAAGCGGCAGCGAAGCCAGAGACCGCGCTACTGCCGGTGCCACTGGTATAGCCGGTGTTGATAAAGAAGTTTGCCGCGAAGTACTCAAAGAAGTAGAAGATAACCGCCTGGATGACCAGAGAAAGCAGTACCCCACGCGGGATATCTCTTTGAGGATTCTTCGCTTCCGCCGCAAGGGCCGTCGCAGACTCGAAACCGACGACAAGCAGGATCGCGATCGTGGACTGGAAGATGAGTCCGCCCAGGTCGTGTGGTGTGATAACGCTTAACGCGCTCGGGTGCAGGTAGTGAATATGAGGGTTCTGTATACGATAGACAATAGCCAGGATAGAGAAGCTAAGCAGGGCAATAATCTGGATGATGTTGATGACGATGTTCGCCAACGTCGCGCCGGAGACGCCGATATAGGCGATTCCGCCAACGATAGCAGCAAACACGATACATACCAGAATCTCTTGCCAGGCAGCACCAAAGCTAGGTACGAAGGTCTGGATGATATAAGTAATGACGAGACCCATGAAGGCAACCATCACACCGGGGTAGATCCAATAATAGAGGTGTGAGGCCCAACCAACAACAAATTTACTGAGACGCGCGAATTTGAAGTGACGATGCTCCTCTTGCTGTAAGACAGCCGCTTCGGCAAAGAAGTAAGAGCTGCCCGCGCCTGCTTCTGGATAGCGCCTGGCAAGCGAGGCATATGCTATCGCAGTCAGCATAGCAATGGCTGTCGCTATAAATACGGAGGCCCACATATTCATAGCAGATGAGGGTACGGCCTGAATTTGATACGTGGTCCAGAGGAAGGCGCCCGGCGCGATAAGCGCCATGGCATTGATAGTTACACCCGTTAGACCGAGTGTTGGAATCATACCAGATTCGCTGGTTGATTGAGCTGCCATGCAGTACTCCCTTTTTCTTGTTTCACAACATGCACAACATCATGGCATCTTTACCACACAGGTAGCGTACGCAGCTAAAGCTTAGAGGGAGAGGCGCCGCTCCGCGCAGCTCATGCTTTCTCTTTATCAGCAAGTATAAAGGCATCTCTCTGACAAAAAAAGAGACAATTTATAAGAACACTCCTCTCTACATTTGTGCAATTTATACAATACACATGGAGAAAGCGTACATTTTCCTGGATCAGAGCTTTTCTAATATGCATACCCATCGTTTCTATAATGAGAATGCTAATCTTTTTTGTGCATGTTACCTTCGTTTACCTGACGCTTTCCTCTGCTGGCTCTTGCCGGGAAGGAATGTGATAGAATTGTGACAGAAGAGGCTCGATGGCGCGCCAGAACGAACGCCGACTACGCTAAGGTCGCCTGAAGCCGTCTTACACATAACAAGGACTGATTGATGCTAGAACACGCTTCCCGCTACGAGAAAGATGCTCCCCTGCGCCAGGATATCCGCACCCTGGGCAATGCCCTTGGGCAGGCCATCCAACGCCACCGAGGACACGCCGTTTTTGATACTGTGGAGCAGTTGCGCAAAAATTGTCGCCGTCTGCGCGAGTGCGATCGCCTTCTTCTCACTGCGGCGCCACTAGAGGCGGCACAGTTGCAGGCAGAAATTGTGCAACTTGACAGGGAGATTGCGCAGATCGTAGAAAACTGCACCCTGGACACCGCTATCGATGCGATCCGAGCGTTCACCGTCTACTTTCATCTCGTCAACACCGCCGAGCAGTATCACCGCATCCGGCGCCGACGCTCTCACGAGGCCGGCACAGACGATCGACCCCAACACGGATCGCTTGCCGCGCTGATCCGCTTCTTCCAACAGAACGAGCTAAGTACCAGCACACTCCAGAAGCTGTTTCAGCGGCTCTCAATCGAGCTGGTCTTTACGGCGCATCCCACGGAAGCGACGCGGCGCAGCCTGATTACCAAGACACGTCACATCGCCGAACTGTTGGAGCGCTACGACCAGCAGCAGGATAAGATGACGCCCCGGCAACGACTGCACTGGCAGCAGGACCTGGAAGGCACGATCGATCTCCTCTGGCGCACCGATGCCGTGCGCCACGCGCGCCCCCAGCCGTTGGACGAGATCAAGATGGGCATCTACTACCTCGACGAGATTCTCTACACCGCTGTGCCCGATCTCTACGCCGAATTCGAAGAACTGCTGCACGAGGCCTATCCGACTGTCAAGGTGCCACCATTTCTGCGCCTGGGCTCCTGGATCGGCGGCGACCAGGACGGGAATCCTTTCGTCGGCCCCGAGACGATGCTAGACGCACTCCGCTTGCAGCGGAGCAGCGTGATCGAGCATTACCGGGCCACTATTCAGGTTCTGGCGCAGGATTTCTCGCAATCGCTCAACTACTCGTGCATTACAAAAGAGCTACAACAATCGCTCGACGAGGATGCCGCGCTCCTGGCGAAACACGGCATTGAACTGAGTCAACAGACGGTGCTGGAACCATACAGGGGCAAACTCTCTTTTATGTGGAAGCGCCTGGAAGCGACCGCTCAAATCCCGCCGATACAACCCCGCCCGCTATTCGCAACGAACAGGACACAACTTGCCGAAGGTCGGGCCCCTTCCATCGCGTACAACAACGCAGAAGAGATGCTGCACGACCTGGCACTGATACGCACCAGCCTGCAAGCGGACGGCGAGTACGATCTCGCGCACAGCCACCTCGCGCGCCTGATCCGCCAGGTAGAGGTGTTTGGTTTCTACTTTGTGTCGCTCGATGTGCGCCAGCACAGTGAACGACACGCGGCAGCACTCGCCGAACTGCTGTGTGTGACCGGCCTATACCAGGAAGACTATACGAAGCTCGACGAGACGGCGCGTCTCTATATCCTGGACAATCTGCTCGGTGATCCCCGCTTGTTGACGCGACCAGACCTACAACTAAGCGAGGATACATGGCTTGTCTTGCATACATTTCATGCTATCAGACAGGCGCGGGCAGAATATGGCGATAAGGCGATAGCTTGCTACATTATCAGCATGACCAACAGTCTGAGCGACCTGCTTGAGGTCCAGTTCTTCTGCAAGGAGGCGAGCCTCGATAATCTGCCAATCGTGCCGCTGTTCGAGACGATTCATGATCTGCACGAATGTACGGAGGTCCTGGGGCAGGCTTTTACACATCCCCACTACCGCGCCTATATTACCAGGTGCAAGTACGAGCAACAGATTATGCTCGGCTACTCGGATAGCAGCAAAGACGGCGGTATCTTGACCTCAAGTTGGGAACTCTACCAGGCCCAGAGACGGTTGACAGAGCTTGGACGTCGCCACGGCATCGGCATCACAATATTCCACGGGCGCGGTGGTGCAATTGGGCGCGGCGGCGGTCCCATCTACGAAGCGATTCTCGGGCAACCGCCGGGTACGGTCAACGGGCGGCTGCGTATCACCGAACAGGGCGAGATGCTTTCATTCAAGTACGGGCAGCATGAGATTGCGATCAGAAACATGGAGCTGGTCGTCGCCGGCGTGGTGCAATCGAGCATCCCGAACGCAGATATCATAGAATCGCAGGTTCATCCAACTCCAACGAAGGAGTGGGTCGCGCTGATGAATCGCCTTTCGGCCAGCGCGCACGAACGCTATCGCAGGCTGATCTATGACGATCCGACCTTTCTGACCTTCTTTGAGCAGGCCACGCCGATCCTGGAACTGGGCTGGCTCAACATCGGTTCACGCCCGGCACGTAGGGCAAAGGGACACGGCATCGAGGAGCTGAGGGCGATCCCCTGGGTCTTCTCCTGGATGCAGAGCCGCTACGTGCTGCCGAGCTGGTACGGCGTAGGAGGCGCGCTCGAAGAGTATCTGGCGGAGGACCCGGCGCGGCTCGACCAGTTGCAGCATCTGTACACTCACTGGCCGTTCTGGCGCGCCTTCCTGGACAATCTGCAGATGACTCTTTCCAAGGCCGATATGCATATTGCACAACATTATGCACAGCTCGTTGAAGACTGCACCCTACGCGGGCGCATCTCGTGGGAGATTCAGGAAGAGTACGAGCGCACGCGCAACATTGTGGTACGCATCGTTGGGGGTAAAGCGCTGCTCGACAATTCGCCCGTCCTACAACAATCGATTCAGCGGCGCAATCCCTACGTCGATCCGTTGAGCTACTTCCAGGTCGTGCTCTTGCGCCGCTTGCGCGCCCTCGGCGGTCCCCTGATGCTGGATGAAGAGAAGCGGCAGGACGCCAGCAACGAGGAGCGCGAGCGCGACAAATTGACCTACGCCGTCCTCTTGACAATCAATGGGATCGCGGCAGGCATAAGAAATACGGGTTAGTCGCCGAAGCATGGGAGCTGGTGCCAGGAGAGGACAATGATGTTCAATATCTGCCCGAATCCCACGATACGACCGCATGCAAGCAAGCTATGGTGTTGATCTATTCAGGCATAGAGTATGCTACAAAGAGAAGAGTGAGCAACTAAGAAGCTATGAAGAATAAATTAGTGTGAAAGAGCAGCGACATCATGCAACGACGACGTGCCAGCAGATATAGCAAAAAGACACGGGACAATGACAGACACGCTCCCCGCGAGGAGCATGCCGTACGCTTTTACTGGTCAGGACGATATTGTACTGGCAAAAATGCGGTGCGTTGTCTCTCTATCAGTTGCACGACGCAGCGGGCGACCCCCACAACGGTACAGGCTGAATGGACGCTGGCCATACTTATCTCGTCCTGGATGCACTGGCTCTATATTCATCACGACGATGACCTGTGCTAGCAGTGTTACTCGCACTCCCCACCAGACGTTTAGTCCGTATGAATGAACGCTATAAAGCAAGCCCAGGACGTTTTGTTTTATAGGGCGGATCTTTCCTATGCAAGATATGATAAATTTGAGGAGTTTTTCTAATGGCTGGCTCGGATTATACAGAGTATACGACCGATAATACGTACGAAGCCAGAGCGCTCGACTGGGGCCGCACGTACCTGATGTGCCCACCGGACTACTTTGGCGTCTTCTATGAGATAAATCCCTGGATGCACACGCAGGTTGCTCCCGACCACGACCTGGCTTATGAGCAATGGCGCGCCCTTGTCGCTAATATCAAGCACGCGGGCGGAACGGTGCAGACGATGGAGCCGGTGGAGGGACTGCCGGACCTCGTCTTTACGGCGAACGCGGGCCTGGTCAATGGCCGCACGTTCATCCCCAGCAAATTCAAGTACCCCGAGCGACAGCCAGAGGTCATCTACGACAACGAATGGTTTCGCGCCCACGACTTCGAGATGGCGGAGTTTTCAAACGATCCGACGCTCTACTTCGAGGGCTGCGGCGACGCGTTTATGGTAAATGGTCAGTTCGTCGCCGGGTATGGCTTCCGCACTGAGCTGGCGGCACACGCGGCTCTGGCGCGGCGGCTCGGCGTTGCCTATCATTCAATCAAGCTCGTCGATGACCGCCTCTATCACCTGGACATCAGCTTCTGTCCGCTCGACGAGTGGCACGCGATCATCGCGCCCGCCGTCTGGGATAAGCGCAGCGCCGAAGATATACTCAAAATTATCCCCGAGCCGCTGGTGCTCGAACTGGACGAGGCGCTTGCTTTCAGCGCCAACGCAATCGTCGTCGGCAAGACGGTGATTATGCCTTCCTGCTCGCCGCGCGTGGGCCGCATCCTAAGCAAGTGGGGCTACGATGTGTGCGTCTCGCCGGTGACTGAGTTTCTCAAGGCTGGCGGCGGCGTACGCTGTCTTACGCTGGCTCTCGACGTGAAGTATCCAAAAGGTCGCACGGACGCTGATGAGTCCTGAAGAGTTACCAAACCTACTGCAATTTCGCTCGTACCTCCTCGATGCGCCGCTGCAAAAAAGCGCGCTCGACCGAGTTCTGTACGAGATCGAGTGCTCTCAGGTAGGCGTCGTGGGCGGCCTGCCAGTCTTCCGCGCGGCGCAACAGGTCGGCGCGGGCGGCGTGGAACAGGTAGTAGCGCTGCAGGCTTCCCGTAGCGTCTAGTTCGGCCAGGACGGAGAGGCCGCGTGCTGGCTCGCTCGCCATAGCAAGGGCAACCGCCCAGTTCAGCTTGATCACCAACGAGTTGTTTCTTTTGAGCAGTTCGCCGTAGAGCATGGCGATCTGCAGCCAGTCGGTCTCTTCGGGTCGGGGAGCCTGTGAATGCAGGGCGCTGATAGCGGCCTGAATCTGATAAGAACCGGGAGAGTGCATGAGAAGCGCCTGCTCCAGTAGTGCGGCTCCCTCCGCGATCTGTGCCCTATCCCACAACGTTCGGTCTTGCTCTTCCAACGTGATCATCTCGCCCTGAGCGCTCACCCTGGCGGTACGTCGCGCATCGTGCAGCAGCATGAGGGCGGTGAGGCCGAGCACTTCCGGCTCTTCGGGGAGAAGCATGGCAAGGGCACGGCTGAGGCGGATAGCCTCTGCGCACAGGTCGTAGCGAATCAGCTTATCGCCGAGGCTGGCAGTATAGCCAGCGTTGAAGATCAGATAGAGGACCGCGAGTACACCGTCGAGCCGCTCAGTGAGCTGGTCGGCGGGCGGGATGGCGTAGGGGATACCGGCGTCGCGGATCTTGCGTTTGGCACGTACCAGGCGCTGCGCCATCGTCGATTCCGGGACTAAGAAGGCGGCTGCAATCTCCGGAGTCGTCAATCCTCCCAGCGTGTGCAGAGTCAGAGCGACGCGCGCTTCCATGTTCAGCGCGGGATGGCAGCAGGCAAAGATCAATTTCAGCCGCTCATCTGGAAATGGATCTGTCAGAGTCGTTGTAGATTGCTCCAGTTCGGCGAGCAGCAGTTCCTGCTTACGAGCAAGCACGCTGGCACGACGCAGGCGGTCGATGGCTTTGCGTCGTGCGGTAGTTAGCAGCCATGCGGGCGGATTATGCGGTATTCCGTCAAGAGGCCAGCGTTCCATAGCGACAAGAAAGGCCTCTTGCAGCACGTCCTCGACGAGTTCGAAATCGTGCAGGCTGCTGAGCAGAGCGGCCCGCACACGCCCTGCCTCCCGGCGAAAGGTACTTTCTATCGTCTGATGAACGTGCTGGTTTTGCATATGCCTCCCGAGACGAGATTTCGCCGTCTCACACTACAGGTAATGAGACGACAGAACCTGGGCAGTCAGATTATTCAAACTCCATAACGGGACGAATCTCGATAGAGCCATGGCGCGCTCCAGGAATTTTAGCGGCGAACTCAATAGCTTCGTCGATGTCCTTACATTTTAGCAGGTAAAAGCCGCCCAGTTGCTCCTTCGTTTCAGCGAAGGGACCATCGGTCGTCAGCACCTTCCCATCGCGCACGCGCACGGTCGTAGCGGTACTGATAGGATGGAGCGCCTCTCCGCCCAGCATAGCACCGCGTTCAGTGACTTCGCGACCGAACTCATTGTATGCGTTCATCTCGGCCTCCTGTTCGGCCTGGCTCGGCGCGGATGTAGGCTCAACCCCGTAGATCAACATCATGTAGCGCATATCAAAAATCCTCCTGTGTTCTGTATGAGAAGAACGGACTGTTCCGTTTCTTCATATCTATGACGAATGGGAGACAGACGAATCGACAAAATAGGAGAGCCAAAAGAAAGGATTTTCTAAAATCACTTAGTGGAGTGAGCCTGATCCTCTCTCTTGCACTGTGGCTTTTCCTCTGGCACTTTTCGAGTGAAAGCTCGTCAACTCGCCGAAGCAATAGAGCGAGATACAGCACGCATGGTCATAGTGTCCATCACGAAATAGATAGTTAGAGAATTGACATTCCCGCCCACGGCTGTTATCCTTTACTCTATACAGAACTTAGAGATCAGAAGACTGACCCGCGTTGAGCGAAAGAGTACGAGAGCAGCAACCGACAGCGATCCGAAGCAGAGTGAAAGTTCGGAATGGCGATGCACCCTCGGAACGCGTTCGCGAGTGGCCGACCGAAGAAAGCTTTCGCGTGGATAGCGAAGGCAAGTAGGACGGGTGGATGGTTCCCACGCAGCATATAACCGTTGAAAAGAGGTCTTTCCACCTGCATACAGTGTTGTACGGCGGGTCTCCAAGAAAGACAAGTAGGGTGGCACCACGGGTGTGATAGGGCAGATTAAGCAGCTCCTACGCTCTCGTCCCTTCAATGTTCGCGGAAGGGATGGGAGTTTTTTCATGCCCATCTCCTTCCATAACCCCTTTCGTTGAAGGAGATGTAAGAAGCTATGACCAAACTATGGCAGAAGGGCTATAGCGTGAATGCCCAGGTCGAGCGCTACGAGGCCGCGCAGAACAGCGCCCTCGATACGCGCCTGATCCGGCACGACGTGTGGGGCTCGCTCGCCCACGTCGCTATGCTCAGACGCATCGGCGTGCTGAACGAGGACGAGCATGAGACGCTCCACCACGCCCTTTGCAACATTCTAGCGCTGGAGGCCACGCACGCATTTACGGTGCAGCCCTCCGATGAAGATGTCCATACCAGCATCGAGAACTACCTGGCTACTACAACAGGTGCGGCAGGCAAGAAGATTCACACCGCCCGTTCGCGCAACGACCAGGTGCTGCTCGACCTGCGCCTGTACGGCAAAGAGCAGCTCTTCGCCGTCAGCAGCAGGCTCTCGGCGCTGTGCTGCGCGTTGCTGACGTTCTCAGAGGAGCACAAAGATACGCCCATGCCTGGCTACACGCATATGCAGCGGGCGATGCTCTCGTCGTTCGGTCTGTGGAGCGCCGGCCTCGCGGAGGCGCTGCTCGACGACGAACAACTGCTCTCAGCCGCCTACGTGCTCAACGACCAGTCACCGCTCGGCTCGGCAGCGGGCTACGGCGTTCCCTTGCCGATCGATCGTCAGTTCGTCGCCGATACGCTAGGCTTCGCGCGCGTGCAGAACAACGTCATCTACGTACAGAACAGTCGTGGCAAGGTGGAGGCGGCAATCGTGCAGGCGCTGGCACAGATCATGCTCGACCTGAGCAAGATGGCGCAGGATATCCTGCTCTTCTCGACCGCCGAGTATGGCTTCTTCCGCATTCCGCAGGAGCTGTGCACGGGGAGCAGCATCATGCCACAGAAGCGCAACCTGGACATCATGGAGCTGGTACGCGCCCGCACACAGACGCTGCTGGCGCTGCAACAACAGATTCTGGGCATCGTCAGTGGCCTCCCCTCGGGCTACAACATGGACTACCAGGAGACCAAGCGCCCCTTTATGGAGGCACTGGACATCGTAAGGGATAGCCTGGAGATCTGCACACTCGTCATCGAGAACATCCAGGTCAACGACGAGCGCGCCCTCGCCGCCTGCAGCTTCGAACTGTTCGCCACCGATCGCGCTTACGAACTGGCGCAGACCGCTGGCCTGCCGTTCCGCGACGCGTACCGCATCGTCGGCGCTGAAGTCACGGCCCTGCTGGATCGCCAGCAGCCACTGCCCATCGAGAGTAAAGAACAGCTTGTCGAACGCCTGCACGCGCGCAACCATCTGGGCGGCGCGGGCAATCTCGGACTCGCGCAGGCCCGGCAGCGGCTGGAGACGGCACAGAGCATATGGAAACGGCGCAGCAGTAGCTTTAAAACGGCGATTAACGCCCTGGTCGGTCCCAATTCCGTCACGCTGGCGGAGGAAGAAGAGGAATAATATGTCAACAGTTGTACTCGCATATTCGGGTGGCCTCGATACCTCGGTTGCTATCCGCTGGATCAAAGAGAAATACGACCTGGATGTGATCGCGCTAACCATCGACGTGGGCAATGAGCGCGACCTGCAGGCGATCTCGGCCAGGGCCACGCAGATCGGGGCGGTCAAGTCGCTCGTCGTGGATGCGCGCGCCGATTTCGCGCGCTACTTTGTGTGGCCCGCGCTGCAGGCGGGCGCGATCTACGAGGGACAGTATCCCCTGGCGACGGCGCTGGCACGCCCTTTGATCGCCAGGCTGCTCGTCGAGGTGGCGCGCGCCGAGGGAGCGGTTGCGGTGGCGCACGGCTGCACCGGCAAGGGCAACGACCAGGTGCGCTTCGACGTCTCCGTGCAGACCCTGGCGCCCGACCTCAAGATCATCGCGCCGGTCAGAGAGTGGAGCATGACACGCGACAACGAGATCGCCTACGCCGCCGAGCACGGCATTCCTATCCAGGCGACCAATGCCAGCCCCTACTCGACCGACCAGAATATGTGGGGACGCAGCATCGAATGCGGCATCCTGGAAGATCCCTGGGCCGAGCCGCCTGAAGAGGTCTACGCGTGGACCAGCAATCCCGATAGCAGCGACATCAAGGAGCCGACCTACCTGGAGATCGCCTTCGAGAAAGGTATCCCGGTCGGCTTGAACGGCATGGAGATAGAGGGCGTGGAGCTGATCGAGACGCTCAACAAACAGGCGGGCGCGTATGGCATCGGGCGCATCGACCATATCGAGGACCGGCTCGTCGGCATCAAGTCGCGCGAGATCTACGAGACTCCCGCTGCCGTGGTCCTGCACACCGCGCACAAAGCCCTGGAGAGCCTGACGCTGAGCCGCGAGCAGCTCCGCTTCAAAGATATTGTCGCGGGCGAGTACGCGCGCCTGATCTACAACGGCCAATGGTACAGCGCGCTGCACCAGGATCTCGCGGCTTATATCCAGAGCACACAACGCTTCGTCAGCGGAGAGGTGCGCGTCAAGCTCTCGCGCGGTGCCTGCTCAGTCGTCGGGCGCAAGTCCGAGCACTCGCTCTACAGCATCGGCCTCGCCACCTACGATAGCGGCGACCAGTTCGACCATAACGCGGCGCTTGGCTTTATCAAGTTGTGGGCTCTGCCCCTGAGTACCCAGGCCCAGGCACAGCTCCTGCCCTCAATCGGCTTTGAAGGCAATCTGTTGAAGCAAGCGGAGACCACGAAATAGGGTTCGCCGGTAAACAAAAAGGAGAGGATAGAAGCCATTATGCTTTATTCTCTCCTTTTGCTTAACAGATTCAGGCATCAACCAGTGTCCACTCCACTCGCTTTCCGATGCTTGCCGCATAGCGCTGTATGGTCGATAGACGAGGGTCAATAACGCCAGCCTCCAGTCGTGCAATAGCCGGTTGTGAAGTTCTTACCCGCCTTGCCACCGTCTGCTGTGAAATGCGAGCATGAACGCGCAAAGCAGCCAGGCTTTTCAACAATATTCGTCGCTGACGTGCTTCTTCCATAAGAGAGGGGAACTCGGGGTTCCTTTTTGTCGACTCTTCGATCATTTCGTCAAGAAAATCCTGTTCCATTAGCTCTCTCCTTTTGTTCCTTTAACTTGCTTATGTCCCTCTCCCCTCAGTTTCCAGTCAGCTAGTCTTTGCTCTGCACCCAATTTATACCATATTCGATATAAATTTGCAAGGGAGCAATTTCGCACCTATCCTTCCGGCGTATCTTCTTCCGCAGGTGGCATTTGTGGTGGCTCAAAATAATACGTCTGGCGCTCGCTCGTCTCTTTGTTGCCCTGGTAGCCGTAGTGATAGGAGTGATACATATCGGCCTGCGTGAAGCTGCGCAGGGCGTCGTTAAAGGCGCGTGGCTGATCTATATTGCACATATGGCCTGCATGCGCGAGAGTCTCGACACGAATATTCTCGTGGGAGGCTGCCGAGAGCAGCACGTCTTCGCTCTTGCGGCTATTCCCGTCGTTCTCTCCGTTGAGGATGAGGACGGGACCGTGGTAGGTATGCAGTATGGCGCGGAAATCTTTGCCCGCGCACTCCTGCCAGGCCTCGCCAGCTCCCCGCCAGTACGCGCCGGCGTTGAGCAGCGGATTCTCGGCCTGCGCGGGATAGAGCCTGCGCAGCGCCCTTTCGGTGACGCCAGACACCAGGCGCTCGATGGGCGCAGCGCCCTTTGAAAGCAGCGTCCCCTTTACCTTGAGCAGCGCCTCGTTCATACCCTGCGTATCCAGACTGCAGCCCGCAAGGACCAGCCCGGCCAGCAGTTCTGGATACTCGTGGGCCAGCGCGATCGCCACAAAGCCACCTAGCGAGAAGCCAATCAGCAGCGCCTGTCCCTTCACCTCTTCAGTGATGATATGCGCGACCTCCTGTACCGCCATCGAGAGCCGGAACGTATACCTCGTCAGCACGCCGTGACCTGGCAGGTCCAGCACGACGACGCGAAACGCGTTCGCCAGTGCATCGATCTGCGGCTGCCACATCTTGCGCGTCAGGGCGTCGGCGTGCAAGAAAACAAGCGGAAAACCATAGGAAGGCCCATAGACATCATACGCGCCAGCAAACGAAGAAAGAGAATATTGGTCAGACACGGTCAGGCTCCTCGATCGATATTACCTTTGTCATGCTATTCAAATGCAGTTGTGAACACCGCTCCGTCGCTGCTAGTGAAAGCGCCGCGTCACTGCTGTGGACCCCGCTTCATGACTGGGAAGCGATGAGCATCCCAGGCGCTTTCACTCACACAACCGAATGGTATACCACTTCTACGTAATTTTGCTGGCGCAGTTTCAAATTATCGCTTGTGTTAACTATAGGGGTTGCTATAGCCTTCCCTTTATCTACCCCGACATTGAAGCCGAATATACCGAACACAAATGAACACAGCACTAAAAGGACAAGAGGGAGTACAAAAGAAAGATTTCTGTACTTACTGCTGCTGAGGTCAGCAAGCACTCTACGCTCAACACGAATCTTATTGCGCACGTCTGCTATAATCAAGAAAACAATAGAAGTGGAAAGAGACAAGCAAAAGTTACATGACCATATTCGAGACTATCAAACAGAGACGCAGCATTGGCAAAATGACCGGGGAGCAGCCAACCAGGGAGCAAATCGAACACATCCTTGAGGCCGCGACGCACGCGCCCAATCATCATAAAACGGAGCCGTGGCGCTTCTTCGTGCTTGGCGGCAAGGCTCGTGTGGAACTGGGCGAGATCATGCGCGCATCGCTGGCGGCGCGCATGGAAGAGACGACAAGCGACAGAACGCAGACGATACTTGACAAGGAGAGAAACAAGCCACTGCGCTCGCCCATCGTGATCGTGGTAACGTCGGACCATCCCACACAGCCGGGCGTACTGGACATCGAGAACGTCGAGGCCGTCGCCGCGGCGGTCCAAAATATGCTGCTCACCATCGAGGAGATGGGGCTGGCCGCGCAGTGGCGCACGGGCGACGCGGCGTATGATCCTCGCGTCAAACAATGGCTGGGCCTTGAGCCGGAGGACCACATCGTCGCCCTCCTGTATCTCGGCTATCCCGCGATACCGCGCGCCGAGCGCCGTCCCACGCCCGTCGCGGAAAAGACGACATGGATGTTGTAGGAAGTGACGCAGGTTCACCAGTAGGGATGGGGCTTGCCCCCATCCGCTTCCCCGAGAACTCCGTCTCAGGCGTGATCGCGCTTGCCGGGCCGGATGGGGGCAAGCCCCATCCCTACTCAAGCGGCGAGTTCAGTCGACCGCATCTGCTGTTAATACTTGATCAGCGCGAAGACATCGTTGCCCTCCAATTGCTCGCGCCCCTTCAAGAACGTCAGCTCGACCAGGAAGGCGATGCCCGCGATATGGCCGCCAAGCTTCTCCACCAGTTCTATCGCCGCTGACACCGTGCCGCCGGTCGCCAACAGATCGTCGACGATCAGAACACGCTCGCCGGGCTTGATGGCGTCGCGGTGGACCTCGACCACATTCGTACCGTACTCCAGCGCGTACTCGACGCTCACGGTCTGCGAGGGTAACTTCCCGAACTTACGCACGGGCACGAAGCCGCAGTTGAGCAGGTACGCCAGCGGCGCGCCAAAAATAAAGCCGCGCGACTCAATGCCCACAACCGTTTGAATGCCCGCCCCGGTATAGTGAGCGGCCAGGCGCTCCATAGCAGCGCGGAACGTAGCAGGGTCCTGTAGTAGGGGAGTAATATCCTTAAACAGGACGCCTTTCTGCGGAAAATCTGGAATATCGCGTATCCAATCTTCCAGGTGTAGAGGCTCAGATGTCGACGACATGGATGGTCTTCTCCTCCGTATAAATCGGACCCGTCAATACACACGGGTTGCCTGACGTGTCTCCTGGTCAGTACTCGAATTGTACTTTCTGTGTGCAGTATACCCCCAGCCCTCACACGCATGCAAGCAATACAAGTACAAAGGTAGGGACGCTCAATTTGCGAATAGTGTCTCTACCTGCAATGTCATCGCATCTGCGGGGCTTGCATATTGGCTGGCGGCAATGGCGAGGTACAATAGGCACAGCGCGTTGCCATCAGAGGTACGGTGCTCAGACAATAAGGGCAATCGCGCGTCGTGGGTGCCTCTTCCTTCTTCGGGTGAAGACGGTTATAGCCGTCCTGGAGGGCGTTGACGGGCTTCACCACGAAGAAGTAGACCACGGCGGCGATAATTAAAAAGCTGAGAATAGTATTGATGAGGTCGCCCACCGCCAGCCCTGGTCCATAAGGCAGAGGTATCACGCTACTGAACAGTCCATTCTTGCCACCAGGAATAAGAGGACTGATGATATCTTTGACGAAAGCCTGTACGACAGTATTGAAGGCAGCCCCGATTACAACGCCAACGGCCAGGTCGACGACGTTGCCGCGCAAGATAAACTTCTGAAAATCGCCCATTGTGCTCAGTCCAGCGCGGAAGCCGCGCCCGCCAAAATCCCTTGCTCTATCAAATGCATTATCGCTCAATGTTCCTATCCTCCATTTGTGTTGTAGATGTGCCCAATCCAATAAGACAACATAATCCTTACATTTTATATCACGGATCTGCCATAAGTTCCGCTCCAAACAAACAGAACTCTTTTGCACGACTAGATTAGCATATGTGGGAGTAATGTGACCAGCTTCGTGTTACTATTGTTCGATGGAGGGGCTTGAGGGAAGGCGATGTGCAGGCTAAAGTTGCAACCGCCATCCGGGTCGATAAAAAGTGATATCAAGCAAACTGGCTCACTCCTAAAAGAAGTGAGCCAGCAATTCACATCAGGGCAAACGATGTTTACAGTAACAGGAATTACGCGCTCAATTTGACGATGGTCACGCCGTCGCCGCCCTCCTGGGGAGGCGCTGACGTGTACGACTTGACGAGCGAGTGGTGCGCGAGATGATCACGCACGGCGGCGCGGAGCGCGCCCGTGCCCTTGCCATGCACGATACGCACGGAGGACATACCGGACAGCGCGGCATCATTCAGGTAGGTCTCCAGTTCTTCCAGCGCCTGATCGACGCGCCAGCCACGCATATCGAGCTGCGTCGCGACCTCTGGCCGATCCTCGTAGTGCGGGAGCACGACGTTGGGTCGCTCCTGCGTCGCGGCGGCTTTGCGCTTGCTCAAGCGTTCGATGTTATCGACGTTGACGCGGAAGCGGAGCGCGCCCATCTGCACCTCGGCCTCGCTGCGATCGGCTGAGAGGCCAACCAGCTCAGCGTTCTGTCCGAAGCTGAGCACACGCACCGTATCGCCGATCTGCAACGGTCCCTCGGCACGCTCAGACTCGGCCTCTTGCCTCCTTGGGCGCGACGGCCCTGGAACAGGCGCGACCCGCTCTTCCAGGTTGTGCGCGATATGCCGCGCCTCACCCAGACGCTCGCGGGTCATATTGATGCGGCTCACATCGACCCTGACTTTCGCCAGTTGCGCCTGCACATCCTCTAGTTCGCGCCGGGCCTGCGCACGCGCCTCGTTGAGAATGCGCACGCGCTGCTCTTCCAGTTCGTGCCGCTCCTCTTCAAGCTGGCGGCGCTGGTATTCGGCCTCCACGCGCTCCATGCTCAGATGGAAGCGCTCGTCCTCGGCGGCCTTCTGCTCGGATTGTAGTCCTTCGAGCAGATTCTCCATGCGCACGCCGGCGCTGCCCAGAAACTCGCGCGCTCGCTCGATAATGTCCTGCTCAAGGCCCAGGCGATTGGCGATGGCCAGCGCGTTGCTGCGGCCCGGCAGGCCGATGCTGAGCCTGTAGGTTGGCGAGAGCGTCTCGATATCGAACTCGACCGAGGCGTTGGCGACGCCCGGCTGCTCATGCGCGAACGCTTTGAGCTCGGAGTAGTGCGTCGTGGCGACGGTGGTCACATGGCGTTCCAGCAGGAACGTCAGGATGGCACGCGCCAGGGCCGAACCCTCGCTCGGGTCCGTCCCCGCGCCCAATTCGTCGAAGAGAACCAGCGCGCGCGAACCCTCGGCCTGCTTGTTTACCAGCGTCTCCGCCATCCTGCCGTGAATATCGGGTGTGCTACGCTTCTGCTCCTCCTCGATGCGACGCAGGACCTCAATGATGCGCGTCAGGTGCGAGGAGAATGTGCTCAGGCTCTGCTCGATGCTCTGTTCGTCGCCGATATCGGCAAGGACATCTTCGAAGACGGCGACCTCCGATCCGGCGTCCACAGGAATGTGCAGACCCGCCTGGGCCATCAACGTGAGCAGGCCCACGGTCTTCAAAGCAACCGTCTTGCCGCCGGTGTTCGGACCCGTGATCACGACCATGAAGAAGTCGCGCCCCAGGTGGAAGTTGATGGGTACCACATTTCCGGTGAGCAGCGGATGGCGGGCGTTACGCAGATCGACGAGACCCTGATCGTTCAGGCGCGGCTCGTTCGCACGCGTCATGCGACCATAACGCGCCTTCGCCAGGTGCATATCAAATTCGGCCAGTAGCTCTACCGCGACTTTGAGCGACTCGGCCTCGCGCCCGATCTCGGATGAGAGCACGCGCAGAATGCGCTCGACCTCCTGGCGCTCCTCGATCTGCAGTTCGCGTAGGCGGTTGTTCAGTTCGACGACCACCATCGGCTCTATAAAGACCGTGGCGCCGCTGGAAGACTGGTCGTGGACGATACCGCGCACATGACTGCGACTCTCCGACTTGACCGGAATGACGTAGCGATCGTTACGAATCGTGATGATCGGCTCTTGCAAAGAGGTGCCGAACTCGCCGACCAGCGTGCGCAAGCGATCCTGCAGACGCTGGTTGGCACCGCGAATATCGAAGCGGATCTTGCGCAGAGCGAGACTGGCCGTATCGAGCACCTCACCCTCTTCGCTAATGGTCTCCTCGATGCGACGCGCGATATGTGGACGCTGCGGAATATCCCTTCCCAGCGCGTAGAACAGCGGGAAGGTCTCGGGGTCGAGTTTATCCAGCAGGCGTGCCACATGGAGCGTGCTGCGCGTCGTCTCCAGCACCTCCACGAGGTCCATCGGCGTCAGGACTCCATCACGAGCAGCACGAGCCAACAGAGGACGGACGTCATGAGCGCCACGCACACTCGCATCGGAGTGTAGATCGATGAGGTGCGAAGCCTCAGTAGTGTAAGCAAGGCGACGGTGCGCCTCCTCCAGATCGGGCGTAGGTTCGAGTCCCATCACCAGATCTTTACTGGCCGAGAAGGCCGCTTCCTGCGCCACCTTCGCCAGTATTTTCGGAAATTCTAGCGTTTGAATACTTTTCTCGTGCATAATCGTATGATTGACATCCTCTCCCTGGGTTCTCGCCAGGGGCCTCCCACCCTCACGAGTGGGCGTTCCTGCTTCACTGAAGCCTGGCCTGCACCGTTTCCATTGGTGGTTGCTCTTACATCCTTCTCATCAGGCGTGAGTTTCCCTGAGCCCCAGGGTACATGCGAAACCGTCGTCCCGACTTACTAAGTGTCTATTCTACCATAGGAGGGCAACAGTGGAAATGGGTTCTCTGCCTGCGGGCAGCCATGTTTCATTCCCATAGCTGAAGCCAGGGGTCTTTAAAATGGAGGTCTTGATAATACTGTACGCGCCCCTCGACGTGGAACGCATGGTCACAGATGATTTCACTTCAATAAATACCAGCAGTAAGATACCATATCTCTGTCGGTACGACAATGAGAAGGGAGTTAGTTACAATCTCTTATGTCTTCCCTTGTTATAACAAATCTTCCTCCTGAAAATCATCCCATTATGTCCCCGAGGGTGGTATCCACTCGTGCGTCTCCACCAGCTTGTGGCCCTTGCGCCAGCGCAATATAATGGGCGGCGCGGTAATCAGTTGGCGGTCCGAGGACCAGGGCGCGGGCGGTGCTATGACCAGCTCGGCCAGCGCGAGCAGGACGGTATCGTAATTGACGCGCCAGCCCGCGAAGTCGCGCCACGCCTGGTCGCGATCGGGCTTGAGCGGCACCCCCGCCTCGGCGAGTTTATCCAGGGCTGCATCGAACTCCGCACGGGTGATGCTGATTGGATCGGTCGAGGCGGGATGGGGATTGTAGGGAATGCGAAAGAAGCTGGCGATGTAGCGCAGGGACAGGTAGCCAGCGCGAATACAGAGATCGGCCCGCGTATCGCGGGGAATATCGACGGAAGAGCTTACCAGCGACGCCGCGTCCAGCACAGCTCCCGCCGCCGTCACCCAGGAGCGGTGCGGCTGAGGTGAGCGGAAAAAGGAGAGTACTGCCAGCGAGGTGTGGCTCTCTTCGTTATCCACGAACCAGACCTCCCACGGCACCCAGATCTCGGTACCAAGCATCTCCAGCCGTTGCAAGCGGTGATAGCGACTGATCATCTCCACAGCGGAAGGCGGTGAGCCGGCGCGTATCTCAAGCAGCGTCACAGCCTCCTCGCGGCGCGAAAAAGCTGTATAGATCGTCGGCAGGTAGGCGATCAGGAGCGCGATCAGAATCAGGCCAAGCGTCGCCTCGGAGAAGACCAGCAGCGTCGTCGGGAAGTTATCGACCAGGGTAAAACCGAGCGTCAGCAACGACGAGCCGCTGATCTTGAAGATGTCGTACCAGAATTGCGCATCTACCGCCCAGTACATTCCCATGTAGCCGATCTGGATACAGAGAAGCCAGGCGACCAGCAGGGCAACCAGGGTCGTAGGGGCATAGAGCTCCATAACCCGATCGCGCTCATTAAAGGTTTGCACGCGATCGGCACGCAGCCCGAAGAGACGGCGTACCCAGATAAAGACCGTACGATTGATGATATCAGGCGCGCCGCGCGGCAAGACAAAGGTACGCAAGGCAGAGATAAAGGTGCCAGCGACGATGATCAGGCCCACGATAAAGGCCAGGACACGCGATAGGATGAAAAGCACGATCATATAATATTCTGCTCCGAACTGATCAGACATACTGGACAACTTCAAACTCACCTGCGGGAAGAATACACCCAATGAAACCAACGCGCAATATGGCGGTGCCAACAGGTTCACAACGATAGATGGAACTTCTCTTTTAACGGCGCGTATACTACAGTGTATTAGTTTAGAGAAAGGATCGAGAGGCATTATGATTCTCCACGTTGGAGAGCGCGTCTACTGGGGTGCCCCAGAGGTCATCTACCTGGAAGGGGCTATTATCTCGCTGGATGAGAAGGCGCAGACGATCGTCGTCCACGTTGACCGCGCCACCACGCACTCCGCCCATTTGATCGGCACGGATGTCCCTTTTGCCGCCGATGGGATCAAACCGCTGCTCGGAGATAGCCCTCCCGGAACGACCAGCGAGCGCAGCATCGAACGACAGCCTGCCCGCGTCATGAGTGACAGCGAGAAGATCCACAGCGCCGCCGCCGTAGCCGTCCACCAGCAGTACGGCTACAACCTGGCAGCGGAACAGGAATACGCACTGATCGAGCAGGTGGAGCAGCTAATCAATAGGAATGCAGCAATGCGCCAGCAAATTATCACATCTATGGACGAGATTTTGCGCCGGGAATTCTAGTGATCGCGCGCTAGACTTTCCCTGGTGGGTAGCATATACTAATTGAGGACTACAAAAGGAGCGTCTCCATAACTATCGGAATGGGGAGAATGGGAGGTCGTCAATGAACTGTAAGCAGTGCAACGCGGTATTGCAACCAAACGCGCGTTTCTGTCCAAACTGCGGCTCACCCGTCGATATTCCTCCCTATGAGGGCCTACCAACATCGGCTGCATACAATCCCGCACGCCCATTTCCGCAGAACGCTCCACCAGAACAAAACTACCAGCAGGCCAACCCTCCATTGGCACCAACACAGCCTATTACGCCGATACTATCATCTCCCTGGGCGCCCATGCAGAACGCTCCAAACTACTCCGACCAGAGTGGTCAACCAGCGCCCCAGGGAATGCCACAATACTATCAGGCAAATACTTCAAATGATAATAGAGGAACTTCCATGCCCCCAGATGCTGTTACCAGTCGTCCTGACACGACGCCCCGGCGCCGGCGCACAGGATGCATTGTAGGTTGTTTATCGATACTCGTCCTCCTGCTCCTCGTAGTGGGTGCAGGCTGGATCTTTCTACTACGCCCCTACTTACACACTCTGGCGCAGGATCAGCTCGACCGGGCCATGACCAGCGGCGTGAACCAGATTCCAGTGACGGCGGCGCTGCTGCCACCGGGACCGTTGACTATAGGGGAGAACTCCATCAATAACCTGATCGTCCTGAACCTTGCGCCGAGCGACCCGATAAAAAAGCCCAGCACCCAGATCACGTCCGACGGCATCCTCATCAGTTTCCAGACGTACGGCTTCAGTAGCTCGATCTCGGCGAAGCCAGCCCTGCAAAAGGGTCGTCTGGTGGCGACCAATGTAAAGGTGGATGGTCCCATCTCGCTGATTATGACCCCTGCCGAGCTGACGCCACTGCTGAACCAGCACCTCTCAGACGCACAGAACCGGCTCAAACATCCACTAGAGAGCGTGCAACTCAAGAATCACGAGATGGATCTGACGCTGGGGTCGCCGCTGCCGATTTAGATGCACAGGCAGACGGGCCTTCCTCCTGCCCTCAACGACCAGTTTTTCTACGGCGTCGCACACGCAGGCCCACAATCAGCATGGGTAATACCCCAAACACAGCGGTATCGGCATAAAGGATGCCATGAGGCGAGCTTTGCTGCTGCGCCGCCGCTCCGCCGTTCGGCTGGTGGACGTTCGCAAAGACCTGCGAGACGTTGGGAATGAGGCCATCGTTATCCTGTGCCAGCGGCCAGTAGACGAGGGCGGCGCGCCCAATGATATTCTTGCGCGGCAAGAGGCCCCAATCGCGCGAGTCCGAACTATTGGCGCGATTATCGCCAAGGACAAAATAGTTGCCGGGGGGTATGACCATATTCTCAATCCGCTTTTCGGCAAAAGGATTGCCCTGGTTTGCTGGCTTTACATATGTCTCATTCAGCGTCACGCCATCTACAATCACCGTGGTATTGTGAATGGTGAGCGTATCGCCAGGGACGGCAACGATACGCTTGACGTAATCTAGAGTCGGTTGGGGGGGAGCAACGAAGACAACGACATCACCACGGGCCGGTGGGTGGAACATATAGGTCCACTTATCCACCATCAAGCGCTCCTGGTCATGTAAATTTGGTTCCATGCTATGGCCGTCGACATCGAAGTTCTGTACCGCTAGATTGATAACCAGGAACATGAGAAGCGTCAGGACGATAGTCTCTATGATCTCTCGTACAAGACGGTAACGCTTCTCAAAGTTCAGCTCTACATTCATGCAAATGTCTCCCGTGACGATCTATTCAGAATGGCTTTCTATTGATGGTCTTTTGACAACCTCTAGAATACCACTTTATCCTCTTTCATTCTATGCTAACTTTATAAACGCCAGCACGCAGGCGGTCGACGCGCTATACAGCCACGATCCTGGCATAGGAAATAATAGCTACGCGAAAATTGTTCTCTCTACCAGTGTAGTGATCCTTCCAAACATACATTGTGAGCACTGATAGATAACATTACCCGAGTAGAGAATGCCGGGTCTCTTTCTATTACCACTTGACGTGAGCGTAACAGTATAGTAGTGTTATATGGAACGTTTGTTTGTATCAAACTCAGCCAATTACGCAAGAAACAGGCGCTCACAAACTATTAGCTAAGAAACACCTTTACGGTCTACGTACGATTCTCAGTAACGGATGGTTAAATTATATGCCCTTAGACAAAATCGTCATTCGCGGTGCTCGTGAGCACAACCTGAAAAATATCGATGTGACCATCCCACGCGATCAACTGGTGGTCATTACTGGCCTCTCTGGCTCTGGCAAGAGTAGTCTGGCCTTCGACACCATCTTTGCTGAAGGGCAGCGTCGTTATGTCGAGTCGCTTTCGGCCTACGCGCGCCAGTTCCTTGACAAGATGGAGAAGCCAGACGTCGAGCATATTGATGGCCTCTCCCCTGCTATCTCTATCGACCAGAAAGGCGCAACCCATAATCCCCGCTCGACTGTAGGCACCGTTACTGAAATTTATGACTATCTGCGTCTGCTCTACGCCCGCGTGGGGCACCAGCACTGTCCAAACTGCGGACGCGAAGTCAGTCAGCAAACGCAGCAACAGATCGTCGATGCAGTATTGAGCCTCCCCGAAGGGTCGCGCATTCTCTTGCTCGCTCCCCTGGTACAGGGGCGCAAGGGCGAATACAAGAACGTCTTCGAGGATATGCGCCGTTCGGGCTATGTGCGTGTGCGTGTCGATGGTCAGATCCTCGATCTGGGCGAAGAGATTGAGCTGGATAAACAGAAAAAACATACGATCGAGGTGGTCATCGACCGCCTGATCATTCGCAAAGGCAAGAAGCAAAACGTCGATGGGCAGCAGATGAAGCTCGTAGCCGAGCGGCCCGCCCTGTATGAGGTCAACGCAGCGCAAGCATCCCACCGCGACGAGGACGGCATAGACGAACCCGCCGTGGAGGACATTTTGCACGAGGAGGTCGATCCTGCGTTTCGCCAGCGCCTGACGGACTCGCTGGAGACGACGCTGAAGCTGGGCAACGGCGTTGTGCTGGTCTCGATCGTGGATGGCGAAGAGATCCTCTTCTCCGAGAAGGCGGCGTGCGTGTATTGCGGCATCAGCCTGCCGGAGATCGCGCCGCGCACCTTCAGCTTCAACAGTCCGCACGGCGCCTGTCCGGCCTGTACAGGGCTGGGGACACAGCAGGAGATCGATCCCGAACTGATCATCACGCATCCCGAGATGAGCATTCTCGATGGTGCAATCGCGCCGTGGAGCAAGGTCGTCAACGGCAGTCAGTGGCACAGCGCGATCCTGGAGGCACTGGCACAGCGCTACAACTTCGATCTGCACACACCCTGGCGCGAACTGAGCAGGGATATCCAGCAGAAGGTTCTGTACGGAACACCCGAGCAATTGACGATCCGCTACACGCCGCAGCACGGTCACACACGCAGCTATAATGTCAACTTCGAGGGGGTTATCCCCAATCTCGACCGGCGCTACAAGCAAACCGAGAGCGAGGGGATACGCGAGGAGATCGAGGGCTACATGACGGCGCGTATCTGCCCGGTCTGTAAAGGCGCGCGTCTCAAGCCCGAGGTGCTGGCCGTCACGGTCGGCGGACGCAACATCGTGCAGGTGACGCGACTCTCGATCATGCTGTCGCAGCGCTTCTTCGAAGAATTGGAGTCTCAGGAGCCGGAGCAGAAGGCGCCACTGGCGAATGCGATCGTGAGCAAGCCGGGCAAGAAAAAGCAACCGATGAGCGAGGACGATGCACCCTCGCTGCTGGGCGATCCGCTGGCGAAGATCGATCCCGACGGACCCCTGGTCAAGAGCGGGCTTACCAGCCGCGAACGCTTCATCGCGCGCCAGATCCTCAAAGAGATCCGCGCCCGCCTGCAGTTCCTGATCGACGTCGGTCTCGACTATCTGACGCTGGACCGCGCAGCGGCAAGTCTGTCGGGCGGCGAGGCACAGCGCATCCGCCTGGCGACGCAGATCGGCTCAGGACTGATGGGCGTGCTCTATATCCTGGACGAGCCGAGTATCGGCCTGCACCAGCGCGACAACGAACGCCTGATCCGCACGTTGGTACGCCTGCGCAACCTCGGCAATACCTTGCTGGTCGTTGAACACGACGAAGAGACTATGCGCGCCGCCGACCATATCATCGATATCGGGCCGGGCGCCGGGGAACATGGCGGCAAGGTCGTCGCACAAGGGACCTTCGACGAGATCGCCGCGAACACAAACTCGCTGACAGGCGACTATCTCTCGCGGCGCAAACGCGTCCAGACGCCCCCGGAGCGGCGCGCAGGCAACGGCAATTCACTGACTATCAAGGGTGCGCGCGAGAACAATTTGAAGAATATCGATGTCGAGGTCCCGCTCGGCAAGTTCGTGGCGATCACGGGCGTATCGGGTTCGGGCAAGAGTACGTTGATCACGGATATTCTCTATCGCAAGCTGTCACACGTCTTCTTCCGCGCACACGATCGTCCCGGCGCGCACGATGCGATCGAGGGCCTGGAGGCGCTGGACAAGGTCATCGACATCGACCAGTCGCCGATCGGACGCACGCCGCGCTCTAATCCGGCCACGTATACCAACGCGTTTACCGGTATTCGCGACCTCTTCGCCCAGGTCCCCGAGTCGCGCCTGCGTGGCTACCAGCCTGGACGCTTCTCGTTTAACGTCAAGGGCGGGCGCTGTGAAGCATGTAAGGGCGAAGGGATCGTCAAGATCGAGATGAACTTCCTACCAGATGTCTACGTGCCGTGCGAGGTCTGTGGTGGCAAGCGCTACAACCGCGAGGCGCTAGAGATCCACTACAAGGGCAAGAGCATCGCCGACGTGCTGGACATGACGGTCGAGGAGGCGACGGATTTCTTCGCCAATGTGCCTTCGATCTATAACAAGATGAAGACGCTGAACGATGTGGGTCTGGGTTACATGCGCCTGGGCCAGCCTGCGACGACCCTGTCGGGCGGCGAGGCGCAGCGCGTCAAACTGGCGACCGAGCTTTCCCGCCGGGCAACCGGGCGCACGATGTATATCCTGGATGAGCCAACCACGGGCCTGCACTTCGCCGACGTGGAGCGGCTACTGGACGTCCTCCAAAGGCTGGTGGATGCCGGCAACTCGATCGTGGTGATCGAACACAACCTGGATGTAATCAAGAGTGCCGACTGGATCATCGATCTGGGACCGGACGGCGGCGACGGCGGCGGTTATGTCATCGCCCAGGGCACTCCCGAAGAAGTTGCGGAGACCGAGGCGTCCTACACGGGACACTTCCTCAAGCGCATGTTTCTAGAGGATGCCGAGTTCGCGACCCGCGAACAACGGCAAGAGAACCGGGTCTCTGTTGGATAAAAAGCGCGGCTCGCTTTTGTTTAGTGTGTGATGCCTGGGAGACGTCCTCGGGCCGCCTCCCAGGCATCACACACTAGGGGTCGGCCTCCCTACGCATTATGCTTCCCCTCTTCAACAGGAATGGCTGTCCTCTCAACAGATTCCTGCAGCTGGGACGGCTTTTCGGGGAGAGGAGTCTCCACAGGATCAGGTGGCTCGGGATCGGGACCACCGAGTCTGATACGGCCACCGCCCTGACGCTGACTATAGTCGATCCAGAAGATGAGCGCCGCCATCGCCAGCACGACTATGCCCAGGCCGACAAACTTGAGCGCATGCTTGAATACAACAGCCAGGACGCCAAACAGGATGGTCAGGCCATAGAGCACGTAACAGATCTGTCGCACGGTCCAGCCGGTCGACCTCAAGCGCTGGTGCAGGTGCGTGGTATCGTAGTGCCAGGGTCGTTGTCCGCGACGCACGCGGTTGATCATCACCAGGGCCACGTCGAGAATGGGGATGCCGAGCACCATCAGGGCCAGTGCGATCTTAGCACCTCCCATAATCGAGAGCACCGCCAGACCCAGCCCGATAAACTGGGAACCGCTATCCCCCATAAAGATCCGCGCGGGATTCCAGTTGTGCGGCAAGAAGCCAAAGACGGCCCCGGTAAAGATCGCGGAGAGGATAGCGATCGTATGCTGTCCCAGCGTCCAACTAATGATCGCAATAAAGAGGGCCGTAAAGCCCACCACCCCGGTCGCCAGACCATCCATGCCATCGATCCAGTTGATGGTATTCATCATCCCCACGATCCAGAACCAGGTAAGCAGAACGGCTGGGATAGCGAGCAGCGAGATAGCAGGCAATTGACCGTCGGGAGGACTGATAAAGAGCGTGATCTCGGGCCGCAAGAACCAGGGCTGGTATCCAGTGCTGATGATGCCGAAGGGATTGCTGAAGCCGAACAGGAGCACCCCGTGAAACTTCATATCGGCGAACCAGGGTCCCAGGATGATCAAGACAGCGACCGTCTGAGCGATCAATTTGGTCAGTGGTTTCAGGCCCTTGATATCGTCGTAGGCATTCACAATCACAGTCAGCGTCGCGCTGGCGAGCAGGAGCCAGTAGATCACAAACTCCTTGTGCTGCAGCTCTGGATCGTTCGCGTAGAAGACCAATGAAGCTACGACAAAGGCCACGTACATCGCGACCCCGCCCAGGCGTGGCACTGGTATCTTGTGCTCGCGTTTGCGTTCAGGTGTGGAGCGATCAAGCAAGTCGAAATGGCGCGCCACAGCGATCACACCGAACGTCAGCAGATATGATAATAGAAATGCACAGGCCCCGCCCAGCGCCAGTAACACCACATTATTGGATATAAAAAAAGAAGGAAGAGATACAAACAGTTGTGTATGAACGATATACGCCATCGTCATAATTAATGACCCCCTACTTTGGAAAGTAGTAGTGCGTTTTGCCAGGACAACAAACATTCCCTATCTATTTGGTTAGACCCCATAGTCTCTTTCTATAGAAACGGAGAGAGACCGATTCTTTATAGCATCAGTTACCAATGTACCAGTGCCTGAATAATTATCCAGAGAATGATTAGAGCGCGAGTTGCAGCAGGCGATCCCAGCCGGAGTAATCCTGTTGATATGTTATCGTTACCTGCGGCCAGAGTTCATGCAGCAGACGGGTCAGCGGCTCTCGCTGCTGATAGCCGATCTCCAATAACATCACCGCGCCGGGCTTCAGGATAGCCGACCGCTGGGCATCTCTGCAGAGACGCTGCAAGAGATCCAGGCCCTCGACACCGCTAAAAAGCGCCAGGGGCGGCTCATAGTCCTTCACATCGTGCTCCAGGATCGCCATCTCTTGTGTCCCTACATAAGGGAGATTGGCGGTCAGCAGGTCCACGGCTTCGGGCAATGGTTCCAGCAGGTCCCCTTGCAGCAGACGCACCCGTTCCTCCACATGATGATATACGCAATTGAGATACGCAACCGCCAACGCGTCGGACGATATGTCGCAGGCGTAGAGATATGGGAGATGCGGCTCCTCTGCAGCGATCGTGATGGGGATGGCACCGCTACCGGTCCCGATATCCGCCACGACCGGAACCTGTCCGGCGGAGAGCTTGCGGCGCACGACAGCCAGAGCTGCCTCCACCAGTATCTCCGTCTCCGGGCGTGGAATGAGCACGCGCCGATCTACCAGAAAGTTGCGGCCATAGAACTCTTTGTTGCCGAGCAGATAAGCCACGGGTGCGCCCTCCCCGCGCCGCGTGATCAGTTGAAAGAAGCGTTCGGCCTGCTCGGGCGTCACCTCGCGCTCAGGATAGGCATAGAGAGTTGTGCGCTCGACGCCCAGGACAGAACTAAGCAGCACCTGGGCATCGCGGCGCGCATTCGCAACGTGCGCCCGCGCCAGGATCTGTGCGCCCTGCTCTACCACATCTCTAATCGTCATACATGCACTCATCATAGCGGTTGGCGGCCCGCGAAACCGCCATCAAGATCATGCCAGAAACGAATACGATCCTCGCCCAGTCGCCAGCATAGATAGACCTCGCGACCACCGCGAAGACTCAGAAAATCTATCAGCCCTGTGTCAGGGTCCTTCAGTTCGCAACCGAACTCTAGCAGTTCATCGATCGCAGCACGAAGCACTTGAATAGAGGCTTCCATCTCACTTTGTAAACCCGTAATACGACCAAAAAGATGATGCCCATTGCCCATTGCCTGAACCTGTAGGGCCTCGAGTTCCTCTTCAATAGCGCGCATCTGTTCGCGCCCATCCTGTACCTTGCGCAACACAATAGTAATTTCAGGTAAGAGTGCCTCCGCCTCCTCACGCGTGAAGTAGCGCGTCATAATTACCTCCCGCAATAGACACTGCGTAATCCGCGTCTCTCTGACCCTATAATACCATACTCTATCATCCCCCTATGAACTTTTCGCACTATGATGGTGTCCAGCGCGACAGACAACCTGAGAGCGTAGGACGCGTCCCACGCTCCCAGGATTATTATGGAACGCACTACTTTTTAGGCACCGCTGTAGGGGTGACGGCGGGCGTTGCGACCGGAGTTGCACCAGGCGTAGGCGCACCTAGATTGATAGTTGTATCGTCGAAGGTCTTGAGCTGGATCACCGTCCCTCCTGGCAGGTAAGTGCCCATAATGGTATCGCCGGGTTGCACGAGCGGCAGCTTGGATGAGAGCGAGAGGTTCGCGGTAAAGATCACGCTCTGACCCTGGACCTGAATATAGTAGACGGTATTGGTGCCCTGCTGCACAGACGAGATGCGCAGCACCTTGCCCCTGACGGTCTGCGTCGTAATACCTCCTCCTGACGGTTGGGTCCCGTTCCCCTGTTGAACCAGCCACTGTTGATAATCCTGCAAGGCCTGCGGCAGAGACGCCTCGAACTGCACATTGCCGCCGTTGAGATTCCTCGCATCAACGACGCCAACAGCCTGGAAGATATCTCCACTGTTTGTGCTTTGTACGTAGATCGCGACCCAGGTGGGCACACCATAGATCTGGTACAACTGGACGCTCGCCACATTATAGTTACGAATATTGGCGCGTGTGGACGAGAAGGTGCTCTGCACATTATCACCGATACCCAGACCCGCCAGAGGATAGAAATCCCCGTGATTCGCATGGGTATCGAAGAGGAAGATGCCTGTACTCGAGTTATCATTCGCCGACGACGAGGTCATCGGAATGAGCCAGACAGGATTATCCACATTATTGTACAGCAATTCAGGACCGCTGGCCGGTTTCTGCTGTCCCTGGCCAGAAGGATTGAACCAGGGCGCGGAATGATAGAGGCCCCACCATTGCAGGTACTGCGAGACAGTATCGGCAGGCATCACACGATCGACCCATGAAGGCACATCCTGTGGCTTGTATTTGGTGATCTCGCCCGTGTGCGCATTAACGAGCAAAACATACGTCAGCGTATCGCCGACGTAGCCGCGAATGGGCTGCATAAGCGAGATCGTCCAGTAAGGATGGAAACTATCATCCAGCTCCAGCGTCGGATCAAGCAACTTACCATATGTGTAACCGCTCAGGTAGACGTGGCGCAGTAGATCCTGGTTGAGCAGCGCGCCGGGGAGGTAGCGCAGCGAGGTACCAGCCTGCGTCGCCTCAGTACGCAACTGGGGCACCGCCTGCGGATTCTCCGCATCGACAACTACAAAGCCAGGCGTCGTGGGACTGGATAGATTGTTGAAAATGTTGTTGTAGTTCAACGGAGCAACGTAGTACAGGTGATGGTTGATCGATTGCAAGGTATAGCTACCTGGATCGAGGCCATAGGCCGAGCCGAGGTTCTGCCCGGTCGAGCCGAGGACCTGCTGGCCTTTATAAGCCGCCACGCTCTGGCTCACCAGTACGATATTGTTGGCATCGGTGGGAGGCAGGACGGGCGAGGCGTGCATTTTGACATTGGGGATCGCCGCCAGCGCCTTCGCGTTATAATCGAACCAGGTTGTAAAGATAGTGATCAGAATTGCCGCTACGATGCCAATGACGCCAACGACGATCAGGCCGAAGACGCCCGCCGCGATGGAACCGCGCGAGTACTGTGAAGGCATGCGACTGGACACGCTACTATTCGAAGAGCGCGCCCGCCCGCCCTGACTGATCGCCGCCGCTTCCTCCAGCACGCCCACAGCGGGGGCGGCAAAGGCGAAGAGATTGCCGATGCTGCTAAAGGTCAGCGGCCAGAGAACCCATTGCCAGCCCCAGAAGGGACCCGTCAGCGCTGGTTCGGTGAAGTAGAGGATAGCCAGACAAACAAGATAGTTGAAGATGAAGTAGCTAATAAACCAGCGTAGAAACTTCCTTCTGTCAAATTGCTCGCGGCGGCCAAAGGCAAAGCGCCCGATGCAGAGGACGGCCATAACGATGAGCGTCCCGATGAGTGCTAACAGGAAGAGACCCATAAAAATCACTCCTAGTTTTTATATGTGGTATCACCGTTGAGAAGTGGTATCACTATGACAGATACAATAGTATCTACGCACGAGATACCTCAAAGGTACCTCAAGAAATGCGCAAAAATATGAGCTATGCACATTGTAGTTTTCTTGCGCAACTATACCTTCCAGGAAGCAAACTATATGTACCATCCGGACAGTTGCAAATAACAGCGCTCGTCAGGTGCCCACTCGGGTTTCCACCAGCGTGCCAGTGATACGCGCAATAGCGTATGAGCAGGAATACAGGGCAATGGCTCGGCAAAACCAACATAACGTATGTAGAGAACGCCTGCACACCAGTTGCGGCCTACGCTACGAGGAGCGTATTCAAGCTGATAGTAAGGTTTGTCGCGCTGATAGATAAGAGTCAGCGGCTCATCTGGCAGCCAGTAGCCGACGCTGCACCTGGGAAGGCGTCCCGCTCTGGCGATGTAACAGCTCTTTTCCTCCGTCCTCAGCATACCGTCGAATAAGCGCCACGGCATTCCTCGCCAGGGCTGCACCCGACGCAGCAGCGTCTCGCGTAGATCTGGCTGCATGCCGTAAAATTGCTCGCGCGTCACGACAACATTCTCAATGTGGGGACGATCAACGCCGGTCAGGCGAAACTCTATATCCCACAGCTGTCCAACATCGTACGGCGTCTCCTCTGGTTGTTTGGTGCGATCCGGCGTGAGCAGTCGAATATGCCGGTCGGTATTCATCAGTAATCCACCCACGCAGGCACCAATGTTCATGTGTGTCTTCGCGACAATTAATACCCTTTCCACATGTGACCTCCCTACAGTATAGTTCTATCTTACAATCCTTATCTTTGATGGAGCATTATCATGGTCGTATATGTTCAACTTCTAAGCTCAGATCGTCTGACAGGCGCTGCGCAACGAGAAAGCGGTGGCAGGCAGCGGGCTCGCGCTCGACGCAGAACAGACAGATAACTTTTGCGTCCGGTCCGACGCGGGCGAGAAATTCGGCTGGGTCAAACGAGGAGAGATTTTCCTGCTCGTAAGCATCGATATAGTGCTGCGCCAACTCCACGCGCATTCTCTTCGTCACACGTTGCAACTTATCCTCCGCGTACTGCTTTGCACGCAGTTCATCGGAGGGCGCAAGATCTTTTAGAGAGACATAGCGAATACCCAGTTCATCCAGCCGCCGCTGGAGGCGCTCACTATTGGCGTAGGCATACTGGGTGCCGCGCATGCCCCGTCGGCGGCGCAGGTCGCAAAAGACATCGACGTGCGCATCCACCAATGCTTGAAAAAAGCTATCGCGCTCCAGACCATGAGCGCCCAGCGTCACAATCTTCGGCTGCACCTAGCGCTCCCTCCCTTGCGTCCTCTTACGAGCACGGCCTATCTTCCCACTAACATCTACAGGCGAGAGGTCCGCAAACAGCAACTGCTGCCCGCCGGTCAGCAAGGCATTGATCTCCGCCTGTTCTTTACACAATCCATGCTCGTCAATATGGGCTACGGCGACGCCCTGCTCGACGAGGGTATTGCCAATCAGTTTGCTGCGATGACACTGCTGGGGCTTCGCTTCGGAGCACAGCACGGCGACACGAAGCTGCTTCTCCCAGGCGGTGCGTAAGCGCTCGATGCCTTGCAAGAAGAAATGTTTTGTCTTGATGATAGCATACTCCGGCTTCCCATTTACATAACATCCATCATCTTCCGGGCGTCCACCCAGAGTATCGCCCATAAAGACGTAGCGCATCTGCTGTTGTTGCAGAGAAATCTCCAAGACTTCGCGCGAGAAGTGGGGGGTATAGCGCGAATGGGGCTGGGAGCGCACATCGATGACGAACGCGATCTCGTAGCGCCGTAGCAAGGAGATAAATTCTTCCAGGGTACGATTGCCGTGCCCGATTGTGTAGATTGGGATCTGTGCCACACCATCCTCCAACATCGTTTGTCCCATAGAGTAAAAAATGATTTAGAACAAGTATACTAAAACATTTTTGCTTCGTCAATCCTCAAAAAACCGCACCATAAAATTTATTCACCTAACTTACGATTCGCATTACTATAACGAGGTTCAATTTTTGGGTAGGCGACCCAGGCATCTTGAAAATCTTGTGTCGCTCGCGTCAGGATGATATGGTCCTGAGTAATCTCGATCGCTACCTCATCGTTTTCATGCAATTGTAGCGCCTCCAATACCGACTCTGGAAGCGTGACGGTTACGGCGTCACCTACTTTGCGCAATTTCACTACTTGCATTGCTGCTTCTCCTGATTTATTACTCATAAAAACAGAGTGTCCCATCTCAAGAGACACCCTGTTTACATAAATTTGTTTCCTACTTTTCCAGTGTGCTCTTCGAGTTGCGCTCGCCATCGTAGGTCAGGAGGATGCGCTTTCCCTCGTAGATCGTTTCGAGATGGACGGGGCGACCCCACATCGTGTAGACGTACTGGAGCGTCTTCTCGGCGTAGTTCAGGTCCAGTTCCTGGCCTTCAGAGAGGTGCTTGATGTATAGTTCGCGATTGCCGCGATAGTCGCCGTTGTCGATGACCAGGTAGGGATAGCCAAAGTTCGTCATGCTATTGACGATGCCGTCGCGCACCTTCTGCCAGTTCTTCTCGACAATAACCCACTCATCGCCCTCCTTTTTGTAAAGGTACAGGTCGAGGTCTTTGATGAGATCCTCGGTCAAGTAGTTGCGCAGGAACGAGACATCATTATCCAGTTCGCGCACCTCGAAGATCTTCTGGCGGCCCATGCCGGTCTTGCGACCGAGGCGATCCTGCTCCTCCGTCGAGGGGCTATCCCAGCGCCGCTCGATATCCTCGAACATCTTGAAGCCGATGTAGTAGGGATTGAGCGAGGTGCGCGAGGGTGAGAGGACGCCGGAGTGCAACTGGGCGAATTCGATGATCTCCGAATCGGTTATAATACCCCTTTCGCCCAATTCGCGCATAATGCGCGAGTGCCATATACTGGCCCATCCTTCATTCATTACCTTTGTTTGCATCTGTGGCACGAAGTACAGCATCTCCAGGCGCACGATCTCCAGAATATCGCGCTGCCAGGGCAGCAGGTGTGGTGCGTGGCGCATCAGGAAGAGCAAGATGTCTTTTTCGGGCTTCTCCGGGAACTTCGGTGGCCTGACGTTGAAGCGCTCGCGCTCCTCCTCGGCCTTGCGCGCTTTTTTCTCCAGGCCCCACAGATCGTCGTACTCGGTGATGGACTCTTTGGACTTCTCATCCTTTTTACCTGGCTCGTCGCCGTGCAGCAGCAGATTGTAGTCGACGTGCTCCTGAATGGAGAGGGCGGCATCCAGGAAATGTTCGACCTCCTCCTTGCCGTGATCGAACTCGTACTTCGCGATACGCTCGGCGTGGATGCTCACCTTATCGATCATGCGACGTGAGGTATGCTGAAAGTACGCGTTGTTCTTGAAGAAATCGGTATGCCCGAAGACGTGCGCCGCCACAAAGGTATTTTGCAGCAGGTCGTTCATATCCATCAGGAAGGCATAACTGGGATTGGTATTGACCACCATCTCATAGATCTTGCTCAGCCCGAGATCGTACTGCATCTTCTGGCGATAGTACGATTTACCATGCGTCCAGTGGCTGAAGCGGCCCGGCAGGCTGTACGAAGCGAACTCATACATAATCGAAGCGGGCACCAACTCGAAATGCGTCGGGAACGGATCGAGTCCGAATTTGCGGGCCTCCTCCCAGGCAGAGTCGATTCCATCGCGCAAGCGTTCGAGATCACGATTTGAACTATTCGAATCCATTATCGTCATAGGACACTCCTGACACTACCTTGAAGGAACAGGATCGCGCTGCGCAAAGAACTTCCGCAGTGCGGGATAGACCTCTTTCTTATCTGAGATGGTCACGGCAGTAAACTTCTTGTCGGTAATCTTGTTATAGGCCGACATCAGCGTACTTGGCGAGCGATAGTGGCCCTCGCGAATCTCGCCGTAACCAAAGATGTTACAGAGCTCCATCAGCCTGTTGACGAGCTGCACGCAGCGATCGTTGTCCCACGGCAGGTTGTCGCCGTCCGAGAAGTGGAAGGGGTAGATGTTCCAGTCTTCGGGGTTGTAGCGCTCTTTGATGATCTGCAGAGCCAGTTCGTAAGCCGACGAGACCTGGGTACCGCCGCTCTCGCCCTTGTGGAAGAACTCCTCCTCCGTAACCTCTTTCGCCTCGGTGTGGTGGCTGATGAAGACGATCTGCACATTGTTGTACTTCGTACGCAAAAAGCGTACCATCCAGAAGTAGAAGCTGCGCGCGATGTACTTCTCAAATTCACCCATTGACCCCGAAACATCCATCATAGCTATAACGACGGCGTTTGATTGATATTTAATCGTTGGATCCCACACTTTAAATCGCAGATCCTCCGACTTGATATCGGCGAACTTTGCCTCGCCCTTCGCGGCGTTTCGCTTCATATTTTCCATAATTGTGCGCTTCTTATCCAGGTTGGCCATGGGGCCCTTCTTGCGCACATCGGTGAAGCGCACGGCATCGGTCTGCATCTCTTGCTGACGCTTCTGTTCGAGGTTGGGCAGACCGAGATCCTCGAAGATCATGGCTGCCAGCTCCTCCATCGTGATCTCGGCCTCGTAGTAGTCGTAGCCCGCGTCCTTGCCGGCGTCGCCTTTTTTGCCCTTGCCGGGGCGCGGCTCCTGGGCCACCACGTCGCCGACCTTGCTCTTGCCATTCCCCTGGCCCGCGTGCTGCTGGCGACCGGGATCGTAGCGGAACTTGTATTCATCGAGGGAGCGAATGGGGACGCGCACCATCTTCTTGCCGTCCGAGAGAATGATGCTCTCTTCGCTGACTATATCGCCCAAATTTTTCTTGATCGCCTCACGGATCTTCTCCTTGTGGCGCTCCTGGTCGATCTGCCCCTTGCGGTGCAATGACCAATCATGCTGGGAGACAGACATGGCACACTCTCCTTCTCTATTGGGAATACTGCCGGGAAGAGGGCGTAGCAGGATGGCGGGCCTCACGCGGATATCCGTTAGAAGTTCCCGGCAAGGGTACCCACGAGGGGTACGGGTACCCGCAAGGGGTACCCCTACTATCTTCCCAGGGCAGAGATTTAGCGATTCAAGAGGCTGCCCGTGTAGCGAAGGATCTCGTTTGCGCACACATGGCAGTAGCCGTGTTCCGTCATCAGGCGGTTCACTACCTCATTGATCTTGCGCAACTGGTCTTTATCGGGCGTGCGGGTCGAAGTCGTAATCTTCACCACATCGCGTAGATCGGCGAACAATTTCTTCTCGATCGCCTCTTTCAGGCGCTCGTGACTGGTATAGTCGAAGGTCAATCCCTTGCGAGCCAGCGACGAGATGCGAATCAGAATCTCCTCGCGGAAGGAGCGCTTGGCATTTTCGCTCACACTGATCTGTTCCTCGATCGAGCGCATCAGGTGCTCATCGGGTTCCATTTCTTCGTCGGTAATGGGATCGCGCAACTTGGTCTTGTTGCAGTACGCCTCGACGTTATCCAGGTAGTTATTGAGCAGGGTACGAGCATTCTCTTCATAGGAATAAACGAACGCGCGCTGCACCTCCTTGCGGCAGATCTCGTCGTACTCCTTACGGGCCTCGCTAATGAAGTTCAGGTAGCGATCGCGCTCATCACGTGTGATGCTTGTATGCTGATCCAGGCCATCGCGCAGGGCGCGCAGGGCATCGATCGGATTGATGCAGGTCACGTTCTGCTTCACAAGCGCCTTCGAGAGCTGGTTAATGACATAACGTGGAGAGATGCCGTCCATGCCCTCACGCTGCGCCTCATCTTGCAGTTCGCGCACGTCCTTCTGCTTGAAGTCCTCCATATCCTCGCCATCGTACAGCTTGAGCTTCTTCATCGGGCTCATACCGGCCTTCTTCGAAGCTTCGAGGCGTGTCAGAATGGCAAAGATGCTCGCGATACGCAGCGTATAAGGAGCGATATGCACGTTCTGCAGCGCGCTCTGCCTGAGCAGCTTCTCGTAGATCTTCACCTCATCGGAGACACGCAGGTTGTAGGGGACCTTCACCAGGATAATGCGGTCCTGCAGCGCCTCTGACTTCTTATTGCCCACGAATGCCTGGTACTCATGCTCGTTGGTATGGCTCACAACGACCTCGTCGGCATAGATCATGCTGAAGCGACCGGTCTTGATGTTCTGTTCCTGGCTGAGGGTGAGCAGCACGTACAGGAACTTCTCATCTGTTTTGAGCATCTCCACGAATTCCATGATGCCACGGTTCGCGATATTCAACTCGCCATCGAAGCGATAGGCGCGCGGATCGCTCTCCACGCCGACCTCGCCGATCGTCGAGAGGTCGATGCCACCGACTAGCTCGCTGATATCTTGTGATTTCGGATCAGACGGCGTGAACGTTCCGACGCCGATGCGATACTTCTCGCTGAAGGTGATGCGCTTGACGGGCACCTCTTCGATGCGGCCACGATACTGATTATCGACCATGTAGCGGCAGTGGGGACACAGATCGCCTTCGATATACAGGCCGAACTCCTTTTCGACATCGGGGCGGAGTTCGTTGGGGATCAAATGGAGGGGCTCCTCGTGCATCGGACAATCTCTGATCGCGTAGATCGCCCCTTCTGGAGAGCGGCTATAGGCCTCCAGACCGCGTTTAAGCAGGTAGACGATAGTAGACTTACCACCACCGACAGGGCCCATCAGCAACAAGACGCGTTTACGTACCTCCAGGCGCTGCGCTGCGGAATGGAAGTAATCAACGATCTGCTGGAGCGGCTTCTCGATGCCGAAGATTTCCTGACTGAAGAAATTGTAATGAAGTTCACCCGAGCGGGATGTCTCTGTGCCCGCGTCCATAATCATATGATAAATGCGTTCGTGGGAAAGCCGGCCAACCTCTCGCTTCTTACTCGCAATCTCGAAGTACTGTGCAAAGGTTCCTTCCCACATGAGTTCTCGCTCACGGTCTCGATATTCTTCCAACCGCTTCACCAGATCCATGGTTCACCCTCTCTCTGTTGAAAAGTAGTGTGTGGACTATCTCGATTACTCACCCTCTCCAGGGTAGCACATCCAACACTACGGGACTGGGACTGTACTTACCTGCGTATGACAGTCAGGGAAACGCGCTACGGAATTGAGCCAGGATGAGATGATGCGAGGCCGTTGTAGGGTTGCTCCGCCACCATCTATCCAGCGCCATCCAATCAAGAAGATGCGATAAGACCAAAAGGGCCAGTTTCTTACTCGACATTCAACGCGAGAGAACCAGCCCTTTCCTACATTACGGAGGATATTTCGATTTCGATTGTCTGCGATCTGCGCCCAACTCTTAGATTGGAAACGATGCGCTGAACGATGCATCTGTATGATGCTCCTGCAGTGTTTCAATCTGTCCTTTCTCATTCTATCTTCATAATAGAGCAGGAGACGAACGACACAAGCGTTGCAAAAGAGTCGCTCCGACAACTTAAAACACTGCTGGTAATCGAACACTTTTTCAGGTCTACCATTGGGTATACCCTCATTATAGCACATTTCCTATTCTATGAAAAGAGTGCAGATAGATTTCCTTATATCATAACGTGGAAGGGCCTATCAACATGTTTCATGCTGGTTCTTTGCTTATTTACGGTTGGGCTGTACTCCTCTGTTTCATTGTTTACTTAACTGTGAACGCTCACGACGTTTGAAATTCCTGTACGCTCATTCTTTGCGAAGGCGGCGTATCTGGAATGCTAAATATTGTAGCACATTAATTCTATTTTGCCAGTGGGATCAACGACCTATTCGCTCGCGATGATAAAAGTAATAGCGGCCCCATCTTCCACAGCAAGCGTCCTGGCAGCGTTGCCATTCTGTATTGCCACGGCGATGTAGCCCGAACTGTCGACATAGATAAACGGCTCACCTGTATTCGTCGCGGCGGAGAAGAAGCGCCTGCGCTCACTGACGCTAATGCCCTGGGCGGGAAAGTCCAGGCATACATGCGGACTGGCAAAGAGATCAGGCACGAGCGAGAAGGGGATAGTGCTGATCAGATTGCCGAAGTGATCGGCGTGGACGACACGGGCGTTGATCTGCTCGCCCTGGCGCTCAGGCGGTCCAGCGTCGATGCGCTGCAAAGTGGAAGGATCGACACGTGTCCCCAGGGCGCTGAGGCTAACTCCGCTGGCGATATGGGCGGCGACCGGCGAGAAGATATCGCGCCCCTGAAACGTCGTACTGACTTCTGACAGATGATAGGTAGGATTTGAGAGCACGACCGCCTCGTGTACAGGCTGTTCCGCCAATACATAGCTAAACAGGCCATTGTCGGGTCCCACAAAGAACCAGTCCCCGGCATGCAGCGCGATCGGCTGGCGCGCGCTCCCCACGCCCGGATCAACCACGCAGACATGGATCGTCTGCGGTGGGAAATAGCGGTAGCTTATAGATAGCTGCCACGCCGCCGACGCAACCTGTTGTGGCGCGACATCATGCGTAATATCCACCAGATGCACATCCCCAAAAATGCTCAGCACCACGCCCTTCATCACACCTACATAGCCCTCAGAGGTGCCAAAATCTGTCAAAAAAGTGATAACGGACCGTTTAGACGGAGATGCAGATAGTTGCATAGTCAAACATACTCCTGATCGTGTACGTAAATTCGCAATCGGACCTCTTACGGCGCAAATATAGCGCATCCCCATTATACGTGCCATAGGACGGGGGGATGCGTCAATAGTCATGGTAATGGCCCGATTGACGAGAATGTGTGCTATACTAGCCGCTATACTGACAGGTGATTTCTTGCCCTCTTGAGGGCATTAATAATAACAGAGTACGCCAGGAGATTTCGTAGCGGGGAAAGTCGGATCATGCGAATGTGACAACTCACCCCCTACTCATCCAGCTTCGAAGCGTGCATAACCGGAGTATTTGAGGGTATGAACATCAGCACTGGTGGTCCACATATTCTTCTTTTTGAGCGCGACCAACAATTGACGGCGCTCGTCACCAGCGAGTTCCAGCTCGCGGGCTACGAGTGCCACACAGCACGCACAGCAGTAGAGGTATTCGATGCGCTTGCACGCTACCCTGTACGGATCGTGCTCGTCGATCTGGCCCAGGCGGCTACGGCACGGCGCGAGTTCTGGGTAGCACTAGATACACAGCGGAGGGGGCGTGGGGTTCATGTCTTGACGTTCCACTGCTTCAATCTCGCGGGCTATGGTCCGCAAGACCCTGAGGATCGCTCACAGAACACGATGGCCGATATGGAGATCGATGGGATGCCTGGCCTGATGAGGCTGGTTGACGAGGTAAGGGCGCGCGTGCCAGGAGCAGGCTCAGTGACCAATACGCTTCCACGTATGCCCAGAGTCGCGCCACAACAGGCGCCCACGTCGACGACGCGCAGCGCTCCACCCATCGCCAGCGGGACAGCTTATCGCTCAGCGGTAGAGGGTCCAGCGAGTGGCAACAGCGCCCCAAGAAGTGGCTCCGCGCCCTACCCACAGCAAGCGGCGAGCGTGTCAGCGGCACCCACGGCACCAGTCAATGGGGCAAGCAGCGTTTCTACAGTGCCAACGACAAACAACACGGCAAGCACAAAGTCTGTATCGTATACAGACAAGATTCGCGCCGTTCTCTATCCCAACCAGCGCAGCTGGAGTCCACAGGGAGAGCCACCCGCTCCGGCGTTACCAGAGAGCCGGCCAGCTTACAATGTGCCAGACGTCCCAACAACGACAGGCGGCGCGGACGACTTCACCGTTCTGCAGCGTCTCGCCAATGGACAGGCAGGCACAGAGAGCAGCAACGAATCCGGCCTGGCCCAGTTGTCGCGCCTGGCGCAGGCCAGCTATCCAACGGCAACAACCAACAAATACGAGACCGGTCCCTCCTATCAGCGGCATGACGTGCCACCGGTAGCACCACCTACACGCGCCCAGGTGAGCACCGAGCAGACGATAGGGAGCGGTCCAGTGAACTATGTAGCGCCCCAGACCGCTGCTCAACCCGCCCAGGTGAGCGGGAAGATCAGCACGCAGCCGCTGCGCGCATCTCCCATTCAGGATCTACCGATCGAGCGGGTAGGAGGCTCACAGACGGCTTCGGAAGGGAGCAGGCGCCCCGATGTGCTATCGCGCACAAATTATGGGCAGGCGATGCCACCACTGGCCTCCATCTCCACACCAGCACAGACGCCCATGCCGGCTTCTCCTCCTCACGTCGAGCCTGTGGCCGCAACCTCACAAGAGACGTTTGACGCTTTGCAGATGGAGTCTATACTAGAGGAAGAGGGGTATCGCGAGGAGGAGCCACTCGATACAACGCTAGAAGAGCCATATGCTTTCGAGCCCGATATTTCTGATGCTATGGACCAGGAAAAACTCTCGCACACCCCTGAGCAGGAACAGCGTATCCCTGAAAGAGAGCGTATCCCTGAGAAAGAACTGATCAACCCGGCACACAATAATGCAGCATTGTTTGATATTATGCAAAGTTTGCCGCCCATGCCGCCGGTAACACAGCCGCCCCAGCCTGTGCAGCCGCAGGTGCTTACAGGGCGCGCAACGCGTTCGTTGGGCAGCGTCCTCCTCGCCGGTCATCTCGTCCCACAGAATCGCCTGGAGGTTGCGCAGAACATCCAGCGTATGTTGCGCGGCGTGGATTTGAATTATCAGCTTGGTGAAATATTACTTATGTTTAAATTACTGACCCCTGACCAACTTTTAGCGGCAAGCCTGGTAAGCTACGGCCTGGTCACGACGCCGCAGATCAGCGCCCTCGGTCGCATTCGTCAGGAGCTACATTCTATAGGGCTGGAATACGATCTGGAAAGCCTCATCATCCTGTTCAGAATACTGACGCCTGAGCAGTTACGTGAGGCGAAGACGGGCCTGCAGGGATGAAGAGCTGATTCTTACCAGCGATACATAAAAAGAAGCCAGGAAATCTCATTGCTTCCCTGGCTTCTTTTTATGTATCGCTGGTATATTGCTACGATAGGATAATGGTAACGACTCAGCTTTACCCTCTTTTAGACTCCTCAGCGCCTCCGGCGCTTCGCAAGGGGTTTTGTATGTGTGCGGGAAAACGGCCTGGGGCCGTTTTCCCGCACACATACAAAACCTGGCGAGCCGCGTAGCGGCGAGGAGGCCTGAGGAGTTACTTGATTTTTCATTGCAGGGTTGATAAAGTGAAAACATCAACTAATAAAGGTGCAAAGATATATGCTCAGTCATGAACAGGCGACTTTACGGACCACAGCACTAGATGATATACAGGGACCAAAGGTTGCTAAATTGACCTCCTTCTTAAAGTGGGCAGGAGGCAAAGAACAAGAACTGAAATACATCCTCCCCTTAATCCCTCCTTTCGAGAACTACTACGAGCCCTTCGTTGGCGGTGGTGCAGTATTCTTTTCGATGCAGGCAGGCAGAAAGTTCATTAACGACAAATCGCCCGAACTCTTCAACCTGTACACAATGATCGCACAGCAGAACAGCGAGTTTTTTCAAGCCCTGGATATCTTGCTGGCCGGCTGGCAGCGTATAAGTGCAATTATGGATAGCACAGCCAGGGAGCTGATCGCGATATACAAAGCGTACTCCCTGGATGAAGACTCGCTACAGGAGATGATGGAGCGCCTTCTCGCCTTTGTTTACCAGCATGAAAAAGACTTCAGGGGTCCGTTCGAGGCTTTTTTCAATCGTCACGTCGAAAACTTTATGCGCGAGCTGCAGAGGAATCTGCTCGGCAAAACACAGCGTATGAAAAGGTTAGAACGCAAAAAGTGGCGCCTGCCCGACGCTGACATAAGCGCGAATATCGAAAGCGCCTTAAAAAGTGCGTTCTACATGCATCTCAGACACCTTCACAATAACATCGGTGCTTACGAGATAGCGCCTGCCCAGGCGGCGGCGATCTTCTTCTTTGTCAGAGAGAACGCGTACGCGTCCATGTTTCGCTACAACAGCCGGGGCGCGTTCAACGTGCCTTATGGAGGGATCTCCTACAATCGCAAAGACCTCGCGCGCAAGGTTGCGTATATGCATTCGCACGAACTGCAGTCACATCTCAGCAATACGGTTATCGAAAATATGGACTTCGCAGCGTTTCTGCGCTAGATCCGCCCTACGATAGCGAGTTCAGCACATACGCTCAGAACGAGTTTACGATGAGGGACCAGGAGCGCCTCGCACACTATCTCATCCACCATTGCCAGGCTCAATTTATGCTCGTCATCAAAAATACGCCCGCCATTCTCGCTCTGTACGATCGGTCGGGCCTGAACATCAGCATTTTTGAGAAGAAATATCTCGTGAGCTTTCAGGATAGGAATGACCGGAATGTGAAGCATCTTATTATTACGAATTTCTAAGTTTTTACTACTCATACCACTTACTGATGACCAGTTGGAGGAATCTTCTGGACAATTAGCTCCAGGCTTTGAGTATTTTCCGTATCCAGCAGTTCAGACATCACGATACGAATAAGCTCTGCCTTCTTCTTCTTATCCCCATCAGGATGCAAACTATTGACCATCTTCGTGGCTATCTCAAGTGCCGCGTCAGCTACTTCCAGGCGTTTCTTCTGTAGCTCCAAACTATACATATTATCTTTACTAGTATCGTTTTGCGCTTCGACTGAAAGGTCAAACGTCTGGTTTCTACTGGCTCCACTTCTTTTTTGCAGATACTCCTTCAGATCTCCCCTACGCACCTTCCACCGCTGACCAACTTTTATAGCCGGCAGTTCTCCACGACCATACGCGATTAAACGATTGACTGTCTTCGAACTTACGTGCAATATCTCCGCTACCTCTGGCGCGTCCAGTAGATCGTCTAATTCCCATCTTCCATCTGTCATTTTTTCTAACCCCCTCAAAACATTTGAATCTATTATATTCCTTTTAAGCTAGTTACCCCAATACACGAAGTAATCACAAACCAACAACTACACACTTATAAATATATTATACGCTATCCCTTACAAGAGATATATCTAATTATATCAATATTTCACCTAAATAGACGCATTTCTATAATGCATTTCATTTAAATATGTCGATTAAATATGTCGATATATCTTCTTATCGCATTTTAGTCTATTTTTCGGTTGCATTTGTCCGTTTTATCTTTTATACTTAAAGACATAAGGTTCCGGTACCATAGCCATTTTTTAGTAACAGAAAAAAGCGGCTAGCACTTAAAAATCAGTAGATCGCTTTCCTTGCTTGAATAGAGTAATCTACCGGTTATTATTGTACCGCCGCCTTATCGGACCACAAACGGATATCTCTGTTTGCCCAACTTCATAGTATCACACCTGTACAGTGTACTAAGTAGTACGTGTCTTATTGGGAAATGATGCCAGCAAAAGTTGTGCAGATACTCGAGAGGTATCACATCAGACAGAAAAGGAGGTGAACAATATGAAGGCATCACGTCCCAAAGTTACAGAGATGAGCATACTGAGCTGGTATCTTCAGCTAACAGTAGCTGTTCAGATAACGCTAATAGTATCTATTCTATTGCTACTATTAGTTATTCTGATACTCTGCATGCTAATCATATTAAATCCAACAGTGCTTGATCATATCGCAAAGTTATGGATTGTACACTCAACCCATTAAACGAATGATAGGGGAACCTCTCCCAGAATTACCTATATTCTAGGGGAGGTTCCTTATCACTCGCCCACAACTCGCTCCATCTGAGCGCCAAGGGCACGCAACTTCTCATCAAGATGCTCGTAGCCGCGCTCGATATGTTCGATACCGTAGATCTCGGAGGTTCCCTCGGCGCATAGGGCGGCGAGAATGTAGGAGCAGCCGGCGCGGATATCGGGGATGTCGAGGCGCGCGCCCTTGAGGGGCGTGGGACCGCGCACTACGCAACTATGCATGTACTGTTTCTCGCGGAAGCGGCACGGCACCTCGCCCAGGCACTTGGGGTAGAGGCCGACGTGTGCACCCATGCTCTCCAGCGCGCTCGTGTAGCCGAAGCGGTCCTCGTAGATCGTCTCGTGGACCACCGACATACCCTCGGCCTGGGTGAGCAGAACGACGAAGGGCTGCTGCCAGTCGGTCATGAAGCCGGGGTGCACATCGGTCTCCAGGGCGATGGCGGGCGGCGCGCTATTAGCGCCGATGAAGCGGATGCCGCCATCGTCGATCTCGAAGCCCAGGCCCATCTTGGAGAGTGTGTTCAGGAAGGTAAGCAGGGTATCCTGCTGGGCACCGTGCAGGTAGACATCGCCGCGTGTGAGGTACGTGGCAATGGCGAGCGAGACGGCCTCGTTACGATCGCTGAGCAGGGTGTGGCTGGCGCCGTGGAGCTTATCCACCCCGTCGATCACGATGCGGCGATCAACCTTGATCTCGATGATCGCGCCCATCTTCTGCAGGAGTTTGATCAGGTCAACGATCTCTGGCTCCATAGCGGCGTTCTCGATGATGGTGACGCCCTGCGCCAGTGAGGCAGTGAGCAGGAAGTTCTCGGTCGCCATGACGCTGGGGAAGGGCAGTTTGATTGTGACGCCTTGCAGCCGTTCTGTAATGGAGCAATGATAGTGTCCCTCGCGCTCGACAATGTTCGCGCCCATTTTGCACAGGCCCTCGATATGATAGTCAATGGGGCGCGGTCCGATGCGATCACCGCCCGGTTTGGGGATCATCGCCTCGCCGCAGCGGTGCAGCAATGGGCCAATCGTCAGGACGGCGATACGATTCAGGCCACCCACCCTGGTCGAGACAACTGTCTTTTCGATATAAGGAGTGTGAATCGCGAGCGTATGGTCCACCAGTTGTGTGCGGGAACCCATGTCCTGGCAGAGGCGCACGGTCAGGTCCAGATCGCCAAGCAAGGGAACGTTGCGCAGGACGCAGGGCTCCTTCGTGAGCAGAGACGCGATCAGCATCTTCGTCACCGCGTTCTTCGCCCCACTCACAGTGACCTCGCCATGCAGCGGCACGCCTCCCGTCACAAGATAATGAGGGGCCATATCTCTAGCATCCATTCATCGAGCTCCTTATCTCCGGTTAGAGTTGCCTGGAGCCTTCCACAGCCAGCGGAGCGCGTTCAGGCGGGACGGCGGCGCGATCACGTTGCGTCGCCCATGATGCTGCTGGTTGGTGCCTTCGAGCAGATCGAGGAAACAATTGACGCTCTGCGCAACGCCCTCGACCATCAAGTAGCCAGAGGGCTTAACCGCATCGCCCACAAGATACAGTCCGGGGAGCGAGGTCACAGGCTGCGCATCCTCGCCCTGAGCGCTACGGTTCACCGGCCACTCGCCGCGATACGTCCCCATCGTGAGCACGCGACAGTGCTTATCGAACGCCTCGCCGAAGAGCATACGCAGGTCGGCGAGGGCTAGCTTGCGTTCCGCCTCGACATCGTATTGCGCTTCCTGGTCGGCATCCTGCTTCTTGCTTTGCATCACCTGGTGGCTGATCAACAGGTGCTTGCCAGGAGGCGCGAGGCGAGGATCGCTATTGGTCGGCTGCACCATACCCGCGATGCGCTGCGTATCCAGGCAATACATAATCCCTTTATGGGGGATCAGCGAGACATCACTGAGGATGTGCACTTTGAGTCCGACCGCCTCCCGTAAAGTCTCTTCCTGCGCACCCTTGAGCGCCTCGGCCTGCGTCACACGGTGGCCTGCCAGCAGTGCATCCGTCGCGCGTGGACCGATATCGCTCACCACCAGGGGAGCGGTAAGCGTATACTCTTCCTTGCTCGCCTTGTCGCGCACGCAGACGCCCGTCACGTGGCCGTCCTCCTGCACGATCTGGAGCACATCGCAGGAGAGGCGCACCTCGCCGTGTTGATCGAGGACGTGCTGCTCCAGTTGGCGCGTCAGTTCGCCGCAGCCTCCGTGCACAATAGCGGGCGCGCCGAAGCGGAACATATTCTTCGTCGTGCGAATGACCTCTTCGGTGCTCACCTGGTCCAATTCAAGGCTCAGCGCGAAGCGCGAGATGCGTTCGAAGAAGGCGACCAGTTGGGAATTGCGCTCTACATCGATGTGACGCTGTAGCCAAGCTTTGAAGGAGATACGCCGCTCGTGCGCCGGCAGAGGGTGAAGGAACATAAGATAACCGAGGCGCGTAAACCAGAAGAACTGCCGGGGACCCAGAAACTTGAAGACGCCCAGCAGGCCGCGCGAGCGATACTGCCTGCCGTGCACGTGAAACGAGCCGAAGACATCGGCATCAAAGAAACGATGTGGCACAGCGAGGCGCGCCAGCATCTGCGACAGCACGCCGCTGCTGCCGAACGGAACCATGTGGACGGCCCCCGTACTGACCTGGACCCCTTGAAAGGTCTTCGCGGTGAAACGGCCTCCACTGTGCGCAAGCCGCTCTACCACCACTACCCGCTTCCCTCGTTGGAGTAGCTCTGCAGCGCTTAAGAGGCCGCCCAGGCCCGCACCGATAACGATCGCATCAAAAGTACTGTTTTTCTGTAAGAGAGCAGACGGTGAGGGAGCGTCAACGGCGACACTCCCTACAAGGATTTGTTTGTACATGTATTTGCCCGGTCGGTACCTATCTATTGTCTTCGAATATCATGCCGCGTAACAGGCTGTTGCACTCAGCCATGGTATTGAGCACACTCTGGTGGAGTTGGAACACCTTGTTCAGCTCACGGGCCTTGCGCGCCAGCTTGGTGACATACTCGATATCGCGCGGATTGTTCATCACGTCTTCCATCAGTTGCAGCAATTCGGACCAGGCCAGCGCCTCGCGGTTGCGCGCAATATCAGCGATGGTATTGTCCATGCGCTCAGAGACCTTCCGCACGCCGGAGCGGAGTTGATTGGCCGTCTGGGCCACCTCGGCATCGTGAACGCGCATCGCCTCTTGCGTCTCGTTGAGCTGCTCCTGTAACGACATGACCTGTCCATCCAGCGATGAGAGGGCCGCAATCAGAGCGGTGATATCTGGCAAGGCAGGCTGCGCCAGAGTGTTTAGGCGACTAAAGGTAACGCCTGCCTCATTCCCCGTGGAAGACTGTGAACTTGCCGTCATAGGAACATTCTCCGATACTGAAGAGTTAGGGGACACCGGAGCCGCCGAACGTGAAACGGTCGCCATGCTCGGGGTCGCAGATGCGTACGACACAGTCGAGGGTATAGGTATAGCCGGTACAGGTTGCACAGGCATCTCGGGTTCAACGGGTGCCTGCGGCACAACCGGCGAAGAGCCATTCGTCGCGGGACTGACCGGCTCGGGCGGTGCGGCGATCGTTGATGCATCCGACTGATCGGCGACTTCTGGTTCATGGGCGATCGAACTCGTGCCATAGTCATCGCTGGATGCAACCGTTCGCTGTGAATCATCCTGCGTGCGGTACGTTGGAGGCTCGTAGGGTACCGACACGGTTGGTAGATCCTCTACGCGCTCGGCAACGGAGCCAAAGGCATGGAAGATCAGTTCGTGTTCGCCGATGCCGATATGATCGCCATCTTTGAGGTCAACGGGTGCGAGTTCTTCAATCTGCTGCCCATTGACAAAAGTACCATTCGCACTGCGTTCATCGCGCAAGAGGTAGGCACCGTTCTCATAGCGTACTGTAGCGTGGCGGCGTGAAGTCAACTTATCCTTCGACAGCAGGATATCGCTGTTGGGCGCGCGCCCAATAGTGATCTCAGGCTTATCGAGCGGATATTCCTGTAAGACATCGCCATTGTCCGCACGTAAGATGAAGCGCGCAGGCTGTTCGATGCCACCCTTATTCTGAGGCGGCACGGTCGGAGCAACGTAGGATTGCTCTGAACCTGGATCCGCTATCGTCGCACCGGCGTCATTATCCCAACTCCCAATGTTGTGATCCGGTGCAGCATCCCGAGACTGACCCCAGTCTTCTGCGGCGGGCACTGTAGCATCGCCCGGCGGCTGTGATACATTGGAGGGAGTTGCCGAAGGCAGGCGATTGCCGCAATTCAAGCAGAAATTATCCCCTGGCCGTGTATCGGCTCCGCAATAGGGACACTTATCCTTGTCCATCATAAAAGTTCCTCCCATATAGCACGCATACATCGATACACATGCAAGCGCAAAACTTCTGTTATTATACCAGAAGTAAAACTTGACCGTCGAGGGTACTCCCAACCGATATCCCGAAAGGGGGAGTGCTCACCTCATCCCTAAAACTGGACGGTACATTTATTAAGAACCACCCGGTACGACCAGTTATCCCAATACTACGACGAATGGCGTACCGAATCTTCACGGCCTCATAAACATGAATACTATAACAATCAAGAAGAAACAACGCAAGTCCACAATAAACGCTATCAATCATCCTGATATATCACGCAGTGGGCACCCAGTCCACACCTGGCTGTAACGCATTAAAAAACTGTTGTAAAGCAGCGGTCTTGCCACTTGACGAGAAGACGATATTCGTCGATCCGCGCGCCCCCGAACAGAACTGCGTCGGCCCCTGAGAAGTGGTAGGCGTCGGCGTCGCCTTCGTTCCGCTTGTGCCAGGTACCAGGCTACACTGGAATGCAGTGCTCTGTGTACGCTGTGGCGCCTGTGAAAGGGTGATAGAACTATGATCGGGTAGGATATATCCAATGACAAAATTACTACCCAGAATAGGATCACGCACCGTGCCAGAGGCACTGACCAGGCAAGAGCCGGTCGGCAGCGTCGCGGGCAGATAGACGGTGAAACCAAGCCGCGGCTCCACCACGCTCCAGTCGGTAATGGTCGTAGGATTGCCGGCCTTGACGCCCGGCGTGCCAGAGGCCGCGAGATCACGGAACACCATGAGCGGCTTATCACACCAGTGGAGCCGGGCCAGCGCAGTAGTGGTGGGCGTCGGCGTCGCCGCCTTCCCGGTCGGGCTGGGACTCGGGCTGCCACCCAGGTTCAGACCCGAACAAGACGTCAGCACTGCGCTTGCCAGGAGAACGCAACCCGCCAGGATGGGCCATTGCGCCTGCAAACGAAAAGCACGACGAGACGGGAGAAAAAACTGTTGCCGCCGACCATCCAGGCAACGTCTTAGAGAAGAGAAGATTTTATATAGGACCATGGGACACTCCTTAGCACAAAAGTATACGCGCGAAAAGGCAATTTAGATGATAAGCAGACCGCTATCGTAGCTATTTACACATTTTAACGAATATCTTCTGGCTCAGTATACTCGAACCACGACCAAAAGCCTATGATATAGTTCTCAATTTTGGGACCGAAAGAGGGGCTTTACAGCGTTTTGATTTAATGCTACCATTACAGTCCGCCGACAAAAAGATACCCTACTTCTGTAAGTACTATTTTTTTATTTTTTAACGGGTACAATATCCCCAGAGGGGGTGAGCGCAATGAATGCAAAACAGATATGGCAGACAACAATAGAACGGTTGCAGGCAAAAGTCAAACCCGAAATCTTTACAACCTGGTTCCAGGGCACTTCGGCGCTCTCCTTTCAAGATGGCATTTTTATCGTACGCGTTCCTACGACATTTGCCAAAGCACACCTTGAGGCGCGCTTCATGGATACGATCCACACGGCCCTCACAGAGATCACCGGACACCCTGTCGAAGTACGCTTCGTGGTAGCAAAAGAGAGCATCGAGCAGGGAGTTGCTACCGGGGAGAACATGCCCACGCAAAAACGCTCCTATCGCCTGCCGCGCAAACGCGCAGCGCAGCGCGAGAAGCGCATCGCCGATGCCGCAGCGGCTGCTGCGATGACCTCAGCGGCGCCCACGCTGCCCTATACAAGCGTACACCGCATTCCAGAAAATGCTCTACATACCCCCGACCTCTACGGCGTCCAGGCCGCATCGAGCGAGCAGCCGGAGGTGGGGGACAAAAAAGAGCCCGACGTCGCAATGCTCTTCCCCAATCCAGGGCTGCTCAATGCGCGCTACACATTCAACGCCTTCATCGTCGGCAAATCGAACCAACTCGCGCACGCCGCCTCGCTCGCGGTCTCCGAAAATCCTGGGCATATCTACAATCCGCTCTTCCTCTACGGCGGTGTAGGACTGGGCAAGACCCACCTGCTGCATGCCGTCGGACACGTCGGGGAGGAGCGCGGCCTGAACGTCCTGTACGTCACTTCGGAGAAATTTACCAATGAGATCATCAATGCGATCCGTTTTCAGCAGACCGAGGAGTTCCGCGCCAAATATCGCCAGATTGATATTCTGCTCGTTGACGATATCCAGTTCATCGCCGGCAAAGAGTCGACCGAAGAGGAGTTCTTCCACACCTTCAATTCGCTGCACAGCGCGAACAAACAGATCGTCGTGACCAGCGACCGTCCGCCCAAGGCGATCCATAGCCTGCAGGACCGGCTCAGGTCGCGCTTCGAGTGGGGCCTGCTGGCAGACATTCAGCCGCCAGAGTACGAGCATCGACTGGCGATTCTGCGCTCGAAGGCCGACTCGCTACGCTTCTCCGTTCCGAGCTCGGTTATCGACTACATCGCCCGCCCCGAGTGCAGCAACGTGCGCGAGCTTGAGGGCGCGCTCAACCGCGTTATCGCCTCTGCCACACTGCACGACGCGCCGCTTACTATCAACCTGGCGGTCAAGGCGCTCGAAAATATCTATAGCGACAAGAAGCCCTCTTCCAACTTGTCGGTCTCACAGGTGCTGGAAGGCGTGTGCCAGTACTATCATGTCGATGCCGCTCTGGTTCGCGGCAAGCAGCGCGACCGCGAGATCGTGTGGCCGCGCCAGGTGGCAATGTATCTGATGCGCGAGGAGACCAGCGCCTCCCTGCTCCAGATCGGGTCAGAGCTGGGGGGACGCGATCACACCACGATCATGCACGGCTGGGAGAAGGTCAAAGGAGAGATGGCGAACAACGATCGCATACGCCAGGAGATCGCTTCTGTGCTAGAATCTATTCAGCAGAAGCCATTTTAACGAGACCTTACCACAAAGGAGAGCGGCATGAAGATAGCCATCGGGAGCGACGAACGCACACACCTTACTGATTTTGTCGTTGCAGAGCTAGAGAAGCGCGGCCACGAGATTCTACCTTTCGGTCCCCTGAGCACGAACGATCCTGAAACCGATTGGCCGCTCACTAGCAGCCGGGTTGCCGGGGCCGTGGCGCATGGACAGGCAGACGAGGGGATCGTCTTTTGCTGGACGGGGACCGGCGCCTCGATCGCCGCGAACAAAGTGCGCGGTATACGGGCTGCGCTCTGCCACGACGCTCAGACCGCGAGCGGCGCACGCACCTGGAACCACGCGAACGTGCTCGCGATGAGCCTCAGAACAACCTCGGAAGCGATCGCTAAGGAGATCCTGGAGGCATGGTTCGCTACTCCCTACGCGGACGATGAGTGGAATCGACGACAGATGGAGCGCATCAAGGAGCTAGAAGAGCGTGTATAATGTGGCAGAGTCTATAGTAGGTCATATGAGGAGCCATTTTTATGCAACAGCAACAACAACCGGGCAGCTACGATCTGCTGGCGGTTTTTCCTGATGAGCCGAAGGCGGAGGCGGCAGCGGCAAAACTGCGCAAAGAAGGCTTCAGCGACGAAGAGGTATTTCAACTGCCGTCGGATGTAGCCGAGAATGGACAATTTCGCGAACACGGGCCGAATATCGCGCGTCGAGATACCTTTTTGCAGGTGCAGCGCTCGGGTCCCAATCCCGTACTGGTAGCCGTACTCGCCATCGTCTTTGGCCTGGTCCTGGGCTTAGTGGCGTTTGCAGCGAGCTTTCCCTTCAAGCTTCCGGAGCCGACGACGCTCATCATCGGCACCGTCGTCGGCATCGTAATCGGTATCATTGTCGGACTGCTGAGGCGCGGTCGCGTGCGTGGAGCGATCGGACAGGACATGTCGCGGCTCAGCCCGCCGCCGACCAGGGCACCAAAGGGAGCACTCACTGTCGTCGCGCTGCGCCTGAGCGATGCCGAGAATATCAGCAGGATGTCACGCGCGCGCGCAATGCTCATCAATGGCGGCGGCAAGATCGATAGAAGCGTGAGGCCGCGTACATAGCGCGTCTACGCGAACTCTACCAGCCTTACATTCTCAGGGTCCACTGCGGCCAGCGCAGCAAGCTCAGCAGGCGTCGGAGCTGGCGTGAAGGGGACCCCTTCTGTCTCTACCGCGAATCCCGTCTGCCTTCTGACCTCCTCAGCCGAGCTATAGGGGTGGATACTTTCAAGATACAGGCGTCCATCCCTCTTGACGAAGACGCAGAGCGGCGTGACGACGCGATCCACGTTGCCGCCGGCGGTCACGAACGCCAGCTTCTCGACGAAGGTGCGTGGATCGTGTTTCGTACGCCAGAGGATAGTGCGTCCGGCGGTAGGCAGGATGGCGGCGCTGCCAGCGCCACCAGGGAGACGCACTTTAGGATGATCATAGGGGCCGATGACGCTCATGTTGATGCGCCCCTGCCCGTCGATCTGCACGCCACCCAGGAAGGCCGTATCCAGATCGCCGCGCGCCGACATATCGAAGATATCGGCCAGGCGCAGGATCACGTGCGAACCGTGCGCCAGGCGCGGATCGACCGTGGTGCCGGGCAACGACTCTGGCAGCGGGTTCACGCCGCCCGTGATATTGATGTACACCAGGTCAGGAGCTTGCAGGCGCTGCGCCAGGAGGATAGCGACCATGGGCAGAGGCGAGGCCACACCGTGAAAGACGCGCTCGCCGTTGCGTAAGAGCCGCGCCATAGCGATAACCATCATCGTATCCGGCGTCACAACGGTCATCTCAGTAACCATCAGGCCGCCACCCTTCCATATACGTTCTCGTCCAGCCAGGCCCGAAAACGCTCAGGGCTGCTGCACGCCTCAACGTAACGCGCCAGGTAGTCATAATCATAGCTATAGAGATCGCCACAGCTACAGGGATGCGCGCCATGTGGAGCAACGACGACATGGCTTACGAGCAGGCCGGGAATAGTCGTCAGTTCGGGAGTACGCGCCGTCTCCCCGGCGCTCACCAGCCGCTCGCAGGTCAGGATGACGCGGCGCGCAGCGCGGGCCATCAGATCATCCTCGAAGACCGTGCCAAAGATACGACCATTGCCTTGCTCGTCCGCCTCCTGCACATGTACAATAGCGACATCGGGACGTAGCGCCCGCACCGCCGCCAGCTCTCGTCCACTGTAGGGGTCCGTCACCGTCTTGAAGCCGCTCGCCTGCATCAGGTCCGAATTGAGCATACCCGCGATTGGCAGGAAAGGCACACCCTGCACGGCGGCGCGCAGCGCGGTGATCACGGTATAGCAGGCGTGCTCTTTGACCTGGATACGCCCCTGCTCAGCCGCCTGCCGGTATTGGGGGGCAAGGCCAAAAACGTTCTCGAAGCCGATGAAGCCTGCTGCCACTCGATCGACGACGCCCGCCCCAACGAGCACATCGACATCATAGGCGCCCGCCGTCTTCACCAGCTCTAATCCTCGCCTGCGCTGACGAATCAGCTCATGGGCAGCCGCACACGGTGCCCTATGCAGCGTGTTGCCGCCCAGGGCCACGATGGACCCATCAGCGACCGAGGCCACCGCCTCCGCCAGCGTCGTCTGCTTCTGTATCATATGCGCCCTCCGCTCTCGTATAGTAGATAGTGTATGTTTGTTCTTGAGAGTTATTTCATTATATCCCACTTTTTCGTCGATAGGACACTTTTCGTCAGCACTAGAAAAATGCACGACTCTTGGTTACAATAAATTAAGTACAACAAGGCGCTGTATTCTATTTGTCGGTATAACTTTTCTTGTGCGGGAACCATACTCCCGCGTCCAGTGCTTCGCACTCATCTCAATACCATGAAGTAGGGCTTCTCTACTATGGAGAAATTCGCCATGATTAATGAGTATTTATCGCCACCACGTCTACAGACGCGACCAGAGGAGATCACGCGCCAGAGGGCCCAGATCCTGCCGCCCTACAAGGTTATTCTTTTCGATGATGATTATAATGAAATGAATTACGTAATCTTCGCGCTCCTCCATGCGGTCAACCACCTCTCGTCTCAGGAGGCCGAGCACATCATGCTCACGGCCCACCTGACGGGGAGCGCAATCGTCATCGTCTGTCCCAGAGAGGAAGCGGAATACTACCAGGAACGCCTGCTCACCTATGGACTTACAGCAACCATTGAACCAGATTAGCACTTTGAGATAAAATATCAGGACGACTATGTAAGTCGTCCTTTTCGCAACCTTTCAGGTGAAGGTTGTCTCTGATCCTCAAGGATGGGGAAGGAGAAGAGAGCGATGCAAGAAGCAGTGTTCAGATATCACATTTTGTGGAAGTTCGCGCGTAACCAAGTAAAGTAGCATTACGTTTTAAAGGGACAATTCCATTATAGATATTTGGAACATTGACTACTGTAGTACTTAGTATTAGAATTCAGAGGAATCCGAATGTCGTGCATTGACTTACGTCATAGCCATGGCGGGAAGAGGTGCTCGACGATACCGTTTATCCGCTCCATTCAAGAGGGAAAAAATCATGGTTCACTTATGGGGCTCCAAGGCCCGAGAAGAGACAGAGATGAGCAGGTCGGCCCTTGGTGGGAACGTCATCGGGGATATCGCTGTAGTGATCGGCGGTGAGCAACTCGATTTTAACCTGGTCTATCTTGGGTGTCAGATGGCGAAAGGAGCCAGACGTAAGGTCCATCTCGTACACGTGATAGAGGTACCACGTGCGTTACCGCTAAAGGCCGTCCTGACACAGGAATCCGATCGGGCAGATAAATTGCTTAATTCAGCTATGCAGATAGCTGAACGCGTCGGTTGCGAAGCGATTGCAGAAGTCGTCCAGGCACGCGATGCAGGACCTGCCATCGTCGACGAAGCGAAAGACCATAATTGTGCGCTTATCTTAATTGGGTATGTCCGTCCTGAATACAGAGCTCCGAACGATCTGGGCAAGACAGTGCCATACGTGCTGGCCAATGCCCCGTGTCGCGTCTGGCTGGTACAGGACCCGCCTCGTCACCAGGCAGGGACCCACTAAGGTTCTGGTGAACGACCACTGGCGATAGCTGCCATTTAGCCCATCCCCGGATAGCAAGTGTCTAACGCTGTTCCAGGCAGATGGGCATGTAGTATTTTGTGTCCTATTCCCGAGGCATATGTATGGTACAATGGAGACATACGAGGACGTATTTGTGATTCTCAATAGCATGTACACAGCAGCATAATACCAGACTCCATTCAAAAACGCTGCCTTCGCAGCCAGTGCTTCGCACTCATTTGAATGCAAGGAGGTATAAATCGGGAGGTAAAGACGATGACAACACATTCTCACGAGACTGATCCTCCGTCTCGCACTCACAGTGACTACTATACAGCGCTCTATCAGGCCGCGCTGACGATCTCGTCGAGCCTCGTACTCGACCAGGTACTACAGAGCATTGTGACGAGTATTACCGAGGCGATGCAGGTGAAGGCGTGTGGACTACGCTTACTCGATCGCACCACGGGACATCTGCGCTCTAGCGCGGTCTACGGGTTGAGCGGGGATTACCTGGCAAAGGGTCCTGTCGATATGGTAAAAAGCCCTATCGATAGCCAGGTATTACAAGGAGCGACGGTCTACATCGCCGATGTCCGCAGCGATCCGCGCTTTCAGTACCCGGAGGCCGCCAGGCGCGAAGGACTGGTCTCCATCCTCTGCGTCCCATTAGAGGTGCGCGGCGAAGCGATCGGCGTGATGCGTGTGTATACAGACGAGCCGACAACGTTCAACAATGATGATGTCCAGTTCCTGTCGGTACTGGCAAGCCTATCCGCGCTGGCAATCGAAAACGCGCGCCTCTACGAAAGCATCAAGAACTCTTACAACGGCGTGGTGGACGCCTTCTGGGGCACGAACGTTAATCTCGATCTGTCAGAATAGACGCCCGGCCTCAAGACATTTTCACGAACAGTAGGGATGGGGCTTGTCCCCATCCGATCTCTACAGAGCCCTCCTCATAGGCATAATCTCACTTTCCAGGCCGGATGGGAGCAAGCCCCATCCCTACTACAACGGAGTTTTCACTATCGTGTTGGTGAGAAAGGGCGAGCTGAACGCGGTCCTTTCGCCAACGCCCCGGCCTGGAACCGGAAAAAGGCGGGCAGAGAGCGGTTTTTGTAAGCGCAGGGCGAGCGTTGCTACGTCGAGCAAGAGGTGTGCGATCGTCTCGGTGGGACAGTCACCCGGCAACGGTAGCGTATCCAGACCCGTGCCACAGACCGCCGAATAGAGCAATAGTTGCTGCGCATTGAGGTATCCCTCTTCCCAGCGGCTCCCCAGGCCGGCATCCTCCAGCACGGGCAACATAAGTCCACAATATCCGCAGGTTGGCAGTCCGGTACTTTTTAGCGCGCTCGTCAACGCAGCGGCGACGGAGAGCGTTCCATACGTACCGACTGGACCGTAGCCGCACAGCTCCATCGCCGCCGCGATACTGTCTGGTCCCATCGGCGCAGGTGAGAGGTCTATACCTCCAAAGAGCAGTTGATGTTCCTGAGCCAGCTCCTGTCCCAGCGCGACAACGGGGGTTGCGCTCTCAAGTAGGGCGGCGCGCACCCACTGTTCCACCAGGGCGAGATTGGTCGCCTGCACGGTATCCGCGACGCGCGCCTGCAGCGCATCGGTGATGATGCTCGCCCCCTGCAAGCCGATCGCCAGGCTGGCTGGTCCACTATGATACGCGGCAGGGAAAAAGGGCGTGCCGGGCGCGACACAGGACAACATCGCGAAACGAAAATTGCCCTGCCCCTCCGCAGTCTCCTGGGCCAGGCGCTGGATGATCAGCGCCGTCGGAAGGGCCGCCTCAGCGCGCAGACCATGCTCTACGGTCGCCAGTTGCACCGTTGCACACAAGGCGTGGGTAGGAATCAAGAGATCGGCGAGCAGGTTCAGGCGCTCCAGCGGAAAAGTGGGGCGCGCCACCTGCGCGGTTCCCAGTGAGCAGAAGCCGAGACCGGCGTCGTCAAGCATGCTCTGTAGCTCCCTGGCATATTTCACGAGAGCTCCCGACGACCAGTCGCCCAGGTCGTCGAATAGCGGACGTGTGGAGAGGCGCAGCGTCTGCACATCATACCCGCCGTCATTGAAGCGCCTACGGGCGCTCAGAAGGATCTTTCGAGCCTGCGCGATCGCCGCCGCCGAAAGAGGATGCGCATCGGCGATACCGAGCGTGATGGTACGCACCGGGAAGGGATGCATGAGCATGTCCTCATTTCTATGTATCTTTTTGAGCTACGCAAAGAATTCATCCTATTTTACCATGCTTTTCCCTTGACGAAGTTTTGTTCGTACATTACACTGCCTGTATCTATTCAGATACTCTCGCCGCCTGCGGCGGCTCGCCTGTGTTGATGTGGGTGGTGGGGTTTGCGGCCCGGGGCCGCAAACCCCACCACCCACATCAACACCCTTGTGAAGCGCCTTTGGCGCTGATGAGTCCGGAAAGAGGGACCTGAATAGATACCACTGCCTGCACGGGAGCAAAAACGAGCAACCATGCTACTGGCGATGCTACGCCCTGTAAAGACTACGCGACGGGAGAGTGTGCGATGGCTACACATGATATCGACAGGCAAGCAGAGCGCGAATGTTTTCTTTGTGCCCTCGACTCCAGGAGTTCCTGTACGCAGCTCGAGGGACGCGTGGTAACCGCCAATGAACGCCTGCTCGATGGCATTAAAACGCCGGTCGTCATTCTCGACACCGGGGCCGCACGCGTCGAGGTGCAGTTGCCCGATCAGTACTACCGGAGCCTGATCCGCGAACTCAAGAACCGGGGCGACGTTATAGGCAACTACCAGCTCACGATGCGCGTCTACCACCTGCCCAGCCCTCCCGCGCTTGTCGAATATAAAGGAAGAAGCAGGCGCTGTTATAAAGGAAACGCCTACACGCTTGCCGTCCTGGAACCCGATACGCTGCTCAACATCACCGATCTCAACATGGCCGAGTATTGTCCGCGCCAGCACATGCTCAACCGCTTCAGCCCCTCCCCGGCATCGGCGGCGACGATACGCGGCAACCTGGTGCACCATTGCTTTAAAGAGCTGCTAAAAGAGCACGATCGTGGCAAGTTTACCTCTCACACGGCGACCGATGAGCAAGCGGGAGAGGAGACAGCGCTGGACGCATTGCACCGACACCTGGAACAGGCGCTGCAGCTCAACAGCATCGAGATGGCGCTGGCGAACGTCTCCGTCGAGGGCATGCGCGCCGACGTGGTGCCCCATCTTGAGAGCCTCGCACACTGGTACGAGAGTGAGCGCAATACGCTGTGGGACATGCCAGCCACCTATGCCGACGAGCGGGAGCACCAATCAGGCAACCAGGTACGCGCCGAGACCTTTCTCCTGGCACCCGAGATCGGGCTGCGCGGACGGCTCGACCTCTTCTGGCAGCAGTCGGGTCGCCAGCGCCTGTTGGAACTGAAGACCGGCGGCGCGACAGGCGAGCTTCCCAAACGCGAGCATCGCTGGCAGGTGTACGGCTATCATGCCCTGCTCACCGTGCGACGCGACTCGAAGATGAAGAAGGCGCTGGCAACGCTGCTGTATTCAGGCACGCCTGGATACGCGCAGGCGTTCGGCATCCCCGCAAGCATACGCGAGATTCAGCGTGTCAACGAGACGCGCAATACCCTCATCCTCAGCCAGATCACCGGCATCCCGACCGCACCGCCGGGGCCTTCGCGCTGCACAAAATGCGCCATGCTCAATCAGTGCCAGAACGTCTCCTCGCTGCTGGACTGGCAGCCGCCGGAGATAGATAACCGTGCGACTTTTCAGCACGACACACCTGAGTCAGACTCCGATACAGCCGCGCCACATGCGGCAAGTCCACGGCTATCGCCTATTGACACGATCGAGAATCGTATTTTTTTTTCGAAGTACTTCTGGCTACTACAAATGGAGGGACGAGCAGGAGAGCAACAACAGGCGCTGCTATGGAAAACGCCCGTCTCCGAACGCATCGAGCGTGGCACGGCAATACTGGGCCTGGAACCGCTGACGGGACCGCTCGTGGACAGGGATGGCTGGGAGCAGACCTTTCGCTGTACAAATACTTCAGAATTGCGTGACGGTGACGAGATTCTGCTCAGCAACGGCGATCCTATCACCGGCGAGGTGGTTACGGGGACCGTTATCGCGATCAGCTCCGAGCAGGTGACGGTCTGGACGCGCGAGCTGATCGCCCATCCCACGCTGATCGACCGCTACGATAACGATCTGGTGCATGTGCGTACACAGCAAAACCTGCTGCGCTGGTTCCAGGCCGACTCCCACCTGCGCGACGTTGTGGCCGGCAAGGTACGCCCGCGCTTCATCCACCAGGCCACCAGCCCACGAGCCGATTTCAACCGCGAACAGAATCTCGCGCTGGAGCGCGCGCTGGAGATGCAGGATTTCCTGCTCATCCACGGTCCACCGGGCACTGGGAAGACCAGCGTGATCGCGGAGATCGTCAAACGGCTCAGCCAGCAGGGCCAGCGCGTCATGCTCGCAGCCTTTACCAATCAGGCGGTCGATAACATGTTGAAGCGGCTCGATAAAGAGGGCTTTCACGACTACCTGCGCCTGGGACACGAGCGCAGCGTGGATGAGAGCGTCAAGCCCCACCTGTTGAAAGAGCTCGTGGAGGCGCGCCTGCAGGCACTTCAGCCATCCTCAGCCGATGAGCAGACGCAACAGGAGGGCCTGCTCCAATATCCCGATGCCGTGCGCGATGCGCTCAGCCATATGCCTGTTGTCGCCACCACCACCGCAACATGGTCGGCGGATAAATACACTCCCACGGCGGGCGAGCTCGCTAGCTTCGATATGCGCTTCGACGTCGCAATCATCGATGAAGCGGGGCAACTGACCGTGCCGGCCATCCTGGGTGCGCTGCGCTTCGCCAAACGCTTCATCCTGGTGGGCGACGAGAAGCAGCTCCCCCCGCTGGTCCTGAGCAAAGAGGCTGCCGAACAAGGGCTGGCCGACTCACTCTTCCGCACCCTCAAGCAACTGGACGAAGACTATATGAATGGGCACCCACTGGCGATCAGCGCCTGCGTCCCCCTGCGCGTCCAGTACCGCATGAACAAATGGATCTCGAACTTCTCATCTACGATCTTCTACGACAAACAACTCCTACCGCACGCATCAGTCGCCAATCGCAGACTGCTCTTCCCCTACGCGGTGGCGCAGCAACACGAGAACGCGACCATTGCCAGGGCTATCGAGCCAGCCCTGCCGCTGGTCTTTCTACACGTGCACACTATCGAGGAAATCGAGCAGGCCAAGCTGAGCAACGTCGAAGCGCGCGCCATTCGCGAGGTAGTCGCGGGACTACTGGCGCGCGGCATTGCGGAGAGGGAGATCGGCATTATCGCACCCTACCGCGCCCAGGTCGCCAACATCCGCCGCCATCTGTTCAGTCCGGCCAGCAACTGGACGGCGCTTTCACCGGAATCGGAGCTGAGCGTGGACACGGTGGACCGTTTCCAGGGCGGCGAACGCCTGGTGATCATCATGTCGTTCGCCACCGTCAGCGAACCGGAGGGTCAGCGCCGCGAGTTCCTGACCAACCCCAACCGCCTGAACGTGGCGCTCACGCGGGCGCAACGCAAACTGATCCTGATCGGCTGCGTCCCCGCGCTCGAAAACCTGCCCTATTTTGCACGCCTGATCACGTACTGTCGGAGTATGGGGACGCTGCTCAATTATGACGAGTAGGGGGGCCATTGAGCTCAAATCAACTGACTTTGGGAAGATGGTGAGTCATCTCCTCTTACGTCTTGAGGCGTTTGTCTTCATGGGCAATCTTCTGAGAAAAGACCAGGTAATGCAAATATCCTAGCGCGACACTGGCATGATCGCCTCCCCAATGGGCGGCAAAATGAAATTGCCAGTCCCATACGATGTTTCCAAGATACTCATCTCCTGCGGAACTCCACCTCCTTAAGCCTGGCATAACGTCTCGGTAAATATCGGCGAGATCATCCGCAAGGTCTCCGTACAATGATTCTTGAGGCTGATGAGTCCATTGGGTTTCAAAATCTACAGTAGCATACCACTTCTTCTCCCCCAAAAACGCGCTCAGGCGATTGTAGAGCTCTTTCCATTGCTCCATAGACATCCTTCCCTCACTCTCATCCTCTCTGTCGGATACCTCCGCCATCGGCAGTTGTGAGAGTGCAAGACCAGCAGCATAGAGTGCAAGCGTACTCAGTAGCACATCTTTTATCCATGAGCAAGGCTCTCCCGATGGATTTCCGACAACAGAGCAAAAATTCTGCGCTGCCTGCATAAACGTACATGCATCGGGTTGCACACGCCAATCCATCTTAGTAAGGCTCCTTTCGAAGGAAACAAGCTCCGAGACACGAGATTGCAGCAGAACGAGGCCCACATCTCATTCAAGGATATCTTATCTTATGATACTCTACTCGCTTACTTTTGACCAATCCATGCAGTCGAGCGCATCGAAGCAAAGATCGTCGTGTGTGGGCATACCCATATGCAGTTCGAGCTACAGGCCGGACGCATGCGCATTCTTAACGCGGGAAGCGTTGGCATGCCCTACGCCGATCGTCCAGGCGCATACTGGCTGCTGCTCGGGCCGCAGGGATACGAGTTCCGCCGGACCATCTACGATCTGGAGGCAGCGGCAAAGGAGATACGAGCGAGCGGCTATCCACTGGCGCAAGACTTTGCGGAAGAGAACGTCCTCAAAGTGCCGACAGCCCAGGAAGCAATGGAGATCTTTGAGCGCATATAGTAGGGAGGAGCCTTGCACTCCTCCGCCTCCAGAGCGCGATCAGGCCTGAGGGTGAGGTTCTTTGGGAGCCGGAGGAGTGCAAGACTCCTCCCTACTTAAATCAATGAGCCCCTTTTTCACGGCGTAGACCACGACCTGAGCGCGATCATAGATGCCGATCTTGCGATAGATGCTGCCGATATGGTTGCGCACGGTCTTCTCGCTGATCGCCAGCGACCGCGCGATCTCCCTGGGAATCATGCCCCTGGCGATCAGGAGCAACACCTCCATCTCGCGTTCGCTGACATCTTGCACTGCCTTTACATCCTCCCTTGCAACATACATCTTATCCATATATTCAATTTATACGCACCTGCCTTTCAAAACGTCTTCCAACGTGTTGATTGCGGTGAAAACATCCGCACACCGCACGGAGATCCACTCCGTGTGTGGCCCCAGCCGGGCAAGGAACCTCAAAATTGTTCCTGATTTTTTACATTACACCTCTTTTATGAGGAAAGGCGGTTCTTTCAACCATCCCTTTTTCTGTAACAGAGCGGAGTATACTACATGTTCTCACGCGCTGTCAACTCCTCAGCAAAAGGATGTTTTTCCCTTCGTTTGATCACATTTCCCTCTATTTTCAATCACTGTTGTTATGCTCCCGTTAACTTCTGATTGAGGAATGGCTATACGCGCGGTTAAGATTTACGGATAGGGGCAAAGAGATCTTAACCCGCGCCGCTGCGAAGCAGGGTGACGCCGCTTGTCACCTTTGTGGTATGCTTCTTATCACTGGCAGAGGTTCGTTTATAGCAGACGCTAAACTGGATGGAGGTCTCATGGAGCAACGGAGAATTCTGGTCGTTGGCAGTCTCAATATGGACCAGATCGTGCACGTCCCGCGCATTCCGGCCCTGGGAGAGACGCTGCTGGGTGCAGGCTCGCTGCGTCTCGTTCCGGGCGGCAAAGGCGCGAACCAGGCAGTAGCAATAGCGCGCTCGGGCGGCAAAGTGATGATGGCCGGTCGCGTGGGCAGCGATCCCTTTGGCACACAGCTTGTCCAGGCGTTAGAAGCCGACGCCATCGACACCGGACTTATCGTCGTAGACCAGCAAGAGGCGAGCGGGGCGGCCTTTATCTTCCTGGTACCAGAAGGCGATAATGCGATCGTCGTTTCCCCCGGCGCGAATGCACGCGTGGGAGAGGACGAGGAGCAGATGGCGCGCATCTTTGCAGCTATGAAGCAGGCGAGCGCGCTGGTAATGCAACTGGAGATCCCGCTTGAAACCGTGCAGCGGGTGACTGCGTACGCGCATAAGCTGGGAGTGCCCGTGACGCTCAACCTCGCACCCGCGCAACAGTTGCCGCGCGAGACATTGCGGCAGCTCTCGGTACTGATCGTCAACGAGAACGAGGCGAGCCTGCTCAGCGGACAGGGAGTGGAGAGCGTGGAGGACGCCGAACGCGTGGCGACGCTCCTGCACGATTATGGCATACCAACGGTCGTCGTGACGCTCGGCGCACGCGGCGCGCTCCTGGTCACGACCGACCGCGCGGAGCAGAGGCACAATATCCATCAAGCGGCACCAGCCGTGCAGGTCGTCGATACGACCGCCGCTGGCGATTGTTTCGTCGGCGCTTTGACCGTCGCCCTGACTGAGGGGCAGGAGCCGGAGGAGGCGTTACGCTTCGCGGTCTATGCTAGCGCCCTGAAAGTGACCCGGTTTGGCGCTCAATCGGGTCTACCAACGCGGGAGGAAGTACTTGCAACGTATGATTCTTGACACCGATCCTGGCATCGACGACGCGCTGGCGCTGTTCCTGGCGCTGGCATCTCCCGAAATACGGCTCGAAGCGATCACTACGGTGAGCGGAAATGTGGATGTCGAACTGACGACGCTCAACGCGCTATCCCTGCTCACGCTTACCGGGCGCACGGAGATCCCGGTCGCTCGTGGGAGCGGCGTGCCACTGGTGCGCGAGCGCGTTCATGCCGCCCAGGTTCATGGTCGCAACGGGCTAGGAGATGTTTCGCTGCCCCTGCCCGAGATACAACCGGTCGCCCAGCACGCCGTGGACCTCATCATCGAGAAGATATTGCAGGCACCGGGCGCTATCACGCTGGTCGCCATCGGTCCCCTCACCAATCTCGCGCTGGCCGTACGCTGCGAACCACGCATCGCAGGGCTTGTACGCGAAGTAGTCGTCATGGGTGGCGCGCTGCTCGTACCGGGCAATGTTACGCCCGCCGCCGAATTCAACATCTACGCCGATCCGCACGCCGCCCACGTTGTCCTGCACGCGGGCTGGCCCCTGCGCCTGGTCAGCCTGGATACGACGCTGAAGGTCGAGATGAACCGCGAACAGATAGCCCGTCTAACTCAGCCAATGAGTCGCGTGCTGGCATTCTGTAAAGAGATACTCGCCTACTACCTGGACATCTTTGCAGCGCCACACGGCCAGAGCGTCTTTCACATGCACGATCCGCTCTCCCTGGCCGCCGCCTTCCAGCCCGACCTCATCACATGGCAGCCTATGTACGTGGATGTTGAGCTGACAGGCACGTTAACGCTGGGAGAGACAGTGGGATATGGCGGAAATGATGCTCCCCCTGCGCCCAACGTCCAGGCGTCGGTCGGCGTCGATAGCGACCGCTTTATGCGCATGTTTCTTGAGCGGATGAGCAACACATACTCGTGATATCCTTTGACAAGAACGATTTCATAGGCTATATTACAGGAGAATGTAATCCTACTAATTTACTAGGATTAACAGGTAAACAAAGGAGCTGCGCGAGATGGCAGAGATCAATCAAGCTGAAGTCATGGACGCACTGCACGAGTGCTACGATCCAGAGATTCCAGTCAATATCGTTGACCTTGGACTGGTATATAATGTCGATACTGATAATGAGACGGGGCATGTAGATGTCAAGATGACGCTGACGGCCCTGGGCTGCCCGATGGCAGGAGAGGTGATGGAGGAGGTCCAGATGCGGGTCGAGCAGGTCGAGAACGTCAAGAGCTGCAAGGTCGAGTTGACCTTTGATCCCCCGTGGTCCCCCGATCTTATGACGGAAGATGCCAAGTGGGAACTGGGCATGGTGTAATATCTTCAACAAAGAGGGGTCCCATTTTTACTATTCGACTTGGCAGGGACTCGTAAGAATGCTATGCTAGCATGGCCTCATCCAGGTTTTTGGATGAATGTGTTTGCTGGTAGTATTGCTCGGAGATAGTATGCGTAATTGTGGAGCGTGTGGGGCTCCTCTTCAGCCTATCATGACGTTCTGTCCCAATTGCGGCAGGCTCGCGTCCGCTTCGCACCCAAATCAAACAGCGACCGACGCCGATGATAGAACGGTAGCCGCCCCACCGGCTCCGCAAGCGACGCTCAATGCTCAGCGTTCCGTGGCCGTGTCGGGACCACCTCACACTGGTTATGACAATGTGCAGGCGTATCCGCAGCAAGCGCTACAGGCGCATAGTTCTCAGGTACCCTATACACCGCCATTTTCAACAAATAATCAGTCCGGCGACAAAAGGCTGCCAAAGGGAACTGTCGCCCTGCTTACCGCCATGGCGCTCCTGATGATGGTGGGTGGCGTCGCGCTGATCTACTACACAGCGGTCGCGCAGCCGTCGCAATTCCGCGCACAGGCCACCGCCACGGTCCAGACCATAGCAACCACCAACGCCCAGGCTACCGTGACCGCTCGTTCACAGGCTACCGCTACGGCACAGGCAGTGGCCCACGCCTCAGCCACCGCTCATGCTCAGGCGCAGGCCACCGCTACGGCGTACCAGAATATCTACAACACGGCAACCAGCGGGACGCCGAGGCTGACTTCTTCGCTGGCATTCCAGGATGGAGCGAACTGGGATGTCTATAATGCCGTGGGCGGCGGCGGATGCGGATTTACGGGCGGTGCGCTGCACGCCAGCATCTTTGTGCAACATACCTATGCTCCATGCTTTGCGCAGGCGTCAAACTTCAGCAACTTCGCCTTCCAGGTGCAGATGACCATTCTTAAAGGCGATGGCGGCGGCCTCGTCTTCCGCGCTGACGACGCGAACGCGAAATTCTACCTCTTCCGCATTACACACGATGGCCTTCTCACCCTCCTGGTGACAAGCGACTCCAAGACAAACACGCCTCTGGTCGATGACACCAGCCCGGCGATCAAAAAGGGCGCCCAGACCAATCTGGTGACGATTATCGCCAGGGGCAGCAACATCTATATGTATGTCAACAAGCAGTACGTTGGCAGCACGAGCGACAGCTCCTACAGCTCAGGGAAGATCGGCGTTTTCGCCGACGATACCGGTGCGGCGACGGATGTTGCATTCAGCAATGCTCAAGTATGGCAATTGTGATATGCTATACCTGTACCTTTCTTGACACCCTTGAGATTTAGCTCTAAACTGGCATATTATCATATATTAAGTATGGCGACCCGGTAGTACATTTGCCAGTCATGGAGAGATTGTCCACGGGCAGGCGGCAAAGAGAGGACAGATGGACCGCGCAGGGCAACAGTTTGGCAATTATCGTCTGGTAGGCTTGTTGGGGCGAGGAGGATACGCAGACACCTATCTCGCAGAACATGTGTACCTGCATACTCCTGGCGCAGTGAAGCTGCTCTCGACGCGTCTGTCGCAGCAGGACGAGGAGCGCTTCTATAAAGAGTCGCGCACGATTGCCAATCTGCACCATCCCAACATTATACGCGTGCTGGACTTCGGCTCGGCAGCCGATACGCCTTATCTTGTGATGGACTACGCACCCAACGGGACACTGCGCCAGCGCCATCACCGGGGAGCTGTGCTCTCGGTTCATATGGTCATTCCATATGTGCGACAGATCGCAGCGGCGTTGCAGTACGCACACGGTCAGCGCATCGTGCATCGCGATGTCAAGCCGGAGAACATGCTGCTGAGCGAGGATGACGAGGTGCTCCTGAGCGATTTCGGTAGCGCCATTATGCAGGATGCGCAAAATACACGCGACGTGGCCGGGACGATAACGTATATGGCGCCGGAACAGATCGCGGGGAAGCCGTGTCCAGCCAGCGATCAGTACGCGCTGGCTGCCGTGGTCTACGAGTGGTTGTGTGGCATGCCACCCTTTCTCGGCAGCCAGGTCGAGGTAGCCATGCAGCACGAGCGCTCCCACCCCCCAGGTCTGCGCGAGCGCGCCCCGGCGCTCCCCATCGCCGTCGAGGAGGTTGTATTCACCGCCCTCGCCAAGGAACCTGGACAGCGCTTCGACAATATCCAGGCATTTGCCACCGCGCTAGAACAGGCGGTTATGCATGCTCCCTCCTCTACAACGTCCTCTTTGCAGGCAGATAAGGAACGTTTTATAGCTACGGAAATCACGGCGCCGGACAAAGCCGCCGCTTCGCCCTCGTCACCAGAGAGACCGACCAGGCGGAAGAGCCAGAACCAGGCCACATTGAATAAGAGCACATCGATCGTACCAGACGGGCAGCCACAGCCATCCCGCCAGGTGCAACTCTCGCAGGGCGGTCAGACGGCGAGCAGCGGACAGCGAGGCAGCTCTTATCGGCGAGCGCCACAACTGGTACCAGTCGGCGCAACACCAGAAAAGTCGCCTATCGACCAGGCGCCCAACGCCATAAAACCGCGTCCCACGTCAACCGCGTTCACATGGGCGATTGTAACCCTCGTCGCGCTGCTGGCTATCGGCAGTGTATTCTCTCTCTTCTTTCTCGTCTACCTGCCCAACCAGCAGCGCATACAGGAGACCCCGTCGACCGGGGACTACACGACCGTCACAACACAGAGCCAGGCAACCAGCAGCGCCATGACCCAGGCGACCGCGCAGGCACAGAGCACTATCAGAGCGCAGCAGACGCTTTACCAGCAAGCAACAGGTGGCAAGCCCGCGCTCAACGACCCGTTGCGAACTTCAAATGATTCCGACTGGGATGAAGCGACATACACCGATGGGCATAATAAGACCATTGGTGCCTGCAACTACGCAAATGGCACCTACTATAGCATGGCGCAGATAAGCTACTTCATCCGTTGCGCCGCCGAAGCAAGCAACTACGGGAACCTCGCCTACCAGGTCCAGATCACTATTAAGGATGGTCAGACCGGCGGTCTGCTCATCCGCGCCGATGCCAATGGCTCTGGTTACTACTTTAGCGCCAGTACCGATGGCAGCTATTCGCTGCAAAAAGTCGCCGTGGATAACAGTGGCAACAGCGTTAATACGACGCTCGTCAGCGGCAAGAGCACGGCCATTAAGATCGGTCAGGCCAATCTGATGACCATCATCGCACGCGGCAGCAGCATGTACCTCTACATCAATAAGCAGTACGTCGATCAAGCAAGCGACAGGACGTACACATCGGGGCGAATCGGCATCTACGCGGACGGCGACACCGAGAATGCCAGGGTCATCGCCCGCGACGCGCAGGTCTGGACCGCGTAGAAGAGACGCCTTCGATCCCCTCTGCGCAGCCATTGACAGCACGCCACAATTCCGCTATAGTGTCACTGATAATACAGCGGGCAATGAACAGGACAAGTACCTTATGCCGGTGAGCAGAGAGCTGCGGGACGGTGCAACGCAGCGACCGGCGAGAGCGAAAATCCACCCTGGGAGCCCACGCGCTAAGCGTCAACGGGCCGCCTCCGTTAGCGGGCGATAACGAGTCTCGCTTGAGAGAAATCAAGGTGGCACCACGATAGAACGCATACAGCGTCGTCGTCCTTTGCATAGGACGCGGCGCTTTTTTTGTTAACTGATGAGGAGAAGGAAGTATGCTTGATCTTGCATTTATCCGTAGCAATCCAGAAGCCGTCAAAGAGGCGGCTCGCCTGAAGAACAACTCGATCGACATCGACGCGCTCCTGGCGCTGGACCAGCAGGCCCTGAGCGTGCAGCGCCAGGTCGAGGAGGCGCGCGCAAAGCAGAACCAGCTCTCGAAGAGCATTCAGCAGGCAGCGAAAGAGAAGAACGTAGAGCTACGCAACACCCTGATCGCCGAGGGGAAGCGACTCGCGGAACTGATTAAGGAGAAGGAGCCGCTGCTGAACGGCCTGCTGGAGGAGCGCTACCATATGCTCCTGCTCGTGCCTAATATTCCCGATGCCAGCGCGCCGATTGGCAGGGACGAGAACGACAACGTGCCCTTCCGCTATTGGGGCGAGCAGCCGAAGTTCGATTTCCAGCCGCGCGACCACTACGAGTTGATGCAGAGGCTGAACCTGGTCGATATCGAACGCGCGGTGAAGGTTGCGGGCGCGCGCAGCTACGCGCTCAAAGGCGACGCGGCGCGTATGGAACTGGCGCTGATGAACTTCGCCTTTGACCAGATCGCGCGTAAGGGCTTCACACCGCTGATCGTTCCGGCGATGGCACGCGAGTTCGCCTTCATCGGTAGCGGCCAGTTCCCCAAGGGGCGCGACCAGGTCTATGCGATCGAGGGAGAGGATACATTCCTGGTCGGCACCGCAGAGGTCGCGATCACAGGCATGTTCAAGGACGAGATCCTCAAGGACGAGGAGCTGCCCATGACCTTCGTCGGCTTCTGTCCCTGTTTCCGGCAGGAGGCAGGCACGTACGGCAAGGATACGAAGGGCGTCTTCCGCATTCACCAGTTCAACAAGGTGGAGCAATACGTCATCTGCAAAGCCGATCATGAAGAGTCGGTCCGCTGGCACGAGCAGTTGCTCAAGAACTCGGAGGAACTGGTGCAGGCGCTCGAACTGCCCTACCGCGTCGTCAACGTCTGTACGGGCGACATGGGCGACGGCAAGGTCGGCATGTACGATCTCGAGTGTTGGGTACCGAGCGAGGGCAGGTACCGTGAGACCCATTCGTGCTCGTACTTCCACGACTGGCAGGCACGGCGCGTCAACATGCGCTACCGCGATGAAGATGGGCAGGTCAAATTCGTGCACACGCTCAACAATACAGCGATCGCCTCGCCGCGCATCCTGATCCCGCTCTTCGAGACGCACCAGCAGGCCGATGGCAGCATCCGCATCCCCGAGGCGCTGCGTCCCTACATGGGCGGGCAGAAATATATCCAGGCACATTGATAGCCTGGTTATCCATTACCATCATATGTGTGGGGTACAATATGCGATCACAACGATCACAATGGAGGCTGATAGGGCCTGTAGAGGGGGTTGAGCGGGTGCGAAGGATGTGATCGCGGCAGTTCAGCACCGATCACAACGATCACATTCACGTGAGAGCATTGATGCTCGTCAGGCTTTTGCATAGTCGATTGGCCTGGATATCAGCAGTTAGTACAGAAGAGATATTCCCCCTGTATATACTATGTATATAGTGATCAAACGGCAAAGTCAAGAAATGTGGGACCGGGGGTAGACCAGTGAGATCGGGGAGACGACGATCCATCCCCCCATTGGCGTCAAGATAAGGCGACGAAACAACGGGATGGCGCGGTCGCCCTGCGGGAGGATGCTCTGGTCTGTCCTTGTAGGATCGTTTTGTGATCGTTGTGATCGCGGCTGAACAGCCGCGATCACATCCTTCGTACCCGCTCAACTCCCTCTACAGGCCATCTCAGCCTCCATCGTGACCGTTGTGATCGTTGTGATCGTTTGATGAAGCGGTAACAGATGACCTTCTCGCTTCGTACAATCCTCTACCGACCTGGCATACCTCTCCCGTTTTTACCAGTTTGCCCAACAGAGCGCGTATATTCGTCGGGTCCCGACCCAGTTCCTGTGCGATCTCTGATGGCGACAGCGGATGATCTTTCTCGCCTAAGAGGTCAAGGAGTTCCTGCCGTGATCTGGAAATGGCTGGTACCCGTTCTTTCTCATCGTCATCAGGAGTATCGGTCAACGACCAGCGGGCTGTTTCCTTGTCGAACACGAGAGACAGGGCTTGCTCTTCCACGTCACGTCCGGTGACATGCAGTTCACCCTCACCCTTCCCGCGCTCCCGACGTAGGACCATGTTGCAATCGGTGGCTCCTGTCAGACCCGTTGACCCGCTGAACTCGTCCATAGCGTCGGTCGCGCTCGCCTTGCGCAGGTGATGCACAACCAGGATTGCGACATGATAGCGCTCCGCCAGGTCCTTGATGGGCACAATCCCCGCATACTCTTCCGCGTAGACACTGCCCCCACTGCTATTCGCACGCACACGCACGAGCGTATCTATAACCACCAGCCTGGGATCGGACGCTTCTTTAAGCCATTCCTCGATTCCACCCAGACCGCCCTGTGCGAGCGACTCACACGCGTTTGACCACACAAATCCCTCCGGCCAGGGCAGCCCTTGCAGCAACTTTTTCGTTCGCTCGACCACGCGGCGCGCTCCATCCTCCAACGCCAGGTAGAGAACGCTTCCCTGTGTCGTTGGCAGGCGTCCTAGTGCCAGCGATCCCGAGGCAATCGCCAGCGAGATCCAGAGCGCCAACCAGGACTTGCCCATCTTTGGCTTGCCTCCTAGCAAGGTGACGCCTTCCGGCAGGATACGCTCCACCGCCCACTTCGGTTCAGGAAAGGTCGTACTCATGGCCTCTGCACGTCCCAGAATGCGCAACGGCGCTGGTAGCGGTGATGCACCTGGCTCATAGCGTTGAGAACTGCTTACAATCTGCCGCACTTCCGCTGCACCCATTGGCGGCTGGCAGTGCATGTTATTGGCAGCATTCAACGCGATCTCGACCACCTGATCGTTTGCACCCCAATTCCGCAATTTGCACGCGAGACTGAACAGGCGGTCGTTACGCTGACCTTCACGAATCACAAGATCCTGCGCCAGTTGCGCTGCTATTGACTGCTCAGGCGGAGGAATATCTTTCTTCTGCTTCCCTCTGGGACTCAGCAGCAGACGCAAGAACGCTTCTGGCAGAGGAACCGGTTTTGTAGGTCCCAGGATGCGATAGGACTCGCCGGACGCGTGCAGGCTCGGTGGAGCAACCACATAGCCACCATCCCCGCGCACATCGATCCCCTCGCCAAGCAGCCCTGCGCTATTGGGGATACTCCCCTGCGCATTGTACGTAAAGTACAGGTGCCAACCACCACCCCCTGTCTGGACGCTTGTGGTCTTCGGCAAGGGCGCAATCTCCTTCAACGCCTCCAATGACCCTCCGTGGCGCGGATCAATATCAATTACCACCAGCCCATTGCCGGTCGCCAGCCCGATATTCGAGCGCGGGAAGGTCTGCCACCATCTCCTGACCTGTCCCTGGTCAGTGGAAGCATCCTTCATCCCATGCTCAGTGCGTGGATGCTTGCCTATGCTCGCACACTCGCGCCGCCCACAGGTGCAGTCGCCCTCCGCCATCACTGTGTGCAGCGGAAAAACGCGATAACCATCGGCAACATACTGGAGCGCGCATTCCATCATCATTCGATTGTGCTTAACCGCGTCATAAGAATCATCATAGAAGAGGAGCAGTCGTCTAGTCATTGTGTTGTAATCCTCCTGTACAACGACAGGTCAGCCCAGATGGTGACCTGGACAAAAATGGGGGGAACTACTAAAAAAGGATAGGAGAGAGGAGGTGTAGAGGTCCTTTCACCAATAGTGAGAACAATCATCTATCTTCTACCATCGACAAAAGAAAATATATCTTTAGGGTGCAATGTTGAGCATCACAACCTGATGATCTCGCCACGCACATTCTTCGTTTCGTCATCAATATCCAGCATGCCGATGCTACACGTCGGCTGGCGGCGTCTATCGGTGGCACTGCCCGGATTGAAGAGCAACTGACCACCGTGTTCCTGGTTATAAGGATCGTGACTGTGCCCGAAGACGACGACGCGCGCATCTGGAAATTTGCGCCGCGCCGTTTCCGCGTAATGAGCCCTATCGCCCAGAATGTGGACGATGCCGATGCGACACTGACCCACAACGATCTCGCGCTTGATGGGCAGTTTCAGCTCCACCTCCTCGCGCTCGATATTGCCCTGTACGGCCACCACGGGCGCGATCGTCTCCAGCTCAGCAATCACCGAGAGCACAGAGAGGTCGCCGGCGTGAATAATCAATTCTACCCCGGCAAAATGCGCCCACAGTGACTCAGGTAATCGACTAAAATGAGGAATATGGGTGTCAGAAATGATACCGATGCGATGCCGCATAGTGTTGCCCCCTTACTACGAAGATATGATATATTTACAGATGTAGGTATGAAATGCATCGTCGCGTTGCCTCTATCAGGCAACGTTTTTCTTTCCGTAGGTCCAAAGATACTTAATACACAGGATATCACACATGCGCGTAGCCATTATTGCCGACATTCATGGCAATCAGCTTGCATTGGAGGCGGTGCTTGCCGACCTGCGGCAGCAGCCAGCGATAGACCAGGTAGTGATCGCGGGCGATCTCTGCCTGAACGGTCCCCGACCCGACGAGGTTCTGCACATCGTCAAGGCATTGCACTGCCCGGTCATTCAGGGCAACGTCGATCAGGAGGTCGTCGAAGGAAAACCCGACGCGGGACCCAAGAAGGGCGATACTCTTCGCTGGACGCGCGAGCAGATAGGGAATAAGGGCATCAGCTACCTGGCAGCGCTGCCCTTCTCACACCTCATCACCAATCCCTATGGCAGCGATCTGCTGATCGTGCACGCCAATCCATTGAACTTAGAGGATGCCATTTTCCCCACATCGCCTGAGAGCATGCTGGAGCATCTACTCGGTGGATTGGAGCCGACGATCGGCGCGCTGGCATTTGGTCATCTGCACATCGCCTACACGCGGCGCTGGCGGCATCTCTTGCTTGTCGATGTTGGCAGTTGCGGCCTGCCACGCGACAACGATCTGCGGGCCGCGTACGCCATCTTAACGTGCGAGAACAACCTCTGGCAGGCCGAGCACCGGCGTGTGCCGTACGACATCAAGGCCGTCGTCAAACAGCTCAAGACATGCGGCATCCCTCACGCCGAGAAGCGCATCAGGATACTGACCGCCGCCACCTATGCAGACAACGGCTTTTCAGAACACGTCGGCAAGAAGCAGAGCCATACATAAAATCATAATCAATAAGGAATGGCAACGGACCTGCGCACAGAGCCCGTTGCCATTCCTGCAAACGTAGAATCGAGCCTAACGCTTTTGAGCAAAAGTATCCTGATCTGTTACCAGACATCCCATAAAGCCAATAGAATTCGACCGTTCAGAAATGTGCGATTCCTCCGCCACTGTGACATCTTCACCCAGGTAGCTGGCAGCATCTCCAATGTCAACCAGCTCCAGCTCCTCGATAATAATACGTAGTTCGCCAGTTGTCGCCAAGGCGCATACCCCCATTCTAATTATAAGATTATGTTCAGTTCGGCCCACTTCCATCCCATACATCGGGCACCCTCCCCTGTAGAAACCCTGTGCCAGGTGATCTTTTTTTATAGACAGCGTAAGCAGAACAATATGATAGTAGAGAAGCACTACTCTTCCCTATTAAAATATACGTTAGTGCCAGAGTATGTATCGCATGAAGTCGCCATCGGTAGGCCAAATAGGCCATAAGACCCACGAGAAACAAGTTCTCGCTCGCCATGCGCGGTGAGCTGAATACACACCCCCCTTTTTTCCTATCATCCCCCTACATGTACATCATAAGTCCTACCGGCAGAGTTTATTATTGACAGAGAGAGAATGAACAATAGAATCTAGAATAAAGCTTCTACTGCAAACTACTGTGACAGATAAACTGAGAGGTAGCATCATACATGCAAGCAGTAAAGAGATCGGAAAAAGCTGGATCGCGCATGACGCTGGCAAGGGTTCTGCTGACACTGGCATTTGTCAGCATCCTATTGGCGGGAGGATTAGGAGCATACCTTCTGTTGACAGCCGATGGTTCTCCTCCAACGGAGACACCAAAGATGTTGCCGAAGCCAGAGTCGCGCCTTGCAAGCGGCGATGTGGTGAGCGCGGCAGTAAAAACCATTGCTCAGCAGTATCTGAACGCGGGGCTTCAGGGCCGCTATGATCGCCTCTGGTCGATGCTGCATCCAGAGAAGCGGGCTCTATGGTCCGGCGAGACGGCATTTGCAGCGTTCTGGAAAGACCGTTTTCAGGATTATCATTTACAGAGGTTTACGCTCGGGAAAGTCTGGATGCTGCCTGAATGGGTCAATCCAGAGACCATGACTTCATACAGCAATGCCCTGTCAGTGTATGTCTCGCTGCAGCTTGCACCAAAGGTAGCGAGACAGTTGACGCAACAACAGGCACCACCGGAGGATCTGAATCCGACTCCGCTCTTCCAAAACCTTCCTTTCGTCGTGCAGCATATAACAGGGGACAGGTGGCTCGTCCTGGATGGCGGTCCGTTCGATCTAGAGGCGCCCATCTTGCCACCGGTAGAGCCGACGGTCAGAACGGTTCAGGTGCCTATTATGATGTACCACCACATTTCTGATACTCCCGTCCATGACGCGCTCTCGGCCAGCCTGGAGGTCACACCGGCATTGTTTGCGCGGCAGATGGACTATCTCAAGGCACGGGGCTATCGCACCATCACCTTCAACCAGCTATTCAATGCTCTATACTACAATGCTCCCCTACCCGCACGACCCATCATTCTTACATTTGATGACGGCTATGATGATGCATACAAATTCGCTTATCCTATTTTAAAGGCGCACGGTTTCAGTGGTATGTTTTATATTATCACCGGTAAGGTGGGCTGGCAGGGACAGATGACGTGGCCGCAGATGCGCGAGATGCTGCTGAATGGCATGCAGATGGGGTCACACACGATCCATCACGTCGATATGGGACAGGTTTTGCAAGAATCTATTGAGCAAGCGCAGCAAGAGTTACAGATCTCACAGTTCACATTGCAGAGGCATCTGGGCATCCCTATTCAACAATTCTGCTACCCCTCCGGCGAACCATTCAATCACGGCACGCTGGCGTTGAGACAAGAGATTGTTCTGCTGCTGGCGCAGGATGGCTATATCGGAGCAACGACCGATCCGGGGATAACGGGTACCACCCAGAGTAGTACGGCCCCATTCGTGCTGCTGCGCATACGCGTTGATGGGCGTAATACGCCTGGAGACTTTGAACAGAGTTTGCCTTGAGAACAATAAAGGCATGGAAAAACTCTTTACAACTCGCACAGGGTATGCTATTATCTATCTCGCCAGGGGATGTAGCTCAGCTGGGAGAGCGCGACAATCGCACTGTCGAGGTCAGGGGTTCGAGCCCCCTCATCTCCACTGCACGCACCATTTATTTTGTGCCTTGCAAATCGCAAACATCTATGCTATAGTAGATGTCACAATAGTGTGCGACGAGCAGGAGTAGTAGGTCGCCCTTTTTCAGAGAGCAGCCGGATGGTGCGAGACTGCAAACAATTGACCGAACTCGCCTGCGAGCAATAAGTGTGAACCGCTGCAAGATAGTACAGCAGTACTTCCAGAGCGCTGAGCACTTGTCGGGACGCCCGTTACAGCGTACAATGAGAGTAGATCAAAGATAGTGCCAGCACTTTCACAGATATGGGCCTGTAGCGCAGCTGGGAGAGCGCCTCCATGGCATGGAGGAGGTCAGGGGTTCGAATCCCCTCAGGTCCACCATTTCCTGTCTATGATCGAAAATCAGGGTGGTACCACGGAATGACCTTTCGTCCCTCACGGATGAAAGGTTTTTTTGTTGTCAATCCTATTATCACTTGCTTTTATACCCTGTTTCTAACAAATAACGTAACTCTTCAGGTACCCCTCCAATCAGTAGGGATGGGGCTTGCCCCCATCCGGCCTGGGAACCGCGTGGTGGGGAACCGGATGGGGGCAAGCCCCATCCCTACTCAAGAGGTACAAAATATCATGGGAGGCCCATATGATTACACGCACAAGGTACAATCCAAAAGAAGTTGAACACAAGTGGCAGGCGCAGTGGGAGGCGGAACAGTTGTATTACGCCTCCGATGATGCTCCCGAGGCAAAATTCTATCACCTGGTCATGTTCCCCTATCCGTCCGGCGACCTGCATATGGGCCACTGGTACAATTATTCGCCCTTCGATGCCTACGGTCGCTTCAAGCGCATGCAGGGCTACAACGTGATGCAGCCCATCGGCTTCGATGCCTTTGGACTGCCCGCCGAGAACGCCGCGATCAAACGCGGCATCCAGGCACGTACCTGGACGCTGGCCAATGTCGAGAATATGCGCAAACAACTGCGGGCGATGGGCGCGCAGTGGGACTGGCAGCGCGAGGTCGTGACCTGCATGCCGGACTACTATAAATGGACGCAGTGGCTATTCCTGCAATTCTATAAACATGGCCTGGCCTATCGTACGAAGGCCCCGGCGAACTGGTGTCCGGGCTGCAATACGACCCTGGCAAACGAGCAGGTGCTGGCCGACGGCACGTGCGAGCGCTGCGGCAGCACGGTGATCCGCAAGGAGATCGATCAGTGGCTGCTGAAGATCTCGGCGTACGCCGAGGAGCTGCTGAAGTTCCCCGCTATCGAGTGGCCGGAGAAGACGGTCGTCATGCAGCGCAACTGGATCGGACGCAGCGAGGGCGCAGAGATCCGCTTCGCGGCGGAGATCGACGGCAGACGCGAGGAGATCCCGGTCTTTACGACACGCCCGGATACGATCTACGGCGCGACGTTCTTTGTCCTGGCCCCCGAACATCCCTGGGTGGAGAAGATCACGACGCCCGAACATAAAGAGGCGGTCGATGAGTACGTGGAGCAGGCACGGCGCATGACCGAGGTCGAGCGCATGAGTGCGGAGAAGGAGAAGACGGGCGTCTTCACCGGCGGCTACGTGATCAATCCGGTCAGCGGAGATAAGGTCCCGGTCTGGATCGCAGACTACGTGCTGATGGGCTACGGCGCCGGCGCGATCATGGGTGTGCCCGCGCACGATGAGCGCGACTTCGAGTTCGCGCGCAAGTTCGGCATTCCCATCATCGAGGTGATCCGTCCCGAGGGCGAGGAGGCAAGCGATCCTGCAACCTGGACGGCGGCAAAAGAGGCACTGGGCGTAATGGTCAATTCTGGCCCCTTCGACGGCACACCTGGCGACGAGGCCATCGCGAAGATCACGCGCTACATTGAGGAGCAGGGCTACGGCAAGTTCATGGTTACGTACAGGCTGCGCGACTGGCTGATCAGTCGCCAGCGCTACTGGGGCTGCCCCATCCCGATCGTGTACTGCCCGACGGACGGCACGGTGCCTGTGCCGGAGGAGCAACTGCCGGTGCGGCTGCCCGAAAACGTACAGTTCAAGTCGACGGGCGAGTCACCGCTGCGCTACGAGCCGGATTTCCTGAATACCACCTGCCCGGTCTGCGGCGGACCGGCAACGCGCGAGGCCGATACGATGGATACCTTCATCGACTCGTCCTGGTACTACCTGCGCTACGCCGATCCGCATAACGATCAGCAGGCATGGAGCTCCGAGAAACTGCACAAGTGGCTGCCGGTCGACCAGTATGTCGGCGGCGTGGAGCACGCGATACTGCACCTGCTGTACTCGCGCTTCTTTATCAAGGCGCTGCGCGATATGGGCCACCTGAACTTCGATGAGCCGTTCAAGCGCCTGTTCCACCAGGGCATGGTACTGGGCTCAGACGGGCAGAAGATGTCCAAGTCGCGCGGCAACGTCGAGGCTCCTGACAAGTACGTCGAGAAGTACGGCGCCGATACCGTGCGCTGCTATATGATGTTCATCGGTCCCTTCGAGGCCGGTGGCTCCTTCAAGGCCGAGAACCTGGAGGGCGTCTGGCGCTTCCTGAACCGCTTCTGGAGCCTGGTCAACGACTCCTGGACCGGTGGCGGCAGCTCGGCAGAGACGAGCGAGAGTAAGGCAATCGAGCGGCTGCGCAACAAGACGATCAAACGCGTTACGGATGATCTGAACAACTTCCGCTTCAACACGGCGCTGGCCGCGCTGATGGAATGTAACAACGCGCTGATCAAGCAGCAAAACGAACCAGTTGCCCACGGCGCGGCATATCGCCGGACTTTGGAGACGATGATACAACTGCTGTCCCCGATGGCGCCACACATCACCGAAGAGCTGTGGCACCTGACAGGTCACAAGGGCAGCGTCCATACCTCGCAGTGGCCCACGTACGACGAGGCGCTGACGAAAGACGAGACCTTCACACTGGTCATGCAGATCAACGGGAAGGTGCGCGAGCGCGTCGAGGTCCCGGCGACGATTAGCGAGGCTGAGGTGCACGAGCTGGCGATGAACAATCCGCGCATCGTCTCGCTGATCGGTGATACGACGATCCAGAAGATCATCTACATTCCCGGTCGCCTGATAAACATCGTCATGCACAACAAATAGTAGGGGCGCGACAAACGGTAGGGGCGCGATTTATAAGCCCCTACCGTTTGTCGCGCCCCTACGAGGTTTATATCGTCTTCAGTACGATCCATCGAATCCATTCCCCACTTTGTAACGCGTCAACGTCTATTTATTTAGAGACATGTAAGCCTCAATAATTACTCAGTATCAGATTAGAAAATACGTTTCTCATCATACGTGTAACAAATGCAGGCAAAACTCGCCTCTGTAATTGGAACCCTTACAACGTCTCGCCCGTATATAGGGACAGGTAACTGCTCATCTTACGGATTTTCTTACAAGGATCGGAACACGGTAATAGTCAAAAAGGCGAATTGTGACTTATTTCACTCTCCTGGTGTCAGCAAGGAGATAGCGGTCACGTCCTTTGCCGACTATACTATGTACAGAAGGAATAAGATTGTGGAGGGGACGTAGAAAGATGAGTACCAAAAACTGGTATTTGAAAAAGCGTAGGGCCAGGCGTCTAGTTTATTAGTAAGTCACTTCCTGATGCAGAGTCGATTAATGACGAAAACAGCAGATGACATCAATGGTGGAACGCCCACTACAGGCGCAGGTGGAAGGACACAAGTATGAACACACAACCTCTAGAACTGGAAGCAAACGTTGAAAATAGTGTAAAAGAGACGGAGTTGCTCACCCAGAGCGGTTTCAGTCAGGACGAGATTGTTTCCTTGCTCTGGCTTCGTCGTTGGTATCAGAACGGTGGAAGTGACCGTGTGGAGATTGTGCGCCATCTGGAGTTCATCAGGCTCCTCGTGCTCAATGGGAGGATTGACGTATAAATACTGCTCGTTGGCAGGAAAGAGTATCTATAGTATGCTCTGATGCTTCAATGGCATATGATATTGAGTAAAAAGCTGGTATCCGAGAGGTACCAGCTTTTTACTGTTTTGCATATTTATTCCGAACTTTTTCAAAAGTTCGGGATAACTCATGAAACCATAGGTAAAATCAGCAACTCTTCTCAAGAAATGTGAATGCTCAAACCGAAACCGTGCAGCTTACGTATATGTTGATGAGAAATTTGTTGGACGTTCTCAGGCTTTGTTCTGTCTTACAGTGAGGAAAAGTTAAGGAATTCTATGCGCATTATTCTCTACCTTGGTAAAGGCGGCGTCGGGAAGACCACGGTCTCCGCAGCCACCGCCGTTCGCTCCGCCGCACAGGGGAAACGTACTCTGGTTGTCAGTACAGACCTGGCACACAGCCTCGCCGATTGTTTACGTACACCGCTTGCGTCCGAGCCGACCGAGCTGAGCCCCAATCTGTGGGCCCAGGAGGTGAACGTCCTCGACGAGATGCGCCGGGGCTGGGGCAAGCTGCAAGATTCGATGAGCAGGGCCCTACGCAAGCAGGGCATCGACGATGTGATGGCGGAGGAGCTGGCGCTCATCCCCGGCATGAACGAGATCGTGAGCCTCATCAACATCTATCGCAATGCCCGCGAGGGCAACTTCGATGTCGTGGTAATCGACGCAGCCCCCACCGGTGAGACCGTGCGCCTGCTGAGCATGCCCGATACCTTCCAGTGGTACGCCGGGCGCATCACCGGCCTGAATAGCACCACGCTCAATCTTGCACGTCCTCTGCTAAAAGCCGTGCTGCCAACTGCTGAGATCATGGACGCCATACAGAAGCTGAGTGAGCGCGTCAAGGATCTGCGCACGGCACTGACCAATCCCGATATCAGCTCTTATCGCCCGGTCGTCAATCCCGAGCGCATGGTGATCAAGGAGGCGCTGCGCGCCGAGACCTACCTGGCACTGTTCGGCTATCCCATCGACGGCGTGGTGTGCAACCGCGTCCTCCCGGCAGGCGACTACCAGGATGCCTTTATGCAGGAGTTGTACCGGAACCAGGAGAAGCTCAGGAAGCAGATTCACCAGACCTTTGCGCCACTGCCCATCTGGGAGGGTCCCTACTATTCGCGCGAGATCCTCGGTATTGAGCAACTCGGCGAGCTTGCGCAGACCATCTTCGGTAAGCAGGACCCGACGCAGATCTTCTATCGTGGTCCCGTCCAGGAGGTGACGCGCCAGGGCGATGTGTACGTACTGCGCCTGCCGCTGCCTCATGTCGAGATGAACAAGGTCTTCATGACGAAGCACGGCGACGAGATGAGCATCGAGATCGGCAACTTCAAGCGCGATATCACCCTGCCCTCCATCCTCGCTACCCAGGAAGCGACGGTGGCAAAATTTGTGAATAAGGCGCTGGAGATCCACTTCAACGCACCAGAGTCGGAAGAGGTTGATAAATCGGCGTAGGTCAGGATATGCGCGACAGGCAAAAGTTTAAAGGGAGATAGCAATGAAAAGCTGGTTCCTGGCCGGTAGCCAGCCCGGTGACTACGAAGAGGGCATCGACCATACTGTGACCTATAATGGGAAGAACAGCGGCTACCTTAAGGCAAGCGTCGCTCAGCCGAAAGGCTTTGGGACGTTAATGCAGATGTTCAAAGCTGACCAGTACCGCAACAGACGCATGCGCTTCTCCGCCGTTGTGAAGTCGAATGATGTCGAAAACTGGGCGGGCCTGTGGATGCGTATCGATGGTCCAGAGAGCAAATCGCTCGGTTTCGACAATATGCAGAACAGGCCGATTAAGGGAACCACGGACTGGCAGGAATATCGCATTGTCTTAAATGTGCCACAGGAAAGCATGCATGTTGCCTTCGGCATTCTATTGACAGGAAAGGGACAGGTCTGGCTCAGCGATGTACAATTCGAGGAGGTGAAGGCCGATGTATCCACCACTTCCGTAGAGTATCCGAACGAGCCGGGGAATCTGGATTTTACGGAAGAATAGGCTGTAAATGTGTGAGTAGAGAGCGAAGAGTAGAAAGCATCCCATGTCATTCAATCCTGGGAATATCCTGGCCCTGTTCACAGGCGTGTTTCTCATCGGCCTGATGGTATGGCTCTACGCACGGAGTCGCCGAGGAGATCAGCGCGTCATCAACATAACCAATCAGGTTCTGCTGCCCATTCTCAGCGCCATCTTGATCGGGCTCAACATTCTGTACAATTATCGACAGCCCGCCGCAGCCTGTTCTGGCGTGCTTAACGACCTCCAATTTGTCAGTATTGGCGCCGTGCTCCTGTTCGTCAGCGCAGGCATTATTCGCTACTTCAGCAGTCGGAGCCGCGATAGGCGGCTCCTTGTCCAACCGATATTGCTGGCGGTCATCGTTGTAACCGCCATATTCCTCGTCGAATACCTGGGCGGCTGTTTGCGTATAGGCTGACCATATGGCGACTTCAAAGGCTGCGATCAACGTCTCTTGTTCCCAGAAGCCTTGATAGGGGTGCCGTTGACGAAGAACGTAGGCGTCCCCTGCACATCGCTCTCCAGGCCGCTCTTCTTCTAGCGGGCAAACTCCAGCATAAGCTCGTCGATATAGCACCAGCCCCAGTCCTCGCCGCGCTCGAAAGACATAATGATCGGGTGTTTGGTCGCGTGAAAATGTTTGGTCGCGTGCTTGTTCTTCGAGTCGTCGCAGCAGCCAACATGCCCACAGGTGAGGCAAAGGCGCAGGTGCACCCAGCTATCGCCTATCTTCAGACAGTCTTCGCAGCCATTCGCGCTCGGTGTAACCTCTTGTATCTGATCCAGATGGGTACAGGTTTTTGCCATATGTTGTTCCTCCGCATCAAGTGCATAATTATGGGCCAATCAGGAATAGATTGAACTCCTACATACTACCACGTCGTATAGGCAAATTTCTCATTGACATTTGTTCCAGATACCCTCTATTATGGAGGGAGAGGAAGCGATAACAAGCGAGGCGAGTAGTTCATCGTATGGCAAACCAGAATCAGAGCGCGCTCGCACCGTATATCGAGCGGGCGCGCAAAGTACTACAATATGAGCAGAAGACACATCACCAGGACCAGGCAATCAAGCCGGGCGGATTGGAGCGCTTCGTTGCGCGCTGGGCCGATGAGACGACGAGCATATGCAAAAAGGCCGCGCTGGACCAGCGGCCCATCTACCGCTTTATCGAGCAGTTAGAAGGGTATCATGGTCAGGACCCACTACAGCGCGCCTCCAGCCTGCGCGCCGCCCTCGCCGTTCTGAACGAACTGGATGGGCAGCCAGTCCCTCCAACAGCTCCAAAGGCAGCTCATGTCTCTGCGCCTGTGGAGATGGTTCGCTCTGCACATACTCCCGGCCACGAGCCCGCGCAAACAACTCCACCTGCCATACCATCCAGGATGAATGCGGCAACGGAGAAAACAGCTTCCCCAGCACCCATAACGCGATCGGCGCAGATAACGAAAGCCACATCCGACCCCGAAAAGCTGCGACCAGTACAGCCACCACCACCAGCGCCACAAAATACTGTGCGCCTGGAAGCCGGCATGTCGCAGGGGCATTCCACCCTGACGCTACTGAGCGCCGACGTGACCGCAGTACCCAGGGTTGGTCCATCGGCGGCGGCCCGCCTGCACCACCTCGGCATCCGTACCATACGCGACCTGTTGTTCTACTTTCCACGCGACCATCGCGACTATAGCAAGCTTGAGAAGATCGCCAGCGTTCCATTTAATGAGTTGACGACCACGATGGGGCTGATCTGGGACGTTGAGACGAAGCGCACCGGCGCGGGCCGGGCGCGCACGATTGCCACCATCTCGGACGAGACCGGCAAGCTGTATGTCACGTGGTTCAACCAGCCTTATCTGCAAAAGACGCTCAGCGCGGCCAAGGGCTCCTATCTGGTCGTCACCGGCATCAAGCAGCGCTTCGGCAACAGGGTCGAGTTCAACGTGCGCACGCACGAGCTGCCGGAGCAGGGCGATCTATTGAATACGGGTCGCCTTGTCCCGACCTATCCACTGACTGAGGGGTTGAACGCGAAGTCGCTGCGCAGCTTCACCAAGTGGGTCGTCGATCGCTACGCCGCGATGGTCCCTGAGTATCTGCCCGCGTCGATTCGCTCCGAGGCGGCTCTGCTGCCGTTGCCCGAAGCGGTGGCGCAGATGCACTATCCTGAAAGCGAAGAGATGCGCGTGCGGGCAAAGCGGCGCATCTCTTTTGACGAGCTCTTCTTGATCCAGTTGGGCATGCAGGAGCGCCGCAGCCGCTGGCAATACGAGGCGCCGCAGGGCAGCGCATTCTCCATCGACACCGCGAAGGTATTTATCGATCTGCCGCAGGAGGGAAGGACAGGGCAAATAGAGTCATTGGACGCGACCGCCCTGCCGACGCTCAGCTCGACGCTCTGGTCAACCGTCGCCACCGATAAACCATTCGAGGCCACACTCCCATTCTCTTTTACCGAAGCACAGCGGCGCGTCACCTGTGAGATCTTTGGCGACCTGGCGAAGAGCAAGCCGATGTGCCGTCTCCTACAAGGCGACGTGGGCGCTGGCAAGACAGCGGTGGCGGCGGCGACACTGTTTATGGCGGCGCTCAACGGCTTTCAAGGGGCGATTATGGCCCCCACCGAACTCCTCGCCGAGCAGCACGCACGCAGCATTAGCACCATGCTCGAACCCTTCGGCATTCGCACTGTCCTGCTCACGGGGAGCATACGTACACGAGAACGCGCGATGGGAAAGATGGCGCTGGAGAACGGTCAGGCGGCGGTCGCTATCGGCACGCACGCTCTGATTCAGGAGGATGTCAACTTTCAACGGCTGGGGCTGGTGATCATCGACGAACAGCACCGCTTCGGCGTAGAACAGCGCGACGCACTGAGACAAAAGGGCTACCACCCACATATGCTGGTCATGACCGCAACGCCCATTCCACGCACCCTGGCGCTCACACTCTATGGCGACCTGGATGTCTCCATCATCGACCAGTTGCCGCCTGGACGCCAGAAGATCATCACGCGCTGGCGTACCGGAGCCAGGCGCGGCGAGGCGAATACCACCATCGCGCACCAGGTCGCGGAGGGACGCCAGGCGTTCATCATCTGCCCACTGATCGAGGAATCGGAGTCGCTGGCGGCTAAAGCGGCAACCAGCGAGTACGAACGCCTGCAGCGCGAGGTATTTCCACATCTGCGGCTGGGGCTGTTGCACGGAGGCATGAAGGGCGCTGAAAAAGATCACACCATGCGCCTCTTCCGCGATGGCGAACTCGATATCCTCGTCGCCACGTCCGTTATCGAAGTTGGCATCGATATCCCCAACGCCACGGTCATGGTGATCGAGGACGCCGACCGCTTCGGCCTCTCGCAGCTCCACCAGTTCCGTGGACGCGTCGGACGCGGCAAATACCAGTCGTTCTGCTACGTGCTCAGCGCGGAGGCCGGTCAACAGGCACAGGAACGCCTCGGCGTCTTCCAGGATATTGATGATGGTTTCCGCCTCGCCGAAGAAGATCTGCAAATACGAGGTCCTGGCGACTTCTTTGGCGTGCGCCAGAGTGGCATGCCAGAGCTACAGGTCGCCGACCTGAGCGATACGCCCCTGATCGAGCTAACACGAAAGCTGGCAGGTAAATTGTGGGAGGACGATCCATACCTGCGCAAAGCGGAGCACAGCGCCTTGCGTGAAAGGATGCATCTTTTCTGGCAGAGCTTTATAGCCCATTAATCCTTTTTGCGCGGCGGTCCTTTCACGGTATTCATATACAGCTCACAGACCATGTTTACCGCGTTGCCTTTTCCTACGAGCTTCTCCAGGTCCTCCTGCTGCTCGCCGATGCTACGCATGCGCGCCTGTATGAAGTCATGACGGGCAGTGCCGGAAGCAAAGCCCTTGAAGCCCTGCTGCATGGCCTCCATCTCTTCTACTATCTGACGACGGACTCGCGCAACATCGCTTACATCGATGTACATGTATTTATCCCTCTCT
>WNGD01000071.1_pt1 | contig 129275 bp, 108 predicted proteins | sample 5400671 | NCBI WGS metagenome assembly WNGD01 (sample SAMN13153369, study PRJNA577476) | soil metagenome | isolation source: 40 cm soil or saprolite under grassland replicate 2 | place: USA:California | collected 2016-06-15 | reverse complement strand
TTCAGAATATGGTTCTGCTGGGCCTTGCGCTCTACCTGCCGCTCTTCTTCCAGGGAGTGTTGGCAGTCTCGCCCACCAGTGCTGGATTGGTAATGACACCGTTCTCCGTGAGCATGGTTGTTGGTGCTATCCTGAGTACCCAGGTAATCGGTAGACTCAAGCGCTACCGTGTCGTTGGCATGGTGGCGGCGTTGCTCATGAGCGTCGGCGCCTTCCTGATCACGCTCATGACTCCGGCGACTGGCATTGCCCTCGCCATCTTGATTCTGGTCCTGACCGGCATCGGTATTGGCCCCTTCTTCTCCCTACCGATGGTGGTGGTGCAGAATGCTCTGCCCGCCGACCGCCTGGGCATCAGCACTGCCGGGCTGCGCTACCTGGGACAGCTGGGGGCATCCCTGGGCATCGCGATTGTGGGCACCGTGGTGAGCAGTTCCGTCTCTGGCAACCTGATGCAGCGTCTCCCAACCGATCAGGCAGGAAAACTGATGCTCTCGGGCGCGCTCCAGCACGGCTTTGTGGCGGTCCTGGTCTTCGCAGTGATCGCGCTGGTGGCCACCTTCTTCCTGAAAGAAGGGCTCATCATGGCGACACAGGGAGGCCTTGAGCCGGAGGAAGCGGCGGGGGCGGATGAGGAGTCCGACAAAGAACTGGTTCATGCCTAGACTTTTGAGAAGTGAACAACAGATGTGCCAACCCGGCTTCAGCTGGGCTGGCAGCACCATCCTATCACTGCTGAAGGAGCAATCATGACAAACCTGGATATTGCGCATCAGCGACTACACAATTGCTAGAGGCTAGCCTCTTGCCATCCACATGGCAAGATGCTACAATAGAACTGTTCTCAAGCCGACTTCCGCCTCAAGAGTGTTTGCCGGTTCCAGGGTAAATCGTTCCCCTGGGTAAAAGCATTCGCGTACCAAATTGTTCAGCGTGCCACTCGTTGAACCGAGTCGCTTTTGTGAATGCCTCGTATGACGTATTCGCTCGCTGAGAGTGTGAAATGAACATCAGGTTCGGTGGGAACCTTCGTGAAACTGCCCAAAGCCGGGTACGTTCCGTTCGGCTGTTGCGAGAAGCCCCTGGCTTCAGCCATGGGGTGTCTCACAAATGTTTCAAGAGCAACTTTGACAAAGCAGTCTGCTCTTCGTGAGATTTGCTAAAGGACATGAGCTATGATGATTGAGAATCCCGCCTTCACAGGCCATGAGTGGAATATCTGCGAGACGGAACTCCGCCTCGACATCTTGGCGCAGACAGAGTCTATTTTCGCCCTCTCCAATGGACATGTTGGACTGCGGGGCAACCTTGATGAGGGGGAGCCACACGGTCTTCCTGGTACCTACTTAAATTCTCTCTACGAGTTGCGCCCTCTGCCCTATGCAGAAGGGGGATATGGCTACCCAGAGTCCGGGCAGACAGTCATCGACGTCACGAACGGCAAACTCATCCGCCTTCTCGTCGACGATGAACCCTTTGACATTCGGTATGGCGTGGTCCAGGCTCATGAGCGAGAACTCGATTTCCGCGATGGGGTACTGCGTCGAAGCGTCCGCTGGACTTCGCCCACGGGGCGTGCAATCAGGGTGTCATCGGTACGGATGGTGTCGTTCACGCAACGGGCCATCGCGGCAATCTGTTACGAAGTAGAACCGCTTGATAGCGAGGTGCGTATCGTTGTGCAGTCAGAACTGGTCGCGAACGAGGCCCTTCCCAAGCCTAGTAAGGACCCACGAGTGAGTGCTGTCCTCGAGTCTCCACTTGTGAGCGAGGAGCACCAGTCTCGTGATACTCGCGGACTCTTGATTCACCGCACCCGAGTGAGCGACCTGCGTGTAGGGGCAGCGATGGACCACCATATCGAGGGGCCGCCTGGAACGCTTGTCGAATCCGAAAGCCATCCTGATATTGCTCGTGTGTCCGTCGTCACACGATTGAATCCGGGTGAACGACTACGGATTGTTAAGTTTATCGCCTATGGCTGGTCGAGCCAACGCTCGCGACCCGCGATCCACGACCAAGTCATTGCCGCACTGTCCGCCGCACGGTTGACCGGTTGGGAAGGTCTGCTCGCCGAGCAGCGTGCCTTCCTGGACGAATTCTGGTTGAATGCAGACGTTGAAATCAAGGGCGACGCGGAGATCCAACAGGCGTTGCGCTTTGCGCTCTTCCACGTCCTGCAGGCAGGTGCGCGTGCAGAAGGCCGACCGATTCCAGCGAAAGGACTGACAGGCCCTGGCTATGACGGCCACGCCTTCTGGGATACAGAGATTTTCGTCCTGCCAGTCTTGACGCTGACCCTCCCTCGAGCCGCTGGCGACGCGCTGCGCTGGCGGCATCTGATCATTGGTGAGGCAAAAGAGCGGGCACGCCAACTAGGGCTACGCGGTGCCGCCTTCCCGTGGCGAACTATTCGGGGTGCAGAGTGTTCGGGTTACTGGCTTGCGGGTACGGCGGCGTTCCACATCAACGCGGATATCGCATACGCGGTGGCCCTTTACGTTGGATGCACTGGCGATACAGCGTTCGAGGAGGAAGTTGGCCTGGAGTTGCTCGTCGAGACAGCGAGGTTGTGGAGTTCGCTTGGCTACCTTGACGCTGCTGGTTGGTTTCGCATTGATGGTGTTACCGGACCCGATGAATACAGTGCTATTGTTGATAACAATGTCTATACGAATCTCATGGCACAGCATAACCTGCGATCAGCAGTAGAGGCGGCCAAGCGTCATCCGCAGAAGGCAGCTACACTCGGTGTGGACGCCGATGAGCTAGCCAGTTGGCAGACCGCAGCTGAAGGGGTATTCATTCCATACGATGAAACCCTCGGAGTTACACCACAGGACGAGGCATTTACCGAGCACGAAGTATGGGACTTCGCTGGCACCGCCCCAGACCAGTATCCACTCCTCTTGCACTTCCCATACTTCGATATCTATCGCAAGCAAGTTCTCAAGCAAGCTGACCTCGTACTTGCTATGTATCTACGCGGTGATGCCTTCACTCAGGAGCAGAAGGCACGTAACTTCGCGTACTACGAGCCGCTCACTGTGCGTGACTCTTCGCTGTCAGCATGCATACAGGCCGTTCTTGCCGCCGAAGTGGGCCAGCTCCAGCTTGCCTACGATTATCTGGGTGAGGCCGCATTCATGGATCTGCACGACCTGGAGCACAACGTGAAGGACGGGCTGCATATGGCCTCACTTGCGGGAGCCTGGACGGCACTGGTAGCGGGGTTCGGTGGCATGCGCATGTATGATGGTTCGCTCCTCTTCGCACCGCGACTGCCAAAGGGCATCGAACGGATCGCTTTCCACATCCTGTTCCGCGGCAGCCGCCTGCGCGTCGAGGTGACAGCGAAGGAGGCGACATACCGCCTTCTCGACGGTCCGCAGTTGAAGACGCAGCATTACGGTGACGAGATCATCGTATCTGTGAATGAGCCAGTCACTCAATCCATCCCGCCCGTGAAGGCAGGTCATCGACCCTCTCAGCCTGCGGGGAGAGTACCACTCCCACGCAGAGCCCGTATCGGCGAAGAGGTGAAGAAATAAAGAAAAACATACAGCCAATATCCAGGCAATAGCCAAGCGACGTGTCTAGCTGCGAGCCTTGTAATGCCAGGGTGCTTTATCTGGAGAGACTTTTAGTACTTTCTCCTAACCCTTTTGTCCAATATAGCTATTCTATCCTATTTCATTTTTCAGTTTTCGAGAAATATTGTAAAATGAGACTTGTCTAATGTGGTCTGATAGATGTACGTGTGATGGAGGAATATGCACAAGACAAGTCTCATTAAGCTTACGCTGTTTGCCATAGCGATCTTTGCCAATATCAATTACCTCGTTTTCATTCTCAATCCTGCACATGCTGATAATCTTGGTTTCTTCATTGTGACGGGCATTGCCGATACTATCGCTATTGTTATTTTTGTGTCTACTTGGGCAACCGCTCTCTACTTTGAACTTTTTAAACAGCGCTACTACCGGGAGATTGATGAGCTGCGCCAGAAAGGGAGCTATCTCCTCTCCAAAAAAGTTGCGGTGCTTGTACCGATAGTGAATGAAGATTTAGCAATCGTAAAAAACACTATTGAGAGCTTGCAGGCACTCTATGGCCAAAAGGAGATCTATCTCCTCGATGACGGCAGAAAGGAAGCGACAAAAGCGTTTGCTGCCCAAATGAACGTCCGGTATATCACACGAGAAAATAACGAGTTCTTCAAAGCCGGGAATCTCAATAACGGTCTCCGCTATGTGTCTGAAGAATTTGTTATTGTGGTGGATGCTGACTTTGCCTTGCATCCTGACTTCATTCGGAGAACACTGCCGCTTTTTCATGATCCAAGAATCGGAGCGGTGCAAACCCCACAAGCATATTCTAATGAAGAAACTCTCTTTGCGAAAGGCTCTAAATACCTCCAGAACATTTTCTATACCTACCTGCAACCAGGGAAAAATCTCGTCGATAGCTCCTTCTGCGTCGGTACGAATGTCATATACCGCAAACAAGCGCTTGAAGCAGTGGGAGGCATCGCTGAAGTGACACACTCCGAAGATGTCTTTACGACCCTGAAATTTCTGGAACACGGCTTAAAAGTGTTTTATCTCAATGAGCAGCTCGCGGTTGGGCTTTCGCCCACAACCCTGATTTCTTTCTACAACCAGCAGTTCCGCTGGGCACGTGGCGGTCTTACGATGATGCTGAAACACAGTACATTGCTTAATAGACGCTTACAACCTGAGCAGAGGATCCAATTTTTCCTCTCTAACATTTTCTATCTCAGCGGTATTTCTGTCGTCATCTATTTACTGAGCCCGCTTATTGCGATTCTCTTGAACGTGAAGCCGCTCAGTGATGCCTATTTCTGGGAATGGTTGCCTAAATACCTGCTCTTCTTCTGCTCCAATTTTATTTTCTTCATGACACTCGTAAAGAAAAATCGCTTGCAGAGCTTAGTGCTTGGTATGTTCAGCTTTGTGCCCTACATTAGCGCATTATGTTCCGTGTTATTTGGACTTCGAGAATTTAGCTGGAAGCCTACAAATGCGAGCTCCAAAGGAATTATAACCAAGCTTCTTTTTCCGTATATTATCTATCTTGCCGTATCGATCGCCACTGTGTATCTGTTATTTATTGGAGTCTTTAGCTTTAATACGGATTTAATCGAGTATTACTTCTGGCTCTTAATTAATATCATCATCGTGGCAACGTTCATCGTGCAATCCTATACAGCGACATCAAAAGTGACTATCCCCGAATTTGACCAGGATCATATGGACACAGCCCCGATTGAAGTCTTTTCCGCGCTATTAAACAAGGATGAGCTGATAAGACACTCTCAGAGAGAATGGAACGCTATTCCCGATACCGAGCCCCCCAAACAAAAGATTCGCCTAAAACATTACGGAACTGTAGAGGAAATTCCCACCGTAAAAGTTCGTGCTCTTAGCAGGATGGAAAGAAATAGGAGATAGAGGAATCAGATGAAAAAAATCGTGATAGAAATCATTACATTTTTGTGTGCGCTTCTTATCGCTGCTGTGCTCATTTTCATCCTTATCCAGAACATAAGCGGTCAATCTGGCTATGATACTTTTACTGGGAATGTGAATAAGGTTCCCATCACTATTTCCTCACCGGTCTACGGGCAAATTCTCACGTTGCCTTTTACCGAAGGAGAAACAGTGACGAGAGGACAGATACTCGCAACAATTCAGATTCTCGGTCCCCACTTCACCCTTCCAGCTTCCAGTAATCTTTTTCACGTACACGGGAATATTTTGAGTGTACAGAGCCCTGGAAATGGTATTGTGGGGAAAGTTGTGCTTAGTCCTCAAAGCACGATCAGGAGTACCGATACCTTAATGGAAATTTATACAGTAGACAACACAGAGATTCAGATTCTTCTTCCGCAAGGAAAGGATATGAGCAGCTATACGGCGTTCTATGCATCAAATACACCAAATGGGACTAAATATCCCTTGCAGGTGCTCGGCCAAGTACCTACAGATGTTGTCAGCAATATTCCTATGACAACGATGGTATATCGAGCAAAATGCCAACAAGTAACTGATTGTCAAAACATAGTAAATAATGCAGCCGTTACGATTTATGCTCAAAAGAAGCCGACGAAATCGCTCTTACCAACCTAAATTTTGCCAAAGGAGCGAGCAGCAGTTTATCTTTTTTTTCGTCACCCATTGTCTAGACAAGGGGTATCTTTACCCACTCTTCAGAGATCAAAAAGATGAACGATGAATAGTAATAGTGTGCCGTGATCACTGATTTGATAAAACAGTAAGAAAGATTGAATGTGCATGAAAAAAATGAACAAGCATCTCTTGATATTACTTGGAATACTGGGTGTTCTCTCTATCGTGCTAGGCAGCCTGACATTAACACATTTTATGCCAACACGTCGCACGGTAATAACTATGCCCACGACAGCGAATGCTCTCTTCACACATGCTGATTTGCATAATCTCATGCCTATTGCTTCTAACCAGTGGTACAGCAATATTTATGCCCAGTTCCCGACAGAGCCGCTGTATACGCTCCCTGCTGCATTCCAGCTTTCACCGCAAGGGGTAGGTGTTTCCCTTCCCAATGTGACTAAGACCGCCAATACTATTTTTGCCCCATATATCATGGATGTAACATTTGGGTTTAGCAACCCTCTGCAAAAACCATCGCTAGAGCGTATCAGCGATTGGAGCATCCAACTTTCAATGGCAACAAAGCAGCAAGAAAAACTCCAGTTTACACTTGCCCATGGTGTTCCGTTTACCGTGTTCCATGTGAGTGCATCCCAGTTCCAGCTTACATGTGGTGTTCCATGTGCGGTCTATCTCAACAACACAACCCCTCTATCACCAAATTCGCAAGCTACCGTGAGTGCGATTTCCTTAGTGATTCGTGGGCATACCTATATTCTTGTGTTTGATTCTGCCCATCTCATCCAGTTTTCGGGTACAAGCCTTACCATGAGTGGTGTAACACGAGCTTTTCTCGGCATTCTCGATACACGCGATCATTACGACCTTTTCAACAAAATTGCCACCACGGAGATTCTGGATACAGTGGCAACACCAGCAATCGACGGTAATCAGCTCAAAACAACGTATAAATTTACGACGAGTGGTGCCGTTCCTCTAGTCACACTCTATCCCCACCAGAGTTCATCCCTGGCTGCAGCGCTTGCTGTACTCGGAACCTATGCGACTATTCGCGGTAACCTGTCACTTGTTCAAACGAATTCTTTCACGACGATTCTCCCGCTTGCACTTCCGGCAACAGGCTTTCCAGCACTCACAACTATTCCATCCGATCTCACTTCCACGCTCATAAGTGATTGTAATACATTCATTCAAACGGGTCCTCCGGGGAGCAAAGATTATTTCCTGGGTGTCTGGTTTGGACGTGGAAGCAACCTTTTGCTCCTCGCACACTCGCTCGGCCTGCATCGCCAGGAGCAGCAGTTGCTGCAGTACCTGGAACTGCAATTTACCCAAAGTATGACCTATTTCTCGTATGATCCCACCAAGACTAGCGTTATCGCGAAATATCCTGAGTTTGGCAATGAGAATTTGAACGACCACCACTTTCACTATGGTTACTACATCCGAACTGCCGCGGTGCTTGCGCAACTCGATCCAGCCTTTGTGTCCCAAGTACAGACACCAGTAAACCAGATGGTGGCAGATATTGCTAACTCTGATCGCCAGTCCGTGCAGTTCCCATACTTGCGCACATTCGATATCTATGAAGGACATTCCTGGGCAGATGGCTTTGCGAAATTCGCTGATGGAAACGATCAAGAATCCACCTCTGAGGCAATCCAGGCATGGTATAGCCTCTACCTTTGGAGCCAGGTGACGAATAATACATCGCTTCGCAGCACTGCCCTTTACCTGTATACAACCGAGATTCAATCAACGAAAGAGTATTGGTTTGGACTCAATGGTCTCTATACTGCTCCCTATCGGCACGCCATGGCCTCAATCATCTGGGGTGGAAAGGTTGATTTCGCCACTTGGTTCAGCAATAATCCTAATGAGATCTATGGGATTCAGCTCCTTCCCTTTACTCCTGGCTCCTCCTATCTTGGCCACCTGCCGGATATTGCTCCTTACTTTGCTGATCTCCAAGCACAAGGAGGAGGGAGCAATGGTGACTGGGGAGACCTGCTCCTTATGTGGAAGTCCTACTACTATCCCAGCCAAGCACTTGCCCAAAAAAACAGTGTCTCAATGGCGAATATGAACAGCTCCCGCTCGCTTTTCCTGTATATGCTCTATGCTCATGCCCAGCATGTTTTCTCGTAATTTTTGAACGATTTCGACTAAAGGGTTCTCGCCAAAATAACATGACCACTCTTGCACGGTGAAACACGTCAAGAGCCAGCCAAAAGAGCAGTTCACTGGTCAACTTATTTCCGAGAGCCTCCAAATGATTCTCTGGTAAATCGCCATTTTCATCCTTATCCCTCACTACTATCGAGAAGATCATTCATGCAGTGAGTGCATCTTCACTACAGAACCATACGTCATTTCTGGGGTCTGGACATAAGCGGACCCAATAGAGAGTTGCTCGATACTTTCAGAGGGACTCTGCCCTTGTCGCCCACGAATGAAGCCTGAAACCTTGCGCGACTCAGGATAATTCATGCGAAAAATAACTTTGGTACCTGCATTACTCAGTACATCGGGGTGAAAATCTCCCATGCCCTGGCTTGCGACAATGACCGAAATACCAAACTTACGACCCTCTTTCATTAACTTAGGCAGTGTAATATCCTTGGCAAGACGATGAGCCTCATCCAGCACAATCGCCAAGCGAAGCTGTTTCGCATATCCCCAACTGAACATATCCTTATATAACTTACGCAACACAAAAGCACCAGCAGCCATCTGAAGTGTTTCCGCAAACAGATTATGCAGATCAATGACTAGTCCAAGACGTACAAGAGATAAGAGATCCGTAGCTTGCTCGGTGGGACGGAAAAGATCCATTTCTAGCAGGGGACGACAACGAGCAGCAACATTTGCAGTATGTCGGCTTCGCTCGTACTGCTCAATTCGCTTCAAGACATCTTTGAGCGTAGGATACTCCAATATTTGTGCAGTAGTGTCCTCACTCTCATCATCAAACCCCCGTGCCTTATATGCATCACGAACTGCAGTGTAGACAATATCTTTCTGCATTTCACCCAATCCGGCTACATAAGCAAAAATCTCTGCCACTGCCAACGCGTTCGCCATCCAGCCTGCTTGACCACCTTCTCGCGAGCATTCAAAGGGTGAAAATGGGAGTCCTTTTGCCGCATCAAGTACCCTTGGTTGGACTGCTTTTACAAAATCTCCCTGTGAATCAGCGAACTGGCCATGAAAATCTAGAACAAGCGCAGGAATATTTTGTCGTCCTAGCTCAGATAATATGCGCGTCACTGTCCATGATTTCCCCTGACCAGGAATACCAAGGATGAAAAGATGTGGGCTGCCTTTCACCCCAGGCTTCCAGTCTACGCGTTCTCCCTGAGCCTCGCCTAGAGGAATGATGAGCTCACTGCTAGCAGCTTGCTCTTGAGATGCTAGGGATATCTCTTGATTGTTGCTGACAGTTCTCTCCTTGGGAGGTATTGTGACTGTTGCCTCCTCTGTATCTCCTCCTTCAGTCATATATGAGGAGATCGTATGTCGATCAGAGAGTTGTTCCTCACCAGAGAGCGGGTCTGTCCGACTTTGCAAGCTCATTGATTGAGTCAAAGGAGGAAAGAAGTCTCTATCACTTTCAAAATTGCTGGCAGTCAGCACAACAACCTTTGCATTGTCGAGTAACAATGGTTTTCGTGCCTCACTATCCAGACTGACAATGTACCCTTCATAGTTTGATCTGAAATCCAACCCCGTTTTTTCTAACCTTGTCACATGCTCCAAGAAAGAGCTTTCGGCTTCAAGATCAAATAAGCCGTAGCGACGAGAACGTTCAAAGTAAAAGCGCAGCACATTTGCCAGATAGGAGCGTTGCAGCGCACCATCAATACGCTTATCGTTAAAGAAACGATTTTTCATCGCCTGTGCTGATCCCTCCATCTGCAAGACCATATCTTGCGCTAGCTCCTCAAGTGGTACACGCCCTCGACGCCATTTGACCTCTATAAAGGCCGCATCCACGATATTCCGCTTCAGTGAGACAAGCACAAGATCACAACGTCTCTCTCCGCGTGTCGACTTACCTGAGCCATCTTGAGAAAAGAGGCGTGGATAAATATCGACAGGTACAAGAACAGCTTGTCGTAACCTTTTATTCTTTTGCAACCAGGCAGTCACTACACCCAATCCCACTGCCGCCGAAGCACTCGTTGAGGATTCGAGCGCCTCTAAAGCTAAACGCCCTGAGATTGTTTTCAAGTGATGGAGCAAGCGGCTGACACTCTGATCGATGCTCGCAAAACCAAGCTCATCCATCGCTTGGCTGAGCAAGGACCCAATCTCCTCATGCCATGCCGTCGTAACCATCATGCGGTGTCCAAGACCCTCGGTAAATTCTGGAGAGTAATCAAGCACATATTTACGCGCAAGTTCATCGAGCCCTGGTTGGTTAGGAGAATCGTAGTAGTCGAGTGTGAAGAAACGATCCAGAGTGATCACCCAGTTCGTATTTGTATGGAGACGTTCCAGCAAATCACGGCGTTTGGCTTCAAGGCGCACTTCCAATACTGGACGACTTTCAGCACGGCCACCGAGCAAGTACCCGCCTGCATTCAGCAATGAGGTATGTAATTCTATCAGCGTCTCACTGTACTTCTGGCCCGCAGGGTGTGGCTCTGGTTTTCTCACCCCTTCTGTAACAATACGGTGTTGCCAGAGCAATCCCTGGCTACTATCTGATGTGAGCTGCGAGATAAAACGATTGACCAGCCCGTACAAGGAGAAGCTACTGGTATCAGTCCCCGCAGTATCCGAGGGAGAGGAAGCAACAATAGTAGGACGCGTAAAATCCGTTACTACCGCCACATGCGCTTCTGGCGGCGCGGATCGCTCTAGTTGACTCATTGTTCGTGCTGTTATCGTCAATCCAGGCAGAAAATGATCTGCGCTTCTCCCATAATGTTGATCAATTTGTTGTTGCCGTACCTGTTCCAATGCCTGAAATGTACTCTTCTGTCCATCTTCCGCATAGGAAATAACTTGAAAAGCAGGCAGAGTATATATTTGCTCACTCTCATCAGCAGAAGTTCTCAGAGACAGAAATTTCTTGAGAGCTTCCGCAAAGAAATCCCCTCGGTCAGGGTTAATCAGCGTCGTTACCAGTGTCTCAGCATATGGGTGCGCCTGATGAAATTTGGCGAGATGTTCCGCAAGTTGGTCAGGCTGAATGTCACCAACACCTATCTGATCCATACCGGTATCCAGAAGTGTGGCAACATCTTCATAGCGACGATGTGGATCAGGCACGCCTGCTGGCAACGCTACTCCATGAAAAAAGCGCAGGTTCTGGAAAAAAGTGAAGGCTGTTGTAGATGCGGCTGCATGGTAGGCAAATGCAGGGACATTTGTCGGGACTAATAAGCGCAATGCCTGTAGGTCAATACTTAGTTTGCGTTCACGCAGAGGACGATCGAGGAGTTGCTCCTCCCATTCATGTAGCAGTTGTGTATAGCTAGCAAACCATGCCGCACGCAGTGGATGCGTTGGCAAAACAACTACTGCCTCCTCCACCTGATCTTTCCCTCCCATATTTCTAATGAGCAAGGTATCAAGCGAGAGAGCCTGGCGTAGCTCTGATACGTCAACACCTTGAGAGACCAGGTTATCTATAAGTTCACGATAGGCCTGGGCATAACGTAACGCAGCAGTGGCAAGATCAGGAGTCCAGTCAGCGACCTCGATGACAGCACGCACATCAGATTGCTTAAGGCGCTTAAAGAATACTTCTCGCGCTCGCCAGAAGGTCGACCAGGACTCAGCATTCCCTGCCAGCAAAGGATAGGCTGAAAAACGCTGTATGTCTACCGGTCGCACCTCGTCAACATCAAGGATAAAGCAACCGCCGTCCCGTGGTTCAGCCAGAATCCGCTTTTCCAGTGCTAAGAGAACACTACTGAGACCGATGTTGAGTACACGACGGTCATTCAAGCGTAGTCTGAAATACTCAAGGTCTTTACTGATCCATTCTGGCTCTGTCTCCGCAAGAATAGTCTCACGCATATCGACCGCCACCTCCATACGCCCAAAGGCAAGCGTTGGAACAGTGCGTAAGCTCTGCTTCGGCGGTTCAGGAGATCGAGGAAACTCCTCTTTGACAAGGAAAAATTCATGACTGTCAGCAAAGAATGCTTCTTGTGTGTCCGGGTTGATAATCTCAGTGCCATCTGTGCTGAGAGGAGCGATCCTGATACACACACCGTAGTCAGGTGGCTCATCAAAATCCATATCTAGTTTAATCGTAACGGTTCGCCGCTTTCCAGCAACGCTGCGTTCATCAATGCATTCTTCAAAGCCATTTTCACTTCCAGACGGCACGATGCCAACACGCCAGCGGCTCAAATCATTTGGTAGCTGCGGCTCTGTTTTCCAACGCACTGTAATCGTCTCTTTCGCACCATAGCGTGCCAAGAGAAGGCCCGTTGCACCATCCGGCTGACGTAGATGACAGTAATGCTCCACCTCACCCTTCGCGTTGACAAAAGGTGTTATGCTGATCGAGCGCATATCACTGGGTTCTGTTTTGGGAAACACCCAATGATCAAATGTCAGTGCCTGCTCCCTCGCCAATGCACGAGACCAGGTACGAACATCATTCATGGAACGTCCGTGAAAAAAACGACTCAGAGCAGTGGTTGTCGCGGTATCTACTTTTATGCTCTCAATACGTTCTCGTGTTGTTGCCCCAAGCTTGCTTGGGCGTGACAAACCCAACATACAATCGCGATTGTGATTAAGTCTTGATACAAACGTTTCATTGCTATCAGCAATGAGTCCGACGCGCCAGAGTTCCAAGCCTACCTGTGTTGTTTCTCCCGACTGCATACGTTGAAACAGCGAGAGAGCAAGATCGAGACGCTGCTCATCGCTCACACCAGACAGGCCACGCAGGCGAGTAAAAACTGTTCGGGCGAGCGATCCAAGTTCAGGGGAAAGTCGAGCAAGAACGCGCTTTAAGACCAGTGCATGCAAGGCCCGTCCATCAATGAGAGCAAAGGAATTAGCAATGGAACTGTAGGCCGCATCAACCAGATCAGAGGGGATGAAGAGACAAAGACGCTCTTGTTTACGATTTCGTATCTCAATCGCCTTGTCTGTGGTAATGAACAGAGCATTAGTGTCCGTCTGTGTCTCATGTGAAGCGAGAATGTGAAATAGAATACCATCTGCTAGATGTTCGCGCATAATATACCAGCAAACATTCAGCACCTCAGTGCGATCAAGGAAATCTACCCTTGCACAGTGTCCAGCATCCGTATCCTGCAAATGAGCTACAATTTCATGTGCCAACAGTTCTATCTGGAGAGCATCTGCTTGTAGAGTGTCTAGCATGGCTTATACCTCCATTCTCGTCATCGCTTTACCTGCATAGGGAGGATGCAAGCGTTGTACAGTAAAATCATCGGAAAGATCACGAAAAATGCTCATCTGGCGCAGGCGACGGAGCATGGCACGCAGGTTTTCTCGTGCCGCAGCTGTATATTCTGCCCCCTCAAACGGGGCCGGAGGTCGATCAACTAGTATGCCGAAACGCTGTTCTAGAAACTGCAAAAACTCCTGTAAGCGAATGGGTTGCAATTCTCGCTCTCCACGCTCTCGATCCTGTGGTGGAGAGAGTCGTACTGCCGCTAACTGCACAAACATAGCCAGCACATCATTTGTTGGAGCATATCGCCAGGATTTACGACTCAGCGTAGTACCCCGCATCACACCTTGCGACTTTTTCATGCCTCCCACGCCCCAGTACCAACGAACAAAATGGTCAATCGCATCTTTTCTCTGACCCTCTACCAGGAGATTCACTGCCCGCTCAATGTTGTCCTCAGCGGTGTCCACAATAGTATCTAACCAACCAAGAGCCTCCGGGTCATCTTCTTCGCCTTGATTCATATTTTCTTTGCGAATCCTATCTTCATCAAAGCTGGCAGCAGCATCAATACTGAGGCTAACCACAGGATCATTTTTTAACCAGAGCAAACCCTGCAGGTATTCTGCACCGGAGATATCAGGGTGCAGTATGTTATCAATGATAGCTTTACAACGTGGATTGCTTCTGAGTTTCCCTATATAAACATCCAATTGGCGGAGGAGTAAATTAGACCACAAGAATTGCTGATAGGTTTCTATGTCACGGCGGACACAAGCCTTTGCCATCTCTTGACTATAGCCGGTAGGGGACTCGGTAAAATCCAGGTAAAGTTGCGGCGGAGTGATATCTGAGGTATTGCGCATTGCTGCAGGCAAGGTACCAGGATTCTGCACCAGTTCATTGATGGCATGAACCAATTTGAGCGTATAATTGAACAGTTCAAAATTGATCAGAATGAGCAAATGATGAGTAAACGCCTGTATCGGCATTGTAGTATGATATTCAAAGAGATAACGTAGAAGGTCGGTTGCTAGTTCTGTAGTGAGTGCAGGACACGGGCCAGGAACATTCTTCTCCCGACTAATACCCGGCTTGGTATTCTGAAAACCATCTAAAAAGGCAATGGAAAGACGGGTGAGTGTATCTAACTTTGTTTCACCATCATACTTGCCGCCTAAATCAGGGATATTGCCAATTATCACCCCACGGCCAAAAACCATTTTCACAAATTTTCGTAGTGCATCTTCCGCTCCTAGATGCTCTCGAAGGGCCTGATAAATAAACGTATCCGCGCCCCTTTGACGGCTCCCTGCAACCGGAAAACCTGCTTTATGGGCAAGAAGTGTAAAGGGTACAATAGAGGTTATCTGCTCATCAGCACCAGAACGCCCTACACCACCTGTCGTGATAAGTGATGTGCGCACAAGACGCTCAAGTACCCTTCGTCCTTCAGGGTCATCAAAGCCTTCAAGTACTTGATGGTGAGATAATGTGTCAATAAATTGAGCAATTGCTTTTGGGTCATTTGTACGTTTTGCTCTTCCTCTACCTTGAGCAAGAATGGTGAAAAAGAGAGAAGGCAGAAACAGGTCTATATCAAAATCATTCATCTCTATGGTACAGACACGTGGGAATTTTACACCGACGATATCTTTGGGTAGCTTAATCTTCATAAAAATACCTTTCTCCCTTTATAGCCTTGTCCGCACGATCTTTCCCTCGCGCTGAGTAACGAGGTGGACACGATGCTGATTTTCAATCAAGACAAGGTCGTGCGTTTCACCAAGCAAGAGAACGTCTTTGAAAAGTTTCAGGTCTTCAAGCAGTGGGCGGAACTCTGGAGCAGTAGGTTGCAATCCCTCAGCCATTCTCACCAGTAACTCAAACAGATCAAGCGTGATCTCCAGGCGGGGAGTCCCAGAAGAATGCTGTAAGACGACGATCTCAGGAAGTCTCTCGACCATATTAGTTCCTTGCGGATACTCGACCAGAAGCTCAAATTCCTCGAGAGAGAGTTGCTTGAGGATGACCAATTGTTGTTCTGTTGACGCGCTGACTTTCACACTGAGTTTTCCTGCTGGCACATCTTCCATAATGCCATCCGAACGTAGCAGACCGAAAGCCACTGTTTCACGCAGATCCTCCATCCTCTCATCATCAAGGCGACCGTCAAGCAACATCATAAACAATTTGGAGTACTGGTATGGCAGCAGCGTCAACCATCGCAATTTCGGTACAAGAGAATTCAAGCCATTTTGTGCGGCCTGGGTAGGTTTGCCAGCATCAAAATACAAGCGCCGCTTGAAGGCCGCTATCCATGCGCTTTCGCTCTTAAAGCGTTGGAGGGACAAATCGCTTTTATCCGTAAAGAGCAAGCTGCGCAGTTTGGCATCCTTCGCTGTCTGGTGGAAGTGCAAGAAACGATCAAGATGGGGATGTGGGAAACGTGCGGGGTCTAGAGGCATCAGCTCAGCCAACAATTCGTCATGCTGCTCCATCGGTGCAAAAGCGGATTGCCAGTAGGCGACATCCACCAGCGAAGCACCCGCATCCTCTCCGTGACGAGCGGCATGCACCTGTTTACAGCTTTTATTACCGGTGATCAGATAGGCCAGCGCGGAACGCAGATCGCGCATCGTGGTATGCCGTTGTCGACGCAGATGTGAGAGCAAGAAAAGATACTCAAGACGCTGTACGACTCGCGGTTTGCGCAGGGCAAGGGCATTGTTTCTCAGAGGACAAATGGTCTGTGCTGCGCACTGCTCACATATCTCCCATTTGTCTGCGGCAACCAGACGTTGCAGCACCTGCCGGAACACAGAATCCTTCTCTGCATCTGGTAAATTCACAAAGGCTCTCTTTTTCAGATCGATGACCCACACATCTAACCCCTCTACCTCACTCGCATCTCGTGCCGTCTCTAATTGCCTCGACAGCCAGGCAAAACGGCCTTGGTGGCGGATGAAGTAGTCAGCGAGTCGTCCATCGTTGATGGCAATGAGTACAGTCAGGTTGGCAGTAGGCTTATCGGCCCCTTCCAATCCTTGCAGCTTATTGGTTAGTTGCTCGTCTGCGCTCAGACCTTCATGTGATTCTGAGGCATCGTAGCAACTGCGGTAGCAATGGCCATCCCATTCCCATTCCCATCCGCTTGGGTCATTCCTGATACGCCTTGCTTGCTGTTTCAGCAAGGCTTCTTGCACCTTTTCCAGAAAAGCCGTTTTTCCGTCTCCTGGGTTGCCACAGAGGAATACTACCTTTGGCTTTATCTCAAAGATAGCAGGCAGCAACCGTTCATCCAGTGCAGTCAGGACATAGGTCCCCTGCACGAATTCTGAATCCAGCCCCCGATTATTCTTGTTTCCTATGTCGCTATTGCGGTAGAGGCTACGAATATCATTTACCCAGGGATTGACGCGCTCTTGCAACTCGACTACCTGGGGCAGTTCTTCGACAGCCAGCAATGCCGTTTGTAGTTCTTGCCGCATTTGAGCGATGGTCGCAGGACGTTCAGAGGGATCATTTGAGACTGCTTTTAACAAAACCGCCGCTACCCTCCGTATCTTCGCATCGACGATCTGCTCTGGCGGCATAAGTCGTCGCCCCCCTCCATCTGTAATATGGAAAGGTATATACCCAAGCAGTGCTTTGAAGAGGATCACACCAACAGCATAGCGATCACACGATAGAGGAAAAGGTATAGAAGGGGAGACCGAAAATGCCTCTGGTGGTAGATAGAGAGGGGTTCCGGCAGTTTGACCAAAAGTTCCCTGCCGAACAGCAAAGCCAAAGTCGATCAGTACCGGGCGGTTATCTCCTTCGTGGAGAATGATGTTAGCAGGCTTAATATCGCGATGAAGGAGTTGTTTCTGCTCAAGCTCTTCTACCGCATTCAACAAGTCCTGCGTGAATGACCACCAGCGCTCTAGCGGCCAAGGAAACTCCGTCTCAACTTGCTGCAATGTGGGGCCAGGGATATATTCCATTTTCACATGGACATCATTGTGAGCAGGATAGATATCAAAAATACGCGGCAAATATCTACTGGCGATATTTCTCATGGTATCAAATTCAGCAGCGGCTTGTGGGAGCACTTCTGAAGGGCTGATGTATTGCTTCAGAGCGAACAAACCAAGAGACGCAAAGTCATTATCGCTCGCAAGGTAGGTGTATGCCATTGTTCCTCGACCAAGCAAGCGATGCACTTTGTACCGCTTATCCAACAATTTTCCCTCGACTGTATCGCCCTGTATCTCCACGCGCAAACGGCGGGCGAGGTCGCTGAGGTGTGCCGCTATCTCCTTTGCAGTTGGAGGAGCCATAGCCTTTTCAGGTGTCACGACCTGTTTGAACAACAGAGAGAGCTCGCCTGACAGTTCGGCAGAGAGAAACGATGTCCAACGTTGTTGTTGGGGAAAGATTACCGCGCTCTCCACATCGGCTCGGATGTTAGAGAGCGAAACACCTGATAGACGTTCCAAGAATACTAGTGCAAGGCTAAAAGTATCCGTTTCGGCTGTGGCATAGCCATAGCCAATAGCAAGATCCAAAGCAGCATAGGGATCTTCTATAGAGAGCGCATCAAGCGACAGTGCGATAGAATTTGTGCCGATGCGGGCAGCATAAAAGTTGGTAAAGACGACTTTAGGTGGTTGAATGCTCTGAACATAAATTGTATCTGGCCCAATAGCCCGGTGGAGGACGTTGTGTCCGTGGATTTGATCCAGAGCCTTAAAACAAGCGGATGTGAGTAAGAGTTCTTGCACAAACTCCTCACGTGTCTCCGACAAAGGATAGATGCTTAAAGGTTTTCCAACTGGAGGCATAATCGGCAAGACCAGAAAATCATCAGACCACCTGAAAGGAACATTGACTATTGGCGCAAGACCAGTCGAAGATAATTTTTGCAAGGCTAGGCACTCATGCATATAGAAATCATAGAGTGCTTTTGCATCAAGGGGGTCCTTCGTCAGATCGTACACCATCAATTGGAGCGTTTTGTCCGAGTTGCCATCCATTCTCGCACGGAAAAGACGCACGCCCGGACGAAGTGTGACCGCATCATCAATAGTTAAGGACTCAATTCTTTTGGGTACTTGTGGGCGGTTTGAGAGATCAACTAGCACCTTATTGATCTGAGCACGCCACTGACCTACAAGTGGACTACCTCCCTGCATATCAATCGCTTGGAGGCGTTCACAGACATGTCCCAACAAAAAGATGCCATTAGCTGCACGAGAATCGTGAATCTGTGGGAATTGGTCTGCGACAGAAAGGAGTACCCCGCCACGGACACAATAGCCACTCTCTTTCAGTGGTGTCACCTTCCAACCAATATGACCAGCCAGAACTTTGGCCACATAGTCAGCTTTTGTCAAAGGGCTTCGTAAAGAGAAGCCATCCTCTCTGATCCATATCTGATCATTTCCCAGGATTTTCCCTTTCCATGACTTTTCATCAAGCAGAAAAATCCAACGATCCCCAATCACAATGAAGTCAATTTCGTGTGAGCGGTCACCTTTGGGCAATATCTTGTTGCAGATCACAACCCAATTTGCTGGTAATTGCTGGAGTACTTTTGCAGCCCTACGTTCCCCTTCTGTAGCAAATGGTCCGGCACTAACTAACTGAGCCATGAAATCTCTCCCTCTCAATAAAGGTTTTATGCATATGGGAACCTACTGCTCTGAGAGTTCCTTACCGTCTTTAGAAGACATCACATTTCATTTTTTGAAGACTTATTACTTCAGCATCGTTTTGATGAAAGAAAGTGCATAATAAAGAATACAAAAAATTTTTATAAAAACTCAACTTATATGCTGACTAGAAATATAGCATATTCAGCTATTGCATACAAGAGTAATAGGAAATTATGTGGGGCCTAGCGGAGCATGATATAATAGATGTGTCAATGACCAAGAAAGAAGCAAGAGAATGAGCATATGGCGACGAATCCTGCGCAGCAGCACATGTCATTTGAAATTGAGGTACTCTAACTCTACCGATGTCTTTTTATCCCTGCGGTGGTTGAGCAGGTGAAGGAAGAAGGAGAGGATGTATCGGAACCGGAGCAATGACCGCCTGACCTCAAGGTGGTGTTTCAAAATCGAGCTCTATCTGACCATCTAGCCGCCAATCCTTGGAGGATGTCATCATGTCCCAGGTTTTTGCGAACAGCAGCCGTAGCAAGACGCTTTCTGATGAACATCAGCGCATAACCCTTGCGGACGAGTCATCTAACAGTGAAGCACGTATTCGTCATGTTCATATAGTCATTCTAGGGACAGGGTTCGCTGGGCTGGGGATGGCCATTCGACTTCGGCAACAGGGAGAGGAAGACTTTGTGGTGCTCGAGCGGGCGGAAGATATTGGAGGAACATGGCGCGACAATACCTATCCGGGTTGCGCTTGTGATATCCCTTCACACCTGTATTCCTTTTCTTTTGCACTCAATCCATGCTGGAGTCGCAAGTATTCTCCCCAGCGCGAGATTCAGGATTATTTACGCCACTGCGCGAAGCGTTTTGGCATCCTCCCCCATATCCGGTGGAACAGCGAGTTGTTGAATGCTTCGTGGAACGAAGATGAGCAACGCTGGCATATCACTACTACACAGGGCCAGCTTGTTGCTGATATCCTTATTCTGGGTAACGGGCCTCTCAGTGAGCCGTCGCTTCCACCTATCCCAGGCATTGAACGCTTTGAAGGGGTCTTGTTCCATTCGGCGCAGTGGAAGCATGACTATGACCTGACAGGCAAGCGCGTGGCTGTGATTGGGGCAGGGGCATCAGCAGTTCAGTTTGTCCCACTGATTCAGCCACAGGTGGGCCAGCTTTGCTTGTTCCTGCGTACACCACCCTGGATTGTTCCTCGGGGAGATCATCCTATTCCTTCCTGGCAGCGTATGATGTTTCGTATCCTGCCCATCACGCAGCACCTTGTGCGTGCAAGTATCTACTGGCGGCAGGAGTTCATCGCAAGCGGACTGGTCTACCAGCCCAGTTTGATGGAGGAAGGTATGAAGCTCGCTCGGCGATATCTGGAGAAGCAGGTGCCAGACCCTGTACTTCGGTCAAAGCTCACGCCTCAGTATACCATGGGCTGTAAGCGTGTTCTCCTGTCCGATGACTTTTATCCGTCACTTAGCCAGCCCAACGTCGAGGTCATCACCGAGCGGATTCGCGAGGTGCGGGCGCACAGCATCGTGACTGAGGATGGCAGGGAGCACGAGATCGATACGATTATCTGCGGGACTGGTTTTCATGTGACTGATATGCGCCTCCCTCAGTATGTGTATGGACGTAGTGGACGATCACTTGCTGACATGTGGCACGCCGACCCTCATGCCTATTTAGGCACGACCATCTCAGGTTTTCCCAATCTCTTCTTGCTGATTGGGCCAAATACTGGCCTGGGTCACAATTCAATGATCTACATGATCGAGTCTCAGATCACATATATCCTGGACTGTTTGCGCACAATGGAGCGGCGAAATCTGCTGGCCGTCGATGTACGTGCCGAGATTCAGGAAGCATTCAATGCAGAGGTGCAGCAGCGCATGCAGGGTACGGTCTGGGTTTCAGGGTGTACCAGTTGGTATCTTGATGCTCATGGAAGAAACACAACCCTCTGGCCTGGATTTACCTTTGAGTTCCGGCGCAGGACACGTCACTTCGATCCACAACACTACAACTTGCTTCCTCAGCGAACCACTGCTCTCGTCTAAAAAAGTGCCGCTGTACAGAGTCATATTCCCTTTTCCTTCTTGACAATCTAATTACATTAGACTATAATCTTATTGTAGGAGACAAAAAGCTATTACCATTCAAAAAATGGATCACAGAAAGGAACAACTTATGAATACTCAGTATCTTCCCGTTTCTACCGGTATCCTAGCTTATGATGATCAAGGGAGCGGTCCATTGGTAGTCTGTATCCCCTCGATGGGCGATGTACGCCAGGAGTATCGTTTTCTGGCCCCAATCCTGGTCGATGCGGGCTATCGCGTGGTGACGATGGATGTGCGTGGACACGGCGAATCGAGCGTGGATTGGCCAGATTACTCAGTTGTAGGTATTGGTGCGGATATCCTGGCACTCATTCAACACCTGAACGCCGGACCCGCTTTATTGATAGGTACATCTATGGCTGCCGGTGCGGCAGTATGGGCAGCGGCTGAGGCCGCCGAACTGGTCAGTGGTCTGGTACTCATTGGCCCCTTTGTTCATGATATAGGCCCACTTTGGCCGGGACGTTTACTCTTCACGGTACTGTTTGCCGAGCCATGGGGCCGTGCAGTCTGGAATTGGTACTTTTCCACCCTCTATCCCACACGTCAACCGTCTGATTGGCAGGAGTATAGACAGCACTTGCAGCGCAACCTAGCAGAGCCCGGACGGATGTCGGCTCTGCGGCACATGATCAGGGCCTCGAAGCGGGCATCTGGAGATAGATTGGATCAGGTACACGTGCCTACTCTGGTTATTATGGGTACACGCGACCCGGATTTTAAAAAGCCATCCGAGGAGGCGCAGTGGGTAGCTACTAAGTTGCATGCCCAGGTACACATGATCGAAGGAGCGGGCCACTATCCCCATGCTGAGATGCCAGAACAAGTTGGCCCTGCGCTTCTCTCGTTCTTTCAGCAGATCAAGGAGCCTGCGTCTCATGGCAGCTAGGGCGGGATTAGATCACGCTACAGTAGTGCAAGCAGCGGCGGCTCTGGCAGATCAGCAGGGGTTGGAGGCGGTCAGTCTAGCTACACTAGCGGCCCAGTTGGGGGTGAGGTCTCCCACGCTCTACCACTACGTTGATGGCTTAGCAGGATTACGACGTGAGCTTGCCCTGTTGGGAACACAAGAGCTAACTCATCGACTTGGACGCGCCGTGATGGGCAAGGCGGGCGACGAGGCCGTACTTGCCCTGGCCCATACCTATCGGGCCTTTGTCAAGGAGCATCCCGGTCTCTACGCTGCTACGGTGCAAGCTGCCGACCAGACAGATAGTACACTCGTGGCCGCGCAAAGTGAACTCGTCGAGATTGCCATGCGAACACTGACGGCCTACCATCTGACGGGCACAGAGGCCGTCCATGTGGTACGCATGCTACGTAGTGTCGTTCACGGCTTCGTCACGCTTGAAGGTAGTGGCGGCTTCGGATTGTCTGTGGATCTCGATGAGAGCTTTCGTCGACTGCTCCAAGTGTTCATCCTTGGTCTGCGCCAGTTATCAGTGACCGGCACGCAGGAGAATTTTGTAGTAGGTGGTTAGGCTTGGTTACCTGCATGAACATGAATTGTTGTGCAGGTGTTGAAGAAAGGAACTATATATGGTACTCATATTGATCAAAAACGCGAATGTGGCTTTGCGCTTCCTGTAGCCAATAATGCATCTTTGCCATTGAAATTACGCGATATTACTTGACATTACACGGATATACACGATATAATCATAATAGTGCAGTTTATTGCATGGAGATACTGACCATCTGCGAGCAATGGCGGCGCAAAGCTTAAGATAAATAACCTTGCTCCTCAACTACCAAACATAGGGGCGGTAACGGGAGGCATTAACTGGTAGAGGAGAAAGTTCTATAGATACGTGAGGTGATGTATGTATAAGAAAGGTCCAACTTTTCTGAAGGTGTATGTGATTCCTGTGTTGCTGCTCAATCTGATTGTAATCGGCTGGAGTGTCATTACTGCGTATACAACATATGGATGGCTGAGCTATCTCGGCTATGCAGTAATCGTTACAGTGGGTCTATACCTGTACTTGATATACCTGGATGGCTACCTTCACTAGTTTTGTCCAACCTTTTTCCCATTAGCTCTTCATTTCCTTTAATAGGCTGACATATCCACGCCAGAGCTGGTTCCTGAAATACACCGGCTCTGGCGTGATCGTTTGCTGCACCTGAGCATGCCTGACAAACATTGGAAGTTTCCAATCTGTTTCCAATATAAAATCAAGATCGATGCCCTATGCTTAGGTACATAGAAAAGAAAATCTGGAGCCATTTATGAAAAGAAGCGGCTTTACTACCCACGACCCTGATGGCTCACATTTTAGCGAAGAGATCTTTTTCAGAACTGATCTGCATATATTAGAAAGAAGAACATAATGGAAACAAATCCTTACGATTACGATACAAGAGCTTCGTGGACAGCACAACAAAATCAACCCTATGAAGGCGATTATGTCGCAGTACGCACCGCTCAGCAGCGGCCCCCGGTTCCCCAAAATCAGGGAGTGAAACAACAAGGTGGAGTGCAGAAACCCAAAGCGCCCAAGCCTATGCCAAAAGCGCGAGCACTAGCCCTGGCCCACACGTTGAAGAAGTGGGTTGTCGCCACTTCCCTGCTGGGATTTCTCTCATTCAACGGGCTGATCGCCTTTCACCAGATCGGTAACACAACCAGCCAGTCTACTTCGACATCGTCAAAGACTTCTCAGACGACCACGGCGATCTCATCTTCATCAGCAAAGTCATCAGCAACATCTTCTTCTCAGAAGAGTAGTGGCTTTTTCAAGCAACAAGGAGGGAGCAGCATTGGAAGCAGCAGTTCTTCGCAAACGCCTGTTAGCGGGTCTAGCGTCTCTTAACGATACTACTCTTCCCGGCATGCGTCGTGAGTTTCGAGCGATGGGAATGACGATTTCTCTCCTTACTGCGGGCCTGCTCGTGTGTGAGGATGGAAGAGAGGAAACCGCGAAGCTGTGGCCGGTACACCTGATGGAGGAATAACGATGAACATTACAAGTATCTGGCAAAATGTAACCTGGGATGTCGCACGGGCAGGAGGATTTACTGCCTACGTATTACTCACTCTGGCGGTGGTCGCGGGGCTGGCACTTTCGACAAAGTTGCAATCACCCAGCCGTTGGCCTCGCTTGCTCAATAGCGAACTGCATAACTTTCTCACCCTGCTGAGCACGATCTTTGTCGCGGTGCATGTGCTAGCGGTTTGGGTGGATCCTTTCACCCACTTTGGCTGGAACGAGGTCTTCATTCCGTTCGTGAGCCATTATCGTGCGATATGGATGGCTCTGGGCATTGTGTCCTTGTATCTGGGTATCGCCATCGGCATCAGCACCTGGCTGCGCCCACGTATTGGTTACATCTGGTGGCGACGCTTGCACGTCCTGACGATTGGTATCTATGCCCTGGCGACTATTCATGGAATTGGTACCGGCAGTGATACTCAGACCTGGTGGGGATTAGGCATCTACCTTGTTAGCATCATCCTCGTGGGTTCGCTCCTCTGGCAACGGCTGGCTGCTTCTAAGAACAAGCACAAGCAGAGTAGCACATCTCTTCCCTCTCGCAGCACGAATACCACTCCTCGCAGCCAGACTCCCAACAGAGCCAGAGTTACAGCAGCACCTGTGGCAAGTCAAAGGCGATCAGAGGTTGCGCGTATGAAATGAAAAGAAGGAGGGTCCACATCAAGCGTAGATGTGGACCCTCCTGGCGTCTTACAGGAAGGTTTTTGGAGAAGAATAGAGACTATCGCGTAGGGGCAGGGTCCTACGCGATGTTGTGTCTCCACTCGCAAAAAACCTACCCGCGTAAGCTACTAAAACTGGGGAGGTGGGGGAGTTTGTCCCGTGTAATCGCCGATCACGAAGGCGGTATAGGGAGCGTTGCACTGATTAAAGCCATTACCTGGAACATTGAGCATGCCATACTGGAACACGATTTCCTTTTCAGGCTCAATGATGATGGCACGATCATTGAACTGGTCAGCAATACTAATATTTCCGTTAGCCAGTTTCACCGCATTCGTCGGAAGAGGACTGGAATTACTACCCGATTGCTTATTGGTGAAGTATTGGAAGACTATGTGTTTGTCTTGCGTTACCTCAATAATGCGGGCATGACCAGAATCGACAATCAGCGTATCGCCATTGGGCAGCCGACTGGCAAAGGCGGCCGCTATGATTCCCTTGCTATACTGCCACACGATCTCGCCACTGCGCGTGATTTCGATCACCCGGTTGTTGTTCTCATCAGCGATGAGGATGTGCCCATTGGGAAGCAGTTCGGCGCTGTTTGGACTGTTGAGTGCACCGCGACCGGAAGTTGGGCCATACTGGAAGACGATCTTCTTGCTGAACCTGCCCACTTCGATCACGCGGTTATTGCCTTGATCGACGATCATAATGTTGCGGTTGGGCAACTGGATCGCAAACACTGGGACGTTCAACTGGTTGGGACCAGAGCCAGTCACTCCGGCTTGCCCATATTGCCACACGATGTTACCGCCCTGATCAACGACGATGACACGATTGTCGACACAGCCATTAGGCAAGAGAGGGTCAGCACCTGCAGGAATGCCAGTTCCAGCCAGTAAGGTCAAGCCGCCCGAGAGGCGCTCGGCATCGTTGAGCCCGATAATTGCACCGGGACCAGGATTGCAGAGGGTGGGGTCACCCGAACCAAAGCTCCACACAATCTGCTTCTGGCGGTTCACTTCAATCGCACGGTTGTTGAACTGGTCTGAGATAAGCACATTTCCTGGAGTGTTGAAGCCATCTGAGGCATGCACTTGGTGATGACTGAAAATGAAGACAGCGATGGCAAAGCTCGAGATGAGCAGGATCGAAGCCATGATCCCGAATGGAAATGAGAGGCGCCGCTGCGAGAAAATCATTGTTTTGGTCTCTCCTTTCAAAATAAGAAAGATTACGTAGAAATAGATATGTGTCAATAGAAGAATGTTTACCAGATTGACGTTTACACGAAATGCCTCACTGAGTAGGCAAGAAATGCAGGCTCGAGGGAAGAGCAGAATGGTTGTGATCTGGTTAAGTTTGGGTTGTGATTTCATGAGGCGTAAGGCATTTCATAACCTTGAAAGCGGTTTCTCCGGTCTCTTTCCCTGTTGTGCTGCGACTAAGCTTGATTGCTTAATGCTCTTGCAGAAATGTTCGCACCATAGCCATGTATTGTTCGAAAACCACGTTGTGAATGAGGTGGCCGGTATTCTCAAAGTACACAATCTTGATATTGGGTTGCTCTGAGGGTACCTCACGATAGGTTGGTTGGGTTGCGGGTGCCGGGAAGGCAAAAGAATGCTGCATAATCAGGGCGGGACAGGTGACTCGCTTGAGCAGTTCAGTCAAATTGTTCTGCTCTGCAATTGTCCAGACCGGTGAATTGTCTCCAGCTAGTTCAAGGTCAAACAGCGCGTAGCCTTCGACGGCTGGCACGTATTCTTCTTCAGGCCAGAGTTTTCCTCCTGTTACTGGAAGGAGGTATGGCATGGCAGCAACCAGGCGTTCCTCGTGGCTCATGGTTCTGAGTTGCTGAAGCCAGGCGTAAAACTGTCGGCTCCAAGCTCGGAAGCCTTCCGATTTTGCCAGATCGGCAGGGCTGCGATCGACGCCCCAGCCCTCGACGATGAAGGAATGTACCAGTTCAGGATGCTCTGCCGCCAAGTGTAGAACTGTTGCGCCACCTTGCGATAGGCCAAGGATGCGTGGGTGATCCAGCTTGAGGGGCTGAATGAGGGCAGCTACGTCCTCTACGAGCAAACGGGTGGAAAATCCGTTAGTGATTCCTTCTGAGTGACCATGCCCTCGTGCATCAGGCATGATGACATCGTAGTCTCCTTCGAGTTCTTTGGCGACATGGAGCCAGCCTAACCCGTAAGAATTGAAGCCATGCAGGAGTAGCAAAGGCGACTTCTTAGTGTTGCCTGTGCGATAGTAGTGTTGGTGAATGCCATTGGCGAAGATGTCGCCTTCGTGCCAGTGCGTTGGAACGAGTTCGGCAATGGGACGATAGCTCTTCACCTCATCTTCTTGCTCAGCAAACATAAATGGTGGTTGTGCGTTCATAATGGATATCCTTTCTGTTTCAGACTAAAACTGCTGCATAGATTTGGCTTTGGAACATACTGTTCATGACCCTGGCACTATTCTAAGCCATGACGTTACGTCATGGTCAAGCTCTTTGTTTCGTAAACTCATTCATTGAAGACGAGGGCGGCGCATTCCCCTCGCCTTTAGGCAGGGGCTAGCCGCCCTTGACATCTATGGTGTACCATACTACAATACATGGTATGGAAGAACAACATACCAAACATGTTACTTACAAGATAGGCTACCATTTTGTATGGTGTCCTAAATATCGGAAGAGTATTCTGACCGGCAAGATTGCCGTGTTTGTGGAGTCGGAAATACGACGGTTGTGTGATGCGCACAAATGGACAATCGGCGCACTCACTCTTCAAGAAGATCATGTCCACCTGTTTATCAGCACGCCTCCATCCGTAGCCCCGTCGCTCATAGCTAATACCCTTAAGGGGATTACGGCAAGGCAGGTCTTTAAGAACTATCCCGAGGTCAAAAAGCAACTCTGGGGAGGCTCGTTCTGGTCAAGAAGCTTTTATGTCGGGACGGTTGGTGACCTGACAGAAGCCACGGTACGCGCCTACATCGAATTGGGGCAAAGCTAATGCGCAAGACCTTTAAGTTCCGGATCTATCCCAATAAGGCAATGGAAAAGAAGCTCTACTTCACGCTCAATCGGTGTCGCGAATTGTACAACGCAGCCCTCTCTGAAAGGCGTGATGCCTACCGCTATGCGGGGAAGAGTGTCAGTTACTCTGATCAACAAAATGAGCTCCCTGAGATCAAACGAGAAATTCGGGAAGAATACCAGGACATTGCCGCACATGTGTTGCAGGATGTGCTCAGACGATTGGAGAAAGCCTTCCAAGCTTTCTTCCGACGTCTTGCCAATGGGGAGAAACCGGGATATCCTCGGTTTAAAGGACGGGATCGCTATGATAGTTTCACGTACCCTGATGGTGCAGGGTGGAAGTTTGATGGGAAGTCCTTGCATCTCTCCAAAATTGGGAGTGCTCAGGTCAAGTTACACCGTCCGCTAGAAGGCCAGATTAAAACGATCACGATCAAACGTGAGGTGGATCAGTGGTACGTTGCGTTTTCTTGTGAGATGACAGATGTCCCTCCGTTGCCCGTTTCGTATGAGGATGTGGGCATAGACTTAGGCGTGACCCATCTGGCAACCTTGTCCAATGGGGAAATGATTGAGCATCCACGTTTCTATCGCCAGGCGAAGCAGACCCTGGAGAAAAGACAGCAGGCAGTATCTCGAAAAAAGAAAGGCAGTCATCGACGCGAAAAAGCCAAACGGCTGATGGGAAAAGCTCATCGCAAGATACGCAACCAACGGAAAGACTTTTTGCACAAACAATCGCGCAAGATAGTCAACCGCTATCAGGTGATTGTTTTTGAGGATATCAAAATCAGCAACCTGGTCAAACGACCCAAAAGCGTGAAGGACGAGGAAACAGGGCAGTATCTCCCCAATGGAGCGGCTGCAAAAGGGGGCTTAAACAAATCCATTTTAGATGCGGGTTGGGGAGCCTTTGTTCACATGTGTTCTGTCAAAGCGGAAGAAGCTGGTCGGACACTGGTCAAAGTCAATCCGCAGTTCACCTCTCAGATCTGCTCCGGGTGTGGCACAGTGCGCAAGAAAGACCTTTCAGAACGCTGGCATAGTTGCGACTGTGGAGCTGAGCTAGATAGAGATGTCAACGCGGCAATCAATATCCTGGCACGAGGAAACACACAACTGGCTCGGACGGAGCCGACGCGGGCAACTGCGTAGAAGCCCCCTGCCGATCACGGCGGGGAGTACGTCACATAGCAGAGAATATGTTATATGATAGTGTATGTACTCAAGCGGCTTATCAGGTCATCGAGATAAAGTGAGGCTTATTATGTACATTTATTATGTCCTGCGTGGCACACAGGCAGGCAAAAGAGTAGAGCTTGACGGCGGCATTGACGAAGAGAACTTCCCTAGCATCGATCTCAGCGATGGTCGAGCCATTTTGACCTATCTCGAAAAGCAAATCAATTCAGATTCTCGCACAGCAGGCAACTGGGAAGCAGCTGACCTGACCGACTCTTTCTTCGACCGCGACGACAACTACATCAACTTCAATGGTCGCTGGATGCGCCGCTCTGATGCTCCGTGGCGCAAGGATAAGGATAATTAAGAAAAATAAGCACTACCTTAAAGATTGCTGAGAGTTTTCCTCATCTTATAAGATTTCCTTGTGTATCAGGGACTCATCTGTTATTCTCTTTACAGATGTAAATACTATTGCGGTGTAATCTTTAATGCGCCGCCTGCTCAGCAAAGACATAGAAAGGTTATGTACGATGATCTTACGCCAATCTACAGGACGCGCACGCGGTTTAGCAGCTATGAGTCCAGAAAGACGTCGAGAAATTGCCAGCAAGGGAGGGCGCACCTCTCAAGCTCGCGGCACTGCTCACCAATGGACACCTGAAGAGGCTTCAGTCGCAGGTAAAAAGGGCAGCGCCCGTTACGCTCGCAGGCGCGAAGCAGTACAACCATAGCCTGTCGGCTTATGCACTGATCATACTACTGCTTGTACCCCATCGTCATCATTATTACCTTAAAGAAGTATTTTCTCTGAAGTAGGGCAAATCAAAGGGAAATAATTTGCCCTCTTTAATTTTAATGATCTACCCCCTCGATCTCCGCTTTCGCCCTTTGATTGCCATGCGCTGCGGCCCAGCGCAACACTTCACCTGCCAGATAGAGCGAACCGGTGGCGCAAATCATATCGTGTACATCAGCCAATTTTAGTGCAAGATCCATCGCTTGAGTGCTCTGGGATGTAGCATATATCTTCATACCCGGAGCATATTTCGCAAATACTGCTTCCATCTCTTCAACTCTAGCCATACGTGGATTAGCCACCATTGTCAGTACTACTGTATCCACCCCTGCACCGACCAGGACACGCACGATGCCCTCCAGGTCTTTATCACGTGCCACACTCAATACCACAATGACTCGTTGATACACAAAGATACTCCCCATCGCTTCCATCAGCTTCTGCACTGAATCGGCATTATGTGCTCCATCAACGATTATGGTCGGCTCATATCCGATCACCTGTAAACGCGCAGGCCAGTAAGCCCTTTGCAAGCCTTCGCGCAGTGCCGCTTCATCCCACATTATCCCCTTTTTACGCAGCATCTCTAAAGTGGCTAGTGCCGCCGTGGCATTCTCAATCTGATAGCGACCGGCCAGCGATATCTCCAATCCGCTATAGGTATGTTCAGGTGTATGTACCGTAAAACGTTGACGTTCGACCGTTGAACTCTCCACTCTATATACATAATCAAGAGGTGGTAATTTTCCTGTACTAACTTCTGCCTTTGCAGCATCCGCCTCAGCAGGCCCGACGCGTACTAGCTTCGCATGCTCTCGCCTGCTTACATCTGCAATGACCAGCAGAGCTTCTGGCGATTGGGCAGACGTCACCACTATCCCGCCAGGCTTAATGATACCAGCCTTCTCTGTCGCAATCTCTGTCAATGTATGACCTAAAATTTGCATATGATCATAACTAATCGAAGTAATCACGGAAACTACCGGATGGGTCACGTTGGTCGCATCCAGTCGACCACCCAGCCCAACTTCGAGCACAGCGTGTTGCACGTGCTGTCGTGCAAAATAGAGCAAGGCCAGAGCTGTAGCTATTTCATATGTAATAAATGGCCCGAATTGCCCTTGTGCCTGTAGCCGCTCGGCCACTGGGCGTATCTCCGTCAACAGTTCTGCCGCCTCATCTTCGCGAAGCAACTGCCCGTTAACTCGTATACGCTCACGAAAGGTATGCAAATCAGGCTGCGTATAGAGACCCGTATGCAGACCTGCCTGCCGCAACACGTGCTCAATAAATACTGCCGTTGACCCCTTTCCCTTCGTTCCGGCGATCAACGTGGAGGTATAACTTTGCTGTGGGTTACCCAACTGCTTCAACAACGCCGCCTCACGCCGCAAATTTTCTTCAGGATTGCGCGTATATGGCCCGCCACGCTCAAAATTGCTTAAACTGTATAAATATGCTAACGCTTCCTGGTAATTCATAGGCTTGCCTGTCGCGAAGTCCGTACAACCGCATCACTCATTTTCACCACACGCATCATCTCATGTACATCATGTATACGCACAATATCTGCACCCTGTGCAATACCGAGAGCGACGGTCGCGGCTGTGCCTTCAACCCGCTCGGAAGGAGGTAGGTTGCCCAAGACCAGTCCAATCGTCGATTTGCGTGATGTCCCTAACAAAAGCGGACGTCCCAGAGCCCGCAATTCCCCCAGCCGATGTAGCAAGGTCAAATTTTCGTCCGGCGTTGTCCCAAAACCAATGCCTGGATCAATAATCAAGTGTTCCCATGCTACTCCGGCACCTAGGGCCAAGTCTATGCTCGCCGCCAAGAAGCGTAGCACATCGCTTACAATCTCATGCTTCTGATACCCACGCATATTTGCCATAAGTACTATCGGCACGCGCCGTTCGCTCACCAAGGCTGCCATATCTGGGTCCTTATGTAAGCCCCAGATATCATTCACCATGCATGCACCCGCATCAAGTGCTTGCCGTGCTACCTCAGCCTTATATGTATCAATCGAGATGATTACCTCTGGGGGGAGTGTAGCAAATAATGCCTGGATAACGGGTAGCACCCGCGCCAACTCCTGCTTCAATGAAACAGGAAGCGCATGCGGACGCGTCGATTCTCCGCCTACATCGATCATTGTCGCCCCTTCGCGCACAAATGCCTGCGCCTGTGCAACGGCCCGTTCAACAATTACCTCTTGTGGGAGTGACTCAACCGCCAGCCCATCTCCCGCAAACGAATCGGGGGTGACGTTGATAATACCCATCACATAGGTTCGCTGGCCCCAATCCAAACGATGATGCGCCCAAGTTGTTGGCGATAAATTTGCTGGCATAAACAGATATTCCCCTTCACAAAAAAGAACCTCACCCCCATCATATCCTCTAGATTGCAGCAATGCAAACACCTATGCTATACTAGCCCTGAGAGCGGATTTTAAATCTTCACAAAAGACGCTCCTTTTTCACACTCAAACGGGGAAGTCGCAGACCTATGCAAGATACTAGGGAAATTAAACAGCGTCGAAAAAATATTAATGCTGCACGCCGTTGTCATGAATGCTCGGAAGAAGCTCTTGGGCGTTGCCCAGACTGTCATCATAGTTTTTGCCAGGAACATTTTCCTAAGCAGCAACACTCTCCTTGCGCCGAAAAGCAAATGAAAATGGCCCAAACCCAGGTTTGCTATGTATGTAATGTACAAACGTATCCTGATCAGTGGTCTACCTCGCGAACCTCACACTTCATTGACCAGTACCGTTGCAAAGGGTGTGGTCGCCACATCTGCGACGAACTGCATACACAGCGCAAAATCGACGACGTGTATATTGTTCGTGAAGGTCTTCGGGGACACCGCTACCAGTACACGACGCGCTATTGTGACCTGTGCTCCCCTCTTTACCGTGTTGGGGGCATCAAAGGGCTGGCTCGCTGGGTTGTCATCATCGGTACCGCCGCGGTTACTATCTTTTTCTATCTACACCATTAAGTACGTTATATACAAGGAAGGAAGCACAGAGTGCCCACATGGCCCTATCACCTACCATACAACCAGCACTACTGCGTCACCAAGCTGCAATAATGTCCGCACTGCATCAGGTAGTTTACACTGCCATCAAGACCGCCACAGCTTCTGGCGCACCAGACCTGACATCTTTCTATGGGCAGATGCAATATCATCTAGGTTGGGTCGATGCGGATCTCACTCCAACGACCAGCAATCCCGGCAAGCTCTTGCGTCCTACCCTGCTCCTGCTCGCCTATGAGGTGGCGGGCGCAGCTGGCCTGGACACATCCGACGCCGACTATCTACGCCGCGCCCTGCCAGCTGCTGCCGCTATTGAACTCACGCATAACTTTACGCTCATTCATGACGACATTGAAGATAGTGATGCCGAACGTCGCCACCGTTCCACCCTCTGGAAGCTATGGGGCGTTCCCCAGGCCATCAACACTGGAGATGGCCTGTATGCATTGGCTCGTTTGACCCTCTGGGGCGTCTTGAAGGAGGGTGTAGATGGCCTAACTGCTGTCCGGCTTGGAGCAGCTCTTGACCACGCCTGCCTCATGCTTTCTGAAGGGCAATATCTGGATATCAGCTTCGAGCAATCGCTGCATATTTCTGTTGCGAGCTATGTTAACATGATCCGTCGCAAAACGGCTGCCCTCATGAGTTGTGCCGCCGAAATGGGTGCTTTACTAGGGACCTGTGACTCCCAAACCATTGATCGTCTACGCAACTTTGGGAATGCTATGGGCATCGCCTTTCAGGTCCGTGACGATTTGCTCGGCGTCTGGGCCAGCACCGCCGAACTTGGCAAAACACCCGCCGGGGACATCTACCGCCGCAAGAAAAGCTTACCCATCCTGCATGCCTTGGAATACGCCACTCCCGACGATCAGCACGTTTTACGAGACATCTATCAGCAGAAAACACCTGTCACAAGTGAACAAGTGAGCCAGGTGCTGGCTATCCTTGAACGCACCGAAACTCAAGCCTATTGCCGTGCCTTCCTCGCCGAACAGTGCCACGTAGCATACTCGGCTCTCAGAAGTGTCCCTCGCCTCTCGAATGTAGTATCTACCCGCGCTCTCGACGATATGCACACGCTGGTCTATTTCGTGGAAGAAGCTGCTCAAGGATAGGAAAAGGCAAGCAGTTTAGCAGTTTGACAACATTTGACTATTCACTTCATAATAACAAAAGAGACTTTTTACTTAAGGCAAGGTTCAAAGAGAGGCAATCTGGTTTGACAATGATTGCCTCGTGTGAGCAGAGAAGTATCAAGTTCATTTGAACCTTGCCTAATAAATGAGGTGAGGGATCACAGCTATGTCACGACCTATCTACATTATTGGACATAAAAGTTCAGACCTGGACTCGGTGGCTTCCGCTTATGCCTATGCACGCCTGTTACAATTACAAGGCGAAAATCAGGCTGTTGCCGCACGTAACGGGGAACTGAAACCAGAGATTCGCTTTGTACTTGAGCGTTACCAGGTAGAGCCGCCAGAGGTTCTTGATGACGTTTATCTCCAGGTGCGTGATGTCATGCGCCGTGGTATCACTTGTGCATACATAGATCAACCTCTGCTGGAAGCCGGACAGCTCCTGCAGGAGCATAACCGTCGTTCAATGCCGGTCATCGACGCAGATAACAAAGTCCATGGAGTTATCGCCGTTGAAGACCTTGCCAAGCTCTTTTTTAACGATCTCGATCCACGCTCGGTCAACCGCGTGCAGCTTCACCGCGACAATATCGTGAGTGTCCTCAAAGGGCGCGTGTTGGTAGAGGGGCAACGCAAACTGGGTAACCGTGTCCTCGTCGGGGCAATGCAAGCGGAGAGCATGGCCGATTACATTGAGCCAGGCTGTTTAGTCGTATTGGGAGATCGCGAAGATGCTCAACTCACAGCTATTGAGCACGGAGCCGCCGCATTAGTAATTACAGGTGATCTGCTGGTTTCATCACGCACCCTGGCTGCCGCAAAAAAACAAGGTGTCCTCGTCATCAGCACGCCTCATCATACTTTTACCGTCGTGCGCCTGATCAATCTGAGCATTAGCGTTCAGGATATAATGTATCGCGATTTTGATTACTGCCATCCCGAAGAGCAAATGAGCGAGGTACAGCGTAAGCTTGCACGTCGTCGTTCTCTACCAGTCGTGGATGCTGAAGGCAAACTCGTAGGCTATCTTTCACGTACTGACCTGCTCAATGCTCGCCCTAAAAGAGTGGTGCTGGTCGATCATAATGAGCAATCCCAAGCGGTCGATGGTATCGACGAAGCTGAACTGCTCGGCATTATCGATCATCACCGTATTGCCGATGTACATACAAACAAACCGATTATGTTCCGTGCCGACCCCGTTGGCTGTACAGGCACGATCATCACCGGTTTGTATCATGAAGCAGGCATAGACATCCCCCGTGAGGTGGCCGGTCTACTTCTCGCCGGGTTGCTCTACGATACCCTCATCTTGCGTTCCCCCACCTGCACGCCACGCGACGAGCGTGTTGCCGATGAATTAGCTCGCATTACCGGCGAAGATATCGAGCGATATGGCCAAGAAATTTTCGCCGCCGCCGCCGCTGACCTGAATGCACGATCGGCCACAGAACTGCTTACCTCCGACTTCAAAGAATTCTCTGTAGGCAATACTAAATTTGCTGTTGGTACCGTTGAAACCGCCAGTCCAGCCACTATCGAGAAGCGGACTGATGAACTACTCTCAACTATGCAACAGCTCAGTAAGCAACGCGGCTACAGTTGCTTCCTCTTCATGATTGTCGATATCATTAACATGCGATGCACGCTCCTCATCTGGGGCGGCGAAGAGGCCGTCTCCCAAGTCTTCGGTACACCGCTACAAGCTGACGGTCATACAATTGTCGTTGATGGGCTTGTCTCACGCAAGAAACAACTTGTTCCACAACTGAACCGTATTCAGGCCACCATGCAGGAAAGCTCCTGAGGGTTGTAAACATCTCGCGGTTTTCAGCATGTCTGATACATTTGGGCGGACAATATCACAAAGATATCACATAAGCATGCGTTGTAACACCTGTTCGGTAGAGAGGGACAATTTGACCATCAGAAGCAGATAATCGACTGTGTCTTTGTTACGAAAATTACTTGTCAGAAGACAAACACTATGTTAAACTAGAGTGTAGCTTCCATACCTCTCGTGAGGAATCTGTACCTCGTATACCATTTGGTTTCTTGATGAGGCCAACATTTGGAGCGGTCAATGCTGACACGCTTATTTATCTTGTACCTTTAAGGAGGGCATTTCTTGTCGTGAGTAACTATATCTGGGTTCCTATTATTGTAGGGCTTCTCACGGTGGCCTTTGCGGGCTATCTTGCGAACTTTGTCCTACGCAAAGACACGGGCACACCTGCAATGCAAAAAGTGGCGAACGCTATTTTCGCAGGTGCTATGGCCTTTCTCAACCGGCAGTATCGTACAATCGCCATTCTTGCCATTTTTGCCGCCATCATTGTAGCCATCGTACTGGCCGCACTTGGGCAAGGTGATCTCTCAGCAAGGCTCAGCCTAGCATGGCATACCGCCGTCGCCTTTTTGATCGGCGCACTCTGCTCTGGCATCTCTGGCTTCATCGGTATGTACGTGGCGGTAAAATCGAACAGCCGTACCGCCAGTGCCGCAACCCGTAGCCTTGGTGAAGCCCTCATGGTCTCACTGCGTGGTGGTGCTGTCTCAGGTTTCCTGGTGGTTGCACTCTCTCTTCTGGGCGTATCGCTGGTCTTCACCGCCTATGGTGGTCTCACACATCCTGAACTGGCCCCTTCGCTCATCGTCGGCTTTGGCTTCGGTGCTAGCTTTGTCGCCCTTTTTGCACAGCTTGGCGGCGGTATCTACACCAAAGCAGCCGATGTCGGTGCTGACCTCGTCGGTAAAATAGAAGCCAACATCCCTGAAGATGATCCCCGCAATCCCGCCGTCATTGCAGACCTCGTGGGTGACAACGTTGGTGACTGCGCCGGTCGTGGTGCTGACCTCTTCGAGTCCACAGCAGCAGAAAACATCGGTGCCATGATTCTTGGTGTGGCACTTTTTCTTGTGACAAAGAATGTTAGCTGGATTCTCTTCCCATTGGTCGTACGCGCCTTCGGTCTCATTGCTTCCGCAGTCGGCTTGCTTTATATCCGTCCATCGGTCGTCACTGAGCCTGACAAAGCCGCCGGTAAAGACCCAGGTGAAATCGCCATGCACCAGCTGAGCATTGGCTATATCATTACCTGTGCCCTCTCTGTGATCGGTGTTTTCCTGGGTAGCTACCTCCTGCTGAACGGTAGCGGTGTTACAGGAAATTACGGCATTGATCCCTGGGTGTGGTTTGGCTTGGCAGGTACTGTCGGTATCCTTCTGAGCATTGCCTTCGTATACATTACACAGTACTACACCGCCGGCACATGGCGTCCAGTACGTGAAATCGCAGCCGCAACGCTGACTGGTCCAGCCACAACGATCATCACAGGTATCGCTGTTGCGTTTGAGTGTGTTGCTCTGCCTGTACTGGCTATCTGTGGTGCTCTGTATCTCTCTTTTTTCCTGGGTAGCCAGGTCCAGGTACACATTCCTCACGAATTAGCCGGAAGCATCTCTAGTGTAATCAACATCGGTGGTATCTTCGGTACTGCCGTTGCCACGATGGGTATGTTGATGAGCTGTGCATATATTCTCGCCATGGACACCTTCGGCCCCATCACCGACAACGCTGGTGGTATCACTGAGATGGGGGGTCAGGCCGAGTCTGTGCGCGATATCACTGATGCACTTGACGGCGTCGGCAACACCACAAAGGCGTTGACCAAGGGTTACGGTATCGGTTCCGCTGCTCTGGCAGCCTTCCTACTCTTTAGTGCTTACCTGGATGTCCTCTTCTCCTATAAGCACAATCCCGCAGTCTACCGCGTCGATCTGGCCGATATCTCCGTCTTCATTGCAGCCCTGATCGGTATCACGCTGATCTTCTTCTTCAGTGCTCTGGCAATCCGCGCCGTTGGTGCTGCCGCCAAGCGTATGATCGAAGAGGTACGCCGCCAGTTCCGTGCGGAGCCAAAGATTATGGCCGAAAATCCGGCAGATCGTGTTGATCCTGACTATGCTCGCTGCGTAGATATCAGTACTCGTGGCGCACTACGAGCTATGGTTCTCCCTGGTATTGTGGCTGTGTTCACCCCCATCCTCGTTGGCGTTATCCTTGGTCCACAAGCCGAGGCTGGTATGCTGATGGTAGGTACCATGGGTGGCATCGTCCTCGCCCTCTTCCTCAACAATGGTGGTGGTGCCTGGGACAATGCCAAGAAGTACATCGAAGCTGGCTACCTGCGTGTCAACGAAGCTGGTGAAATGGTTGATCGCCTCGATCCCAAAGGTGAAGTTCGGGGCAAGAAGTCCGAGCCACACAAAGCTAGTGTTGTTGGCGATACCGTTGGCGATCCCTTCAAGGATACTGCTGGCCCATCGCTCCACGTCCTGATCAAGTTGCTCAGCACGATCACGCTGGTGCTGGCTCCTTTGTACGTGTTTTTGCACCCATAGGTTCCTAACAAGCATATAACCAGAAAAAAGCACTCTATCCATTTAAGGATGGGGTGCTTTTATGTAAATGTATTTCTTGGGGGAAGATTATGCATGACACATGCTTCAAACAGAAGGTAGGTATCACATCCCTAACATATATCCTGGTGATATGTATCCTGCTCACAGGATGCACTATCAATGTGCTACCCAATAGCTCCAACCAACCTTCCTGCTCAAATCCTTGCACAATTGGCTCAGGTGCCCAGAACGTCCAGGTGTTCGTTGAGCCAGAGGCAGGTGAGCAGCCCATTCTCAGTGCTATACAGTCTGCCAAAAAGTCTATCTGGCTAGAAATGTATCTTTTGACCGATCACAATGTACTTCGCGCCCTGGAAGAAGCAGCTAATCGGGGTATCGATGTACGTGTTATGCTGGAGCCACATCCCTTTGGTGGCGGCAGTTCACCGGCACGCACGCTGGATCAGCTGAATGCTGCGGGGGTCAAAGCACAGCCAAGCAGCCCTGCTTTCTCCTTAACCCATGAAAAGGGTATGATTATAGATGGCACAACTGTATATATCATGACCTCAAATTTCACTCGTTCGGCCCTCGGCGGTAGCAGTGGGAGCAATGGCATCAGTAACCGAGAATATGACATCATCGACGGCAATTCAGTAGATGTTGCAGCTATAACAGCCATCTTTGAGGCCGATTGGAACCATTCTACTGCTGCATTTAATGACCCCAACCTCGTTGTTAGCCCTGTCAACTCCCGTAATGCCTTTCTCACACTCATCAACAGTACTCATAGTACACTGCTGCTTGAAACAGAAGAAATGAACGATACGGTTATCGAACAGGCCCTGATCAATGAGGCTCAACACGGTATTCACGTGCAGGTCATTCTGCCAGCGCCTCGAGGCTCCTCAACAGACACAAATAGTCGGGGTATGGCTACTCTTCGGCAAGGGGGCGTGCAGGTACGCGAAGATGCTCGGTTCTATATGCATGCTAAAATGATCGTCGTCGATGGGCAAAGAGCGTTTGTTGGCTCGGAAAACATCTCAGCGCAATCTCTTGACCACAACCGCGAACTGGGCCTTCTTGTGGCTGATGCAGGTGTCTTACAGACACTCCAACAGACATTTCAAGGGGATTGGGCAGACTCGCATTAAGCGTGGTACGATAACAACAAAACACATAGGGAGGAGCCTTGATGGTTACAGAAATTGCTATCTTTACTGCTGTAACAGGCAAAGAAAGCGAACTGGGCAAAGCGATTCTTCGCGGTCTGGACGTGATTCGCCAGCACCCAGGATGCGTCTCGGCACGCGTAGAACGTTGTATAGAAAACCCCAGGCAGTATATGCTTATCAACGTCTGGACGTCCCTTCAAGCGCACTTGCAGGATTTTCGTGGTGGTGCACTCTACCCTGAATGGCGCAGCCACATCAACGGTTTATTTGAGGAAAATCCTACTGTTTTCCATTACGAACCTTTTTAGGATGAGCATAATATTATGGAGAAATACGCACAACAACAATCAGCAGAACAGAATAAACAGTCAGATGCAACTACAGCCCCATCGTTAGCACAAATGGGTTCCAGTGCTGAAGAGCAACTGGCCGCTCACGTTGCCCAGCTCCGCCACCAGATCGAAGAGGCCAACTATCAATATTACGTTCAAGATAATCCTCTCATAACCGATGCGGAATATGACCAGTTGATGCGCGAGCTTCTGAAGATTGAGGAAGAGCATCCAGAGCTACAATCGCCTGACTCACCTACACAACGGGTGGGTGCTGGTCCAGTACAGGATGTCCAACAGCGTCACCATCCTGTACCTATGCTCAGTCTTGCTAATGCACGTAACGAAGAAGAGTTACGTGCATGGCACAAACGCGCTCAAAATATTTTGCCGAACGCTACTTTTGAATATGTGTGCGAACTGAAAATTGATGGGCTGGCCATGGCTCTGACGTATGAGCAGGGCAAACTTACCATCGGTGCTTCACGTGGCGATGGTATGACCGGTGAAGACTGGACGCCCAATGTGCGCACAATCCACACCATTCCACAGAAGCTGCGCGGCGACAAGATACCCGATAAGGTTGAGGTACGTGGCGAAATCTATATGTCCACCAAAAGCTTTGAAAAGCTTAATGAACAGATGCAGAATGAGAAGCTCTTCGCCAATCCGCGCAATGCTGCCGCCGGTTCATTGCGCCAGAAAGATGCACGCATTACTGCGACCCGCCACCTGAACTTCTTCGCTTACCAGATCGGCTATATTCAAGGCATGGACTTCCATACTCAATGGGAAGCTTTGCAGTTGATACGCGATTGGGGTTTTCCTGTTAACCCGCATATTCAACTCGCTCGAAGCCTCGATGAGGTTCTTGACTACTGTAAAAAATGGGAAAACGAACGTTTTAACCTCCCCTATGAGATCGACGGTGTTGTCATCAAGATTAACGACCTTGCTCAACAGCAGGAGTTGGGGACGGTCGCACACGATCCGCGTTGGGCCATCGCCTTCAAATATCCACCGACGCAGGTTGCCACGCAATTGCTCGATATTCGGGTCAATATTGGACGTACCGGTTCGGTCAATCCGTGGGCTGTGCTGGAACCGGTCAATATTCGTGGGGTCACCGTCTCGCGTGCGGCTCTGCATAACGAAGGCGATATCCAGCGCAAAGACCTGCGCATTGGTGATTGGGTACTGGTGCAACGGGCAGGTGAGGTGATCCCTCAGGTCGTCAAACCTATCATCGAGCGGCGTACCGGCAAAGAGGTGGTCTATCACTTGCCAGAACGCTGTCCACTGTGCGATACGCCCATCATACGCATCCCCAACCAGGCGATGGCCTACTGCCCCAACGAGGATTGCCCTTCGCGCAACCTCGAAAGCCTCATCCACTTTGTCTCCAAAGGAGCTATGGATATCGACACGATCGGGGAGAAAATGTGTGAGCAGCTACTCAGTGCCGGTTATGTACAAAACGTGGCCGATTTCTACAGTCTGACCCGCGATCAATTGCTGGCTCTAGAGGGTATCAAGGACAAGAGTGCTGACAAGATGCTGGCGGCTATCGAGGCCAGCAAAAAGCGGTCCCTCGCCCGGCTCCTTTTTGGTCTCAATATTCGTTATGTGGGTGAGAAGACTGCTCAGATTATCGCTAGTGCCTTCGGTAGTATGGATAAGTTACTTACGGCCAAAGAGGAAGATATTGTGGGCATTCCTGGCATTGGCCCCATCATTGGGCAGAGCGTCTACAACTGGCTGCAAGTGCCCAGGAACCGCGAACTGATCGAACGTTTGAAAGAGGCAGGGGTCAATATGCAGGAAGAGCAAACGGCAGCTGCAACAGGCCCACTTTCTGGCCAGACTTTCCTGCTGACCGGACGCCTCAGCAGCATGACTCGCCCTGCCGCCGAAGAGGCCATTATGAAATTGGGTGGCAAAATCGCTTCTGGTGTCAGCAAATCCCTGAATCATCTGATTGTCGGTGAAGATGCCGGTTCTAAGCTGGCGAAAGCCCAGAAGGCCGGTGTGCCTGTACATGATGAGCAGTGGTTGCTAGATTTGCTGAAGGAATTATCCAATCAGACCGCTTCCTGATATGCTATACTTACCCTATTGCGATGGTTAGTAGTTGTCTAACATTAGAGCTTCTTCGGAAAACCTGATGGCAAGCTGAGCCGGTGTGGCAAGCCTGACCCCCACAAGGGGGGTCACTACATTAACCCGATGGCAAGCTGAGCAGGTGTGGCGAGCCTGACCCCCACAAGGGGGGTCACTACATGTCGTACTCACGCTCTGAGAGGTTTCCGAATAAGCTTTTAATGCTTCTTGGAGGATAGTCTTTATGCCTGTCTCTGTTACCAACTCCAAACTTATCTATGATGCTCTCAAAGCCTGCGACATCAAGATCATGTCGGCACTGCCGGAAACATGGCTCGTTCACCTCATACGTATGGCTGATGAAGACCCCGATATGACCCTTGTGCGTATCGCCAAAGAGGAAGAGGCCATTGGCATCTCGGCAGGCGCACACCTGGCAGGCGTCAACTCTGCCCTTTTGATGCAAAATCATGGTTTCCTGGCCGCCATAAACCCTATTGTATCGTTGGCCTTCCTGTACCGTATTCCCTTGCTCATGCTTATCTCGCACCGGGGCCACTGGGGCGAAAAAGATCCCTGGCAAACGCAGGGAGGTCTGGCCACCGAACCCGTTCTACGCGCCCTAAATATCCCTATCTGGCAACTCAATAGCCCTACCGACGTTCACAGGCGGCTCAAAGATGCCCAGACCCTGGCCAGTGCCTCACTCCATCCGGTAGCCGTCCTGCTATCACGCGAACTCATGTGGGAGGATTGACAGCCATGCTCCGTGCCGATGCCTTACAAGCTATTTATCCCGAACTGGAACAACACGTCGTGGTTACCATCATGGGAGCGGTAGCCGCCGAACTCTATACCCTCGGTCACCGTGATAACTTCTTCTATCTCGAACACGCTATGGGCCTTGCTTCCTCGATGGGACTCGGCATCGCCCTCTGCATTCCCACTGCCAAAGTTATCGTCATTGATGGCGACGGTTCATTGCTCATGAACCTGGGTACGCTCAGTACCATGGCTCGTTACAAGCCCGGCAACTTGCTGCACATCGTCTTCGATAACGAAAGCCTGCTCTCCGTCGGTGGCTTCCCCACGGCTACCGCCACCGGCACGGATCTGGCTGGTGTTGCTAGAGCATCAGGAGTGCCGCAAGTTATGGAAGCAGATACGCTCGATAGTCTTAAAAAGAGCGTGACCGAGGCATTGAATAGCAACACTCTCACAACCATCGTCTCCAAAGTCGAGGCTATTGCACCCAAATCATTTCACATGGACCTATCCCTGCTGGAAAACCGTTTCCAGTTCAAGCGTTATTTAGAGGCACTGCAACGCAAAAGCAAGGTATAACGAAAGGAACCGCCCATGACCATCCTATCTCAACTGCTCGAAGAACTGAACTCCGGTCGCCTGAAAATCGTCGATCTCACCACTCCTCTTGGGCCGGACACACCCGTTATCGATCTGCCGCCTATCTTCGCGCCTTCGCCCGGTCTGACTGTGACCGAGATTTCCCACTATGATAGTCGTGGCCCGGCATGGTACTGGAACGTACTCACGCTGGGTGAGCATACCGGTACCCACTTCGATGCCCCTATTCACTGGGTTACCGGCAAAGACCTGCCCAATAACGCCACCGATACCATCCCACCTCGCAAGTTTATCGGTCCAGCCTGTGTCATCGACGTTACCGCCGACGTTCAGCAATCGCCCGACTTCCTGCTCACCATTGAGCGAGTTGAGGCATGGGAAAAAGAATATGGTCACATTCCCACAGGTGCATGGGTACTGATTCGTACCGGCTGGAGCCAACGGCAGGGACGCGAAGCCTTTCTGAATGTGCAAGCTGATGGCTCCCATTCCCCCGGTTTTCATCCCTCTTGTTCTAAATTTCTGGCGGAAGAACGTGATATTTTAGGTGTGGGCGTCGAAACGGTGGGCACAGATGCCGGGCAAGGGGGTGGCTTCGATCCGCCATTCCCGAGCCATACGTTTATGCATGGGGCAGGCAGGTTTGGCATTACGAGCTTGATTAATCTTGAGCAGTTGCCGCCAACAGGGGCGATTGTGATTGCGGCACCCTTGAAGATTGTGAATGGGTCGGGAAGTCCGTTGAGGGTGATTGCGATTACGGCGTAAACTAGCCTAGATCCTATGATGCCCATGCCACCCATGACGCCCGTGCCACCCATGACGCCCGCGCCCCTCCATGACGCCCGCGCCCCTCCATGACGACCGCAAGGGTCGTCACTACTATACTACGGGCTTCGCGGGCCGGGGCGTTTGATACCAATTTGCGTTCTAACAGATAACATTGTTCCGGGTTCGCATGCGCCTCTTGCCATCCAAATTTGTCCATTAGAACGCAAATTGGTATGAGGTGATGGTGGAGAAGGAGACTTGGGTGTGGATGGTGATGATGTGACTTTTGTCGATAAATTGGCAATGGACGATTCATCGTAGTATAGTAGTGACGCCCCTTGCGGGCGTCATGGAGTGGGGTGGGGCATCATAGGAGCGAGGCACACGAGAGGTGTTATTCTCTCATAAAGAACATACTTCTTTTTTCTCTCCACTTATCATATAATACTCATCAATCCTATACGCGATATCACAGACGTTTTGTGAGATGGACAGGAGACGATACCCACATGAATGCGACAACTCGATCCGACAGTGCGTTGAAGGGTCTGATGCAATACTGGGGCTTTATCATTGGCACCGTTGTCGGTTTAGCCACTGCTGTTGCTTCTACACAGGTCAAAGACCTACCCACAACTGGTGTGGGCAGTCTCGTGCTCTTCCTCTTTTCTCCCAATAGTCATCTCATCATTACTGTCAGTGTAGGCATTGTGCTGCCTTTTGTTCTCAATATCGTCTTTCTGGGGGCACGGGCTCTTGAGCGTAAAAGACCTCTCTGGCAGTACTTGCACATGGTCGAGAATAAGAACAGCCAACTGAAACCTACCGGCTTTGCTCAATCGGAGGCACTGCTCTCTGTGAGCGTGCCGCTTTCTGAGAACTTTATTCGTTTGTATGCTACTCCTGATCGACCTCGCTACGAGATATCCGGTGGACAGGCTGCATTGATTGAACAGATACGCCGGAATGCTCACCTGTCGCCGGATGAGTGCGAGGCACAGATTCAGTTATTGAAAAGGCAGTGGTGGAACTTGCTGGGTGAGGGGCAAACGGGACAGAATACAGAGATCGCTGATGTGTTGCAGCAGCTTAGTGCCGCACAACCTATCGCTGTGATCCTGGGCATTCCTGGCTCCGGTAAGAGTACGACTATGCGCTGGCTGGCCCTGCATATGGCTCAGGCTAGCTGCTTCTCTCTGCTGCATCGCGGAGTAAATCGTCTATTAGAAGTCTTACCTGCTAAGGTTGGCGAGTTGTCTCTGCTCTCGCGTATCGCTGCCTTACCGAAGGGCCTGGGGCCTGCTCAAGTACCTATATTTGTGCGCATTGGTGACTATGCCAAACGCTTGAAAGCTAAAGAGGACAATCATGAGTCGCTGAGCTTTCAAGAGTTCCTGATGGAGTATCTACCCAAAGAATATCAGAATCTGCCCACATTGCCGGGGAAGCTCTTTGCGGAAATGGCGAAGCAGCATTGTCTCTTCCTCTTTGATGGCCTGGACGAGGTTGCCAGCGATAGTCTGCGACGGCAGGTGCTTGTCAATATTATGACCTTTATTGAGAGCTATCTGCCTGAGAGATCCTCGCAAAACCATTACAATCGTTTTCTGATTACCTCGCGTATCGTTGGCTACGAGGCTAGCCCTTTGACCGGCTATGCTCACTATACTCTGCGCGACTTGGAAGATGAGCAGATTAAGGACTTTCTTACCCACTGGTGTCCGGCTGTTGAACGCTATCAGACTTCAAGACAGCACAAACTGATAGCTTTACAGGAACAAGAAGCTCTACGTGCTGGCTATGAAGAGCGGGAGCGCTTGCTGACGGCCTTTGCCAATAGTCCGGGCATCAAACGGCTGGCGGTTAATCCATTGATGCTGACCATTCTGGCTTTGCTGCAGAAGAGCGGCAAAACTCTGCCACATCGACGTATTGAGCTCTATGATATGGTGACACGTACTTTGCTGGCCAATCGCAACTATGAGACCGGACGTCGCTATTTTTCCGATAGCGATCTGCCCCTGGTCGATCAGGTGCTTAGCGAACTGGCCTACGCTCTGCATAAGAGCGACTTCTTTCTCACCAAATTGGAAGTAAACACCATTGCCTGCAAAGTGATGACGGAAGTAACCAAAGCGGTGCCAGACCAGAACACTGTCGAGAATTTCACGGAGACGATCCGCGATAGCAGCGGCCTCTTTGTAGAGATCGGGCAGGGTCTCTACAGCTTCATGCACCGCACCTTCCAGGAATACTATGTCGCACGCTACCTGTTGCGCCAGACGCCTAAAGATCGCAAAGATTTTGTGGGAACATACTTTACTCATGCCATATGGCGTGAAGCTCTTCTACTCGCTATTGCCTCTAAAAGTAGCGAGAACAAGGCAGAGGCCAAAGTAGAGGTCAAGGAGCTCATCGAAATAATCGCTACTATACAAGAGCCTTGCGATGCCTTCTTGCAGCGTGGCCCCCTCTTTGCCGCCAGCAGCGTAGTAGACTGCACCACCTGGTCCATCGAGCGCACCCTGCAACGCCGCCTTGCCAATACGCTCTTTGATATCTACGGCGATCCCTATGGCAAAGGCCGCTATACTTCTCTGCAACAAGAGATCGAAAAAATTGCCCTGCTCTGGCTACGTGGTCAGGAGGAAAGCAGCCAGCAACATATCTGGCCACCGCTCTTAGAGGCATGGCGTACCGCCCTTTGCGATTCCACTAACGCTTGTCGGCAAGAAGGGGCTGTACACCTGCTGGCCTCGCTAGCTCCTGACCTGCCGGATTGTCCTGCATTCGTCCTGTATGCCCTCATTCCTCCTTTACTCCAACTGGCAAACGTCCTCGACATCTCCTATCCACCAGCAGATATTCAGAGAAATCTGCCACAGCCATCGGCGCGACCATCCTCACTGCGAGTTGAGGAATATGCCTTTGTGGCTCTGCGTCTCCTCGATGCGGCTGGCCCCGCTGGTTGGCTGCATAAGGAATGGCAGCAATGGAGTAAGGAACAGCCTGCTCTGCTGGAACGTCTTACCCAGCATGCGCTGGAGCTTGACTACTTACTCACACTTGCTGCTTTGCCAGCAAAACCGAGTGATCCCAGCTGGAATAGGCAATTCACCATAGCTAGTCAGTGGAAAAAAATAGCCGGGCGCAGCCCTCAACAGTTACAGAAGCAGTTGCTAGATGCCAGCACTGCCGCACGCTATCCTCATGCTTACCTATTCAAACAACTTCTTACGCAAGAAACAGCTAGCGGCCAATCCTGGCGTGCAGAGTGGGACACCTTACTGCAAGCCGAGATGGTACAGGCACGCTCTGCCACTTACCAGACCAGCCTCAGTCTGCGACTCTTACTTTGCAAGCAGAATGATGCTCAACGTCAGCTTATTGCTAATGAATTGATGGCTGCACTTTCAGTACATAACCAGCAACAGTTACAGGCACTGACATTTATTAGTAATATGTACTTGAGGGAATTGAGGTACTTGAGGGAATTGAGGTACTTGAGGGAATTGAGGGAATTGAGGGAATTGAGGGAATTGAGGGACTTGAGGGACTTGAGGGACTTGAGGGACTTGAGGAAGTTATTAGATCGAGATGCTCTGGTACATATCCTGTGTAACATAATCAGGCAACAGGTGGGCGAATCTGTATCGCTTATGCTGTTCACATTATATTGTATGCTTGTAACCTATGACGATATACCTCAAGCACTGAAATGGCAGGTAAAGAGTACTATAGAGGCACTTGAGCGACGCACGCCACCACTTACGGAGGAGCGGCGTCTGCTTGCCAAAGTTCTATTGCGTAGCATTGGGGTTATACCTCGTTCTGGTATTTCGATGATTCCAACTCGTGAAGCCCCTGATATGCGGGCTGTTAACCTCTATGGATATACTCAGCAACAGCAAGAGCCGCAACTGACAAAACGACAGGTTGAGGAGTTGTTAGCGGCATGTACGGATACGAGACAATTATCTAAAGATACGAGCAAGAAAGTAGTTAAAGGCTACTGGGTGGGGCAGCAGTATTCGGTACAAGAGATAGCCTGGCCACTCCTCACACAACAATTCAGCATGGAACCCGATGCACTGCAATATGTAGTGCAAACATTGGATGATGATCAGGCCATATTGTGTGCGGCAGCGGCATTGTTGTTGAGAAAGCGGAAGGAACTTTCCCAGGATATGCGTAGAGAGGCAATGCAGAAGATTATGGTGATATTGGGTGATGGAGAGCGGTCACGTCGTCCGTTAGATACGACTGAATACAGGGTGTGGCGGTTGGATGATGTGTTGTTTGAGACGTTGCAGGTGTTGGCGGAGTAGTTGTTCGCCAGCTCTCCATGAGCCGCCCACCCATGACGATCGCTCCACGCCATGACGACCGCTCCACGCCATGACGACCGCAAGGGTCGTCACTACTATACTACTGGCTTCGCGGGCCGGGGCATGCGTATATAGTATTGACGACCCTTGCGGTCGTCATGGCGCCGCTCTTGTACAGTACCGTCGCTACTAGTCGCAAGTAAGAGAAACTCTTTTTATTGTAAGAGCGTGATTACCAAAATAAGGCTGTCTATGAAAAGATAGAGCTTGCACTATGAAGCGTGAACAGTATACACATAAGGAAGAGAAGGATCATCAGCAGCAGCCACCGGGAAGAGTTGGAGAAGAAAATCCTATCCGTGAGAATTTACAGGCTACGGCTGAGCTGCATAAACATACTGAGCGGAAGGTTAGCACACAGCAGCGTGCAATTGAGAAAGCGACGGCTTTTCTGGGACGCCCCAGATTTCTCTTTATTATTTTGCTCGCAACGTCGTTATGGATGTTGATCAATACGTTGCTGGCTGCGTTACATTTGCCAGATTTCGATCCACCTCCATTCCTCTGGTTGCAGGGTATCCTCAGTCTCGGTTCTGTGTTGATGGCTACGATGATTTTGATCACACAAAACCGACAGGATCAAGTCACGGCGCGGAATCGACACCTGGACTTACAAGCGAGCCTCTTAATTGATCAGAAGGTGAGCAAGCTTATTGAGATGGCTGATGAACAACGAAGGGAACAATCGCCGGGGAAGAAGCCTGACCCTAAGATCGAGGCGATGAAAGAACCGATCGACCCACATCAAGTTCTCTCATCCCTTAGTCAGTTGCTAAAAGAGGCTGGTGAAGAGAAGATATAACCGAGGAACAGAGTGGTACGATGAGCATCTACTGATCTCGGCATAAACAACTAAACTATCTGCATTGTAGATTGGCTTTAGAGGCTCAGAGCAAAGCCAAAAGGTTTACATCCTTATGCCGAGATCAGTAGAAAGCTCACAAAGAGGATCAGCATGACGAAAATCCATCTGGACACGGACATTGGCGGCGACATGGACGATTTATGCGCATGTGCCATTGCTTTAGGCTGGCGTGAGGGCGTTGAGATCGACATAGTCCCGCTCAGGCTGGAAGTGAGAGATACCTGGCTTTATGAGATTCCCGACAGCAAAGGGATTCCCACACGCCTTGTCACCAAAATTAACGGTCGTGCCTTTAATGAGTACTGGTGTGACATCCTTTGCCGCTAGGTTTGCCGACCTCACTCTCATTTGCGGAATATCTGCACAGTTTGTCAGGTTATGTGCCACGCTGCCAAGCACTTTCAGCGCTTGTCTCTGGCACTATAACAACGAGGTGTGTTACATACAGCGTGCCCAATACATTTCAAATACAAGACCATCTCGCGGTGTCATCCTGAGCGCAGCGAAGGATCTCTCGCCGCAGAGAGATCCTTCGCTGCGCTCAGGATGACACCGCTGCGCTCAGGATGACACGCGTGAAGCGGCTTCGTTTGACGCGCAAAACGTCTTCTTTGAAATGGATTGTACAGCGTGCCTATGCACTTATCGAAAATGTGGTACTACCGTCTCCCCGAAATACTTGAGCGTCTCAATATCCAGGAAGCGGAACATGAAATGGGTTACGCCTACCTCGCAGAAGCGTTCCAATTCCTGGATTACTTCGGCACTATTGCCCGCTACGAAATGTTTTTCTGGGCTGCGTACCACCTTTGTGCGATCTTCAGCTATGCTTAGCGTTGCCAGATAGGTGAGCTTGATATCCTGGGGGTTGCGCCCTATTTTCTCGCAGTGCTGGCGGAGTACAGATACCTTGTGGGCATATTGCTCAACCGGACAGGAATTGAAGTTGTACCAGTCGGCATGGTGAGCTACGATAGCCAGGGTGCGCCGCTCTCCACCACCGCCGAGCAAGAGGGGAATAGCTGGTGCGGGTTTTGGCTCACAGTAGGCATTATGGATGGCGTAGTGCTTGCCCTCAAATGTAGCTGGGCTAGATGTCCACATGGCTTTGAGGATCTGAACAGCATCCTCCAGTTCCTCTACTCGTGTCCGAGCATCGGGGAAAGGATAGCCGTAAGCGTGATACTCGTCCTCTTTCCAGCCTGCTCCAAGACCCAGAATGAAGCGTCCACCGGAGAGAAATTGCACGTTGGCTGTCATCTTCGCTAACAGAGCCGGATGGCGGTACGCCTGGCTCATCACTAGCGAACCAACAAAATATTGTGGAAATTCGGCGGCAAAATAGGTCAGGGTTGTTAGACACTCAATTGCTGCAGCTTCTCCCCATTGCAGGTGATCTTCTGCCCAAAGTGTAGTGAAACCTTCTGACAATGCATGGATCAAGCGACGGTTGTAATCAAAAAGTTCCTGGTTGGGGAAATCGAGCGGCCTGGGTTGTAACATCAAGCCAAAAGTAACGCTAGCCATGTGGTATCTCTCCTATTGGCAAAAATGGACAAATTAGCGTAATCCTAAAGAGGAAAAGGGTCATGCTCCTTTGGGCCACTTATATCCTGCTGACTGGTAAATCGCCTCAAGTGTAGCTAGATTGTCAATCGTCTCCTCTAAGCTCAGGTAGGGCGAGTGACTGTAGCGAATACAGGCAGCGAAATGTTCCACTTCCAGCCGGTACTGGTCAACCGGTGTAAAACGTTGGTGAATGGTCTGGCCTTCGACCGCGAGAATGACTACAGCCTCAATGTGCCCCAGTGTAAATGGCAATGGAATGGTGATTGTGCCCTCTTCGCCGATGATCTCCGCTACCTGTCGGAGGGGCAGTTCAAGGCTGGAATCGATCAGGCCAAAGCGTCCTTCGTCGAAGTCAAGCACGGCACTGGCGTAGCGTTCCACTTCGCCGTTAGCTGGCGTATAGACTCGCGCTCCGACCGCTATCGGAGTGCGCCCATAGACTGCCCGGCACAGATTCACCGGATAGCACCCCACATCCATCAGTGAGCCACCTGCCAGACTCGCCTGCAGACGAATATCGTGTGGTCGCGAACCAATGTTGAAGGCAAACGAGGAATGTACCAGCTTCACCGGCCCAATGTGTCCTGCCACTACCTGCTCTAAGGCCCAGACCGTTTGCGGATGGAAGCGATACATAAATGCCTCCATCAACAACTTGCCGTTATCACGGGCTGCCTGGGCCATGGTCATGGCCTGCTCGGCCGTCACGGCCATTGGCTTTTCACACAAGACGTGTTTGCCAGCCTTCAGAGCTTTGATTGTCCATTCTGCATGCAGACTGTTCGGCAGAGGAATATAAATGGCCTCAATCTCAGGATCGTGAAGCACACTATTGTAATCGTTATATACACGTACATCGGGGGCAAAGCTAAATAGCTCCCGCGCCCGTTCAGGGTTGCGGCTCCCTACCGCCGTTAATTTCCCATTCGACGAAGCCACAATAGCCGGAGCCGTCCGCGTGACACCGATGTCTGCGGCACTGAGTATGCCCCAGCGTACAGGGCGATGCAGGGACGTTTCATGGTTAGACTGCATCTTCAGTACATCCTTTACGATAAAAATAATCTGGGTACGAGGGTGCAATGAATTGCACCCCTACATCTCAATTCAGATTATCTCCCGTACCCAGGCTGCCTTACGCTATGCGTAGTATCTGTGCAAATTTTAGCACAACATCTGTCAGGCGATGCAGCCAGCGACGTGACCATGTCACAATGTAGGCTGCGATCAGCCCATCAATGGCACCACCCAGCACATCGCCTGGATAGTGTACCCCTACAAAGATGCGTGCAAAGCCAATAGTACATCCTACCACAAATGCTACCACCAGAAACGTCACCAGCTTGGGCCGCCAATCAGCTTGCGATGTTTGTTCTGGCCTACTTTTTGGGGTTTGTTTGGGCTGCCATGCTAGTAGTGGTACAAAAGTAAAGAATAACATTCCTATCACCGCAAACGACCATGCTGTGTGGTCGCTCGGAAAACCTGAATCAGCTACATGACTGACCAGCACATGTACCTTGTGCGTCACAAATGGGCGTGGCTCAAACACAAACTGCTCGATCAGCAAATTGATGGCATAGGCTACCAGGCACGCCACTGCTATCCATAAGACGGTCGCACGTCGTTCTTGTAGTACCTCAGCTTCTCCCGGCTGCAAAGGTCGCCTGCGCCAACTTACCGGTAGTCCCCATACCACGAGCAATAAGAGGGGCCAGCAGAAGATCAGCGTATTGGCACAAAACACCATCAAGGCATCAAACCATGACCAATCGCCAGCATATGTATTGATATCCTGAAAGAGCATATAGTTCCATTGCATTATTGTCGGCATTGTTTGTCTCTCCTATCCGTTTAGCTAGGTTTCATTATAGCGATTATTAACCTATGTGGGAATATGTGAGCATTTTATCTTGGTGCTGTGGTGTTTGATCGTATCCATTCACCACATCGCTATAAAGGAGCCTCCGCATCCAAACAGAGAATGCATTGATACCAGTCATATTCACCATTATGCTTAAACTAACTGGTATCTAACCTCTTGCCGCCTCCTTGCAATTGCTATAAAAATATGCTTACACTATGTGAGGTACTAAAGAATATGTAACCTTATAATGAAGAAAGGAGTGTATTTGTGACACAAACTAACATCAATCACCCTATACGTGTAGGCGTGCAACTTCAGCCGCAGCACACATCCTATCAAGACTATATGGATGCTGTGCGCCGTATTGAAGATATGGGTGTTGATACTATTTTTGATTGGGATCACTTCTTCCCGCTTTCCGGTGATCCCCAGGGAAACCACTTTGAGGGCTGGACGTTACTGGCGGCTATGGCAGCTCTGACTCATCGCGCTCAGGTGGGCTGTCTCGTCACTTGTAACACCTACCGCAATCCTGCCTTGCTCTCCGATATGGCAAAGACCGTTGACCATATCAGCAATGGTCGGCTCATCCTTGGTATAGGGGCGGGTTGGTTTGAACGTGACTATAGCGAATACGGCTACGATTTTGGTACGGCAGGTAGTCGTTTAGATGCACTGGAGCACAGCTTGCAGATCATTCGTCAACGTTGGGAAGTCGACGTTCCCAAGCCGCTTCATCCTATTCCTGTCTTAGTTGGTGGAGGTGGTGAGAGGAGAACGTTGCATATTGTCGCCAAATACGCTGATATCTGGCATGGTTTTGGCAATCCAGATACCTATGCTCACAAGATCGAGGTGCTGAACAACTGGTGCAAAGAAGAGGGTCGTAACTCACAGGAAGTTGAGCATGCCTGCGGTGCTCCTCGCAACGCCGATCCTGGCCAACTCGATGCCTACCTCAAAGCTGGTGCGACCCATTTCGTTCTGGGCATGAACACACCGTGGAACTTTGATGCTGTAGCTAAGCTTATAAAATGGCGCAATGCGCGGCGGGGCTAGCAGGAAGTAGAGCAAGGGGCCTCCCCGAGCGACTCCTTAAGGCATGCTCGGGGAGGTCCTTTGCTTATTTGGTGTGGTGGCGCGACTTACGGCGAATTCGTTTTACGCTCTTCACACCCCAACCTCCTAGAGCGCCCATCCAGGGGAAGAAGAGCACAAGTGCCGATAGCTCTACCGGTGATGATGCCTGAACCGATGTAGATATCGACGTTGGAGTGGGCGTCGGGGCCGGCGTGTCGGTTGCCTGTGTTGTTGGCCCTATACACAAAACGCTCAATAAGTCTTATACTATAAGCCACGTCTGTGTAATAGATACAAGCATATCGTATACGACATGAGAGCTAGCAACAGTGATGAAAAACCGTTGCTCATGAATGCAAATGTCGTCAACTTGACCACTTTTTGCTACTTGACACCATGTAAACAAAGTGCTACAATGTTTACATGGAGAAGAAATCAATGCCTGTGTTACGAGCGCGTGAACAGACACGTAGAAACTTAAAAATCATCGCCGCTCTGACAGGAGAGTCCATGATTGACGCGCTCGACCGTCTGGTGAAAGCAGAGTTAGAGCGGGTGCAGCAAGAGCAGAAGAAGGAAACAAAAGAGTGACCACTGTCGTACGGGGTTACAAAACTGAATTAGATCTCAATAATAGACAGCGTACAGCCTGTTTCAAGCATGCGGGTTGTGCAAGATATGCGTACAACTGGGGCTTAGCTCGTTCGCAAGAGGTCTACCGTGCTACGGGGAAGCGTCCTTCTCCTGCCACCTTGCACAAAGAACTCGTCACACTCAAAGAAACAGACTTTCCCTGGATGTATGAGGTCTCCAAATGTGCTGTGCAAGAAGCGTTAAGGGACTTGGATAGCGCATTCAAGCACTTCTTTCGCAAGGTGCAACTCAAGAAGCAAGGCAAGTTGAAAGGAAAAGTCGGGTATCCGAAATTCAAGAAGAAAAGCAAAGGGCGAGGGTCATTCCGTTTTCCAGAAGGGAAGAAAATTCATGTGTCTACTGATGCTATCTGCCTACCCCGCTTAGGAAGATTGCGCCTCAAAGAGCATGGCTATCTTCCCACTGATGCCAAAGTCTTGAGTGCCACCGTTTCGGAAAAGGCTGGGAGATGGTTTGTGAGTGTGCAAGTTGAGGAAGAACAAGAGAAGCCCGTTCCTCCTGCTACCTCTGCTATCGGCGTAGACTTGGGTGTCAAAACCTTGGCGACTCTCTCTGATGGAACGCAATTCCAGAACCCGCGTGCTTTGAAACACGCACTCAAGAAGCTGAAACGCTTAGAGCGGGCCAAGTCGCGACGCAAGAAAGGCAGTCAGAACCGAGCGAAAGTCCGCAAAGCCATAGCCCGTGTCCATGCCAGAATAGCCACTATCCGCAAAGATGCGACGCACAAACTCACGTCCTCTCTCGCAAAGAATTATGCTCTCATCGCTATCGAAGACCTTCACGTCAAAGGGATGCTTAAAAACCACAAGCTCGCCCAGGCCGTCAGTGATAGCAACTTTGGGGAGATCCGGCGGCAATTGGAGTATAAAGCGGCGTGGCATGGAACACACATCATAGCGATAGATCGCTTCTATCCCTCCTCAAAGACCTGTTCAGGTTGTGGATATATCAAGCCTGAACTGAGTTTGAGCGAGCGAACGTTTGTGTGTGAGTCCTGTGGCATGGTGTTAGACCGCGATCTCAATGCGGCTATAAATATAAGAAGCGTGGCGGTAGGCTTTACCGACACCAAAAACGCTTGTGGAGAGAACAGCGCTGGCACACTCAATGGAGTATGTGAAACTGCTCTCGTTGAAGCAGGAACTAAACAGGAGAATGTAGCTTGACTACATTTGACTACATTTTAGAAAGCAGGAAGTTAGTAGAAGCAACCATGCTACAACAAGAAAGTAAAACCGTACCCGAATTTACCCGAAGTGATCCTCGCATCAGTGAGCTACTCGAACTGACGCATGAAATAGCAGATCTGAGCGCAGTGAGCAGTCTAGCCGAGTGGGATCAGAATACAGCGATGCCTGCTGGTGCAACTGAGGTGCGCAGCCACCAAATGGCAGCCCTGCAAGGCATCCTTCATGATCGCTGGACGGCACCACGTTTGGGTGAACTGGTGAACGAACTGCGCGAAGAAGTGCAAAAGTCACCGTTCTCAGATGCTGACCGAGGGCTGGTGCGTGAGGCTCTTCGCGCTTATGAGCAATCGACCAAACTGCCGCGCAAACTTATCGCTGAAATAGCTCAGGTGCAGGCGGGCAGTTTCACCGCCTGGAGGCAAGCTCGAGAACAGAGTGACTTCGCCAGTTTTGCCCCCTGGCTGAGCCGCACTGTTGCTCTCCAGCGTGAAGTGGCCGATAGATTAGGCTATAGCGAAACCCGCTACGATGCCTTGCTGGATCAGTACGAACCGGGCATGACCACGCGCAAGCTGGATGCCTTGTTTGTGCCTGTGCGCGAGACTAGTAAAAATCTGCTGCAATGTATTGAAGCCAGCGGCAACGCTGTGGATGCTTCGTGCCTGGAAGGTGACTTTGCTGAGTCTCAACAGCTCTTCCTTTGTGAGCGTCTCTTGAAGGGGATGGGCTACGACTTCTCGCGTGGTGAAGTGGCTCGTTCTCCTCATCCGTTCACCACGAGTTTCGGTAGTCCCTTCGATGTGCGCCTGACCGTGCGTACCGATACACACTTTCTGCCGACATCTATCATGGCTGCCATTCATGAAGGTGGTCATGCTGTCTATGAGCAGGGTAGCTCACCAGGGCTGGTTCGCACTCCTGTGGTAGGTGGAGCTTCTATGGGTATGCACGAATCCCAGTCGCGCCTGTGGGAGAATGCCATTGGTCGTTCCGAAGCCTACTGGCAAGGTCAATATGGTGCCGTACAGGAAATCTTTCCTCAGCAATTTGCCAAGGTGGATGTCTCCACATTTGCCCGTGCCTTGAATAAGGTGCAGCCCAGCCTTATTCGTGTTGAGGCGGACGAAGTGACCTATAACTTGCATATCATTGTGCGCTTCGAGATCGAGAAAGCCCTGATCAACAGTGATATCAGCGTTGAATCCTTACCTGCTCTCTGGAATGCCAAATACCGTCAGTATATTGGGGTTGAACCTACCAACGATGCTGAGGGCGTCTTGCAGGATATTCACTGGACAGGTGGCTTTGGCTACTTCCCCACGTATACCCTTGGCAACCTCTATGCAGCCCAGATTTTCGCCAAATTGCGCAGCGTCTTTCCAGACTTCGATGCACAACTAGCCTCTGGTGACACTGGCCTTGTGCTCAACTGGCTCCGCGAGCACATGTATGCCTTCGGTGTCATCTACCAGCCCGAAGAACTGATGAAACGGCTCACCGGCGAGACGCCTAACCCGCAATACTTCGCTCGCTACCTGACTGGCAAATTTGAAAAGATCTATAATTTACCAGAAGAGAAGTAGCAAAAGATCAGGGTACCCTCAAAGAAAGGGTACCCTGATCTTTTGCTACTCTCGCGCTTGATACACTGAGCTATCCTCCCTCAAATTTTACTCCTTTCTATATTAGGAAACTTAAAAAATATTTTAATCTCTCCTCTTGCTAAATTTTTATCTAGATGTTATAATATTTTTAGAAGCTTAAAAAATTTGTTTGAAAGGAGTAAAGAATGAACAAGTCAATTCAAGAACTTGCGCCACGTATCAGTGATTGCCTCAAGGTCATTTATAGCATGCAAGAGCATGCTCAGAAAGTCACAACCTCCGCAGTAAGTGAGCAGTTGGGGGTCAGTGATGCTACCGTCACACTTTTGTTCAAAGACTTTGCCGAAGCTGGCTGGGTCGAACACACTCCCTACCATGGTGTGCGCTTCACTCCCCTTGGGGAGCGCAAAGCGATGGAAGTTATTCGCCATCATCGTTTGCTTGAATTGTACTTAGCGCGCGAACTTGGCTATACCTGGGATAAAGTGCATGACGAAGCCGATAAATTGGAGCATGTCATTTCGGAGGAATTTGAGGACAAAGTGGATGCCTTGCTTGGTCATCCCACCGTTGATCCACATGGTGATCCCATTCCCAGCAAAGATGGAGTTATCTCTGCGCGTTCAGGACGTACTCTGACCCAGTTGCCGGAAGGCCAGTCAGCTCATATTCTGCGTATTCAAGATCAAAGCTCCGAAAAACTCTGTTACCTTGGCGAGCTGGGTCTCTATCCAGAGACGCGTGTAGAGATGGTTGAACGTGCACCTTTTGGAGGCCCACTCCGCATTCGTGTTGGCGAAGCTCCCCAACAGGTGGAACGCATTCTAGGAGCCGAATTGGCTGATCATATCACGGTTACCTCCCCAGAAACAGAAGAAGTGACGAATAAATAGACAGTATCAAAAGTAGTGCTAGGAGTAGTATGTATGGCCTTCTTATCAGAATCACGTAAAAAAGTTACCTATAGTCTGCCCTTGAGCCTCAATCTGCTGGGTTGGTGGAAAAGATTACGTCATAATCGCTGGGGTATCGGGCTACGTGAAATCTTCGGAGCACTGGGCCCTGGTTTCCTTGTCAGCGTTGGCTACATGGACCCCGGTAACTGGGGAACAAACCTGGCGGCGGGTGCTGGTTTTGGTTACGAACTGCTCTGGGTCATCCTGGTCAGCAATGTCGTGGCCATCCTTCTGCAAATCTCATCGGCCAAACTTGGTATTGCCACCGGTAAGAATCTGGCCCAATTGATTCGTGAACAATTTTCTCGTCCGGTGGTTCTCTTTCTGGGCATTACAACCTCTATTGCGATCATGGCGACCGATCTGGCCGAAGTTCTAGGTGGCGCACTTGGCTTCAACATTCTTTTCCGTATACCCCTTTTTGTTTCTGCCTTGATCACCGGAGCTATTGTCATGCTTCTGCTTGGCCTCAGTCGTTGGGGCTTCCGCAAAGTTGAATATATCATTATCGCCATGGTCTCTGTGATCGGTCTGGCCTATGTTTATGAAACTGCTTTAGTCTCTCCCAACTGGGGCCAGGTTGGACTGCATCTTGTCATACCCCAGGTAACCTCGGCTAGTATTCTCACCGCTGTCAGTATGCTGGGCGCAACCGTTATGCCCCACAACGTTTTCTTGCATTCCTTCCTTGCCTCTCAGCGTGTCAGTAGCTCGCAAGCTTCTGCACAAGAGCGGCGGAAGGTCTTGCGCTTGGCAAAGATTGATACGCTTGCCGCTCTCAATGTCGCCTTCTTTGTCAACGCTGCTATGCTGGTTGTGGCGGGCATGGTCTTCTTCCGGCATACAGACCCGGCTACTCTTGATCTGCAAAAAGCCTCCGTTACCCTTGCGCCTGCACTCGGTACGCTGGCTGCGCTTGCCTTCGGTATTGGCCTGCTTGCCTCCGGTCTCTCATCCTCTACAACAGGCACTTTGGCTGGACAAGTCGTTCTGCAAGGTTTCCTCGGTAAACACGTCGAGATGTGGATATGGCGCGTGATCACTATGCTCCCGGCCCTGGTCGTCATTGCCCTGAATATCTCCTCGGTCGAAGTTCTGGTTATCAGTCAGGCCATTCTCAGTCTGCAACTGCCCTTCACCATGATACCGGTGCTGCTCCTCACGCGTCGTAAGGACTTGATGGGTGAGTTTGTCAACACTCGCCTGACGAATGTTGTTAATGTACTTATTGCGTTGATAGTAACGGTATTGAATGTGCTGCTCTTGTATACACTATTCTGGGGTTGACATCCTCCCTATGGCTAAAGCCAGGGGATTCCCACAATCACTTGTGGGGTTTCCTGTTTCACTGAGAGTTGCCAGTTCGGGCTTTCGCCCTCCCTGGTCTGACACTCTCTCCACAGGCAAGCACGGCAAGCCCTGCCGCTACAATGTTCTTGGCAGCATTGATATCTCTCTCATGCTCAACGCCACATTCAGGACACACCCAGTGGCGAATATCTAAGGTTAAGGAGTCGAGAATATGACCACAGTCAAAGCAGCGTTTGGAGGATGGGTAGAACTTGTCTATCTTGACAAGCGTTCGCCCATACCATTCGGCTTTGTACTCCAATTGCCTCACCAACTCACTCCATCCTACATCAGAGATGGCTTTCGCAAGGCGGTGGTTCTTGACCATATTCTTGACTTGCAAGTCCTCGACGCATACGATTTGGTTCTCACGTATGATGTGAGTCGAGAGCTTGTGCTGGTAGTCACGTCGTCTATCGGCTATTCTGGCATGAACACGAGCAACCTTCAACTTGGCTTTAGCTCTGTTTTTGCTGCCTTTTTTCTTCTTGGCATGCCGTCTCTGAGCTTGAGCGAGTTTCTTTTCGTCACGCGCAAAGAATTTGGGGTTGCCGTAGGTCTGCCCATCGGAGGTGATGACCATGCTCTTGAGTCCCAGGTCAAGCCCGACCTGCTTGTTGACCACTGGCAAAGTCTGAATATCTTCCTCTACCAGGAGAGAGACAAAGTAGCGGTTGGAGCAATCTTTGGTCACTGTAATGGTTGTAGGTTTGCACCCTTTGGGCAAGGGACGCGACCAGTGGATATCAAGGGGTCTATCCATCTTGGCAAGCGTCAGGTTCGTTCCATCCCACTTGAAAGCCGAAGAGGCATAGGTTGCGGCTTGTGCTCCGTGTTTCTTTTTGAAGGTAGGATATTGGGCACGCCCTTCAAAGAAATTGAGGAAAGCTCTCTCGAGATGACGAAGGGCTTGTTGGAGAGGTACAGAAGAAACGTTATTGAGCCATGCAGACTCTTCCTGCTTCTTGAGAGAGGTCAAGGCTTGGCTCAAGTGCTCGTAATACATCCGCTCACCACGCTGGTAGTAGGCATCCGTTTTGAGTCGCAACGCCCAGTTATAGACGTAACGACAACACCCAAAGGTCTGAGCAAGCATTTGCTTTTGCTCATCGGTAGGGTATATTCGATACTTGTATGCTTTCTTCTGTTTCATGTCTTACAGTATAGCACGTACGCTGTAAGATGTCAAGCAGAAACCCAACCCCATCACGCCCCACAAGGAACGTCCCTCATATCCCCATGGGTGAACCCAGGGGTTTTACGGGACGGTTCGATAAGAGAGGTATGAAAACTGCAGCATCTTTCCAGCAAAAGAACATAAGGGTGGCTGGCATCGTTGGGATGCTCGCTGCCCTGGCGGATATCTCTCTGCAATATGGGCCAACCGGCTAGTATGGTACGCAGTAGGATAATATTATTAACCTGAGCTATAGCATTCTCGCTCAAACTGTGCTAAAATCGGCTTGTACGTAGTACGCTAAGATCGACGTAGGACAAGATAGATAATACACAGCACATAAGGAGAAATTTACTTGACAGCACAGGATAAGCGCTATGTCATTATCGGTAATGGAGTTGCGGGGACAACGGCAGCCGAAAACTTGCGTAAGTACGACCCAAATTGCAGCATTCAACTACTCACTAACGAACCATATCCTCTTTACAATCGTGTCTCTCTGCCGCGCTTTTTGCAAGGTGTCATCGTCGAGCACAAGGTCATGATTCGTGACTTTGCTTGGCATGAGCAGCGCAATATTTCGCTCATTACTGAAACATTTGCCACTGACGTCAATACCGATGAGCGCGTTGTCGTTACTGAAAAAGGTCAATGCCTTCCCTATGATGCACTATTGGTAGCCACCGGCGGCTGGGCCAACCCCTTACGAGTGGCGGGAGCGCAGGGTACGCAACATATTTATAACTTTGTCACTCTTGATGACACCAAAACCATTATTGAGCGCATGCTTGAGTCGCGTACGGCACTCGCTTATGGAGGTAGTTTTATCTCCTATGAGCTCTGTGATGGTTTCGCGGTACGCAAACTTCACACTACGTGGCTAATGCGCGGCCCTTACTGGTTGCGTAACTCACTCGATCCCGATGGCGGCGAAGTTGTTGATAACATCGCCAAGAAATTCGGCGTCGAAGTCATTCATGGTGATGAGATCGAGTCGGTTGTACCGCAGAACGGTGTTCCTAGCTATGTCAAGACGACGAAGGGCTGCACTATCCAGACTGATATGATCGGTGTTGGCTTAGGTATTACCTTAAATACAAAGATATTGGCCAACACTCCTGTCGAAGTGCGCAAGGGAATCGTGGTCGATGAATACCTAGAAAGCAACGTCCCAGGCGTCTATGCTGCCGGTGATATCGCTGAATTTTACGATGTAATCGCCGATGAATCTCACACTATGGGGACATGGGATAATGCCATGGCTCATGGACGTACTGTCGCTATGAATATGGCAGGTGGCCGCCAGCCATATGTTGATGTGCCAACCTATACCAGCCCACTCTTCGATGTCAACATCGCTGTTGTTGGCAGTGCCGAATCAAACAATCCTGAACTGGAGTGTATTGCCTTACGCGAACCGGGCGAGAAGGGCAATGAGAACTATCGCAAGTTATTTTTCCGAGAGAACAAACTGGTTGGCGTACTCATGATCGGCAGCCCAAAGGGGCGCAAAAAGTTGGTGGATATTGTTAAAAACCAGCATGTCTTTGCAACTGCCGCCGAACGTGAGGCTTTGCTGACCCTAAAGTAAGCTGATTCGCCCTACAAAGAGAAGCCATCCATAGTCCGTTGGCATCTACCATAATGCTGTAAAACACGCTGGCTAGTAAGCTATCTGTACTATGCCAGTGTGTTTTTGCTTGACCAAACGTATTGTTTAGTGTAGGGTAATGTTATGGATTGGCTTAGTCAGACGGAGGAGAGGTTTCGTGGAGATACTTTGTGTACGTTGTGGGACAACCTTAAAAGATGACGCTCGTTTTTGTAATAATTGCGGAATGCTTGTTCCTTCACACCCTTTTAGCCTTCCGTCTTCCAAATTCCCCCCATCTCCCCAGGCGACAACCGTTAGTGGACAGAATGATCTCAGCAGTGTTATTAAGCGTGAGCAGGTTGTCCAGTCACCGCCACGTACACTCCGCTACTCTACGCACAATGAACCTCCTGCATGGATGAGTCAACTCGATCACCAACCACAGGAGAGAAGTAAAGCACTGCCTAAAGGTCTAGTTGTGGCAACCAAACCTTCTCATGAGGAGAAACAGCCTCAAATTTCTGAGCTGCCAACAGAGGCTCTGCCTGTAGCATTACCGCTACAACCAGAAAAACGCTCTGGTGTCCGTGAATTAGGTGTCAAGGTAGGGGAGCCTGAGGAGAGGATAATTTCCAGTGCCTCTACTACATTATCTCAGTCTGTAGAGGAAGAGTCCCTTGATAATTTGCCTACTCGACCACTCGTAGTGAGCCTACTAGAGAAGCTTAGTTCAGGTGATGCGTTTTCAGTTCCTTCTCGTGAAGGACAGCAAGGATACGGAGATGACGTAGAACAGCTTGATACCGTTCCGCTCTTGACAGGCATTGAGGTAAGTGCAACTGCTCAAGCGGTGAAGCAAGTATCTTCCTTACCGCACATGTCACCGTCCCAGCCTTCTGGAGGCACCTCCAGGCTGCATCGAAACCGCAAACCTCTGGTACTCACCTTGCTAGCTGTAATAGTGGTTGTGCTGGTTAGTAGCCTGGGAGTATGGATTATACTCGTTCAGCCGTTTTCCGTTCCCAGCATTACTCAGCCTCAGCAGAGTTTTCAGGATAGCAAATTGGGTATCTCACTACTCTATCCTCGTAGCTGGACCTCACAAGTAGACCAAGGTAAAGCGACGGTGTATTTTTATGATAGTAGCCATACCGGCCAGGCCAATATCGCTGTTGGGGCAGGGACTAGCGATCTCAGGCAGTCTATACAGCAGCAAGCAAGTCAGCTTGGTATGACGGCACAGAAATCAGAGTTGTCACTTACCTTCGCTGGCACCACATGGCAGCGACTCCAAGGCAATGTTCAGCAAAAGGGTGCAAGCTATGCTGCGACCCTGCTGGTGGCTGTACATAATCACCGGCTCTATACCATCGTGTTCTTGGCTCCCCAGGTCATCTACGCTCAGGAAGAACAGTATGTGTTCGTGGGTATGCGCTCATCCTTCCAATTTCTCTTGTGAGCATCGGTTGCCAGAAACGGTGTTCTATGGTAGCATTAGCATTAGCATTCCTGAGAAGCGTTTTCGGAATTATCATACGGGCAACCCACAAGAAAGGAGGGCGCAGCCAGCATATCTATGCTGTTTGCGTGTGTAACATACGTTTATGGATGACATACGTTTTGAACGACATTTTCGTACCCCCTACTCCGAAGGATATTACATCATGCAAGGCAACAGCTTGCAGAACAATAATCGACTTGGTACGGTCGATATTCATTTTACGACAACTGCCGTTCATGGTACGCTTATTTTAGAGCGAGAACTCGAAGAAGCCGATTTATCGAAGCTCATTGAGCAGATTGATGAAGACCTCGTGCTTTCTGCCGATATGCCACGCGATGACTTCCTGGTGAGCGTCTATGTCGGTAGGGATGTTGGCTTCTATAGCGATGAATACTTTGCCGAAGAAAGCGACGATGGTACTGGCTTTGATGAAGACGAAGAGTAAAGTGTAACTTTCCCTATTTTCTTTTTACCAATCAGTCCTCCAATAAGCCGCGCCGCATCGCATATTTCACCAGTTCAGCGCGGCTATGGAGATTCAATTTATCCATCACATGTGTGCGATGCGTATCTACCGTTTTAGGGCTGATGATCAGTCGTTCGGCAATCTGGTTATTAGTATAGCCCTCGGCTACCAGCTTGAGTATCTCACGCTCACGCTCCGTCAAACTGTTGTAACTATCTTTCTCTTCGCCGGTACGCATGCGCTGTAAATAATCTCCCACCATCACCGACTGAGCACTTGGTGACAGGTAAAATTGTCCACTTTGGATGACATGCAAGGCGGTAATCAGTTCCGTATCTGCCGCCTCTTTCAACATGTATCCCGATGCACCAGCGCGTAAGGCCTGAAAAACATACTCGTCATTCTCGTGCATGGTCAGTACCAGGACTTTTATTTCTGGCTGTGCCTTTTTGATCTGTCGCGTGGCCTCGATACCATTCATATCGGGCATGGTAATATCCATCAGCACAATATCCGGCTGTAAACGCAATGACTCAACAATTGCTTGCCTGCCGTCGTGGGCCTCTCCCACAACCTCCATATCGGGCTGAGCGTTCAGCATCATCTTCAACCCGGCACGTAAAATGGTATGATCGTCAGCTAAGAGAATGTGTATTTTCATTTTTGGAAGTTCCTAATCTCATATCAGCAGGTATGTTCCCATGTTGCTTTTCTGCCGGGCTAAGGGGTATACGTACTTCTATCGTCGTGCCGTGTCCAGGACTAGAATGAAGATCTAAGGAGCCATCGAGCAAGAGAGCCCGTTCGTTCATGCCTGCTAACCCCAATCCTCGATCCTGATCGGGAGCCTTCAGTAGCGTACCCACGTCGAAACCGCAGCCATCATCAGAAATGGTGGCGTAGACAGCCCCATGCTCCTCTTTGATGGTAATAACTACCTTGTGAGCATTGGCATGGCGAGCCGTATTTGTCAGCGACTCTTGCACAATTCTATACAGTGCCGTCTCCATTTCGGCGGGCAAGCGCTCTTTGAAGCCTGGAGCCACCAAGTCGACCTCAATGGCACACTTTTTCTGATATTCCTTGACATACCAACGTAGAGCGGGTAGCAGGCCTAAATCATCCAACGCGCTCGGTCGCAAGTCAATACTCAAATTGCGGATGGCCCGTAACGTTTGGTGGGCCAGTTTACGTGTATCAGCAATGCGTTCACGCGCCTCCTGCGTTGTGATCGACTCTTCCAGAATCGCCAGACTGATAAGCAACGAGGTGAGTACTTGGCTTGTCTCATCATGCAATTCGCGAGCGATGCGTTTGCGTTCCTGTTCCTGTGCATTAATAATCTGGCTTGCTCGCAGGCGTGTTGCTTCATCGATAGCCTCCAACATGGTATTAAATGTACGTGCTAGCTGGTCTGCCTGTGGATCAACGCCTGTCAAGCGAGCGCGTAGCGAACGTTCGCCTGCCTGTACGCGATTCATCACCCTTCCTAAGTCCATGAGGGGGCGGAAGGCAATCTGTAGCACTACGAAATTGAAGAAGACGCTCACCAGCCAGCCAAGCGTAACAAAGAGCAACAGGACAGCCGGTGTTGCCAGCGATTGATGGCTATTATTCAGATTCGAGGCCAGCCAGGTCCCACCTGTGGCACCAATGAAAATGATGATACTATTGGCAAACAAGACTTTATAAAGAACCGGTATGCCAAGGACAGGTCGAAGCATTTTATGTGTGGAAGACGCTTCTTTCGTAGCTATATTTGCATGGGTCATGTTGTTATTCTCTTTGCAAGGGTAGACTTGTTTAGTTACAATATAATTGTATCGGTGGTTTCGCCACTGTGTCAAATAGTAAGATGTTTGCGCCTAGAAATCAGGTGCGGAGGTGCTGAAAATCAGGTAAGCACCTGATGCTCGAATGGAGAATCTAGCAGTATGCTAAATTTAATAACCTGCTTCAGATGCTCCCCTTCCCATTTGTAACCAAAGTTTATTACAATAGATAGAGGGAGTATATTTCCATCATACCAATGCTGAAACACGGAAGAAAAATCCTGTGGAAGATTGGTATTTAAGGCTGTTAGCCTGCGAGTTTGTGTGGTATAATCTGCCCCATAGATGAGGGACTTTTGTAACTGAACTATTTTTTGGTCCTGTCCTGATCAGACGACTAACTTTGAGGAGGCATAGTGAGTTCTACCAGTAACAAAAGCTTGCTCGACACAATGACCCAGAAGATGGTCGAGAGCCAGTTATGGCGCTCAATTTTCCGCCATGGCTATCCAGACACTCCTCTGAATCAGTCATTAATGCTGATGAGCAATGTCTTTCTCCACCTTCATCCCGTCAAAGTCAGCCGCCAGGCCATGAGGATTACCTATACCTGGTGTATGGGTGGCATTTCCTTTTTCCTCTTCCTGCTGCTGACCCTCACTGGCGTCTTCCTGATGTTCTACTACATTCCTGATGTGAATGTAGCCTATCAGAACATTAACCAGCTCAATAGTGCCGTTTCATTCGGCCTGCTGGTTCGTAATATGCATCGTTGGGCCGCCCACCTGATGGTCGTCTCGGTTACGCTGCATATGATACGTGTCTTCTACCACGGAGCGTACAAGCCTCCCAGAGAGTTTAACTGGGTGGTTGGTGTGCTGCTATTCTTTGTCACACTCTTTTTGAGTTTCACCGGCTATCTGCTGCCGTGGGATCAGATCGCCATCTGGGCTATCACGGTAGGTACCAACCTTGCCCCCTACACACCCGTTCTTGGCGATACAGTCTACAAAATCATGGTCGGTGGCGCAAGCGTTAGCCAGGCAACACTCATCCGCTTCTACGTGGCTCATGTTATTTTGCTCCCGCTAGCCGGTGCGTTGTTGATGGCTGTTCACTTCTGGCGTATTCGTAAAGATGGTGGTGAAGCTGGTCCTCCGCCTCCCTCGCGACGTGAAATTGAAAGCGGTGCAGAGCGTGCCACTGCCGGTACTGCTCGCTAGTAGTTTGGATGTGTCTATGCTGTCTCGTGTAGCCTATGTGCTACGCGAGGGCACTAGGAGAGGATGCCTGAACTATGTCAATTGAACAAAAGGGCCCAGAAACGCAGTCCGCTGCTACCCAGCGACGCTATCGCACACTCGCAGTCGTGCGGCAAGAAGCGATTACTCGTGTCGAGAAACCGCTCGAAGACTCGGTCTTTGTGTGGCCGCACCTGCTTGTGCGAGAATTTTTTGCCGCCACTATCGTGACAGTGATGATCACGCTTCTGGCTCTGCGTATTAATGCTCCTCTGCGTTTGCCTGCCAATCCGAATGTAACGCCAAACCCGGCGAAAGCTCCCTGGTACTTCCTGGGCTTGCAGGAACTGCTGCACTATTTCCCGCCGTCCACTGGTGGTGTACTTGCCCCTGGTCTGGTGCTGGTGGCACTGGCTGTCTTGCCCTATGTGGATCGCAATCCCAGCCGCGCCTACGCTGACCGCAAGGTTGCTATTGTGACCTTCACCATGTTTGTCATTTTCTGGGCAGTTGTCACGTTAGCGGGTAGTTTCTTCCGTGGTCCTGGCTGGCTCTGGATCTGGCCGTGGCAGCACGTTTACTTTGATTTGTAGACTCCAGGCAAGACTGAGAGGATTTCCTTGATTACTGACGATATTAATACACCACCTATAACTCCCCAGCAATACGAAGTACTGCACGGAGGTGGAGCGGAAGCTGCCGAGATCGCTAAAGAGCGGTTATCGCGCAGGCGTTTCTTGCGCCGCTCCATGTTAGCCGTATGGGGCTTGTCTGCTACTTCTGCTGTGGCTGGCGCACTCTATATGCTCTATCCCAATCTGGCCGGACAGTTTGGCTCCGACTTCACTGTTGGCCAAAAATCAAACTTCCCGGCTGCCAAGCCCAGCGATTTTAAAGTAGGTCAGGCAGGTGTGGTCTATGAACAGATTGCGAAGACCTATGTCATTCATTTGGCGAAAGATACCCAGTTCTCGCTGAATGGATCCAATCTAGCCGATCAGTTAGATTCTGAATCGGTGGTCAAAGATAGCGATGGCACGTACTGGATCGCACTCTATCAACGCTGCGTGCATCTAGGTTGTACCGTCCCCTTCCGCAATGACTGCGTCAGTTTTAAGTGTCCCTGTCACGGTTCTCACTATAACGTGACCGGTGAATGGTTAGATGGTCCCGCTCCCAGGAGCCTGGATCGTTTTCTGCTGTCCCTCAATGGTGAGGATGTGGTGGTGCATACAGGTACACTCAATTCGGCGGTAGCTCGTCCCGATAGTACCACTCGTCTAATACCTGTACCAAGTGTGGCATGCAGTGTATAAAGGAGAGGGCGTTCCTGTGACGCCCTTATGTTAAAGGTAGTGTTTTCATGGTAGATCCTGTTCAAGCCGCCGTAGGCATAGTCGTGCTGCTGATCGTTGTGGGAGCGTTGCTCTATATATTTTATTCCCGAACTAACGCGGTTGAAAAGACCGGGTATGGGGCATTGCTCATGCTCGCTGTTGTTTCTCTCATGATTCCGGTCTTCTGGATTCTTGAAACAAACAATGAGGCAGTAGCACAGGCCGACCAATATAACGCCTCTGTACAGCGCGGCGTCCAACTCTATGCACAATATTGTTTTCAGTGCCATGGCACGAAAGGCCAGGGGCGTAGTGGGCCCAAACTTAACGGCAACTCTGCCGTCAACGCTTTAAGTGACAATGATCTCCTTCGCATTATTGAAGGTGGTATTTACGATACAGGTGACCCCTCCAAGCCCCTGATGCCTGCCTGGAGTCAACGCTATGGTGGCCCTTTAACCGATACCGACATCCAATATCTTTTCGATCTTGTTCGCTCAGCTGACCCGGCCTATGCTGCGAAAAACGGCCTTCCCAACCATAACGGCTTTGGTGATATTGCCGCCTATCTCCAGGCGAATAACCCGACTGGTTATCAGACCGCAGTAGCGCAGGAGGGTGCTGGGCAGTTTGGCAAGCCGGTGGACATGACCAAGCAGAAGACGGTGACGATCAATATAATCAACTCCCCTTCTGGAGCGAGCTGTACGCCTGCTTGTTATGATCCCATTAACATTAAGGTGAAAGTCGGTACGGTTATTACCTGGGTGAATAAGAGTAGTACGCCACATACGGTGACAGCCATTAAAGGCAACGATCCAAGCAATGAAAGTCCTGATGCAAGCATCTTTGACTCTACTCTTGCTAAGCCGATTAATACGGGTGGTACATTCACTTACACCGTAACTGCGGCTGCCTACAATGCTGATCCGAAGACACATACGGTCGTTTACTATTGTCAGTTCCACCCTGCTATGATAGCTGTGCTGACCATAGTGCAATGACCAGGTAGCGGCACGCTTTGCTGTGACGTGCTACTGCTTTTTTACATCTGAACACTGCTTTACTACTGTTAGTGACCTGTTGAAAGGGATTGCGATCCATGCAACAAGTTCAACAACGGGAGACTACCGAACGTATCTCATGGGCGAGGGCCATGGTTTTTGCTGTTGGTTTCTTTTTCCTTGCTGCCATGCTCGTTGGGCAGATCCCCGGCTATATCTTCTATCAGATGACCGCTGCCACACTGCAGAACTTAGAGATAGGCTCGCTTAGTTTGGGTATTGTATGTGTGGGCAGCTTCTTGATTATTCAGGTCATCGTTTTGCTCTTTGATCCCAAGCCTCTTGTTCCGCCCATCATCTTTCCTGTATTAGGTGCACTGCTAGTGGTTGCTGGTCTTGCGCTTGTGGCCGGAAGTGGCCTCACGGGTAACCAGTTCTTCCCCACTGGGAATACTTCTTTGGCTCCGGTGCTTGGCGGTAAGTTCCTCTGGTTCCAGGCAGGCGATATTGATTTCGTGATGATTGGCCTGGGCATCCTTACTGTGGGTCTGGCCATGATCTTTTATGGTGCCCTGGCTATAGGTGAACAAGGTAATCCGGACCGACGCGACCTGGGTACTACTCCTGCCATTCGGACTATGCTGATTATTGCCATTGTGCTGCTCATTGTGTTCCTGCTCATCAATACGTGGGCAGACCCTCAAGGTCTGGCTCAGCGCATTGATTCCTCAAAGAATGGTTCCGCATTCTGGTACACGACTATTACTATCGTTACCAATACTATCCTGGGCATAGCCTTTTACCTGACTCTGGGAGCCTTTGCTTTGCGCTTACACTACTTGATGCGTCCGGTCCGTAAGCGCACCATGGCTCCTCTCTACGCAATTGGGGCTCTTGGGCTGGCTCAGACGGGTGTTATTCTCCTACTCGTGTGGGCGTTTGTGTATCCACTTCTTACCTGGATGCATAGTTGGACCTTCATCGGCCTGGACAGTTATCTGACCGCCTGTGCTAAAAAATCTGCTGTACCAGCTTCTTGCTCCTTTGCACCTCAGGCTGGTTATATCATTGATGCTGTCCTCTCGACGAACGGCTTTGTCATACTCATGGCCGCTGTCTGGGCCTGGAAGTCCAATCGTAATCTGGTGATCGTTGGCAGTGTAGTTGTTACGGCTGTGCTGGGTCTGGCAACGCTCCTGGTACACACCAATCCCAGTGAGATATTTGTCGCTCTGCTGCTTGCGAGCGGCATGTTGGTGCTAGCCTCAATATGGACTGCGGTCGCACGCCGTGAGTTCGCTGTTGTGGGTGAGAATAACCTGGGATGTCTAGGTATGTGGCTGGTGGTAGGCACCTGCCTCTTCATCTACATCGCTGCTTTTGGCTTCTTCTCTCTGCCTGTTTTCAACAATGAGACCGAACCCAACATCCCCTTTGTTGCTGGCACAGTCATTCCCGCTCCGGGTACGGGTGGTGCGCCTCCTACTGCTGGGGTCGCTGATGCTGTCGTGGTGTTCTTTATTCTGGGCATTTTAGCTGCCATTCAATTCTACTTCCTAGTTCGTAACCGCTATAAGGTGTGACGAGAGCATAGTAGAGTATAACAAAAGGCGTCAGGATGAAACTCCGACGCCTTTTGTTATACTCTACTATGCTCTCATGTGCTATAATGAAGGCAACTAGAAGCATGGGAGATACGTTATGCAGTACGAGCAGCCTCTCAAGATACTGATACTTGCTGCTGAAATAGTACCGTTTGCCAAGGTAGGTGGCCTTGCCGATGTGGTTGGAGCACTTCCCAAGGCTCTCCAGTCTCTCGGTCATGATGTGCGTTTAGCTATGCCTCGCTATGGACAGGTCGATCCCCAACGATTCCATCTTCACACGGTTCTGGATGCGCTCACCATCAATATAGGTAATTTTCAGGTGCCGGTCAGCGTGTGCCAAGCTACCATTGGCGATGCTATCCCTGTCTACATGATTGATGCTCCGCGCTATTTCGAGCGCGAGAATATCTATGGCTATACTGACGACGGTGAACGGTACATCCTCTTTTGTCGTGCTGCTTTAGAGGCTATGCGTGTTCTAGACTGGTCGCCTGATGTTATTCACTGCCACGATTGGCATACCGGTATCGTGCCAAACTGGATGCACACCATCTATCACGGCGATCCCTTCTATACCGACTGTGCTACCATCTACACTATCCATAATCTTGCCTATCAAGGCATCTTTGGTTACCGTATTCTAGAAGTTGCTGGTGTCGCCGCTCAGGGCTTTCTCTACCCCCAGATTACTGAACTGGCCCACGTCGTCGATATCATGGGACGGGGTATCCTTTTTGCCGATGCTATTACCACTGTGAGCGAACGCTATGCTCAAGAGATTCTAACTCCCACTTTCGGCGAGAAACTTGATCACCTCTTGCGCTCTCGTCGTGATTCTCTCTTTGGTATTCTCAATGGCATTGACTATCAGGAAATGGATCCTGCAACCGACCATTATATCGTTGCAAACTTCGATGCTAACTCTCTTGAGCAACGTGCTGAGAACAAGTATGCTTTACAAGAACAAGCTCATCTACCTGTACGACCGGATGTTCCTTTGCTTGCTATGATCTCACGTCTCTCCAGCCAAAAGGGCTTCGATTTGCTGGCACAGATTATTCATCCACTGATCGCGCAAGGTATCCAGTTTATTGTACTTGGTATTGGTGACCAGCACTATCATGAAATGTTCCAGGACCTCGCCGCACGCTATCCCGAACAGGTCGCCATCTTCCTCACCTTTAATACTGAACAGGCCCAGCGTATCTACGCAGGTAGCGATATGTTCTTAATGCCGTCGCGTTTCGAACCGTGTGGCTTAGGCCAACTCATTGCTATGCGCTACGGCAGTGTTCCTATAGTGCATGCTGTTGGTGGTCTTGCCGACACTGTACAGGAATATGATCCACGCACAGGCGATGGCAATGGCTTTACCTTTGCCAACTACGATGCCTGGGAGTTCTTTGCCGCCATTGTGCGTGCTCTTGAACTCTACCGCTTTAAAGACATTTGGCGCACCCTTCAGCAACGCGGCATGGTCGCCGATCACTCCTGGCACGCTTCTGCCCTCCGCTATGTCGAGGTCTACCGTAACGCTCTTGCTGTCCACAAAAGCGGCAAGTAGATGTAATCTCTACCATTGAACTTAGGACCGCATTTCAAGGCAAGCGCAACTGCCCACCGTGCATAGGACTATACCCTGTCCAACCGTTAGGCCCGGCGGCACGTTGACAATGTTCCAGAAAACCCGTGATCTGTGCCTCCGTGGCATCCGCTTTATGCACGATCAAAGCTTCAATGGTTGCCGGATTCACTGGCGAACCAAACTCTTTGGTATGATGGGCCAGAATAATATGCAAGACATCATGCATCGTCGTTTCATCAAGCTCCTCTATCTGCTGCGCCTGAGCCTGTACATACTGCGCCCCTAAAACAATATGGCCTATCATACGTCCAAGAGAAGTATATCCGGCTCCCACCTGTTCTTCCAGTTCTTCTAATTTGCCAATATCGTGCAGGAGTGCTCCTGTAACTACCAGATCATGGTTGCAAGGATACAAATGTGCAATCAACTGGGCAATACTTGCTACATTCACGGTATGCTCGAGTAAGCCTCCAATCACTGCACCATGATTGCGCATTGCTGCAGGCCATCGCCGGAAGCGTTCCATTACTTCTGGGGTGAAGCAACAATGGAGTAACTTACTCAAGCCTACATGGTCAACCCGCTCTACTAAACGCTCAAAATCCTTCTCCAGTTGTGATATTGTACAACGTGTGCCTATTGTGAAAATATCCACTGGCACACTTTCATCAACTTCAACACGAAATAGTTTCAAATGTATCTGGTTGTAGTATTCTTCTACTACAGCTTCCAGTAAAACTACCTTTCCTTCTTGTACCGGATATGTATCGGTGCGAGGTGGCTCAAAGTAGCGAGCGATGACTTCATTGCCTTGCTGATCACGTAGCGTCAATTGCAAATACGTTTTGCGATTGGCGGCAGTGCGTGTCTGTAACTTCACCACAAATAGCCACCCATAGACAGTAGTGTTTGCCTGCAACAAATGAATGTGCAGAAGCTCTGGTTTTGTTCGTCGCATTCTCTGCGATGATGTATCAAGCATAGTAGGAATATCCTCCTTTGGAGTAAATGTGCTATCTCTTAAATACCTATCGCAGACGAAAAAGCGGAAAAATTTTGGAGGCAATTTTCTTTTGCATCGTTGACGTTTAACATCTGGATGCCTATACTATCCCATATCAACGAATAGATGCTTTGGCAAAAGGATCAGGCATGAACGTAGAGTATGTCCATTCTGATAAAGATGTGAGCTATGATGAGATAATGGCCAGCCGCCGTGCCATGCTAACACAGCTGTATGGCTCTCTGCCTGCATATGGTTCTCGTGCTTTTTGGCGTATCATAGAAGAGAGTGATGCACAAACTGCGCTACCGTTCGAGGTACTCGTCAAATGCACACGTCTTGCTATCACTTCTCAGGATAACGATGGCAGAAACCGCATCATCACTATCATTTTTCAGCGTACTGCTGAGATAAATACTTGCTGGGCAGATACTGTACTCAAAAGCCTGTCCTTGTCGGCAGATGAGATAACGGCATTGAAAAGCGATCTCTATGCCGATTTATGTGAATGTGTGATTCGCGCTATTCTTGATGGCCAGAGAACCTTCTGGGAAGAAAATTTTCTGCACTGTCTGCTTTTTGAACGCAAACATGTTTTTGCTTCCTTCATGAGGCGTGAAGGTCGCTGGCAAAATCTGGATGCGAAAAAAACGCTGCGTATTCCCCGTGTACTTGTACAAAGTTTAGATCAGCGTATACAACGTTGCGATGGAAACTTCCATGAGACGCAGATTGAGGATGAACTAGCTCAGAAAGCCTTGCTGAGTCTAGAATATGCTGATGTATTCCAGCTCATTTTGCATCTTCCCGACAAATTTAAATCTGTTCTGCTCCTGATCTTCTGGGAAGATAAGACAGAGAAAGATACAGCTAGAATATTGGGCATTACCGAGCGCACAGTCCGCAATCGCTTACGTGCTGCCTTAAAAATGCTACAAGAGCAACTAATCCATGAAAGAGAGTACGCTAATGGATAGAGAAGAGGAAGAAGCTCTACTGCGTATCACCGCTCAATACGTCACAGAACTGCAGGCTGGTCGCCAACCAAAATTAAGCGCATACATTGCTCGCTATCCACACTATGTTCACGAACTGGTCGATTTTGTCACGTACTACCACGCTATTGAACTGCAAACACCAACCGAACCTGCGCATCCATCAGCCTTGCCTGAAGAATTTCATATAGCCATAGAATCTACATGGCAACGTATTTCTCCAACGATGACATCGTCTTCAAAGAGTGTGGCAACTTTGTTACAAATGGCCAAGAAACGCCGCCTTTCACCCGCGCGATTAGCTCAAAGGCTCGCACTAAGTACGGATATCGTTACCAAACTAGAGCAACATAAAATCGTATCATCGTCCATACCAACTGTGTTGATCCATCGTTTGGCAGAGACTTTGCAGCAACCGGCAGATGCCATTCAGGCATATCTTGCATCCTCCGACGTACAACCTGCTCAGAAACTCCGTGTAGCCGAGCCCCTTGGCGTTTATGCAACGCATGTCTCATCTGCTGAGCAACCGCAAAACTTCCGAGAGGCTCTAGAGGAAAGTACGCAGATGACCAGGGAACAGAAAGTTATGTGGTATGAGATATTAAAGAGTGAAGGATTGCTCTAGAACAACGGAAAGGCTGAGGCAATTTACATATGTCGTCGACAATCGCGTATCTTGACTGTCATTCGGGTATTAGTGGGGACATGTTTCTGGGAGCCATGCTTGATGCTGGTCTCTCTTTAGATACCCTCAAAACATTACTTGCTACCTTGCCTATAAGTGGCTATCAACTTGCCGTCGAACCCTTTACAGATAAAGGTGTTAGTGGCCGACACTTCGCCGTCCAACTCAGTGCCACGGAGCAGCCGACGCGCCATCTTTCCGATATCACTGCTCTCTTGTATACTTCGGCACTTCCTGTACGTATACGGAATACTACTCTCGCTATCTTCCAACGGCTGGCTGAGGCAGAGGCCGTCGTTCATGGCACCTCTCTTGAAGAAGTTCACTTTCATGAAGTAGGAGCGGTCGATGCTATTGTCGATATCACTGGTGCTGCCATTGCCGTCGAGACACTCGGTATCACTCAACTGTATGCTTCACCACTGCCCTTAACAAGTGGACACGTCGAGACAGCTCATGGCCTACTTCCTGTACCTGCTCCCGCAACATTGGAGATACTCCGTCGTGTCGCCGCTCCCTGGAAGCCTGTTGCGATCGAAGGTGAACTGGTCACCCCTACTGGAGCGGCTATTCTTGCCACGCTGGCCGGTTTTGAAATGCCTGCCATGACCATTGAGCGTATCGGTTACGGCTTCGGGCAAAAACACCTTCCCTGGCCCAACTGCTTGCGCGTCTGTCTCGGTCGCTCGCTCGATGTACTCAGTGGGGACAACAGCGATGAGACGCCTGATACAGACTGGGTAACTGTGATCGAGACCAACATTGACAACATGAGCGGTGAATTACTTGGTGGTTTAATGGATAGCTTGCTCACTGCTGGAGCCTTAGATGTCAGCTATACGCCTATCTCCATGAAAAAAAATCGCCCTGCTACTAAAATCACTGTCATATGCTCAGCGGAAGAGGGAGATATGTTTGCCCAGATGCTCCTCCGTGAAACTAGCACGCTTGGTGTACGTGTGCAACAGATGCAACGTCTCAAGGCTCAGCGTATACAGCAACAGATAGAGACTCCGCTTGGTGCTATCAGCATAAAAATCAAACGTCTCGGCACACGCATCCTCAGTGCTGCTCCCGAATATGAAGAGTGCCAGAGGTTGGCTCGACAACATCACTTGCCTCTCTCAGAAGTCTACGCGGTTGCACAACGCAGTATCGAGACTATAATAAATGATAAAGCAATGTGATACTGGCTGAAGCAACTGGAAATGGGATATCTTAATGGACTTCAAAGATTGGCGTAAGCCATCTGATCAATCACCAACAACTGATCCAGAGCCCTCTCCTGCCAGGAGATATTACGGCAAATACTTCGAGGACTACATCAGTGAACAGATTCGCCGGGCAGAAGCAGAAGGCAAATTTGATAACCTGCAAGGTGCGGGCAAACCCCTCAACCTCGACAGCAACGCCTTCGTGGGAGACAAAGCTATGGGCTACAGCCTGCTCAAAAACAATGGCTACGCCCCGCAGGAGCTTGAACTCGCCAAAGAGATACGTACCGAACATGAACGCCTGGAAGCCAAAATTGCCAAAGTTCGCCATCAAGGCCACTCCCTACGCACCCGTCGCGTCCCGCCCTTCCCCAGTGAGAGACGGGCCTACAATGCTCTGGTAGAGAAGACTGTAACCGAATACGACAAAGCTCTGCGCGATCTCAACCGCAAAATCCTTACCCTCAACTTGATGGTTCCCCCAGTGATGCATCAGCCGATGTTTCAGGTTGAGCAGTTGGTGCGGGAGTTTAGGGAGGGTTGTCCGTTGTTTAAGTGGTGAGCTCATATGCACGAAACATGCACCGTTCGCCGCCTTGGTCCATCCAACTCGACCAGCACAATGCGCTGCCAGGTTCCCAGGAGCAATTGGCGATTGCTATAGGGAATGGCCAGCGATGGACCGAGAATGGATGAAAGGATATGATCCGGTGTATGTGAAGGATCGTGAGGATGACGATAAGACATCTGTGGCAAAAGCCGCCGCAGGGTATCTAAAAGATCGCGATCAGTGCCTGGGTCCAAATCTGCCGTTGTCAGAGCGCAGGTAGTATGAGCCGCAAAGACGATACATACCCCACTTTCGGCTGTTGCATCCCGCAAAACGGCCTCGACTGTCTCCGTAATATCGACTACTTCATCTTTTTTGCGCGTGGCAATAGTGAGTGTTTTCATAAAATGTCTTCCCCTTGATGATTGTTTGTGGCGTCCTGAATTGTAATGTATCATCTTCATAGATAGTAGCAAAAAGGAAAGTATAAAAACATGAACGGATATCTCCTCTTAGAGGGCGGCGCTGAATTTGGTGGACAAATGGCTGTACCTGACCGCCGTGCTATCGAACTGGCAGGCGGGTCCAACGCTCTCATAAGTATTATTCCCACTGCTGGAGCACCTGATAATAACCATCAACGCGCAGGCAACAATGGTGTACATTGGTTTCGTAGTCTGGGTGCAACAAACGTTGTCTTGCTTCCGCTCATCGACAAAGCTTCAGCCAACGATCCCTCTATTGTTAACGCTCTCAACCAATCGCGCCTCATTTACATGCTAGGGGGCTTCACCGGCTATCTAGGTCAAACACTTCAGAGCAGTGCCAGCAAGCAGGCTATGCTGCAAGCCTATGCAGCTGGAGCCGTCATTGCTGGCAGTAGTGCCGGAGCGATGGTCATGTGCCAGTACTATTTCGATCCTGCTCAAGGGCGTGTTGTCGAGGGCCTGGGGATCGTTCCCAATACCTGTGTCTTGCCCCATCATAATACTTTTGGCAAAGGTTGGGCGCAACGCCTCTCGCAGCTACTACCTAATGCTATCCTGCTGGGTGTAGATGAACGTACAGGTATGCTCGATGATGGTGATGGTGAAAGAAAAACTGCGTGGCGTGTGTATGGACAGGGGTCTGTGACCATCTACCGTAAAGGCCGACCGACGATCTATAGGGCAGGCGAAGAGTTTACTGATAATTTTCGGTACTGACTTACCTTCTTTGCTGTTGCACCACCTTTTGCCTCTTGCCCACATTTGATACTGGTGGCGAAGTCGACTTTCGAAGGGATGTTCTCGTTTTCTCAAGCACGAAAGGTGGTTGCTATTCCCCCCTGAGAAGAGAAAAATGGCCTTTTTTGTGGTATCTTTCCCCACTTTTTGACTTCGCCACCAGTATCAAATTTGGTGCATACTGTCTACTTGCTATGCTCTCTCTTTGAGAGGTGTTGAGCGTAGCAAGCAACCTGTATGCCCCAAGAGTGATACTGGTGGCGAAGTCAGAAACGACGCTCGTTCTGAATTTGGATGCGCTGAATTGCGAGCACAAAAACTGACTTCGCCACCAGTATCAAGAGTGGCCATGAGCCGCGATATCCTACAAATCCATTGCTCTCTGTTTAGAGCCTGTTTGCTATAAACTGGCTTCTGGACTAAAAGCGCTGCCACGATTTGCTTCGCGAGTGGTGCCATAAATTGCCTCAAATCGCATTCAGGAACTTGATTTCAGAAATCCGTATCCTAAAAGTTCCTATTCTTATCGTTTTAATAGTGACTCGCTGGGGACAAGCTCTCCTCGATGCCAAATTAGTCTAAACGTCAATTAGCTTTTTGTCCTGAAAGGAACTCTTTGCTCATTGATGTTGATGAATGAATGTGTCGTGTTCTTTGCAGGAATAGGCGACAGAAAGGTAAGGAATTACAATGTCTCAAGCAGAAAGTGAACGGAGGGAGTACGGGCAGATTGTAACTGGTCCAGGTGGACTCCTTCCTCCAGTTCCAGAAAATGAGGAATTGCTACAAGTGATTGGAGAGACTCCTCCATTAGAGCCAGCAGCATTGCTCAAAATCGCAGAATCCTACAAGCAGTATCCGACAAACGTATCACTAGGAAACCATCTTGCGTTACTTGCGCTGGCGACGCGAGATAAGGAACAGGTTGTGCAAGAAGCATTTGCTGAATACGCAACGGACTGGCTACAGGATGTCATAGAGGATGGAAGCGAGGTTGCTCGTCTTCTGCCTGTAGATGATCCAGATGCACCAGAAGGTGCGAAGGCGCGTTTCACTATTGATCTAGCCGTTCGCCTCGTGAAGGTCTCAGGTATCGGACTGCTCATCGAAACCGCTACCATTCAATCGTTCCCTGATGAGAAAACTGAGGTCGGACATTTTATTATTGGAGTCAATCCTGGGCCGGCTCTTACAGCCGATCTTGCGAGCGGAGATAAAGCAGGTAAGAGGATGAGGATACATGTAAAAAGACGCCAGGCTGTATGATGGGCCTTCCGTGATCTTGGCACTGGTAGCGAAGTCAAAACTGCTGCATCCTCTGAGCTTGGGTTCATTGGATTTCGAGCGCAAAAATCGACTGATCCTCTTCTAAATTGTAGTTTTCAGAAGAGGATCAAGATCGATGAAAAAAATGCTGACTACTTGTTACGCTCCTATGTAGGAGGTGGCTGTGTGGGTTGAGTGGCTGCTGGGACTGAAGACGCTTCTGTGTGCAAATCGGCGAAGTAATCCAGCAATAGGCGATGCACGAAGCTATAGCTCCCACGGATGCGCCGCAGAAGAATGCGTGCTGTCGCGTCATCGAGAAAGGATTGGGCATGCCAGGGGAGTGCATTGGCCTCTCGTAGCAACCAGCGCAGGACCATGTGCTGAATGCAGGCAATGCCACCCACGCGGAGCCCACTGACCAGTCCTATCAGTAACCCTAAGATCAATCCGGTGCCGAGGAGCTGCATCAGATTTTGCATCTGCCCTGCATTTATCCCCCCCAACAGCCCTGCTATGACTCCGCCGAGCGTCATCCCCACGCTCCCGACAAGCAGGCTAGAACGAGCGGAGCGGCGTATCCCTTGATTCGGTGTTGTGAGATCGCCTACATCAATGACATCGCTTGACCAGCCACCTGCTACCATGCCTAGAAGCCCAACAATCACGATAACGAAGGAGGCAAAATTTTGCATAAACGTCCACGTGAGAGCTAACCCATCCAACAACACTTTCATACCAGTCTGCGCTCCAAACATCCATTCATACACACCGTTCACTCCCCCTATCAGGAGTCCGATGAGCAAGGAGCCAAGTACCCCTAAGCCCACAAACTTCAAGAGATTACGTCCCATGGCTCTCCAGGACCAGGCAAAGGTCTCCGCGGGCCTAATTTCCCCTGCTTGTATATCAAGAAATACATCAATCAGAAGAAAAATCAGTCCACCGATTAACCATAAAAGTGCAGCCAGCACAGCGATATACCCAAAGCCACCAGTGCCTGTCTCCTGCACGAGAAGAACTCCGTCTGGAAGTCCTACCAACAAGCCTACCAGCCACCCATTCACCACCGCTCTCGCACTCCGTTCCCATATACGCTTCCATGACCAGTGTATCTTTCCATTCTGCCCTCTCACTGCCTCTGTTGTGGAGAGCAATCCATTGAACAGGCCAAAGAGTAATCCACTGAGCAGGCCACAAAACAGCGTAAAAATGGGAAAGCTCTCGGAGTGCAACACTTGTGCCAGGGCCAGTCCGCTGAGTGGTCCAGGGCAACATGCACCAATCAGTCCGAAGATGAATCCATTGACGACATGCGAATGGAACTGGCGGGTCCGTCGATTCTCTAACCAATCTGGTTGCATCCGTTCAATATAGAACACGGTCTGGTTGTGCACCCGCATCTGTCGGGCGAGCCAGCCCAACCACGCCTTGGTGGGCTCAAGCGGGTAAAGCATCCTATTCCCTTTGCGCTCGATCATCCGTTCGATATAGGCGACAAAGATCTGCTGTTGTTGCACGTTGGCTGACCCGTGCTGCGGCAGGTCCTGCACAGTTGCGTTTGCGTAGGCCAGTGTTACCACACTGAGCATCAGCGGGGTCGTGGCCAGTTCCTCTAACACCGGATTGGCGCGCAGAACTGTGCGCACAGCGGCCAGCGACTGCCCTGCCTGATCCAGGTGGGTTTCCACCTGCTCTCTGGAGAGGGGCTCGATCACTACGGCGCAGTGCAACACCAAGCGCTGCGGCCGCTCGATCTCCTCGTACTCGGCTCTGCGGCTGCATACCACTAGGGGGACCAGGTGCTCTTTGCGATAGGCGATAATCGCCTCGATACAGCCACGACGCACCTGCTGTGGCACTTCGTCCAGGCCATCAAGCAGGGGGAGGACCTGGTTGTCGTTCACCCAGACAAGACTAAGCTGTAGCGAGATATCGTAGAGGAGGGAGAGTTGCGCCGGAAGCCATTCCTCCAGCGGTTGCTGTTTCACTGCCCAGGAGGACAGCGGCAGGATGACGGGTAATGGATGCCCTGCATCCCGTTCAGCATGCCCCACGAGCACTCGGGCTAGTTCTAGCAGCAATGTGGATTTTCCTGCCCCAGGCTCGCCCAAGATCAGGAGTTCGTGTCCAGCCTCCTCGTACACCTCGGCGATGGAGGTGCCCGGAGGCAGCGGGCGTTCTTGCCGCTGACCCGAGAGAAACAAAGGACCTGTGTGGTGCAGGACCGCATCTGGCTTTTCGTTCAGTCCTAGTGTCAGCAGCGCGGCTCCCTGCAGCGACTGTTCCCACAGTTCGCCATACTGGTAGCGCAACCGTGCCAGGAATCGCACGCGGTTTTGCTCCTGCACGGGGGTGGGAGGAAGCACCACATTGACGGTGGCAGTCCCGCCCTGTGCGGCCTGGGCAATGTAGCTGCCCTGTGCCTGCTGTGAGACAGAGGGGTCATCAGACATAGAAAGTCAGCTCTCAGCGCTCTGGTTGGTGTCCAATGTTGACCGAGGCGCTGCTGCCACGATCCGCCTGGGCGATGTAGCTGCCGGTGGCCGTCTGAATGTGTTGTCCTCCTTCGGCGGCTTCCGCCTGGAGCACCTGGAGAAGCGCCTGGGCAGCTTGAAGGACCTCCGGGTCGTGCTCTGCCTTGACAGCCGCGACCTCTTCTTGCAAAGTCGCTTGGCGGCCAGCTGAATCGGGTTTGGCCTCCACCTGTTCAACGGCATGAACGAGGTCGCTCTTGCCCCCGAACTTCCTGGCAAGGAGGGCTTTGAGCTTGCTGTAGGCATCGGTGATGACTGTTTTACTGGCTTCAGTGAGCCCGCTGACGGCTCCGGCAGACACGGCAGCCACCAGCGCTGCGGTAATGGGATCCATCCTCCTTCTCCTCTCGGTTGTCAGAAGTTCTCTGCACGTGCTACGCGTCGGATAGAATGCTATCTATATTATACCTGAATACGTGACATTTGAAAAGGCTCAGATCGGTGAAAAGAGGAGAACAAGAGCAGCAGTGAGTGACAGGGAAGTAGAGCCTGTAGGAGCAGAGCGCACAGGAGAACCAATCGACGCAGAAACAAACGATTTTCAAGGGCTTCATGGCGGTGTCTCTGTAAATGCAAACTTTAAACTGGCCATTTTTGTATCATTATCCTGGCGAGAGAAGCCCCTTTCTTTTCCATAAGGAGAAACATCTACTGGTTTGTCATAGGCTTCACAAGGAAAATGAGAGGAAGAAGCAAAGGTAGAAATCACCAGAATAATTGAATAAAACCCACATTCCGCAGTTTGATTGACAGAGTTTGAGGAATTTGCTAGCGTAGAGTCTACCGACAAGGAGGACTCGAGATGGCAGCAGAAGAGAGCTACATCAATGAACGTCTGGATCATTTGGGCATCGTGGCAGGGGTATGCCAGGAGATCAGCTTGGCTGCTTCGCTAGATGCTCAAGACCCCACCAATCGCCAACAGGTGAGCGTGGGAACGGCGACCGTCGCCATGGTGCTCAATGGCTTGGGCTTCAGCAATCGGCAATTGTATTTGGTGCCGCAGTTCTTTGCCAACAAACCCGTCGAACACTTGCTGGGACCTGGAATCACGGCTGAGATGCTCAATGATGACTGTTTGGGACGCACCTTGGACTGGTTATACGCACACGATCTCACCAAGCTGTTTGCTGGCATTGCCAGTCGAGCACGGAAGCTCTTTGGGATCAAGGCCGAGCAGGTACATGTCGATACGACCTCGTTCTCGGTGAGTGGAGCCTACGTCGGTGCGGCTCCCAGAACCAAGCAGCCAGGGGAAGCAGAAGAGTTGGCAGGATCTGATGCGGCGCTCATCGCCATCACGTATGGCTACTCGCGTGACCACCGCGACGATCTCAAGCAGTGGATGTTAGCCCTGGCGACGACGCATGATGGAGACGTCCCACTCTTCTTGCAACCCCTGGATGGCAACAGCAGTGACAAGGTGAGCTTGCTAGCCACAATCAACGCCATCCAGACGCAATTGTGGGAAACGGATGGGGAGGCGAGTGTGTATGTCGCGGATAACGGGGTGTAGAGTGAAGCGAATATGCGGCAGTTAAACCAGGGAGGAGTGAAGTGGATTAGCCGCGTCTCAGAAACGCTGGCTCCGGCCAAGGCGCTACTGGCCGAAGGCAGCGAGCGCTGGCAGCACTCGGAGGATGGCCAGGTGTCCTGGTTCAGCCGCCAGATGACCTTGCCCCAGGGCAGCGAACGGTGGGTAGTCATCTACACCCAGGCCTCCGTCGAGCGCGTGCGGCAGACGATGCAACGCCAAGTGAGCAAAGCGCAGAAAAAGTGGGAGCAAACGTGCTGGCATCTTTCCCACCGCCACTTTGCCTGTGAAGCGGATGCACGTGCGACGTTGAAGCGCGAATTGAAAGGCAAGCCCAGGCTACCAGTGGCAGTTGGTGGCCACCGTGAGCGTCAACTCCCTCCAGGTCGTGCAGGAAGTCTTGCGCAAAGCGTGCTGGATTGTCGGCACCAACGTCTTGGAGTCAGCGGCCCTCTCCGACCAGGACCTCATCGGCACCTCCAAAGACCAGGGCGGCGTGGAGCGTGGCTTTCGCTTTCTCAAAGACCCCCTCTTTCTGGCGTCTTCGGTCTTTGTCAAAAAGCCGGAGCGCATTATGGCCCTCAGCTTCATCATGGTGCTCTGCCTGTTGGTGTACCGTCTGGCTGAGTTTCGGTTGCGCTCCCGGTTGGCTGAGACCCAGCAAACCATTTCCGATCAAGTGCAGAAGCCGACAGCGCGTCCCACCATGCGTTGGGTCTTTCAATGTTTTGAGGGCATGGAGTTGCTTCATGTCCAGACAACTGCCACTTCATTTGTCCTTGTGTTACGTCTGCTGCCTGTCCATCGTCTCATCTTGCAACTCTTAGGGCCACTCTACGAAAAATTGTATAATCTTTCGGGTTGAAACTGCGGAATGTGGGATAAAAATGACCAGTTTAAAGTTTGCATTTACAGTCTGTGAAGCAAGAACCGAAACAGCCTCACTTTATCCTGCAAGTCACACAAGTTTTTGCCTCATTTCTTGCCTCTTGCCCACATTTGATACTGGTGGCGAAGTCAAAAAAGGTGCTCATTGTGAGCTTGAATTCATTTGATCGCAAGCGTGAAAGTTGACTTCGCCACCAGTATCAAATGTGGCCATGAGCCACCTTTTGAGGCGAAACGTGACGGGCATCTGTAGGGGCGCAATTCATTGCGCCCTCTGTCCACACAAGGAAGGATGTCTGTTGGCGTGTCAAGAGGGCGCAATGAATTGCGCCCCTACAATCACCCGCAAGGATGGTGATCACTATGATCCCTCTTGCAGATAATGCGATTGCCCTGGAAAGTGTATAAAACACACTTGCTTTTCCCCAAAATATTGAGTATACTTTCCGATAAAGTTAGTGTACGAAACACACCCTTCTTTTTTAGGCTGGAGACTAAGTGTTTTTTTAACACTTTTAATAGTGTAAAATATACACTTAGTCATGTAGGAAGGATACTCTTATTATGGCATATCGCCAAATGTATGACGTTGCCATCATTGGTGGAGGCATCGCAGGACTCTCGGTTGCCTTGCGTTTGCCAGAGCATATGCGTGTCGCCCTTTTTACCAAAGGACAGTTAGGAGAAAGCAATACTCGTTATGCTCAAGGAGGTCTTGCTGTCGCCCTGGGAGCAGATGATAGCCCCGAACTCCATTTTCAAGATACACTGACTGCCGGTGCAGGTCTCTGTAATGGTGAAGCTGTCCGTATCCTGGTAGAGTCGGCCCCCGAGGCTGTGTACTGGCTCATGCGAATGGGCGTACAGTTTGATCGTGCTCAAGCGGGCGACGGACATACAACGCCTGATGGATTACTGCTTGGCCGTGAAGCTGCCCATAGTCGCTGGCGCGTGCTGCATGCTGGTGGTGATGCCACCGGTGCAGAGATCGAACGTGCCCTTCTGGCCGCCCTACAGCAACGTTCGTCAGTGATGCTCTATGAAGAAACCTTTGTGAGTAACTTGCAAGTACAGGATGGCATGTGTGTTGGCCTTGAGGCTATTGACCGGAACGGGCAAATTTTCACAGTTACAGCAGATGCCATCGTATTAGCTAGTGGTGGTGCTGGTGGTCTATGGCTGCATACCTCCAATCCTGCTGGTGCTACGGCTGATGGATTGGCTCTAGCATGGCGTGCGGGAGCGGCCTTAACCGATCTTGAGTTTATGCAGTTTCATCCAACCGTGCTGGTTGCAGGGAGTAGCTCACATCTCATCTCAGAGGCAGTGCGTGGTGAAGGGGCATATCTACGCAACCATGCTGGTGAGCGTTTTATGCCGCGCTACTCTCCCCAAGCTGAGCTTGCTCCGCGTGATGTTGTTGCTCGCGCTATTCTCAGTGAGATGCTTGCTGAACGAACCGATTGCCAGTACCTTGACTTGCGCCATCTACCGTCAGAAAAAATGTATGCCCGTTTTCCTACTATCTCGGCTATTTGTGCTACTTATGGGCTGGACCTTGCTCAAGACCTGCTACCCATAGCACCAGCTGCCCACTATTGTATGGGAGGTATCATGGTCGATACCTGTAGCCGTACAACTCTTCCCGGTCTCTACGCCGTTGGGGAAGTGGCCTGCACCAGCGTGCATGGTGCAAATCGGCTTGCCAGTAACTCTCTGTTGGAAGGTCTGGTCTTTGGACTGCGCGTTGCTGACACTCTGGCAGGAAGTAATGGAACATGGGAGCCATATTCTTCAGCCAAAGATTTTCCTATAGCCATAGTAGAGCATCAATTTCAGGAAGCCCATGCTTGTGTTAACAGCGTTCATGTAGCTCACGAAACTACCGTTGCAGAGATGCGTAGGCAAGTACGCAGCCTTATGTGGCAATACGTCTCGCTTTCCCGTGATCGAGAAGGCTTGCTTGAGGCCAATCGTCGCATACACGAACTGAAACAAACGATGTCAACAATAAGATCAGGGAATGCAGCCAAACCACACTTATCCTCATCTCTCGATACGTCACAGCCATCCTCCGTCTATAGTAGTGATGACCCTTGCGGTCATCATGGAGTGGGGAACGGTCATCATGGAGTGGGTGGTCATCATGAAGTAGCAAGCGGTTGCCATACTACTCGTGCCCATCATAACTCTATGCAAACCGAGAGCATAGAGTGGATGGAAACAGGTAACATGCTGGAAGTGGCTGAACTGATCATAGCAGCAGCATTACAACGTCATGAGAGCCGGGGTAGTCACTGGCGACTTGACTATCCACAGCTTGACGAAAGGCTTTCTTATAGCCATTGTGTATTGTCACGCGTAGCACTTTCCGAAGCAGGGTATGCTCCTGCAAAGGAGGTGATTGCCCATGCGTAAAGTGCCTGTAGAGCTAGTTCAACGTGCCCTAGAAGAAGACGGAGCGGACTACGATATCACCACTCTCAGCACGGTGGCGATGGAGCAGGTGGCTCATGGCAGCATGATTTCCCGTCAGGCGGGCGTGATTGCTGGCCTGGCTGTGGTCGTAGCAACGTTTTATACCTTTGACGAGCGCATTTCCATCGAACTACTGGTAGCAGATGGTGATGTTGTTCAACCGGATCAGGAACTGGCTCGTTTACATGGTCCTGCTCGTTCGTTGCTGAGTGCCGAGCGTGTTGCGCTCAATTTTCTTGGTCGTCTCTCCGGTATTGCCACCCTGACGGCTCATTGCGTGCAGGCTGTTAAGGGGACACATGTGCGCATTATCGATACTCGTAAGACCACCCCTGGACTGCGTAGCTTAGAAAAAGATGCCGTCCTGCTTGGGGGAGGTCAGAATCACCGTTACGGCCTGAGTGATGGTGTGTTGATTAAAGATAATCATATCAAAGCTGCCGGTGGTATTGGACAGGCCATCGCTGCAGCCCGTCGTACCGCTCAACATCTGCTCAAGATCGAGGTGGAGTGTGAAACACTGGCCGAGGTCCATCAGGCTTTAGAGGCTGGAGCCGATGTCATTCTGCTGGATAATATGGGTATAGCCACCATGCGTTCTGCTGTTGAACTGGTGCGCAAGCAGGCACCTCGCGTCTTAATAGAGGCTTCTGGCAACATTGGCACCGATCCTGAACGATTAGCCGCCGTAGCAGCTACTGGTGTCGATTTTATTTCGCTGGGTGCTTTGACGCACTCTGCTCCCAATTTCGATGTATCCCTGGAATTTGCCTGATGTTTGTTGTCCCATCCATCTATAAGGAGGAAAACCTATGGCCCTACAATCCGTCTGTGCCGAAAGCAAAGAGGAGCGCGTTCTACCTCTGCTCTCCAAACATACCCGTGCTCAGCATGCTCACTCAGTGCGTAGTGATAACATTCCTCAATACTACGCAGAGATGTCAGGTGAAGAATTAGATGCGCGTATCGCCTCTGCGAAAGCACAGCTAGGCGAGCGTCTGGTGATTCTAGGGCATCACTACCAGCGCGACGAGATTATCAAATACGCAGATTTCCGTGGTGACTCCTTCAAGCTTGCTCAATTGGCTGCCGCTCGTCCACAGGCCGACTATATTGTCTTCTGTGGCGTGCATTTCATGGCTGAAAGTGCGGATATTCTGAGCGCACCCCATCAGAAGGTCATCCTGCCTAATCCTACCGCCGGTTGCTCGATGGCCGATATGGCCAACATTGCCGAAGTTGAGGAATGCTGGCAAATGTTGTATGAGACGCTGGGTGAGGATGCCGATGTCATTCCCGTGACCTATATGAACTCAGCTGCCAATCTCAAAGCCTTCTGTGGGCGCAACGGTGGCATCGTCTGTACGTCATCCAATGCTCCTGCCGTGATCCGTTGGTCCTTTAGTCGAGGCAAACGCGTCCTGTTCTTTCCCGATGAACATCTTGGTCGCAATACTGCTCTCAAATATGGTATCGCTACCGAGCAGATGGCCGTGTGGAATCCCAAAGATCCAATGGCCTCTGATGATGCCGAGGAGGAACTAGAGCGGGCGAAGATTATTCTCTGGAAGGGCTACTGCACTACGCATATGCGTTTCAACGTGCAGCAGATCGCCAAAGCTCGTGCTGAGTACCCCGGCATCAAAATTCTCGTGCATCCAGAGTGTCGCCGTGAGGTGGTTGATGCTGCCGACCTTTATGGCTCTACCGAATATATTATCCAGCAGATCGAGAAGGCCCCTGCTGGCAGTGCCTGGGCAGTGGGAACTGAGATCAATCTGGTGCATCGTCTGGCTAAAGAGCATCCAGAGCAGTTCATCTTCTGCCTCGACCCCATCGTCTGTCCCTGTTCGACCATGTACCGCATCCACCCGGCCTATCTGGCATGGATACTGGAAGCTCTGCTTGAAGGGCAGGTCATTAACCAAGTGACTGTCGATGAAGATACTGTCTATTGGGCAAAAGTTGCCTTGGAACGTATGCTTGCGTTGAAGTAGGCACTTTGTAGGATAAAAAGCGAGGGATTTTCAAGAACCTCCCTCGCTTTTTATCCTTTTTGTGCAATCGTGCGGAATGGTATACAATAAAGAGGTCATTTGCTCTCCCCTTATGGACGAACAGAACCATTTTTTTATGACAGTGGAGGATACTCTGATGAGCGATACAACACAGATTCAAGAGCAACAGCCAGCACCTGATTTCACATTGCCTGTCGAAGGCTCCAATGAAGCCATCAAAGATGGCAAGCTGCATCTGGCCGACCTTCGTGGTAAGGTTGTGGTACTCTATTTCTATCCCAAGGATGATACTCCTGGCTGCACCACCGAGGCATGTAGTTTCCGGGACGCCAACCGCGAGATGCAGCAACGCGGGATCGTGGTGTTAGGTATCAGTAAGGATAGCCTATCTTCACATAAAAAATTTGCAGACAAATATCAGCTGCCTTATCCCCTCTTGGCTGATACTGATGCAACGGTTGCTCAAGAATATGGGGCCTACGGTGAGAAAAACATGTATGGCAAGAAATATATGGGCGTTTATCGCTCTACCTTTCTTATAGACCGAGAGGGTATTGTACAGAAAATCTGGCATAAGGTGAAGCCCGATGGGCATGCCAGCGAGGTACTGGAGGCTGTAGATGCCCTCAAACTGTAGCCTATGGCATAATCTCGCTGTCTAGCGAGCCTACTTCCAACCCATGTCGCAATCGTTCAAGTTCGCTTAAGCGACATTGCTCGCAAGAGATGAGAGACAGTCAACAGTGATGAAAATACGTTGCTCATGTGTTCAAATGGTACAGCGAGAAGCCAAGAAGCAAAAACGTTCCATGAATAGCCAGGTTGTCTGGTGTTTAGAGCAGTGCTTAGGAGGATCAGCCAGTGAAAGTGGTACGAGGGTACAAGACCGAATTAGACCTCAATAACGAGCAACGCACCGCCTGTCTGAAGCATGCGGGATGTGCCAGGTTTGCCTACAATTGGGGATTAGCTCGTTCTCAGGAAGTCTACTGTACCACGGGCAAACGTCCTTCTGCTGCAGCCTTACACAAAGAACTCGTGACTCTCAAACAAAGCGATTATCCCTGGATGTATGAAGTCTCCAAATGTGCCATCCAGGAAGCCCTACGGGACTTAGACACAGCGTTCAAGCACTTCTTTCGGAAAGTCGCACTCAAGAAGCAAGGGAAATTCAAAGGAAAAGTGGGCTTTCCCAAGTTCAAGAAGAAAGGCAAGGCTATCGGCTCATTTCGTTTCCCAGAAGGAAAGAAAATTCATGTGCACGCTGATGCTATCCAGTTGCCACGCTTAGGTTGCTTGCGCCTCAAAGAGCGTGGTTATCTTCCTCCCACGGCTAAAGTTTTGAGTGCGACGGTCTCTGAGAAAGCTGGCAGATGGTTTATCTCGGTGCAAGAAGACTTGCATGTCACTGGGATGCTTAAAAACCACAAGCTGGCCCAGGCCGTCTCGGATAGCAACTTTGGAGAGATACGACGGCAATTGGAGTATAAAGCTCCATGGCAAGGCTCACATGTTGTAGTGATAGACCGTTTCTATCCCTCCTCAAAAACCTGTTCAGGTTGTGGCTCTCTCAAACCTGAACTCTCTTTGAGAGAACGGGTGTACGAATGTTCGGCGTGCGGTCTGACCATAGATCGGGACTTGAATGCAGCTATCAATTTAAGAACAGTGGCGGTAGGCTTTACCGACACACGAAACGCTTGTGGAGAGAGAAGCTCTGACTTGCTCAATGGAGGAAGTGAAACTGCTCTCGTTGAAGCAGGAACTAAACAGGAAAATGTAGCTTGACTACATTTGACCACATTTTAGAAAGCAGGTACCTATGCATCCCATTGAAAAGATAAAAAGCAAGCGCAAACCGCATCCTGAAATAGATGTGAGTCAGGGGCGAACGATAGCCTATTCACGTAGCACTACCAGACGCCTCATGGAAATGTTAGACGCCAATGCGCATGGAAATGTTCATGGCGGTGTGATCATGCGTATGGTGGATGAAGCTGCCGCTATTGTCGCGGTTAAGCATTCTGGTAAAAGTGTGGTTACTGCCAGGATCGAGCGTTTCGACTTCATTGCTCCCGCCTATATTGGCAACGTTATTTCCATCTATTGCTCTATGAACTATGTTGGGCGTACCAGCATGGAAGTGGGAGTGGATGTGCAGGCCGAAGACCTCTACACTGGCGAAATACGCCGGGTGGCCAGTAGCCGCGTTACTTATGTTGCTCTTGATGCCAATGGGAAGCCGACCCCAGTGCCACCACTTATCGCCGGTAATGAAGAGGAGCAGAAAATTATAGATGAGGCGCGACAACGGCGTTTGCAGACGCAGAATGAGGATAGTAGGAAGTAGCAGATTGTTATCAGATGTTCTCGTGATCTGAAAAGTGACCGAGAAGAAAGGGAAAAAGCATATGTCAACGCAGAACAGCGATCAACCGCTCAGCTCAAGCCAAATGCTTGCGGAAGCACGCAAAACTGTCCCAGAGATCACTGCCTCGCAGGCCAAGGAACAACGGGACTGTGGAGAGGTGGACCTGATCCTCGATGTCCGAGAGCCCTCCGAGTGGGACAAGGGGCATATTCCGGGAGCCGTGCTTGCACCACGCGGCTTGTTGGAGTGGTATGCCGATCCGACGTCCCCTTATGCCAAGCCGGAACTCACCGCGAATCAAGACGCACGCATCGTTGTGCATTGTGGAGCAGGTGCGCGATCACTGCTGGCGGCTGAGACGCTCAAGAAGATGGGTTACAGCAACACGGTGAGCATGGTTGGTGGGTTCAATGATTGGGCCAAGCAAGGCTTTCCTGTCGAGCCATCGGCAAGTTGAGGATTGCTTGTGAGGGAGCTGACTGCTTAGTCGAAAGGAGGACAATCACTTATGGCAGAACCTTTTGAATACATCTCGCATGCCCGTCTGGTCTACAAGGATGGCTACCGCAACGCTTATCTCGGTGACGTTCCAGAACCTGTGGTCTACGGCGTGCAGGGAAAGCTACGTGAATACTACGGTGCCAAAGAGGGGCCACCAATCGCTTCAACGCTCGATCACATCGTGGCTGCTGTCGCTGGCTGAATGTACGGCACACTTGCCGGTGCCCTGGCAGGGCGCAAGATTCAATTTGACCGCTCATCCTATGCCGCTACCGTCGATGGCCGCATTGTCGGCTTTGGCAAAACTATCAAGATCGAGTCCATGGCCGTTCACTACGACCTTACCGTCCCTCCCGACACTCGTGAAGCTACTGAACGCGCACTAAGAAGTCATACTCTTAGCTGTCCGGCCCACCAAAGTGTCAAGGACGCTATCAAGATAACCTGGGACGCTACTGTGCATCTCGGCGATGAGGTTGTCATGCTCAATAGTAAAGCAGAATAGACTTTGGGGCGCAAGAAATTGCGCCTCTAACTATACTCATTTCTCTCGCCTCATGTTCTGCTTGATATCTTCAATCAGGAGATGGGCGAGCCCCTCTTGATAGGCCCACTTGCCCTTTTCCTGCATCGTTGCAACCAACAGCGCGAATATCTCTGGCAAGCTCTGCAATGCTGTAAGTTCTTTACCATGTGCTTCCACGCCTCTGTTATGTATGGCCTGCAGATAGCTATTGGCATCAAATCGCCACAGATGACATTGTTGAGGATAACGCTCCATCAGATAATCCGCTATTTTCAAGCCTGCCAGATCGAAATCGCCACTGTAATGGAAGTGATGAACTGGGGATTGTCCCATCAGCAAATCGAGAAGTAACAAAGCTGCCGTACTGGGCCAACCTGCTGTACAGATCAGGGTTGGCAACGGCCTTTCCACTGAAGCACGAGACAATCCGGCAATCACTTCCTCGAATACCTGGGGATTCTCGAAGCAGTAAATATCTGTTGTAGGAGAGGTCACGCTTTGCCACTCTAGCAGCTGGCGTAACGGTAAGAGTAGCACTCGCTCGCCTGCTGCCTGTGGGAGAGGATCGGTCGTGCCATCATGATACAGGGCACCAGCCAGATGAAACACTGCCACATTGGAGGAAAGCGTATCGACCAATAAGCCAGCATGAGCATAGATGTCTGCTGTCTGCCGATTGCCGTTGTCTGTGTCCGTTGCGAATTGCGTCAAATCCATCAGGGCGTAGCGCAGGAGCCGCCCAGGGGTTCTGTCGGCATCAAAAAAATGTGGGTCGCCAGCGATGCGTTGGGCGAAGAGCCCTAAGCGTTCAGGAGTACCTGTCGAAGGTAGAGCGTTCAGTGCTCTGGCAACGGTACGTACCACATCAAGTTGTTGTGCCTGTACATGTACTGACTGATTTTTGGACTGGGCAAAGAGCCAGTCTAGTCCATGTGTTCCCTGTAATAGCCAACGACGTCCTTGTGACTCCTCTGGCAGTTCTGACACAAGCGCTTCCAGGGCGGCACGAAAATGGGTCTGATGTTCGGCGAGTGCTGTGCGCTGTTCTGGTCGTGTGATGAGAGGCTGATGCGGAAAGAAAGCGTCGAGTACGTCGGGTAGCTCGCAAGCAAACCCGCTCTGGCGTAGGGCCTTGTCCACATCGGCTAATCTCACCTTAAGAGTCGTTTCCTGGTAGGGTGGTTTACCAAGCAAACTGGCGATATTGCGGCGTTCTTCGGGAGTACTGTCCTCTAAAAGTACCTGTCCACCGACACGGCCCAATTCGATGTACCTCTCGCGCAGTTTGCTTAACAAGCGCGAGAGGTGAGCTTGCCTGAAGAAATGTACAGCTCTCTGGACATTGGGCGAAGTACTGCTGCTCATTTCGTCTGCAAGCCTTGATTTCCGGCCCAGAAGGAGGCCGAAGCAGTGGCTATGGGTGAACCCTTCTCGTGGATCATCAGGTATCTCGCGCTGGCCGGTATCTTTTCACTTGTCCCGCTTATTTGCGGTCCGGTCATGATCCACTGGAAATCTTGTGAGACGAGGAACTCCATAATGCGCTGCGTATTCGCCACACTGACTTTATCGAAAGCTTCGTCCAACGCGAGCAGGCGTGGTGCGCCGGGGACAGCGGTCTTATACACAGCGGCGAGGGCGGCAAAGAGCGGTACGTATAGGGCAAAAAGCTGTTCGGCTCCACTGCGTGTGCCTGCCAAGCGATCGGTGAGACGCTGGCGGTGGCCGCCAATCGGCGTAATCCAGACATCGAAGTGGAACCACTCGCGGTAGTCAAAGACTTGTTCTAGCACTTCCATGAAGTTCAAGCCGGGGTCTTCTTCCTGCTTCTGGCGCACAATATCGATCTCTTGCCGGAACGCTCCCATCAATGTTTCGGTCTCCTCATCGGTCAAGCTCTGCGATGGCTTGCGCAACAGTTTGTACTGTCGAGCAAGATGACTGCCGGGTTTGGCGGGATCGTACTCCAGAGGAGGCTTCCAGGTGAGATCGTAGTGTTCACCGATCAGAGGCAGGCTTTTCAGCACACCGTTGATCTGCTGTATCCATTCCTCCGCCTCAAGAATATGGGTACGAATGGCCTCTGCGATCTCCTGGAGCAGGAAATCTTCGAAGAGTTGGCGTTCTTTCTGTCCCAGTAAGGCCTTTTGCATTTCTATGCGGTCACTCAGAATTTCCAACAGTGCCGCAGGTGTACTCTTGTTTTCATACAAGAAAATTACATGTTCTTGTTCATCCAGGCTGGGGCCGTATTCATGGAGGAGATGTTGCTCCTGGTTGTAGACTTGCAGGAGGGCATTGTAGCCGGTACGGCGTTTATTCTCTAGCAGGTCTCTTTGGACGGCAACATCGGCCTCTGGTACAGGCCCTCCCAGCAGTTCTTGGGCTGCGTTCAGGCTATTGCCACTCTGGCTGATCTCCTGGGCATAGGCCAGTTGCTCCACCGGATATGCGCTCAGCAGGGTGTTAAAGTGACGTTGGCGAGTAATCCGCTCTGTACGAACTTTGGTTAATTGAATTTCAGCCTCTAAAAGCAGCATACCGATGCTCTTGGAGCGTTCATCGGCGCGGGCATGCCGCTCTTTTTCCTCATTGATCTGTGTATAGAGCAGTTCGTTGCGTTCGCGGAGTTCGCGCAGCCGTTTGCTCAAATCTTCTACCTGAGCTTTTTCTGCGATGTGTCGCAGTTCTTTTTCTTCTGCCTGGGCCTGCACCGCCTGGTTACGAGCATAGTCATAGAGAGCGGCTACCTGTGCTGCATTATCTCTAGCTTTTTCCAGGGCTAGCCCGGCCTGGCGATACTCTTCCCAGTTGTTGGCAATGGCTGCAAGCTGTATTCTGACGGCTCGTGCCTGATTCTTAAGTTGGTGCATTCCTAGCAATGCAGTGTGTACTTGTCCGGTATTGCCCGCTAAGGCACTAATGCCGTTGCTGTCGCGCTCTAACTGGGCAAGTACGGTATTACGGTTCTGCATGGCCTCCTGTGTCTGTTGCCTGGCTCGCTGGTACTTGCTTTTGGCATTGTCCAGAGCCGCTCCGGCAGAGACAAGCTGGCTGTAGGCTTCCTCTATGCCACTTATGGTCAGTACTTTACGTAACTGTAGCTGTGTTTCTTGTAGCTGGGTACGTTGCTGATCGCTCTCCGCAATATGTCCGCGTAGCTCCTGTAGTTCCTTGTCTCGCTGTATCCATTGCTGGTGCAGTTCCTCTTGTTCCCGTTGTTTGACACGCAGACGGTTGGCTTTCCCGATGAATTGGGCAGTACCTCCACTGGCATAGCCTTGTAGTACACCGTGCTGCCATGTACCATCCTTATTGAAGGTACAAGAGGCATGGGGAAACTGTCCGATGGCCCTCAATATAGTGGCGGTCGTCGTTTCCCAATCTGTGCCATCATTGGCAACTGCCGTATCAAAGCGTAGCCAATGCTCTAATGTTTCTCCATCTTGCCTGTCACGAACAGCTTGACTCAACGCTTCGCTATTCAAGCGGCAGTCGCTCAGCCCTTCGGCTTTCAAGAATGCATCAGCCACCGCTAGCTGATGAGGAGCTACAACCAGGGCATCAAGCAGTCCCGCGTCCGCCAGCATATATTCGATGCGTCCTGCCTCCTCGCTTGCACTATCAATATATGGCGCAAAGTCGAGGAGCGCATAGAGTGGTAAGGCGGTGATGCCTTGTTCGGCAAGCTTTGTACGTGCAAGCGTGCGTTGTGCTGAATGTTGTGGGAGATACTCTGGCTCCGCGCATTTCTGCTCATATAAGGCTTTTGCCTCGGCAACTTCGCGTAGCTTGCCTCCCATCTGTTGCTGTAGTTCAGCTAACCTGCTTTGCAACTGCTCGACCTGCCGTGTCAAATCCTTATCGAGAGTATCGATGGCCTGACGATAACCTCCCAGGTTGGTAGTAAATTGCTCGATTTCATGAGCTATCAGTGCCTCGTCATCGCCCGAGTTGGCGGATAGTTGGATGGTTTCATCGAGAAAAAGCAGTGCATTGGTGTCATCGGCAGAACGAAGATCTTCCAACATAGCGACAAGTTTTTGCTCGGCTTCATAGGCCTGCTCTTTCGCAGACGAGAAACGGCGACCCGTGTCGTCTAAATCTTGAAAGCGCATCGCTTCGAGTTCACGCGCATGCTGTATCTTGCTTTCCAGCTGCTCACGCCGCTTATGCAATTCCTCAAGCCGGTGTAGCCAGTGTATCCGTTCCTCTGACTGTACTTCTAAAAGAGAGGATATATGCTGGGGTAGCTCCGGTCGAGTGGAAGCGTTCAGTTCGATGCCTGCAATCTGGCGGCCTGCCTCCTCTAATTGGAAGGCGGCCGTCTCCCAGTGACAGTCCTCAGCCGCTACTGAACTCAATTCATGCAATTGCGCTGCACTTTCCGTCCTGACCTCATTGAAACGTGACTGCTGGCGTTCTAAATGCTGCTGGCTGGCTTGTATCGTCTGTTGTGCCCGCTCAAGGTTCTTTTCCTGAAGGCGCAATTGTGCCTGGGTGTCTTGCACACGTGCGCGAACCGAGGCCAACTGTTGCGCTACCTGTAAGCCTTCGCTGGCTTCCAATGCCTTGATCTGACCGTTGACCTGGAATTGTTCTTCCTGTAAGGCTCGTGCATGGGCCTCTGTTTTGTCCCGTTCATTCTCTGCAGTAGCGAGATCTTTGCGCAATTTATTGACCTTGAGCTGGACATTCTGCTCGGCCTGCTGTGCTCCGACGTATTCACATGCGGCAAGCTGTGCATCTACCAGGGCTACGTTCTGTTGGGCAGCATGTAGGTGTTCGGTGGCATTGTATGCCTCTTGAATACGCTCGATCTCACTTTGAATGGCATCAATACGCTCAATCGTGCCAATGACCCGATTTGTCGTCTCACTACTGATTTTACGCAACGATATTTTCAGGAAGTCATGGACTTTCGAGAAACTTAGCTCTGTACTCAAATTGGGGCGGCGTAGCACCAGTAGCAGCGTGATTAGTTTTTGAAATTCTTTGATATCGGTAAAGCCAAAGAGGTAACGTGCCACCTTTTGCTCATAGTCATCGCGTGACTCGCAGACAATACCATGACCTTCTAAGACTTGCTTGAATCTTGAATGGTCGTAGGCGCGTCTCTCCTGTTTGTTACCGGTTGGATGAGTGGTAAAGATATCGTATCCAAGGCGTGAGCCATCGGTAATGAGAAAGCGCAAAGGTTTGATACGGTCACTGGCATTGATGTTACCGGCCAGACTGAGGCCAACCGTGAGGAAGCGGGTCTGTTCGCGTTCACCATTTTCCCAACGTTGGCGTAGCTCCTGGGCAATAGGTGGAGCATCGGGATCGCACCACTCAAATTCCAGGGCGATATAGGCGGTACGCCGCTCATGGCTATATGGTGTGGCCGACTCGGTGCCCCCGAGCACATAATACTCCATATGCCGTTCCCGTCCACCGAAGGTATCGAGGCGGTTGGGACGGATATCGCCATCGAGAGCTAACGGTATGGCTGCTGAGAGTACTGTCGATTTACCACTAGCGTTTTCCCCTGCCAGAAAAAGTCTTCCATGCAATATCTCAAATTCCTGCTGTCCATAGAGCCAAAAATTGGTCAAAAGAATACGGCGCAGGCGATAGCCGCGAGGGCCACCTGCAAAGTTCTGTAAGAGATCGATCTGACGTGTCAGCGTCTCTTCGGCCGATAGGTTACTTGGTATAGACCATTCCGTTAAACTATCAAATGTACGTTGCATACTCTGTTCTCTTCTCCACTATCATCATATATGAAACTCGCTTATTCAGACCAATCTATGGCTATGGTGTTCGCTGTACTCTTTGTAGTACGCTTGGTCTTTCTGCGTCCTGCTGTTTTTGTCTCCTCGCTGGTCTCGTCGTAACTTACGGCGTAACGAGCTGCCGTGGGTAAGATGAGGATATTTTCATCTTCATCGGGGCCGCGCATAAGGCCAGCTTGGCGCATCTTTTTATAGACATCATTGAGCAGACTCCGCGCATTTTTGTTGCGAGCCTCAGTGCCCCAGTATTCACCGTTGCGTTCACGAACTGTATAGAATACCTCTTCAATATCACCTGTCGTGATATGCAAGCAGCCGTAGTCATCAGGAGCAGGCCACGCGCCCGTTTCGACTTTATTTCTGATAGCTCCACAGAGGAGCATGGCAATCTGATCGCTGGCACCTAACATATTGAGACTGGTTACAGGTCCCGTTGCTGTGCCACTGCCTCGCACAATACAGGCATAATCGCGATGAGCGTCCAACTGCCAACCGAAGGTTTCGAGTAGTTCATGAGCTATCTCTTCTCGGTGATCTTGTAGAGCGCGAAAAGCGGCGGGATCATCAAAGCGAAAGAGAGCCGGGCCGAGCAGGATTGTACGCCAGGCACGCATAAGAGGCGGGGTCGCATTACGCGCCTCGGGCAGGAGCGTGGATTGTAGCCTCGTACTTCTATCATTGATTTGCAGAGAGACGGTCGTTAGCGTCTCTGGATTGAGGGCGGTAACGAGCGAACGGATCACGTCGGTGAACTCGTAAAGTACGTCGGCATCGGGTGTCTGCTCGACCCATTCTCGCGTCTGCCCATCGACAAGTTGTATGCCGCCGACATCTTCCAGGTATTGGAGAGCGCGTTGAATGTTGTAGCGATCATTGGGTTTACGAAAATCAAATTGCTTTTCACCCTCAATACCGTGAGAGGATTGTTCCTGAATCTGCTCAGCTAGCTGCGATAACAAAAACTGCTGTTCATTGCCGCGACCGGTAATCTGCCGATTTTCGGCAAACCACAGTATCCAGGTCAGACAGGCAAAGTCCTTTGGTTCTTTCAAGCGATCATAGAGGTAACCTGGGTTTGTGGTGCTCAGGCTACGTACTAACCGGATCACCGTGGGGCTGCGCGAAATGCGCCAGCCGGTGTACTGATCATGCCAATTTTGCAACGTGCGGTAGTGACGGTTGACCAGACGGAACAGTTCAAGATGCCTGGAAGGCAAAAGCACTTCCCTTTCCATCAAGGCTATATGGGCTTTTGTCACATCAGCGTTATAGGCCCGTATGCGTGTTGCTGCCATCAGCATCGCCCGACGTCCCTGGGGTTGTTCAAGTATGCCAATGTTCGTCGATGCTGTCGTTTCAGCTATATTTGCTTGTTCTAGTGTTTGTATGTCGTTCTCATCATCCATAAAGCTACCATCATCCTTGCTCAAACTTATTCTGCCTTGCTGCCATTGCCTCTATTACCCATACCTTTATTGCCATCGCCCATTTGGGTAATGTCGTCCTCTAGCAAGAGGTCTGCTCCTATCAAACTGTTTTCTCTATCTTCTGATGCAACATGCTGCAAACGATAGCGTGGCAAGAGCAAAACGCCGTCGGTTGAGCGCAGCAGGGTGTACGACTGCTCCTCAGCATTGAGGAGGAGCACAGTTGAACCGTCGGGAGCCTGATATTGATGATAGGTATCACCGAGGCAGGCATCAATGACCTCCATCAAAATAGCCCGATCTTCTGGTGAAATTCCTTCAAGGGTGCCAATGTCAAGTAGCGGATTGCGAAAGAGTTGGGCAAAACGCTGCTTCTGTTCCTCAAGCTTGGCTTTATGCTGGGCAACCAGATTACGAATGATCGTGCGATTATCAATGATGGGGTCTTCTAACGGGGGCTCACCCCGATTGAAACGACTAACAGGCCGTAATCGCAGTCTTACAGTAGGAGGTGTTTGCCATGCTTCCTGTCCATCTGTATAGCTGGTGGCACTGACGGGACCGGCCAGACTTTCAGGAAGGTGAACCGGTAACGTATTGGCGAAGGCAATGGCAAACAATTGCTGTGCTGCTTCCCCATCGGGAGCCAGGAGCAGTTGATGAGCCAGGGTATTCAGGTTAGCGGCATAATTGGCACCAGGGCGTGCTGTGGCGGCTAGTGCTGTCGCACGTCTGACCACTTTATCTACCTCGGCCAAGGCGTTGCGGCGGAAGGAATCGGCATTTTTCCCTACTGCAAACCAGTTTGTCAACGCCTCAAGCTGATTACCTGCCTCCTCACGCAGTTCCTCTTCCGTGCGCTGATGCTCGGTTGTCAGTGCAGGTGGATCAAGATGCTCAGCTACAATCTCAATCAGTTGTACCATCTTGCCTGTTTCCGACCATTCAGTAAGCAGTTCGCGCACATGGCGGCTATATTGGGTCAGAGCCTGGGCGAAACCATGCACATAGGCTACCACGGCAGCCTTATACGCCTGGTATGCTTCAATATCTGTTAGCCCTTGCTGGGCCGCGTTTGTCATGTTGGCGAGGTATTGCGCCGCTTCACGCGCCATCGTATTCCAGGTCTCGAAGGCACGTTGCCACTCTTCGGCAATGTCGCGCTCATATGCTTGCGTCAACTCAAACGCAGGGAGGTTGAGCCATTGATTAAGTTGTTGCAGTGAAGCCCACAGGCGGGGTAGATCTCCCTGGCGTAGGGCACCGCGTCCTGTACTGGCACGGGCCTGCATCTCAAGAAATGTCTCAATGGCAATACCTTCTGGGGTGGCCTGGTAGAGCAAGGCAGGCGAGAGAAAGCTGGCGATAGAGGTGGCGCGGCTCGAATCATAAATTGTGGTGATGTTGCCCCAATCCTTGAGTGCCTTGAGGTCGTTTTGGCATTGTTCAAGCGTATATTCAGGGTCAAATGTAGCACGCACCGTATCGCGCACTTCCGTTGCTGTCAACTGATAGCGATAGAGATTGCGATGGCACTGAAGAAAGTAACGCATGATCACACGATACCAGCGTACACGATTGGAAGTGACAAGATAGCTAAAAATCTGTAGCCGGTCGGTCAAATTAAAAAGAGAGGAAGATGAAACCTCTCCGGTAGTTATGTCTGTATCTGCGAAGCGCCCGGCCTGCTCTGTTGCTGGTGTATCTATAGCCCCGATCAAGGTGTTGTTTGTATCATTCATAAGTGATAGTGCGAATAGTTCTCCCTTTATTATTTCGACTCAGTGCATTTCTTGTAGCCATATTATACAACTTTATGCAATATGTTCGCTTATGTGGGAACATTGTCAAATTCGTGCCAAAAAATTTCCGCTTTTTTCGCTACGACGAGTATTTATTATGCGAAGCCAATTGCTACAAGCTGGCTATCTTAAACTACGAGGTTAGGATAAACGTATGTTGGCCAAATTGATTTCATCAACCATTTCCAAAGCAGCTATCGCGAAATTTTTAGGCTTTCCCCAAAGTACCCGTATATCCAAAGAGACTCTTATCGAGAAACTCCTGGCTTTGCTGGAAGTAAATCCTGAAGCCCAAGCGCAATTTGAGGAGACATTCAAAAGTGAATTGGCAGTTGGTCCTGGCGAATTTGAAACTCTGCTACAATGCACGTCTCTCGAACGCAAGCGTTGGGTACACGAGGGAAAAATTCCCGTCTTAGAGTATCGCTCTTTCAGGAAAGCAGGCCAGGATTTAGAATATCCCGTTCACGACAGGCGCATTATTCTCAGCATATCACCAGAAGATATTGCCCAATGGCGCGAAATTCATCAAGCCTCTGTGCAAGAACGCCGCAGAGCCAGTGCCAAGGTAGCTGTTACAAGCAAAAAAGCCAACCAGCAAACTCGACAGGACTTTCTTTTCTCCTGGAAAGAGACGGTTGCATCCTGGCAACAACAGGGAGCCGAAGTGGCAACAGCCCTACAACTCAGCTACTGGAGTGTTTGGGCATCACGATGGGCTAAAGAGAACCACGTTAAATGTCTGCGAGGTATCAAGTATAGCGATCTCTATGCCACACGCCGAGAAGCTTGGTACAGGCGTAAAAATGAGGCTATGTGGGTTCTCGCTCAGACAGCGTATGCCAAACTCACCTTCTACCGCCCAGAGTTTCCTCACAAGGAAACTCTGTACCTGTGTGACAAGCACTATGAGATGAAACGCGAAGATTTCTACGAGACGAAATGGGACTTCTTTGCAGATCATGCAAGAGAGATCAAGGAATGTCCTTTTGAGCAGGCTCTTGCCGAAGCAAAGAGAATATACTCTGTGGAGAGGGTACCTGAGACAGTGGAGATCAGTAGGAGTGAAGAGAAGGTGAGCTATGAAAAAGAAAACTAAGAATCTTGCTCATCGAGAATTGCTTCGTCTTCATGTTGAATCCGTGTGGGGCGTGCAACTGCCATTGAGTATAGATAATGATATAACTATTGTGCCCGAAGGAGCAATGCCTTCCTGGTCGCTCTATGTTGCTCAGTTAGCCAATGAGCGTATTTATATTTGGCGACCCGATGTGAGCAGCGAGAATCGTCTTGCACTTTTGGAGCGTGTTCATGAAGCATTTTCTTTACTTTCGACGGATAGTTTGGCACCAAATATCCGACGTGAAGTTGCACTTCATATAGCCGCGCAACCTACCATAGATAAAGTTGTAGCCAACCAGATAGCCCAACCTATCACCGTCTCTACGCATCTTGAAGGCTATCACTTTACGCCACAACAAGAACCCGTGATTGGCGTGATGCGCGAAGGGCGGTTGCTTTGCGTGGCACATAGTGCGCATCGCACTGCGCAGGCTTGTGAATTGGGGATTGATACACAAGTAGAGGCCCGTCGTAAAGGATATGCGCTAGCAGCGACTGTACTGTGGACAGAAGCTGTAGCAAAAGTAGGACTGGTACCACTTTATAGTGCATTGCTTGAGAATGAAGCCTCTTTGAGATTGGCTGCAGCGGCTGGCTATCGTGAATTTGCTCGAGCCGTCTATACCTCGGAAAGAGATAGCCTGGAAGAGGACTAATCTATCACTATGGCCCCCCTACAAGCCTGTACGGTCTGCGCCTTCAGCATGAACGGGCGCAGGCTCTTTCTCCTTGGCTTTCACTGACTCACTTTCCTCTACATCTGCATTGTCATTTTCGGTCTGCTTATTATTTGCCTCAAGCTCTTTATGGGCTTGACCCAGTTCAACGTGGCCTGCTGTGCCTGCATTGGCACCCCCTACAGCGATTTGTGGTTTGGAGCGGTGGCGGACAATCAGCAATATAATAGCCGTAATGATAGCGATGGTCGACAGGAGATGGACGATGTTGAAGGGTGTACCGGGGAAGAACCAGGAGTCGGTACGTAGAAATTCAAGGCAGAAGCGCACGAGCGGGTACCAGATTAAGTAGAGGAGGAAGATATCGCCAGTGTGTAAACGCTTCTCCAAGCGACGAGAAATTATGAAGAGGAGGACAAAGCCTATAAGGTTGGCAACCGATTCGTAGAGGAACAAGGGATGGAATAGGGTGCTATCGGGATAGAGGATGAAGTTATTGTAGGGTGGTATACGATGTGCAACATCTATGCGTAGCCCCCATGGTAGAGTGGTTGGTGGCCCGTAGAGTTCCTGGTTGATGAAGTTGGCCCAGCGACCGATGGCCTGGCCCGGTAGCAAGGCAAGTCCTGCTGCGTCGAGATAAAGAAGTAGAGGAAGTTTATATATGCGAGCATAAAGCACCAGCGCAATACCCCCAAGGATGAAGGCTCCATAAATATGCATACCACCTTTCCATATCTCCAAAATTTCGATAGGATTGGCAAGATAGTGGCCAAGGCCATTGGGGCCACGTGGCGATTGGATGAAGATATAATAGAGACGTTCGCCAATCAGGGCAGGTACCAGTACCCATAAGAGCATATCCCAGATGATTGTGCTATCTTGCCCGTGACGTGCCACGTAGCGACTAGCAATCCAACATGAAATAAGGATAGCGATCACCATAATCACGCCATACCAGCGAACTGTTAGAGGTCCTAGCTGGAATAAAATAGGGCCAAAGGGTGGATACATATAACATTCCTCGCTTGCTCACTCAATCATTCTATATAGTCTAGATCACACAGGCGGTGCAGTACTTCTGGATCATCATAGCCATCGGTCTGCTTATGGTTTGTTGCCACAATACCGGCATGACTCACAAAGCTGTGCAGGAATTCCCGTAGAGCTTCCGCTCTCTCAGGCAGTATATCACGGAGATTGGCTTTTTCACAGAGGGGTATCAACGAGGGGTGCGCGTGCGATTTTTGCATAGCAGGGGCAAGCCCAGCCACTACTATACTACGTCAAGGACGCTTATAGTCGTCTATAGTAGTGGCTGGGCTTGCCCCTGCCATGTTAGCTTAGGTGGTGGTAGCATGATCTTTATAAAAATGGCATGATAATGATAACAATGGGGAATAGAGGTATCATACAAACTGTTTGTCACTAAGTTGAAGTAGCATTGGCTGCTTTCTCTTGTTCAGGTTATTTTTGGAAAAGGAGAAAAGTATCATGGCTGTTGTTCAGGAATTTCTGAAAGCGAACGAGACGTATGCCGCAAACTTTCAGAAAGGGAATCTGGCGATGCCTCCCGCTCGCCACGTTGCTGTACTGACGTGCATGGATGCACGTATCGACCCTGCTCGTGCCCTTGGCCTTGAGGAGGGAGATGCGCATGTCATTCGTAACGCGGGTGGACGAGCTGCTGATGCTTTACGCTCGCTGGTTATTTCCGAACAGTTACTGGGCACCACCTCTATTGTTGTCATCCACCATACTAACTGTGGTATGCTCACTTTTAGCAACGAAGATCTGCACACAAAGGTGAAACAGGAACTTCATGCTGATGCGAGCAATATCGACTTCCTGCCATTCAAGGACCTGGAACAGTCGGTACGCGATGATGTGGCCTTCCTCAGAAGTTCGCCACTCATTCCACAAAGCATAGATATTTCTGGCTTTATTTATGATGTGAAGAGTGGTAAGCTGCTCCCTGTGAACTAGCAATTTGTACGAGTACCAGAAAAAGCAAGAGCGGGAAGGAACGCCTTCCCGCTCTTGCTTTTTCTGGTACTCGTATCTTCTTCGTTCCAAAGGGGTCAATGTCGCAAGAAACAGGACTCCAGACGGATATGCTTCCCATCTCCAGACGCATCTCTAATGACTTCCTCACAGATATACTTCCACCATCAACAATTCTTTTGAAGAATAGCGGAAGAACAAAGGAGAAAGGAGTTTCATTCCATGAAGTCATTAGAAGAGTTTCTCTCAGAGAAGCGAGAGATCACTATCCATACCATCGCAAGTTATATCAGACAGTATATTCGTGAACAGTGGCAAGCGGTGTTGCAGGAGAATCATAAGAAACTGCTGCAAACGTTCGACAAAGCTGGTGAGTATGTCTATGGAGTATACAGCCGAACGCTTTTTCAGCCGCTCCAGGAGCAACTCAAACAGGCTGGGTTGCACTGTGAACCGGACTTTCCAGGCGATTTTCGCTCCGCTTCAGTGGAGTACTGGGGACCGCCGGAAGAGAGGGAACGCTGTTTATGGTGCGTTGTAAGTACTGTGCAAGGAAACCTGTTGGGAACTATTGTCACCCAGGTCTTTCATGATCATACCCAGTTTCGCCTCCCTCACCCTCCTGGCATCTTTGCGTTAGAAGAGACAGAAACTTCGGCAATTGTCGAGGCACTCTCTCATGCTTCGGTGCGTTTGAGGGGGATGGAACGAGAGGAAAGGTTTCCTCAAGAAACAGTAACCCGGCAAGCACAGCCTAAGTGGGAGTATAGCGTAGAAGTGGGGTTGGCTGATTGCCTCGATTCCAAACATCTTGAAGTGAGCGAATCGCTGCTCGATGGCGCAATAGCCCTCTGGGGACACTATGGATGGGAACTCGTTACAGTTGTTCCTCACCAGGAGCGTATGATCGCCTTCTTCAAACGTCCAGCAAAAGGCAATGCATAGTCAATCAATAGTGTTACACAGTTGTACAGGGTCCAGATGACTGATGCTTTATTCATCAGTCATCTGGACCCTTCAGGGAGGAACCATTCATGAACACTACTATCTCTCCAGAGACGACGACAGTACAACATCCTCAACATACTATTCCGTTACAACAGCCGCGTAAACACGTGAACCATTATACTCTCTATGTCTTTTTTGTCTTGTTCATGGCGACCCTCTTAAACGGTCTGGATGCAAGCGAGTTTACCAGTGCCTCCACAGTGATCGCCAGGGAATTGCATGTGGGCATCAACGATATTGGCATACTCGCCTCTGCCTTTACCATTTTCTTGACAATCAGCATCATTCCAGTAGGAATCTGGGCCGATCGTGCGAAACGTTCCCATGTTATTGCGGCCTGTCTTGCTGTCTGGAGTCTAGCTACCGCGCTCACTGGACTAGCGAGCAATTTCATTGCCCTGTTTTTTACTCGTATGTTCACCGGTATTGGCGAGGCTGGATATGCTCCTGCCGGTAATTCGCTAGTTGGCGACTTTTTTCGGGAAGATCAACGCTCTAAAATCATGAGCTGGCTGTCTGTTGCCGGTCTGATTGGTCCAATACTAGGTATGGTGCTTGGTGGTGTGATTGCTGGTCTTGCGCCTGGCTCCTGGCGGTGGGCCTTTCTCGTCACCGGTATTCCTGGCCTGATGCTAGCCTTGTTTGCTTGGCGACTGCGTGAACCGGCACGGCGTCAGACGGTGAAACTTTCCTACGATGCGGAGACAACAGCATCCAACGGAGTGAAACCGGTAGAGCTACTCACACACATGCGGACAGTACTGCGGATTAAGCCACTTGCCTGTTTAGTCATCTATGGTGTGCTGACGGCGTTTACTGCTACGGCCTTGCAAAGCTACTTTCCGACGTTGTTGCAGCAGCATGATACGTTTGGTTTGACATCGGGGCAGGCGGCCTTGTATGCCGCTTTGGCTCTGGGACCCACAGGGCTGGTTGGTGTGCTATGCGGTGGGTATCTCGCCGACTGGCTCAGCCACCGGTATCAAGGTGCCAACATCCTGATTTGTGTTGTGAGCGTTTTGCTCACTGCTCCTCTCAATGTCACCAGTTTATTGCTCATAAGCACGCACAATCTGGTTGTGTTTAGTGCTGTTATGATCCCAACATTTTTCATCAATACGATGCACTTTGGCCCGCTATCAGCAGCAGTGCTTGATGTAACTCCAGCAGAACAGCGTGCCTCGGCGGTTGCTATCTTCGTATTCATCCAACGTCTCCTGGGGACGGCTATGGCTCCCCTGTTCATTGGGACTCTTGCCAGCGTCTTCGATCCCAGTGGACTACACTTCATGCACAATGTGGCCGGACATGATCTAATCCTCGCGCTGATCTGCACCTGTCCGATAGCCTTTCTCGGTGCGGGTCTTGTGGGCATGATTGGACTGCGCTGTATGCGCCATGAGCAAGAAGGGACAGATCATGATTCAAATTTTTGATGTTGCACATTTTTGTGATTGAAAAGCAATCCAGACACGTTTGGGCGACGTATTATTGGATAGGATGTGATCAATGGCTGTTTGCTTATGCGCCCACCGTGGTAAACCACGAAAGCAACAGTCATTCTTCTCATGTTCCCTGCTTCTTATCTACAACATGAAGCTTAGAATAAGCTTAGAATTGGTCAGTTTTTGTTAAAAAAGCATAAGAAAAAAGCTTTCAAGCTGAACTAACTTTAGTTTCTGCTTAGAGGTGACTATAGCAGAGTTTATTCAGAGAAAAAATGCTTGAAATTTACCTGGGAAACAGCTACTCTTAGTTGACGAGGGGAATAAGAAGTCAAGAAAGTGAGGATGTTTCTCATGCAGCTATGTGAACGAACACGAGCGAGGGCAGTAGAGATTGCTGACGGGATACTAGCCCAGCAAGCACTTGCCGGAGATGAGCAGGCATTTGAGGTGCTGGTGCATCGTTACAGTACACCATTGTTCAACTTTATCTGCCGCTTCTTAGGTGATTACGATCAGGCATGTGACATAGTACAGCAGGTGTTTTTACAGCTCTATATTTCTTTACCTACTCTCCGTGTAGGTGAACCACTCAAAGCCTGGCTGTTCCAGGTAGCACGGAACCGCTGTTTGGACGAACTGCGCCGTAAGCATGCCGTTCATTTTTCTGAGCTGGAGACTACCAGCGATGAGGATGAGTTGTCTCCACTGGCTGTGATGCCTGATACCAGTCCCTTACCTGAAGAACTGGCCGAGCGTCATGATTTACAAAAGCATTTGCAACAAGCTATTTTGGCACTGCCGCCTAAGTTCCGTCCAGTCGTACTTTTACGGTATACAGCCCAGTTAAGTTTCTCCGAAATTGGGCGCACGCTTCACATGCCAGAGGCTACCGCGAAGACCTATTTCCAACGTGCCAAACCTCTCCTGCGCTCGGCTCTTGCTACACAAATCCAAGTGACTTCTGTTTGCTAACCCTTGACAGAGTTTCGAGTTTTTTTCTGATAAGAAACTCGAAACTCCAAAAGTGAAACTTCCCTCTGGCTCGATTCGTACTCATATGCAGAGATAACCAAATGATAGTTAAGAGGGAGTTAAACTATCCATGCTGCCTTTTCAAGCTACTTTTTTGGCGGAGGACAGCTTATCTGATGATACTCTCTTGCCTGAAGATGAGATCGACGAGCTGTTTGGCAAGCTGAAACCAATCGAACCCCCCCCATATCTTATTCAACGTATTCTTGATGCTGTAGCGAAGTTACCACCTCCCTCTCAAAATCAACCTCTCATATTAGAGGGCAAAAATGAGTGTGCCGACCATTTGATTGTGCGTAATGAAGATCGACCTGCCAGTTAGAGAAAATGCCCGGCTCTAAAGAGATGCGGGCATTTTCTGTACTGCGGTGCATGTGTGTTTAAGCGATCTGTTCGGTCAGCTTGCCAATCGTCACAAGCCAGCGTACAAACTCCAGACGGCGATGCTCTGCGAGTGCCAGGAGTCTCTCTTTCTCGTGATGATCTCTGCGGAGTCGAATCAGTCGATTCATTTCTACTTCAGCGAAACCGCCCTTACGTAACAAGTCACGATCCTCTTTGCGGTCCATAAGATCCTCCTTTGTCACTCAAAACGACTATTGAGGTGCTATTGTCAACATCCGTTTAATACGCTTGAGCAATGCCTGCATCTGATAGGGCTTAGGTAGATGATCGAGCGTCTGCTTCGTTTCTCCATGGGTACGGCAATACTTGCGAACATCTGGTTGTAAGCTGGTGGCGAGAATGACAGGCACTCTGGTATTTTTTCGTAACATGTGTAAGACATCCCAGCCGGTCAATAAGCCAGGAAGCTCAAGATCAAGCACTACAAGATCCGGAACGAAATCATTGAGGGTGCTGATAGCCAGTTCACCGTTGCCGACTATCATCACAGTATAGTTATGAGCGGTCAAAAAGTTCGCTTCTATGCGAGCAAGTGAAATATCATCTTCGACGACGAGTATACGATACTGTTTCTCTTCTTGCTGTTCCGCCGGAGAGAAGACCAGTGCCTGCACTTCAGCAGATGACACTTCATTTACCACACTCATGTTGCCGACCCCCGGCATCATGTTCGCAGCATCCCTATTTTGCATGATTGACATCCTGCTTCTGCGATGTTTCTTGGGCACTACTGCGGTTACTCCGCCGATGAGTCCTCAAGAGATAATCTCTTAGCCGCAGTATACCTAATACTCAGTGATAATACCGTGAAGATGGCTACAAACGACGTGAAAAAGGTGTGAATTTGTGGTCTTGAGTGGAAGGACTAGCCTAATGTGCTCATATCATCCGGTGGCGGCACAAAATACCCTACGCCTAACTCGTTACGTAAGAAACGCGGTTGTGCCGGGTCCGGCTCTAGCTTACGCCTAAGATGACGGATAAAGGTACGAAGATACGTGTTTTCGCCGGTATAATCTGGTCCCCAGACACGCTGGAGCAACTCACGATGCGTCAATACCTTCCCGGCATTGCGGGTAAGTTCACACAGTAAATCATATTCAGTGGGAGTCAGGTGAACTTCTTGGCCGCCAGAACGTACAAGACGATGGGCGTAATCAACCAGGAGGCCGTTCTCACCACCACAGCGGTAGAGAGGGCGTTGGATTTCACTGCCGGTAGCTGAATTACGCAAGCGTGCCGTTTCATCAGCGCGGCGCAGTGCTACGCGCACACGAGCCATGAGTTCATTCAGGCTAAAGGGCTTGGTTAAATAATCATCTGCACCCAGATCAAGGGCTTTTATTTTTACTGGCTCTTCGTCGTGTGCCGAGAGTATGATGACAGGCGCACCACTCCATTCACGCAAACGACGGAGAAACGTCAGACCATCTAAAGAAGGCAGAGAAAGGTCGAGTAAGACGAGTTGTGGCTGGAAGATGGCCGCCATATCAATGGCCTGTGCTCCATCGCGTACCGCCTGTACCTGAAAATTACGTGCTTTCAGTTGTGCCAACAGAAATGTACGCATTTGTGCATCATCTTCAACACAGAGGATACGCACTTTTTTATCGTGAGTGGACACGTTCATTTCCCCTCCTTCAGTGTACTTGCTACCTTCAGTCTAAAGGCAAATGAAGCTCCTTCGCCAGGGCTGCTCTTGACGGTAAGTTTACTGCCATGGGCTTCGATAATACCCTTACTGATATACAAACCCAAACCAGTAGCTGGGCTCCAGCGGCCACCGCCACGGCGTCTTTCTGCTGGCTGACCAGGACGATCACGGGCAGGACGGCTCATCTCTGCAAAGGTACTAAAACGGGTGAACAGGGCGGCTTGTTGCTCTTGCGACATGCCTGGCCCCCGGTCAACTACGCGTAGCTCAACGGCTGAGGGCTGCTTCTCATTTGTCTCGTAAATTGGTTCCACCTCTAACCGCACGGTATCTCCTTCAGGGGCATAGCGAAAAGCGTTACTGAGTAAGTTTGTCAAAACACCCATAATTAATTCATAGTCACCCATAATGGCGGGTAATCGAGCAGGGAGCCGTGTCAGGAGTTGGCGACCAGATGATGAAATCAGAGCTTCCAGCCGTTCCTCCAAGTCCTCCAGCATCTCTGGTAGGAGGATTGGTTCCAGTTCAAGACGTAGAGCTCCTGCCTCGACCCGTGAGGCATCCAGAAAATGGTTGATCATCCCTACTAAGCGCTCGACCTGCTCATCGGCAGAGGCTAAGAAATCGTACTGTTCCTCTGCCGACCATTGCAGATCGCTGGCCTGGAGCGCACTCAAGTGGGCTCTAATGTTGGCAAGTGGCGTCTTTAGTTCATGTGCCATGGTGGTAAAAAAGTCTTCACGTGATCGCTCTAATGTTTTGAGCCGTGTAATCTCATGCAAGACGAGAATCACACTGCTGATCGTGTCGTCACTTGTTCGCAGTGGAGCAGCATTGACGAGTAGAAAGAGCCTCTGCCCATCAGCCTGCCGCACATATAGTTCAGCCTCATTGGCTTCGCCTTTGTGAAGGGCTAGGAATAAGGGATGTTCTTCAAAAGGAACAGGTGCGCCAGAGGTGCCATAGACTGTAGGGATACTTAGCAACTCAGTGGCATCTTTCCCTACTGCTTGCTCTGTTGCCAGATCGAGATCATCCAGTGGTTCCAGGGGTAAACCCATGCGTTGTAAAAGCTGTGTAGCTTGCCGGTTGATGATCGTAATGCGCGTATCCTCGGCTGAAACGAGCATCACGCCAGAAGGTAGGCGTTCAAGTAGCAATTGCATACGCGCACTTGCCATTTCCTGGGCCATGCGAGCCATTTGCAGTGCCTCGTTCCGTTGTGCTAGTTCGGCAGTACGTGCAATCACTTCTGCCTCAATCCGTTCGCGTGCAGCAGCCTGCTCGCTTACGTCATGATATACTACGACTGAGGCAAAAATGTCGCCCACTTCATCGAGGATTGGTGCATATGTGCGGCGCATAGTATACTGCTGACCATCAGCTCCTCTCATCTTAAACTCGCTTATCCGCTTCTCCATCACTCGGCGGTCAAGCTCTTCAGTCAGGTTAGTGATAGTGAGAAATTCATCAGGAAAGACCTCTGCGCTACGAGCCAGGGCCTCGGTGATATATAAGCCGATGATATCTTTGGACCAACCCATGAGCTTGCGTATAGCATCATTGGCATCAGCGACACGCCAGCGCGAGTCATAGATGATCACACCATCGGGAATAGCCTGCATAATATATTCACGCTGACGCAGATTGCGACTGGCATCACGTATGAGGCTATTAATATGCAGGAACAGGCGTGCATTCTGTATCGCCAGTCCCGCCTGTTGAGCAAACTGCTCTAACAGGGCGACCTCTTCAGAAGGGAATCCGCGTGCCCGTCGATGATAGACCTCAATTGTGCCCAGCACTTTGCCTTGTCCAGCTGCTTCCTTAAATCCGCTAGATGTCATGCTTTCGCCCGAACGGCCCTTATCCGGCGGTTCGAAGATAGGAATACACAGGACAGAGCCGGGGCGACGCGGTGTCCCGCCATCATCGAGGAGCGGAAGGTTCATCTCTGGCATCATACGTGTATCAGTAATCACCAGTGTGCGTCTTTCACGCATAGCATGACCGAGTAACAATTGTTCGCTCACCTGTGGATGCCAATCTTGTGAGCGGAGGTGTACCCCTTTTTGAGCCGCAATGGTCGCGGTAGGCGGTGCTTCTGGTAACAACGGCGGCTCTTTGCGTCCCTGCTTCTCAAATCTGGCATAACGAAATTCAATGTTTGATACTGATGAGTCAAGCAAGATAATCGCACAACGTGTTGATCCCACCATCTCTTGGACGGCTTGCAGAATGCGGTCAAGCACCAACGGAAGTGCATATGGTCCAGCAATAGCCGAAGAGATAGATTGAATGGCATCCACGTAGAGACGCGAGCGTGCTAGTTCGGTAACGTCTTCAACAGTGATTAACAGACTGTTCTCTGTTTGCGGTTGTCTATCTCCACTATTAGTCTGTTCTGTAGTGGAAGTTGCTCGCTCAACCACGACACGCCAGTACGTTCGTCCACGAGCAGCAAGAAAACCTTCAAAAGGAATATCAGGCCACATTTTCTTCTTGCCAGTTGTACGTACCTGCTGTAAAAGTGGTAGCGCTATCTTGTAATACTCGTCAGGCAGCAGCTCTTGTAGACGATGACCGATAGCCTCACGAAAACGCTGTGGCTGCTCCACTTGATCGATTAGTGATTGTAAGTATGGATTGATATAACGAACGCGTAGGTCGGAGCAATCGAGAATAGCGACACCCACCGACATATGCCGTAGAATATGTTCAAGTTGTACTGGTTGCTCTGGCTCCATCACATCCAAAATTCCTAGCTGTCTGAGCAGTTTACCTCTGATTAATCCTCAATGAGGTGCAGTAGTTGCAACCTCATGTACGGGCGAATGCTTGTCTGTCCACATGTATGTATTGGTAGAGTATTCATATTATATTATATCGCTTTTTTCTCTTGGGTGAGCAGCGTTTTTCCCTTTTCCAGCATTCTGTTTGTATCCAGTACACATCTTCTGATATGATGACCGTGAGAACTTATGAAGAGAGGCAACAAAATTGATAGACTTGTACGGGAAGCGTGTCCTGGTGATGGGCCTTGGCTTGCAAGGTTCAGGGATAGCGGCGGCGCGGTATGCAGCGCAACAGGGAGCGATTGTACGAGTCACGGATATGAAATCACCGGAGATATTGGCTCCCAGTGTGCGTGCGCTGGCCGGTTTGCCCATAGAGTTTGTCTTGGGAGAACATCGTAGCGAAGATTTTCTCTGGGCTGAGATCGTCATTCGCAATCCAGGCGTACCGCTAACATCGCCCTATCTACAGCTCGCCGGGCAGCATGGTGCGCGTATCGAAATGGAGATTGCCCTCTTCTTCCTGGCCTGTCCCGCTCGCATTATTGGTGTGACCGGTACCCGTGGTAAAACAACTACCAGTACGTTGCTCCACAAAATTATTCAGGATAGTGGAGTTACAACTGTGCTGGGCGGAAACGTAGCGGGAGTCGAGACCCTTTCCCTCCTACCGCAGATTACACGCGAAACCCTGGTCATTTTGGAGCTATCGAGTTGGCAGCTGGAAGGACTGGCTCCCCATCGCATCAGCCCACCTGTGGCAGTAATGACCAATATCTATCCTGACCATCTCAATACCTATACAGGCATGGAGGATTATGCCGCCGCCAAAGCCACCATTTTCCGCTATCAACATCCAACTGATATAGCTGTTTTCAACTATGACAATCCCTGGACACATCGCTTTGGTGAAGAGGCTCCCAGCAACGTATGGTTTACTAGCCTCAAGCGCGGTGGCAGCTTTGAACGCGGCTCCACGACCATGATGCCTTTTCCTTTCACCGAAACTCCTCTGGTGGGTAAGCACAATCTTGAAAATATCCTGTTAGCAACCACTACTGCGCGGTTACTTGGTGTGTCTGATGAGGTGATTGCCAGTACCGTGCGTCATTTTCACAGCGTAGCTCATCGCCTGGACGAAGTGGCTGTCCTCAATGGAGTACACTATATTAATGATACGGCCAGCACCACACCTATAGCCGGACAGGTCGCTATTGATGCCTTTGACGCCCCAATTGTGCTAGTTGCTGGTGGCAACACTAAGCATCTTCCTTTAGGAAACTGGCCTGCCACCATCGTTAATCGTTGTCGTGATGTCATCTTGCTCACGGGGACAGGCACAGATGAACTGCTACCTGTTCTTCAACAAGAGATCGAGAAACAAGGGATCGCTAATCCTCTGCGTGGTATGTTTGACAACTTTACCTCTGCTCTTGATGCTGCCATCTCATATACTTTCCCCGGTGATGTGCTGCTCTTTTCTCCTGGCTTCACCAGCTTTGGCATGTTTCTCAATGAATTTGATCGTGGCGATCAATTTGTTGCCTACGTGCGTAAGCTGGCGATGAACGCACAAACGTGAAGCGCAAGGATGCGTTAAAACCTCCCCAAATGTCCTATTTTGCTGCATAAAGGTTCATCTATCTTTTATACTAGAGTCAAGGGAAACAACATAGGGGGGACTATGAACATGAAGCGATCTCATATCTACCGTAACCTTCGTCTGGGGCTTCTGTATACTGGTATGATGTTGCTTATCTCAGCTTCTAGCGATAGTTTAGCAACATCGGGTACGACTTCTTATACAAAATTTGTTGTGCAGAGAAGTAGCAGCCTGACGCAGGATAGTATCAGAAACATTGCTATGTTCATACACGCTCATACCACCAACTCAAGCAGTGTATCGAGTACGCCGCTAGCAACGGGAACGAGTTCAGCAACCTATACAAACTCTAACTCTGGCACACCGCCCGGACCGGTTCCCTCTGGCACTGGCTCTGTTCCTGCTGGCTTGCCTCACTACTTTAGTTTTGGCGTCATCAATGATCCTGGTACGGCCTCTTTTCTGGATGCGCAGCGCAGCCAGAATGGTACTACCTATGCTTTTCGCTATCAGTACCTCACTGGCGGTGTCAATACCGGTCAAGGTTGGGAGCAATGGATAAAACCTGGCTATTTAGGAGAAGATGCCGTTTCGTACATGAACGAGAGTGCTAATCATGGCTATATACCTGCCTTTGCCTATTATGAAATGTGCCTGAGTAACGGCCCTCATCCTGGCAGCTACTGCAATTCTGGTAGTGAGCTGCAGCAAGTGGCTGGTAATGTGAACACCCCGTCTACCATGAAGGCTTATTTTGCTAATTGGGCGGTGCTTATGCAGGAGATAGGCTCGTTTGGTAAGCCAGTACTGGTGATTGTTGAGCCGGATACGTGGGGTTTCCTTCAAAATGCCTCGCATGGTACTGACAATGCCGCCACTGTGCCTGCCAGCGTCTCTTCTTCGGGCTATGCTGATGCCGCAGGTTTCCCTAACACCGTTCAGGGTTTTGCCTGGGCCTTGTTACACATACGGGATAAATATGCTCACAATGCCATTCTTGCCTTGCATGCCTCAACCTGGGCACCCGGTGTCGATATTGCCACAGATACACGTTCAAGCCTGGATGTGGGTGGTGCTGCTCAGAGATTAGCCAACTTCCTGAATAGCGCCGGTTTGTATGGTAATCCTCCTGGTGTCTCCAGCTGGGACCTGCTCTCCAATGATGTGACAGGGGATAATTGGGATCGCTATAATCACACGTTTCCGAATTTTGCTCGCTATCTCACGTTCATGGGCGACCTGAGTCAGGATACCCACCGGCGTATCATCCTGTGGCAAACACCGATGGGTAATCAATACTTCGATACCATGAACAATTCACCTGGACATGAGCAGAACAATCGTGCGGAATACATTCTGGGCAACGTCTCTAGTTTTGCGGCTGCTGGCATCATTGGCGTCCTCTTTGGTGGGGGTACCTCGCCTATCGACGCCATGCACGATGGTGTCACCAACCCGGCACCTATCAGCACCTATGAATGCAATTTCTGTAACAACCACAAAAGTATCTATCCCGATGATGATGGTGGCTATCTCCGCATCTTTATCGGGCAATACATGCAGCACCCAGTACCTGTTTAGCATCTGCGCGCGTCCCGCCCCCTGGCCTTCTAGACAGGGGGAGAGAAGGCGCACTCACGAGAGAGAGATAGATACTCTTGACATATCTATCTCTCGTGTGCTATAATCCTTGTATGAAGTACGAACTGAAAACCAACAATAACATAGCCTACATCTGTCATTATCATGTAGTGTTTTGTCCAAAGTACCGCCGTAAGGTATTGGTAGCACCCATAGATGAACGGTTAAAAACTATTATCATGGAAACCATTGAGAAGTGGGGACAAGAGTTCATCGAAATGGAAGTCATGCCAGATCACGTTCACCTCCTTGTTGGATGTGATCCGCAGTTCGGTATTCATCGACTGGTCAAGTACATGAAGGGAACGAGTAGCCGCTACTTGCGTCAGGAGTTCCCCCAACTCAAGCGGAAGCTACCCAGTTTGTGGACAAATAGCTACTTTGTAGCTACAGTTGGCGGTGTCACCTTGGAAACGCTTAAACGCTACGTAGAAGGGCAAAAAGGACAATGAGGAAAGCATTCAAGTATCGCATCTCTCCCACGAAGAAACAAGAGCAGAAACTCTTCTGGGTGCTTTCACGCTGTCGAGAATTGTACAACGCGGCCCTGACCGAACGGCGTGATGCCTATAACTTCCATGTCCGACAACACCCTAACTACTATGACGAACCCACACGCAAGCAACTCACCAAAGAGTTGACCGTTGGGTACTATGAGCAAAAAGGCATGTTGCCAGAAATCAAGTCCGAGTTGCGAGAAGAGTACCAGGACATTTATAGCCAGGTGCTTCAAGATGTGCTCTTGCGATTGGAGAGAGCCTTTGCCGCGTTCTTCCGTCGGTGCAAAGAACATGCTGAAGAACGAAGCGGGGCATTGGTACGTCATTTTCTCCTGTGAGGTGGCCGAAATCGAACCGTTACCAGTGGGAAACAGTGAGATCGGAATTGACCTGGGAGTGACCCACTTTGCCGCTTTGTCCGATGGAACCTTCATCGACAACCCTCGCCATTTGCGCCATGGGCAAGCCACCTTAAAGCGTCGTCAGCAAGCCCTGGCAAAAAAGAAACGCGGCTCCCACCGGCGCAAAAAGGCCGTGAAACTGGTAGCTAAGGCTCATCGCAAGATAGCCAACCAACGCCGTGACTTTCATCACAAGCACTCAACACAACTGGTACAGCAGCATCAAACCATCGTGTTTGAGGAACTGCAAATCATCAACCTGACGAAGCACGCCAAACCAAAGCAGGACGAAAACGGAACATACTTGCCCAATGGGGCAGCAGCCAAGTCAGGATTAACGAAGAGTATACTTGATGCAGGTTGGGGACAATTCCAACACATGTGCGTGAACAAGGCAGCATGCGCCGGTCGCGTCGTTCTGTTCGTGAACCCTCGCTATACCAGCCAAGTGTGCTCCACTTGTGGCACCGTGCGCAAAAAGTCTCTTGAAGAACGGTGGCACTCCTGCGAGTGTGGCTGTGAACTCGATAGAGATACCAACGCGGCGGTGAACATTCTCCGGCTCGGAAGGAGCCAACGTAGGGAAACCTGCGTAGAAGCCCCGCCCTTCTAGGGCTGTCTTTTACCCACATCTTTTTGGGAAGGCCTGAGAAGCCAATCACCATGGATGTGTGTGTGAACCAGTCACCAGTGGCACCTGGCCTCTCTCGCTGTTTCATCAAACCCAATTGTTAAATGTGGGTAAAAGACAGCCTTCTAGGGCTGGGGTACTTCACGGAGAACCAGATTTAATCCAGGTAGCCGAGAGCTTGCAAACGCGCCTTCACCGTAGCAAGCTCCTCGTCCGAGAAGATCTCATGCTCTTCCCAACGAGGAGCAACATATCCGTGTTCCTCAAGATAGGAGAGAATACGTAATGCGCTTCGTTCAGGTGGCTCACAGCTTGTATCAATAGCGATCTCAGCTTTGTCTGGTGGTTGATAGACATCTGCTGGCAGGTCTACCGTTACCTCCTGCTGGTACAGACGCCGATAGCGCAACTGGGTCGGGCAATGCACATATACCTCAATAAAGTGCCCAATCTGTTGCCGTGCATGCCGACGTGCCTCTTGATATGGGGAGACCGAAACAGGGATGGTGATGATGCCGTTGCGTGCCAGGAGCATGCAGATGTAGGTTACGAACGCATCATAGCCCGGCGCATGGCTGCGTTCTTCTTCAAGCACATCGTCAATGTGTAGTTCTTGTTTTAACCAGTAGGCGAGTGCCTGACTGTCAATAATCTCGACTTTGTAGCCGCGAACTGTCAACGCCTGTTTCACTATCTGTGCCAATGTGGCTTTACCACTACCAGGAAGGCCGGTGAGCCAGATAGTGAAGCTCGTCGTCTTCTCCGCAGAAATCGTTGACCATCCAGACCAGGAGTCCCCTAAGTGCGAATGCGAGTGTTGAGCCATATCTCACGCTACCTTTCAAATTCCACGCAAGCCACAGGCGAGGGAATATTATTATGAGTATGCTCCTATTGTACTCTGCTTATAGGATATATGACAAGCGCGATGAAACGCAGATCTATGCAAATTTTTTTTGTAACCCATAACCAAAAGTTTTTATTGATGTCCTTTTGCTAACTTTAACCTCACCTTTTATTGGCTTCTTACCTGTAGTGGATATGCAGCTTAGTTTGCAGAATCCTCGTCAGGTTTGATAAACTAACGGTGGTTAGGCCGAACAAAATTAGTGTATACTTTTATACAGATGTATGCGTCATGAGCCTCTAGTGCGCAGTAAGGGTTGAGGTATAGTGATTTCTCTTAATCAGGATCAGACTACTCCGCAAGCCTTGTGTTGTGCTAGAAGTTATCACCCACGCTGAACAAAGGCTCAATGGAGAGGCTTAAAGGAGAAATACAACATATGACAATCATGATGAGTCGCACGGCTCTGGAAAACTACGGGTTGGTCAATCTGGGGACCATTCACTGGAATCTCTCACCTGCCGTATTGGTAGAACATGCCTTGGCTCGTAAAGAGGTACATACCGGACGTTCTCCCAAAGATAAGTTTATCGTTTCCAACCAGGGCTTGGGGCCGAGGATATGGTGGGGCGATAACAACCATCCCATGTCACAAGAAAACTTTGAGGCTGTTCGCAGTAGTCTTTCTGCCTATTTACAGGGCCGCGACGTCTACGTGTTGGATGCTGCTGCCGCTGCCGATCCACATTATCGGATGTCCATTCAAGTCATCACCGAACTGGCCTGGCATAACCTGTTTGCACGTCAATTGTTCCTGCGGGCCAATGAAAGCGATTTAGCCAGCCCACGTCCAGGCTTTACCATTCTGTGTGTTCCGAACTTCCATACTGACCCCCGCATACATGGCACTCGTTCAGAAGCTGCTATCATCATCGATTTTGAGGAACGTCTCGTCCTGATTGCCGGTACACGTTACGCGGGTGAAATGAAAAAGTCCATTTTCACCGTTCTCAACTTTATTCTGCCTGCCGAGGATGTGTTGCCGATGCATTGTTCGGCCAACGAGGGGCCAGATGGCGATGTTGCCCTCTTCTTTGGTCTCTCTGGCACAGGCAAAACCACCCTTTCGGCTGATCCCAGCCGTCGCCTCATCGGTGATGATGAACATGGCTGGGGGGACAGGGGTGTCTTCAACTTTGAAGGTGGCTGCTATGCCAAATGTATTAACCTCTCCAAAAAGTATGAGCCGCAAATCTGGAATGCTGTGCGCTTCGGGTCGGTCTACGAAAACGTCGTTCTTAAAGAAGGCACACGTGAACCAGACTACAACGATGACTCACTAACCGAGAATACCCGCGTCGCCTATCCCGTTGACTATATTGACAACGTCATTGAGTCCGGTCGGGGTGGGCAACCTCGTGCTGTCATCTTCCTGTCTGCCGACTCCTTCGGCGTACTCCCTCCTATCTCCAAGCTTACCACCCAGCAGGCTATGTACTACTTCCTCTCTGGCTATACCAGTAAGCTCGCGGGTACTGAAGCTGGTGTTACCACTCCCCAGGCTACCTTTAGCTCCTGCTTTGGTGCCGCTTTCCTGCCACTTCCTCCAGGCGAGTACGCTAACCTGCTGCGTGAGCGCATCGAAAAGCACAATGTCCGTTGCTACCTGATCAACACTGGCTGGACAGGTGGGCCCTACGGTGTTGGTGAACGTATCAACATTAACTATACTCGTGCTATGGTGCGAGCAGCTATCAGTGGAGCTTTAGACGACGTCGAAATAGTCACCGATCCCATCTTTGGCTTGCACTCACCCACTTCGTGCCCCCATGTGCCAAGTGAAATCCTCATTCCGCGCAACACCTGGAATGACAAAGATGCCTACGATCGTCAGGCTACAGACCTCGCCGCTCGCTTCAAAAAGAACTTCCAGCAGTTCACTTTACCCAATGATGATGTACGTAACGCTGGCCCTCGCTAGCAGGTTGCTAGTATTATCAGAAGAGGCTGTTGGTAGGCTGCGGCATTGCAATGCCGCAGCCTACCAACAGCCTCTTCTGATAATACTGGAGAACTCATCTCTTGACTTACTATACTTTTTATAGTATCTCTATTTCCATAGGGAAGGGATAGACTTTGTTCTTTGTCCCAGCGTTCCTGAATACTGTTACATGAATTGGAGAACCATTGATGATGACTACTGAAGAACAGCATGCTCTGCTCTCAAAAACCAATAATGCGATTATCGGGGTCAACCGCACTCAGGGAGGACCTCAGCTCACACCAGTCTGGTTTGCGTGGGATGGCACATCCTTTTTCTTTACCACGACAAAAGATCGCGTCAAGTATGTAAATCTCAAGCGAGATCCATCTATCTCACTCATTGTTGATGATGTCGAAACTCATAAGTATGTGGTGGCGTATGGGCGTGCTGAGATTATTGAGCAGGATGTGGCTGAGCTTGCTCGTCCCATTATCGAGAAATACGCACCGCCAGAGCGTGCTGAACAAATGGTAGAGATGGTGAGGAACGATCCCCAACGCGTCCTTGTGGTGTTACGCCCAGAAAAAGTGCTGACCAACTGATGGTCTTAAATCATGTAGGAGTGGGGGGAGCCCAAATTGGGTAAAAAAGGATGGAAGAGCGATGGTGCTGCGGTGGGAGAACAGAATTCCAAATCCTGTTGCCACGAGTAGATTAATTTGCTATAGTTAGCAAAAACGCATCGTTGTAGGAAATGCTATGCCTCAAAATGCAGAACAATCTCAAGGTATCCCGCCATCCCAGAACGAGACCGGAAGTGATCTGGAACAGCCTCCCAGGTTGCGCGGATCACGGTCAGGGAGGCGTAGGATCAGCCTGTTTGTCTCCCTGGCTCTCGTCGCGCTGAGTGTGATCGTTGTCCTGACCAGTCTGTTAATGCATTTCGGTTCAAGCGGATCGCTTGCTGCGAGTAAGCAGGCTCATGTGCCCACAGGATCAGTAGGTCCTTTTGTCAAATCTCCCTATACTCCATCTCAGATGAACGAGCTCTGGCATCTTGTTGATCATATGACTTACAGAGAGCTTGCCAATCTGTATGTCACGCACATGTCGCTGGATGAGAAGCTGGGTCAGATGATTATGACCGAGAGTGAGCAGAACAACTATTCCGATGACCTGGACTATATGATTACCCAGTTGCACGTCGGTGGGATGATTATGTATGAATCTCACCTCCAGACTGCTGATCAGGCCAAGGCCACCACCAGCCAGGCTCAACAACGGACGAAGATTCCTCTGCTGATCTCGGTCGATGAAGAAGGCGGCTTGTATGTCAATCGCCTGGAACATATCTATGGGGCGCGGCCCGGACCCTGGGAGATTGCTCAATCGGGGAGCCTGGATTTTGATCGCCAGCAAGGAACGAAGATGGCTCATGACCTGCTCGCACTCGGTCTGAATACCGATCTAGCTCCCGACGTCGACGTGATGCTGGTTCCTGGCACCGACACCGTTGATCGTACCTTTGGCACCACTGCCGATGCGGTGATCACCTATGCCGGTCCCTATATCGAGGCTATGCAGAGCCATGGACTGATTGCCTGTCTGAAACACTATCCAGGCGGCCTGGGCAATACACCTTACGACGCACACGATATTCTGCCCACCGATAATCGCTCACGAGAGCAGATCTATGCAACCGAACTCGCGCCATATAAGACGTTCATCAACTCATCGGACCCCATGATGCGACCTGGAATGATCATGTCAACCGACGTGCTGATGCCCGCTATCGATCCGACCATGCCCGCAGAGCTCTCACACATCTTCATGACCGACATCCTCCGTAAAGAGCTGGGCTACGATGGCGTGGTACTCACCGATGCCCTCTACATGGGTGGCATCTCCGCACAGTGGAGTGAGCCAGAAGCGGCGGTGCTGGCCATCCAGGCCGGTAACGATATGATCCTGAGTCCCATGGGCAGTACACGCACACAGGCCGTGATCTATGCTTTCAAACAAGCTCTCCATGATGGTCGCCTCTCGATGCAACGTGTGGATGAGGCTGTGGCACGTATCATTGCTCTGAAGATGCAGTACCATCTTATGAATGTTACGTTGCCACGGGATTAGGGTACGCCTTCCCCCATGATGGCCGCCCCCTCCATGATGACCGCCCCCTCCATGATGACCGCAAGGGTCATCACTACTATATACGGATGCGTTGGCCTGCGAAGCCGGAGTATAGTAGTGATGGCCCTTGCGGTCATCATGGGGTGGGGGGCGGCCATCATGGAGGGGGCGGCCATTCATCTCTTGCATTTATCTCCATATATATGAGATAATCCAACCGAATATCAATATGCAATTCCATATAGACGCTACATTCAAAAATTCACTGTGACTTCGTAAAAACTTGGGGAGCATGTTGCATGGAGCTATGGCGTTATGGACATCCTATAAAACGCTTGGGTAAGCGATACAGGCTGGATGGTCTGCTCGGTCAGGGGGGAATGGCCGATGTCTGTTTAGCATGGGATGAGAAAGAAAAGCGCAAGGTTGCTATTAAAGTCATTAAAGAGGACTGTTTTGATCAAGAGGTACTTGAGCGTTTTCAGAAAGAAGCATCTCAAGTACTTGGATGGAACCATCCGCATATTTTACGTATTTATGATACGGTGAAATGGGAGTTAGTGGATGGATCACATGGCTCTGTGATTCCCTATATTGTCATGGAGTATGTGCCGGGTACCGATCTCTCTAAGCGTCTCCGGCCTGAGCAACCATATCCCTTTGGGGAAACACTACGTATTTTTGCCCAGTTATGTAGTGCTGTGCAATATGCTCATGAGCAGGGCATTATTCACCGCGATTTAAAGCCTCATAATATTCTCTTGCGGAATCTACCTGATGGTTCAATACACGCTATTCTCAGTGATTTTGGCTTAGCAGTACGTGTAGATGCTACTCACCATACGTTTGCTGAAGGTGGTTCATTGTCATACATGGCCCCGGAACAATTTCGTGGAAAGTCAACACAGGCTAGTGATATTTTTGCGCTTGGTGTAATTCTTTATCAACTATGTACGGGTAAACTACCTTTTCATCAATCTTTATCTACTCACAACCGTATTGTCATAGAAGGACCTTCACGTCCAAGCTCAATAAATCCTAGTTTGCCAAAGGCATTAGATGATGTCATTCTCATTGCCCTTTCTGAGGATCAGACAAAACGTTTTGCCAGTGCTTCTCTATTTTGGGAGAGTGTACGTATCGCTGTAACTCCACCTCCTGTTCAACCACAAATAGCTCCACCTAAAAAGGATGAACTGGCTCAATTATCAGGATTACCTGTTGAAAAGCCTGTACCTCATCCGTCCACTGTCAATAATCCTGTGGTCAGTAATACGCCTTCTCAACAATCTACTACGCCGCCACCATCTACCGATGCAGCGAATGCAGATGAGCATGGGGATAATGGAGGAATTATCACCTTCTCGCCCACCCCACAAAGTAGTGGTCGCACTTCCGGAAAAATCCCTGTTTCCTCCGTTGTCCCACTGCCTGAGAGTAGCCCTGATGACGAAGCCAAAGTGACACCTATCCAGAGATGGCGCGACCGTGGAAAGAAAGCTGCTGTTGGCGCAGCAGTGGTAGGTACCGGAGTGGGAGCGGGAGTAGCAGGAGTAGCTAAGGCCACACCTACTCCTAGTCCTAGTGGTGCTCCTCCCAAACCAGGGAGTGCTGGCACTCCCCCGCCGCGTCGTCGTCGCAGGCGTGCTCTCTTGCTCTTAGTGTTAGCTGCGCTGTTGCTCGTCTCCGTGATTGTGTGTAGCATGATAGCTCTGGCTGCTCCTGGTACATTTGCCGTTGGCAGTGCAATAACCCATGCGCTCCCTGTCGGCAACCCAACCGCTACCGTGATCATCGTTCCCAAGCACGCCGATGAACTGAATTTCTATGTCATCCAGGCAATTGTCAAAGGCACCCCCGATAGTTCCAAACGGCAGGTAAGGGCACGTCTGCTGACTTCTCCGGCAGAGACACAGTCCAAAACGGTTAATGCCACAGGCGTGAAGAACTTTCCCGCAGTGGCTGCCACGGGAACGTTAACATTTTACAATGGTAATAATGTTGATGAGCTTGTAAAGGCCTCTGACAACATCTTCACCGTTGGCAATGTACAGATCAAGATGACTCAAGATGTGGATATTCCCGCAACCGTCAGTGCGGGTGTACCCGGCTCAATAGACGTTCCGGCCTATGCCGACCCTCCTGGTTCAAGCGGTGATATTGCCGCTGGAGCTATTAACGAGTACTGTTGTGGCAGCAGCACGATCAGTGTCAAAAACAACAATGACTTTGGTGGTGGGCAGGACGCCTCTACCGTAAAGGTTGTCCAACAGAGCAATATTGACAGTGCAGCCAATCCTCTCAAAGCTCCGTTGCAGAATCAGGCTCTGGCCTCACCCAATCTGCAAAAACAAGCTAATGAGCAATTTCTTGATCATCAACCCACCTGCAAAACGGACGTGACCTCTGATCATGCGGCAGGTGATCAGGCCGATACGGTCACCGTGACGGTCACGGTGACCTGCACCGGAGACGTCTATGATCAGGTGGGGGCAGAGACCATCGCGGCGAACTTGCTGCGGCAACAAGCCTCCAGAGACTTATCAACAGACTATAAGCTGGTGGGCAACTTAGTGACGCAGATTATCCAGGTGACCAACGATACGCAAGGTAATATCGATCTGCGCATCAAAACCGAAGGGATCTGGGTGTTCCAGTTTACCGATACGCAGATAGCTAATCTGAAGAAGCTCATCGCGGGCAAGAGCAAACCGGAGGCCAAAGCGATTCTGCTGCACCAGCCGGGGGTCGACTCGGTGGGCACGATCGAGATCAGCGGTGCGAATGGGTCTACTCTGCCAACGGATGTCACGCAAATTCAGATCATTATCCAGCCTGTGCTGGGATTACAGGGGTCGCCCACATCGACACCTGCGACGACGCCCGTTCCAATCACATCCCCAATAAGCAAGTAACAAAAGTTTGGACCTCCATCCTTGCGGGTGATGGTAGAGGTGCTATGAATTGCGCTCCATAGGTGTCAAGTGAAGGTTGTAGGGACGTGATTGATCAATGACCTATCGTGTGTTAACTTGATGCCTAATGGCAACTAGCGTGCGTAATGGGCAGATACCACGAAACGTTTCTGCCCGCACCTCTCGTTGCATCTGTGACAGCATCTCTTCAAAAACTGTTGCCGACACTATCTCCATCTCTAGCAGGAAACGGCGTATCTGATGTCCAAAAGCCCACATTTGATGTGCAAATATCCTGTGCATTCGGGTTCTGGCGGAAACGTCAATTGTATACTCAGAATCTTGCACAATGGTACAGCCAATTTCGCGTAACCAATGCTCCATCCAGTTAAAAATACCTAGCTGCAAAGAATAACCAGGAGCAAAGGCTCGTCCTGCTCTCAATAGTCCGCTCAGCACCATCGACTCCAAGCAATTGCAGGCATCACTATTTGTTTGTGGCAGCTCTGCCTCCGTCCATACCAGCCATCCTCCTATGCGACATAACTTTACTAAAGACTGTATCAGCGCGGGAAACTGTTGGAAAGCCACCTCACCGCCCAGAAAGCGCATATGTATCAGATCAAAAGAGCCAGCCGCAAAGGTATCTTGTAGGGCAAAGATGTCCTTTACCAATAACGTGGCATTTCTCATATCACTTACGAGTTCCTGTCCTTGCTCGACAAAATAAGCCCTTCTATCCACACCAATCGCCTCTATAGCGGGATAACGCCCGGCCATCTCTTGTACCCACCCACCAACTCCACAACCCACATCTAGCACACGCCGCACCTGTGATAGATCAAGCGACGCGGGTACAGCACCACCTATAAGTTCGCTCAGTTGCCAGGGCAATAGCAATTGCCGCGCTACCTCAGCTTGGTTTTCGGGTGTGAAGGGAAGAGTAGGATCAAATTGCTGCTGCCCTTCATCGTGAAAGGTAGGGAGGTGTGTTGACATAATATTAGCCCTCTCTTTCGGTGTATCAGCTTATGAGTAATTTTGAAAGGTGTGTCGAAAGAGATTATAGCATAATATTGACCTTTTTGTAAGAGCCTTTAATAAGGTCTTTTGAATATCTGTAGGTAGTGTAAATTTGAGCAATGACAACGAATCAGAATTTCTCAGAAATCACGGGATATATCTCTGTTATAGAAGCGGCCAGAAGACTAGGTGTCGATCCCAAGAGAGTATACACATTTATCGAACAAGGACGCTTGAGTGTTCTCAGAGTCGCACATGCCACTTTTGTCTCGGAAGAATCTGTTGAGCAGTTCGAGCTTAAAAGCGCAACCGGTCGGCCACGCAAGCAAACTCCTCCCTGGCGGGAGTCGCCTAGTGAAGCCATGTTTCTTATTACAGTAATTACTGTGCCAGTTTGTGAGGGGCAACAGGGTGTGTTTATGGAGCGACTGAGAACGATGCGCCAGCAAAAACAGCATTTATTTCATGGGACGGTAGATCGCTATATCTCTGAAATTGATGAAGCTGCTGGCACGATTGAGATGCAACTGGTCTGGAAGCAGAGTGATATGCCAGGTGAGGCAGAATATAAGATGGCTCTAGACGAATTTAAAGAGACGTTTCGGGGAGTGCTAGATTGGGAGAAGGCGCGATATAGTACGAAGACTGTATTGCTGCATACGTAGTTTGTAGTAGTTATCAGGGAGCGAAGAACTAATCATTCTTCCGTTCTTTTCTTTTAGGCGTTGTTCACATAATGTTCAAACAGAGGTGACAGTTTTGAGTTTGCATCACATGTACGCTAACACCTCTATTTGAACCATGTTTGAGGGAAGAAAGCTACCAAATACCTTTATGAATCCTGAAATATATTGTAAAATGACAACATATCACTTTGCGAGATAAGAGGGTACGACGATGAGACAGGGAAATGGTTCTGATTTATTAGGCGCGAATGATCCCCGCAGTTCGACTATTGGCATTATTTATGTGGCCCCTAATGATGACAGAGAGAGCGTCTTAGCTGCTATTTTGACGCAAGAGAGGCTGAAACGTAAGCAAATTGCGGTTGTTCTTCCTGGTCAGAATAAAGCCTTTCAGCGGCCTGTGGACTTTGATGGCTTAAAAAATATGCGTAACAAGCTGGATGCCACGCTGGTGATCGTTGCACCACATGGCTCCAGCCCCGCCGAATTTGCACGCCAGCGACGCTTTACACTCTTCACCTCATTAGATAGTTATAGGCAATCACTTCAGCAAGAGAACGAAGCCTCAAGAGCGACCAGGCGAGGCTGGCTTTTTGGAGGTCGATCCAAACTCCAACCTATGCCTGATAGTCCAGCCGCAACTCCCTCTGCGCAACCTCCAACTTCTACCAGTGAAGTTCAGGATCAAATGGTATCATCCTCTGCCGACGCCAGTCATGCTGATACGAAAGAAGACAAGCAACATACCAACGGTGCCGCTTTAGGTCT
>WNGD01000012.1_pt1 | contig 136008 bp, 125 predicted proteins | sample 5400671 | NCBI WGS metagenome assembly WNGD01 (sample SAMN13153369, study PRJNA577476) | soil metagenome | isolation source: 40 cm soil or saprolite under grassland replicate 2 | place: USA:California | collected 2016-06-15 | reverse complement strand
ATATGCCAACACTTGTTTTCTGGATCGATGTTGACAATACCTTGCTGGCCAACGATGATATTAAAGCGGACCTGGCCGAACATATCCAGGTGGAATTAGGCCCCAGGCTGGCACAACGCTTCTGGGACCTCTACGAACAGGCGCGCCACGAAACGGGCGTCGTCGATATTCCTCTCGCGCTGGCCCGCTTGCGCGAGCAGACGCCGCTCTCGGAGATGGACGAACAGACCTATCGCCACGTACATTCACTCTTCGATAACTATCCGTTTTTCCGCAAGCTATATCCAGACGCTCTGGAGACGTTGCGCTATCTAAGTACGCTGGGGACGGCGGTCATCGTTTCGGACGGCGATCAGTTCTTCCAGGCCGAGAAGATAGTTAATAGCGAGCTGGCGGAGGCCGTACAGGGCCGCGTGCTCCTCTACATCCACAAGCAGGAGCACCTGGACGAGATCATGAAGGCTTATCCGGGCGATCATTATGTGATCATTGATGACAAGCCGGATATCCTGGCCGATGTCAAGGCGGCATTGGGCGATCTCGTGACTGCCGTCTTCGTTATGCAGGGGAAATACGCGCTGGGCGACAAGCCGGACAACTTTGCTCCCGACCTGACCGTATTACATATTGGCGACCTTCGAAACTACAGCGCGGAACAATTTCTGCAAGTCAAAAAGAGATAGCAAAGCTGTAAGGAGTGTTTCTATTATGCGCTTTCACCTGAGAGAACGCGCCTGGAGCCTGACTGAGGCGTTTGTTGTGCGCGATGATGCAGGCAACCCGGTCTTCGAGATACGCGGCAAGTTTTTTCATATCGGCGATAACCTGGTGATGTACGATCGCTATAGTGGGCAGGAGCTGGCTCAGATCAAGCAGCGTGTGCTTTCGCTCTTACCGCACTACGAGATCTACCGCAACGGCGAGCACTGGGCCAGTGTCCACGAGCAATTGCGCATCTTCGGCGAGCGCTTCAAGGTGCAGGGCGACAACGGCATGACGTTCCACGTTCAGGGCGATATCTGGCGCTGGAACTTTACCGTCAGCGACGATTACGGCAATCTCCTGGCGCAGATCGGGCGCCAATTCTCGATCTTCCGCGATAGCTACGCCGTCGATGTAGCCCCTGGCGTCGATGCTCCCTTCATCATTTGTCTGGCGGTCGTGATCGAAATGGTCAAGGAACATCGTGATGAGAAAGAACACCGCGAATAGTACCGATGACCGAACGGAGATAAAACCATTCTTTGCGAAAGCTGGGGGCGCGCGACACAGAGTCGCCTTTATATGTGGATGACAAAACGAGCAAACGCACAGATAACTATCAGCAGTGAAGCCAGGCAGACGCTACTCGCGGATATCTACCGGCGGGCGACCATCGAGGCATGCGGAGTTCTCCTGGGCACGATCGATGAAGAAGGCAACTGGCACGTGGAGCAGGCCCATTCGCTCCGCAACACTTTTGCCTCGCCCGTCTACTTCGAGTTCGACCCGGAAGAGCTTTTAGGGATCGAACTTGCGTATCCAGGACGGATCATCGGTGCCTATCACAGTCACCCGACTGGCTTTCCACGGGCAAGCAGCACCGATCGCGAGAATATGCGGCGCGTCAATCAAGAGCAAGAGATCCCCTGGGTCTGGCTGATTGTGAGCGGCCCCTTCAAGCAAGAACAATCAGTCGATGAGCGCATCGCATCGGCACCGATGATCGCCTATCATCACTATGCGCACAACGGCCTGCACACTGTCTCCATTCAGTTCGAAAGTTTACCGTAAGGGCCCAGCCTTGCGCGGACCCTGGGAGCCTGCCTGGCACCAATGGGCCCGCGCAAGGCTGGGCCCCTACTAGCCACGCGAGGGGTTTTACGCTATAATGGTGCGGCATGGCGTGAGCAAAAGACGCCAGAGCAAACCAGGAGCGAGGATTTTTTGATGAAATGTCCAAAGTGTGGCAATGAGGTAAGGCCAGGTGAGGCATTTTGCGGGCGGTGCGGCAATCCGCTTTCGACGCCGCCTCCGTCGCAGCCTGTAGAGATGGAAGGCATGCCTTCACCTCGCAGTGGGTTGCTGCGCACGTACCACACGCCATATACGCCAGATGGATCAAATAGTTATTATCCGGGACCTCCTTCGCAAGCACTGAACACACGTATGCCCACCAGCGATCCGTCCGCTCCGGCACCTTCGCCCCTTCCTGGTCCCCATCAGCAGACAGGTTTCTATCACGATGCAACCGAGGCGATCCCACCGGTCCAGCAGAATGCCTGGGGCCAGGCACCACATTCAGGCTATCTTCAGCAGGCATTTCCAGATGCGCAGCCTCTCACCCATTATCCAACGCCTGGACAGTTCGGTTCGCAGGTAGGCCCGCAGACGTACCCGTCTCAGACCGGCAACTACAACGGTCCCGCACCGACACAAAACTATCCCCCCACAACGGGTTATAACCACAATACTTATGGGATGCAGGGCAGAGAACTACCTACGCCACCACAGAAGCAGCCCGCCAACCCGGTCATCCTGATCGTCTGCATCACGCTGGTCGTCTTGCTGATCAGCACAGTCGCTATCACAACGGTTGTATTGATGAATCGATCGGCTGCGAATCAGGCAACGGTAACGCCCACCGCCGTTCCCAGGCCCTCACCCACCGTCGCACCATCGCCGACGCCCTCGCCCACTGTCGCGCCGTCGCCAACGCCCTCGCCTACCGCTGTGCCAACGCCAGCCCCGGACGCCGGCTTCGCCTGGTGCGGCACCAATTGTAGCCAGTACGGCTTTATGACGGAGTTCCCGGCGGACTGGCAGGGCACGCCCGCTGCGAACAGCTCAGGCGTTCAGTTCACTAACCCAACGATGCCAGAGATAGACGCCGCGTTCAAGGCGTCAGGGGCGACGAACGCCAGCGCAACCGATGTGCTTATGAACGATCTGCAAACCAACTTCGCCGCCAAACCAGGGTATGCGCAACCTACCCCTCCGCCCGCTGCAAATGCTACAATAGGGGGAGCGCCGTGGTACGCGGTCGCGACCAGCTTCAATGACGATCAGAATCAGCCGGTACACGTCGAGGTGTATGCAACGGTCTACCAGGGCAAGGCGTATATTATCGAGCTGCAGGCACCCGACGGAAGCAATCAGTTTGACTCGGTGAAACAACAGTACTTCGTCAACATGCTCGTCAAATACCAGTTTCTGCCGACGGCTCAGTAATACGGAGGACGAGTGAAATATTTTCTGATCGTGCTGGTATTTATCAGTGGAATGACCAGCCTGGCGCTCGAAATGTGCGCATCGCGCCTGCTGGCGGCCTACTTTGGAACCTCTCTGTATATCTGGGCGGTGCTGATCGGCCTGATTCTGATCTATCTCACTATCGGCTATTTTCTCGGTGGCCGTCTCGCCGATCGCTACCCTTCGGCGCAGATGCTCTGTGCGATAACAGCGATGGCCGCGCTTACGACCTCGCTGATCCCTTTCGTCAGCCAGGGCGTGCTCTCCTGGTCGGTCCAGGCGATTTCGCAGGTATCAGTGAGCGCCTTCCTCAGTTCGTTGCTCGGGACGGTGCTGCTCTTCGCCATTCCGGTGACGCTGTTGGGGCTGGTCTCGCCGTTCGCCATTCGCATTATGACGAAGGACGTGGGGAAGAGCGGGCGTACCAGCGGATCTCTCTACGCCATCTCTACTGCTGGCAGCATCCTGGGTGCCTTTCTGCCGGTGCTGTGGCTGATCCCAACCTTTGGAGTGCGCCGCACCTTTCTTATCCTCGGCGTTCTGCTCTTCGCCGCATCCCTCTGGGGCATGCGCTGGCGCTGGCGACCCGCCTTCGTCTTCGTAGCGCTCGCCCTGATAGTACCACTGGGCCCGCTCAAAGATATCCCCTATTTAAAGTATGATCAGGAATCGCTCTATAACTATATCCAGGTGACACAGCTCCCCGACGGAACACGGCAGCTCATTCTGAATGAAGGAGAGGCCATCCACTCCATCTACTATCCAGACTCCAGCAGAGTGCTCACCGGCTGGTATTGGGACTATTTCCTGGCCGCGCCATATTTCAATCCAGGCTTCACGCCGCAGCAATTGCACCGTGTTGGCATCATTGGCCTGGCAGGCGGGACCATCGCACATCAGTTCACACAGGTGTACGGCCCGGTCCCCATAGATGGTGTAGAGATAGATCCAGCAATCGTCAATGTAGGGCGTAAGTATTTCGGCATGAACGAGCCGAATCTACATGTCTACGTCCAGGACGGACGCGCATTTATCGCCACGACGCATGAACATTATGATGTTGTCGCCATCGATGCCTTTCAACAGCCGTACATTCCATTTCAGCTCACCACGCGCGAGTTCTTTAGCGAAATTCGTTCTCACCTGTCACCCATGGGAGTCGTTGTGCTTAACACGGCACACACTACCCACGATTATCGCCTGGTGCAGGCGTTCGTGAACACGATGAAGCAGGTCTTCCCCAGTGTGTATCTGTTCAACGTTCCTGGAACATTTAACACGGAGATTATGGCAACGATACAGCCGACCTCGATAGAGACGTTTCGCAAAAATCTCGCCCAGTTCGACCCAAACTCTGTCATGGGACAGGTAGCCAGTGAAGTGTCGCCTGTCGTTACGGTGGGTCACGCGGATGGCGGCATCGTCTTTACAGACGACCGGGCGCCTATCGAACAGATTACCGACCAGCTCTTGTTGAATTACATTCAGCAGCAGTAGCTATTGACACGCTCCAAATTTTTGGGGTAATGTGACACGGGCGTACGTTGTTACGGTACCACGGCAAGAAGAACCTAGAAAGCAAAGAGGAACATATCATGGTGGTAGTTGCAGTTATTGGAGCACAGTGGGGAGACGAGGGGAAGGGGAAGATCATCGACGAACTCTCGATGCAAGCGGATTTCGTTGTGCGTTATCAGGGCGGCAGCAATGCGGGACATCGCGTCGTACATGAAAAAAGCGAGTTCTCGTTTCGGCTCGTCCCATCGGGCATTCTTTATCCTAACACGACCTGTATTATCGGCAACGGCGTCGTCGTCGACCCCAAAGGTCTGATCGCCGAGATGGAAGAACTACAGAGCAAGGGTGTCGATGTCTCGCGCCTGTACATCAGCGAGCGCGCGCATGTCGTGATGCCCTATCATTTTTTACTTGATCGCCTTGAGGAAGAGGCGCGGGGGACCGATAAGATCGATAGCACGCAGAGGGGCATCGGGCCCGCGTATGTCGATAAACACGCGCGCTCAGGTGTTCGTATGGCGGACCTGCTGGACGTAGATGCATTTCGAGCCAAGCTTTCCACTATCCTACAACAAAAAAATCGTATGATCACGCAAATTTATAATCAACCCCCGTTATCGCTCGAAGAGATTCATGGTGAGTATTTTGGCTACGGACTGCAGCTGCGTTCGCATATCGCAGATACGCAGAAGATGCTGCATGATGCGCTCTTCGACCGCAAGACGATTCTGTTGGAAGGAGCCCAGGGTGCGCTGCTCGATATCGACTTTGGCACCTATCCCTTCGTTACATCCTCATCGACGCTGGCGGGCAACGCTGCCGTTGGCGCCGGGCTGCCCCTGCGCTCGATCGACCGCGTGCTCGGTGTCTATAAAGCGTATACTACGCGCGTGGGCAGCGGTCCCATGCCGACCGGACTGTTCGATGCAATCGGCATAGAGATGCGCGACCGCGGCCACGAGTACGGCACCAATACGGGACGCGAGCGGCGCTGCGGCTGGTTCGACGCCGTGGCCGGGCGTTACGTTGCTCAGCTTAATGGGCTGGACATGGCCGTCATCACCAAGCTCGATGTGCTCGATACCTTCCCGACGATCAAGATCTGCACCGCGTATAGCCTGCATGGCAATATTATCCACAGCCTGCCGGCGACCCTCAACGATCTCGCGGCGTGCGAGCCAATCTACGAAGAGGTGGAGGGCTGGCAGAGCTGCACCTCCGGGATCTCCCACTACGACGAACTACCAGCCGCCGCGAAGGCATACCTGAAACGCCTGGAAGAGCTGCTGGAGACGCCTCTTGCAATGATCTCGGTCAGCCCACAGCGCGGCAAGACGATTCAGGTGAGGGATATATTGAACATGCCTGAATACGATACGCGCTATCCCAGAAATGCGATGAGATAGCGCTTGCGATGGCGGTATATATGCGCTCACTACCGCCTCTTTACGACGTTTCGCTTTCACTCCAATGGTTTCTTCGCCATCACAGTTCCGGCGCGTGGAAATTGCGCCGGACAGGGCTTCTGCTGCTCCCAGACGAGGAGACGACGCCCATCGGCAAGGTCGGGGATCTGCACTAGCAGGTCGGCCTTGAAGCGCGCGCCGAGCTGTCCGGCAGCTCTTTTTCCGTGCAGCAGCTCATTCGCAAGCTCGCCTTTTTTCGGGAAGATGATCGCGCCGCCGACGCGGCAATAGGGCGCGCTATACTCCAACAACGTGGAGAGCGAGGCGACTGCGCGCGCCGTCACCAGATCAAATGCGCCGCGATAGGCCGGTTGGTGCGCGAGCTCCTCGGCCCGCCCCTGTATGGCTACGATGCCTTCGAGGCGCAAGGTCTCGATGATGTGGCGCAGGAACGTTACTTTTTTGCCCGTTGCTTCGAGCAGGGTAATCTTCCACTCGGGGCGCGCAATCTTCAACGGCACGCCGGGAAAGCCCGCACCCGATCCGATGTCGAGCAGACGCGCCTGTGGACGATTGTAGGCGACAAGCAGGGAGAGCGAATCACAGAAGTGCTTCATCTGTACATCTTCGGGATCGGTAATCGCCGTTAGATTGAAGCGTGTATTCCAGTCGAGCAGCTCTTGCTGGTAACGGACGAATTGTGCGAGCTGTTGATCGCTTAGCGAGAGATCAAGCTGGCGTAGACCCGCAATAAAATTTTCAGATAGACCTTCAACCATTTCCACAACCTCCACAATACGATGAATTGGCTCGCAGGACGACACATACAGGGCGACCGCGAGGGTCGCCCTGCGAGCATTACGAGATGAACTTGCGCTTGCTATTCAGATAATCAACCAGCAGATACTCGCCGAGGTTGTCTCTATCCGCGTAGAAGGTGCGACCGTGATTGATCTCGGCCATCTGATTGACGAACGCGGCCATCCACTCATCGTCGTAGAGCATAAAGGTGTTGATAGTGATGCCATCACGAGTGCAGCGCTGAACTTCGAGCAGGGTCTGCTGTTCAGCGTAGGGACTCGGGTAGGCAAACTGCCAGCCACCGTATTTTTCTTCGTACCAGACGGTCGGGCTGCCATCGGTGATCATGATGATCTGCTTGTTGACGCCGCGATGGCGCCCCAGAAGCTGGCGAGCCAGCATCAGGCCGTGGGCCATATTCGTGCCGCGATCGTTGTCGTAGCTACTCATCTCGATCAGTTCGTTGGGCTTGTATTCACGGGCGATGAACGAGAAGCCAACGATATACAGATTGTCGCGCGGGAACTGCGAGCGAATGAGGCTCTCCAACGCGACGGCAACCTTTTTCGCCGCCTGCTGACAACCGTTGTAGATCATGCTGAGGCTCATATCGATCATCAGCACGGTCGAGGACTGCGTGATGAACTCGGTACGGTAGACCTCGAAATCCTCTTTTGCCAGTTGCACCGGCGTCCCTGTGCCACGACGATGAAGGGAGTTCATTAGCGTCTTTTCCAGATCGAGCAGGAACGGATCGCCAAACTCGTAGCGTTTGCTTTCATCGATACGCTCGCCACCAACGCCGCGATAGGGGCTGACGTGGCGACCAAAGCCGTCGCGCTTGAGTTTGTTGAAGATGTCCTGCAGGGCCTTCTGGCCGATCTTGCGAATGCCGCGTGCGGTCAGTTCCCAGCGATTGCCTTTTTTCTGGATGTAGCCTGCTTCTTCCAGCGTTTTCATCAGCTCTTTGAGCTGTTCGACTGATTGGTACTCCTCGTCGCCGAGCAGGTCTTTGACCTTCTGGCTATCGATGGCCTCGATATCATCCAGGCGACGGGCCTCGTTGAACTGGTCCTCCAGGCCCTCCATCTGTTGCAGACGATTCATCATACGCATGGCTTCGTTGAGCGGCATGGATTCGTTGCCACGGAAGGGGAAGCGTGTGCGCATCTGCTCCATGGGAGCCAGGGTTTCGAGATTCTGTGCCAGCTCCATCATATCCACGCGAATGCGATCATCTCCCATGAGTTGTTCCATGAGATCCTGCAATTCCTGGCGCTGCTCCGGCGAGAGATTCTCCATAATGCCCTGCATCGCCGCCTGCTGCATCTGCATCTGCTCGATCAGATCGTCCAGCGAGTTCACGCCTGGGAAGTACTCGCCGTGCTTCTGCATGAAGGAGTCGAAGTCGGGCTCGCGGCCCTCCTGGCGCTCGCGCAGCATCTTATTGAGGTCACGGATCATCTCACGCAGCTTCGCGATATCCTCGGGGGTCATATTTTGCAGAGACTGCTGCATGCCCTGGAAGAATTGCTGCATCATCTGCTGTTGCAGGCTCTGCATCAGTTCGTTGAACTTCTCGCGGGCCTCCTCGTCCATGAAGTCATACTCGGAGAGACCCTTGATCTGGCCGGGAATATCCTGGGGAAGCTGGTCCAGGTAGTCCTGCTTGCGCTTCGCAATCATCTCCAGCATACGCTGCTTCTGCTCGGGCGTGAGACCATCGTCCCCGCCTTGATCAGATTGCCCCTGCTGGTCTGATTGCCTGGACCGGGATTGTTGTCCCTGTTGACCTTCCTGCCGTTGATTGCCTGATTGTTGGCCTTCCTGACCCTCTTGTCCCTGCTGGCCCTCCTGGCCTGGTTGGGATTGTTGCTCGCCAGGAGGATTATTCAGGCGATTCTGGATGCCTTCGCGCTCCATGCGCTTGATCTCCTCAAGCTTCTCGCGCAGGTCGTCCATCACGCCGGAGGCCATATTGTAGCGATTGAGCTGCTGGTTGCGCTGATTGCGCATGCGCTCCATCATCTCGCGCAGCCCCATCGTACGATTCTCATTTTCACCACGAACGCCATCCTGCATCAAGCGCTTTAGCGCCTGCTGCAAGTTGCCATTCTCCAGGTAATCGTCGGAAAGGGCTTTCAGGATATCATCTGCATCCAGACCTTCAATACGCTGCGTCCCATCCCAGCGCGAGTACCCATAGCGTTTCCTGTAAAAGCGTTCGAACATGTCGGGTTATTCCTTAATAGCGTAGCACTGGCGCTAGAGTTCCTGAGAGCCGGTTAGCGCCGGTAGCGTATCTTACCACGAACATCTTCCTTATTTAGACGACGGTTCAGGTGGAGCCCTTCGAGAATGAACTCGACGGATGAGGCGATAGTAGCGGGGCTACCACGGCCATTGAGCTTATCGATCGCCTTGCTCAGACCACCGACCTTCGACAGTTGATTGACGTACTCCATCGAGGGCATATCGTCGCCCACCTGGACACTCAGGCCACGCTCGAAGCCTGCCACGAGCTGATCGAACTCGCGGGCTTCAAAGTACTCACCGAAGACGCGCAGAATGGCGGCGTTGACCAGCTTCTGCACGATGCGATCCTCTTTGACGTCGCCCACGGCATCCAGCTCGATCTTGCCGGTCGTCGAGGCGATGATGGCGGAGAGGTCGCTCACGCGCGGTGCAACATTGCGCTCTTTAAGGCGCAGAGCTCTACGGGTAGCATTGCTCAAGACGTTCTCGAAGTTCGAGACCGAGACGCGCACGCTGACGCCAGAGCGCTGGCTGATGTCATTGCTGCGGCGCGCCAGTTGCGTCACTTCAGCGATCACTTCCTTCATAAAGGGAGGAACGATAATCTCCATGCCCTCAGTCAAGAAGTGGCTGCTTTCGGCCTCCATGATCTGAATTTCGTGCTCGACATCGTTGGGATAGTGCGTGCGGATCTGCGAGCCCACGCGGTCCTTCAATGGCGTAATGATGCGACCGCGATTGGTATAGTCCTCGGGGTTCGCGCTGGCGACGACGTAGACATCCAGCGGGAGGCGGATCTTGTAGCCACGGATCTGCACATCGCGCTCTTCCATGATGTTCAGCAAGCCAACCTGAATGCGCTCGGCGAGGTCGGGCAATTCGTTAATACAGAAGATGCCACGATTCGTACGCGGAATCATTCCGTAGTGGATCGTCAATTCATCTGAGAGATAGCGTCCCTCCGCCACGCGCACAGGGTCTACCTCACCTACAAGGTCTGAGATCGTGATGTCGGGCGTGGCGAGCTTCTCGCCGTAGCGCCTATCGCGGGGGAGCCAGGCGATCTCTACCAGGTCGCCCTGGGACGCTACCTTATCGCGGCAGGCTTTACAGATAGGTGCGAAAGGATTATCGTTAATCTCACAGCCAGCGATTATCGGCACCTCCTCATCCAGCAAATTGGCGAGGCTGCGTGCCATGCGGGTCTTGGCCTGACCACGCTCGCCAAGAAAGATGATATCCTGACCTGAAAGAATGGCATTCTCGATCTGAGGAATAACCGTATCCTCGTAACCGATAATGCCAGGGAACAGGTCTTCGCCTGCGCGGATCTTCTGAACCAGATTTTTGCGCATCTCTTCCTTGACAGTAAGCACCTTATATCCACTTTCACGCAACTCGCCGATCGTGCGTGGTCGAGTAGTTATGGTCATTCGGTTTTGTGCTACCTTTCTTGGGGGTTGGCATCATGGAATACATGGCTGGATGGAGGACTAATCACCGATCCGGCGAGATCCCACGGAACCTGATACATGTGGAACCATACTTGATTCTACAGCTTCAAACAGGAAAACGCAAGAGTCGAAACAGGACTTCGTAAAAGAGGGAACATCACTCTCTCAAGAAATTCTGAAGGAAGCAAATATAACACTAAAAATTCGCTCAAGATTTACTTGTCAATGTCCGTGTGCTACACTATAAACTAGGTCTATCTTAGCAACGTGAGGCGAGAGATAGGCGGGCGTTATTCGGAGCAGCGTCGCTCCCGATCCAAAGGATAACAGGAGCATATGGCACAGGACTCTGTGGCCCCGGAAACATCGCACGGCACGCAAACAGACGAGCATACACATGAAAAGAGTAATATGCTCGGTCCTATTCTTTGTTGGGCGGTCGTCTTCGCAGATATCGGAACCTCCATCTACTATGTTCCCGGCATCCTGTACCAGACGCCAGGAATAGAGGGACTTGCAGGTTTTTTTGTACTTTTAACGATGTCTGTTTTTATCCTACTCACATTAAAATATGCCGAAGTAACTCATCGCTTCCCTCAAGGTGGTGGCGTTGTGACTGTGGCAGCGCAGGCACTCAATCCCTGGTTTGGGGCGCTAGGCGGCATGTTTATCCTGGTAGACTACTTTTTGACGGCGGCTATCAGTTGCCTGTCAGGGATACTCTATTTCAGCGTTGTCATACCAGCTATCAGTCCATTCGCCCTATGGATCACTGTGTGCATCCTCATCTTGCTCGGTGTCCTGAACTGGGTCGGTATCAGTGAGAGTGCCCGCGTAAGCCTGGTAGGAGCAGTGATTGCGTTTCTGAGCGATCTTGCGATCCTATACACCGTTTTTACCCATCTCTCCATAGGAGCTTTTCTCGCGCTGATTCCCGAAATGTTTGCCAGTCACGCATTAACTCCCTTGACCTTCCTCATGGGCTTCGCAGGTTCTTTCCTGGCATTCTCAGGCCTGGAGAGTATCTCGCAACTCTCACCTGTTATGAAGCAACCACATAAGAAGGTCGCTGGAATAGCGCTCTTACTTGTGGTTTTAACTATTGGGCTCACAAGTCCGATGCTAACCATACTATCCACGCTCCTTCTCACACCAGAAGCCAGGGACCCGGTGCTCTCGACGCAACTAATCTCCTTGCTCGCGGGACACTGGGGCAATATCTTTTTGCAAATAGAGGTAGCTATCAGCGCCAGCGCGTTGCTTGTATTCGCCAGTAACACAGCTATCATCGGTGCCTACCACGTCTTTATCGCACTCTCGCGTATGGAGTTTCTGCCAGCTTTTATCTTGCGACGCAACAAACTACGCAATTCACCTCACTTCTCTATCGCGCTAGCGACAGGCATTCCCATTATAATCCTGATCGCAGTCCGGGGGAACATCAACATTCTAGGAGATATGTACGCATTCGGACTGCTGGGCGCATTCACACTTACTTGCCTGGGACTGGACATTGTGCGCGCACGCGACTGGCGGCGCGTACGCAAGATGGCGTCCATGACAGAGGCAACTGCGTGGAGGGGCACGATCGGGCAGGTGATACCTGCACAAGAGAGTTTGAACGGACAGGTGCATAGCGCTGACCAGACAAAGATCGTCACAGCGCACGATCTACAGATCTCGAATAGTAGCGCCCCCGCGAGCGCTGAAAGCGAAGTAGCGGGAAGCCCCCATACTACAGCCTCGGAGGTCAAGGGGCTCTGGTTCAAGATCGACTTTTTCCTGGGTATTCTCACCACATTCCTGGTCGCCACCGCGTGGTCAACAAACCTCGTATCGAAGCCACTGGCGACCGCGTTTGGCGGGAGCGTCGCGCTCGTAGGCATGGGAGTGGCTTATGTGAACAACCGGCGATCGAGCACGGCCGGGCGCGTTCCAGTCTCGGTCGTGGCGACGCGCATAGAAGAGGCGCTGCCCAACTCCGTGCTGGCTATTCTGCTGCCCGACAGCAAGAAAAACGAGGCCGTGGTGCGCGCCGCCGTCAACAATGCCGACGAGCGACACAGACCCATTATGTTTGTGTATATCGGGAAGGCGGGGATGCGCACCACAGCGCCACGCATGCTGGAGATCGTCGATCCCTACCTGGAAGACCAGGGAGCGAAACAGAGCTTTGCCAGGGCCGAAGGACTCGTGGTAAAATCGCACGTCCCCAAACGTACCTACGTCTATCTGCAGGGCGATCCCGACATCGCCAACCTGATCTGGCAGCAGGTCCATCCTCGCGACACGGTCGTCGCGGCAGACAACAGCGAGCGCTTCAAGGATATCAACCCCGATCGCGTGCGCTACGAGATAACGCCTGAGGGCAAGGTGGCACACCTGTTGAAGCAGTGGTAACAGTGTTGTACGAGACGTTCAAGCGTAGAACTTGAGCGCCTCAATCGTCGCTGCTGAAGCGATAGCCCACGCCGGAGATCGTGAGAATAAAGCGAGGATGAGCAGGATCTGGCTCGATTTTACGGCGCAACTGGCCGACGTAGACATGCAGATAGTGCGCCTCGGCCCCATAGCCGGTTCCCCAGACCTGTGATAGCAACATCTGGCGCGTCATGATCTTGCCGTTACTCTTGATCAGCACCTTGAGTAGATCGTACTCGGTCGGCGTCAACTTGACCTCGCGCTCATTGACGAAGACCTGGCGCTGTGCGAAATCGACGGTCAGCGGACCAGCGGTAAAGCGCGGCTCGGTGCCAGACTGCACCTGCGCGGAGTGGCGCAGGGACACACGCACACGGGCCAGCACCTCATTCACGCTAAACGGCTTAGAGACGTAATCATCAGCGCCTAGATCGAGGGCATGAACTTTGTCGCGCTCGGCGTCCTTCACCGATAGCACGATAATGGGCAGATTCGACTGCGCGCGCACCTGTCTGCACACCTCCAGGCCGCTAATGCCCGGCAGGCCGAGATCGAGAAGCATCAGATCGGGTCGATGACGCGCGATCTCTTCCAGAGCTTCTTCGCCGCTGCCAGCCGTAAACACCTCGTATCCGTGTGCGCTCAGGCTACGTTGCAGCGCGCGCATAATCTCAATTTCGTCATCCACCACGAGGATACGGGCACCACTCTTACTCATGAATCTGTTCTTCCACCTTTCTTACAGGCAAAGTAAAGCGAAAAACGGTTCCACCACCGGCCCGATTCTCGGCCCAGATGCGGCCACCATGCGCCTCGACCAGTCCCCGGCAGACCGAGAGGCCCAGGCCCGAACCACTGATATTCTTCTTGCGCGCGGCGCTAAGCACGCGATAAAATTTGTCAAAGACACGCTCTATATCAGCCGGCGGAATACCAGGGCCGCGATCCGCGATGCTCACATTCATCTCACCATCCAGCATTTGCACTGAGATCTCTAGCGGAGACTCGGGCGGCGTATAGCGGATTGCATTCTCGATCAGATTTGTCAGCACCTGGTCCATCTGCAAGTAGTCAAACTCCACGGGCGGCAGATCGTCAGGGATGCAGGTATGCACTTCGTGGCCCTGCAGCGAAAACTGCATGTGTCCCAACACATCGTGGATCAACTCTTCTATAGGATACCACTCTTTTTCCGGCTTGAGCGCTCCGCCCTCGATACGCGTCATATCGAGCAGATTCCCCACGAAGCGATTGAGCCGATCAGCCTCGCGCTCGATCGCCTGCGCAAAGCTGCGCCGTTCTTCTTCATCCCATTGTACATCTTCTTGAAGCAAACTACTAGCCGCCGCCTTGATTGATGACAGGGGCGTGCGCAGGTCGTGCGAGACCGAGGAGAGCAGGGCCGCACGCAGCGCATCGGTGCGCTGCAACAGCTCGACACGCATACTCTCGCGACGCAGGCGGTCGCGCTCAATCACCGAGGTCGCCTGGTCGAGGAAGGTCCAGAAAAAGGCCGTTCGCGTGCTGATAGGCTCTTTTCCGGCGTCGAACCCACGTTCGAGGATAAGGCGTTCCGGTGTATCCCGCATCAAGATGCGCATGACGCCAACTACCTGCTGACCCATCTGGAGCGGTATCATGCGCATATAGTAAGGCCCGGAGCGCTTTGCCTGTGTGACGCGCCTGAACCAGTGCGCACCATGAGAGAGCGTCAGGGCGGGATAGATATCCACGATCTTACCCTCGTGCATGACAGCCGCCGCCGTCTGTACCTCATCAGGCGAGAGCGTGACCTGTGGCAGGGAGGCATCGGCCTGTATAGTGAGCTTGCCCTGCTTGTCGGGCAAGAGGATAGTGCAATCGCGAACGCCGGCGAAAGAGAAGTTCTTGACGATCGCGCGCGCCACGATTGTGAGCTGGTTTTCAAGGCTCACCTCGCGCGTCATCGCGCTGAGCAGATCGTACAACGCGCGCGTCTCGTTCTCGCGCTGGCTGGCCTGCTGAGCGCGCTTGCGGAGAGAGGCCGCGAGTTGTCCGGTAATCACCGCAGTTACCAGAAAGATAAAGAGCGCCAGCCACTCCTCGAACTTCGTAATAGTAAACCTGAAAAGTGGCGGGACAAGAAAAAAGTCGAAAGAGAAAAAGGCGGCAACCGAAGCCAGTATCGCTGAATAACGCCCGCGCGTGCTCGCCAGGCTCAGCACCACCAGCAGATAGATAATAGAGATATCTGGAATCTTCGGGTAGAGTTGGAACAGGTAGATGACGCCAGTAATAAGAAGTGGGGCGACAATTCCCAAGATGGTATCTAGCACATAGCGTTTTTCAAGCGGCTCTTCTTTTATTCTAAAATGTATGAGAGGAAAATGTATAGGTTTCATAGATAATTTCCTGGTGTTCAGTTCACCTGAACGCATCTCGCCAGCAACTCCATCCCCTATAAAAAAGGATATCACACAAAGTCTGTCAAGTAAAATCTCACCAATCGACCAATGTAGGGATGGGAATAATGCTCACCCAGTACAAAAGGAACTCTTGACCATACCGAGGCCAGGGCTTATACTGCCTCCATGAAAGTGCAGCGTATCCTTCTCCTGGCATTGCTGATACTCGTCACACTGGCAGCATGCAGTCCGGGGCACCTGGGGAGCAACGAGATCGCCTTTGTGCGCTCCGGTCAGCTCTGGACGATCGATCCTGATGGTGCCAATGCCCTCGCCATAGTTGCAGATGGTCCGCCAGTCGTTGGCTACTCCTGGTCTCCAAATCACCAGATCGTGACTTTTCGCACACTCGACGCGGATTTCGCCAGGACGGCGGCAGCGCGACAACTGAACAGCGATGCGGGTCTGATAGGCGACGTGCCCAGCGCGCTCAATACGGTTGGTGTCGATGGTGGAACGCCGATCACTATCGCCTTCTCCAGTCCCAGCGTGCGCTACAGCAACCCCATCTGGAATGCGAGCGGGACACGGCTGGTCTACCGGCAGACGGGGACGAGCAATCCGCCCAGTCCCGACCAGGCCAGTTGGGTTGTCTCTCAGAGCGACCAGCCAGGGGGCATTGCGGCCAAAGTGTTACCGGGGACATACGCTATACCTTCATTTTCTTATAACACACAAAAGGTGCTAGGAATTTCCAGAAGCGGCATCTTTACCACCACAATCGCTGGGACTCAGGAGCATTACATCACAGGGTCGCTGCCCGGTCACCCGCTTCCAGCATCCCTGGAGCGCGTCCTCTGGCAGCCAGGGCACCAGGACACACACATCCTTTATGCCGTCAGCACGCAAAAGGCGACCGGCACGTACACGCCGACCGTAGAGTTGATGTTGCGGGCGATGGATGGTCAGACGACCCCGCTTACCACATGTGCGTGCACACAGTTCGCCTGGTCGCCCGATGGAAATGAAGTTCTATACAGTACCGGAGCAAGCTATACCGTGCTCGATATCAGCAGCGGGGCCACGTTCAGCGTGGCGGCTGAGGAGGGCAGCGTACCCTACTGGTCGCCTGATAGCAAGTCCCTGCTGCTCGATGGTACGCATACTCTGGCGCTGGTACAGATTGCGGGACGGCAGCAAAAAGTGCTTTTGAGCGACGATAGCGCCGGATCTGACAAAACGTTCCCATTTGTGCCAACCGTCACAACGCTGTTGCAGCCAGCCGCCAACAGTCCGTGGGCCGCCGACAGCCGGCACTTTCTCTTTCTCACGCACAATCGCTTGAGCTGGCAGGGCAAGCAGCTTAGCGCGGACAAGGGGCTCTACACCGTCGCTATAGATGCCAATGGACAGGTGCAGGGAGCGCCAGCCATCGTCGACCCAGGAAACGACGCGCAGGCGGGCTGGAGCTATCAAGACGCCAACACTTCTTTCTTATTTTAGAATCAGGTAACGATTCCGGACTCGTCAGCGCCAAAGGCGCTTCACAAGGGGTTTTATGTGGATGGTGGCGTGGCGGCCCCAGCCGCCACGCCACCATCCACATAAAAGGCATGTGAGCCGCAGAGCGGCGAAGAGTCCGGAAAGAAGGAAAGAACCCGAATAGTTACATTGTCAGTATAGAAAGGATAGTCACCTTGAATAAAATAGATCCCAAAAAGAAGCATGTTGAAGAAGACGAGTTCTTCTTCGACGAAGAGGAATACGACGACCTGGAACTTTTAGAGCGGCTGGAATCGCTGCGCGAGGACATGGAGGATCTGGGCGTCAAGACGCTGGCGGAGGTCGTTCAGCGCATCAACGAGCTGCATGCCGCACTGGATCAGAAGTAGTTTTACTGCATCTTTGCCTCGAGTCGTCCTTTGACCCGAGGCCACTCGCTTTCGATGATGCTGTAGTAGACCGAGTGGCGGTAGCTGCCATCGGGCATGATCATGTGATTGCGCAGCACACCCTCCCTGGTTGCGCCGATGCGTTCAATGGCGCGCTGTGATTTCACATTTTCGTGATGGGTCTTCAACTGGACACGGATGGCGCCGAGGGTCTCGAAGGCATGGCGCAGGAGCAGATACTTGCACTCGGTATTTACTCCTGTGCGCTGCACCAGAGGCGACAGCCATGTCCATCCGATCTCCAGGCCGCGATCCCTGATAGCGATCGTCATGTAGCGCGTCGAGCCGACCGCGCTGCCCGAGGCAAGATCGATGATCGCAAATGGCAACGCCATCCCCACCGCCTGCTCCCGGAGCGCGGCGTAGATCCACGCCTCGATTGCAGAGGGCGAGTCATTGAGATGGGCTGACATGTAGGTCCAGAGGACAGGATCTTGCGCAGCAGCGAATAGATCGAAGGCGTGCTTCTTCTGCAACGGCTCCAGGCGTACGAAGCGACCTGACAGGGTGACTGGAGCAATCTCCATCATCGCGCTATCCCTTTATACACACTGCCCGAACGCTAGGCGCCGCCGAGATACGCCTGGCGGACCAGATCGTTCGTCAGCAGGTTAGCGGCGGTATCGCTCAAGACGATCTTGCCCGTTTGCAGAACGTAGCCACGATCGGCAAGGCTGAGCGCCATAGAGGCGTTCTGCTCCACCAGAAAGATGGTCACGCCCTCATCGCGAATGCGCAGGATCGTATTGAAGACCGTCTCGACCAGGATAGGGGAGAGTCCCATCGAAGGCTCATCCATACAGATCATGTTGGGGCGAGACATCATCGCACGTCCCATCGCCAGCATCTGCTGTTCGCCGCCGGACATCGTGCCCGCGATCTGCTTCACACGTTCTTTAATGCGCGGAAAGATCTGGAAGACATGCTCCATATCGGCCTGCACCTCCGCCTTATTTTTGCGGCTAAATGCCCCCATCTCCAGATTTTCGAGCACCGTCATGCGAGGGAAGATGCGCCGCGCCTCCGGCACCAGGGCCAGGCCAGAGGTCACGATATCGCCGGTCAGCTTGCGTTCGATCGCTTTGCCCTCGAACTGGATCGAGCCGCTGCGCGGGTGCACCAGGCCAAAGATCGTCTTCATCGTCGTCGTCTTGCCAGCCGCATTTGCGCCCAGCAGGCAGACGATCTCGCCCTTTTTCACCTCAAGCGAGACATCTTGCAGCACGTGGCTCGGGCCGTAATAGGTATTCACGCGGGAGAGCTGCAACATCGTAGATTTCGTTGTATCCATTGATTATCTTCCTACCAGTCAAAGATCATTTCCGTCAACGGCACATATGCTTATTCAGACTCAGATTCAGCAGGCGTAGTAGTGGTGGCCCCCTTACCCAGGTACGCAGCGATGACCCGTTCATCGCGTCGGATCACCTCGGGGAGCCCTTCAGCGATCTTGCGCCCGTAGTCGAGCACGGCGATGCGATCCGAGATGCCCATAGTCACCGCCAATTTATGCTCGATCAGCAGGATCGTCAGGCCCAGCTCATCGCGCAAGCGGCGGATGTATTTCACCGCCTCCAGCGTCTCGGCCTCATTCATGCCGGCGGTGGGCTCATCGAGCAGCAGCAACTTCGGTTTCGCGGCCAGCGCGCGCGCGACCTCAACGCGGCGACGTTCGGCGTAGGACAGATTGATCGCATATTCCTCCTGGCGCTCCACCAGGGCGGGTCCAAAGAAACCGAGCAGTTCGACAGCGCGCTCTCTGGCCGCCTTCTCCTCGCGAACCACGCCGGGGACATGGAAGAGGGAGCCGAGCACATTCGCCTTCAGTTGGGTATGCAGGCCAACGAGCACATTCTCCATCACCGTCATATTATTGAACAGGCGAATATTCTGAAAGGTACGCGCAATCCCACGTACCAGCACGCGATCGGGGCTGAGGCCGACCAGCGATCTACCCTGCAAGCGGATATCACCAGCAGTTGGGTGATAGATGCCGGTGATCAGATTAAAAACCGTCGTTTTGCCCGCGCCATTAGGGCCGATGACACTGATGATCTCGCCTTTGTTGATCTGCAAATTCACGTCCTCCACCGCCGCCAGGCCCCCGAAGCGCTTCGTCACCGCGCTGAGCTCCAGCATCACATTGCCTGTCTCGCGGCTCGCACCATCCTGAATTTCCTTACTGTTTGCGCTCATAGCATCTCTCACCTGTTCCACGCCAAGAGGCCCGCGCATTTATGCCGGGGAGGAATGGCGCGTTCCTTTCTTTCCGTGCTGATAACTATACCCATCCATTCTCTGAATCGGCTGACAATAGCGAGAGGAAATACCCTGGATACGCCCGGCTCTGGTGGTGATATCAAAAGAGCCAGTAGCACGCACAAGGACACGTCCCACATGCACCCCCGCTTTCTTGCCTGATGGCACGACGGCTCTGACCATTTCGCCAGTTTGAAACCCATAATGCACTTTCTTACGTTGGCGGTGCCTGGTCGGAAAACCCAGATCGTTGATCCCGCACATTTGGCGATTGCCGTAGCCCTTTGCCGTAATGAGCCAGGGAACAATGCCCTGAACTGCAAGCCGTTGAGGGGTGCTCTTGCCCACGCATATTGCATCTAGCCAGTGCTCTTTCGGTAATCCTCGCAGCCTTCGGTTGTAGCTGGTTAAGCCTCCACTGCCACATTCGATAGGCAGGCCCGTCGCCTTCAATCGCTCAAAGAGTGCCCATCGGGTTGCATTCACCGCAGCCGCATCCTTGAGTGGCGCTTTGGCCTGCGCCACGACCCGCTTAAGCACATCGGGTTTGTGAGCTAAGAACTCCCCAATATCCTGTGTGCCCTTTTTGCGGTTACAGGGTTCACAGGCTAAACAGAGATTGCTGACTCTGTGAGAACCGCCTTTTGCTCGTGAGAGCATGTGCTCGACTTGCAGAGGGACATTCTTCGCACCACAGTAGGCGCATTGCCTCTTCCATTTCTCCAACAAGTACTCACGTACCTCATATCCTGCTAAAGTACCTTGCTGATATGCCATGCTAGCTATTTCAGGATTTTCCATCAGTTGCATATCAAACTTGACCAACTCCATGCCCAGAGCACGGATCGGGCAAAGTTTTCGCAGGCGATTGACCCAGGTGAGTACATTCGCTAGTCTGCTCTCCAAAGATGGGGGAAGCCAGCTCTGCTTTTTGTTGCGCCGGTTGTCAAACCTGGGCTTGCGATAGCGCGTTCTACGTTGCCTGCGATTTCTACGAATGGCACGTCGTTCAGTTAATCGTTTCCGGATCCGTTCGCCGCGATGCTGCACCTCTGCCGCAAAGGCCACCTCACCAGAAGCATCGTTGACAATGGCAAGTCCTGTGGTTTTGCTGCCTGGGTCGAGCTTGATCCTGAGCGGTTTGACCTGCGGAGTCTCTACCATGCGTTTCAAGATGATCGTAAACGGGCATCTTTTTAGCACCGCAGCCTTGCCTCCTGTGAGCAAGATACGTGCCCTGCCCGCAGGTACCGGATTGAGTGGCACTCGGTTTTGATCAACAACAAAAACGTTACTCATGATCGATTGTCCTTTCGGACCTCCTATTGCTAGGGTAAAGTTGGCCTCGTCAAAGTTACTGGAAGGTTTAGCGTAGTAAGCACTGAGTTAACTCTTACCTCTGTTTAACCTACTACCGTAGTGGTTGGAGCTGGCCTCGCACCCCAACGTACCTATTTCTCCCGTAACGGAGCCATTGCTGGCTAAGACTGCTCATGTTTCCGGCTCGCAGACCCCCTGCGGGATGCTGCAAGCCCCCGTGCTTCAGCCGGGGGTCCATGACTTTCCGTTATTCAACATGCATCTCGGCTTCAAGATCCGGGGATCCAGGAGGGGCGTCTAACGAACTCACTTCGATCCCCTCAGCCGACGTGTGATGCAGTTCGCGTCTTCTGCGAGCGCTGGGAATGAGTCCTTCTGGGCGGAAGATCATCACAATCACCAGAACAATGCCGAACACAAGGTTGCGGATATTGCCGAACGTAAAACCAGGAATGACCTGAACGATCGCGTTAGAGATAGGATGTATGATGCTAGTAGGATCAGCGGCCAGGGTATCCAGTTGCGCAAGAACAAACTGGTTAATGGAGTAAACGACAAAAGCGCCGACGATAACGCCGGGAATACTGCCAATTCCACCAATGACGACCATTGCCAGGTAGATCACCGAGTCACCAAAGCTGAAAGAATCCGGAGACACACCACCGAGTTTAGCCGCGTGATAAGCACCTGCAATACCCGCGAAGAAGGCACCGGCAGAGAAGGCAAACAACTTCGTTCGCACCAGATTTACGCCCGAAGAAGACGCCGCAATCTCATCCTCACGGATGGCGATCCAGGCGCGCCCCAGGCGTGAATCCCTGAGACGAATATTCGCAAAAATGACCAGCGCAATTAAAGCTAAAATCAGGTAGTAATAGGGGATAGGAGTAACGGTAGACCAATCTACACCTGGGAAGGCTGGAGAGTTCACGCCTACAATACCATTGGCCCCGTTCGTATACTTATCGAGTTCCAGGAAGACAATCGGCACAATTTCACCGAAGCCCAGCGTCACAATCGCCAGGTAGTCACCGCGCAAGCGCAACGTCGGTGCACCAAGCAGTACGCCAAAGAAAGCGGCGATCAGGGCAGTCACAATAATCATAGGCCAGAAGAGCGCCGACAACACCTGAGGGCTGATAGAAATCCCGGTCAGGATGCCGAACTGCGTCGATCCAAAGATACCCCAGGCGTATGAACCAATAGCGAAAAACGCAACATAGCCCAGGTCCAACAGACCAGCAAAGCCGACCACAATATTGAGTCCCAGCGCAAGAATAACGTAGTAGCCTGCATCTCCATATCCTGCCAGGCGGCCCCCTGTGCCAGGGCCAAAGAGAAAGGGATCAAGAACAGGGTAAAAGAGCAAAAAAGCCACAAGGAGGATCAGATAGAAACGCTGCGCCCCTCCACTTCTTAATGGTAAGTCATTGGGAACAATATCTCTGGCCTCTTCACCCAGGCGTGTAGAAGAAAGTACCTGCAACTGTTTCTCTTTAGCCACACCACCTGCCTCCTCGCCATTCCCATTCTTCTTAGCGGAAATCACATGACGTAAGGCAATTGTGCCTCCTAGCCGTCCCAGAAAGTAGCCAGCCACAGGAAGCAACAACGTACGCACAACGACCCAGATAAGCAGGACAGCAGGGAGTTGTCCAGTGAAGAAAAAGAGCAGATCGACAACGAGAGAGATAACGGCAAACGCCGTAGCGAACCAGAAACCGGCGGCCACCGCGCGGCTCATCAGGAGGGATTTCTGTTCGACGTCGCTCAACACCAGCTCCTCCACCGAAGCGGGGGTAGAGGGGGGTTTCGCATGAAACACGCGATTGCGCACAACGAAGAACAGGGCCCAGATAATGGCAGAGAGGGCCAGGCCCAGGATCAGACCATTTGTGATGACGAGCAAGAGGGGAACGATCACAAAAACAAGGATATCGAGCCACAGGGACAACGTTTTGCGCCGACCACTGTCTGCAGCCACAAGATATCCGGAGAGGGCCAGCACCGTTGCATACAGAACGAGAATAAAGATAGCGGCCTGAATCAAAGATGGCGTATCATAATTTGAGCTTCCCGGCGACAGCAAGCCCAGAAACACCTGATTGACAATGGTTTCACCACTCCAGACAAACGTAAAAATAATGATCGGCACAAGCAGCGCCACGCCCCATTTGAACAGGAGCTGGCGTGTATCGCCTGGCAGGCGAAGGATACGGGTGCTTATTGGCATAGACACGTCTGTATTACCTCATTTCTGACAATGTGTGATGCTCACACGCTACGCTCCTATCATTATACCTTTTCAGGTGTTTGTTGACCGAGGAGGCCCGATGGCCGGAATACCAGGATGAGAATAAGAATGGCAAAAATAATGGCATTATGCCACGGAGCGCCCCCATGAGGCAAAACAGAGGGAGGAATGAGGGTAGCCAGTGCATCAATAATACCGATCAGTATGCCACCAAGCATGGCGCCGACGAGATTACCGATCCCTCCAAGCACGGCTGCGGTAAAGGCGATCAGACCCAGCTGCAGGCCGATGAAGAAGATGGTGCTGCCATACTGCAGACCGTAGATAAAACCAGCGGCTCCAGCCAATCCAGCGCCGATAAAGAAGGTGATCGAAATAATACGATCGACGTTTACTCCCATCAATGCAGCCGCCTCACGGTCTTGCGCCACAGCGCGCATAGCGCGACCAGTACGCGTGCGAGAGACGAACAATTGCAGGCCGACCATCAGTACAAAAGCGACAACGATGACCAGAATATTCACACTACTAACAGTAACCGGTCCGATATCATAGGTGATCTGGGGAAAGATTTGCGGGAAAGAGACGTTGGTCACGCCTTTCCACAGCTTGCCAACATCCTGTAAAATTAGCGAGACACCAATGGCCGAGATCAGCGGAGCAAGGCGCGGAGCATTACGCAGGGGGCGATAAGCAACGCGCTCAATCACGACGCCCATAACTGCACATATCAACATCGAACCCAGACAGGCTACGACCATCAAGCTCACCAGAGCCAACCCCGTGGGTTGAGAGGTAGAGGTGATGCCAAACAGGCCGAGAATAGCAATTGAGATCAGAGAGCCCATCATGAAGATATCGCCGTGGGCAAAATTGATCAGCTCAATGATACCATACACCATGGTATAGCCCAGGGCAATTAGTGCATAAATTGCGCCGGTGGCCAGCCCGACGACAAGTTCCTGTAAGAACAGTGTCATAGTTTCTGCATTCCCACCTTCCAGGTTGATAGAGATTAAAAAAGGAAGTAAGGGCTTCATCAGGCAAAACCGGTTGCATCCCTTACGCACTTACGGAGCCAGATAGTATATCACTACCTGGCTCAGGATGATTGTCTCCCCGGATCGGGATAGGTTAGTGTACCGTGATCGACTCAAGAATCTTCCAGCCGGGCTTACCATCGACCGAAGCGAGCTGCTGCTCAGTGATGACCTTACTGGTGGTATCGCCATTGGAATCGAAGGTGTGATGACCGGTCAGACCAGTGTAGTCGGTCTTCTGCACCGCATCGATTACGGCCTGGCGGAAAGTCTTAGCGCCAGCGGCATCGCTTGAGTCCTTTGGTACCTTAGCGCCATTAGCAATTGCGGTTTTGATCGCCTGGATCAGAATTTTTGCGCAATCATAACCAGCAGCGCTATAAGCACCCAGTTGGCCATAGGTAGCGGTGTAGTTCTTGACGAAGCTAGCAGCCGCCGGATTTTTCGTCACATCGGAAGAGGCCACTGTTCCATAGACTGGTCCGCCGGTAAGGCCAATAGTGGAGGCAAAAGTGGCCGTGACGATGCCATCACCACCAGCAAACGGCGTGTTCTTCAAGGCTGGAACCTGCTGCATCTGCTGACGAATGAGCGATCCACCTGTAGCTTCGGTACCACCGAAGTAGATCACATCGGGCTTCTTCGAAGCAATCTGGGTCAACAAGGAAACAAACGAGGTTGTCGATCCTGGCTCACTGCTCCGACCCAGCACCGTTCCACCAAGCTTTGTCCACTCCTCACTGAACGTATTAGCAATACCGATACCGTAGGTCTCGGCGTCATCAACTACATAGGCTGACTTGTAATGCACGGTCTTGTAGAGGTAGTCCGCGTTAGCCGGTCCCTGGTGTTGATCGGTGGTCGCGATACGGAAGTAAGTTACCTTCCCTGTCGGGCGAAGCGTTGGCACCAGATTGTTGGCCCCGCTGCAGCCGATTGCAGCGCCCGTCTGAGTCAGGCACTGATTAGTATTTGCCGGACTGATAAGAACAATGGGAGCCTGGTTCGCAATCGGCATCTCGGCCTTGGCGACATTACTGTTAAAAGGCCCGACGACACCTGCAACCAGTGCATCGCCAATCAGGGACGTCACATTTTGCGCGCCAACAGATGGATCGTGGGCTCCACTGGGACCAACATCATCTTTAGCAACGAGTACAAGCTTATACCCTGGTATGGCATTTGATGAGTTTGCTTCGTCAATAGCCATATGCGCACCGTCCTCAGTCGGTTTTCCGTTAGCCGTCTCTTTACCGGAGGTAGGGAGATCGGTGGCAATCTTAATGGTAGTAGAGCCAGCGGACGTCGAGGAACTACCAGTGGTGCTGGTGGTGCCGGAGCCACAGGCGGCAAGTAGTCCTAGCAGCAAGGAAATACCCAGTGCCAGAGCAAAAATACGTGATAAACGTCTCTGCATGATATTGTCAGCCTCCTTTTGTCGTACAAATACGTACGTATAGATCGTTAGTTGAGGGGTCAAAGATGATAAGAACGAGCTACATCTCTCTAGAGTTTCCCTACTTATCAATGACACTACGTAATACGTCATCAACAACTTTAAATCTCACAGTCATAACCGTGACGTTCAGTTCCAATTCTACCTTGTGATTCAACATATATAGAATCAGCAGATCTGGAACACTATTGAAATAGGGCTCTATATATGTATGTTCGGACTACCAGGGAACTGATAATTGGGATTATACTGAGTACGCAGCCGCCTGTCAATACGCATTTTTCTCTATTATATATAATCTGCACATACATGCATATTACCGTTACCTGCGCCCCTGTGACGCGGCGTCTTCAAATAGGAGTTCGCTGAGAAGATCGAGTCCAACTCTACTATTTGAAAATGTCAGTTGTATCAGGAGACCTGTGAGACCTGGACCAGGGTGCTGCTCGTTGCAGTGACGACGCACGTATCGTCCGGCGACCAGGCCAGGGCGAAGACAGGGGTCGTCGCGTAGAAAGAGACGTTGCGCCCGGTGGTAGCGTCCCAGAAGAGCACGGTGCCACACTCATCGCTACAATATTGCTGGGTTACAGCCGCGATGCGCTCGCCGTGATGCGACCAGGCCAGGGCGAGAATAAAATTTGGCAGCACCCCCTTCGCAGGGTTCGAGCTCGCGCCGGCCTCGTTGTATCCGCGATAGGTATAGAGCCGCGCGCCCGTGGCAGCCTTCCAGACTTGCGCAGTCTTATCCAGCGAACCCGAGGCGATGAGGCTGCTATCGGGCGACCAGGCCAGGGTCGTCACTGTATTGACATGGCCGCGATAGATGTAGGATTTTGTATCAGGCGTTGTGCTCCAGATCTGCACCGTCTGGTCGCGCGAGCCGGAGGCGATATGGTTCCCGTCGGGCGCCCACGCCACGGTATCTACGACATCGGTATGGCCTTGATAGGTGAAGTCAGGCGTGCCCGTCATCGCATCCCAGACCTGTACCGTTTGATCCTGCGAGGCGGAGGCGATACGGCTGCCATCGGGCGCCCACGTCACAGAGATCACGATACCAGTATGGCCCTGGTAGGTGCAGCTCTGCACACCCGTCGCCGCGTTCCAGACCTGCACCGTCTGGTCTTCTGATCCGGAGGCGATGGAGCCGCTATCGGGCGACCAGGCGACGGCGTTGACGGCAGCGGAATGCCCATGATAGGTATAGCTATGCTCGCCCGTCGTCGCGTTCCAGATCTGTACCGTCTTATCCAGTGAGCCCGAGGCGATATATCTGCCGTCGGGCGACCAGGCAACGGTAGTGACCCGGTCGGTGTGGCCGCGATAGACGTGGATAACGCTGCCAGAAGGACGAGATGTAGCGGTTGGGGTTGGGGTAGTAGTAGTAAATGAGGTGGGAGAAGCGCAGGAGGAGCTGCAAGCCAGCAACAGCAGTCCGGCCAGGCCCTTAATGGCTGTACGACGATGGATGAGCACATTCGCTTGTGTGTCTTGCTTAAACATAGCTTAATACAGCTCCTCTCCTACCTACACAATGACAGGCAGAACGCCCTATCTGCATACTCCCCGGCCCACATGAGCGCGTCAAAGGAAGATTGCTCTCAGTGAGACAGATAGGTATCGAAAAAAGCATCGACGCGAGACGCGTAGTCTCCGGCATCAGCGGCAAAGGCCTGGGCGTGGCCTGCGCCCGACACGACCCAGGACTGTTTCGGCTGACCGGCGGTAGCATACAAATCTTCCATACCCGAAAGAGGTGTAGTATCATCAGCGTCACCATTGATAAGGAAAATAGCGGTATGGCCTACCAGTTTATTGATCACGGCAATTGGGCGCGCCTGCGTAATATCGACGCCGTAGACCTGTTCAACTACCTCTTTGTCCGCCTCACGTGTAGCTTCATTGGGCACATCGGCAGTAACGCGCGTTGCATCCACCGGACAACTCTCCACGACCAGCGCCAGGATGTCGCTCGAGCGCGACGCGGCCAGAACAGCCGCCGTCGCCCCCATAGAGAGACCCAACACTCCGATCTTGCTATACTCCGTCACTGGCAGATCATGAATATAAGAAATAGCAGCCAGGATATCCTCAGACTCTACCATGCCAAGTGTTGACATCACGCCTTGACTCTTGCCATAGCTTTGAAAGTCGAAGAGCAATACATTATAGCCATGCTGATAGAGGAACGCCGCGCGCGCGAGCATATCGACACGATTGCCGGGCGTGCCGTGGGTGAGGATAACTATCGGCGCCTGGGGCGTCTGCACCGCCAGCCAGCCTGAGAGCAGCTCGCCACGCCAGTTATAGAAAGAGACATCAACGACGGGCACCTGTTGCACGGAACTGGCAACTGGGATCGGGCTCCCTCGTCCGGGGCGCAGGCCGCTGGTCAACTGATAAAGGGAGGAGCGGATCACGGTATCTTCGTCGGGCGCAGGCAGCCTGGTGGCCTGTGGAGTAGCCAGACTGGACGAAATCGGATTCGTCGTCGCATAAAGAGGTACATTGTTCACCGCCGAATGAGCGCTGCTCGTTGTATGCAAGGCTGGTATATTATGTAGGAACCAGCCAGTAAATACAGCCATAACCAGACAGAGCCCAAAGAAGCAACGCTGAATAGTAGATAATTTGAGCATAGGAGATAACTTGAGCATAAAATACCTCTAAGACGGAAATTTCTCGCGAAAGCGTCCAAACGCCGCTGTCACCTGGCGACGCGTCCCTTCGCGCGTGCCACCATTATCAATGACCTCATCGACCAGAGCAAGCTTTGGTGCAATAGGCGCCTGAGCGCGAATGCGTGTGTACGCCTCCTCCTCGCTCAGTTGATTGCGAGCCATCAAACGGGCGAGTTCTTGTTCTTCCGGGCAGAGAATCAGCCATTTGCTCTGACAGAGTTCGCCTGATCTTCCTTCTAATAGTTTGACGGCATCGATGACAGCAATGCCATGCGAGCTGACAGTAGCCAATTCTTCTAGTAATAGAACGGCCACAGCGGGATGTACGATACACTCGAGACGTTTGAGGGCATCGGCATCCTGGAAGACGAGGGCACCCAGGACTTTGCGATCGACGCTGCCGTCTGGGGCGATTACTGTGGGTCCGAACTGCCCGGCGATCTGCGCAGCGACGGGCTGATCGCGCTCGTAGAGACGATGGACCAGAGAGTCCGCGTCGATATAGCGCTCAGCGCCCAGTTCCAGCAGCAACTGACCAACGAACGTTTTGCCGCAGGCGATATTGCCTGTAATTCCAAGGGTATGAGGCATCGAAGCAAGCTTTCTGAAAATAGCAAATATGGCACTCTGGTATGCGGCGAGGCAAGAAAATAGACACAAAGTCCGTCCAGCGCACGCATCATTGAGACAAGATCTAGTTTATATTATAACATTATGCAAAGCCATTACGGAAAACCTGATCAGATGGACAGAATATCCCTCCAAAAAGTACCTCTCTTCTCGTGTTTATTACCATAGAGTTTGGAGAGTAGCGTACAATAGCAACGCAAGGAAGATACACGATTGAAGGAGATGAGATGAGCAGGCGGCTGGGACTTATCATAGGGGCCAACAACTATCAAGATGCAACCTTTCAACCACTTTATTACGCGGAGAACGATGCACGAGCTCTGGCGCAGTGGCTGGTCAATGTCAAAGGGGGCAGATGGTCGCCAGCGAATGTGCAATTAGTACAGGGGTCGCACGCGACGAAAGAGCTTGCGGAGTCGCTCATTACGCAGATGTGCCTGACTTTAGCGGAACCCCACGACCTGGCGCTTATCTACTTTGCAGGACACGCCTTTTTAGATGAACACACCGGTGATGGCTACTTCGCGCTCTCCAACACGCAGTATCAAAATCCTGCCACGGGCCTGCACTTGCCCACGCTCTTGCAGCAGATCCTGGGTCGCAGCAGGGCGGCCCATATACTGGTGATCCTGGATTGTTTCCAGAACGGCGCCCTCTGGCAGACGCGGCGCCAATCCCCCTATGATGCGATGCCCTTGATCGGGTCGGCGATGGTAAAGCAGAAAGGTCGCCTGCTATTCTGCTCCTGCCGTGGCAACGAGTCTGTACAGGAAGCGGGCGAACGCAATCTAGGGCTGTTCATGCACCGCATGATCCTGGGCCTGTGCGGACCGGCCAGCGACCCTTCCACAGGACTGATCAGCGCACAGGGACTTTATGCCTACCTCTCAAGCATGACAGGGGAACAGCAGCGACCACAGCTCGCCGGACAGGAACATACTCCTATGATCCTGGTCGGGGACACAGCGGCGGATGCACCACTTCCGCAGCAGATCGCGCCGGGCGCCAGTCCGCCGATGCGGGGCGGAAACGGCCTATTTAAGAAGCCGATGGGGCGAGCCGCGACCGCAACCGCCCCGTTTTCACCGCCGCCTGCCGTGCCAATGACGGCACCGGGCGAGCCCTCGACTGTCGCACCAATGATGGCACCGGACGAGCCCCCACCACAGCAGGGCCAGCCTGTGCTCAGTCAAGCGCAGCAGATGGTCACGGCGCAGAACTACACCGAGGCGCTTGCACTGGTAGATCAGGTATTACAGATGCAACCCCAGGATGGTCCCGCGCTGGTACTCAAGGCGCAGATTCTAGGCACGGTAGGACGCTTTCCAGAGGCACTTCTGGTGGTCGATCAACTGACACAGTTCAATCCCAACAACGCGCTGGCGTGGAGTATGCGCGCGGTACTGCTCTCCAATATGCAGCAGTTCCAGGACGCGCTCATCACTGTAGATCGCTCGCTCGCCCTCGATCCCGGTAATCCCGAGACTAACGCGATTAAAAGCAACATCATGACCGCTATGGCAACGGCACAGAATCAGGGCATGGGACCGGATACAACAGGGCAAAGCGCTGCGAGAGAGACGAAAGGTGGGGCGGGCGCGTTTCTCATCGGAACGGGCTTGCAGATCTCTGGCCTGATACTGGGCGTCGTGGGCGTCTTGCTGCCAGTGCTGCTGAGCCACCTGCCAGCTGCTGTCGGGCTGGTACTGGCCGGACTGGGGATGTCTCTTCTGTGCGTCTGCGCAGCGCGCGGGACGTATCGTTATGGCTGGACACACCTGATCCCAACTTTTCTACTGAGCGTAGCGGCGGCAGGCATCATCGTATTCGGTGGCTTGCTCAATCTTGTCATAAGCAGCCACACACCAACGAACGCCCGGCTGCTGGCTCTGCTGAATGTGCATCCGTCGCTCGTCGTGCCAGTAGTGGTGCTGGGTGCGTGGCTCATAGCAGCGATAACCGCGCCGCCGCTGCTCGCCATCATAGGACTGGTTAGTGGCATCGTAGTTCGCCAACGCAAACAACGGGGATAGCGCTTGTTCGAGATCAGCTCGCGACGCCAGAGAGGCGCTCCCACTCGGCAAAGAGCTCGTCTACATGCGCCTTCGCCTGCTCGTACTCGGATGAGAGTTGGGTGAGTTGAGCGGCATCGGCTTTCAGGGCGGCCTGAGAGAGCGACTCTTCAAGCGCCTTCACCTGCTCCTCAGCCCTCTCGATATCGCGCTCCACATCCTCGGCGGTGCGCACTTTTATCTTGCCGTTCTTCTTGTTGTTATGCGGTCTGGCCGGCACCGGTTTCTCGGCGACAGGCGGTGCTTTCTTTGCAGTGGGGGCATCGAGCACGATACGCTGGTGGCGTGTGCGATACTCTGTATAGTTGCCCATATACGGGATCAAGACATCATCCTCGATGGCCCAGACCTTCGTTGCCAGACTATCAATAAAGTAGCGATCGTGTGAGACAAAGAGGAGCGTCCCTTCGAACTCGCCCAGAATCTCTTCGAGGAACTGGCGCGATTGCAGGTCCAGGTGATTTGTCGGTTCGTCCAGGATCATCACATTTGGCCCTTGCAGGGTCAGTTTTGCCAGCGCGACGCGGCTGCGCTCGCCGCCACTCAAGGAGCTGATGGACTTGAAGACGTCATCACCGGAGAAAAGGAAGCGTCCCAGGAAGCTACGCGCCCCCTCCTCGCTGAACGTACTGGCCTGGCGAACCTCGTCCAGGATCGTGCGCTGCATATCCAGCCCGCCGTGCGTCTGCGAGTAGTAGCCGATGCGGACATTGTGGCCAATCTGCACCTGACCGCCGACCGGAGGAATTTCGCCGATCAGCGTTTTGAGCAGGGTCGTCTTGCCGGCGCCATTGGGACCGATCAGGCCGACGCGATCGCCCCGCAGTAGCTCCAGGTCTGCGACCTGCACCAGTACGGTAGGCTCGACAGTTGGCGACTTGCGATCCCTGCCATAGCCGACGGAGAGCTTCTGCGTTGAGAGCACGATCAGGCCACTATCGGTGATCGGAGTGAACTCGAAGTGCATCTCCGGGAAATCTTGTGGGCGTTCCACGCGTTCGAGGCGGTCGAGCAGCTTCTGGCGTCCACGCGCCTCGCGGCTGCGCTGACCGGCTTTGTAGCGGCGAATAAAATCTTCCGTATGGGCGATATGGGCCTGCTGGGCCTCATACTCGCGCAGTCGTCGCTCCATACGCTCCTCGCGCAGGCTCAGATACTTCGTATAGTTGCCGGGATACTCCTCGATGCGACCAAACGCCATCTCGATCGTGCGCGACACCACTTTATCGAGGAAGTAGCGGTCGTGGGCCACGATCACCAGCGCACCCTTCCAGGTCGACAGGTAGGTCTCCAGCCACTCCAGCGCGGCGAGGTCCAGGTGATTCGTCGGCTCGTCCATAAGCAAGAGATCGGGCTCCTGCAAGAGTAACTTGCCCAGCGCGGCTCGTGTCTGCTGACCGCCGCTCAGTTGCATGACGGACGATGACTGCTGTTCGCGCGTAAAGCCGAGACCATCGAGCACCTGCTCCACGCGATTTTCGTACGTGTAGCCGCCTGCGTGTTCAAGGCGCACCTGCAGGTCGGCATAGTGCGCTAGAAGCTGCTCTTGCGCGCCATCTGGCGAAGAGGCCATCTCCTGCGCAAGCTCGTTGAGTTCGCGCTCCCATTCGTGCAGGTGCGAGAAGACGGTAAGCATCTCCTCGCGCAATGTATTGTGCGGTTGAAAGTCGACAACCTGGGTCAGGTAGCCGATGCGCGTATTGCGAGCAACGGCTACCGAGCCCTCATCAGGCTCTTCGCGCCCGGCCAGGATATTCAGTAGGGTTGATTTTCCAGCCCCATTGGGACCCACTAAACCGATACTATCGTGCTCATCGATCTGAAAGTTTACACCTGAAAAAATGCGCTCGGCACCGAACGATTTTCCTAACTGTAGAATACTGACGATTGGCATTATTACTTCACCTGAGTGCTTAAACTATTCTCTATTCGACGCAAGGGTAACACATAGTAGCCATTGACGCAAGCGCTGGCCCAACGTATGGCAACAGTAAAAAACAGAACAATCTTGCCTACAAAACTTTTTATGATATACTAACTACAGCAAATCCTTCTTTGCGAGAAAGGATGCTATGATCAACGGCCTCATGACGCAGGTTTTCGAGCCAGACGGTCCCGACGTTGATCGGCCCGACTTCGTATCTTTTCCATACGAGAATTGACCGAGCAGGGCTGTATTACCTGGTGCGGCAGAGCGAGCGTGCTCTTGACTGAGCCTGGACAAGCGACCGCACATTTCCTTGTCTACCCTACAAAAGCGAGTACAAAGCAAAGAAAGGAGGCGGTGCTTACCCCTATCCTGAGGCGGAGTAGAGGCACCGCGGCGCTAAGGTGGCGAAAGAGCAGTCCTTGGATAACCTGTGGTTAGCGCAAATATTGTTTGATCTTGGTGGAGTACAGTTTGGCAATTTCACCGTGAGCGAGTCAGCGGTGAGCTCACCGGTCTTTGTAAATCCCAAGGTCCTGATCAGCAACCCAACCGCACTACGTGTTGCCAGTAAGCTGATGCAACAAGAGATCAATCTGGCACAATCGTTACGTCGTCCCCGCGTTCACTCTTTCACAGTCGTGGCAGGGGTCCCTGTTGGAGGACTCTTACTGGCCCTATCCTATTCGCTAGAAACCAACATCCCGATGATCTACGCGCGCATCCGCCCCGAAGGGACAGGCAAGCGAGGTATCGAGGGACGCTTCACACAGGGCGATACCGCACTCATCCTCGACGACCTGATCACCAGGGGAAGTAGTGTTATGGAGACAGCCGCGATGCTCGAAGATAATGGTATCAAGGTTAAGGACGTTATCGTCTTGATCGACCGTGAGCACGGGGCCGCAGAACGCTTACGACACCATGGCTACAACCTGATGAGCATCCTGAAACTGGACGTTATGTTAAATCACTACATGTCGAAAGGGCTTATCTCGGAGGAGACGTATCGGACCTGCGCGGAGTACCTGCGTATTAAGCAGGGGGAGAACTCTAGTTCGCCCGAGATCTAGTTTCAGTACCCTCAAGCGGGTCGTCATGGTGTACAGGCTCCTGCCGCCTCCCCCAAGGCAGAGTATACAGACGAAACCCGAAGAGGTCAAGGGAAATTGCACTAGAGAGCACTTATTTATTTTCCTGGGTGAAGACTTACGTGTCCAGGCAACCAGCATACTAAAGAGGGGGAAGCGCCATATAGCTGCTTCCCCCTCTTTAGTATGTATGTAGAGATGAACAGGTGCGTCCTACTCGGGGTCGCGAGAGGCCGAACCGCGTGGCGTCACGAGATGTGTGCCACTGCCGTTCTGCTGTGGGGTCTCTACGCGCGATTCAGTTGAATGGCGGCGCATCGATTGCAGCATCGGATCGATCAGATCAAGGGGCAGTGGGAAGATGATCGTCGAGTTCTTCTCGACGGCAATCTCGGTCAGGGTCTGCAAGAAGCGCAATTGCAAGGCATTCGGCTGTGAAGCGATCACGCCAGCGGCCTGAGCCAGTTGAGCCGACGCCTGCAGCTCACCTTCGGCGTGAATGACCTTTGCGCGCTTCTCACGCTCAGCCTCCGCCTGCTTTGCCATAGCGCGCTGCATGGTCGCGGGGAGTTCCACATCCTTGATCTCGACAGCCGTTACCTTGACGCCCCAGCGCTCAGTATACTCGTCGATGATCGTCTGCAGGTCCCGATTGATCTTGTTGCGCTGCGAGAGGAGCTCGTCGAGTTCGGACTGGCCGAGCACGTTACGCAGCGTCGTCTGCCCGATCTGGGTCGTTGCCTGCATGAAGTTCATCACATTGACCACCGCCTGCGTGGGATCGACGACGTAGAAGTAGAGCACCGCCGTCACCTTGATCGTGACGTTATCGCGCGTAATCACTTCCTGCGGCGGCACGGTCAGCGTCACAATACGCAGATCGACCTTCACCATACGCGTAATGATCGGTGGCACCCAGAAGAGGCCAGGGCCCTTCGCACCGGTCAGGCGACCGAGGATGAAGATTACGCCGCGTTCGTATTGCTGTACGATCCGGATACCGGAGAGCGCTAAAAAGGCCAGTATGATGACAATGAAACCAACCAGGGTCAATACGAAAGCACCCATGAGAAAGCCTGCCTTTCATAATCGACTTTCACGTTTAATCAATCACTATTCGCAACGAAAGCAGTAATGTTCGTATAAGCCCACATATCTACACTAAACTCTAACAGAAACGGGTGGGGAATACAAGCCTGATTACGCCTCGTTTCAATAACTATTTGCTATAGACAATATAGCTTATTGCAATCTCTTTGTCAAGAGTTTGGGAGCATGTGAAACGACCGTCCTGATTATGTATTGTATTGCAGTGCCTAATCGCTTTACGGCTGCTCAAGATTTTTCTCATGCCGATACGCGCGTCCCGGATCTCTTCGCCGTGTCTACCCTCCTCTGAGCGAAGCATACATGCCGTCACCTTCTACGCATTTCTATCCATGTTCAAGCCATTTTCGATCATGAAGGTAAACATCTTAGCGACCTGCTGCGGAGTGTACTGACCACCCTGGTGATACCATTGGGAGAGCCAGTTGCACATACCCAGCAGACCAAAAGTGGCGATCTTCGGATCGACCGTTGGCGTAAAGGTCCCAGCGGCGATGCCCTCCAGGATGATCTGCTCGAAGTAGCGCTCGTAAGCCTTCTGGCGCAGCCTGATCTCCCTGGCGAAGGGACCGGTCAGGTGCGCCCACTCGCGGTAAAACACGATCATTGCGGGCGAGCGGTCGCCCGCGACAATCACGTGATGCTCGATGGCCCGTTGCAGCTTCTCCTGGACGGGAAGGCTGGACGAAGCAATGCGGCGGAGCGGCTCCTCGCTGGCACTCAGAACGTTAAGATAGATCAGGCGTAGGATCTCCTCTTTGTTTTTGATGTGGTAGTAGAGCGCGCCCTGGCTGACGCCCAGGGCTTCGGCGACATCATCAAGACTCGTGGCACCGAAGCCCTTGCGCGCGAAGAGTTCGGTCGCCTTCTCCACGATTTCTTGCTGCGTCAGGCGTATGCGTTTACCGTTCTCTTGTTTTTCTCGCAGTCTGCGGATTGTACGTCTGGTTGCCTGTTCCATTCTCTGACCTATGTAGTACTCTCGAATGAGAGCTGCAACGCCGTTCGGAGTCTAGCGCAGATTGATCCATACGGTCTTGATCTGGGTGTAGGCGTCCAGGACGGCGTGGCCCATCTCGCGACCGTAGCCGCTCTGCTTGTAGCCGCCGAAGGGGGCGGCTGCGTCGAACTGGTTATAGGTATTGACCCAGATCACGCCAGCTTTCAAGGCAGCAGCCACCCTGTGGGCCTTCTTGACGTCGCCGGTCCAGACGCCGGCGGCGAGGCCGTAGATCGAGGCGTTTGCGCGGGCGGCCACCTCCTCTACGTCGTCGAATGGGTGGGCCACCACTACGGGACCAAAGATCTCTTCGCGGGCGATGGTCATATCGTCGCGCACCTGGTCGAAAACGGTTGGGCGCAGGAAGTAGCCTGCTGCAAGGTCGCCATCGGGGCGAGTGCCGCCAGTTCGCAACGCGGCGCCTTCGCGTTTGCCGACCTCGATGTAGCCTGTCACGCGCTCCAACTGCTCCTGCGAGACCAGGGGGCCCAGGTCCGTCGCCGGATCGACGCCCTGACCAAGCTTCATCTTGTTGGCGGCATCGGTGAGTCCGCTGAGCACCTGGTCGTACACAGACGAGTGTACAAACAGACGACTGCCAGCGGTGCAGACCTGGCCCTGGTTGAAGTAGATCGCGTTGAGCGCGCCGCGTACAGCGAATTTGAGATCGGCATCTGGAAAGATGATATTGGGAGATTTTCCGCCCAGTTCCAGCGTGACCTTCTTCAGGTTGCCCGCACAGACCTGGGCGATCTTCTTGCCGACCTCTGTGGAACCTGTGAAGGCTATCTTGTCCACATCGGGATGCGCGACAAGCGAGGCACCAGCCGTCTCGCCGAAACCTGGCACGACGTTGACCACACCGTCGGGGAAACCAGCTTCGCAAATCAGCTCGCCCAGGCGCAGGGCCGTGAGAGGCGTCTGCTCCGCCGGTTTGAGGATCGCGGTATTGCCGCTGGCGAGGGCAGGTGCCAGCTTCCAGGACGCCATCTGCAGCGGGAAGTTCCAGGGAATGATCTGCCCAACGACGCCCACCGGCTCGCGCAGGGTGTAAGTAAACATATTCGGAACGGAGACAGGGATGGTTTCGCCCTCTATCTTGGTCACCCAGCCCGCAAAATAGCGGAAATGGTCGGCGGTGAGCGGGACATCGCCGCCGCGCGCATATTTGATCGGTTTGCCGTTGTCCAGGGTCTCCAATAGCGCCAGCTCTTCGGCATTCTGCTCGATCAGGTCCGCTAGTTTGAGCAGCAGGCGACCGCGTTGCGAAGCCGTCAATTTGGGCCAGGGGCCACTCTCGAAGGCTTTGCGGGCGGCAGCTACTGCGCGGTTGATGTCTTCGCTGTCGCCGGAGGCGACGCGGGCCAGCACTGCGCCGGTTGCGGGATTGAGCGTCTCGAACGTCTCCCCGCTGGCGGCCTCGACCCATTGACCTCCGATGAGCATTTTAATTGGCTGGCGCTGTAAGAAGGCGCTTTGCACGGCGCCTCTTGTATTGATCGTCATCAGTTCTGACTCCATCTCAATGCTAGCGGGCCTTGAACTCTGGCTTGCGCTTCTCGGTGTAGGCCGCTATCCCCTCTTTGGCATCTTCGCTCTGGAACAGGAACTGCTGGAGCTCACGCTCGATCGCCAGGCTCTCGGAGAACGCGACCTCCGCGCCCGACTGCACGGCGCGCTTGATACGCCCGACGGCTTTGGATGCCTTGTTGGGTGGGCAGAAAGACTTCGCGTAGCTCATGACCTGGTCCCAGTAGTTCTCCGACTCGTAGATATAGTTGATCAGGCCGAGCTCCTGTGCCTCTTCGAAGCTGAGCAGTTTGCCCTCTGTCATCAGTTCGATGGCCTTGTTCTTGGGCAGCGCGCGCGCCAGGCGCTGCGTACCGCCGGTTCCAGGCAACACACCGAGCGTTACCTCTGGGAGGCCGACCTTGCCAGCACCGCGCCGCGCAATACGAATATCGCAGGCCAGCGCGATCTCCAGGCCACCGCCGACTGTGTGACCGTTGAGCGCCGCGATTACCAGCTTGGGCGTCTGCTCCAGGCGTATCAGCGTCTCATTGGCGTGCAGGCAAAAATAGTACTTAAAGGTCGGAGTCACAGCATTGAGCATGCTGATCTCAGCGCCGGCGCTAAAGAACTTCTCGCCGGAGCCACGTAGCAGCAGCACATGGACATTCTCATCGAAGCGTGCTTGCAAGATCGCCGCATCGAGCTGACTCATCATCTCATAGCTATACGTGTTGGCGGGCGGGTTGGTGAGCTCAATGATGGCGATGCCATCGCTGACGGTATAGTTCACCAGGGTGCGTTCTGTCGTCGTAGTCATAATGAAAAAGATCCTTTCACGGCTCAATACAGCGACGCGTCAATACGTCGACCTCTATACTCTCTTAAAGCGCCTCGTGATGCTTCCCTTCTTTCGCGAGCAGCTCGTCGTCTTTGACATACTCGAAAGGAGTATGACAGGCATTGCAATAGTACTGGACGGTCAGCAGTTGCTGGCCGAAGAGCGAAAAAAACGTGGTCTCGGTGGAGTTGCAATAGGGACAACGCACCTCTTGCGGCTCCTGCTCTCTAGTCTCGTTCATGATGGCCGCAACCTCTTCCCCACGGCGTCCCAGCGTGACCAGGGAAGCGGCTCCGTTGGCTGCCAGCGCTTTGTCGCAGCATCAAAGCCTGCGGGGACGGCAATCTCCAGACTGCTCAGGGTTGGTATCACCTTCCCCAGGTAACGGCTGCGCAGTTCGGCGGGTGTGGCATCAATGACGCCCTCCTGGTACAATCGCTGCATAGCGGGATCGTCGTCCGGGCCGAACCAGCAGAGCGTCTCATCCCACAGGTGATTGAGGGAAGCGACCAGGACGGCGCGAACGGCCCCACCCGCCTTAGCCAGGCGACGGACCCAGCCCTCGCCGTGGATGGCGTGGATGCGCTCCTCCTGCACGACTTTACGGGCGCGCAGGCGCAGCGGTTCGTAGCTGGAATCCTGGGCCGCCTCGAAAAAGGTTGTTAGCGCATTATCCAACAAAAAGTTCGTCGCCACAAAATCGGACCAGCCCTGGAAATCATTATCAAGGAAGGCGAGATGATAATGCAGGGTACGGGTCATTGGCTCGACCTGCAGTGGTTCGGCCTGGGCGAAGTCCTCAAGCAGAGGATAGAGCGTGCGAGCATGTCCAAGCTCATCCTGCGTCATAGCCGCTGCGGCCACCGCCGCCTCCAGGGCCGGAGCGCCGTTACTCCAATAGGCGTAGCGGCGTCCAATCGCCTGCTTGTTGTCAGCGAGCGACGAGAGCACGGCAAACAACGCCGCATTGTCTACACGTGTACCAGTCATGTCCTTCTTCCTTTTCTACCGGATGTTTGCTACCTACAAATACACGCTTGCGCGGCGCTATGATGCGATAACGGTAACGATAGTTGCGCGCGGCACGATGACCATCTCGATCCAGTTGAACTCGTCGAAGATGCTGCGCGCGTACACCTTTGCCAGCTCGACATCATCGGCCATCACGTTGCCGACTTCATACAGCGGCTCCTCGTAGGCTTTGCGCGCATAGACCTGCCAGACCGTACTCTCGTTCAACGCCTCGCGGCGTTTTGGTGCAGTGGTTGCAGTCTCGCTCATGCCGAAATCCCCCAGGTGCGCATGATATCGACGCCATCCTCGCTCAAGCGATCCCTGGTCCAGACGGGGGACCACACGATCTCGATATGAACCTCCTGTACGCCGGGCTCCTTGAGCAGGCGGGCGCGGATATCATCCATGATAAACTCCATCGCGGGACACCCCATGGCAGTGAAGGTGAGCTTGATATCGACGACGCCGTTCTGTTCCTGTAGGGCGACGATCAGGCCCATGTCTACCACACTGATAGGGATCTCGGGATCGGTAACGTCGCGCAGGGCGTCCCACAGGGCCGGGCACGTTGCAGCGCCGGGCTGTTCAATTGAAGGGTAAGCCGTAGTCATGCGCCTTGCTCCAATAAGTATAACATCTCGCGCTTGCCGCGCTGGATCATCGTCACGAACTGCTCGTTGGCCGGTCCGCGCGCCTTCCAGCGCTTCATCACATCCTGCCAGGTGCACGCCTCGCCCCAGCGCCGGTTCTCAGCGTCGAAGTGAGCCGGGAACGGATCTTCGACGACGTACTTTTGCTGCCTCTCATCGAAGTGTGCAGGCACCTTCAGATGCAGTTCGTTGCACAACGGGACCGCCGTCGACATCCAGATCTGGCGGAGTTCGTCGTTGCTGCGGCCCTTGAAGCCATAGTCGAGCTGTTCACCATGCTTCTTGAGGTTGTCCGGCAGGCCGAACCACTCCACCGTCAGCAGGAACATCCAGTCAACCGCCTGCTGCAAGTCCTTATGGCCCTCCGGCGTCTGGTTGATCTTGCGCATATTCTGTTCGCCGTGGCGCAGGTGGAAGGTCTCCTCTTTATCGACCTTCACCAGGGCGCGCTTCCAGGGGCCGAAGGTCGTACTGCGGTAGATGTCGCCGAGCAGCGTGTAGCCGGCGCGGTCGTAAAAGGCATTGGCAACGACCAGTTCCGTCCAACTCGTCAGGGGAACATCGAACGCGTAAGGATACTTGAAATCGCGTGGGTCACGCTCGAAGATCAGTTTCTCCGTATCGACGCCCAGGTCGCGCATGAGGCGGAACGCGATATGCGCGTGGCTCAATTCGTCCTGAATGATCGACATGGCAGAACCGAAGGCATTGAGCGAGGGCGCATGGACAGCCGCGTTGTAGTAAGCGGGCGCGCTAATCAGCTCGGTATCGGCGGAGACGGTGAGGATGCGTTTGATACCTTCCAGGTAGACAGGACTCATATGCTCCAGTGTCTCGACCAGTTGCTTCTTGCGCAACCGTTCGCGCACGGCCTCTTCACTCTGTAAAGTGTTGACGGTAGGAGAAATCATCTTCGGTAATGCTCCTTATCTGGTTGAACCAACCTACAGGGTACCGTCCTACGAGGGTAAAGTTTCTCTATCTACGTATGTCCTTTACATTTTTGAATACATGACAGAATTATAACCAAAGAATTTGCAGAATACAAGTGCTGAAGACAGATGTTTTTTTGAGCATGTGATAGAAATGGTATGCCTGTTAGCAGTACCTGAGCAGTTCCTCATACGCCTTTTTTGAGATATAATATGAGCACTACTACGCTGTTTGCCCACGTATTGACAGAAGGGTCCTCTCATGACGAGAAAACACGGTAGGGTGAACAGCACAACCAGGTATGGGCATATCTGCCAGGCAGCTAGAAGAATATATGGATATGGAGCCAGGACAAGCGGTACAACTTGAGCATATCCCCGGACGTGGATCGGTGGGGGTGGCGATTCTTAACGCCGCCAGCTTGCGTATCCGTTATGCGAATCCCTATATACTCGCGCTCATCGAAGAGCCTGAGAGCTCACAAAACGCTGTGGGGCGCCATGTTGACGAAGTGTTGCCGGAAAAGGTACGCGACGTAGCACTCCCACTTTTTGAATACGTTGCACAGAGCGGGCAAGCCGTGTACTATGCGGAGGTCCCTTATGAGGGAAGCCTGGAGACGCGTGGGCGCACCTACTGGCGCATCTCCATCGAACGTTCTGTCGCTACGCCACCAGCGCAGTCCAGCAGAGAAGATCAGCAGTTCGAACTGCTTGTCGTCGTTGAAGATGTAACAGACATGGTGCGCTCGCGCCTGCACTTACAGGCCATCCATTCCATCACCTCGGCCATTGCCGGTCCCTCCGCCTTACCATTAGTGCTTGATCGTATCTTGCAGGCCTTACAGGAGTTGGTCGGAGCGAACCGCTGCGCCGTCTTACTCATTGACACGCCAGCTGCGTCGCCCGAGGCGCAAGGCGCGGACTATAAAGGTGAGGCCCATCATGCTCCCGAAGGCCGCCGCGTCACCATAGCCGCGCAGAAAGGGATTCATCCGCGCTCGCAGGGTTGGCATCCTCTTATAAGCAGGAGGATCTTACTGAGTCAGATTTTACGCGAGGGAGATAAGTGCGTCATCTCAGATACAGATACCATTCCGCTGCTAGACCTGCCTCTCCTCAACGACAACGGCAGGTCGAAGCGTCCCGGATCGGTCCTCAGCGTGCCCATCTTCGAACCCTATTCTGCGTCCAACGAGAGCGAAGCGCGAGAGGGTGGTGCATCATTTGCAACCCCCACATTGCTTGGCGCGCTCGAAGTCTACCACCGACGCCCACGCGGCTTTCCCGCCGAGGAGGTTGAATTATTGCAGCGCTTTGCACAGCAGGCGGGATTGGCGATTCAAAATGCGCGCCTCTTCCGCAGCATCGACCAACTGGCGCGCTCGGCGAACCGCTATGCGCGGCAGAAGGAGATGATGATGCAGGCCATCCCCGACGCCGTAGTGATCTTCGATCCGCGCTGGCGCATCGCCGACAGTAATTCAGCCGCGCGCAAGCTCTTCGGCTGGTCCGGCGACGTCCTGGGACTGACCATTATGCAGGCGCTGGCGAGAAGCAAGGCGATATTTCCACCCGAGACGATGCAGGTACCTGACCTTATTGCGGAACTTGAACTCCGAGCCCTGACAGGACTGGTCGACGAGGTCAAGATCACGGCGGCGGATGGGCAGACCTATACCCTGCGCTGCTCTTATACGCCTGTACGCGACGAGGTGGGCGATATTTTTGCCTTTATCATCATCTTTCACGACGTGACGGAGCCAGCCGAGGCCCGCGAACGCATCGAGGCAGAGGTCGTCACGCGCACAGCGGAGCTTGCGCAGCGCAACGAGGCGCTCCTGGAGGCCAAAGCGGCTCAGGAGCTGCTCCTGGAGCGGCTGCCATCGGGAGTTATCCAGGTGTCAGCACACGATCATACAATCCAGGTGATCAACAGCCGGGCGGTACAGATCTTCCAGAGTATGGGGCTACTGCTTGAGCCCCATACTGATGCCGATGAGACGGCCCAACAGACCATCGGCATGGACGGAGAGTCGTTGCTGCGTCAGCTTACCGTCTACGGCACGAGTGGGTCGGTCGTTCCGTTCGAGGAGCAGCCACTCTACAGGGCACTCCGCGCCGGTGAAGCGAGCGAGGCGGAAGTGCATAGCACAAAGCTCGATGGCAGCCCGATCTATCTGCTCGCGAACTCCGCACCGCTGCGCGCACCCGATGGCAGCATAACCAGCGCGATCCTGGTTCTGCACGAGATCAGCAGAATGAAGGCGCTGGAGCGCGCGCGCGAAGATTTCTTCACCACAATGGCGCACGAACTCAAAACGCCCTTAGCCAACATCCGCGCACACCTGAGCGCACTGCTCACTGACGATATGCAATGGTCGGGCGAGGCAAGACACGAGATGCTAGAGACCGCCGACGAGCAGGTCGAACGCCTCGTAGGGATGGTAAACAGCTTCCTGGATGCATCGCGCGTCGAGGCTGGCGCGTTACGACTGGAACTCGAAGCGATCCTGCTGCCGGAGTTGCTGGAAGATCTGCAAGAACGTCTGGAGGCGCTTACCACCACATCGGGACGGTATCTACAGATTATCATGCCTGAGCACCTGCCCGCGCTCAGGGGAGATTACGAGCTTATCATTAGCGTCCTGACCAATCTGCTGAGCAATGCGTTCCGTTACGCGCCAGAAGGCGACACGGTCCTGCTGGAGGTCCAGCCGATCTATGGTGACGAGGGAGAGCAGCCAACCGAGATGCTATTGAGTGTAACCGACCGGGGACCTGGGATGAGCCAGGAGCAACAACTGGAGTTATTTACCCGTTTCAGCACCTTCGCGGCGCTACGCCGATCGGGCAGCGAGCGTCCGGGACAGCCGCTGCCTGAGAGAAGGCGGGGAGCGGCGCGGTGGAGCCCGGCGACGGGCCTGGGTCTTTATATTAGCAGGGGCATTATCGAAGCACACGGCAGCACACTGACACTGAAAAGTAGCCCTGGACAGGGAGCGGTCTTTGCCTTCACGCTCCCGGTATTTGTAGGGAAGCGAGAAGGCGAAGAGATTCCATCGTAGAGCGAGAGGATAGCAGATGTCCACAGATAAAAAAGTACGAATCCTTTGTGTCGAGGATGATCCACAGATGCGTGCATTCCTGCTTGCGCAGTTGAAGGCGCGCGGCTTTCAGACACAGGCGGTGCGCGACGGGGCCCAGGCGATCGACCTGGCAGCAATCTTTCAACCACAACTGGTTCTGCTCGACCTTTCTCTGCCCTCGCTGGATGGCCTCTCGTTCCTGCGCCGCCTGCGCGAATGGAGCAGCGCGCCGGTCATTGTCCTGTCGGCGCATGACGAAGAGCCAGTAAAGATCAGGGCGCTGGACCTGGGGGCCGACGACTACCTCACGAAGCCGTTCAGTCTAAACGAACTGCTGGCGCGCGTGCGCGTTGCGCTACGGCGGGCCGAGGAGACGGCGCGGCTGCGCAGTAGTATCTCGGGCAACGACGGGCAGCGATCAGGCTATCGCTGCGGAGGCGAGAACGGCCTGCTGGTCGACTTCGCCCATCGGACCGTGTGCAGCGGCGGGCAGGAGGTCCACCTCACCCCGACCGAGTACGACCTGCTCAGCGAGCTTACGCGCAACGCGGGCAAGGTGATAACACACCGCGAGCTGCTGCAACGCGTCTGGGGGCCGGACTACAGCGGGGAGAACACGTACCTGCGGACCTTCGTGCGACACCTGCGTCGTAAGCTAGAACCGGACCCATCACAGCCACGCTTCCTGCTCAACGAACTGGGTGTCGGCTATTTCGTCCCACCACCCGACGCGGATAGATTATGACAAATCATACATAAAGGAATGCGCACCGTGGAGCACTATAAGACACCCGGACAGCAGAAAAGTTCACATCATTTTCACAGGGAGCCATGGATCTTCACGTGATTCTCACCTGTCATCAGGTATGCTGTATGAAGAGATAAAGGTCTATCCTCTTATCGTCATACCGGCGGCGCCCGCTATACGCGGGCTAGAGGGTAACGCAGAGCGGAAGCAGGATGTCAGTGAGCTACGAAAAAGACACTGCGAACACAACGCCGGTCAACGGCAATATGAGTTTGTTGCAGACGGAAGCAATCACGCGTGACGGTAACGCGAGCGTGCATCCGACAGATGAACCGATTGAGGGACACGACCTGCAGCGTATCCTGGTGGTCGAAGACGACCTCACCCTTGCGACCCTTGAGGTTGAGATGTTAACCGCCCATGGCTATACCGTCGTAGCCGTTAACAGCGGAGAGCAGGCGATCGCCTCCCTCCGTCACTCGACACCTGATCTTGTAGTGCTTGACCTTGAACTCGCCGGTAGTTTACAGGGGTGGGATGTCTTGCAGGCTCTACGCACATTCGCGACCATACCAGTCCTTCTCACCACGAGTTCAGCAACCGCAGTGCGTGCTTACATACGTCGTCGCGGGGAGAGCCGCTTCACACTGGATCACTTACCCAAACCGTATCCGATGCAGACACTCCTCAAGCGAGTAAAACGTATGTTAATGATAGCACCTCAGTAGTTGTTAGCGAGCCCAGAAGGAGTTTTCACATGGAGCGCAAAGAAGACCGCGAAATTTTACGCAAGGGTGGTTTTGCCGAGAACGAGATGAAACAATTGAGCATATTGCGCAAAGACTACAATGAGAAAGAGAGACAACTGGCAGCGGCTGACCACCGCCGCCTGGAATTTGTTCGCTGGCTGGTAAATACTGGGAAACTCTCGGAGCAGATTGCATAGCACAGACGTTCCTCTAGCATAAAAAGGTTGAGCAGGCAGGGAAAACATGCCTTCGTGAGAAGAAGACTGGCTACTGATAAACCCGCCTGAGCGCCAGGGTTGTAAACTCTGGGTTCAGGCGGGTTGCTGTTTATTTTTATCCACAAGTTGAAACTCTTGTAGCAGAGGCAAGTCAGCAATAGATGCCAGGATATCGTCGACTAATGTTGGCGGGGGCTCTATCTGCAATAACTGGCTGAAGAGTTGATCAATCTCGTCCTCTGGCAAGTCGTCCTCTGTGACATCAGCAAACAACATCTGCAGTGAATACTTCATAGCTACTCCCTCTTATGTTACTCATAGCACCGCTGCTAATATTACGCATATCATAAGAAAGGAGTTTCACTTTCCTCAGACTTCTTATCGAAATCACATATTTCTCAGTTTATCTTAAGGGAGCCTCGAGGCCGCGCGCAGGGGACGCCACTGCGAAGCAAGGGCAGTGCGCAGCAGGGGACGGGCACGCTGAAAGTATGTTTTCGCCGTAGCTTCGGGCATATTGAGCGTTTTGCCGATCTCGGAGAAGCTCAACTGGCCTGTGTAGCGCAATAGGACCACGGAGCGAAACTTAGGCGGCAGTGCCTCGATCGCCTGACGCAGAGCGCGCTGAAGATCATGGCGCTCTGCGATCTCTTCTGGCAGTGGGCGAGTATCGGGCATAATCGCCAATGGTGAGAGATCGTCTTCATCGTTGGAGGCTTCGAGTTCAGAGAAGTGGATTGCGCGCTTGCGACGCAGCTCATCAAGGCAGCGGTTACGAGCAACCTGGAAGAGCCAGGCTTTCAGTGGTTCTCCGGTACGAAGAGTAGGCATAGATATATATAGTTGAAGGAAAACTTGCTGAGAGACATCACACGCGAGATCATAATCACCAAGACAATGACAGATAAAGTTGAAGAGAGGAACGTTATAGCGGCAGACCAGCATTTCGAATGCTCGCTGGTCGCCAGCAAGCGTTTGCTGCACTAGAGTGCCGTCAGTGATTTCGTGGGCATGTATCTTTGATCGTTCTCGTACTTGCATAGTTTGCATCCTCGCTTTCTTTCATCCCCCTTAGCATAAGTTCTTCCAGATGAAATATCAAGTATTTTTAAGGGTAATAAACCCTACTGTAAGCTACTCTAAGCTGAAACTAAACTATATTAACGTGAGGATTGTTCTTCTTAAGGATGAAAAGAATTCGATCTCTTATCTATTTCTTATTTATCCCTTATATTTTTTTAATCTGAGGATTTGACGATAGCGAAGGTACATGAAGTAGAGATGCTCTACCTGTGTAACACGTAGCAGAGGGGACAAGGTGATATTGGCAACACTACGGCGCGCCATCTTCGTAACGGAGGGAACAGGCCGCAGGAACTTTCTCCTGCGGCCTGTTCTTGTCCAAAAGTAGTTCTCAGAAGCGACCGAAGCTGACCGGACTGAGCAGGCGACTGAGGAACTGATTGGCGACCCGCTTATCGACGCGGTTGCCAATGCGCGCCATCAGCACATTGGTTGGCTCCATGCTGACGTTGGGCTCGGTTGTAGGATACTCGATGAAGCCTCGCGTCGCGAAGAGGTGCGCGATCAGCTCGCGATAGCGGTACAGAGAGATGCCGAGATCCTCAGAGTCCCAGTGCCAGGAGAGACCAATGGCGAAAAAGATCATATCCTCCAGGGCCTCCAGTTCCAACGCGAAGGCAAGCATGTCGCGCGCAATAGAGTGACCGCGCCAGTTCGAGCTAACCTCGATAGCGACCTCGTAAAGGTTCTCGATGCCCTCCCACCATTCGTCGGCGGGCGCAATCGTCACCTGACCGATGATCTCACCCGCCGGTGTGTGGGCAAGCGTCAGGGCGCAGTCAGGACTCTTCGCGATATCGAGGAGCAGTTGATGCTCGCGTTCTGGCAGGCGGGCAAAGGCATGCAGACCACTATCAGGGCGCAGGCGCTCGACCAGCGAAGGTGGACAAAAGTCGCGCAAGAGGATCGGTCCCTTCGCGGTATCGAGCGTCTTCATGCGCGAAGGAGACGATCCCTTATTCATGTGCAGCAGATCGAAGAGACCCGCCAGCGGCGAGTGTTGGCGCGGCGCCGGGAAGGCATGACGCAGAGGCGAGGGGACGACGAGGTTACGCACCAGCGCCACCGTCTGTCGGTTCGCACGATTGATCGACCAGCGGCGTGGCTGGGGTGGAAAATCTTCCGAGCGATCCATCAGCGTCGTTGGGAAATCCGATAGCAGGACGGGTTTGCCCATCAGCTCCTGGGCTATCTCCTCCTCCTCATGCATCGCTAGCCACGCGGGGCGCCAGCGCTCGATCCACTCTTGAGGAAGTGAGTCTGGTATATTTTGCTCCGACATCTCGGCCCACAGCAGGCTCCACGCGCGCGGCACCACGCGGTACAGATCGTACCCGCCGCCCCCCAGAGCAACCCAGCGGCCCTCGCAATACGTGTGGGCAAGCTGGTGCGCCAGTTTTATCTGCGCACGAATGCCGCGCATGGTCAGGCTGAGGTGCGTCAGCGGGTCCCAGGCGTGTGTATCGCAACCGTGCTGGGTGATGATGACATCGGGAGCGAAAAAGGTCAATACAGGCAACAGCACAGCGTTCATCGCCTCGATATAGGAGTCGTCCTCGGTAAAAGGTTCCAGTGGCACATTCACGGAATAGCCACGCCCGCTGCCATTGCCCAGTTCGAGCACATCGCCAGTGCCGGGGAAGAGGTAGCGACCTGTCTCATGAAGCGAGACCGTCATCACGCGTGGATCATCGTAGAACGAGCGCTGGACGCCATCACCGTGATGGGCATCGAAGTCGATATACAAAACCTTGGCCTCGCTGGAGCGCAGCACGTGGGCGATGGCCACCGAGGCATCATTATAGATACAGAAGCCCGACGCGCGCTCTGACCAGGCGTGATGGAGTCCGCCGGCGGGATGAAATACGTGCAGTGGTCGCTCCTCCTCGCTGGCAAAGCTGCCGCCTTCGGGCAGGCCCAGAACGGCGCTTATCGCAATCAAGGTACCGCCAGCGATGCGCGCCGAGACCTCGTGCATGCCGGGCAAAGCGGGGGTATCGCCATCGCCGAAACCGTAGTGCAGGGCGAGCTGCGCCCGCTCCTTGCGCTCATCTGCACTGATGCCTGGGTCTTCAGGCTCAGTGAGGCGCTGAACGGCGGCGATGTATTCGGGTGTATGTGCCAGGCTCAGCTCCTGCGCTGTGGCGGCACGTAGGCCCAGGGCCGTCTGTGCGTTACCAGGTCGCCACAGATCGGTGTGCTCTAGCAGATCCACCAGGGCCTGCAGACGCTTTGGATTCAGAGGATGCTGCGGTCCAAAATCATAGTGGAGTTCTTCGGGATCAAAAATCAAACGTACTCTCTGATGAGGAAGTATACTAGACATAAGCCTCACCTTCCGTTAGCGGGCTACCAAAAGAAAACTGGATACCCTCCGCCTTCAAACGTATCAGCAGGGGGGTGGGATTAATCGTGCCCAGGCGCATCGTAGCGACGCGCGGAACGCCATCGGGGTCCGGAGCCGCCATCACGCTGCGGATCTGCATATGAAGTTCAGAGGCCAGCACCAGGGCATGCCCCAGGGTAGCCATATTGCCGAGCGGCAATATGATATCCAGTTGCATGCCGGGCTCCAACGCCCCCATAGCGCGCGAAAGGGCGAGTAGTAGATCGCTTCGTGTAACCAGCCCTACCAGCATGGCCTTGCTCTCTTCACCCACCAGACCATATTCTACCACCGGGATATAGTTCAGATTGCGCTCGACCAGCAACTGGGCAGCGGCGGCAACGCTCGTCGTTGGCGTCACGCGGAGCACCGCCCGGTGCATCACCTCAGCGACCTTACGTTCCTGCCAGAAATGCTGGGCATCGTCATCGCGTTCCCCCAGGGCTGAGGCCATATCGATATCTTGCGAGGTGAGTAAGCCCTCTAAAAGAAAACCCTTGCGAGGTTTTTCGTCGTCCAGATGTTGTGAACTGACGACATTGACGGTCCGGACCACGGGCAAGTGATGAAACTTATGTTGGCGAAACAGATTCGCCGCGTGGGCCAGGGAATCGTCAGGTGTCACCGTAAGCAGTTTTGTCGTCATAATGTCACGTACAATTAACATATGCCTACTCCCTCAAAAATGGTGCATCCCACTACACTCTCTACCAACGAGAAACGAGTACCCCCCTCTCCAGAGGTTCTACCTTGAGATGACTATGTTATTATGATAGCACAAAAGCATTGCCCAGGCACCTTTTTGTACTCACAGATGCCTCTCAATTAGCCGCATGCTTGCTAATTTGTGAACATCAATGGTTCCCTTTCAACCAGATACGATATTGCCCTCTTTTTCTGTTACTCTTAAGATCTGCACCTCACTGCCACCTCATAAGCGCCGAAGCGGTGCACCTCTGGCTTCCATATTAGACCAGATATAGTATAATTTCGGTACAAAGCCATGAACTATAGCAATAAATACGGAAGAGGAGAGCACGCATGATCGATAACGAAGACACTCCCACCACTCCACGCCCGCCAACGCCTCAAGAGCACGACGCCCCGGCTACTATAGAGGTCCCCCTGACTCCTTCCGAGGCGACCGAACAGGACGATACAGAGATACTCGCCGGGCCAGCGCAAGCTGAACAGAGCGTTCAGGGAACGACACCTGAGCAAACGCCCGCAGAGCAAGCGGCGGCCCCCGGCGCTGGTGCAGCCGCTCCAACCTTGATTGTGCCCGTCGAAGCTCCCGATGGAGCGCTTCCGACAGAAGGACGCAGCGATACAGTATTTTCTAGCAGGCCAACGGATACTGCTCAGCCTGTCCCACCGATTCAACAGGCGGTGCCCGTTCTATCCACAATACCGCACACGACCATTGATGACCTGCTGGCACTACGCATTGCGAGCGATCCTCAGATCTCGCCGGATGGGTCGCTCATCGCATTTACGGTGTTGGAGAGTGATGGCGAAAAGAATACGACGAGCAGCGCACTCTGGCTGGTTGGCAGCGCAGGAGGAAAGGCACCCTGGCAGATTACCGGCGGAGAGCACCACGATACGACGCCGCGCTGGTCGCCGGATGGACGCACACTGGCATTCTTGAGCGACCGCACGGGAACAACCCAGGTCTACCTGCTGTCGATGGATGGTGGCGAGGCACGACAATTGAGCAAACTGGCACATGGGGTAAGCGAGTACAGATGGCGTCCCGATGGACGAGTGCTGCTCGCGCACAGCGCGTGGGGGCCGGCTGACGAGCAGCGCGGGCCAGATCGTAGCAACGAGGTACAGATCTTTACGCGCCTGGATGCGCACTGGGACGGGCTGGGATACAAGCAGGGCAGGTATCAACAGCTCTGGCTGCTGCCGCTCGATGGACCAGCCATACGCCTTACGTCGGAGCCGGTCAACCTTGAGCAATCGTGCTGGTCGCCGGATGGGACGGAGATCGTCTTCTGCGCCAACCGGCGTCCCGATCCCGATCTGAGCGTCAGCCGGGCGCTGTGGGTGCTAACGGTCGCGACGGGACAGATGCGCCGCCTGACGCTGGAGGAAGGCCTGGCGCAGGTACCCGCGTGGTCGCCGGATGGTCAGTCGATCGCCTATCTCTATACGGGCGATCAGACCGAGGCAGGTAACATGTCGCCCTGGCTGGTGCAGGCCGATGGCAAAGGCACGGCACGACTGATCGTGCAGGGCGCGGAGAGCATCACGTGCCAGATGTGGGTGATCGACGAACTGCGCAGCGAATACCTGCCCCAGATACAATGGTACCCAGGGAGCAAATCGCTGCTCGTTCCAGTACAGGAGCGCGGGCAGGTGCACCTGTACCGTATTGATACGGAGTACAATCGGTTAACCCGCCTGACGAGTAGCAACGGGCGCTACCTGGCTCCCCAGCTCAGCCGCAATGGGCAAACGATCGCGCTGGTACGAGCTGACTGGTTTACGCCTGGCGACATCTGGAGCATGGACAGTGCCGGGAAGAGTCCACGCAAGCTGACGGGCGTCAACGATGCATTCCTCAAAAGCCATCAGTGGGTCCGACCACGGCGCATCACCTGGAAGAGCTTCGATGGATTGGAGATCGAGGGCTGGTTGTATCTCCCCCAGTTGCCGGAGAACGTCAAGGCACCGTTGATCCTCGCGCCACACGGTGGTCCGTCACTGGCATGGGGAGATACGTATTCCCACGAGTTCCAGGTGCTGGCCGGGCGTGGCTACGCGGTACTGGCGCCCAATCCGCGTGGGAGCGCCGGGTATAACGAAGCCTTCACGAGGGAGGTCCTCAACGACTGGGGCGGCGACGATTTCCAGGACCTGATGGCGGGCCTCGACCACATCATCGCGACAGAGCCAATCGACGAAACACGTCTGGGAATCGGCGGCCTGAGCTATGGAGGCTACATGACCAACTGGGCGATCACGCAGACGACGCGCTTCAAAGCTGCCGTGAGCCGTAACGGCATCAGCTCTATCGCCAGCGCGGCGCTACTCTCAGACCAATCGATCTGGCTCAATCTCAACATGAGCGATGCGGAGATGCAGGTGCAACGCTCGGCGTTGACGCACGTCGACAAGATCGCCACGCCGCTGCTCCTGCTACACGGGGAAGATGATCTACGCTGCCCATTCAGCGAGTCGCTACAACTGTTTGTCGCCCTGCGCCGCCTGAAGCGTACCGTCGAGCTGGTCAAGTATCGGCATGTCAGCCATCTCATGGACTGGCCTGAGGTTGGTACGCCCCGGCAGCGCGTCGACCGGTTGCGCAGAACGGTGCAGTGGTTCGAGCATTTTGTCTAAACAGAGCACGTTCCACTCTGTCCATTCGTAAATAATGGTGGCAGGGAACATGATGTTCTCTGCCACTCTATCAGCCCGGAATAAGATTGACACTTCCCCGCTTGAAAAGCAGGGGAATTCTTCCTTCGACCAGGAGGCTTGCTCCTTCCCCTCACGAGCAAAAAGTAGAGGTCCCCTATCCAGAAGCGTTTCACTCCGAGGAGTGGGTTCCCGTATGCCCTACGGTACGTTCCAATGCCTTGTCTAAGATGTTGCACGCCGCGTTATGATCGCGATCGAGTACCACACCGCAGCTCGTGCAGATGTGTGTGCGCACGCTCAAGCTTTTCTTGATGCGTGTGCCACACTCCGAACAATCCTGACTGGTGTAGTGTGGTGCGACTTTGATCACGGTGATGGCATGCATCGCACCATAGGCGCAGACCCAGGTGAGAAACAAACTCCATGCTACATCATTGATCGATTTCGCGAGATGGTGATTGCGCACCATATTGGCTATCTTCAAGTCTTCAAAAGCAATCAGATCGTGAGATGTGATCAGCGCGTTTGCCTGCTTTCGGGCAAAATCTTCACGCTGCCTCTGGACCTTGAGATATCCCTTTGCCAGTTGCTTTCTGGCCTTCTTGCGATTGCTGCTCTTCTTCTGTTTGCGGGAGAGTTGGCGGTGCAACCGCTTGAGTTTCTTTTCTGCCGATGCGTAGAAGCGCGGGTTGTCAACCGTTCGCCCTTCTGAGTCGGTGTAGTAGGCTTTGAGTCCTACATCAATGCCCAGATCGACGCCGGTAGGAACGTGCTCAATCACGCGCTCTGCCTGCACTGCGAACTGACAATAGAACCCATCTGCACGCTTGATAATGCGTACCCGTTTGAGTCTCTTCACAGGAAAGGTCTCGATATCACGCGTGCCCACAAGGCGCAATCTTCCTATCCTGCAGCCATCGGTGAAGGTGATGTGCTTGCCATCTCCGTCCAGCTTCCAGCCTGTTGTTTTGTATTCCACCGAGCGATTATCGTGCTGGAAAGTGGGATAGCCCTTCTTCCCAGGTTTCTTTGTTTTGCAGTTGTCATAGAAACGGGAGATGGCAAACCATGCGCGGTCTGCTGCTGCTTGACGTGCCTGGGAGTTGAGAGAAGAGGCAAACGAGTACTCGCGGGCGAGAACAGCACAGTAGCATTGAAGATCGTTCTTTGAGACGCCACGCTCATCCATCCACTTACGTAGACAGGTATTACGGATGAACTGCACAACTCTGAGAGCCTCCTCAATTGCGGCGTATTGCTGTTTCGTGCCATCTATCTTGTACTCGTAGATCAACATTAGCTTTTACTCTGCCTCTCAATATATGCGCTTACCGTGTCCTGGCTGACGAATCCCGCCGTGCTGTAGAACGTTGATCGTGTCCAGAGCGATGGCATTCTCATCAAATGGGGAAAGGTTTCTCTCAGATCATGAGAGGAACGACCCTTGATGAGCCTTGCAATATCGGTTGGCAAGGTATAGGGATTCGTTTGAATGAAGAGATGCACATGGTCTGGTTGGATAGCGAGCTGAACGATCTGCCAGCCATTTTCTTGCGCAACCTCTTCAATGATCTGCTTGAGACCGTCATACACTGGCCCTACCAGAACTTTTTTTCGCCGTTTCGGGCAGAAAATGAGGTGGTAGAGCATGTGGTGAACGGTATGCTGTTCGTGAATATAGTTCTCGTCCATGTTGATAAGTATGGCAGATACAACTAGAGTTGTCAACAGTTTTCCCTCTATGCCCATCACGCCGCCAACAGGCGCGAGCCATTCATCCCCGCTCTCTGCGAGACGGGGCTTTCTGGCTTGTTCGTGTAAGCAATCTTGCTAGCGGGAAACGAAGAGCTGCACGATATAGAAAACGGAGGCAGCAGCAAGAAAGAAACTGAAGACGCCCGTGACGGCACGCGAAACCGCAAACGTCCCGGTGCGTGGACGGATACAGAAGAGCGCCGTGCGCATCGTCACGATGAAGATGCCCACCAGGAATAAGAAGTTCAGAACCCGCACAGGAAACGCGCCATTGAACATAGCAAAGGTCAGAACGACGGCCCCAAAGGTCAACAGGGCGCCGACAATATCGAGGGCCGCGAATCCTACGAAAGAGATCTCATCGAAAGAGTGTGAAAGCAGCCTGGGCGTCATGCGCCAGATGATGAATAGCCCCCCTCCATACGCAATGAGGCTCAGCAACGTCCATAGAACATTCTGCATATATCTTTCATCCCCACACAATTTGGTAGTCATAACACGGTACATCTGTGCCTCTCGGCACTTGTACAGCAAAGGTACTATAACAGTACAGCCTGTTTTTCCTGTCAGGCCATTGTACCACGCCAACAGTGGCACTGTGACCATTCAGCGTGTATTGCCGGTGCGAATCTTTCCCGTTTAGCCTGGCATTCCATACGCTTGTAGACACTCTCTAACAACGGATCAGGCCGTGGGAATGGCACAAAATCGGGACTCTCTGGTGAGAGGCATTGCATGTGATACGGAGAGATTGCGGTACCAGGCAAAGAGGTACATGATATGGCTATTTTTTGACGGTTGTGTTACAGTAGAACAGGAAAACAAGCAGATGCAAGGGAGATCACCCATGGCAGAACTGGTCTGGAAAGGCAAGCGCTGGCCTCTCGACCATCATGCGCACTCCTCATCCGAGTCGGCTCTCGTGTATCCAGCACCGTCTCTGATCACCCAGGCTTACTACTATGGACAGGCAAGAGAGATCCAGGCAGGCGCAGAATGCTCATCGCCTTCCAGCTGGTACAACCGCCTGCTTCATGGCGATAAGAGCAGTATCTTGCCAGCCCTGCAACCTGAGTTTGCAGGCGCCGTCGACCTGATCTACATCGACCCACCCTTCATGACTGGTCGCACGTTTAGCACCGGAGAGCGGGTTGCTTACAGCGATACCTGGAAGAACGACCTGGATCGCTACCTACAATGGCTGTATGAGACGCTGCACCAGCTCTACACACTGCTCGCGCCGGAGGGGAGCCTCTATATCCATCTCGACTGGCGCGTTACCCATTATGCAAAGATCATGCTGGACGAGATCTTCGGTACGAGCATGCAGGTCAATGGCCCAGGTTTCAAAAATGAGATCATCTGGCACTACCAGTCGGGCGGGCGCTCACAGAAATATTTTGCGCGCAAGCACGACACCATCTTGCTGTACACAAAATCCAGCCAATACTGTTTTCATGGTGAGCGCGTGGGCGTACGACGGGGCAAGCAGAAACGCAACCATATGCGCAAGGAGGTGGGACTCGATGGTCGTGTCTCATGGAGCATTCGTTCTGCCGGTCGCATCTACACATACAGCGAAGACGCTACAATGGCGCTGGCCGACGTCTGGAGCGATATCGGCCATCTTCACCAACGAGACCCCGAGCGCACCGGGTACGCGACCCAGAAGCCAGAGGCCCTACTAGAACGGATCATCCTGGCATCCTCCGAAGAAAATCATCTCGTGCTTGATTGTTTCTGCGGCAGTGGAGTCATGCCCGCCGTAGCCGGGCGTCTGGGGCGACGCTGGATTGCCATCGATAAAAGCGAGCTCGCCATCGCAATGACGCGCGAACGCCTGCAGGCTGACGAACAAATGCAACCTTTTGCATTGCAATACGTGAACGAAAAGGGACACATATTGGACGCCTTTCAAAAGAGCAAGTAGTAAATCGCCATACAGCGATATACTACACTTGCCGACTGGTGCGCCAACATTCTCTGCAAGCAAACCTGTACAAGATATGGTACAAGGGACCGGGCAGTAATAAGCGCGGTATCCATAAGATAGGTGAAGAGAGTATGCTAGAGCTACTAGAGCAATTATTCAGACAGGTACGATCCTACGCGCAAGCAGAGCGCTATGATCGCCAGCAGGTCTATCAGGTGTCGCCCAGGCGCACTACGATGCAATTCGATCGTGACGCGGAGGATATGATCATTCAGGGGCTGGTCGATAGCAACATCGGCTTCGAGGTTATCACAGAGGAAAGGCCAACATCCATCACCGCCCCCCATCCCCCCTATCGCATCGTGATCGACCCCATCGACGGCTCACAAAACATAGCGCGCGGGCTGATGACAGCGGCGGTCGCGCTGGCGGTCCTGCCCATCGACGAGCCGGTATTGCCCGAGAACGTGCAATGGGCGCTGGTGGGTGAACTCTTCAGCGGCACCGTCTACCAGGCGACGCGTGGGAACGGCGCATTTCGCAACGAACGGCGCTGCCAGGCCAGTTCTGTCAAACACATTAAAGATAGCCTGGTTGGCATCAACCTGGACGAGCGCGATCAGCGTATTCTGCACGCGCTACTCCTGGAGAAGCCAGCTTTCGGTGGCATACGGCGGACTGGAAGTGCGGCCATCGACTGCGTGTACGTAGCCAGCGGTACCTACGACGCCTATATTGATGTTGGCGATGTGCTTACCGGCGAATCGTTCCTGGCATCGTTAAGCATCGTCCTTGAAGCGGGGGGCGTCGTCAGTGATCAGGAGGGCAAGGCTCTGCGGCCCATCACGGGACTGACCGAAGGGTATTCGATCGTTATTGCCGGCACCAAAGGGCTTCACGCTGAGATTCTGGCAAAGATTCAGGCACCCCCAAAAAAGTGAGCCATCTCATGGGGATGATCACGTAGCCGCGTGATACTCTGGACAGAAATAATAATGTATAGTTGTCTTGTATCATATTAGTATATCGGTATTTTCAAGAGAAAAGCTCTATGCCTATGAAGGACTCGCGTATGAAACTACAAAAACATCAGAGTGTGCAAAAATATGTATCGGCGCTCATATACAGCGGACTGGCGCTTATGCTGCTCCTGTTGAGCGCATGTGGTTCCAGCACTTCAACAACGCCGGTAAATAGCGGATTAACTGGAGCCATTGCCACGCCAGCAATCGACCCGGTCCTCACAAGCCAGGGAACAGCCCAGCTACAATCCTTCCAGCAGTGGATCGGACTGCTCAAGCAGTACGGCGGCGACACCACGACGTACCAGCAACAGTATAGTGTGGATCTGCAGGCACTACAGCAAGCGAAAACGAACGCTGATTACAGGAGTGCGTTGAACGCCTTGAACGGCCAGGTCAATGCGATTCAGATCCCTGCAATGAAGATAGAAGATCAGAAGTTGCAGCAACAGCTCAAGCAAGAGGTCACTGCCTGGGGGCAGCCGCACAAGCATTACAATGCCTACGACAACACCAATTATCCGCTTGGCTACGAGTATGGCAATAACGGCATCGGCGGCTGGGTCCAGGGTGACCTGACTTCAGCGAAGACGCTGGCCGACTACCAGCAGGCCATTGAAAATCTGAATATGTACCTGTCCAACTTCCAGGCGATGAAAGACAACTCGAAGGACAGCACACCGTACAACAAAGTGCACCAATCCGATCTCGAACTGATACAGCACTACGGCAAGACCAATCAGAAAGTGGTTGTCGTCTCTCTCGAAGAGCAGGCCATGCGCGTCTATGACAACGGCAAGCTCGTCAACGCCTTCCTGGTTACAACGGGCCGGCCCGATCGCCCGACGCCGCCGGGAGTCTGGTGGGTCGAGAGCAAACAATCGCCCACCGTATTCAAGTCAGGAGTGCCACAGGGGTCGCCCGACTGGTATCCCGACACGCCGATTAACTACGCCATGCAGTTTCATAGCGAGGGGTACTTCCTGCACGATAGCTGGTGGCGCGATGACTACGGTCCCGGAACCAATTACCCGCACGCTGACTCCAGCGGTGACTCATTCTCGTCGCAGGGCTCGCATGGCTGCGTGAATCTTTCGAAGACTGACGCAGGTTGGCTCTATGGATTTGTAAAGTTATATACGAGTATCATCATTTATTAACAAAAAAGAGCGGAGCCGGTTCAACCGGTTCTCCGCTCTTTTGCATGCATAGCCCGAAGAGTTGTGTCGTCTAATTCTGAGGCTTCAATATAGCACTGAAGCCCTGCCACATACCCGAGAACATAGCGTAGGACATACGCTGGAAGTTCGCAGGCGAGGAATCGGCGATGTAGACATACTGGCTATCACCACCACGCACCACAAAAATATGTCCGCCGGGATAATAGACGCTATCGCGCACACCCACGATAATTGGTGACCCCTGGTTAGCGATGTTCACGAGGTCCTGCACGGTACGGGTATGGCTGGCATCGGTAGTAAAGCCAAAGGTCGCAGCGGTCTGGGCGATACCCTGTTCGCGCAAGAGGCCGAGTTGCACATCCCAGACGCCCAGCGCGAGCTCCTTTTGCAGCACATCGGCGGCGATCAGATGACGTCCGTAGGCGTTCATGACCATCTCCATGGCGATACCCGAACACGAGGAGTAGCTCCAGACCTGCCATTGATAGTCACTGTAGTACTGATCGCGCAGGGCAGAGTTGATACGCTGCAAGCGGAGACTCGCCGTCAATGGGAGAGTCTGATACTGGATGACCGGGCGCACATCGGCAGGCTGCGTATAGGCTTGAAAGGTCAGATTCAGATCGTGAGAGATGCTCTGGATTGGCCCTTCGCCCAGCGTCGTCTGCATGAAGAGTGTGAGCACGAGCATGATCAAGAAGCCCAGAGAAACGAACGTACGGCGACGCGAGTACCAGGCAGGGGGCAGGGTAAACGCAGGCACCGGCTTTTCGATTGCCACGATATTTCCTTCATGCAGGTGCAAAATAGCGGTAACGTGGCTATCAAGCGGGTGAGCGGGTAAGCTCAACTGGGTAGCGAGTCTTTGTCTATGACGGGAGTACTCACGCCAGGCTCCGATGAGGAAGGTGGTAATGATCAGCAGCATCACCCCTAGCAAGAGGGTTGTGATGATGACAGACAACATACGTAAACCTCTCTAAAAAATTTGATAGTAGCGATTTCACTGCGTTTAGTATAACTCACCTCGCCAATGGGAGCTATATTTAGGCCAAAAACAGCCACATAGGGCTATTATTTTTGCCCTTTATTTCGATGAGATCAGCCTCGCTGGTAACCACGCAGATCCTCCCTTCTGTAGAGATACTACGCAAGGAGGGTTGCAAAAGGTTCCCATTTTTAGGCTCAATTTACTCCAGGTACTGTATTACGCACTTCATAGAGCAGAAATGCAGCCGCGTGCTCTCTGGACGCACTGCGCAGCGCGCGTGTACCTTCCGCGTGCAATAGAGATTTGCGCACGAAAGCAGGACATCTTCTTGTGACGTATGGCAAACATGACACTGTGTATCAACCTGTGTCTCTGTGTTTTCTTGTTTTTTGATGGTGGACATAGATACCTTCTCCTGACCAGACTTCTACATAGACCACACCGAATATTTTTCGGTTACGAAGAGAGTTTAGAAGGAAAAAGTGGGGAATGCAATATTGTGAGGGGGGCGCTGAAAATGGTCCTATTCCCTTTGCATTGATCATTCGTTTCCTCATTTATATCCAGCGCAGAGAATACGTGTGCTATACAATAGTGACACGACAGATGTTTCGTTCTGATCCGATCACTACTGAACAATGTTCTCAACGTCAAGCGACGCTTTCTGATGATAAGGAGCTGTAACCATGTTCTACATCGGCTGCCCAATGTGGGGATATAAAGAGTGGACGGGGAGCTTTTTCCCCGCGCGTACGCCCGCCAGCGACTTTCTGCGCCTGTATAGTCGGCGACTGAATACAGTGGAGGGAAACACCGCCTTCTACGCGCTTCCGTCGGCGGAGACGGTGAGTCGATGGCGGCAGGAGACGCCGGAGACGTTTCGCTTCTGTCCCAAGGTGTCGCGCGATATTAGCCACGCGGCACGATTGGATGAGAGAAGGGACGAGGCGCTGGCCTTTGTGGAGCGCATGCGCGGGTTGGGGACGCGGCTGGGACCGATCTTTCTGCAGCTCCCCCCGGCGTTTGGACCGGCTCAGCTCGCGCAGTTGCAGGCGTTTCTCGACTTCTGGCCGAGAGAGGTACGCCTGGCGGTGGAGGTGCGCCATCCTGACTTTTTTGCACAGGCACACGCGGCGAAACTAAATGAGCTGCTCGATCGGTATAATGTGACACGGGTGCTGATGGATACACGCCCCATACGCGTCGGCCCGGCGAAAGAGCAACAGGTGTTGCAGGCAAGGGAACGGAAGCCGGACCTCCCGCTGCAGATCGCGCTCACCAGCGACATTGCCTTTGTGCGCTACATCGGCAATCCAAGCATGGAGGTGAACGAGCGCTTCCTTGCGGAATGGGCACGGCAGTTGGGGCAGTGGCTCACGCAAGGCATAACGGTCTACGCCTTCTGCCACAGTCCATTCGAAGAGCACTCGCCCGGTATCTGCGCCGAGCTCTATAAAAGGGTTGCGGCCCTCGTTCCGCTTCCACCCTTACCAGGGCAAACGGGAACGGAATTTGAGCAGGCTCGTCTGTTTTGACAATTGATGGGGAATAATCAAGAGCTTCTTTGCAGAAACGACGGAGGGAACAGCCATTGAGCAGGCATTGAGAGATATGTGCATTTTCTAGAGGTTCTTTTGACTTCTTACGCGCTACACTACTGAAGTAGGAGCAAAATCCTCGAGGCCACAACAGCTTTTTCAGTATAGCGGCGGAAGAAAGTGCAGCGATGAGTTCCATATCACACATCCAGCCAATCGAGACGGCGGTAGAGCCAACATGGCAGCGCTATCTTTTTGATAGTCTGTTCGCCATTGTGGGATCGTTGTTGATCACTGCAATTATCGCCCTATTGCACCTGTATCCACGCATTCCCAATATCTCAATTCTTTACCTGCTGATCGTCTTAGGATTGGCAAGCTCGCGCGGACGGTACGCGGCTATTGTAGCATCGATCATTGCCTTTCTTTCCTTCGATTTCTTCCTGGTGCCGCCACTCTACGTGTTTACTGTTGCGCATGCGGAGGAGTGGATAGCACTCTTCGCTTTTCTGGTGACGGCCTTATTAACGGGACAGATGGCATCAACGCTACGACTACAGGCGCAGGAGGCGCGCCGTCGCGAACGTGAGACGGGCATTCTCTACGAACTCGTGCGCACAACGAACAACGACGAGAGGCTTGAGCAGCAACTCAATACTATCGCCAATGCTATCGTGACGGTCTTTTCGTCGTGGGGGATACGCGAGTGCGATCTTCTCCTGCCCGATTACTATGGGATACTGACCATGCAGGCCAGTGCGCCACGTTCTACACAACAGGTCGGGCTGCCAATTGACGAAAAGGAGATCGCGTTGCAGGTGATGAAGAGTGGGAAAGCCATCGGACTACACGATGTCGCCCTTGCTCCACAGCGACTGCCCGGTTTCTCGCCACGCATCATCATTCACAGTTCGACGGCTGGCTACGCTGCGCGTGTGCGCCTGCTGCCACTGAAAATAGGGCAGCAGGTTGTCGGCGTCCTGCGTCTACGCATCGAGGGCGGTCCATTTCACCCGGCAACTGAGGAGTCGCTACTGGAAGAGCAGGAACGGGCTGATCCGCGCACAACCTTTTTCTGGACCTTTCTCGATCAGGCGACCTCGGTGATCGAGCGCGCACGCCTGCGCCGCGAGAGCATGCATGTCGAGGTACTCCAGCGTACCGATGCACTGCGTAAGGCGCTGCTCTCGTCAGTCTCGCACGATCTACGCACGCCGCTTTCGTCAATCAAGGCGGCGGCCAGTAGCCTGTTACAGCAGGATGTGCAGTGGAGCGAGGAGGAGCGGCACAGCTTCGCGCAGGCTATCGAGCGTGAAGCCGATCGGCTGAACCGGCTGGTGGGGAATCTGCTCGATATGTCTCGCATCGAAGAGGGCGCACTGAAGCTTGAGAAGGACTGGTACGGGGTCGCCGACCTGATGCAAGATACGCTAGAACGGATGCAGCCTCTTTTGCAGCAGCGCGAGGTTCATACTCATATAGACAAGAACCTGCCGATGATCGAATTTGATTATGTGCAAATGGACCAGGTATTCACCAACCTGATCGAGAACGCCGTCCGCTACACGCCAAAGGGGACACCAATCGATATAGCTGTGCAAAGAGAGGGAAAGCAGATCCTCGTCACTGTGGCTGATCGCGGTCCGGGCATTCCTGCCGTCGATCTTGAGCGCGTCTTCGACAAGTTCTACCGTGTGCAGCGGGATAAACATAACGGGAACTACCCGACCGGAACGGGACTGGGGCTGGCCGTCTGCAAAGGCATTGTCGAAGCGCATGGCGGACGCATCTGGGCCAGTCCGCGCGATGGCGGTGGCGTCGTCTTCTCGGTCCTGCTGCCGATCAGCCAGACGGAGAAGCTCTCCGCTCAATAAGAAGAGAGAACCCTCTCAACCGACTCTCTTCCAAATTCATGGACAAGTGTATGATAAATCCCCATTAATGTACCTCCACCCCAAGGCCCATGAGAAAACACGAACTCACACACATCTTCTAGAGTAAAAGGAATAGCAAAAAGCTTTTTGTTTTCCATTTTATCTTTTACTCCTATTTGCCAGTTTTTCATAATTTCATGGGCAGTTTTTGGCGATTTCATTAACCCACGTAATCCGCACATATAATATTCTGTATCCAATCCAAAGCCAAGAAAAAGAATATCAGATACAGAAAAATCACTGTTTTCAATTAAGCCTAATTCTTCAAAAAGGCCACGACATGCACAACGATAGACATCTGGTGCATCACTGATCGTGCTTCTATCCAATGGTCTGCTTAATCCTTCTTCAACTGATGTCATGAAATATCCAGGGCGTACCCCCAAATTTCCTTCTCTCTGAGCAAATAAGATATATCCATCTACAGTAAGAAGAGATAAACCGATCCCGAAAGGGATGGGAAGAGAGGGAAAAAGAATTTCCCAATCATATCCCAGGATATACTTTTCCCGAAAGATATTCTCCTTCAAACATCTATTCTTTGCTAAGATGGTAAAATAATCTGTGGGAAGAAACCACAAGTTCAACTTCATGTGTTCATGGACGGGTTCTCTACTCAATTGGTAGTTGGCAAGATGGTAGATATCCCCATTCCATTGAAGCAGCTTCCCGTTTATCTCATTTTGTGCTTGTTCTTTCTCTATTCTTCCTCTCGTTTGTTCTATCTCTTCAATAAATCTTATTGGACGAGAATCATAGAAAGTACGAATGTTCTGCGGGGAATATGTTTCCGTTCCATTCCCATCAAGCACTATTAAAGTGGTTTCAAGTTTTCCAAAAGAAAAAAAACCATTACTCTCCAAAGCAGGGAGAGGTTTTTTATCATCTGTCATACGGTGTCTTAACCCCAATTTCCTTGGCATATCGATCTTCGCATCATACTGCGGTGCTAAATCGTGTATGTCGCAGCCAATGACCTGTGCAAGTTTGACGCGGTCTCTCCTTGGAATAACTTGCTCGCCAGCAATATAGTGACGCAACGTCCCTTCAGGAATGCCGGATTCACGAGCTGCTTCTCGCTGATTTAGTCCAGCGACCGCAAGCAACATCCTGAGCTTGTTCGGGTGTGGTGCTTCTTGCATTGCACGCTCCCTTTCGGCAAAATCTGAGCGATTTTTGGTGACTGTGTGATGACATCTGGACGATTTATGATCACATTTGAATGATTTATGGGCAATTACTTGCCATTTTTTCCCTGCTCATTGGGTAGACTTCTGAGAGAAGCGAGAAGGCACTCTATCCCTCCTGACTCTGATGGTTGGTATGGTTGGTGTCTCCAACGTCTCCACGAGATGGAGGTTTACGAGGTCCTCTCGGTCCTGGCTTGCGCGGGGTAGCAAGGAATTTCTCTAGAGAGTCAGAATACACAAACCACTCGCGGCTGAGTTGAAAGCCCTCTAGAGTGCCCTTTCTGAGCAGTTGTGCGAGATAAATCCTCGTCAAGCCCGACCGCTCTGCGGCTTGCGGCGTTGTTAGGTACTCGCGGTTTGTATCAATGTTTTTGAGCATACGCACCTCATAGCGGCTTTCAAAAGATCCCATGAGAGAAGTGTAGCATAATTAACATCCCTTGACAAATCTTTTTTCTCAAGATACAATATTCTCAGGATAATTATTTTTCTGAGAAATCTAATGGAAAGGTGCTTATCGACTAACGGTCAGACGGCGACGGAGCGGCATATGGGTAGGCAGATGCCGGTTTGGCAGAAGGAAAGGCAGTAAGCATAGAGGTAGGTCGTCACCTCTGGCGGCTCCCTCATCCCTGGCACCTCGTCAGAGTGCTAGAGATGAGGGATGGACCCTCAAAAGTGAAATGAGTGAAAACAAGAACTCAATGAGGTGTGCGCCCCGCTCCAATGCTCTGGTCGGGATTGGAGCGGGACTAGCCTACAAGAAGGAGTCATCTTCATGCAGACTGATACTATTGTACCAACAAATGAAGTCATCGTAAAAAAGTTAGCGAAGGCGTTGTGTGATGAGGATGGTTACGCCAATGAATCCCACAGCACGTTCGATCAAATGCAGGTCACAACCGTTGTCCCTTTACTGTCCGCCTTGCTAGAAAATCCTGAGTTCCAGAGAGGATTGGCAATCGGGCACGAGTTCTTTGATGAGAGTTATGAGGAAGCCCCACTCACTGAAGACGAGATAATTAAGGAAGTGGAAGGAAACTTGAATCGTCGTATGGTTGAACAAGATAAAAAGATCGCTCGTGTAATGGGCGATGAGCCAACCTCCTACTTCTACAACCTTGGATTTGTGATGGGGACCATCGACAAAGGACTCACCTATACACGCTAGCACGGCTTCAGGAGTGGCGAAAGGAGAGCGGCATCATGCAACTGGTTGAACAGCACGTCATTGATCGCAACGATCCACGTTTTCCCGTGCTTGATGCCGCTGCCTTTGCGTCGAAGAATTTGTACAATGCAGCGAACTACGAGTACCGACAAGCCTTCATTCACCAGGGGATTTATCTGAACTACAACGAGGTGCAGAAACGCATGCAGTCGAGTGACTCGTACAAAGCACTACCAGCCAAGGTCAGTCAACAAATCCTGATGGTACTTGACCGAAACTGGAAGGGCTTTCGAGAGGGGTTAGAAGCGTACTACGAAGACCCTTCTAAGTTTCTAGGGCGGCCCAAGTTGCCAAAGTACAAGCACAAGACGCAAGGTCGTAACATCCTGGTCTACACGATCCAGGCCATTAGCAAACGAGGCTTGAAACGTGGGCTCATTCAACCCTCGATGCTTCCGATTGAGGTGCAAACGAAGCAAAAGGATGTCGATCAAGTTCGGATCGTGCCGCGTTCGGGCTTCTACGTCGTGGAGGTGGTCTACGGGAAAGAGGTCAAACAGGCAGAAGTCAATCCTGCTTTTTACGCTGGTATAGACATTGGAATGAGTAATCTGGTTGCGCTCACCTCAAACAAGCCACATTTCAAGAGCATCCTTGTTAACGGGCGTCCAGTGAAGTCAGTCAACCAATTCTATAACAAGCGTAAGGCAGACCTACAGAGCAAGCTCGGTCACACCGGTACAACGAAGCGTATGGAGCGCATGACGAACAAGCGGAACAGGCGTATCGAACAGTATATGCACACTGCCAGCAAAAAGATTATTGATCTGTTGGTAAAAGAGGGGATAGGCGTACTGTGCATCGGGAAGAATGACGCCTGGAAGCAAGAGGCAAACATGGGCAAGCGCACAAACCAGAACTTTGTTCAGATCCCTCACGCTCGTTTTATTGCGATGTTAACCTACAAGGCGGAACTGGTAGGCATTCGCGTCGAGATCACAGAAGAGTCCTACACGTCAAAGGCATCACTCTTGGACCTGGACCCGTTACCGAAATGGGAGAAGGGCAAGAGCAATGAGAAGCACACCTTTAGCGGCAAGCGCGTGAAGCGTGGACTCTATCGCACATCCAGTGGACGCTACGTGAACGCCGACATTAACGGTGCTGGTAACACGATCAGAAAAGTAGCCCCTGATGCCTTCGGGTCGGAGGGGGTAGAGGATGGTAAAGCGGTGCTTGCATCGCTGGTAGTCCATCCGGTGAGGATTGTCGTTCCCCTCACGAAGCCGAAAAGCACACGTTTGGCGACGAAAGCAAGCGGTCAATAGAACGCGAGATTTCGCTACCCAACGCTATAGTTTTTTGGAACTATAACCAGCATCATCCAGGGTCGTCTCGATCAGTTGCAGCGAGACCTGATCGGGATGATAACGCAGATGGACCGTCTTTGTGGGAATGTCGGTATTGACTTTTTCCACGCCGGGGAGCGCGCCGAGCGAGGTGTCGATCGTCTTGACGCAGTGCTCACAACTCACATCGGGAACGGATAGCGTGATCTCCTGTACCTCTGCCATCGTAAAATCCTTTCAACAGCCGCAGTGGGCTAGATACTCTTTTTTAGCGATTTCCTGCAATATTGTAGAGCTGGACCAGTTCCTGGATAACCTCGCCTTCGCGGTCGCCCTTGATCCCTTCGGGCACGCAGGTCTGCAGGTGTCCCTCTAACACGATGCTTTCCAGCTTCTCCAGGGCTTTACGCACGGCGTATGTCTGGCGCAGTACATCGACGCAGTATTTATCCTCCTCCACCATTTTACGGATGCCAGCGACGTGGCCCTCGATATAAGAGAGTCTCTTCAAGACATCTCGACGACGTTCATCTTGCATAGTACCCGACACCTTTCTCCATTGAATACGACTGCGATTCCCAAAAAGAAGCTTTCTACACGGTACTATACCATACCCCCTGGGATGGGGTCAAGAGCGTTTGACCTTAAGGGTTTTGTACGATTGACACGCCGGATTAGAGTTCTAATAGAGGCACTATTTCACTTTTCTATTTAGAAGGGCCAGTGAGAGACATATGGCATCGACGCAACCAACATCGCCGATTGCGGACGAGCAGGGGCAGGCGGGGCCGAAGAAGAGACGGCGTCTGCTTATTATATTTTTGGCATTCGTAGTTGTCGTTCTCCTCGTCGGCTGGCAGGTAGTGAGTACGCGCGGCAACAACACAGATCCAAAGGTAGCGGGTCGCCCGTTGTCCAATCCACAGACGCATCTGCACACGGTAGCGGTAGGAGATAGGCCGGGCACGCTCTACCTCGGCACGCACTACGGCATCTTCACCAGTACCGATGATGGGCGCACGTGGCCACAGGCACGCGGCGTGCTAAATACGCTCATGGTAACGACCATCGCTACCAGTCCTGGGGATGCTAATATGCTGGCGCTCATTGGTATCCCCAGCGTCACGGGAGGAGCGGCTGCCGGCACCTATTTTAGCCAGAACGGAGGCGCGAGCTGGACGTTGCGCAATCCGCCCAACCTCTCGCAGGCGGCGTACCCTTACACAATAGTGGCAAGCAAGGCCAACGATCAGCATTTTTACGTCTACTACCTGTACGCGGGCTGGTTCGAGACGCGGGACATGGGACAACACTGGCACCCCTTCGCCCAGGGTAATCTGACGGCTATGCAGACACCTTCTCTGCTCACATTCGCCAACAGTCCGAATCACCTGCTACTGGGCGGAGATCAGGGGCTTTTCGAGAGCAAGGATGACGGGCAAACCTGGCACACGCTTGCCGCCGTGCAGGGCGACGTCTATAGCCTGGTGTCCTCAAAGACATCGCCTGCGACCATCTTTTGCGCAACCGACCAGGGGCTGTACACATGGCAGGACGGAGCGACACTGATCCGGCAGTTGCCCGGCACAACCATCTTCTCACGGCTGGCTGTCGACGCAACGGGCAAGATCCTCTACGGACTCGCGGCGCGCAACCTCTGGTACTCACAGGATGGAGGAGTCACGTGGGCAGAACGCAAACAGTTCCAGAGGGGAGACTTTACCGCGATGCTCCTCGATCCTCAACAGGCAAGCAGGCTCTACATAGGCTTCTTTCTCCCGGCGCAGGTAGTCTACACCTCCGATAGTGGCAAGAGCTGGCATGTTCTAACAGACAGCACAACACCTTAAGGCGGAAAAATAGGGATTCATCCTAATAGACACCCAGCGGAACGAGGGATAAGCTACGACGTGTATTCATTCATAGGTGTATTCAGGACAACTATATGAAAGGTGAAAAGATATTTATTATGCAGAATAAAGCATCGCGTGCCTATATAGCACTGCTCGCATCGTGCCTGAGTCTCGGCCTGGTACTCTTTGTCGCAGTCGGGACCGCCTCAGCCCATGCCAAAGTGATCGACTCCACACCGAAGGCCGATTCGACCATCACGAAGGAGCCTGCCAGTATACAGGTCACGACGGCGGAGAACATGACTATCGACCCGAAGCAGACCAATCTATTTGTTTATGGACCCAACGGTGAGCTTATCAGTCTAGGAAACGCCACCATTGATATCAACAACCCGATTCACATGTCCGTGAAGATCAAAACTGGTGCGGGCAATGGTATCTACATTGTACACTGGATCACCAAATCGGCGGACGATGGCGATCCAGATGAAGGCGCATTCGCGTTTACTGTCAATCCCAACGCGGTCCAGGCGCCAGCCAGCAAGCAGACCACCGCAACGAACACGACAGCGATCAGCAATAGCAGTTCTCCCATTGTGCCAGCGATCGTCGTCGGCGTGATCGCCCTGCTGGTCGGTCTGGGAGCAGGCATCGGCATCGGGCGCACACGTCCAGCCGCTGCACGCGTTGATAGCAGCGCAGAGGCGACGCCAGAGGGCAGGGAGACAACGCCCAGGCCGTAAATCAGCTCACTTGCAAGACCTGCCGCATTTTCACTTGACCTCTTAGGATTTCGTGTATATACTTCCTTTCGGGGAGGCCGTAGAAGTCTTTGTTCCTTTACGACCCGTTTGAGGGTACTGCAACAATAATACTATGCGTATACGACCATTCTTCTGGTGCCTGTTGGCCTTCGTGTGCGTGAGCGTGTTTCTTTTTGCGGCGACCAGCCGGGAGCATGCACCCGCTTTGCTGTGGGTGCATGTCGATCAAGAGAAGATCACGGCGGCCAGCCTGACGACACTGGATCTGCATCTCACCGATCCGCAAGGTATCCCCATCGAGGAGGCGCACGTGCTGCCGAATGCGCGCATGACCAATATGGACATGCAGGCCAGCTACAGCACGGTGAGCGCGATAGGAAAAGGCCAATACAAGGTACAGTTGCGCCTGTACATGGCTGGTCCCTGGCTCATTACGCTGCGCGCAAATGCTGATGGCTTTCGTCCTCTAGAGCAGACGCTGCAAGTCAATGTCGTCTAGATCGCAGATCTGCCCCGCGCTTTCCTTGCGAAAAAACACCATTCCGTGCCCGCCGATTTCGTCAAACGGAGCTCAAAGATTTGATACCACTCTATAGCTTGTGCGTCCTTGATAAAAGTGGAGCTTGAGCGTATAGTGGTAGTACGAAATAGAGAAAGCGCATGCATATCAGGGAGAAAGTGAGCTCGTTTGCCATGAACCACTGCCGGAAGATCCGGCGTGGCTTGTAGATCACCATCGACCGAGACAACGCCTATTCCGTTGTCTCTCCGGTGCCACGATGGGCTGCATGACAACAGCCCGTTGGTAGCTGGCCCAACATTTTTACACAGCAAGGCCATTCGTTGCTGAAACCCATATGTTGTTGAACGTGCAAACCGGTGGCTCTCCGCTACCAGAGAGTGTCTTAGCATTGGTAGCATAGCAAAAGCGGTAGGATATCGCAAGAACGCACAAGAAAGGACAGCGAAGAGAGTGGATACATGGACGAGAGTGGCAGCGGCGATCGGAGTAGAGTACCGGGTCCGACTTTCATTCCTCCCCTGGCTGAAGCCGTAGGGCTTCCTGAAAGGAAACCGTGTGAAAAGGATCGCCCATTTCTTTATCACGCTCTTGCAGCGTTGGCACCTCTCCCTCTTCGAAAAAGTTATCCTGGTGAACAGCCTGATGCTGGTCGGAGAGGCGCTGGCGGGACTATGGGTAACGAGCCACAATCTGGAGAGCCAGCACTACCTGATCGACACAAGTTTCATCATCCTGGCAACGCTGCTCACCCTGTTCACCAACATTCTGCTGCTACGTGTGAGCTTTCGTCCCCTCTTCGGTCTCCTCTCGACGATCCGCGAGATCAGCGCGGGCATGACACAGGCCAGGGCGCCACAATCCCGCTCGGACAGCGAGGTCAACGAGCTTGCGGAAGCCTTCAATACGATGCTTGATCGCCTGGAAGATGCGCGCCGCCAACAGGCCACAGTGATTTTACAGGCGCAGGAAGACGAACGGCGGCGCATTGCACTTGAACTGCACGATGAAGCGGGCCAGAACCTTACCGCGTTATTAGTGCACACGGAACTTTTGCAGCAGAGCCTTGCGCAAGCAACTGGGGACAGAGATGGCACGTATCAGCGCCTGGAGTCGGGCCTGCAACAACTGGCAAAGCTGACGCAGGACACGCTGGAAAACATTCGCGTCCTCGCGCAGCAACTGCGACCCAGCGTTCTCGACGATCTTGGGCTGCTGGCGGCGTTCCGCTGGCTGGTCGAAGATAGCGAGGAGCGTTTGCACCTGAACATCGAGTTGCATACCGATGGCATCACGAACGGGGCGCACAGTCTGCCGCCAGACTATGAAACGGCCCTCTTTCGCATCGCCCAGGAGAGTCTGACCAATATCGCCCGTCATGCCCAGACGCAGTACGCGACACTCTCTCTTATCCAGAGCCAGAAGCAGATCTGCCTGTTGATTCAAGACAGAGGTTGCGGCTATGACGCGGCGCAACATCCCACCGGTTCAGGCGTTTTCGGCATGCGCGAACGAGTTGCACTTCTGCATGGTCAATTTACCATCGACACACAGCCTGGACGCGGAACAACGGTGAAGGCGCTTCTGCCTCTTCCTGAAACAAGGGCGGAGCTTACAAAAGAGCCGGTACAGATGCAGATCCAGGCGACGGAGAACTCTTATTATGGCAGCTGAATTCTCAGAGACAGAACCGATTCGCGTCTTATTGGCAGACGACCACGATATTTTGCGACAGGGTTTGAAGTTGCTGCTGGAGGCACAGCCCGATCTACGAGTCGTGGGCGAGGCGCGCACAGGCAAGGGAGCCCTGGAACAGGTTGCAGAGTCGCAGCCAGACATAGTTGTGCTGGATATCAGCATGCCCGATACGGATGGATTGGAGGCGTGCCAGCGGATACGCGGCCAGTATCCAGACACGCAGGTCCTCATACTGACGATGCACGAGAGCGAGGAGTATTTCTTGCAAGCGCTACGCGTGGGAGCGGCGGGCTATCTCGTCAAAAAGGCGGCTCCTGCCGAGCTCTGTGCCGCCGTGCGCACCGTAAAGCAAGGAGGGGCATTTCTCTACCCCGGGTTGGCGAAGGCGCTCATAAGGGCATATCTATCGCCACGAAACGAACCGCTATCGGGTACCGCGCCGGATGCGTCTGCTACAGGCGTACTGGACGTTTTAACGCCGCGTGAACTGGAGGTCTTAAAACTGGTAGCCGGCGGTCACACCAACCAGGAGATCGCGGACCGGCTGGTACTGAGCATCAAAACGGTGCAGGCGCACCGGGCCAATGTGATGGAGAAGCTGGGACTACACGATATCACCCATCTGGTTCGTTTTGCACTGCGTCACGGCTTGATTCAACCTGATAGCTGAACCGGATGATGAGAGACCTGCAGCGACGGCACGCGAGAGTTTATAGCGAAATCAGGTAGCTTTTCAATTAAGGATATTAGGAAGAGATAGAGCGCACGGAGAGTGACGAATCTGGAGGATGCACGTTAGTATATAGAGAACGAAATACAACAAAGGAGAGCCAGCGAACTGAACTCTCCTTTGTTGTCCCCCTAGAATAGGGACCCGTACGCTAAGAGCGTGGCACCTCCCCCAAGATGCCGCACCATAGCATATACCTGTTCCTGGAGACGCCCGCCGGGTTGTAGCCATCGAGCGTCTCTTTCCTGCTTCTCTCAGGATCACCAGGAAGGTGGCCCTGTCCACAGGCGTTACTTCCCGCCGAACAGGCGGTACGCGTCCCTTGCCATATGTTACCGTGAGAGCGTTGGACCCCCCCAGGACCACCGCCTCGCGTAACATTTCGTTCCCCACGCATATAATACCCAATAGCCAGTAAGAAGAGGTTGACGACGCGTTGAGAAGTTATGGAGATTCATCCGAATACGGCGATCCAGGGTTAAGAAAACAACATTGAAGGAAAATCGCTGTCAGATACGCCCAGAACTGGCGAATTTTCCAGGAGTTGTTATCATGGCAACAATGAAACCACCGTTACGCCCGCTATCACTCCCATCACGACATAATCCATGGTAGCGAACGTCGTTTCGTGGAGCAGGGTCTGGCGGCCCTCAACCTCATAGCCACGGGCCTCTAGCGCCACCGCCAGGTCCGCAGCGCGGCGCAACGAGCCCTGGACCAGTGGCACGAACAGCATCGAGAGGCTCTGGAAGCGTTCCCGCAGGGTGCCGGAGGTGAGATCGGCGCCGCGCGAGGACTGGGCTTTGTAGAGTTGCTCGGCCTCCTCCAGCACCGTCGGGATGAAGCGCAGGGCCAGCAGCGACATCAGCGCGAAATCATCGACGGGCAACTTTAAACGGCGCAGGGGTGCAAGCAGCATCGTCAGCCCCTCGATCAACGCGACCGGCGAGGTTGTCATGGTCAGCAGCATCGAGAAGATCAGGAGGGCAAACAGGACCAGGAAGCCGCTCAGCAAGGTCCACACGCCGCCATAGGTGATTACGTAGGGGCCGATGGAGAGGGCCTGCGCGCCCGGATTGGAGCCGATCAGCCAGAAGGTGACGCACGCCGCCACGGTGAGCAGCAGCGAGGCAACCCTGAGCCAGCGAATGCTACGACGCCGCCAGAACGCACGTAGAGCCGGGACAGGCAAGAGCGACGACAGGAACAGTGCGGCGAAGATAGCGCCTCCGACGAGAAGCACGATACGCGCAAGACCATACGTCGTTATCAAGGGGCCGAGAGCAGTGAAGATCTTAGGGTCTTCAGCGGTCGCAGAGAGCAGCGGAATCGCGCTCAGGGCAAAAATGATGAGGATCAGCCAGGTCCGGCGCCATATCTCGCGCGGCGGGATGCGAGAGAGGGCGATGACTGAGCAGATGAGCGCAACGAGCACGATATAGGGCAGAAAGTGCCATTCGCGATGATTCGCAACGATCAACCACGGCACCAGCCAGACCAGGATCAGCAGCTTTGTCCTGGCCTGTAAGTTATGAAACAGGCTATTGCTGGGAAAGTAGGCCCCAACCGGAATATTTCTAAACAACATGCGTTTTGCTCTTCCATCAGAATAGGCGTGGAATAGGCGCTTCGCTGCGCAGCCAGGCGAAGGCTTCATCCAGAGTGAAAATATCAAGAGGGACCGCGAGGCCCTGTTTCCGTAAGAGTGACAGCAGTTCGCTGAGCGGGGGAGCAGCCAGTCCCCATTCCCGCAAGCGCTCGCTCTCAGTATAGATGCTGCGTGGCGGCCCACGCATCACCAGGCGTCCATCGTACAGGACGAAAAGTTGGTCGGCCAGAGAGGCTACCTCGGTCATGTCGTGCGAGACCAGCACGATCGTCACGCCCTGTAAGCGTTGGGCGCGGCGCAGGTACATGTAAAACTCGCTGCGCGCATCTGCGTCCAGGCCGACCGTCGGCTCGTCAAGAATGAGGGTCGTGGGGAGCATCGCCAGCACGCCAGCAAGAGCGACGCGCCGCCGCTGTCCCCCACTGAGATCAAAGGGCGAGCGCGAACCAAACTCCCGATGGGGCAGGCCGACCGTCTCCAGGGCCATGTGTACGCGGGTGCGAATCTCGCGGCGTCCCAGGCGCATGCGTTGGGGACCGAAGGCGACATCGGCAAAGACGGTGCGCTCGAAGAGCTGCGCCTCGGGAAACTGGAAGAGCATGCCCACACGCTGGCGCAGGACGCGTAGATCTGCTCCGCTCGTCCCTACATCGATGCCATCCACCAGCACGGTTCCTGCTGTGGGGCGCAACAGACCATTGAAATGCTGTATCAGTGTGCTCTTGCCGGACCCTGTTACGCCGATAATGGCGGCGCAACTGCCCCGCGCGATCTCCAGGTTGACATCTTCCAGAGCAGCTCTACCGATGGGACCGGAATGATAGGTATGCGATAGGTGACGAGTAATGATAATTGGTTCAATCAATGTGTAGCAGCTCCCTTGCAATAGCTTCTATAGTTACCGCATCCTGCGCGATAGGAAGTCCTTCAGCGCGTAAGCGAGCGGCCAATGCGATAGGTTCGGGGATCGCCAGTTTTAGAGCGCTCATCAGCTCAAGGTCGGCGAAGACCTCGGCAGGGGAACCTTCGAGAACGCAGCGCCCGCGCTCCATCACAACAACGCGATGGGCCAGCGCAGCCTCCTCCAATAGATGCGTCACCTGGATGATCGTCAGCCCATACTCCCGGTTGAGCTGGTGCAGGAGGGTAGTGATATCCTGGCGCGAGAGGGGATCGAGCATCGAAGTCGCCTCGTCAGCGATGATGCAGTGGGGGCGCAGAGCCAGCACACCGGCAATCGCCACGCGCTGTCGCTGGCCACCAGAAAGCCTGTGCGGCGGCTGCTGGCGGAGATGCGCGATGCCCACTGCCTCCAGCGCCGTCGAGACTCGTTCGCGAATGAGCGAGGCGGGAAGGCCACGTATGGTCAGTGCCCAGGCCACATCGTCCTCCACGATGGTCGCAATGATCTGGTTATCTGGATTCTGGAAGATGATACCTACATCATCACGAATTGTGCGCTGGAGCGCACGCTCCCTGGTATCCATGCCCGAGACCAGGACGTGCCCATTATCGGGGAGCAAGAGCGCGTTACAGTGACGAGCAAGCGTCGATTTGCCGCTACCGTTATGGCCCAGCACGGCAACGTACTCGCCCTGTTGTATCTGCAAACTCAGATGGTCGAGGGCAAGGATGGACCGTTCATCCTGGACTTTCTTCTGCGCAGGATAGGTGTAACTGATTTCCTGTATATCGATGAGTGGTTGTGAACTCATGCGCTGACACTCCTTCGTTTGATTATACCGCGTCTGACGGCAAACTTAACGGAGCGTCGTCTCGCGCGGCGCAGCAATCTGCCGATGCGACCACCGGGGAATGGCCGCACATCGTAGCCGAGGAGGCGCACAAAAACGTTCGTCATACCGTAGATCATAAAGACCACAGGACAGAGAGATAGCCAGATCAAAACAAAGTATGACAGCCACCAGTATGTAAAGGCTGCGTTCACAAAAGGCGAGAGCGCTGGATAGAAGGAGGTCTTCCACCAGACACCCAGCCCGATGTGCGCGGTCAGTATATCCATAAAGGCGATCGCGGCTTTGTAGGCTGCATGGAGCGCATCGACGACCGTTGTCAACGGTATGCCAAAAACCAGGGAGGTGAGCAGTAATATTCCGTACAGAGCCAGCGTGCCGCCGGTAGCGCCAAGCAGGAGCATGGGCAAGAAGCGCACACGATATTTCATCACCATACCCAGGAAGAGACCGCCCATGCATTGGATGAGCATCAGGAGGATGGAATGCGACCCCACTATGACCGTGACGACGAAGAGGGCAACGCAGAAGCCCATCAATCCCACGTAGAGTCCGCGCCGCAGAACCAGGACCGTGAAGACGATGAAGATGAGCACGCGAAAGAGGTCTCCGGCGATCGGCAGGTAGATAGATAGCAATTGAAAGATAACGGCGATATCTGCCAGGAGCGCGCCCTCAGCTATCTCCAATGCATTGAGCCTGCGAAACATTTTTTTCCTTCATTCCCCTTCATAAGAATAGTAAATTTCGATTAGTAAACGTCGATACATAAATTTTTCTAGCTGCATTGTAGTGTTTTTTGAGCAAAGGAGCAAGCCCCCGTGTGCAATGTCCTGCCTTACGAGAGCATTACAGTCTGTTCAGATCCTCGAAAGACGCCCCCACTATCTCTACTAACGTATTGCCAATGCGCGTCGCAACATGATATAGTACGACCCCGTGAGACACGAAACATCCTCATCTTGTAAATAAGTGGAAAGATAGGAATCAATGGCATCTCAGGGAACACGACCCAGAACGAAGACACAGGCTCCATTTCACGCAAATCCCCAACAGGCTGCGGCCATCGCACATACCAACGGTCCGGCTGCCTTTATTGCAGCGGCGGGCACAGGCAAGACGTCGATTCTCGTGCAGCGGCTGGTGCGACTGGTGGCGGAGGCGGGCATCGCGCCCGAGGCTATCCTGTGCGTGACGTTTACACGGGCGGCGGCGGACGAGATGGAGAAGCGGGCGCTCAAAGCGCTGCGGACGCGGGGCATGGCGGCGAAGGACGTGAAGGCGCTGCGTGTGGTGACGTTCCACGGACTCGGACACCATATGCTGCGCGAGAAACTGGGGTGGACGCCGCAGGAGTTGAATCAGCGCCTCCTGAGCGGCGATCCGCGCCAGTGGCTGGCGGAGGATATTATCCGGCCCTGGCGTAGCAATCGCACAAAAGGCATGAACTGGGTTATCGAGATCGCAGGCGTCCTGAGCGCCGTTGATCGCGCTAAAGAAGGGATGGTCAGGCCGGAGCAGTCGCGCGCTTTCTTCGGCTCGTATCTGGGAATCGAGAACGAGCTGGCCGAACGGTATCAAGAATTTTTTGAACACTATGAGCAGACGAAACAGAAGGAGAAGCTCTACGACCTCTCTGACCTGATCTATGTGCCACTGACACTGCTCGAAGGCAGTCCCAAATTTCGCCAGACCTGGCAGGCGCGCTACCACTATTTGCAGGTCGACGAGACGCAGGATACCAATCCATCGCAATATAAGCTCATCCAGTACCTCGCCGCACCCAGGCAGAACGTCGTCGTCGTCGGCGATCCAGACCAGGCGATCTACCAGTTCCGCGGGGCCAGTCCCGAGGCGTCGATCCTTTCGTTCAAGGAGATGTATCCGAAGGGTAAGATCTATCACATCGAGGAGAACTATCGCTCGACGCCGCAGATTCTCGACGCCGCGAACCGCCTGATCAGCCACAACGACATCACGCCGGGCTTCGAGAAAATGCTGCGCCCCACACAGCCGGACGGCGCGCCGGTACAGGTCACGGCGTATGACGACCAGGAGAACGAGGCCGACGGCATCGCCGCCCGCATCGGGCAACTGGTGCGCACGTGGAAGGAACAGGGCGAGAGCCTGTCGTACCACGATATCTTTGTGCTCTCGCGCACCAACCATCACCTGGCGTCGCTGGAGATCGCGCTGGCACGCGGAGGCGTCCCCTATCGCACCGTCGGCGGCTCGTCGTTCTTTAAGCGCAAGACCACGCGCGACATGCTGGCATACCTATCGCTGATCGATGGCATGCGCATCTACCAGGGCTATCTTGCTGCGCGGAACGGGCCACAGGCACAGAGATGGGACGAGGTCTTCACTCCTGTCCACAGCGGCGAACAGAACGCGGCCTTCCGCACTGTCGCAAATATCCCCTCGCGCGATTACTTTGCGCGCGCGGGCAAGACATCGCACCGCTTCACACCCACGTTCTACGGCTCGCTCTCTGGCTTCGCCAGTGGACGCCCGCTGTTGCAGTTCTGCGATGAGCAGGCTTATACCATCGCTGCGGAGCACCAGCTCGGCATCAAGGATTTCGTTGGACTGATTCGCGCAGCCTGGTCGCGCTGCAATAATCATCCAGCGGAGGTCATAAGGGTAATTCGCGAGCTGGCCTACGACACGCACCTGCGCCACTACGATAGCAAGCACAAAGACGATCACGAGGAGGAGGCCGAGACGCCGACGCATCACGAAGAGACACGGCTGGATGGTCGCTACGACGAGCTCGAAGAGCTGACACAGATCGCGCAACGCCACCATACGATCCGTCACTTCCTGCACGCTATGGCGGAGCTAAAGGAGCAGGCGGAAGACAGCAGCAAGAACAAACGCGACTGTGTTAGCTTGATGACCATCCACAAATCGAAAGGTTTGGAGAGTCCGGTGGTGTTCGTGATGGGGCTGACCGAGGGGATCTTCCCGCACCGGCGTTCGTTTACGATGGCGGAGGATGGGCCCATCGCGCTAGCGGGGATAGCGGAGGAGCGCCGCCTGGCATATGTTGCGTTCACGCGTGCGCAGAAGCTGCTCTTCCTCTCGTCCATTCTGCGCTACCGTGGCAGCGACGCCGTCGCCTCGCGCTTCATCCAGGAGGCAAGGCTCACGCCGACCGACGAAGATGGGACGCTCAATCCCTATCTCATGCAGCGCGACGGCTCACCGCGTAAGCTCAGTCCCCTGGTCACGCCGCCAACGCTGTTCGACTAAGCACGGGCCTCAGCCGTCCCGCGCGCCAACCTGGTGTAGATCGGACTCCTGGTCGCGCGCGGGCTGCAAGAAAGTGCAGAACGCCTGCGCGGCGCGCGAGAGTTGTTTATCAGCGCGCTGGATAAGGCTAAGCTGGGGGCGTAACTCGACACCAGCGATCGGCACCTGCACAAGTTCGCCATTCGCCAGTTCGCGCTGAACCGAAAGCGACGAAACAATAGAGGTGCCCACGCCGCTGATCACCATCTGCTTGATCGCCTCGTTATCGGTAAGCGTAAACAAGGGATGAACCGGTATGGCGTGCCGGAGCAGCTCCTGCTCAACAGCCTCTCGTACACCACTGCCGGGCTCGCGTAGGAGCAGCGTTCCCTCACTAAGCGCCTGTGGCTGCACGGAAACCAGTTTACTCCAGGGATGTCCGGGCGCCACCACCAGGATCAGTTCATCATAGGCAAAAGCCCGCACTTTCAGGCCAGGAGAGAGCGTTGAGGCATCGACCTCGACAAGGCCGAAATCCAGGTTCCAGTTCAGCGTCTCGTCCACGATCTCCTGCGAATTGAGGATAGAGATATGCAGATCAACCTGGGGATAGCGCGTGCGGAAACGCGCCACGATCGGCGGTAGCAGATAGACGCCCGCCGTCGTGTTCGCCGCCAGCGTCACCTCACCGCGCTCGACGTCGCGCAACGACGCCAGGGACTCCTCCATCTCGCGCTCCAGAGCAAAGATCCGGCGAGCATAGCCTTGCAGGACGCGACCAGCATGCGTCAGGGCGATGCGACGTCCCTGGCGCTCGACCAGCGCCAGGCCAATCTCATGCTCCAGGCTCTGAATCGTCTTTGTGACCGCGGGCTGGCTCAGACCCAGCTCCTCGGATGCACGTGTGATATGCTCAAGTTCAGCCACCTTCAAAAACACGCGCAAATTCTGCAGATTCATAATCTCTCTCCCAGTACATCCCCAATGCCGACGAAATGTGGTAGTAACTTTATAGTCGCCATAGCCGCCTTGAAGCGATCTCAAAATAGAAACGTCATGATTTTCAGAATATAACCCCCTGGCATTAGTATTTTACACCATTTATTTTGCAGATGGAACGAGAGCATTTCGTTTATGCAGGTCTATTCAATTACGTCATCTTTTTTCGTTACTCCAGGGAGGCATCCTATAGTACAGATCGGTAGAAAACATCGACAGAATGCGGTCCTATAGTGCATAATGAAGAAACGTTTCTATTTTAGAAGAGATGTAGCGTCTTTTCGGCGTTCGGCCATTCGCGAGTAGGAAGCGTCTGTGAGATGAAACTCTGTCCGCAATGCAATTTCGAAAATATCAGAAACAGTTTTTATTGCGAGCGCTGTGGCACGCTGTTGCCCGCCAATAAGGCGCAAGCGACGAAGACAACGGCTCCATCACGAGTCCAGGAGTCTATGCTGCCCTTGTTGGAGATATATACGCCAACGCCACCTCCACCACCCCCGCTACCCCCTGGGATCGTATATTCTCAGCAGGTGATCGAGTCTTTGCCTTCGCACGCGAGCAGTGTCCTGGATATCACTGTACGCGTACTCCTCTACCTGACCGGTACGCTTATCGCCTCCTTCGGACTGTTCGGATTTCTCACCGCGTTCATGAGCACCTCGGCGGCCATCGTGGGCTTCTTATTCCTATTTATGAGTAGCGTCGTTATCCTGGTCATCGCACTCATCCTGCACCTGGTGCCGTACCTGTCCTGGTGGCAGCGGCTGGTGGGCATGCTCACGGTCACAGGGGTGATATTTGTCGTCTTGCTCATTGGAGCAGCTATCGTCAGCAAGCAGGGAAGCGGTAGTAAGGCACCGGATGTCATCTATGGTAGCATCGTCACCATCTATGGCGTCGTATTGGCAGCAACCGCCGTGTGGTAATATCTAAGCGTCCAATCTACTAATCCCAGAGATGGAGAAATGTGGCATGACGGAATCGTCGGAGCAAAATAAACCGAATAACCCTTTTATTATGCAAGAGAGCAGCCCGCAGCTCGCATGGCTCTTTAACCTTGACGCCGTGGTGACCAGGGAGTTTTACCTCCATTCCGCCTCTTCGCTTAGTTGCAGTGGGGCACAGCGATCTAGACGAAAGAGCCTGGAGGCAACTACCAAGCTCTTTCGTCTCCCACTTCACAAGTTCAGGATACTACCAGGAACAACTCCCTCCCTTCAGCATTTGTCAACTGGCTCGTCTCTCCAGGCTCCTCAACAAGGATAGCACGGGCGCGGGTAGCGCTCTTGAGGTCGACGAGGGCAGTAGACAGCGCCGGGTGAAGCGCTACCGGGGCGCTGACATGCAGCGCATCCAGTTCGGTGCCGACGGAGAGGCCGTGCTCGGCTTTGTAGCGGCGAACCTGGCGCAGCAGGTCCAGCAGCATTTTGCCCACCTCTTCGGCCCCCGCGTCGATCTCCTCGGCGCGCGTGGTGGGCCAGGACGACAGGTGGATGGAGACCGCACCATCCCATTGCCGGAAAAGCCCCTGGTAGATCTCTTCGGTGATGTAGGGCAGGTACGGCGCCAGCAGTTGCAGGGCAGTGAGCAGGGCGCGATAGAGCGTCCACTGCGCGGCCCGACGTTCAGCGCTATCCTCGCGATAGAGGCGGGCCTTTGCCAGTTCCAGGTAGTTGTCGCAGAGGTCCGACCAGAAGAAACGCTCGACCTCGGCCCGCGCCGCCGCATACTCGCCGCGCGGCAGTTCGTCTGTCGCATACAGCGTGGTGCGCGCCAGGCGCGAAAGGAGCCAGCGGTCCATTGCCAGCAAGAGCTCAGGAGCCGGGCCGTTCAGCAGGGAAGCGTCGCACCCCTGCAGACAGCGTTCAGCCAGGCGGGAGGCGTTCCAGAGCTTGGTAACGAGCCGCCGACCCGTGGCGAGCATCTCGGGATTGAAGGACGTATCGCTTCCGGTCTTGATCGAGGTCGCCCAGTAGCGCAGCGCGTCCGCCGACTCCTGCTCGATCAGGGCCACGGGTCCGGCGGCGCCGTGCGCCTTCGATTTGGAGATCTTGCTGCGCTCAGCCGAGAGCGCGTGACCGGAGATCATGATCGAGCGCCAGGGGATCTCGTTGGTATGGTAGAGTGCCTTGACGATCGTATAAAAGGCCCAGGTACGGATGATATCGTGCGCCTGGGGCCGCAAGTTCGCCGGGAAGTGTTGCGCGAACCAGGTCGGGTCATCGGTCCAGTGACCGATGATCAGCGGTGAGCAGGATGAGGTAGCCCAGGTATCCATAACGTCCGGCTCCGGCTCAAAATCCGTCGAACCGCAGGCACAGGGCCGCGAGGGAGCTGTGATCCTGGGATCGAGGGGCAATTGCTCCAGCGCAGCCAGCAGCATCTCGCCGCACGTGCGACACATCCACGCCGGAAAAGGAACGCCGAGGAAGCGCTGGCGCGAGATGCACCAGTCCCACTGCAGGTTCGCGACCCAGTGCTCGTAGCGCGCACGCATGTACTCGGGATGCCAGTCAATCTCGCGCCCGGCGGCCAGGAAGCGCTCCTTTTGATCCAGGACACGGATAAACCACTGCCTCGTATGCAGGTATTCGACGGGTGTAGAGCAGCGCTCATGGGTTCCGATACTGTGCTCAATGCTCTCCTGGTGCAGGATCAAGCCCTGCTCAGCCAGGTGCGCCAGGATACGTTGGCGCGCCGCAACGACAGGCAGACCGGCGTAGGGGCCTGCCGTCATGCGTCCAGCACGGTCAAGCGCGGAGCGTAGAGGTAACTGATGCGCGCGCCACCAGCGAACGTCGGTGGAGTCGCCGAAGGTGCAGCACATGACGGCACCGCTGCCCTTCGCGGGATCAACCAGCTCATCACCCAGGATAGGGACCTCGATACGCGCCTCCTGTGAGAAGGCGTCACTCTCGATGCTCGCAGTCGATCCGATCAGGTGGGCATAGCGCGCATCAGAGGGATGAACGAAGATGGCAACGCAGGCAGGCAGGAGCTCCGGGCGCGTAGTGGCAATGGGCAACGTACCGCCATCCTGCCGACGGAAGGCTAGCGTCGTGAAGAGCGTCGGCAGCGTAATATCGTCGACCTCGGCCTGCGCGATGGCGGTCTGGCATTCGGGACACCAGAGTGTCGGCGCGACCTGTGTATAGGCGAGACCGGCCAGGTAGAGCTGAATAAATGACCATTGCGAGGTGCGCTGAGCGAGCGGCGAGATGGTGGAATAGCGATAGTTCCAATCGACGCTCAGACTCAGGCGACGCCAGAGCGCCTCGAAGCGGTCCTCCGTCTGCTGAATCAGGTTATGGCAGTGTGCGAGGAACTCGCCGCGCTCCATCTCGGTTGCCTTACGCTTGATAGTTTTTTCGACGAAGCGCTCGGTGGGCAGGCCGTTGTCGTCGAAGCCCATGGGGTAGAAGACGCGCTCGCCGCGCATTCTGTGGAAGCGTGCGATAACGTCCGTCTGCGTGTAGGAATAACAATGACCGATGTGCAGTTCACCGGAGACGGTCAGGGGCGGTGTATCGATGGTATAGATGGGGCCAGAGCCGACGGCATCGAATGTGAACAGGTTGGCAGCGGACCAGGAGCGGGCGAGGCGGGGTTCGGCCTCGCGAAAGTTGTAGCGGTCGGGCAGCATAGCGTGGTACTCCTTTTTCTCACGATAAAACAAGTGCCGCCTCTTCCCAAGGACGAGGGCAGCCAGCTCGCGGTACCACCTTGTTTCGACAATCGACCCGCCCAACCAGAACATGGGTCGATTCTCCTCTAGCAGCGTTAACGGGCATACCCGGAAGACCCTACAGCGTTTTACGACGCCTCGAATCCTCGACTCGCGAGTCACGTTCGAGAGGCATATGCGCAGAAGGCTTCCACCCGGTGGCCTTCATTCTCTGTCGCAACGGATCTCTCTACTCCGCTCGTTCAAAGTCCCAATATTAACGTATACTAAATAGTACATGCTTATCGGTGACCCGTCAAGTGTTTTGAATAGCTTCACCTACAAAAGCATGGCTCAAGATGAAGAGGTAATTCGATGAAACTTTTCCATATAGCTTGACGTGAATGCGAATAGATACCGTAGAAGCGAGAGAAAGTGAGAACTATCGTTATGCCACAATGGGATCAGCATAGTATTCGCGCACATATGCGTGCCTTCTCCTCGGACAACAAGGATCTGGGCCATATAGCCCAGGTTTACGAGGATTCATTCAAAATCGAAAAGGGCTTGCTCTTCTTCACCGACCGCTATATCCCATACAGCGCCATCGCCTCGGTTGACAATGACCGCGTGCAACTGGCGATGAGCGCGGACGAAGCTATCAACAACGATGAATGGAAGGTGCGACCGAACTACGAAGATCACCTGGGCGATCCAACGCAGCTCATGTATGATCGCGGGCATGGCATTCACGACCCGTTCGACGAGGATAATCCAGACCTACCCTGAGAGGGCCACACGCCTGCTATGGAGAGAAAAGCGCTTCAAGATGGATGAAGTGGAGGTAAGGGCCAGCCGGAGGAAGATAAGGTTAGAACCTGACTTTATTTAGGGTAATTACCCGATGTTATCGCCCTATCCACTCTTTTACAATTAGGGAGAAGAGAGAGTGAAGAATGGATGCATACCCTATCAGCATAAACATGCCTGTGTGCCTGTGTATGTTGACCACGAGGCCATACGGAGCCGACGCTGATCTTGTCGGTAAGTTTCCTGAAGGGAGCGTGGAATCATGGCAATAGTTAATCCTGTGAGCGATAAGCGTAGAAGCGTCAGAAGTTCGATGATAAAGACTAAGTTTACCTCTACCACCGTACCCGATTTTGATGTAGACCTGGACAGCTCGCCCGTTGACGACGTTCCAGGGCGGCACACGGAGCCGCTGGTGGATATAGGGGCTGCACTGGTGGCGGCAGATGTATTGCTGGATGATGCAGAGGACGAGGACAGCAGCGAGATTGAAGCCCTGGATACATCCTCCACCCGTTCAAGACGCCCAACAGTCACCAGCACACGGCAAGCCACTGGCGCTGAAGATGCTTTTCAGAGCTACCTGCGCGACATCCGTGGACTCGGACTGCTGACCCATACGGAGGAGATCGATCTTGCACAACGCGCCGCCGCCGGCGATGAACTGGCCCGGCGCAAACTGATCGAATCGAACCTGCGCCTGGTGATCGCCATCGCGCGTCGCTACACCAGCACGGGAGTTCCACTGATCGATCTTATCCAGGAGGGCAACCTGGGCTTGATGCGCGCCGCCGAGAAATTCGACTACCAGCGCGGTTGCCACTTCGGAACCTACGCCACGTGGTGGATTCGCCAGGCGGTCAGTCGCGCGGCGGGTGAGCAGTCGCGCCTGATCCACCTCCCCGAACATGTAGCGACCCGTTTGCGCAAGGTACGCCGCATCGCGGCGCAATTGTCGCAAGAAAACGGTCTCGATCCACTGCCAGAACAGATCGCCAACGCATGCAATATAGATGTAAACGAAGTTATCGACCTGCTCGGGGTGATCGAGCAGCCCGTTTCCCTCGACGCGCCCGTTGATGACGAAGCGCGCTACTCACTGGCCGACACTCTGGAAGACAGCACGACACCGGCCCCGTCTGAGACCGCGTCGCAGCACCTGCTAGGCGAAGAGCTGCACCGCGCCCTGGCCCTGCTCACACCCCGCGAGCGCTCGGTGATCACGCTGCGCTACGGCATAGGCGACGGACGCAGCCGGACGCTGCTGGAGGTCGGCAAAGAGCTCGGTATCTCGCGCGAACGCGTACGACAACTTGAAGTGGTCGCACTGATGAAGCTGCGCGGCATCAGCGGGCACGCGGCGTTACGCGAGTGCGTGTGAGCGCGAAGGATATTGCAAAAGGACACTGTTGGAGGTGTCCTTTTTTGTTGGGCAGGAGCATCCTGCCAGCTCTCACGGTACTAATACTCTCGACGCTCGGTGAGCGATATGATATACTACGCGGCGATTACAGTATCGCAAATACTATGCCGAACGTTTTCTATTTTGACAAATTATTTCAATCACCCGGAATCCGTAGCACTGAGGACTGTTTATGAACACGAAAATCGACAACACGCCAAAGGATGACGCGGCCTATCCACCATCTAAACAATCGGAACAGTCGAAAGAGCGTATACACCGACGATTTTCAGGGATCGATGTCGCTATTCTATGCGCCCTGGCCCTCGTGGCACTGATACCACGCATTATTCTTGCCGGGCAACTCGATGTAGTTACCGACGAGGTTGTCTATATTCTGGGCGGCAAGATCTATCTCCCGCTCCTGGCACATCTGAAGATCGGAGCGAGCGGCTGGATGTTCAACTACGAGCACCCGCCTTTCGTGAAACTGCTCATCGGGCTGGCGCTGGTCTTCAATTCAGCGCTGGGCCATCCCCTGGGAGAGCTCTTCGCGGCGCGCATTCCCAGTATTCTCTTCGGGACGCTGCTCGTGGTGGCGCTCTATGTGCTGGGACGCGGACCGGTTGGCAGGGCAACGGCGCTCCTGGCCGCGCTCTGCCTCGCTGTCAGTCCCTGGTTGGTGTACTTCAGCGCCCTGGCCTACCTGGATATGACGATGACTGCGCTGATCACGGTCGCCTACCTTCTGCTGTGGTACGCGATCCGGCGGCCATGGCTCTACCTGGTTGTGGCGGCGCTGACGGGCCTGGCAACGGCAAGCAAGTATACAGCATTACTGGCAATACCAGGGATAGTCCTCTTTATCGCCTATTATTACCTGGCGCTGCGGCCCCGACTTCCCGCCAAGCAGCGCCCTCCCTTTCCCTGGAAATGGTGGGTGGGCGCGCTTATGGTGGCACCGCTCACCTTCCTCGCAGTCGATCCGGCGATCTGGCCGCAACCTGTCGCGCTGCTCCATCACAGCTTCGGCTTCGAGTTCAACCATTCGATCAATGGGCATCTCACCTTTCTGGCCGGAACCTATAGCCTGCATGTGCCGCACTGGGCTATCCTCTACATCATCTTCACCAAGATGAGCGCCTTTGTGACGATTCCGGCGGCCTTCTTCGCCCTCTTCGCGGTCGTGCAACTGGTACGTTTCCATCTCCGCGCGGGCAATGTGCAGGTCGCAGAGGCGACCATGCTGGGCTTCCTGTTCATCTGGCTGATCGCTATTCTGGGAATGTTCAGTCTGCTCAATATCGTCGTGGGGACGCACTATCACCTGCCATTGGCGGCACCAGTGGCGATGGCGGGAGCCGCCGGGCTGGCGATCATTCTGCGCTATCGACGCGGCTCGCTGTTCGCCAGAGATCAGGTCCAGGCAGCAACGGGTGAGACGATAAAAGAGCCTGCAAAAGTCGCCAGGAAAGTGCGGATCAATCCGCGCGCGGCTGGCGTGCTAGCGATCATGGCACTTTTTATGATCGGCTCACACCTCTTTGGCCTGATTACGGTACGCGACGCGGAAGGCTATACGAGCGAGTTCCTCCCGAACGAGAATAACGCGCTGCAGGTCGCTTACCCTGGGTACCGGGACGCGATCCAATGGATCGCGACGCAGGACAGCAATCCCGCGCATATAGGGCTGGTGGCGCTGCCGGGCACGCTCACCGGGGACTCCAGCGCGGCATCGTGGTTCACATATAACCAGGATCTCCCTAAACGCTTTGCCCTGACCGAGGTTCACCCGACCGACAAGAGCTTTGCCGACGACAACTATCTCGTCTGGCCTATGCACCTGGTACAGCGCGGCTACGCCATCCCTGCGGGCTGGCGCGCACACATCGTCCATATCGTTATGGGCGGACAGACGGTCTATTGTTATATCCTGGCAAATCCCAATGGATCACAATAAGAGAGATGAGAATATAGGCATGATGCAACAGAAACACAGGCACTATCTACTCGATATCTTGCTGCTCCTGCTCGTGAGCGCGCTCCTCTACTATGGCGTGTTCTGGAAAAACCTGAACGTGCTCAGCGGAGCCGAGAACGATACGGATGCTGCAAAGTACGAGTGTTACGCCGTCGCATTCTGGCACGGGCAGGCGGCGACGCGTGCTCTGCCGGCGGCTCAGTGCTCTTTTCTCACCCATCCAACTACGCCATCGATCTCTCAGGGACAGATTGTGCAGAGCATGAAGCGCTACGGTATGCCAGATGGACTGGTCCAGTTCGTGGCGAACCAATCAGCCACGCAGCCTTTCCACGCCCTGCCACATGAGTATCCATTGTTGACGCTGATACCGTTCTCGCTCGGGCTGGTTGCGCCCTATGACTGGTACCTGGTCGCTTTTGCGTTGTGGATGATTCTTTTCATTGCAGCTACCTACTTTGTGCTCAAGCGCTTTGCCTCCGATGGAGCTGCGTATGCCTTCGCGTTCTACATGGTCGTTGGCTGCTGGGTGACGGGGGCGGGACGCTTCGATATTCTCCCTTCGGCCCTCACCTTGCTTGCCATACTCTGCGCCGAACGAGCGCGCTGGCGATGGGCCTTTGCGCTGCTCGCGCTTGCGACGCTGCTCAAATTTTATCCTGTCGTGCTGCTAGTACCGTTTCTTATCGCGCAACAGACACAACTTAAAGAAAAGTGGTATGTATGGTCCAGATTTGTGCCGTTGGTAGTGTTTGTAGCGATCTGCGCGCTCGTCACAGCGGTCTCGCTGCTGCTGAGCGTCGAGGGGACGCTCGGTCCGCTCGGTTATTTCGGCACGCGTCCGATTGAGTTGGAGTCCAGCCTGGCATCGCTGGTGTGGGCGGTCAGTGCGGTATTCGGAAAAGCAGTTACCTACCAGTTCAGTTTCGGCTCGCGCAACATCCTCAGTCCGCTCTCGTCCGATGCGACGCAGCTGGGAACGGTTGTGCTCCTGGGAGGATTGCTCTATACGTTCTGGCTGCAATGGCGGGCGAAGATCGGCCTGGCGCTGGCCTGCCTGTTGACGCTGCTGATCGTGATGCTCACGGGCAAGATCTTCAGCGCACAGTACCTGATCTGGGTCGCTCCGCTGGTCGCTTATATAGGCAGGGGAAACTGGCGCTGGCTCGTCGGGTGGGGGAGCGTGTGCCTGCTCACGACGGTGATCTATCCGTTTCTTTACGAGCCAAACAAATTTCCGTTCGGTGCGCTGCTGCCACCATTCAGCGCGACGGTGCTTGTACGCAACGTGCTGCTGTTGCTCTTCACCTGCGCTCTGCTCTATGCGGCTTCGCGGAGTCGTCGGCGGGTTGAGGAAAGCGGAGCGATGGAAGATACTACAGCACAGCTTGCCAGCCCGGTACTCGACAAGCGAGGATAATATTCCGGACAAAGCATAAGAATGTTGAACCTTCGCTTTTTCTCGCAATTTGCTGTGCTTACATTATTATCTCAGCAATCGTTTTAATTCTTTATAGATAAAGAAGGTAGAACTCTTTATTAAACGCCGTCCATTAGAGGCTGTAGATATAGGAGAGTTCCTCTGTGTGCAAGCGGGCAGCACATTCTCAAAGCCCTCTGCAAGCCCATGCACAGGAACCATGCTCTTTTCTACAAGATCTTCGCAATACTCTATAAATAAGGATCATTGTACTTGATAAGTTCCATATTTTATGTTACCATTTCCTGGTTGAGTCCTTTTACTAAGTGGCTGTTAAGATTTCCACAGCCATCGCCAAATCGTGTTGTCATCTCCCTGTTTATTGTGTACGTTTTCTCTATTTGTAGGATGTAATACTTCTCTCTATGGTAGAGATTATCCTAGGAGGGATCTCATGGCGACCGGAGCACGCGTGGAGGATGTCCACATTATCTGGATAACGGCTGGATTGGGCTGTGATGGGGATACCATCTCAATCACCGCAGCTACCCAGCCCAGCATTGAGGATGTATTGTTGGGTGCCATACCGGGGCTACCCAGGGTGCATCTTCACAATCCCGTCCTGGCCTATGAAACTGGTGACAGCTTTATGTCCTGGTGGTATAAGGCGGAAAAAGGCGAACTTGACCCCTTTGTGCTCGTCGTAGAAGGCTCCATTCCCAATGAGCGCATCAAATCCGAGGGATACTGGGCGGCGCTCGGCACCAATGAGGCGACGGGGCAGCCCATCACGACCACTGAATGGGTCGACCGCCTGGCACCGAAAGCCTGGGGAGTGGTGGCGATCGGAACGTGCGCGACCTATGGAGGCATACATGCCATGGCGGGAAATCCGACCGGGGCAATGGGCCTTCCCGACTATCTGGGATGGAACTGGAAGTCGCAGGCAGGCCTGCCCATCGTCTGCGTTCCTGGCTGCCCGGTACAGCCCGATAACTTCACGGAGACGCTGCTCTATCTCCTTTACCAGGCAGCAGGTCTCTCGCCTATGATTCCGCTCGATGAGGCGCTGCGGCCAACATGGCTCTTCGGTCAGACCGTGCACGAGGGCTGTGATCGCGCGGGCTACTACGAGCAAGGCGACTTTGCCGAGGAATACGGCTCACCCAAGTGCATTGTGAAGTTGGGCTGCTGGGGTCCTGTCGTGCAGTGCAATGTCCCCAAACGCGGCTGGATGGCTGGCATCGGTGGCTGCCCGAACGTGGGTGGCATCTGCATAGGTTGTACCATGCCTGGCTTCCCGGACAAGTTCATGCCCTTCATGGACGAGCCACCGGGCGCGAAGTTCTCGTCCTTCGCGGTACGCACCTACGGTGTTACGATTCGCACGCTGCGCAAGTTCACGAAGGACACATTGAACAAAGAGCCTTCGTGGCGGCATACGGGCACGCAGCTCACCACGGGATATAAGCCGGTACAGCACTGATAAGCGCTGCAGCGCTCCCGCCTGCGAGTTTATACAGGTCCGTCTGACCGTTTGCCTCTATCTTCACGTCGTGGAATGTACCGGTAGTGAGTTTTCCCTGGTGAGATTTCCAAATGTAAGGAGAGAGCATGAGTACAGAGATTCGACGCGAGGACCCCTCGGCTCAGCCACCACAGCTTGTCGAGATGTCCTGGGATCCCATTACGCGTATCGTCGGCAGCCTGGGCATCTACACAAAAATAGATTTCAAGCAGCGCCAGGTCGTTGAATGCCACAGCACTTCGTCTATATTTCGAGGCTACAGCCTCTTTATGCAGGGGAAGGACCCGCGTGACGCCCATTTTATCACCAGCCGTATCTGCGGCATCTGCGGTGATAATCACGCGACCTGCGCCGTCTACGCTCAGAACATGGCCTTCGGGGTCAAGCCGCCGGCGATAGGCGAGTGGATACTCAACCTGGGCGAGGCGGCTGAGTACATGTTCGACCACTGCCTCTACCAGGACAATCTCGTCGGTGTCGATTTCTGCGAGCAGATGGTGCGTGAGACCAATCCCGGCGTTCTTGAGAAGGCCGAGCATACTGAGTCCCCCCACGCGCACCTGCATGGATACCGCACCATAGCCGACATCATGCGCTCGCTGAATCCGTTCACAGGCGAGTTCTATCGCGAGTCGCTGCAGATGAGCCGGACGACACGCGAGAAGTTCTGCCTGATGGAAGGGCGTCACGTACACCCCTCGACGCTCTACCCCGGCGGCGTGGGAACGGTCGCCACCATCCAGGTCTTCACGGACTATCTCGTCCGTCTGATGAAGTACGTCGAGTTCATGAAGAAGGTCGTGCCGATGCACGACGACCTGTTCGATTTCTTCTACGAGGCTCTGCCTGGCTATGAGAAGGTCGGACAACGGCAGATATTGCTGGGCTGCTGGGGATCGTTCCAGAACCCCGACGTGTGCGATTATGACTATCGCACGATGGCCGAGTGGGGACGCGCGATGTACGTGACGCCCGGTGTCGTCGTCGACGGTAAGCTGGTGACGACGAGCCTTGTGGATATCAACCTGGGCATGCGCATCCTACTCGGCAGCTCCTATTATGACGATTGGAACAACGAGCCACTCTTCGTGACACACGATCCGCTGGGCAATCCGATCGACAGGCGGCACCCCTGGAACCAGACGACGCTGCCGAAGCCGCAGAAGCGCGACTTCCAGAACAACTATAGCTGGGTGATGTCGCCGCGCTGGTACGATAAGCGCACCGGCAAGCACCTCGCGCTCGATACCGGCGGCGGACCGATCGCGCGCCTGTGGACGACCGCACTGGCGGGCCTGGTCGATCTCGGCGGTTATATCAAGGCGACCGGGCACAGCGTCAAGATCACGCTGCCACGCACCGCGTTGAAGCCTGAGATGGAACTGGAGTGGAAGATCCCGCAGTGGAGTAATGCTCTGGAACGCGACCGCGCCAGGACGTACTTCCAGGCATATTCTGCCGCCGCCGCGCTCCACTTTGTGGAGAAGGCGCTCGATGAGATACGTGCAGGCAGAACAAAGACATGGAACGACTTCAAGGTGCCCCAGGACGCGATCGGCTGTGGCTTCCACGAGGCGGTACGTGGCGTGCTCTCCCATCACGTCGTCATTCGCGACGGGAAGATCGCCAACTATCACCCCTATCCGCCGACACCCTGGAACGCCAATCCGCGCGACATCTATGGAACGCCTGGCCCCTATGAAGACGCGGTACAGAACACGCCAATCTTCGAGGAGAACGGCCCGGACAACTTCAAAGGCATCGATATCATGCGCGCGGTGCGCAGCTTCGATCCCTGCCTGCCGTGCGGAGTGCACATGTACCTGGGTCCCGGCAAGGAACTACAGATCGTCCACTCTCCCACGTTCGGCGTGGGCGGCTAACGTAGCAAGCTTACAGATGGGCTGTATCTCTTAGGCGGCCCGTCTGTACTGCATGGAAGAAAGGCTGTAGCATGCAACATGATGTGCAGAAAGCCTCCTCCTGGACGGGGCGCATCGAGGCGCTGGTTGAGAGGGTCGCCCGGTTCCCCGATGCCGACGCGCGCGCCACCACCGAGGAATTGCTGCAAACGGTGCTTGAAATGTACGGAGAAGGGATCTCACGCCTGCTTGAACAGGTCTACGAGCACAGTGGAGGGGATACGGCGCTACTGGAAAAGATCGCTGACGACGAGCTGGTCGGCTCCTTACTGCTGCTGCATGGGTTGCACCCGCTCACGATCGAGCAGAGGATCGTGCGTGGGATCGAAGAGGTGCGTCCCTACCTGGAGAAGCACGGAGGGAACGTCGAACTGGTGAAGGTCGCAGATAACGTGGCCTATCTGCAACTGCAAGGGAGCTGCCAGGGCTGTTCCTCCTCTACGACGACACTGAAAACGGCCATCGAGGAGACCCTTTACCGAGTGGCCCCCGACCTGGAGCGGATCGAGACGGAGGATGCTAACACGCCGGCGGCAAAACCGGTTATATTTATCTCTCCAAGGCGCAAACGGAGTGAGCCTGTTGTGCAGCAGACTAGATAAGGAATAGGCTATGACAGCAGATTCCAATCGCCGCTTCAATCGACCTGAAGCTCCGCTGGGTGCATTGCAACGCTTTGCGCGCAGCACGCCTCCTCGCGCAACGCTAGAGCACTGCGATCTGTGCAATGAGGTCGTGCCCTCCGAACACCGGCACCTGCTGGACCTCGCCAACCGCTCGCTGCTCTGTGCATGTAGGGCCTGCGCGCTGCTCTTCGATAAAGAGGGCGCGGGCAGTGGCAAGTACCTGATCATTCCGCAGCGCGTCCTGGCCCTGCCGGATTTTCAGATGAGCGATGGCGAGTGGGAAGAGTTGATGATACCCGTGAACATGGCTTTTCTCTATCGCAGCAGTGGAGAGAAGCCCATCGCCGCCTTCTATCCCGGTCCCGCCGGCGCTACAGAGTCGATGCTGGAGCTTGCGCAATGGAACGTGCTGGTGGATAATAACCCCATCTTGGAGACGATGGCGCATGATGTCGAGGCGCTGCTGATCAACCGGGTGCGTGGCGCTCGCGAATATTACATCGTCCCCATCGACAGTTGTTATCAGCTCGTGGGGCTGATCCGTCTCTCCTGGCGCGGGCTGAGCGGCGGTGAGGAGGTCTGGAAGAAGATCCTGGCCTTCTTCACAGATCTACGAGCAAGGGCAAAAACGCCGGAGACACCTATAACAGGAAGAGGTGCGACCGATGCCTGACCTGAACTTCGCGGTGGTCGGGGCCGAGATTCCCACCTTTGCCGCAACGCCGACGCTGCTCTTCAAGTTGCGCGTAACGAACGCCAACGAGCAGGAGCGCATACACAGCGTGACTTTGCGCAGCCAGGTCCAGATCGCGGCAACGCGCAGAAGATACAACGCTGATGAGCAGGCGCGCCTGGGCGATGTCTTCGGCGAGCCACAACGCTGGGGCGAGACGCTGCGCAGCCAGCTTTGGACGCATACTAGCACCGTTGTGCCGCCATTCGCGGGCAACACTGTCGTCGATCTTCCGGTGCCATGCACGTATGATTTCGAGGTCGTGAGCACGAAATATTTCAACGCGTTGGAAGGCGGCGATATCCCGCTCTCCTTCCTGTTCAGTGGCACGATATTTTACGAGGGAGCAACCGGACAGCTCCAGGTGGGGCAGATCTCCTGGTCGAAGGAGGCGACGTTTCGTCTACCGGTCGCGCTCTGGCAGGAAATGATCGCCCACTACTATCCCAACAGCGCCTGGATACGTCTGCATAAGTATGCCTTCGACCAGCTCTACCAGTATAAGCTGCGCAAGGGGCTTCCGACGTGGGAAGACGTTGTGGCTCATCTGCTTCAGGACAGTAGCGAAGGAATAGAGCAGTGAAGATAGAGCAAATACGAGAAATCGCCGACGCCATTCTCTACGAGGGATATCTACTCTATCCATACCGGCACTCGTCGATAAAAAACCGCCAGCGCTGGATGTTCGGCATCGTCTCTCCCAGGGTTGCAACAGGCGTCTCTTCCCACGCCTGGCGCATGCAGACGCAATGCCTGCTCGTGGGAGACGCAGCTACGCACCTCGACGTGCGTGTGCGCTTCCTCCATATATTGGAGCGCGCGCCAAAGACACCAGAGCCAGCGTCCCAATCCACGTTGCATGCCTCCCAGACGGAAGAGGTCCGGCGCTCAACCTCCCTCGAGGTCTGGGAAGAGGGCATACCACGCGAGGTGAGCGCGCTCGATGTAGTGCTGAATGATCTACTAAGCGCGGAACAGCGCATCGAGATCGACATTCCAGGCGGAGAACTGGAGGATGCTCATGATCCCCTGGCTGTTCGCTCTCAGCAAGCTATCATAGGAACGGTGACGATCGGAGCGGAGCCGGTCGGAGAGCGGGTGTACAGGCTCACCGTGCGCATCGAAAATACAACGCCGGGAGATACGCAGCAAAACGCTATGTTGCAGTCATTCGTCTCGACGCACACGCTCCTGCAGGTACACCAGGGATCGTTCGTCTCGCAGTTGGAGCCGCCGGAGGCGCTTTCGGCGCTCGTGCAGAAATGCCAGAATCTCTCCACATGGCCCGTACTGGTAGGGGACGAGGGCGAGGCCGACGCGATGCTCTCCTCGCCCATCATCCTGTACGACTACCCGCGCATCGCACCGGAGAGCGTGGGAACGCTCTTCGACGGCACGGAGATCGACGAGATCCTGACGCTGCGCATCCTCACCCTGACGGACGAGGAGAAGCGAGAGATGCGCGAGGCTGACGCGCGCACACGCGACCTGCTGGAACGCACCGAGGCGCTCTCGGCGGAACAGCTTCTCAAGCTGCACGGCGTGATTCGCAGCCTGAAGCCGACCGACAAGGCAGGGGAGAGCATGGAGCCCGCAGAAGCAGCGCCAAAAGCAGTTGCTGTAAAGAACGGGACCGTGCGGACGAGAGATCGCGTGCGCCTGCATCCGAGCGCACAGGCTGACGCATTCGACATTCTACTCAACGGCAAAACCGCCCGTGTCGAAGAGATCAAGCAGGACTTCGAGGGCCGCTACTACCTCGTCGTCACGTTGGACGACGATCCTGGACGCGAGCAGGAGGACGAGCGCGTGCTGCCCGGACACCGTTTCTTCTTCTATCCGCAGGAGGTCGAGCGATTGGGGGAGGCGCGATGAGTTCTCCCACTCCCCCCCAGCGGGTACTGATCGCCTGCATCGGCAATATCTTTCTGGGAGACGATGGCTTCGGTGTCGAGATGGCGCAGCGCCTGATGCGCAGAAGCTATCCACATTACGTAGAAGTGATCGATTTCGGCATTCGCGGCGTGGAACTGGCCTACACCCTGCTCGACGACTACGACGAACTGATCCTTGTCGACGCCGTACCACGCGGAGGATCACCAGGAACGCTCTATCTTTTAGAGATCGATATGGAGAACATTCCTGCAGGGGACGCAACGCGCGTGACCCTCGACGCGCACAGCATGGACCCGGTCAGGGTACTGGCCTTCGCGCGCTTGCTAGGTGCGCGCCCGATACACGCGCTGCTCGTCGGCTGCGAACCCGCGCTGCTGGGAAGCGTGGGAGACTACGAGGATATGCAGATGGGACTGAGCGAACCGGTACAGGCCGCTCTGGATGACGCGGTCAAGATGATCGATGATCTTATTGAGCAATGGTATACTTTAAGCAACGACCCCGTCGAGAAAGGAAAGACACGATGATTACAATTGATCTTCGCAAAGTGCTGCTGGTGATTTTTCTGGTTATAGTTGGGATAACAGCGTATCAATATCGCGATGTTATGCGCTACTTACGCATGCGCTCGATGTAAAGTTCCAGGGATGAGACATTATATCCATGCACGAACTCGCCATTGCCGAGAGTATCGTTGAAGGCGTCACCCGGCACGCACAGGAGTGTCGCGCCCAGCGCGTCACATCCGTACGCGTGCAGATCGGCGAGGCCTGCGGCATCGTCAGCGACTCGTTGGCCTTCTCATTCGAGATGATCGCCAACATGGAGCCGTTGCTCAGCGGGGCGAAGCTGGTGATCGAGCGCGTGCCGCATAGGGCGCGCTGCCGACACTGCAACAAAGAGTTCAACGTGATACACTTTATTGCACAGTGTCCCACTTGCGAGACATGGGACACGGATATCATCTCCGGTACGGAACTGCGTGTTCTCGATATGGAAATCGAAACAGGCAAGGAGTAGTTTTCTATGGTAAAAATCTCCATAGTGCAGAACATCCTGGCGGCCAACGACGAGGTTGCGCAGGAGATCCGGCAGAAGCTGCTAGCGCATGGCCTGCGCACGATCAATATGATGAGCTCGGCGGGCGCAGGCAAAACCACACTGCTCGAACAGACGATCAGGCACCTGAACGGGCGTCTGAGGCTCGGAGTGATCGAGGGCGATGTCGAGACCGCAGCCGACGCCGAGCGCATCGCCGCCGCCGGTGGGGAGAGCGTTCAGATCATCACACAGGGCGCCTGCCATCTTGAGGCGCACATGGTGCGCGCGGCCCTTGCCCAGCTCGACCTGGACGCCATCGACATGCTCATCGTCGAGAACATCGGCAATCTCGTCTGCCCGGCTGGCTGGGACCTGGGCGAGGATCTCAAGGCGGTGGTCGTCAGCACAACGGAGGGAGACGACAAGCCCGCCAAGTACCCACATATGTTCGCGGCCTCGCAGATCATGATCATTAATAAGATCGACCTGCTGCCTTATGTCGACTATGACCTGAGCGCGGTGAAACGCTTCGCGCTGGCAGTGAATCCGCGCCTGCGTATCTTCGAGGTGAGCTGTCGCACAGGCGAAGGGATTGCGGCATGGTGTGAGTGGCTAGTCTCGTTTGCGCATGCAACAACCGAGGCAACAACAGAAGTGGAGGTGAGCAGGTAGCATGGAAGCGGTCTCGACGCTGCAACGCCGGCGTATCCTCATTCAAGGTATCGTACAGGGCGTGGGCTTCCGGCCCTTCGTCTACGGACAGGCGCACCACTACGGCCTGTGCGGCTTTGTGTTGAACGACAGCACCGGCGTCACCATCGAAGTCGAGGGGTCTATGACGGATCTCGACGCGTTCCAGCACGCATTGACTGAGAAGGCACCGCTCCTGGCGCGCATCGACACGCTGGCCGTCGAGCAGATACCCCTATGCCTCGATACATCCTTCGTCATCGCGCACAGCCAGAGCAGCAGTGAGCGCCTGGCGCTGATCTCGCCCGATACCTCGACATGCGCCGACTGCCTGCATGAGCTCTTCGATCCCACCGACCGCCGCTACCACTACCCGTTTATCAACTGCACCAACTGCGGGCCACGCTTCACCATTGTACAGGGCGTGCCCTACGACCGGGCCAACACCACCATGAGCGTCTTCCCACTGTGCCCGGATTGCCAGGCCGAATACGATGATCCGCTCAGCAGGCGCTTTCACGCTCAACCGAATGCCTGTCCCATATGCGGTCCACAGATGCAACTGCTCGCCCAGGACGGAGCGCCCATCGCCAGCGCCGATCCCATCGCCGCCGCCGCACAGCGATTAGCAGATGGGCAAATTCTAGCAGTGAAGGGCCTGGGAGGGTATCACCTGGTCTGCGACGCGCGCAACGAAGATGCAGTGGGACAGTTGCGGAGCCGCAAGCGCCGCGAGGCCAGACCCTTTGCGTTGATGGTTCCCGATCTAGAAACGGCGCGGCAGCTCTGTACAATCAGCGCAGACGAGGCAAAGCTCCTGCAATCGTACCGGCGCCCCATCGTCTTACTACAACAGACGTCTGACCGTTCGGTAGCACCATCGGTAGCGCCAGAACATAACACACTGGGAATTATGTTACCTTACGCACCGTTCCATTATCTGCTCCTGCATGCGTTCTCGCGCTGCATGGGCCAGGGGCGTCCGGCGGCGCTGGTCATGACCAGCGGCAATGTGAGCGACGAGCCGATAGCGTACCGCGACGAAGATGCACTCGCGCGTCTCGCGACCATCGCCGATGCCTTCCTGACGCACAACCGCGCGATCCATATGCGCTGCGACGACACGGTGATGCGCGCGGCGGCCCACGGAGAACAGTTCTTCCGACGGTCGCGCGGTTATGCGCCAGAGCCGCTCTCGCTACCACACGAATGTCCCGTTCCTGTGCTGGCCTGCGGCGGACACCTCAAGAACACGTTCTGCCTCGGTAAGAGCAGGCAGGCGTTTCTCAGCCATCACATCGGCGACCTGGACAATCTGGAGACGCTCATCTCGTTCCGCGAGGGGATAGAACATTATAAAGATCTCTTTGGCATCGCGCCCCAGGTCATAGCGCACGACCTGCACCCTGAATATCTGGCGACCAAATATGCTCTCGACGCGGCTATCCCCTATAAGATCGGCGTGCAGCACCATCATGCGCATATCGCCAGCGTCATCGCTGAGCACGGTCTGGAAGGACCGGTGATTGGGGTAGCGGCTGACGGCACAGGCTATGGCACGGACGGCGCGGTGTGGGGCTGCGAGGTGATGGTCGCCGACCTGGAGGATTTTCAACGCGTGGCGCATCTCGCATACGTGCCGCTGCCGGGCGGTGAGCAGGCGATCCGCCAGCCGTGGCGCATGGCCGCCGTCTACCTCGCGCAGGCATACGGCGACGACTTTCTTGCACTGGACATACCCTTTGTGGAGCAGATGGACCAGAGACGCTGGCACACGCTTGCCCAGATGATAGCACGCTCCATGAATACGCCGCCCACCTCCAGCCTTGGACGCCTGTTTGATGCCGTCGCCGTACTGCTGGGTATAACGGCGATCGGCGCGCAACCGGAGCGCGAGAACCAGCTTTACGAGGGGCAGGCCGCGATCGAGATGGAGATGCGCGCCGCCGCGCTAACCGGCGCTATGGAGAGCTATCCCTTCGCGCTGCACGCGGGCAGCCCTGCGCAGCTCGACGTACAGCCGCTAATACGCGCCATCGTCCAGGACATCCAGCGCGGCATCCCTGCCGCACAGATCGCCGCAAGATTTCACTATTCGATCGCGCAACTGCTCGCGGAGGCGTGTACGCAGACGCGCGAGCGCACACAGATACACAGCGTTGCACTAAGTGGAGGAGTATTTCAGAATCGCCTGTTGCTTGAACAACTCACCTTGCAGCTTGCACGACAGGGCTTCCAGGTCTACACCAACCGGCGCGTCCCGCCGAACGATGGTGGATTGAGCCTGGGGCAACTGGCAGTAGCAGCGGCGCTCATGAGGCAGGACTGACGAGTTCCACCAATGCGATGTTGTCATAAACGTCGTATTTTCAATGACGAGGAGGGTATCATGTGTTTAGGCATTCCGGGTCAGATCGTAGAGATCGTAGATGAGACCTATGACATCGCAAAGGTCGAGGTTTCCGGAATCAAACGCAACATCAGCATCGCCCTGGTGCGACCGGACGGCATCGGGCCGGGCGACTGGGTGCTGGTCCACGTAGGCTTCGCTATGAGCAAGATCGACGAGAAGGAGGCGCACGACACACTGCAGGCACTCCAGTTAATGGGCGATCCCTACAGAGACGAGATGGAGATGTTGCACAGCAGTCAGATTGAGTGACGCTGGAAAGAGAGAAGGGCGATGGCTGCTGATACCAACGCGCTGCAACAACGGCTCACAGCGCGCTTCACACAGAGTATTGAGGTACCAAAGACGTTCTTCGCGGCGGAGGCGGAGCAGATAGCACAGGCGTGCTGGTCGATGGCGCGGCGCTTCCACCAGGGAGGCAGGCTGCTGGCATTCGGCAGCGGGTCCTGGGCGACCGACGCGCAGCACGTCGCAGTCGAGTTCGTCCATCCCGTCATCGTTGGCAAGCGGGCACTCCCTGCACTCGCGCTAACCAATGATAGCGCCACGCTCAGCGGCTCACTCGCCAGCAGAGAGAGCCACGAGTTCTTCAGCAGACAGTTGCAGGTGCTGGCACGGTCCCAGGATATCGCGCTGGGCTTCTCGCAGGATGGAAACGATGCGGCAGTGCTGGCGGCGCTTGACGTGGCGCGCAGGATGGGTCTACTCACGCTGGGACTGAGCGGAGGCGAAGGTGGTCAGATCACGCAGATGACGGTCGATTTCCGCTTCATCGTGCAGGCGAACGATCCGTTGGTGATACAGGAGACGCACGAGACGCTCTACCACATCCTGTGGGAACTTGTACATATTTTCTTTGAGCATGAAGGGATGTTGCGATGATGAATAGTAAAGCTCCGTATTCGGCTGCTAACGACGCTGCGCGTCTACCTACGGTCAAGCAGCCGCAAGGTAGTAATCCATTCGCCTGTATGCTTGACGAAGAGGGACACTGCATCACCTGTTCGGACGAGGCGCTCTCCGTGAAGGTGTTGCTCGTCGATCGGGAGACGGAGATGGCGCGCGTGGAAGTGCAGGGCAAAGAAGAGGAGGTAGACATCACGCTGATCGAGAACGTACGGCCCGGCGATATCTTGCTGGTGCACGGCGGCGTCGCCATCGCCTGCACAGAGGGAAACGGCGATGAATAGCGAGGGATCGGAGTACGACCGGCTCTTCTACCCATACCTTTTCGAGGGCGGTCAGGTCAGCACCGAGGAGGTACTGGCACAGGTGCGGCACTCGATACTGGAGAAGTGCGCCGAGATCGTCGAACTCCGGCGCGTCGTGCTTGAGCGGTCAGGTCCGCAGATCATCGCCGTTGGGCGCGCAATGGCACGGGCCTTCGCCTCCGGCGCGACGCTGCTGGCCTTCGGGAACGGCGGCAGCACTACCGACGCGCAGGACATCGTGACCGAACTGCTGCGCCCGCCGTTTCCCTCCTGGTCGCCGCTACCGGCGATCGCGCTGACCAACGACAGCGCCGTCATCACAGCGGTAGGCAACGACGTTGGCTTCGAGAATATCTATGCACGCCAGGTGATCGCCTTCGGCAAACCAGGCGACATCGCGCTGGGCATCTCGACCAGCGGCAACTCAGCGAATATTCTGTTTACCTTCGAGCAGGCTAAGAAGCAGGGATTGCTGACGATAGGACTGGCCGGGTACGATGGCGGGAAGATGGCACGTTCTGCTGCCGTTGACTACTGCATCACCACGGCTGGCGATCATATTCCGCGCCTCCAGGAGGTGCAGGCGACCACATATCACGCGCTGCTGGAGATCGTGCAGCTTTTGTTACAAGAGGATAAATTATAGCAAACCGAGAGTTATGTGCAGTCTGACGCGCAAGGAGCAAATGCGATGAAATATGTCGATGAATACCGGGATTCAGACCTGGCGCGTTCCATCTCAACAGAGATCGCGCGCCTTAGCAACGGACGCAGTATCAAATTGATGGAGGTCTGCGGAGGGCACACGCACACCATCTACAAGCACGGCATCGAGGATGTCCTGCCCCCCAATATCGACCTCGTGCACGGGCCCGGCTGCCCGGTCTGCGTGCTCCCAATGGGGCGCATCGACGACGCCATCGCCATTGCGCATACCGAGAACGTCATCTTCACCACCTTCGGCGACATGATGCGCGTCCCCGGCTCACACGGCAGCCTGCTCGACGCCAAGGCTGAGGGTGCCGACGTGCGCTTCGTCTACTCGCCGCTCGACGCGCTCAAGATCGCGCACCAGAACCCCGATCGCCAGGTGGTATTTTTCGCCATCGGCTTCGAGACCACGGCTCCATCCACCGCCGTTACCCTGCTACGCGCGCAGGCGGAGAAGATTAAGAACTTCTCCATCTTCTGCAACCACGTCACCATCATACCCGCGATCAAGGCTATTCTGGACTCGCCCGACCTGCGCCTGGACGGCTTTCTTGGGCCGGGACATGTGAGCATGGTGATCGGCATGCGACCGTACACATTTATCGCGCGCGACCACCACAAGCCCATCGTCATCGCAGGCTTCGAGCCGCTCGACATTATCCAGACGACGTACATGGTCGTCAAGCAGCTCAGCGAAGGGCGGGCCGAAGTCGAAAACCAGTACGCGCGCGTCGTGCGGGCAGAGGGCAACGTCAAAGCCCTGGAGGCGATGGCACGCACGATGGAGCTGCGTCCCTTCTTCGAGTGGCGCGGGCTGGGCTTCATCACGCACAGCGCACTGAAGCTACGCCCGGAGTTCGCGCCGTGGGACGCCGAGCTGCGCTTCGAGGTGCCGGGCCTGCGCGTCGCCGATCCCAAAGCCTGCCAGTGTGGAGAAGTGCTCAAGGGCGTTATCAAGCCGTGGGAGTGCAAGGTCTTCGGCACTGCCTGCACGCCGGAGACGCCGATCGGCACTTGCATGGTCTCGCCGGAGGGGGCCTGCGCCGCCTACTTCAGTTACGGACGCTTCTCGATGGCATCCGAACGCTCGCGGCTGAACATTCTGCCGGTCACGCAGGCAAGGGAGGCTTAGCGCTTCCCGGCCATGTCAAGGTGATGCATGGTTTTAAAAGATAGGACGGAGGACTTTATGGAGAGACAGGACGCGCGCGTCGACGAGGTACTGAACAAGATCGAGCGCACACGGCAGGCGCGGCGCAACAAATTCTATCTGCGCGACGAGCATATCACGCTCAGTCATGGCAGCGGCGGCAAGGCGACACACAACCTGATCGAGGGCGTCTTCGCGCCCGCCTTCTCCAACCCGATACTCGACCAGATGGACGACTCGGCGCGGCTGGAGATCTCCGGTGCGCGCCTCGCCTTCACTACCGACACCTACGTCGTCAGCCCGCTCTTCTTTCCAGGCGGCGACATTGGCAAGCTCGCCGTACATGGCACGATCAACGATCTCGCAATGGCGGGTGCCGAGCCGCTGTATCTCTCCGCTGGCTTCATCTTAGAGGAGGGCTTCCCCATCGCCGACCTGAAGCGCATCGTCACCTCGATGGCACTGGCGGCGAAAGAGGCTGGCGTCTCCATCGTCACCGGTGACACCAAGGTCGTGCAGCGCGGCAAAGCGGACGGTCTGTTTATCAACACGGCGGGCATCGGTCTCATACGCAACGCAGCGGTAGCGGGACAGGTCCAGGTGCAGCCGGGCGACCGGGTGCTGTTGAGCGGACCCGTCGGGGACCACGGCATCGCCATCATGCTGGCGCGCGACGAGCTCGACATCGAGACGAGCGTTGTGAGCGACACGGCACCGCTGCATACGCTGGTGGCGCACCTGCTGGCGGCGGTCGGAGACGGTGTGCGCTGCCTGAAGGACCCCACACGCGGCGGCGTCGCAACCACACTCAACGAGATCGCCCTGAGCTCCGAAGTCTCCATTGCCCTCGACGAACGGGCCATCCCCATCCACGCCGAAGTCAGGGGTGCCTGCGAGATACTGGGCCTGGACCCCTTGACGATCGCCAACGAGGGCAAGTTACTAGCCATCGTCAGGCCGGAGGCCGAGCGGGAAGCCCTGGCGGCGCTGCGCAGTCATCCGCTGGGACGCGAGGCCGCGCTGATCGGTACGGTGCAGGCCCAGCCGCCGGGGATGGTCTTCTTACGCACCGATATCGGGGGAACGCGAGTTCTGGATATGTTAGTGGGCGATCCTCTGCCACGCATATGTTAAACTAAAGGAAGGATGCAGAAAAGTCTCTCTATGTGAGATGAGGATGTCGCCCACCTTCTCACCTTCTGCAAGAACAACGCGCCTGATCAGCGCGTTGTTCGGGTTTTTGGGAATACGTCCTATAATCGCTCTTTACTGAATAGACATCATTCAGCAGAGGATACCCGAAACCTGTTCGTCAATCAAATCTATCAAGGTAATTCAGGGACATCACCGTATCGGGCATGCTGACCACAATTTAGCGGTCTTACGCCATATTGCTCTCAATCTCCCGCGGCAAGAACGTACGGCCAAGGTCGGCGTCAAAACCAAACGGCTCAAAGCTGGTTGGAGCAATGAGGATCTCCTGAAAGTTTTAGGTATCCCAAATTAAGATGCGATTGCCCTGGAAACACGCCTCTTGTCTCTTGCATTTCATGTGTTTCAAATGTAATCTAATAGTGCGTGAGGAAAAAGAGGTTATTGAAAGGCGGGCAATGGCGGGGGCCAGCCATAGGATCAACCCACGCCACTACATTTTTTGCATTGGAAGGGGAATTATGGATATTATCCTGATCGGAGCACCGGGAGCGGGGAAGGGGACACAGGCTGAGAAGCTTTCTCAGCTCTTTGGAATGCGCCATATTGCTAGCGGTGACTTGTTCGAAAAGGCATTTGAAGAGCAGACAGAGCTTGGGTTAAAAGCGCGGATGTATGTTGATCTAGGGGAACTGGTTCCCGATGAGATGACGATCCCGATGGCGCTTCGTCACATTGAGGAACCTGAGAGTACGCATGGCGTAGTGCTGGATGGCTTTCCGCGCACTCTCTCGCAAGCACTGGCACTGGATGCAGAACTACAACAGCTCAACCGACAGATTGATCTCGTGATCTCCCTCAAGGTTTCGCGTGGAGAATTACTGAGGAGGCTAGCGGGCAGAGTATTCTGTCGAGCAAATTCACACGTCTACAATGTCGAGCTTCACCCACCGAAAGTGCCTGGTGTGTGTGATCTGGACGGCAGTATGCTCTATCAACGTCCTGATGATACAGGAGAAGCAGTGCGAAAAAGGCTGGTCGTCTTCTTCTATGCAGCCGGCCAGGTGCTCGACCACTACAAAAAGCAGAACAAGTTGAGGGAGGTGGATGGCAATCAAAGTATCGACCAGGTACAGGCGATGATCACGAGTGAGATAAATGATTACATGGGGAAAAGGTAGAAAGCAGGGAGAGGTGTTCTCATGGTACAAAAAACGCCAATAACCGTGGCATACGGGGATGGCATCGGGCCAGAAATCATGGAAGCGACCCTCCATATCCTAAAAGCAGCGGAGGCCCGTATCGAAATTGAACCCATCGAAGTGGGCGAGAAAGTCTATTTGCGCGGCATCAGCGCCGGTATTGAGCCAGGCGCCTGGGAGTCTCTGCGGCGCACGCGGGTCTTCCTGAAAGCGCCCATCACGACTCCCCAGGGTGGTGGATACAAGAGCCTCAACGTCACCACTCGCGTCACGCTAGGGCTCTATGCTAATGTACGACCCTGTGTATCCTACTATCCGTTTGTCGATACCAGGCATCCCGACATGGATGTGGTCATCATTCGTGAGAACGAGGAAGACCTTTATACCGGCATCGAGTATCGCCAGACGCATGATATGGTGGAGAGCCTGAAACTGATTAGTCGTCCCGGCTCCGAAAAAATCGTGCGTTACGCCTTCGAGTACGCTCGAAGCCACAATCGTAAGAAGGTTGTCTGCTTCATCAAAGATAATATTATGAAGCTGACCGATGGCCTCTTCCACAAGGTATTTAACGAGATTGCGGAAGAATATCCCGATATTCAGAATGAGAGCTGGATCGTTGACATCGGGTCAGCAAAACTAGCCGACACCCCAGAAGCATTCGATGTGCTTGTCTTGCCTAACCTGTATGGTGATATTCTTTCCGACGTGGCGGCTCAGCTTGCCGGTTCGGTTGGTCTCGCTGGTTCAGCAAACATTGGCGATAGTTGCGCGATGTTTGAGGCCATTCACGGTTCCGCTCCTCGTCGTGCGAGCCAGAACATCGCCAATCCCTCTGGGTTATTGCTCGCGGCGGTGATGATGCTGGTTCACATCAATCAACCAGATGTCGCGACACTCATACACAATGCCTGGTTGCGTACTGTTGAGGATGGCATTCACACCTACGATATTTATGTGGAGGGGGTGAGCAAAGCAAAGGTTGGTACAAGAGAGTTCGCGGAGGCCGTTAGCGCTCGTCTTGGTCAGGAGCCACATATGCTCAAGGCAATTCGTTATACGTCAGCGCCGGCACTTATTACCAATGAACAGGTGAGCGCATCCTCGTCTTCCGAGAAGAAGGATCTGGTGGGGGTAGATATCTTCCTGGATTGGCATAGCGGAAGTGCCGAGGAACTGGGCGAGAGCTTTAAGAAGCTGAGCAGTCATGGCCTCGAGTTGAAGGTGATTACGAACCGTGGCGCGAAGGTGTGGCCGGAGGGCCTGCCCGAGACGTTCTGTACGGATCAGTGGCGCTGCCGTTTCATGGCACCTCATGCTGGCGATGTAATCAACCATTTGCAGATCATCGCACTGCTTCAGCACATAGACGAAGCAGGCTATGACTTCATTAAGTTTGAGAACCTGTACAACTTCGATGGCCGACCGGCATACTCGACGGTACAGGGTGCATAGGTTTGTAAAATAGGTTCTCTCGAAAATCTCGGTCATACCTCTCTATCTGTAAATCATTTCATTCCATGAACGGAATCTGTACAATTATATGGGTGCTTTTCAGAGGCTCTCGATCACAAAACAGAGTTCGACGCGTGATATTCTGTGGTTGTTTATTGCTACGCGCATTGTGCTCATCATTATTACATATATCGCTTATATTCTGCTCACGGCACCTAAATACTCAAGTACGCCGGTGGATGTCGTTGCCCTGTTCACGACCTGGAACCGCTGGGACGCCGCTAATTATGTAAGGATCGCGCAGTACGGCTACGAGCAGCGGGTCGACCTGGCCTTCTTTCCGCTCTTTCCCCTGCTCGTCAGCGCGATCGGGCACGTGCTGGGCAGTTGGAGCTACTTGCTCGCCGGAACGCTGATCAGCAACGGAGCACTACTGGGCGTGCTCTTCCTGCTCTATAGGCTGGCGACCGATGCGTTCGACGCGACGACGGCGCAGCGCACGCTACTCTACCTGTGCATCTTTCCCACAGCGCTCTTCTTTTTCGCGGCCTACAACGAATCGCTATATCTCCTGTTCACGGTGGGGGCGTTTCTGGCATTGCAGAGGCAGCGGTGGGGGCTGGCTGGCTGGCTGGGCCTGCTGGCGTCGCTCACACGCTCGGTGGGTATTCTGTTCGTTATCCCTTATCTCTATGAATTGTGGGTGACGCGGGAGCAGGTGCTCACGAACGTACGCAGCTTCGTGATTAGCGTGTTGCCTGTCGCTCTGATTCCCCTGGGAACGGCGCTCTACGGCATCTACTGCTGGATAACGGTCGGCGATCCACTGGCGTTCGTCCATGTGCAGCAGCATTCGGGCCGTTACCTGGCGTGGCCCTGGCAGGGGATCTGGCAGGCGACTACGGCACTGCTGATCGAACCACAGGCGTTCGGCTCCTCCAACCAGGCACACCTGCTGCTCGATCTGGCAGCGACGCTCGGTTTTATCGCGTTGGTGATTGTGGGCTGGCGCAGACAGCGTATGAGCTACAACCTGTGGATGTGCTTCAATATTGTCTACATCCTGCTCTATCCGGCCCTGGATAAGCCCGATATCCTGCTCTCCAATCAGCGCTTCGTGCTGGAACTGTTCCCGGCGTTTTTGACGCTGGCGCTGCTCGGCATACAGAAGCCACGCCTGCATCAGGCGCTGGTCCTGATCTTCCCCACGCTCCTGGCGGTCTTGAGCATCGCATTTTTGATGAATCGTTGGATCGTGTAGCATGTATTCGTGCTCTTGACTTTCCATCCCTGACTCCACTAGAATAACCAGGAAAAACTTGAAGGTCATTTTGAAAGCTGGTCATGAAACGTGCTCCAACCCGCGATATAATCTGGCTCTTTCTCGCGACGCGCCTGCTGCTGATGCTGGTGACGTACTTCGGCTATATTCTGCTGACCGCGAGCAAGTATTCGGGCGCACAGGTGAACCTGGCGGCATTCTTCTCCTCCTGGGATCACTGGGACGCGCAGCGATACCTGTCGATCGCACAATATGGCTATAAGACGCCGTTCGATTTTGCCTTTTTTCCGCTCTTCCCGCTTTTGACGGCGCTTCTCACGCCTCCACTGGGTAGTTGGAGCTATCTGTTCGTCGGGATGCTGATCAGCAATGGGGCGCTGCTGGGCATGCTGTTCGTGCTCTACCAGCTTGCCGTGGATAGCGGCGGCGAGCAGGTGGCACGGCGGACGCTGCTGTATCTGTGCATTTTCCCCACGGCGTTCTTCTTTTTCGTGGCCTACAACGAGTCGTTATTTTTATTGTGCGTCACCGGAGCGTTTCTCGCGCTACGGCGGCAGCGCTGGTGGGTAGCGGGACTGCTCGGCCTCTTCGCCACTCTGACGCGCTCGGCGGGAATATTGCTGGTCATACCATATCTTTACGAACTGTGGCAGGCGCGCGAGAGCTTAGTGGTGAAAGGGCGCACGTTGGTGTTTGCCGTGGCGCCGATTGTGCTGATTCCGTTGGGCATACTCCTGTATAGCCTCTATTGCTGGAAGATGACGGGCAATCCACTGATATTCGCTTCGGTGCAGTATCACTGGGCGCGCCATCTCTCCTGGCCGTGGGTCGGCATCTGGCAGGCGCTCTTCGAGTTCTTCTGGAATCAGCCGTTTGGCTCATTTAATGAGGTCCACGTGCTGCTCGACCTCAGCGCGACGCTGGCTTTTATCACGCTGGCTATAGTGGGGAGGCGCCAGTTGCGCGGGAGTTATACGTTGTGGACGGGTTTTCTCCTGCTGTACATAATTCTGACGCCGAGCATAGATCAGCACGATTCGCTGATCTCCAATCAGCGTTTTGTGTTGGAGATGTTCCCGGCATTCATTACGTTGGCGATGCTCGGTATACAGAGGCCACGCCTGCACCAGGCATGTATGCTGCTCTTTCCTCCCCTACTCGCCACGCTCAGTCTGCTCTTTGTAATGAACCGTTGGATGGTATGAAAGTTTATGGCACAAAAAATTTCAGGAGCTATTCCTGCATCAAATGGTGAAAGATTGCACACAAAGCGCTCTAATGCGGACACGGGGATGATATTCTATACGCTGGCCTTTGTCCTGTGTGTCCTGATCAGTGTCACGCCGCTTAACCGCCTGGCGGGTACGACTTTTCTGCTGGCACTCCCAACCAATACGTTGCTTATCGACGTGGGGACGTGGTTGCCGATCGACCTCGGCTTCAGCGCTCATGCTCGTGACTCGCAGCTCACGACGCATACCGTTCTGCTGCTCACGCTGGTAGCGCTGGCCTTTCTGATCTACGGATTGTGCGCCCGGTATATACAGCGACGCCCGCAGCAGGATAGCTACAGGCGTATCCTGGGACTGATCTGGATCGGGACAATTAGCGCGGGACTGGTCTTTCTCCTGACGCCGGGTATGCTCTCGCACGATGCATTCGTTTACGCGGGTTATGGTCGTGTGCTCGCCGTACATGGGGCCAACCCTTACTTTGTGCCACTCACCAATTTTCCGCGCGATCCACTGATACCGTTCGATGACTGGAGCAATGCACCAGCCGCGTATGGTCCGCTCTGGCTACTCATCTGCACGCTATGCTCCCTCTTTGCGGGGAGTGACCCTTTACACTACCTGCTGATCTACCGCGCGCTTGGATTAGCGGCGCATCTCCTGAACGCGCTCCTGGTCATGATGATTTTGCGCAAGATGGAATGCTCGTCGCGCACGGTTGCGCTGGGAACGCTGCTCTACGCGTGGAATCCGCTCGCGCTGCTGGAGAGCAGCCAGGGAGGGCATAATGACACGTTTATGGTAACGATGATCCTGTTGGGCATGTTCTTCTGCGTACAGGCAGAACGCAGGAAGATCAGGCATTTTTCAGATCTGCGCTACTATCTGCTGGCAATCATCGCCTTTACGCTGGCAACCCTGGTCAAGTTCACGGCTGCTCCGTTGATCGTCTTCTTGCTGGTATGGATCGCTCGCCAGACGCTCTACTCTGCGGCAAACAGTGACCTGCCGGTGAGGCGGCTGGAGTGGCGTCGTGCATCGTTAGCGGTTGTGGTGGGAGCTTTTCTCAGCGGGGCGCTGGCATTAGCATTTTACGCACCATTCTGGATCGGACACAGTATTCCTGCGATCGTGAGAAGCTTCACCTCGCCGCCGTCCGCGTATCAAGCGTATGGCTCCATTCTGTTCGCCATCATCAAATGGATAGGGGTTTACGGTCTTCCCACACAGGGATGGATGGCGCGTGTGCTGTTCGTGCTGAGTCTGCACAGCACCTGGAGCGCGCTCAATCTGCTGGTTGTGGTCGTTACGATGGGCGTGGGCGGTCTATGGTTGTGGCGCGTTCCGACAACACGCACGCTGGCGCTCGCCAGCCTCAGCGTACTGGGCGCGCTCCTCATCGTGACGCCCTGGTTCTTCCCCTGGTACGTGATCTGGCTGGTCGGCCTCGCCGCGCTCTGCGTACCTTATGATCGCGTAGGGAGAGCGCTGGTAGGCGCGACGCTCGCGTTCTCAGCATCGGCATTCTGCATCTACCTCTACGCGCGCGGCATCCCACCGCTGGGGTCCTGGATCGGACTCACATTTCTCACCACGATCGGTCTCCCTATAGTTGTGTTGCTGGCGCTGCTGTTCTTTCCGCGCTTGCATAATGCCCTTGGGAGGCTCATCCGCTATCTTGGTAAAGTTCGTTTGATTGGTAAAACATGATTACCATGTCAGTCCAGGTGGATCGGGACAGCCCACCTGATCCTGCCGCCTTAACGCCGACATTTACACGCTATGAATCAGAGATCGCCTCAACCTCCCCAGGCTCCATCTTCTCTGGCACAGCCTTCCTGCGTACGCTGGAGATCAGGATGGCCAGGACGAAGCCAAACAGGATGAAGTTGCGCAGCGTCGTTACGGGGTAGAACCAGGGTACGGATGGAACGCCCATGATGGAGCCAGATGCAGACATATTATAGATAAACGGATAAATGAAGGTCGTCAAAGCGCCGATAGCGGCCCAGGGAACGATCCAGCGCAGATTGGAGCCGCCGATAGAGGCCACCAGCGGCACAACCCAGATCAGATACTGCGGGCTAAACACCTTCCCCGTGACCATTACGATCAGCAGGGTCAGCAGCATAGAGGTAGAGAGTTCGATCTTCTTGCGCCATTGTAGCCAGTAGGTAAAGAGCAGGCCAGCAACCATCAATAGCGTCTCAATGAGCGAGATCGGTATGGAGTAGGCATGCAACATATTCAGGGAGCCGTATGTGAACATATACGTGATGGGAGGAGACCCCAAGAAGTTCGAGAGCCAGATCAACGACGCCCCGAACGACTCCACCTGGATCGGGCGCGTCTGGAAGTAGCTGAGAGGCGCGATCGTCCCCTCGACATTCAGCAGCAAAGAAACGCCCATCACAATGATACACACACCAATAAACGTGGCCAGTGGCCGCCAGCGACGCCATGCGTACCAACGCTCGCGCGAAGCGAGCTGCTGCGCAAACAGGAGCGGGATCAGCAAAGGGACAGGATAGAACTTGATCAAAAACGCCAGGGCCAGAGCGACAAAAGCCCAGACCCAGCGTCTCCGTTCGGCCAGGATCAACGTCGCCAGTGTGAGGAGCGACGGCACCAGATCAAAACGGCCCGCCGCCGTCGCCCAGCCACCGATCACGAGCAGAACAGCGCCAGCGATAGCAGATCGGCGCGACTTAAAGCGCAGCAGGATGAAGTACATGGCGGCAGCAAGCAGTATCATCACTATAGCGAAGCTCACCTGATACCAGCCAGGCGGCGAGAGCAGCGCCAGGGTGAAAGGTATTAGAGCAAGCATTGGATATTCATGGGGCAGGGCGTGAAAGCTATCCGTGATGTCCTGCGTCACTACGAAGTTCACAAGCGCGTCCGGCGCATGATACTCATTGCGCAGGTTATCCGCGATCTGAGCATTCGTGTAGAATTGACCTTCAGTATACAAAATAAAGCCGCATTGCGACGCAGGATACGACTGCACAGCTGCCATACCATACAAGAAGGTAGAGGCATAGCACTGATATCTGGCTGCATCCGTATTGGTGTTAAAGATCTGCCACGAGGCGCCACAGTAGAGCAATATTCCCATCACTACTACGATAACAACATCCAACAGGTAGGGTGGTCGCTTATTCTTTGTTAGCCTGGACACAATAGTTTCTTTCGTGTCCTGTCCTTTTGTATCGATATTCATCTATCGCATCTCATAAACATGGGCATCCTGTATACTTTTATTACGCGAGGCAGGGCAGGTTCATTCTTCTAGATCATATCCGCCAGACCCGACTACACGATCCACATTAACAGTATAAATTCACGTACAAAACCGATCGCAGGGGACAGTATAGAGACGTCTCGCGCAGCCTGTCAAGGAACCTCCGAAAAAATACATACTTTTATGTATGCAAAACTAACTACGTTCTCATATATAACGAGCCAACATCGCTTATGATTTCATCATTTTAGTCCTAAAATCCCATGAGCCTGGCGGGCATGTGCGATACAATAGCTATATCGAGAAGAAAATGAGAGAACGAGATCATATTCGACGGGCTTCTTCTACATTCTATTGATGAACAGGGATCCGAGATCGGACGGGGACGGAAATCTTATGGAAAGACAACCAGAACAACAATTGACCGATAGACGAGAGATCAATTTTTCGAATGGAAATCGGGCCCAGGCGGTTCTAGCGCCCGTCGGCACTCAAACGGACGAACTGGCGTCCATGCTGGGCATGCTGGCGCCGAGGAACGCCATTCTCATCGCGGGAGGCGCTTCGGCGATGGACAAAGAGAGCGACGACAAACTTTTTCCGTTGCTCATGAATGGCGTCGTTCATCCAGCGACCTCGCTCGGTGCCCTGATCATCGACGGCGGGACGCAGACGGGTGTGATGGCACTGATCGGTCTGGGGGTAGCGCAACAGCAACACAGGCCGCCACTGCTGGGAGTCGCGGCGGATGGCATGGTCCTCTATCCCGGCAAGACGACCGGCACGAGCACATATGCCGTCCCACTGGATCCCAACCACTCTCACTTTGTCCTTGTAGAGACTGATATATGGGGAGTGGAGACCGAAACAATGTACGAGTTGGTGCAATTTCTCTCGCGCGAGCATTCCTCAGTTGCTATTCTGGTCAACGGCGGTGAGATTGCCAGAAGAGAAGCATTGTATAATGTCCGCCAGGGGCGTCCACTGATCATCATCGAGGGAAGCGGTCGGGCAGCAGATGAGATTGCGCATGCCATGCGCAACGCAAAAGCCTCTTCATCCGATACTGAGCTTGCAGAGATCGTCGCAGATGGGAAGCTGCACCTCTTTCCCCTTACTGGCCCTGCAAAAGAGCTAGAGCAATTGACCTTGCATCTGCTTCAGCGGAGATAAAATCATCAGTTCATGGAGGTTTGTAGTGAAACTATTCAAGCGCTTTCCAAATTTCCATCCGTTATCAGCAGAGGAGCCGTATATCGTCAAACCTGCTGCCAGAAGCGATTATCCTGCCTTTGCCGAAGATTTTATTACGCTCGATACAGAGCTGATGAAACAATTTCGTGAGCTTGATAACGAGGCACAACGCCGTCAGAACTGGTACCGCTGGATGTACATAATTCTGGTGCTCGGCGGAGCGCTCACCACTATTCTACTCATTGTTCAGATAGCATTCATCTCGATTACCGGCTTCGATCTCGCCGGGGCGGTGCTCGCGGCTGTGTTGGGGACGGCCACAGCCATATCGCGCTCCTTTAAACATCATGAACACTACTTGAACGCCCGCCTGGCGGCTGAACGGCTGCGCAGTGAGTATTTCTTATTTCTTGGACATATTGGCCAGTACGCCGACGATCAACACCGCGTACAAAATCTGCGTTTTCGCGTGAACGAAATACACAAGGAGGGATTGTATGAGCCAGCGCGATAATATTCAATTTCTCGCACTCTACAAAGCGTATCGTTACGAGGATCAGTTGCAATTCTACAAAAATCGGCACCAAGAGTTTGAGGCGGCAAACACACAGGCGGTTACAATAAGTATAGTGCTGATATTTCTCACGGCCCTTACAGCGGGAGTTGCATCTTCGACTAACATCTCCTGGTTGAAGCTGACCTGTTTACTGGTAGCGGCGATAAGCCCGATCCTCTCCAGCGCGCTGGCAGGATACAGCGCGTTATATGGCTTCGAACAGCAGGCAAAACTGTACCAGGACACGATGAATAATCTGTTGCAAACCAGTACTAAAGAGCCCGACCTGCAACAGGATCTCAGCGATACCAGCAGCGCTGAGAAGATAGATGAGTACGTTTACGAGATGGAGAATGTCCTGCTGGTAGAACAGGGGCAATGGGGACAGTTAGCCAGGGAGTTGAAGCCATCCGAGGCATAGGGTATGCTATTCAGTTGTGTGAGGAAAGTGCCGCCTCTCAGGCATGCCAGCCAATCAGGGCCAGGAGGCATCGTACATTATGTCTACTAGTCCTGTATCATAGTCTGGCTGCGAGCCGATATGCTACAATAGCATGGCAGCAAAATAGATCTTGTACGGAACACGAGGTAGAGTATGCAAGCATTGGAAGAAGGGCAGAGATTCGAACGCTATCGCGTGCAGCGTCGCCTGGGAAGCAGTGTGTCGGGGGCAAGTTACGAGGCCGAAGACACACTTTTGCAGCGCAAAGTGACCCTCAAGTTGATTCATCCCTGGGCGACGTTACAGGATGCGGCGCGGCGCCAGTTCTTTCGCGAGATGCAGGGTATCGGCGAACTGACTCATCCCTGCCTGGCAGCCGTCCTTGATTATGGAGAAGTTGATGGGCGGCTCTACATTGCGCGTCGTTATGTCACGCCCGGCTCGCTGCTTGGCGACGAGGGAAGATACTGGTTTCAGCCGCCGTTGGACATTTCGCGTGCCGTTCACTGCACTTATCAACTTGCAGAGGCACTCCAGTATATCCATAACAATGGATTTCTCCATGGGTCATTGACTTTCGCGAATATTCTGGTGTTATGTGGCATTGGAGAAGACAACGACCCATTCCTGATCGCGGACGTCGGCACGACCCACTTTGTGCGCCGCTTCGGCCAGCTTCAGAGTGCTGTATTGCCGATCACAGCAGCGCCCGAACAGTTCGGCCAGCGCGTGATGCCCGCCAGCGATCAATACGCGCTGGCAGTTATACTCTATTTCTGGCTGACCGGGTGCCTGCCTTTCCTGGGGACGCCGGAAGAGATCGAGCAGCTCAAGCTGACTGAGAAGCTCACGACGCTCACCTCATTGAATCTCAATATACCTCTTGAGCTGGAAGGCGTGATCAGACGTGCGCTGCGCGTCTATCCTGAAGAACGCTATCCATCCATCCTGGCGTTCGCCGACGCGCTTCAGGCGTCGATCGCGCGCCTGGTTCCAACATCGCCATTGCCTGTCGCTAAAAAGCAAACTGAAGTTGTCCCGCACAGCATAGAGGCGACTCCGGAGCCTGCGATGCTCGATATTGCCGAAAGCGAGCAGATTGAACAGATATCGATAGCTTACAATCCAGTAAACGAACCCATATTTGCACCCGTCCAACAGAACGGCGAGGAGGTTCTCAAGTGGCACGAGAATGCCAATGGGGCCACTCGCCAGCACGCATGGACGCACGACCAGGTTTTTCGCGATAGCCCGACATCGATCCTTGAACTCCTTTCCATGGGCGTGCTACCGCCTGAGCCGGTCCTGCGAGTAGATCAACCGACGCAACCAGCGCAGCCAATCATACCAGAGCCATCGGCACAACCCGAGACGCCAGTGGAGCCTGCACAAAATAGCGCGTCGTCGCTTTATCAAGATGTGGAAGAGGGCGAGGCAGAACTCGCTGTCGAGGAGGCATCAGGTCCACTACAGGCAAGCTTCGTCATCACATCGGTCTATATCGAGAGCTCGCAGGAGGTTGTTATAGAGCGCGCAGAAACAACGCTTGGCCGGGCAGGTTCAAGCGATATTCTGCTGGACCAGGGCGTCCTCACGTCGCGCCACCACGCGCTGCTGAAACAGGAGGGCGATCACTACTTCATCTACGATCAGCGCAGCGCCAACGGAGTTATGGTCAACGGTGAGAAGATCGTCGACGAAACGGCGTATGAGATTAAAGATGGCGACCATATCGTTATTGGTGAATATGAGCTGGTCTTCCACCTCAAGCCGTCCAGCCAGGATGCCGCTGGTGCCCTCTATATCAGTTGAGAGAAATAGTTTCATGAAAGCTACTTTCTACTCTTCTATCCCCTCTGCCAACGGGACAGCTTAGTTGACGGTGGCCTGACCAGGACCGCCAGCGGCGTGGCAGATATCGATGGTCGCCTGGCGTCCGGTGCGTTCGGGATAGAATCTTTCCACATCCTGGCGCAGATTCTCGATTGCCTCATTGCGCACCAGCGTAATAGTGCAGCCGCCGAAGCCTCCACCAAGCATACGGGCGCCCAGTACGCCATCCACCTGACGAGCGATCTCGACCAGTGTGTCAAGCTCAAAGCAGCTCACCTCGTACTCGTCGCGCAGACCTTCGTGGCCGAGCCAGAGGATCGGACCAACATCCTCAATCTCGCCGCGCTCTAAAGCTGCCGCGACCTGGAAGACGCGCTCATTCTCCGCGATGATATAGCCCGCGCGTTTGCGCAGAAGCTCGGGCAGATGTCGCTTATAGCGCTGGAACTGGTCAGGCGAGATATCCCGCAAGGCCCTGACCTGCTGTGCCAGAGACTTATCCGGCTCATGCCGCGCAATGGCCTCGCGCAGAATCTTCGTCGCCTCCTCGCACTGCTGGCGCCGCTCGTTGTAGGCCGAGGAGGCCAGTTCACGGCGCACATTCGTGTCGATGACCACGAGCGAGATCTCCGTCGCCTCAAAGGGAATATAGCGGTAGGTATAGGAACGGCAATCGAGCAGGATGGCTTTCCCCGGTCGACCAAGGACCGACGACGCCTGGTCGAGGATGCCCGAGCGCAGTCCCGAGGCAGCATGCTCGGCGCGCTGGCAGATCTGGGCCACCTGCATCGGCGTCAAGGTCGCGCCCTTATCGCCAATAGTAAACTTGCCGCCGGAGAAGAGCGCACACGCCTCTGCGGTACCGACCTCCACGGACGCCGACGAACTCATCCCGCTCCCCAGGGGTACATTGCCACTGACGACGGCATCGAAGCCCCGCAGTTGCACGCCGTCGCGTTTCAGTTCGCTCACCACGCCCAGGATGTAGCGCGCCCATCCTGGGAGATTGGCACGCTGCTGATCGAAAGAGGCGGGCAGGCCCTCAAGGGAGAACTGTGCCTGTGCCTGGAAATGCACCGACCAGAGGCGCACCGTCTGATCGCTGCGCGCCCGCCCGGCGAAAGAGGCCACACGATCGACGGCGGCGGGCAACACGAAGCCATCGTTATAGTCCGTGTGCTCGCCGATGATATTTACGCGGCCAGGGGCCCACGCGGCTCCAAACGGACCGACGTACGTCACCCCATCGTGGAAGATCTCAGGAAATATTTCTAGCGCATCGCTTGCCGGTTTGGGGAACTTCGTTGTAGCCATGCTCTTCTCTATGCCTCTTTCTGTGCAATTGCCGCGCGCAGCTCCTGCGCCTTCTGCGCGGGCGATGAATCGTTCGTCCACAGGCCCCAGAGCGCCTCCGACGACGCGGCAAATTTCAGCTTGCCGGGCGCGCGGCCAATGGTCTGGATTTCGATATGGAAATGGAAGCGCTCATCGGCGACCTGGTGCAGTCCCATCAGATAGGGCATGGGGGCCATCGCGCCATCGAAGAGGGCGTTGTAGCCGTTTATCACGCGCAGCAGCATCGCCGCGAGGTCGCGCAGTTCATCGTCCTGCATCAGTGCGAGATTGGCTACATGGCGCCGGGGGTAGAGATGCGTCTCGTAGGGGTAGCGCACGTAGGGCGGCAGAAACGCCTGCCAGCTTGCATTATCTGCAACCTGGTACTCGCTCTCGCCCAGCTCGATCAGCAAGCGGCAGAAGGAACACCGGCGTCCGGCCTGGTCATCTTCCACGACTGTCTCCAGCTCGCGCTCAAGCGTGGGCGGTAGCACGGAGACACCGTACGCCTGGCCGTGTGGATGATACTGCGTCTGCCCGATCGCCTCTCCACTGTTCTCGAAGATCATGACGGCGGGATAGCGCGAGGAGACATCCTGGTAGAGGTCGCGCCAGAGACGGGTCACGGCGTGCACCTCGTCGATCGAGAGTTCTGTAAACTTACGATGATGATCACGGCTGTAGATCACCACAACCGCTTCACCGATTGGTGGCTGCAAGGGCGGGAAGTCGTTGGGGTGCAGCCACACCTGCGTATCGGGACCGACGCGGCCATTGGTCATGTCGGCACAGAAGGGGCACTCGTTTGTGCCCTCGCGGCGATTCATGCGGTGCGATGCGTTGACCAGGTACTGTCGTAGGATAGGGTTCCAGATCAAAGGCGTTGAACGTTGTTGGTCCATAGCGAAGCTTTACCCCCATAGATGATGTGCCGTCTGCGTACCCATGAGCACACAGCGGCCCCGACGAGCAAACGACGCGAGCAGTTCACCTTTATCGATAACCTCACCATCCTTCCCCTCCGCAAACAGCCATTCGTCCCACGTAGCCTTATCGGTAAACAGGGCCCAGGCGACGGGGGCAAGCTGTTTTTTGACAACGCGCATCAGCTTCTGAGCGTGCTCGAAACCAGGTTCGAGCTCCTGTATAGGCGGCAGATCGGCATCGTCGAGAGCTTCGAAGGTATGCAGCGAGTGGACCTCAGCATCGATCACCTCGCAGACGAAGCCTGTGACCAGAGATTCATGTTCGGCCCCATTGCCTTGCTCCTCATCTGCTGCTGCCTCCCATACCCCTACCAGCAGCGTGCAATGCTCGGGCAGGCATTGTAGAAATGCGGCGATCTGTTGTTTGTTCCAGCCGTGCCATGAGCAGGTGTCGTCCCTTTGATCGAGGCGGAGGGCGGCATCCAGCAAAGGCCGCACAGCTTGCCACAGAGGCGCGTCGGCATTCAGTACCAATACTTCTTCGGCTAACACAAAATATTCTCCCTGCAAAGCGCTTAGAATGAGACAGGCGAGCCGTCTCCTCATCCTCCATCAGTATACGATATGGCGGCCCGTCATGTTATATAATGGCGATATCGCAGACATGTTTTACGAGGAGATACGCGAGGAAGAAACTGTGGACACACACGCGCTTTCATTCGGCCTGGGCCTGTTCGGACCACTGGGTCTTTTCAGCCTGCTGATCATGGCCGGGGCTATAGCGCATCAATACAGGGACAGTCGCATAGGGAGCTTCCGCTGGAACATGCGTAACATTCGTTTAAAGCAGATCTCCGCCCTCTCCTGCCTGTTCTGTATAGCGATGGCTGCCAGCTACGGGGTGTTGCAGGAGGCATGGGCGTTTCTCTATCTCATCGCCGCGTTCAAGATAGGTACATGGTGGTTTCGCCTCGTTGTCAGCCAGAGACCCTGAATAGTTCTTCAAGAGATCATAACATCCTTCTTGCTGCTCCTCCACAGACGCAAGTACAGACAGAAGCAAGAAAAGCAGAAGCGGGGCCGTTTATTTGTACAGCACCGTTTTTAGCATCACCAGAATAGAATGTCGACTGAGGAAAAAGCGTATGAGCGATGTTCCGTGGTATAAAACATTCTTTGGCACAGACTATCTGCGTATCTACTCACCGTTTCTAACATCCGAAAGAACGGCGCGCGAGGTGGCGAACATCATCAAGCTCCTGAACCTGCCTCCTGACAGCTCGATACTGGATCTGTGCTGCGGACCAGGACGCCACGCACTGCCCCTGGTGCAGCATGGCTACCGTATCACAGGACTGGACCAGAACGAGAACTTCTTGCGTCAGGCGCAGAGTGAAGCCGAAGCAAAGGGCATTGAGGCACGCTGGGTCCAAAGCGACATGCGCACGATCCCCTTTGAAAACGAGTTCGATGCCGTCATCAATATCTTTACCTCCTTCGGGTACCTCGAAGACGAAAACGAGGACCAGCGCGTCCTGCAACAGGTACAGCGTGCGCTAAAGCCCAACGGACGCTTCCTCCTGGAGACCGTCTACCAGCCACGCGTGCTGCGCAATCATACACCCCATGGTATTATCCGCTACAACGACGGCCTGATCGTCCTGGAAGAGCGATGCCTGGACCTGCTGGGCAGCCGCAACGAGATCGCCATCACCATGCTCGCTCCCGATGGTCGCCGCATCGAGCACAGGCAATCGATACGCATCTACACCCTGACAGAACTGGTGCGTATGCTCGCGGCGGTCGATATACAGGTACTGGAGTACTATGGCGACCTGGATGGGAGCGCTTTAACACTGGATAGCCGCCTGGTGGTGCTTGGACAAAAAAGGGCGTAGGCCGCATCACCGGCACGCTACCCCATGATGAAGCTATATGCACCGTGCATTCATTAATCTCCGCCAAACAGCGCATAATCTATAGACTCATAGGAACAGAATGCGCTATAATGTCAGAGCCACCGGGAGTGAACCAATGAGCAAGCCATACGACGGTGGCGCTCGTAACAGGCATATCAATCACTCAGGATAAGGAAGGTACACAATCGTGCCGTGGTGCAAATTTTTTATTCCAAAGATTGCCTCATCAGCAATCAAAGCGGGGGATCCAGAGCTGAATGATCATATCATGTATGCGAAATGCATCAAGGGCCACGCGCTCAGAGATGCCAGCGACTGGATTCAATGCGAAAACTTACCGGCGCCCGATGCCAAATGCTGGAAAGAGGGTGGAGAGACCATATTTTCCCTATTAGAACGCAAGCGTAACGGGGCCTCCGCCGTCCAGCCAGACACCAAAGCAGCGAAGCAGGACGCAACACCGTCACAGACAAGCATATGAGGCAGCATGAGTAAAGCGTCCGCGCCTTTTTCTCTTGCGCCCAGTCTCATAGCCAGGGTACATGCTTCCCTGCTCTCATGGTACGCTGCGGAACAACGTGATCTGCCGTGGCGCACTACCAGCGACCCGTATGCTATTCTGGTATCGGAGATCATGCTCCAACAGACGCAAGTCGATCGCGTATTGCCTAAATATCAACAGTTTCTCACCGCGTTTCCCACACTGGCAGACCTTGCCGCGGCTCCAACGGCAGATGTCATCTCTGCCTGGGTGCCGCTGGGCTACAACATGCGCGCTGTGCGTTTGCAGTCGATTGCACGCCAGGTCATCAGCGAGTACAACGGACGCATCCCCGACACCATCGACGAACTACTCAAATTGAAGGGGATTGGTCGCTATACAGCGGGAGCGATCGCCTGCTTTGCCTATAGGATGCAGGTTGCAGCCGTTGATACGAATATACGGCGCGTGCTGCACCGCATCTTCCTGGGCCTGGAACATCCCGAACCAAAGGCTAACGACGCGCAGATGCTTGAACTGTCAGAGCAGGTTCTGCCCGAGAACGAAGCCTTTAACTGGAACCAGGCGCTGATGGATCTGGGAGCAACGATCTGTACCAGCAATAATCCGCAGTGCACGTGCTGCCCTTTGCAGGAAAGCTGCCAGGCATACGCAGAGATGCGCCAGTACAGCCTCTTTCCCTCGGGAACCGTTCTGCGTCAACTGCGCAAGGTTGCCGACAAGAAAGCAACGTATCAGGCACAGCCTTTCACCAGTAGCAACCGCTATTTCCGGGGACGGATAGTCGACATGCTCCGCTCACTACCTGCCAACGAGCGTGTCTCACTTGCTTTGCTCGGCCCGCGCATCAAGCCAGACTTCCGCGAAGATGAACTTCCCTGGCTACAGCAAGTGGTCGTCGGCCTGGTGAGGGATGGACTACTCGATGCGACAGAGGATGGAGTGCGGCTCCCTTGACACGGATGATTATGTCCCACGCGTGCTATACTTAATAATAATATTTTTACCTACTTTCTGAGCCATGTATGGAGGAACGAAGAGTTGCAACTCACAAGTTTTAACGATATTACGACAACGTATCGCCATATCTTCCTCTCACCCCATTTCGACGACGTTGTCTATTCCTGTGGAGGCACATTAGGAGTACAGGTCAGTTGCGGCTTACGCCCATTGATCATTACCGTTTTTGGTGGCGTGCCGCCCGCGAACCTGGCGCTCAGTCCACTGGCGACGCGGATGCACCGCGAGATGGGAGCCGACCTCACAAAGGGAGCCGGCGACATCGTTGAACAGCGACGGAAGGAAGACGCCGCCGCCTGCGACTACCTCGAAGTCGACTACCTCTGGCTCGACTATCTGGACGCTATCTACCGCGGCACGCCCGCTTACTATACGCAGGAGGAACGGTTGATCGGGGGCGATGTCAATACCGCCGACCTCGAAATAGACCGGCAGTTTGCGCAGGATCTTCTCGCGCTGCAGGATCGCCTGCCGGACGCCGCGTGGTACGCACCACTGGGCATCGGTCGCCACGTTGACCACCAGATCGTCTGCTCCGCCGCCGACCGTCTCGTCCAGCGCGGCGCGAAGGTCTATTTCTACGAAGACTTTCCCTATGTCCTGCAAACAGGCGCGCTCGATGCCCGTAAACAGGAGATGGGCATTCCCTTCGAGCCCACACTTGTCGAGATGTCGGAGATGGTCCAGATACGCGCCGCTGCTTCCGAGATCTACGCATCGCAGATCACCGTCAATTTTGCCAACAGGGAGGCCCTCGGGCGCTCGATGGAGAGCTATACACATAACATACGCCCTGTGGAGACGGTCCATCTCGAAAGGTACTGGACGCCACGCTAAGCAGGCAGCGCGCGCCGGGGTGGGCGACCGCAAACTGGTAGGAGTCACCTGCCCGGTAGCGAGCGCGGAGTGTAGGAGTGAGACGCGATGCCAGGAATAGAAGGCTCGACGCTGGGAAGATATGAGCTGCGTCGCCGTATCGCCTGTGGAGGAATGGCAGAGGTCTACCTGGGATACGACCGCCGTGTACGCAGACGCGTAGCCGTGAAGGTCCTCTATGGCAGCGATGAACCCTTTGTGCGCCGCTTCGAACGTGAAGCGGAAGCGGCGGGGACGCTTTCGCATGACCATATTCTGCCCCTGTACGACTTTGGCGAACAGCGACCATGGTACTATCTGGTGATGCCCTACGTCGAAGGCGGCACGCTGCGCGACTATCTGCTCAAGCGGGAGCGTCTTGACCTGGAGGAGACCGGCAGTTTCCTCGAACAGATTGCGGCGGCGCTCCAATACGCGCACGATCATGGCGTCGTGCATCGCGATGTTAAACCGTCCAACATCTTGCTACGTCCCGATGGGCACGCATACCTGGGCGATTTCGGGCTGGCGAAGGCAAAGATGGGCGCAGAGGCAGTCACGCATTCAGGCTCTATGGTGGGCACCCCCGAATATATGGCACCCGAACAATCGAACGGCGTGCACGATTACCGCAGTGATATCTACTCGCTCGGCATTATCCTCTATCAGATGTTGACCGGGCGCGTTCCGTTCACCGCCGATTCGCCGGTCGCGGTCTCGCTGAAGCATATTCAGGCCATTCCTAAGTCGCCGGGCGAACTGAATAGCGCCATCCCTCCCGCCGTCGAAGCGGTGATACTCAAGGCGCTGGCCAAAGATCCCGCCGAGCGTTACCAGCAAGCGGGGGCCCTGGCAGAGGCATACTGGCATGCGCTCGGCGAAGAGCACGATGGACGTGAAGACAAAGCACCCCGAGCCGAAGGCCAGGCGGAACTACAGTCGCATAAGCATGAGAGGACCGTGGGCACGCCGTCAGCGGTGACACAGATCATTGATGTGGCCGAGGCCATGCCGCGCGCCACAAAGCTGCTCCGCTTCCCGCTCAAGGCACCTGCTCCACCTCTGCGTTCGGACAGGAGGAAGAAGCTGCTCATCGCGCTGCCCATCTGTCTTGCCGTCATTCTGGGCTCCGCTCTGTCGCTGACCCATCTCTGGAAACCCCATAGCAGCACACAACAGTCGAGGCCACATAACGGCATACCCACAGCGCTCTACATGGCAACCGCAACGGCTCAGGCACTGGCGGAGACTCAGGCAACGCTGGCGGCCCAGTCACGCGTTCAGGCCACTGCAGGCATTACCAGCTCCATTGGAGCGGGCCAGGTTCTTTACGCCGACGCAATGACCGTGCCTGGCGGCGGATGGGTCAACGATGGCAGCCAGTGCTACTTCTCAGACCAGGGCTACCATGTTTACAGCGCCCTTGCGCATGCTGTAGCGTGGTGTTACTCCAGCGAGCAAACATTCTCTAACGCGATCATCACCGCCCAGGCCATACTCACGCGCGGCGATCTCTGCGGTCTGATCTTCCGCCTCAGTCCAGCCAGCAAATCCTTTTACGTCCTGGAACTCAATAGCCGGGGCGATTATCGCTTTGTGCTGGCCCAGGGCGGTAATCCGCTCAACTGGTTGACACTCATCGATTGGACGCACTCCAGCGCCATCGAGGATGGCTATGGACGGACAAACACCTTTCTCGTGCTGGCGACGGGCAACCGTTTTCGCTTCTACATCAACAAGCAACTGATCGTCTCATCGTTCTCCGACAGCACCTACGCCTCCGGCATAGTAGGCTTTCTGGCCGGAGGCGACAGTAGCGGGGGTACAGAAGCGATCTTTAGCAATATCTGGGTCTTTCAGAAGTGAGCGGCCCGCATAATAGTTGCTAAAAACATAGACAAACATGACATTCATCTACGTTCCTCGCCTTGAGCTACGCCCGTTGAATGTACTGCATCGGCGGCACACCAACTAGGCGGCGGGTTGGACTACGGCCAACCCTGTTGCTTGCGCCATTGCTCATGTCTCCTCGCGAGCAAGGCTTTGATTTCTTGCCTGTCCTGACAGGCGTGCAGTTCTGTATCTTCTTTGCGATGGGCAAGGTTAGTCGCTGCATTGTGATCGGCATGCGTTGAGAAGCCACAGACGACACAGCAAAACGTTTGCTGGTCCGGGCGATTTTTCCTTTCTACACAGTGGCACACACTACACTCCTGAGAGGAGTAGGCACTTTTGACTTTCGTGGCGGCTATTCCCCGCTTCGCCGTTTCCCAGGCGATCTTTTCGGGGATGCGTGCCAGATTGGACGCGCGCAGATAGGCATTCATCGCGCGGGCTTTGTGCTTCATGGAGGCCACCGAAAGCTCTTCGTAGGCGATCTGGGCATCAGGGTGCTCATCCAGGCAAACATTGACGGCGCGGTTGATCTCCTGACGCACGTGGCGGGTGAGCCGTTGCCCGCTCTTACTGCTGGTTGAGGGAAGCTTCTCGGCGCCCTTCTTTTTGAGGCAGGTGCGCAGCTTAGCCTTGCGTCGGCGCTTCTCTCGGTCACACTTCTGTCGCGCGCGCAGTTTGCCGTGAAAGGTACCATAGTGCTTCCCGTCGCTGCTTGTGAGAAAGTTGGCAATGCCCACATCCAGGCCGATCACCGACGCATCTGGCTCGGTCTGGACGGCCACCCGCTCATCGTAGGAGAGGGTGAGCCACCAGCCATCCGCACGCCTGTTCAGGGTCACACTGCTGTTGATCGTTTTGCCTTGCAGGATCGTACGGTGATAGTCTGCCAGCTTGACGGGAACACGCATGGGCTTGCCCTTCTCCAGGGTGGAGATCCTGAGCCAGTAGTCAAAGATGGAATCGTTGGAGACTTCCAGGGCCACCACATTGACGTTGGCCTGGATGCAGGTTTGCCGTAAGGTCGGGATGTCCCATTCCTTCCACTCTGGCTCTTTGCGTTTGGGGTCCTGGTCGACTGTTGCCCGTTCTTCCAGGGAGTCTTCTATCTCTTCCAGGTAGCTTTGGTACGCCTGCTCCCGGTTGGTGCGCCAGGAGCGGGCAATGCCTGCCGCCTGCTGGATGGCGACGCGGTGCCAGCGTTCAGAAAGTGGGGTGGCAAAGACAGGAGCATGAAATTTATCGGGGGTTCCTTCCGTGCAAAAATAGGTGACGTACTCTTGACAGAGCGCCTGGTACACCGGAGCCAGGGCATCGAGGGCGGCCAGCTTACCAGGATTGACCTCGATGAGCCGGATATGGGTCACGGCTCTGGTGAGGATGGTGGTCGTGTTCTGCCCTCTGTGGCGGTGCTGCTGACGCTCTTTCATGTTCTGGTGAGTTCCTTTCTGTCACTTTCTTCTCTGCATCCCTCTGTGCCTACCCGATGCCAGTCTTCCTTCACTTCCCACTTCCACCTGTTTCTCCCTGTCCGGGCCTTTTCTCTTGAGGCGCATCCTTGCCTTCCCAGAAGGCTTGATTGCAGGACGGACAGAAGTACTTTGGTGTGCGTGACGGTGACAATATCGGTAGTCCGCTCTCAAGATCAAGAATGAGCGGCGAACGTACCCCACAGTTCGGGCAGACGTGGTAGCGCTCAGGAAGATTGTGTTGCATCAGGTCACCTGCTCTCTTTTCATCCTCGGTAGTTCACGATCTGGGAATCGATCACGGTCCCGGTCTCGATCTCGATCGCGTCCAGGCGGAACGCATAGGCCACCCGTCTGGTAAAACGCTCAACCAGATAGTGGTGTAACCCTGCGGCCTGGCACCATTCGACGGCTAGGGCACACGCGCGCTCGTAGGGGACTGGCACGTGCCGCTTGCTGATGTCCGTGATCTCGATGGCATAGCCACCTTCCCACTCACCACGCACCTCCCAGGCGTCGAGCCGTTCGCTGACCCTGACGCAGGTGATGGATATCTGTCGCTGCATAGGGTTTCCCCCTTTCTACCCACCCACAGTGCCCAACACCATGAACTGGATGTGCGCCGGGTCGGTGGGCACTGTGTTCGCGTTCCAGGTTTCGGTAATGCTCACCGCCTGGACGTGGGCGTCGTGCTTGAGCAGGGACACCGCTTCTTGTCGGGGCAGGCCCGCGATGCGCCTGCTCAAGCGAGCAATCTCTGTGCTACTGAACTGATAGCTCCAGGTGCCCTGTGCACTCACCAGCAGCGAGAGGGTGCCATGGGCTTGCTCGGTCGTAGCGGCCTGGGTGATGCTGGTGGTGATGGGACCCTGCACGCTGTAGCCGGTGCCCAGCGTCGCATGAGCCTGCGTGCTCAGGGCGGTGCTCGTAAGCTGCTGGACGGCTTGCTGGTCGTAGACCTCGCCCTGGCAGGTGAGGGTAAGCGTGATCGTGACGTGGGCCGCCTCGCTGCCCACCGGGTGATCGCTGCTCACGTTCGGGTGACACTGCGCGGGGGCAATGAGTTGCTCACCGGGGCGCACGTCTGCCTGTAGGTGTGCCTGTGCCTCCTGGGTGAGGGGGCTGCTCTCACGGGCGACCACCTCGTCTACGTCCTGGCGTGCCACCACCGGGTAGTCACGGGCAAGCTGCCCACCCGTAAAGGCGTCCGTGTTCTTGACGGAGATCCCCGCCACACAACACAACCCGTTGAGATCCAGAGGCGCGATATTGCCCTCTTGACCGACCTGTACCGCCTGGGCGGGGATGGTTGCTATTCCGACCGCAGGCAGGTTAGCAGCGGGCAGGAGCGCGGCTTGATCCGTGACCAGTTGGATGCCATCGGTACCGGTAAGCACGGTGCCTGCGGCCACGGTTTGCGTGTAGGGAGCGGCGTTGTAGAAGGTGAGCGTGCCCCCTGCTGCCTGCGCGCGGGTGTGGCCGTGTCCGGTGGTAGAGACGGTCTGTGTGAAGGCGGGGCTCTGCTCAGAGAGCAGGCGGGCGCGCACCTGCCCTTTCGTGGGATCGGGGGTGCCGGTCACAGCGGTGAGCGAGACGGCCGTGTGCAGGCGTGCCTGGGCAGGAGTGAGGGTGACGGAGGCGCGTGGGCTGATGCCAGGAAGCAAGGTCATCACTGCGCCCAGACTTGCCGGGCTCACGACCAGCAGGATGCCGACCGCAACGCCCAGCAGCATCAGGCTGATCCCGATCAGGGCGATCAGCAGGGAGAACTGACGCCGGGGCCGGGCGGTGGCTTTCGGGAGGGAGAGCGGCCTGGGCTCGCGTGGCGGTGATGGTGGGCCGGACGTGGTGGGCTCGTCGTCGTCAGGTGTACCTGGTTCTTTGGGTTGCGCTCGTGGTGGTGATGCATTACCCTCCTCTGCTGGTACGGGAGGCAGGCGGTCCTGCTCCTCGTCGTCCTCGTTGTGTGGTGGAGGCGTTCCCTCATCAAGACGAGGGTCCTCTTCTTCTTCATCGTCGATCGTGTCCATGACGACAATCACGGGACGCAGCGGTCCGGTGGTGGGTCCTTTGGGTTCGTGTGCCTGCTGATCTGCCTGCTGCATCGTGTGTGCTCCCTTCTTCGGTTCTCGACTTCACGTCGTATGTAGCAGGAGCAGGGATGGTCAGTCAGGTGACTCCCCTTGCTCCCGCTGTCTCTGTTTCTTTTCACCAAACGCGCTACGAACTTACTGCGGTGCTTGCAGGTGGAACTTGCCATCCGTGCCGTCGGAGAGGATGACCTCGTTGTTCTGGTAATGTAGGACCAGTTCCGGTTTGCCCTGCCCGTCATGGGCCACGGAGAGCGTGACGGCGACCAGATCGGCATCCAGCCCGTAGAGGATGGGTCCGGCATAGATCACCGTCTTGCTCACGTCCCCGCCCGGCATCTCCATGACGGAGAGATGCCCGCCCAGGTTGAGGGCGATGAAGTGAGAAGGGTGAGCCGCTGAGTCCTGGTGCCCGACCACCGCATCCATCTGGTATGTCCTGGGCATGCCGTAGTGCAAGCTGTCCTGGGTGTGCTGCCACCACGTGGCCAGCGCGGAGAACACGAGGAAGCCGACCAGCATACACAGCAGGGTGAGACCCACAAAGACCGTCCAGTGCAGCCCCCTGCCGCGTGCTCTGGTCGGCACTGGTAGCTGTTGTTCAGTCGTCATCGTGGAGCGGTAGCGGCGGGCGCTGCTGCGGGCAGGACGCTCATCCAACCCTTCGTCAATGGCGGTGGAGGTGCGGCAGGCGGAGACCAGATCACCGCCGCGCTCCCCGTCGTCAGTGAGGTAAGGCCGATCCTCGGGATGAATGGCGTGGGAGTGCCCGGCGGCATGCCGGGATGTGTCTTGCTGCTGTTGCGGTGAGGCACGACGGCGACGATCCTGCACGGGCAGGCTGGCACGGGCGATACGATAGGTGGGCGCGACCTGGGTGAGGGCAGGGTTGTCCTCGCCCTGCTCCCCCCACATGCCGTGTTGCTCGCGGAGTGCGCGGCGGCTGCCCTGGATGGTTGCGGCTCCCCGCATAGGTGAGAGGCGTTCGCTCATGATGGGACTCCTTTCTGGGTAGGCGGTTGCTGTTGCTCGTGGCGATGGCGGCGGGCCTGCTCGTCACGGGCCTCCTGCTCAGCGTGATGCTCAGGACAGAGCCGCGCCCGTGCGTTCTTGGGGATGCTCAGTGTACAGAGAGGGCAGTAGTAGCTGGCCCCGCAGGTAGTGCAGAGATACTGCCCCACCACAAAGGTGGCGTGCCACTGGTGCCGGTCAAAGACCCGACAGTCGTTCTTGGCGAGCATAGAGCGTGCGGCGGAGGGTGTGCGTTTGCTCATGAGCGTACTCCCCCCTTTCGGGTCGCGTCCTGCTTGATGAGACGGGCATGTTCCTTTTGGACGCTCATGAGCAGGGACCAGAGCCGCTGTTGTTGGGCGCGTGCCTGCATGAGCAGCGGGCGAACGGTGTCCAGCAGGCCAGGGGTGGCGTGCCCGTCATTGGCAAGCCGCTCTAGCCACATCCCAACCGCGGTCCAGTTGACAACGGCTTCGTGCAGATCGACCCCCGTCTGCTCCAACCCTTCGGCGATGGTGGAGGGCGGGTAGCGCAGGCGGTTCCCAAGCAAAAAGTAGTGGGCATAGGCGCTCTCCTCGTGGGAAAGCGCCAGAAAGGCCATGCCGATCGCCTGGAAGACGTGGGCACTGGCGGGGCTGGTGAGGGACAGCAGGGAACAGGCAAAGGAGCCCCACGCGTGCGCCAGGTCGTGCAGGTTCGCCCAGGTGGCTACCTGCGTCGATGGGTCTGCTTCCCGTTCCTGCTCGCAAACGGACAGGGACGCGAGCGGGTGCCCAGGGGCGGGACGAATGGTAAGTATGGTCGGTAGGTCATCGGATGTGTGTGTCAGCGCCTCGGCAGAGACGAAGCGGTCAGAGTGTGCTTCCTGCTTACTCATAGGAGGTGCCTCCTTGCGGTGGGTATGAGTAGGACGACGGGGTGTAGGCGTGGGCCTGAGACGTGTCATAGTGAGGCAGCGGGCGACCTCTCTCGTCCAGGGGTCGTTCCTGCTGGTAGAGTAGCCGCTGCCGACGCAAGGACTGCTCGTTGAGCCGACCCAGGACCGTCACGGAAACCCAGGCCAGCACGACGAGAGCACCCAGGCCAAGCAGGCTAAAGGCGAGCAGCATGCGCATCGGCCAGAGGGCCAGAAAGAGCCAGGAGATGATCACCGCCAGCGAAAGCAGGCCCAGGCACAGCGTGACCAGCAGGCATTTCTTTTCTCCATTCATCATGTAGTATGGTCCTCCTATACGGTCTTGCCGCTGGCAATGCGGGTCGCATCATCCGCGCTCACCAGCCCGTCCTGGTAGTCCTGGCTGAGATCGGCGACGCGCTGCTGGTGACAGTCACAATCGGGCTCAAAGCATTCGGGATGCTCATCGGTGTGGTAGAGGTAGTCGGTGGGAATGACGGGGACGACGGTGTACTCTTCGTCGTCGTCGTCGGGCGGAAGGGAAGGGTGAGAGGATGTTGCCATTGGGCGTTTCCTTTCAGAAACTAGCCCTGGCCTCACTGCACGTCTATGATGAGTGCTATACTGTGACGTGAGGGCCAGGATGGTTTAACGCTGACTGGTTACTCATGGCTGGTAGGTTGCGGTAACTTCCTACCAGTTGCTCTAGAATGTTACAATTTGCAAGTTTCATGGTGTAATGTGTCGCCATGTTTGTCGATACCACAGTATTCAACTAGCTGCGTGATCTTCACCCCCTTCGTCTTTCATCTTGTCCATCTGCCTTTTGTAAGGCTATCGACACATTGAAAGAATACCAGAAAAGTTCGGGATTGTCAATTAATTGCGGGATAACTTTCTATATACGGGTAAAATTTGCGATGATTAGCATAACAAAGCTAGCTAGGAGTTGTGTATAATATAGGGAAAAATCGGGAAATGCAAAAATAAGGAGGCTTTAATTAATTGCCACGTCTTAAACCAGCCCCAGGATATATAACGGCTAAGGATGCCATAGCCATGCTCGATATTAGCGATGCGACACTATCTACCTACGTGAAAAAAGGATGGCTCAAACGGTATGGGCCATCGGGCCGTCAGCATAAGTTTTACAAGCTCAGTGAAGTTGAGGCGCTCATTGAATCTCGCAACACTTTTGACGAATATCAAGAGATGTTGCCCGCTTCCTTTGACGTAGCGGCCCCTGAAGATATGTCAACCATCGTTGATATCGACAAACGGACATTTCACGTAGATATCACAGAAGAAACCTATCTACGATGGATGAGAAAAAACCCCGAAACGTTCTTTGTGCTTCGAGGTAGCAGTGATAAGATCGTTGGCTATGCGTGTCTTCTTCCGATGAAAAAAGAAGTCATGGATCGATTTGTGAGAGATGAAATCGACATGGATGATATCTCACCTGACGATGTTGCCCTTTTTGAGCCTGGAAGGCCATTACACTTGTATGTCATAGCTCTCTGTGTTGATCCTGCTTACAGGTCAGCGATCAAACATGAATATGGAGCAAGATTGGTCAGAGGTCTGTTCACTTTTGTCCTAGAGCTTGCCAGAAAGGGAGTTGAGATCGAAACGATCACAGCGAGAACGTACAAGGCCGATGGCATACGCTTATTGCGCAAGATGGGCATCCCTCAGTTGCGCTCCCCTGTCGTAGGGAAACACCTCTTTTCAGTTTGTGTTGCTGACTCAGGGTTTCCCATATTGGTACGTTATAGTGATCTACTCGCTGACTGGAAACAAAAGCATCTCACAACACAATAACCTTACAATCATTAATGACAAAAGGCACCATTGCAAACATTCCACGAGGAGCAAACAATGACAACAACGCAAGATATACGCCAAGCTGTGCATCAAACCATGCCCACAGCAATCGATAACTTAAAGCGATTAGTGAGCATACCATCGATTGCCACGCAGGGCTACCCACGTGAGCAGGTACTAGAGGCTGCACGCACCACCGAAACGCAGTTAAAGGCAGCAGGCTTCCAGCAGGTACACCAACTAGAGGGACTCGCCGGAGGCTACCCCGCCGTCTACGGAGAAATCGAGGGACCTCCGGGCACTCCAATGGTGCTCCTCTATGCCCACTACGACGTTCAGCCAGTAGGCCAAGCGCAGGGATGGGACAGTCCACCATTTGAGCCAACAGAACGAGACGGACGCCTCTACGGGCGCGGGGCTGCGGACGATAAATCAGGCATAGTCGCACACATAGCAACCGTCCAGGCATTTAAAGGCAAACCTCCAACCGGTATCAAAATCATTGTAGAAGGCGATGAAGAATTCGGCAGTAGCCTGACGGCATACATACCACAGCATCCCGATCTCTTCAAGGCTGACGTCATCATCATAGGCGACCACGGCAACATCACCGTCGGACAGCCAACACTCACCACAACCCTGCGCGGATCTGCAACTCTGACAGTGGAAGTAAGAACGCTCACTGACCAAGTACACAATGGCGTCTTCGGAGGCCCGGTACCAGATGCACTGATCGCGCTCTGTCAGATAATCGCAACATTCCATGATATAAACGGAAACATCCAAATTTCGGGTTTAGAGCCTGGCAACTGGCAAGGGGCAGATATACCAGAAGAAGAGTTCCGCCGCGCCGCTAACGTACTGCCCGACGTTGACCTCATTGGTAACAACTCACTCAGCGCACAGTTATGGGCAGGCTACGCGATAAATGTCATCGGGCTAGACGCACCAGCAATAGAAGGGGCCTCAAACTCGCTGATCGATGCAGCCCGGGCGCGTATCAATCTACGTGTTCCAGCAGACCAGAGTGCAGAGCACGCATTAACGCTCCTCATAGAGCACCTGGAGTCAGTCACGCCCTGGCACACACAAGTAGCAATCAGCGATAGCCATGCGAGCAACGGCTTCGTAGCAAAAACAGATGGCCTTGCATACGCAGCAGCACGCCAAGCTCTCCGGGAAGCCTACAACAAAGATGCGCAGATCATCGGAGATGGTGCCTCCATACCACTCACCAACGTTCTCAGTGAGCAATTCCCACAAGCAGAAATCATCATTTGGGGCGCGGAGGACCTGGCTGCTCGCATTCATGGTCCAAATGAGAGCGTTGACCTGGAGGAACTAGAACGAGTAATCCTAACACAAGCATTGTTCTTAAAGAGGCTAGCACAGAAGTAAAACGAGAAAAACCATCCTTGCAGTAAAAGCTACAAGGATGGTTGCGACTTTACCCATGTTTCGGTTCATACGCAGCCTCGCTGATACAAAAGGTGATATGCTAAAGCCATATTGGATCAACATCGTCGAGTTTTCCCAAACACCGCTGTATCCGGTGCCTGGGAGCGATATCGTTGGAGGCTTTCAAGAGCGCTTGCAGCATCGATTCGGTGACGTGGAGATGTGGGAGCGGAGAGCCCGATGACTGATTTTCCAGAGGAGCAGCGATGCGACATTGAGACGGAGAAAGAGAGGTCCATCATGGAGGTCTTTGATGCTGTTCGCACGGTCCTAGCAGTGCGCCACTTTCAAGATAAGCCGGTTCCTGAATCACTGGTCCATCAAATCGTCGAAGCGGGACACGTGACTGCCAGTGCTGGGAACAGGCAACCCTGGCATTTCATCATCGTAGAGGACAAGGAGACGCTGCGCCAGCTTAGCGCACTCGTCCAGACAGGTCCCTATATCGCGCAAGCCCCCCTGGCGATTGTGGTTGGCATGGAGCACAGCCCCTTTGCGGTCTCCGATGCGAGTCGGGCCATTCAATCCATGATCCTAACCGCGTGGGCACAAGGCATCGGCTCAAACTGGGTAGGCTTCGATAATCTCAAACAGATTCATCCCGTGCTGGGCATTCCCCAGGAGATCGAGCTCCTTGCGATCCTTCCCTTTGGCTACCCAGTCGCAGCTCTCGGCAAGGGCCAGAAGAAGCGGAAGCCTTTGCGTGAAGTCGCTCACCGTGAACGGTGGAACCAACCGTTCGCGTAAGAGGTTCCGGAGTGAACACTGCAGCGTTGAGGAACTTCGAAGTGTGGGTATCCCCTACTTGAAGTTCCTCTCCTCATAAGATTGATCTGGTTGTGCCATGCTCACCAGCAGATCACCTTTTATATCAGCGAGGTTGCGTATGAACCACCTTATGGGTAAAAGTTCATATACACCCAAGGCCGAGATACGTGCAAAATAGGACATAGGGGAAACGAGTAGAAGCGGTGAAACTATAAGACAAATGACACAGAGAAGTGGTATTTCTCCAATGCAAGATGAGAGAGGAGATCAAATGATCAAGTTTATGTTGCTCACATGTGACACTTGGGTGACCGAGTGGGACTGGTTTGACTATGCGTTGCGCCATCCGAGGCAGGTCCCTTTCTTGCTTGTTGATCGTTCGCCCTGCACTGATCCGTTCTTGGACCCCTATGCCTCATCTGAGGAGCGGCGACCCATCATTAGTGGCCTGTGTCGTTGCCTCAAGAATTTCCAGCAGGGTGATATCTACATTTACATCACACGAATGAGGGATCGCCGGGTATGCCACGCTCTGAACATCCCGACGAAGGACAAGACGCCCTATTACCTTGGTATCGCCGCACTCAGAGTCGCTAAGGTACACGAGTCACATGCCGAGGCAGCCAAAACGTTCACAACGTTCAAGCCTAGACGCTATGTCGTGGCACCTGATCCAACACCGTACCCACCTAACCTCGCACACGATCTCCATATGCCAGCGGCGGTCCTGCGGGAAAATTGCATCGTCTCGCTCGGTCCGCGCACCCATTACACCCCGGATCACTCCACAGACGCCTGCTGGAGGAAACAGGTCAAGTCCTATTACTTGCGTCAGATGACGGGGATCTGTAAAAATGTTGGAACCCCGAAGAAGAAGCAGAAGAGGCAACTAAGCGCTGCGGAATGTCGTCTGGTACAAGTGGACGGTCGCGATGTCCTCCAACTGGACCCTGCGCACGCACCAGTGCTCACTCCTGACGACTGGGGCGGTATACAGATGAATGTTAATGGCAGAAAATTGCAAGAGAAGAAGTGGGCTGATCATCTGTGTCAGCTGATTGCCGACGGACGGTGACAGGCACGGAAGGATCAAGGGAGAATAGAGAGAAATTTTTACCGTTTTCACTCGTTTTACCTATGTCCTATTTTACACGTATCTCGGCTTTGGGCC